>Ga0222420_100088_pt1 | contig 187535 bp, 182 predicted proteins | sample 3A2ome_FD_182470 | JGI IMG/M metagenome (GOLD analysis project Ga0222420, IMG submission 182470) | Enriched microbial communities from leaf-cutter ant dump, University of Wisconsin, Madison, United States - 3A200A (version 2) | ecosystem: Environmental > Terrestrial > Nest > Insects nest > Nest... | reverse complement strand
TTCTTCCCGGTGTACGTGCAGGGCGGCGGCCTGTCGGTGGGCGACCTGCATTTCTCGCAGGGCGACGGCGAGATCACCTTTTGCGGCGCCATCGAGATGGCGGGCTGGGTGCACATGCGCGTATCGCTGATCAAGGGCGGCATGGAGAAGTACGCGATCAAGAATCCGATCTTCAAGCCCAGCCCGATCGCGCCCGCGTACAAGGACTTCCTGATCTTCGAGGGCATCTCGGTGGACGAGTCGGGCAAGCAGCACTACCTGGACGTGAACGTGGCGTACCGCCAGGCCTGCCTGAACGCCATCGAATACCTGAAGAAGTTCGGCTATTCGGGCGCCCAGGCCTATTCCCTGCTGGGCTGCGCGCCGGTGCAGGGACACATCAGCGGCGTGGTCGACATCCCGAACTCGTGCGCGACGCTGTGGCTGCCCACCGAGATCTTCGATTTCGACATCCAGCCGTCGGCGTCGGGACCCGTCAAGCATATCCAGGGCGGCGTCGACATGCCGCTGTCGCGCGACCGCTAGGAGACCGCCATGCCCATGTACGACTATGCCTGCGGCCGCTGCGGAGAATTCGCGGCGCTCGTGCCCCTGGCGCGGTGGCGCGACCCTGCCGACTGCCCGCAATGCGGGGCGCTCTCGGGCCGCATCGTGGGCGGGGCGCCCGCGATCTCGGCGCTGTCCTCCGCGGTGAACCGGGCCCGCGCCGCCAATGAACGCAGCGCGAACGAGCCGCGCAGTTCGCGTTCGGGCCACGGCATGAACTGCGGATGCTGTTCGGGCGGCGGCAGGGCGGGCGGGACGCGCGCCACGCCCGACGGCGCGAAATCGTTCGCCGGCGCCAGGCCCTGGATGATCAGCCACTGAGCGGCGGCGGACGCGCGGCGCCAGCGTCCCGGCGCGCCGCGCGTTTATTCTTCCTCGCCGCGCGGCGCGGCGTCGTCCAGGCGCTGCATGTTCTCCAGCAGCTTCAGCAGGTAGTGCAGCGTGTGGCTGAGGTCTCCCATGGAGAACTCGTCCAGCGCCCCTTCGTAGTATTCATGGATGCGCGGCAGCGCGTCCTGCGTCCACACCTTGCGTCCCGATTCCGTCATGGTGACCAGCCGCGAGCGCCGGTCCCGTCCGTCCGGCGCGCTGGCGATATGGCCGTCGCGCTCCATCCGGCCGATCAGGCCCGATAGGCTCTGCCGGCTGACCATCAGGTAGCGGGCCAGGTCGCCCACGCTGATTCCCGCTTGCGCCTCGGGCCGCGACAGCGCGCCCAGCACCGCCCACTGCTGCGTCGTCAGCCCCAGGTGCTCCACTGCGCGGCTGCCAGTTTTATGCAGCATGTTTGCGCATTGATACAACCTGAAAAACAAGCGATTGGCCAGCTCCATTCGCGCTATTTCTGTGTTTTTCCTAGGGTTTTCCATAGTGCGTGCGTCGTATTTTCCGGCTTGATCATCCATGGCGGCGATCGCTAATATAGGTAAACATATTTACGTATTTGGGTGGCGTATCCGGCCAGCCGGCTAAGGATACCAAGCCTGCGAACCTGGGCAGAGGAAATCATGCAGAGACTGAGCGGCAGGACGGCGATCGTGACGGGCGGCGGCGGCGGGATCGGCGGGGCCACGTGCCGGCGCCTGGCCCGGGAAGGCGCGGCGGTGGGCGTGCTGGACCTGGATCCGGAAGCGGCGGGGGCCGTGGCCGCCGCCATCGAGGCCGAGGGCGGACGGGCGCTGGCCTTGCGTTGCGACATCACGCGCCGCGTAGAGGTCGACGCGGCCGTGGCGGCCGTCGAGTCCGGGCTGGGGCCGGTCGACGTGCTGGTGAACAACGCGGGCTGGGACATCTTCAAGCCCTTCGCCAAGACCGAGCCCGCCGAGTGGGACCGGCTCATTGCCATCAATCTGGTCGGCGCGCTGCACATGCATCACGCGGTGCTGCCCGGCATGGCCGCGCGCAAGTCGGGACGCATCGTCAACATCGCTTCCGACGCGGCCCGGGCGGGCTCCTCGGGCGAGGCCGTCTACGCGGCCTGCAAGGGCGGGCTGGTGGCGTTTTCCAAGACCATCGCGCGCGAACACGCGCGGCACGGCATTACGGTGAACGTGGTGTGTCCCGGGCCGACGGATACCGCGCTTTTCGCCAGCTACAAGGAGGGGGCGGGCAACCCCGAGAAGCTGGTCGAGGCCTTTACCCGGGCCATTCCGCTGGGGCGCATCGGCCAGCCGGAAGACCTGCCCGGCGCGATCCTGTTCTTCGCCAGCGACGACGCCGCCTACGTCACCGGGCAGGTGCTGAGCGTCTCGGGCGGCCTGACCATGAACGGCTGAGCGGCCTTTTTTTCTTCACGGGAACACTTTCCATGAACTACGAAGATATCCTCTACGAAGTCCGCAACGGCGCGGCCTGGATCACGATCAACCGGCCGGACAAAATGAACGCGTTCCGCGGGCGCACCTGCGATGAGCTCATCCATGCGCTGAACCGCGCAGGCTATGCGCCCGATATCGGCGCGATCGTGCTGGCGGGCGCCGGCGACAAGGCTTTCTGCACCGGGGGCGACCAGTCCGCCCACGCTGGCCAGTACGACGGCCGCGGCACCATCGGGCTGCCGATGGAAGAACTGCACAACGCCATCCGCGACGTGCCCAAGCCCGTGATCGCGCGGGTGCAGGGGTACGCAATCGGTGGCGGCAACGTGCTGTGCACCATCTGCGACTTCACCATCGCGTCCGAGCGGGCCGTGTTCGGCCAGGTGGGGCCGAAGGTGGGCTCGGTGGATCCGGGCTACGGCACGGCCTTCCTGGCGCGGGTGGTGGGCGAGAAAAAGGCCCGCGAGATCTGGTACCTGTGCCGCCGCTATTCCGCAGCCGAGGCGCTGGCCATGGGCCTGGTCAATGCCGTGGTGCCGCCGGACCGGCTCGATGCCGAAGTCCAGCAATGGTGCGACGAAATCATGGAAAAAAGCCCCACCGCCATCGCCATCGCCAAGCGCTCCTTCAACATGGATACGGCGCACCAGGCGGGCATCGCGGGCATGGGCATGTACGCCCTGAAGCTGTACTACGACACCGAAGAATCGCGCGAAGGGGTCCAGGCCTTCCAGGAAAAACGCAAGCCCGATTTCCGCCGCTACGCCAGGTAGCGCCTTTCCACGCGTGAGCCCGCCGCCATGTCCGGCGAGCCGCAGGAGACGAGATGAATCCCTATATCGACGAGGACCTGGCGGCGCTGTCCGAGCATGCCGGGCGTTTTGCGGCCGGGCGCGTGGCGCCGGGCTTTCTGGAGCGCGACGCGACGCGGACGCTGGACCGCGGAATCATGCGCGAGATGGGCGGTCTGGGCTTCATCGCGCCCGAGCTGCCGGAGGAATGCGGCGGGCAGGGGCTGGGCTGCCTGGCCGCGGGCGTGATCCACGAACAGATCGCGCGCGCCGATCTCAGCCTGTCGTACATCAATCTGCTGGCGTCGCTGAACGGCCAGATCCTGGCGCAGCACGGCAAGCCGGAAGTGGCGCGGCCGTGGCTGGCGCGCCTGACGCGCGGAGAGGCGCTGATCGCCATCGCGCTGACCGAGCCGCGCGGCGGCTCCGACGCCGCCAACCTGCGCTTGCGGGTGGAGCGGGCCGGCGGCCACTATGTGCTCAATGGCGAGAAGGCGTCGATTTCCGCCGCCGACCAGGCGGACGCCGCCGTGGTGTTCGGCCGCAGCGGCACGGTGGAATCCGGCGCGCGCGGCGTCACCGCCTTGCTCGTGCCGACGGATTTGCCGGGCATCACCCGCAACCGCTACGACTGCCACGGGCAGCGCGCCATCGGGCGCGGCTCGCTGTTTTTCGAGAACGTGCGCGTGCCGGTCGATCATCTGCTCGGACAGGAAGGCGAGGGCTTCGTGCAGGTCATGCAGGGCTTCGACTATTCGCGCGCCCTGATCGGACTGCAGGTGCTGGCGGTCGCACGGGCCGCGCTGGACGAAACCTGGGAGCACGCGGCGCAGCGCGTAGCCTTCGGCAAGCCCTTGTCCGCGTTCCAGGGCGTGTCGCATCCGCTGGCCGAGGGCGACACCCAGGTCGAGGCCGCGCGCCTGCTGTGCCTGCAGACCCTGTGGCTGAAAGACCGCCGGCTGCCGCACGGCGCGCAGGCCGCCATGTGCAAGTGGTGGGGGCCCAAGCTGGCGTACGACGTGGTGCACCAGTGCCTGCTGATCTACGGCCATGGCGGCTACGACCGCGGCGTCATGGAGCAGCGCCTGCGCGACGTGCTGGGCTTCCAGATCGGGGACGGCACGGCGCAGATCATGAAGACCATCATCGCGCGCGCGCGGGCCGGACGCGCGGCGGTGCCCGCCTGACCCGCGGATAACATCGGAGAGAGACATGGAATTCGATGCTGTACTGATAGCACCGAGGCGGCAGGAGAGCGTTGCGCGCGGCTGGTGGCGGGACCGCACCATCAACGACTTCCTGGACCGGGGCGCGGCCGATCATCCCGGCAAGCCGGCGCTGACGGCCGTGCACACGGACAGCGCCGACACCCGGCGCTTCACGTATCGCGAACTGGCCGCCATGGCCGACCGCGTGGCGGTGGGGCTGGCGCGGCTGGGCGTGGGGGCGGGCGACGTGGTGGCCTGCCAGTTGCCCAATAGCTGGCAGTTCGTCGTCACCTATCTGGCGTGCTCGCGCATCGGCGCCGTGATGAACCCGCTGATGCACATCTTCCGGCAGCGCGAGCTCTCGTTCATGCTGCGCCATGGCGAGGCCCGCGTCTTCATCGTGCCGCAGCGGTTCCGCGGCTTCGACTATCCGGCGATGGCCGAGGAGCTGCGCGGCGGCCTGCCGCGGCTGGAGCGCGTGATCGCGGTGGGCGGCGCCGGCCCCGACAGTTTCGAAGCGCTGCTGGCCGGGCCCCGCTGGGAGGCCGAACCCGACGCCCGCGACATCCTGAGCCGCTCGCGCCCCGGCCCGGACGACGTCACGCAACTGATCTACACGTCCGGCACCACGGGCGAACCCAAGGGTGTGATGCACACGGCCAACACCACGTTCTCCAACATCGCCGCCTACGCCGAGCGCCTGGCGCTGGGCGCGGAGGACGTGGTGCTGATGGGATCGCCGATGGCGCACCAGACCGGCTTCATGTATGGCCTGATGATGCCGATCCATCTGGGCTGCGAGGCGGTGACGCTGGACATCTGGAACCCCGCGGTGGCCGCCGGCCTGATCCGCGAGCACGGCGCGACGTTCAGCATGGCGTCCACGCCCTTCCTGACGGACCTGGCGCGCGAGGTCGCGCAGTCGGGGCAGGGCGTGCCCACGTTGCGCACCTTTCTATGCGCGGGCGCGCCGATCCCGGGGCCGCTGGTGGAGCAGGCCCGCCAGGTGCTGGGGGCGAAAATCATTTCGGCGTGGGGCATGACGGAGAACGGCGCCGTCACGCTGACCCGGCCGGAGGACGACGACGTCCGCGCCTACACCAGCGATGGCTGCCCGCTGCCCGGCGTCGAGATCAAGGTGCTGGACGCGGCCGGCGCGGCGCTGCCCGCCGGGGCGGTGGGCAATCTCTGGCTGCGGTCGTGCTCGAATTTCGGCGGCTACCTCAAGCGGCCCCAACTGAACGCGACCGATGCCGAAGGCTGGTTCGACACCGGCGACATGGCGCGCATCGACGAACAGGGCTACCTGCGCATCACGGGCCGCAGCAAGGACGTGATCATCCGGGGCGGCGAGAACATTCCCGTCGTGGAAATCGAGTCCCTGCTGTACCGCCATCCGGCCGTGAACCAGGCGGCCATCGTGGCCTACCCGGACGAGCGCCTGGGCGAGCGGGCCTGCGCCGTGGTCACGCTCAAGCCCGGCGGCACGCTGGCTCTGCCGGAACTGGTGGATTTCCTGAAGGCGCAGGGCGTGGCGCTGCAGTACATACCGGAACGGCTGGAAGTGCGCGACAGCCTGCCCAGCACGCCCACGGGCAAGGTGCAGAAATTCCGCTTGCGGGAAATGCTGCGGGACGGCGGCTAGCGTCCGCCGCGGGTTCCAGCCGCAGGGCCTTAGGCGCCGGGCGCCGCTTCCAGCGGCGCCACGGCCGCGCCCTGGATGCCGTGGCGCGCCAGCGCTTCGGCCACGAATCCCGACTTCTTCATGGCCTCGACGAAGGCGCCGAGGTAGGCGCTGGCCTTGTCGCCGCGGCTCTTGGGCACGCCCATGGCCTGGCGGATCAGCATGAAATGGCCGTCCAGCAGGCGCAGGCCGCCCAGGCGCTGCGCGTCGGCCTGCAACTGCTGCTTCACGCCGGCGGCGACTTCCATGTTTTCGCCCAGGAAGGTATCGACCACGGCTGGGGAGGTGGGCGCGCGGAAGATCTCCGCCTGCTTGAGCTCGCGCGTCAGGTAGAGGTCATAGGCGCTGCCCTTGCCGACCACGACGCGCTGGCCCTTGCGGTCCACTTCGTCCAAGGCGCTTATCGGCGAGTCCTGGCGCACCAGGTAGGCGCCTTCGATGACCACGTAGGGCGCGGTAAAGGCGATCTGCTCGCCGCGCAGCGGGTCGATGGCGAAGAAGCCCACGTCCGCCTGTTCGGCGGCCACCGCGTTGACGGATTCGCCGGCGGACTTGAACACCACCAGCTCCAGCTCTACTTGCAGGCGCCGGGCCAGTTCCGTGGCCAGGTCCACCGAGACGCCGCCGGGCCGGCCGGTGGCGGGGTCGGCATTGGCCAGGATGGGGTTGCCCAGATTGATGGAGGCGCGCAACTTGCCCGTCGGGGCGAAGGCGGAGAGCAGCTCGTGGTCGGTCTTCATGGTTTCCTTGGCTTGGGGCGCGCCGCGCGGCGCGGACGTTGCGGCAAGCATAGCCGGAAGCGGGCGTTGTGCGCGACGTTCTATTGTGCGCGGCGCAGGATGTAGTGCGGCGCCAGCGGGCCGGTGGGGCGCGTGCCGTCGCGGTACAGCATGGTCACCTGGTTTTCGCCGACGAAATAGCGCTGGCTGTCGCCCGAGGCGTCCAGCCGGATCGTGCTGCCGTCGGATTCCCAACTGAAGGTGCCCGCCACCACCTCGGGCTGGGGCTGGCGGTCCAGGTACTGGGTCTGTTTTTCGTAGCGGCCGTCCTGCATCAAGGTCAGCCGGGTGCGGATGCCGGGGCAGTCCGCGCAGGGCAGGGTGCCTTCGTAGCTGCCGGGCCAGTCCAGGGAATTGCGGGCCGTGTGGCCGTCGGGCGGCGCGGCGCGGCCGGAGACGGTCTGGGACGGCGCGCAGCCGGCCAGCAGGGCAAGCGTCAGGGCGCAGGTCAGGGTGGTTTTCATCATGGCGAGCTCCTGTTTGGAAAACGCGTTCACGATACGGACAGTAGGGGGGGCGTGCTGAAACGGGATGTAAGGCGGCGGGCCTTCTACCGCCGGCGAGCATGCGCTACGCTGGGCGTCTTTGCCATGCCGGCGCGCACGAGGCCCGCCGGCGGCATCACGATCTGCACAGGACCTTACCCATGAACGGCGAACATCGTTACCGCGTCACCGTCGAGTGGACCGGAAACACCGGCACCGGCACGTCCAACTACAAGGCGTATTCCCGCGACCATCTCATCCGGGCCGAGGGCAAGCCCGAGGTGCCGGGCTCGTCCGATCCCGCCTTCCGCGGCGACCCGGCGCGCTGGAATCCCGAAGACATGCTGGTCGCGTCGCTGTCCGCCTGCCACAAGCTCTGGTATCTGCATTTCTGCTCGGTGGAGGGCGTGACCGTGGTGGCCTACCGCGACGAAGCCGTGGGCGTGATGGTCGAGGACCGCGAGCGGGGCGGCGCATTCACCCGCGTCACGTTGCGGCCCGAAGTCACCATCCGCGCCGGCGACGACGCGGCGCTGGCCGCGGAACTGCACGACCGCGCGCACCACTACTGCTTCATCGCGAACTCGGTGAACTTCCCCGTGCGCTGCGAGCCCCGGATCGTGCACGCCGATTGAGGGGCGTGGTGCGCCTGATAAGCTGCGCGTAAAGGCGGCGTTGCCGCCGCTTTTCATTCCGACTCGCGATGCTGACGACCTATGCCGACTGGCCCCAAGACTGCCCCGCGCTGGACGCGCCAGGCATGCGCCTGCGCGCGATGCGCCAGGATGACGCCGAAGATTGGTACGCCTACTTGCGGGTGGAGGCGGTGACGCGCCACACCAGTTGGCGGCTGGACGGGCCCGAGACCCTGGCCGGCCTGATCCGCGCCTACGCGCGGCCCGACTTGTCCAACAGCCTGCGGCTCGCCATCGCAGGCCCGGACGATCGGCTCGTGGGCACCATAGGCCTCAACGAGATTGCGCCGCCGCAGCGCCGGGCCGAGATCGCCTACGACATCGCGCCGGCGCACTGGCGCCAGGGCCTGGCTTCGAGCGCCTGCGCGGCCGTGACGGACTGGGCCCTGCAGACGCTGGGCTTCGCGCGCATCCAGGCCACGGTGCTGGATTCCAACCTGGCTTCCGTGGGTGTGCTCGAGCGTTGCGGTTTCCGCCGCGAAGGCTTGCTGCACCACTATCGCGTGGTGCGCGGCGAGCCGCGTCATTTCTGGATGTACGCCCGCACCTTGCCGCCCGCCGAAACCGGGGCGGAATGCGGTTGATCCGCATAGGCGAAGGCGCGGGGCCGGTCCGATTGGAGGTAGACTGGGCGGCTCTTGCCACTTTGCCGATGCCATGGATCCCGAACTGCTCTCCCTGCTGGTCACGCGCACCATGCCCTTCGGCAAGTACCAGGGCCGGCTGATCGCCGACCTGCCCGGGCCTTACCTGGCCTGGTTCGCGCGCAAGGGCTTTCCGCCCGGCGAGCTGGGCCGGCTGCTGGCCCTGATGCACGAACTGGACCACAACGGCCTGTCTTCGCTGCTGGCGCCGCTGCGCCAGTCCGCGGGCAAATCCCCCGGCAAATCCTGAAACGGCCCGGCGCGAAACCGCAGGAAACAACTCCGGCGGATTGTGTAGCGTCTTGGCACGCCGCGGGCCGGTGGGCGGGGATACGATAGGGCGGCGCGCTTCGGCGCGCTTGCTCATCGAACAGAGGTCGCAATGAAAAAATCCCATATCTCCGCGTTCCTGTTTGCCGCGCTGTGCGCGGCCGGCGCCGCGCAGGCGCAGAACGCCGCGCCCGCTACGCAGGAATACCAGTACCCCGGCCATGACGGCAGCCTCTCGCCGCCTTCCACGCTGCGCATGACGGTCACGCCCGCGCCCGGCTCCGCGCCGGCGATCATCCGCGATACCCCGGAAAGCCAGGCTGAATACGTGCGCTGCCGCGAAGTCTCGGACCGCGCCGCGGTGTCGAACGCCCAGATGCAGGCCGGCGTGGCGCAATGCCTGAAAGAGCTGGAGCAGCGCCGCCAGCAGCAGTAGTACCGCCGCCGCCGCCGCCGGCGCGGGGCCGGCTTTCCGTTTTGGTCAAACGGTAATAATATTCAATCTCATCAACCAGGCAGGACCCCGCTCCTGGCGCGCGACCGTGACCGCTATCCACCCCGAACCCGACTGGACCGTATCGGCCGCCATGCCCGCGATGTCGCTGGCGGGCGGCACGCTGCGCTTCGGCCGCAACGAGCGGGTGCACGAACGCCTGGATCCCGGGCTGAAACTGGTGCTGGTGCTCGACGGCGAGCTGCGCTACAGCGTGCGCGGCGCGCCCGCCACGCGGGTGAGCGGGCCGCTGCTGCATCTCAGCCTGTGCCAGGACGCCATGGGCATGGAACATGAATTCGGCGCGCACAAGGCGCTGCGCTTCGTGTCCCTACGCACCGGCCTGGAACACCTGCGCGAGACGCTCTCCCTGGATCCCGCCGACCTGGCCGCGCTGCTGCGCGCGCCCGGCGCCGGCCAGCCCTATGCCGACGCCAATCTGCGCGTGGCGCCCGCGATGCAGGCCCTGGGCAACCAGATGCTGGCCTGCCCGGTGCAGGGCGCGCTCAAGCGCATGTACCTGTCGGGCAAGGCGCTGGAACTGACCGCGCTGGCGTTCGGCGCGTTGCAGCCGGCGCTGTGCGATGCCGCGGCGCACGGCATGACGCGCGCCGACGTCGAGCGCCTGCACCATGCGCGCGACCTGGTCGCCGGAAACCTGCAGGATCCGCCGTCGCTGCCGGAATTGGCGCGGCAGGCGGGCGTCAACGTCAACAAGCTCACCACGGGTTTTCGCAAGCTGTTCGGCATGAGCGTCTACGCCTACGTGCGCGAACGCCGGATGGAGCAGGCCCATGCGCTGCTGGCGGCCGGCGAGCTGTCGGTGTCCGAGGCCGCGTACGCCTGCGGCTACACCGACTCGCATTTCACCAAGGCCTTCCAGCGCCGCTACGGCATGCTGCCCAGCAGCGTCGCGCCGCGCGGCTGAATCCTTCCCGTACCCGCCGCCGCGGCGAAACTTCCGCAATCGCCAGCAAGACTTCCGCAATCGCCAGTGGGCGCTGTCCGTCCTCTCTAGAATTGTTTGAGAATAATTCTCAGTAACAGGAAAGAGGGATAGCGGTGCAGAAAACGTTGAAAACCGGGGCGCGCAGGAAAGCGGCGCGCGCATTGCAGTGGCCGCTATGGCTGGCGGCGGCGACGGGGCCGGCGCTGGCGCAGGACGCGCAATCGCTGCCGGCCGTGACGGTCAGCGGCGAAGGCGTCGCGCCGGGCACGGCGACGCTGGGCAAGCTGCCGCTGGCGGTGCGCGAGATTCCGCAATCGGTCACGGTGATCGGGCTGGAGCAGATGCGCGAGCAGAACCTGCAAAGCCTGGACGAGGTCATGCAGCACGCCCCGGGCATTACGGTGCAGCCCTACCAGTTGCTGACCACGGCGTACTACTCGCGCGGCTTCAAGGTCGATTCCTTCGAGCAGGACGGCGTGCCGGTGCTGATGGGCAATATGGCGGCCTCGCCGCAGGACATGGCGGTGTACGAGCGCGTGGAGATCCTGCGCGGCGCCAACGGCCTGCTGCACGGGGCGGGCAATCCCGCCGCCACCGTGAACCTGGTGCGCAAGCGGCCGCAGCGGGAGTTCGCGTTCAGCGGCTCGGCCAGCGCGGGTAGCTGGGACCGCTACCGCGCCGAGGCGGACCTGGGCGGCCCCTTGAACGCCAGCGGCAGCGTGCGCGGCCGCATCGTCGGCGCGGTCGAGGACCGCGGCTATTTCTACGACGTGGCGGACCAGCAGTCGGCGCTGTTCTACGGCATCGGCGAGGTGGACCTGGGGCCGCGGACGGTGCTGTCCGCCGGGCTGCAATACCAGCGCATCCGGTCCACCACCAATATGGCGGGCGTGCCGCGCTACGCGGACGGCGGCGACATCGGGCTGCGGCGCTCGACCTACCTGGACGTCGACTGGGACCGCTTCAACTGGGACACGACCCGGGTGTTCGCCGACCTGGAGCACGGCTTCGGCGAAGGCTGGACGGCCAAGATCAGCGCCAACTACCTGACGGCCGACAGCAACCTGAAATACGCCGGGGCGTACGGCGCCATCGACCGCGAGACCGGCATGGGGTCGCGACTGATGGGCGGCGCCTACAAGTTCGACAACACGCAGGCCAGCGTGGATGCCTACGTGAGCGGCCCCGTGCAGTGGTTCGGCCGCCGCCATGAACTGCTGCTGGGCGGCAACGCGCAGCGCACCACGTCCGAGCAGCGCACGGCCATGCTGACGCCTGCGCTGAACGTGCCGGTGAACGTGTTCGACTGGGACCCGCACGGCGTGCCGGAACCGGGCGTGGGCCCATACACCTCGCCCGGCGAAACCCGCCTGAAGCAGCAGGGCATCTATGCCATGGGCCGGTTCTCGCTGGCCGATCCGGTCACCCTGGTGCTGGGCGGGCGCATGAGCTGGTGGAACCAGAGCGCCCCGGGCGCGGGCCAGCGCATCGATCCGGAGTTCACGCCGTACGGCGGGCTGATCGTCGACCTGGACAGGCAGTGGTCGCTCTATGGCAGCTACGCGCAGGTGTTCCAGCCCCAGAGCCAACTGACCCGCGAGGGCAAGCCGCTGGACCCGGTCACCGGCACCAACTATGAGGCCGGCGTGAAGGGCGCGCTGGCGGACGGCGCGTTGAACGTGTCGCTGGCGGTGTTCCAGATCCAGCAGAAGAACCGCGCGCAGCAGGACCCGGACTGGCCTTGCGTGGGCAATAACTGCTATTACATCTCGGGCGGGGAGGTCCGCAGCCGCGGCTTCGAGGCCGAGGCCAGCGGGCAGATCACGCCCAACTGGACCGTGGCCGCGGGCTACACGTTCAACACCAGCAAGTACCTGTCCGATTCCGTCTCCAACGGCCAGCCCTTCGCCAGCTTCACGCCCAAGCACATCTTCCGCCTGTGGACGAATTACGCGCTGCCCGTCATGGAGCGGCGGCTGAGCCTGGGCGGCGGCGTGCAGATGCAGTCGGGATATTCCACCGTGTCCGGCCCCGTCACGCTGCGCCAGGGCGGCTACACCCTGGTGGACCTGCGCATGGCCTACCGGCTGGACAAGCACCTGACCGCCTCGCTGAACGTGAACAACCTGTTCGACCGCCGCTACTACCAGAGCCTGTCCGGCACCTCATGGAACAACCGCTACGGCGAACCCCGCAACGTCATGCTGACGCTGCGCGCGCAGTACTGAACGACACCGGCGGGCGCATCTTTCTTGCGGCCCGCCTGCATCCCCTGGAGGTATCCCGATGAAGACAGAGTCCTTTACCGTGCCGCCGGTCTTCGACTGGCTCGATCATTTCGTGGCGCTGGGCGACGACGGCGCCATGCGTGAAATCGGCAGGCGCCGCCGCCTGTCGCCCGGCGAAGGCTGGCTGGTCGGCGTCAAGGCCGTGGACAGCGACGCCGACGTGCATGGCGACGTATGGGAACGCCACCCCGCCGGCGAGGAAATGCTGTGCGTGCTGGAAGGCCGCGTGGTGCTGACGCTCGCCGGCGAGGACGGCGCCGAGACCGACGTGCTGCTGGACAGCCGGCGCTGCACCGTGGTGCCGCGCGGCGTGTGGCACCGCCTGCACATCGCCTGTCCCGGAAAAATCCTGTTCGTGACGCCCGGCCAGGGCAGCGAACACTGCCGCGCGGCGAACCCGGCGCGAATGGAATCCTGACGATGTACCCCAAGATGAACGGACGCTTGTTCCTGATGGTAGCCGCCCTGTATTTTTCGCAAGGCATCCCGCTGGGCGTGGCGATGGAGGCCTTGCCCACGCTGCTGCGCCGCGACGGCGCGGACCTGCATGCGCTGGCCTGGCTGCCGCTGGTGGGTCTGCCCTGGGTGCTGAAGTTCCTGTGGGCGCCGGCGGTGGACAATCGCTGGAGTCCCGCCATGGGGCGGCGGCGTAGCTGGATCGTTCCCATGCAGTCGGTGGTCCTGGCCTGCCTGTCGGGCGTGGCGCTGCTGGGCATTTCGTCCGCCAGCGCGGCCTGGGTGGTGGCGCTGATGGCGGCGGCGTCGCTGGCCAGCGCCACGCAGGACATCGCCACCGACGGCCTGACGGCGGAACGCTTCGAGGGCCAGGCCCTGGCGCGCGCCAACGCGGCGCAGGTGGGCGGCACGATGATGGGCTTCTTCTTCGGCGGCCCGGGCTGCCTGATCATGACCGGCTACGTCGGCCAGGCGGGCGCCGTCGCCGCGCTGGCGGCTGCGGTGGCGTTCAGCCTGTTGCTGGCCGCGACCTGGCGCGAGACGGAAGCCGCCGCGCCGTCCGCCCGGCCGCGCGCCACGCTGTCGGGATTCATCCACAGGCCGGGCGCCTGGGCGCTGGCGGCCGCCGCGTTCCTGTCGGCCATGACGGCCGTGGCGGGCTACGGCCTGTCCAAGCTGTTCCTGGTGGACGCGGGCTGGCGGGTCGAGGACGTGGGCCGCATCGGCATGGCGGGCGGTGTCGTCACCGTGTTGCTGGGCTGCGGCGGGGGCGCCTGGCTGATCGGCAGGCTGGGCGCGCGGGTGGCGCTGGGGCTGGGCCTGGCTGCGTCCGGCGCGGCCGCGCTGGGCTGGCTGGGGCAGGCCCAGGGCTGGGCGCCGCAGCAGGCGGGGCTGGCCTACGCGTCGCAGGCGCTGGGCTCGTTCGGGGCGGGGGCGGCGTCCGTCGCGCTGATGACGCTGGCCATGCGTTTCGCGCGCCGCGGCGCGCAGGCGGGAACCGACATGACGGCGGTCCAGAGCGCGCGGGACCTGGGCGAGATCCTGACGTCGTCGCTGATGACGGGCCTGGCGGCATACGCCGGCTATGCGGGCGGCTTCGCGGCCGGGCTGGCGGTCGCGGTCCTGACCCTGGCCTTTACCGCTAAGGCGCTCGCGCGGCCGGCGGGGTAGGAGCCGCGCCGGGCAGTCCGGGGCTCGGGGCCGAAGCGGGTACACTTGTGCGCCGTTTTGCTTTCGGTTCCAGAGCTTTCCATGATTTCTTCCGCATGCGGCGTCGACTTCGGCACGTCCAATTCCACCGTAGGCTGGAGCCGCGCCGGCCAGCCCGCGCTCCTGGCCCTGGAAGACGGCAAGGCCACCTTGCCCTCGGCCATTTTCTTTCACGACGAGGATGCCGAGGTCAGCTACGGCCGCGCGGCCATCTCCGACTACCTGGCGGGCTACGACGGGCGCCTGATGCGCTCGATGAAAAGCCTGCTGGGCAGCTCCCTCATCGACGGCTCGACGGAAGTGCAGGGCCGGTCCATCCCGTTCCGCGTCCTGCTGACCCGGTTCATCGCCGAACTGAAGCAGCGCGCCGAGACGGCGGCGGGCCGCGGCTTTACCCGCGCCGTGCTGGGCCGGCCCGTGTTCTTCGTGGACGACAATCCCGCCGCCGACCGGACGGCCCAGGACACGCTGGGCGAGATCGCCCGCAGCGTCGGTTTCACCGATATCGAGTTCCAGTTCGAGCCGCTGGCGGCGGCGTTCGACTATGAATCGCAGATCGACCGCGAAGAGCTGGTGCTGGTCATCGACATCGGCGGCGGCACTTCGGACTTTTCGTTGATCCGCCTGGGGCCCGGCCGCGCCGCCAAGGCCGACCGGCGCGACGACATCCTGGCCTACGGCGGCGTGCACATCGGCGGGGTGGATTTCGACAAGCAGCTCAGCCTGGGGCACGTGATGCCCCTGCTCGGGCTGGGCAGCCAACTGCGCAGCGGCAAGGACGTGCCGTCCACGCAATACGGCAACCTGGCCTGCTGGCATACCATCAACCAGGCCTATACCCGCAAGGCGGCCGAGCACTTCGCCTTTATCCGCGCCGAAGCCGGCGACCGCGAGAAGATCGACCTGCTGCTCAACCTGGTGAAGCAGCGCGCCGGCCACTGGGTGGCGGTGCAGGTGGAAGAGGCCAAGATCGCGCTGTCGGAGACCCCCGCCGCGCGCATCGACCTGTCGCGCATCGCGCCGGACCTGGGCGTGGAGGTGACGCGGCCTTCGTTCGACGCCTGCGTGGGCCGCCTGATCGAGAAGGTGGAGGCCACGGTGGGCGCGCTGCTGCGCGACGCCGGCGTGTCGACGGCGGAGGTGGACACGGTGTTCTTCACCGGGGGCTCCAGCCGGGTGCCGCGCCTGCGCGAAGCGGTGTCGGCGCTGGCGCCGGAGGCGCGCAGCGTCGAGGGCGACCTGTTCGGCAGCATCGGCGCGGGCCTGGCGCTGGACGCCCGCCGCAAGTTCGGCTGAAGCGTCATCAGGCGGTGGTAAGCTGCATTCCTCCGCGCCGGCTCGCGCCGCCCGCAAGCTTCTTCAGGCCCTGGAACCCGTCATGAATCCGAAACCCGATTCCCATCTCGTCGAAAAACTGGTCGCCAGCGAGGCGCCCTACGAGGGCAGCTTCCTGAAGATCCGCCGCGACACGGTCAGCCTGCCCAACGGCAATACCGGCATACGCGAGTACGTCGTGCATCCCGGCGCCGTCGTCGTGATTCCGCTGCTGGACGACGGCCGGGTCCTGCTCGAACGCCAGTACCGCTATCCCATCGGGCGCGTCATGACCGAATTCCCGGCGGGCAAGCTGGACCCGGGCGAAGACCCGCTGGTTTGCGGCAAGCGCGAACTGCTCGAGGAAACGGGCTACACGGCCGGCCAATGGGCGCATGCCGGGGCCCTGCACCTGGCCATCGCCTATTCCACGGAAATCATCCATATTTTCTTCGCGCGCGACCTGCGCGCCGGGACTCGCCAGCTCGACCAGGACGAATTCCTGGACGTGGCCAGCGCCCGGCCCGAAGAACTGCTCGAGGCCTGCCGGAAAGGCGAAGTCACCGACGCCAAGACCCTGACCTGCGTGCTGTGGATGCAGAACGTGCTGTCCGGCGCCTGGACGCTGGACTGGCAGGACAACGCGGCCTGAGCCGCGCGGCCCGTCCTCCCATGCCGGCCTTTTTCCCGGTTCTGGTGCAGCCCGCGGGCCTGCGCTTCGACGCGCCGGCCGGCATGTCCGTGCTGCTGGCGGCGCAGGCGGCGGGCATCAAGCTGCCCAGCTCGTGCCGCAACGGCACCTGCCGCGCCTGCATGTGCCTGATGCTGGAAGGCGCTGTCGTCTACGGCATCGAATGGCCGGGCCTGTCGCGCGACGAGAAGGAAGAAGGCTGGATCCTGCCGTGCGTGGCGCAGGCCGCGTCCGCGCTGGAAATCCAGTCGCCCCTGGCTGCGCCCATCGAGGCCGCCGCGCCGGCGCAGCGGCCGCTGACGGGCGCGCGGCGCTAGGACCGCAGGCCTAGGGCGAGCCCGCGGCCAGCAGCGCGGCGGCCATGCCGGCCGCCATTCCCGCCACCATGGCGGCAAACGGCGCAACGTCCAGCGGCAGGGCCAGCGCCATGCCCAGTTGCGCGCCGGCCACCATGCCTATGCTCATCGACAGCGCGCAGGCCAGGCGCGCGCCCAGCGCAGGCGCGCCCGGCCATGGCGCCAGCGCCGCGAGCAGCATGGCGGCGCTGCTTGCCGGCATCAGGACCGCATGCCTCCACGCCATTTCCGCCAGGCCGCCGGGCGCCGCGCATTCGCTGGCGATCAGCGCAGCCGGCGTGCGCAGCGTATCGAGCCACAGGCCCGCGGCCATGGCCGCCATGCAGGCCAGCCACAGCCAGGCCGCTGCGCAGCGCGCCCTGCCGTCAGCCGCAGGCGCGGCAGCCCTGCGGCGCGTCGTCGTAGCGGTCATGGTGGCGCACCCAGTCGCCCAGATTGAAGTAGGGGCCGTTTTCGTTGCGGCCCAGCGGCGCCAGGTCGAGGTAGTTGTAGGCGCCGGCCAGCCGCTCCACGCCGCGCTCGAAGGCCGAATAGGTGTGGAAGATTTCGCCGTCCGGATCGCGGAAGAAGGCGCTGGCGCCGGGGCGTTCCTCGATCGCGCCGTCGGCCTTGGGCACCGAGGCCCGCAGGTCGAAGTTGAAGTCGCAGCCGTGGGACGAATACCAGTCGAAGCGCCAGCCCATGCGCCGCTTGAACGCGTCCAGCCGGGCGTAGGGCGCGCGCGATACGGCGGCCACCGTCACGTCGTGCCGGCTCAGGTGCATGAGGGCGCCGTCCAGGTGGTCCGCCAGGAACGAGCATCCGACGCAGCCTTCTTCCCAGTCGGGGTCGAACATGAAGTGATAGACGATGAGCTGGCGCCGGCCCTGGAACAGCTCGGCCAGCTCCAGGACGCCTTGCGGGCCTTCGAACCGGTATGGCTTTTCCGCCTTGACCCAGGGCAGGGCCTGGCGGTCGCGCGCCAGCGCGTCCTGGGCGCGGGTCAGTTCTTTCTCGCGGCGCAGGAGCGCCTCGCGCGCGGTGTCCCATTGCGCTCGTGATACGACGGGATGATCGGTTTGCATCTGCGGCTCCTCGGATGCGGGCCTGGCGGCCCGGATGGGGCGGACGGGCTTCAGGCCGCGTCCGCCAGATGGCCCGCCAGCCGGTCCATCGCGCCCGACCAGCCATGTTCATGGCCGTCGCGGGTGGCCTGGTCGACAAACGGGGTCTGCAGGAAGGCCAGTTCGGTGCCGCCGCCCGCAGAGGTGAATTCCAGGGTGATGAGGGAAACCTCGGCGGGCGTGTCGCGCCAGGCCCAGGTAAAGACCAGCCGGCGCTGCGGTTCGACTTCGCGGTACTGGCCGCTGGCGTGGTGTTCCCGCCCGTCTTCGGTGGAGAATCCCACGCGGTAGGCGCCGCCCACGCGCACGTCGGTTTCGGCCACCAGCACCTGCCGGGTTTCGGCGGGGCCGAACCAGCGCATCAGCGCTTGCGGGTCCGTCCAGGCTTGCCAGACGCGTTCGACGGGGGCGTCGAAGCGCCGCCTGAGCCGGAGCTCGATGGGGGCGGCGGCTTGCGGGGTGTCTCGGTTTTCCATGGGTGCACCTCCTCTTCGTGGTACAGGTAGCGCGCCAGCGAATCCAGTTGCCCGTTCCAGAATCTTTCGTAGCGGGCCAGCCAATCGGAGGCGGCCCGCATCGGTTCGGGCGACAGGGTGCAGTTCACTACCCGGCCGTCCTTGGCGCGCGCGATCAGGCCGGCGTCTTCCAGCACCCGCAGATGCTTCAGGAAGGCGGGCAGGGACATGGCGTGGGGCCGGGCGAGTTCGCTGACCGAAGCCGCGCCCTGTTCCAGGTCGGCCAGCACCCTGCGCCGCGTGCCGTCCGCCAGCGCCGCGAAGATGCCGTCCAGTGTTTCGTCGTTAAAGTTAACCATATGGTTAAGTATTAAGCCGGCGCGGCGGGCATGTCAAGCGGAAAATCGGGGGAAGGATGGACCGCGGGGCAGGGCGCGAAGGCGGCCTTATTTCGCGCGGGGTTCGATGGCTGCGCAGGGCGCGGCGCCGTCGGCCGCCTGGGCGTTGTCGCCCAGCAGCGCGCGGGCGCCGCAGACCGAGCCGAACATGCCCTTGTTGTCGTGCCCGACGCCCATCACCTCGTAGGCGCGCCGGTGCAGCGGCACGGGCTTGGCGCCACGGGCAGCCAGCACGTATTCGTATTGGGCGTAGCCCATGCCGCGGGCAAGCCGGGTGGCGCCCTGGGCTTCCGCGCCGCAGGTCTTGTCCAGCAGGCGGTGTTCGGGATTGTTGTCCGCGCCGCCCAGCAGATAAGTGACGTCGCGGTCCGCGTAACGCACGAAGAGCCGGGACTCTTCGGTTTCGCGCGCATAGGGCGGCAGCTTGTCCGTGCCGTACTTGTACTGGTTGTAGGTCGGGCAGATGCCGCGTTCGTAGGGCGCATAGCCCTTGCCGTCGGCGCGCGGGCGTTCGTTGGTCAGATACAGGTAGGACGAGGGGTTGGCGACGACGTAGCGCAGCGCCAGGCCGTCGCGCCGCAGCGGGCCGTCGACATTGTTCAGCACCGCGTAGCGCTGCACCAGTTGCGCGCCGGCCGAATGCCCGGCCAGCACGATGCCGGCCAGGCCGGGCAGGCGCTTGCGGTCGTCCAGGCTGCGCAGCAGGTCGTCGAGCACCTGGAACGAGCTGACCGGCGCGGGCCGTCCGGCGGCCTGCACGCTGTCTTCGCCGTCTTCCCAACTGGCCTTGCGCCATGCCGCCATGCCGCCGAAGCCCGAGTCGATCGAGCCCGAGTAGCGCGGCGCCAGGATCAGCGTGTCGCGCGCCCGGGCGGGATTGTGCCAGAGCAGTTCGTCGACGGTCTCGTAATAGCGGTCGGCGTCGCGCTTGACGCCGTGGACGACGACGACGACCTGCCGGATGCCGCGCAGGTCGTCGCGATCGAGTTTGCGGTTGGCGTAGACCGGCATCTTGTACCGGTGCCCCGGCTTGCCGAGTTCGACGGTCTGCCAGCGCAGGGGCGCCGCGCGCTTGGGCACGGGCACGGTCTCGTCGTAGTCGTAGGGATCGGGCAGGGGAGTCTGGGCGCGCGCCGCGAGAGGCGCCAGCCAGGCTGCCAGGGCGAGCGCGGCGGCCAGGCCGCGCACTGCGCCGGCGGCACGGCCGGAACGCGCCGGGCGCTTGGAGGGAGCGGGCGCGCGGCGCATGGCGCGGCGGGCGTTCAGCAGCCCTCTTGGCCCAGCAACTGCTTGAGCGCGGGCAGGTCCAGGATGCGCACTTCGCGCTGGTTGATCTTGATCAGGCCGTCGCGCGCGAAGCGCGAGAACAGGCGGCTGACCGTTTCCAGCGTCAGGCCGAGGTAGTTGCCGATTTCTTCGCGGCTCATGCGCAGCACGAACTCGGTGGACGAATAGCCCAACGACGCGTAGCGCTGCGACAGGTTGAGCAGGAACGCGGCCAGGCGCTGTTCGGAACGCATGGAGCCCAGCGACGCCAGCATCTGGTGCGATCGGTTGATCTCGCGGCTCATGAGCCGGCGGAACTGCTGCTGCAGCGACGGCAGGTGCGTCGCCACGCGGTCGATGTCGGCCAGGCGGATGACGCAGACCTCGGAATCTTCCAGCGCCACGGCAGTCGAGACGTGCTTGCCGTCGAGCATGCCGTCCATGCCGACGATCTCGCCGGGCAGATGGAATCCGGTGACCTGGATCTGGCCGGTGGCGTCTTCGAGCTGCGTCTTGAGGCTGCCGAAGCGCACGCTGTAGACCGCGTCGAGCGGATGGTTCAGCGAATAGAGCGGCTTGCCTTTTTCGAGGCGCACGCGTTCCTTGACCAGTTCGTCCAGCTTTTCCACTTCAGCGGCTGCCATGCCGACGGGTACGCACACATGGCCCAGCATGCATGTGGAACAGTGGGCGGCATCAGGGGCAACGGGGACCCGTTTTTGCATACGATGACCTTTATAGTGCCCATTGCTCGGACCAGGGCCGGAATGGGTGTAAAGCGTGAAGACAAATTCCATTGTAGTCTGTTGTTACTACGGGCGTCTTACCGGCTTCCCGGGGCCGGCCGCAAGCGTCTGTAACTGACCCAGTCGTCGGTCGCGATGTCCACCGCCGCGCCGCGCAGGGACGGGTCTATCGGATAGTACTGGCACTTCAGGCATCGGGCCGCCGCGGGGGATTCCAGGCGGGCGGAGACCTCGCGCCGGACGAAGCAGCACGGCTTGCCGGGCTCGTATTCCTCGATTTCATCCATCAGGGCGATCAGCGCCGGGTCCACCCGGAAGACGTCGCCCCGCACGCGCCGGCCGTCCTCGACGGGAATCAGGCCGGGCCAGTCGCCGAAGTCCACCAGGCGGCCCGGCACGCTGGCCGGGCCGACGTAGCGGGCCGCGGGCAGCCGCCGCCGCGCCGCGGCTTGCGCCAGGTCATTGATTTCGCCCGCGCGTAGCGTGCCATAGACAAAAACGTATATGCTCATAAGTCCGGATTGTTGCTGCACGTCGATAAAACCATGGCGCAGGCAGGGTGTTGAAATTTCCGTACCCGGCCGCATATTCAGCTTATCGAGCCCGCCGGCACGTATCGGTCAGGCTCCCCAACAAGCCACATGACCATTATGCGATTCGACAAACTGACAACCAAGTTCCAGCAAGCCCTGGCCGACGCCCAGAGTCTGGCCGCCCGCAACGATCACCCCTACATCGAGCCCATCCACGTGCTCTCCGCCTTGCTGTCGGATGCCGACAGCGGCGCGGGCAGCCTGCTGGCGCGCGCCGGCGTGGCGGTCAACCGATTGCAGCCGGCCATCGACAGCGCCCTCAAGGCCCTGCCGCAGGTGCAGGGCGAGGACAACGTCCAGGTCGGCCGCGACCTGCAGGGCGTGCTCACGCGCACCGACAAGGAAGCGGCGCGCCGCGGCGACACCTACATCGCCAGCGAACTGTTCCTGCTGGCGCTGGCCGACGACAAGGGTCCGGCCGGCCGCATCCTGCAGGAAGCCGGCCTGCAGAAAAAGGCGCTGGAAGCCGCGATCGACGCCGTGCGCGGCGGCGAGAACGTCTCCGCCGCGGAAGGCGAGTCCAACCGCGAAGCCCTGTCCAAGTACACCATGGACCTGACCGAGCGCGCCCGCCAGGGCAAGCTCGACCCGGTGATCGGCCGCGACGACGAAATCCGCCGCACCATCCAGATCCTGCAGCGCCGCACCAAGAACAACCCGGTGCTGATCGGCGAACCCGGCGTGGGCAAGACCGCCATCGTCGAAGGGCTGGCGCAGCGCATCGTCAACGACGAAGTGCCCGAAACCCTGCGCGGCAAGCGCGTGCTGTCGCTGGACCTGGCCGCGCTGCTGGCCGGCGCCAAGTTCCGCGGCGAATTCGAAGAGCGCCTGAAGGCCGTGCTGAAAGAGCTGGCCCAGGACGACGGCAGCAACATCGTCTTCATCGACGAGCTGCACACCATGGTGGGCGCGGGCAAGGCCGAAGGCGCGATGGACGCGGGCAACATGCTCAAGCCGGCGCTGGCGCGCGGCGAACTGCATTGCATCGGCGCGACCACGCTGGACGAATACCGCAAGTACATCGAGAAGGACGCCGCGCTGGAGCGCCGCTTCCAGAAGGTGCTGGTCGACGAGCCCGATGTGGAGTCCACCATCGCCATCCTGCGCGGCCTGCAGGAACGCTATGAAATCCACCACGGCGTCGAGATCACCGACCCGGCCATCGTGGCCGCGGCCGAGCTCTCGCACCGCTACATCACCGACCGCTTCCTGCCCGACAAGGCCATCGACCTGATCGACGAGGCCGGCGCGCGCATCCGCATGGAAATCGACTCCAAGCCGGAAGTGATGGACAAGCTGGACCGCCGCATCATCCAGCTCAAGATCGAGCGCGAGGCCGTCAAGAAGGAAACCGACGACGCTTCCAAGCGCCGCCTGGGCGTGATCGAGGACGAGCTCGAAAAGCTGCAGCGCGAGTACAACGACTTCGAGGAAATCTGGAAGGCGGAAAAGGCCGCCGTGCAGGGCACGCAGGCCATCAAGGAAGAGATCGACAGCGTGCGCGCGGAAATGGCGGAACTGCAGCGCAAGGGCCAGTTCGACAAGCTGGCCGAGCTGCAGTACGGCAAGCTGCCCGACCTCGAAGCCCGCCTGAAGGCGGCCGAAGTGGGCGCCGCGGAGGCGGCCGAGGAAGCCGAGGGCGGCGAAGGGCGTCCGCGCCTGTTGCGCACCCGCGTCGGCGCCGAGGAAATCGCCGAGGTCGTGTCGCGCGCCACCGGCATCCCGGTGTCCAAGATGATGCAGGGCGAACGCGAAAAACTGCTCCACATGGAGGAATACCTGCACAAGCGCGTGGTGGGCCAGGACGAAGCCGTGCGCCTCGTGGCCGACGCGATCCGGCGTTCGCGCGCCGGCTTGGCGGATCCCTCGCGCCCCTATGGTTCGTTCCTGTTCCTGGGCCCCACCGGCGTGGGCAAGACCGAACTGACGCGCGCGCTGGCGGAGTTCCTGTTCGACTCCGAAGAGCACATGATCCGCATCGACATGAGCGAATTCATGGAGAAGCATTCCGTGGCGCGGCTGATCGGCGCGCCGCCGGGATACGTGGGCTACGAAGAGGGCGGCTACCTGACCGAGGCCGTGCGCCGCAAGCCGTACAGCGTGGTGCTGCTGGACGAAGTGGAAAAGGCGCACCCCGACGTCTTCAACGTGCTGCTGCAGGTGCTGGACGACGGCCGCCTGACCGACGGCCAGGGCCGCACGGTGGACTTCCGCAACACGGTCATCGTGATGACTTCCAACCTGGGCTCGCACCATATCCAGAGCCTGGCCGGCAAGCCGTACGAAGTGGTCAAGGAAGTGGTGTGGGACGAGCTGAAGCAGACGCTGCGGCCCGAGTTCCTGAACCGCATCGACGAGGTCGTCGTGTTCCATGGCCTGGAAGCGCAGCACATCGAGTCCATCGCCCGCATCCAGCTCCGCCGCCTGGGCGAACGCCTGGAGCGCCAGGAGATGCGCCTGGAAGTGAGCGAGCCCGCGCTGGCGGAACTGGCCCGTTCCGGCTTCGATCCGGTGTTCGGCGCGCGCCCCTTGAAGCGCGCGATCCAGCAGCAGATCGAGAACCCGGTGGCGCGGCTGATCCTGGAAGGCCGCTTCGGCCCGCGCGACGTGGTGCCGGTGGACTGGCAGGACGGACAGTTCGTCTTCACGCGAACCTTGCAGTAAGCAACGAAGCCCGGCGCAAGCCGGGTTTTTTTTGGTCGCCTTTTTTGCCCTCCGCTACGGAAGCGGCGATGGATTCCGCTCGTGCCCGGCCTCCGCCAGCGCCTGCCGGATGATGGCCTGGGCCGTCCAGCGCACCACCTCGGTGAGTTCGGGCAGTTCCATTTTCCAGATGTCCTTCAGGACCAGGAACACCTCGGTGCCGTAGATCAACGACAGCGCCTGCGCCACGCGGTCCTGCTGGGCGGGCGTGAGGTCGGCGGCCAGCGGCGCGATGGCGCGCCGCAGGATGTCGATGCGATGGCCGCGCACCAGCCGGGGCTCGGCGCCCGCCTTGCCGGCGCTGGCCTCGGCGTGCTGCTGCAGGGACACCATGATGGCCGCGCGCAGCGGGGCCTCGTGCGATTCCAGCCGGGGGTAGGCGAAGCGCAGCAACTCGTCGACGCGGCCGGCGGCGTCGGGCGCGGCCGAGTCCCAGGCCAGGATGGGGCCCAGGCTTTCGTCCACCACCGCCGCGATCAGCGCGCTCTGGCTGGGGAAGTATCGGTAGGCCGTGGCGCGCGACACCTGCGCATGTTCGGCCAGTTCGGCGACGGAGGGCGTGATGCCCTGCGCCATCAGCCGCTGTGCCGTATCCAGCAGGGTCTTGCGCATGCGCGCTCGCGGCCCGTGCGGGGGTTCGCCGCTGGCGGCGGCCTGCGGGCTGGCGGGCGCGATCAGCCGCGCCGGACCGGCGTGCGCGGGGGCATCCCTGGAGGGGGATGGGGTTTGACGTGAGACAGGTGTCTCAGTATGATTCTTTCGTCTCATTTCCAGATTCTACAGGCCTCGCGGCCCCACATATCGAGGCGCGCACCGAGTGTAGCCGCCCGCGGAGGAGTCATGACGCATTCGAACCGGCGGGTCTACGTGGCCGCCACTTACGACACGAAGGGCCAGGAGGCCGAGTACGTGGTGGGCCTGCTCAAGCGGGACGGGCTGGACGCGGTCTCGGTGGACGTCTCCACGTCGGGCGCCGCCAGCGCGGCCCGGGTGCAGGCGCAGGAGGTGGCCGCCTGCCATCCCGAGGGCGCCGCCGCCGTCTTCACGGGCGACCGCGGCAGCGCCATCGCCGCGATGGCGCTGGCCTTCGAGCGCTATGCCGCCGGCAACGCCGGCATCGGCGCCCTGCTGGGCCTGGGCGGCTCGGGCGGCACCGCCCTGATCACCCCGGCCATGCGCGCGCTGCCCATCGGCACGCCCAAGCTGATGGTGTCCACGATGGCCTCGGGCAACGTCGCGCCCTATGTCGGGCCGTCCGATATCGCCATGATGTATTCCGTGACCGACGTCGCGGGCCTGAACCGCATTTCGCGCCGGGTGCTGGCCAATGCCGCCGGCGCCATCGGCGGAGCCTTCAGGCAGGCGGCCGGCGCCGCCGACGACGACGGCCGGCCCGCCGTGGGAATCACCATGTTCGGCGTCACCACCGCCTGCGTGCAGCAGGTGGCGCCGCTGCTGGAATCGCGCTACGACTGCCTGGTGTTCCACGCCACGGGCACGGGCGGCCAGTCCATGGAAAAACTGCTGGACAGCCATCTGCTGGCCGGCGTGCTGGACCTGACCACCACCGAAGTCTGCGACTTGCTCTTCGGCGGCGTGCTGGCCTGCACGGAAGACCGCTTTGGCGCCGTGGCCCGCACGGGCGCGCCCTACGTGGGTTCCTGCGGCGCGCTGGACATGGTGAATTTCGGCGCCATGGATACCGTTCCGGAACGCTACCGGGGCCGCAAGTTCTATCCGCACAATCCGCAGGTGACGCTGATGCGCACCACCGCGGAAGAGAACGCCCGGCAGGGCGAGTGGATCGCCGACAGGCTGAACCGCTGCCAGGGGCCGGTGCGCTTCCTGATCCCCGAAGGCGGCGTGTCCGCGCTGGACGCGCCGGGGCAGGCGTTCTGGGACCCGGAGGCCGACGCCGCGCTGTTCGGCGCGCTGGAGGCCAACCTGCAGCAGACGGCCGACCGCCGCCTGGTGCGCGTGCCCTGCCACATCAACGACCCGCGCTTCGCCCAGGCCGCGGTCGAACACTATCTTGAAATCGCCACACACTGAGGATTGCCGCCATGCCGCGTTTTGACCGCAACGAGCTACTGGACAAGTTCCGCGCCATGGTGCGCGCGCGCACGCCCATCGTGGGCGGCGGCGCGGGCACGGGCCTGTCGGCCAAGTGCGAGGAAGCGGGCGGCATCGACCTGATCGTGATCTACAACTCCGGCCGCTACCGCATGGCCGGACGCGGCTCGCTGGCCGGCCTGCTGGCCTACGGCAACGCCAACGAGATCGTGGTCGACATGGGCCGCGAGGTCCTGCCGGTGGTGAAGCAGACGCCCGTGCTGGCCGGCGTGAACGGCACCGATCCGTTCTGCGATTTCGATGTGTTCCTGGACGACCTGAAGCGCCAGGGCTTTGCCGGCGTGCAGAACTTCCCGACCGTGGGCCTCATCGACGGCACCTTCCGCGCCAACCTGGAAGAGACCGGCATGGGCTACGCGCTGGAAGTGGACATGATCCGCCTGGCGCATGAAAAAGGCATGCTGACCACGCCCTATGTGTTCAACGAGGACGATGCCGTCGCCATGACGAAGGCGGGGGCCGACATCATCGTGGCCCACATGGGCCTGACCACCGGCGGTTCGATCGGCGCGGAGACCGCGCTGACGCTGGACGGCTGCGTGGCCGCCATCGACCGCATCGCCGAGGCGGCGCTGGCGGTGCGCCCGGACGTCATCGTGCTGTGCCACGGCGGCCCCATCGCCACGCCCGAGGACGCCGCGCACGTGCTGCGCGCGTGCAAGCATTGCCATGGTTTCTACGGCGCCAGCTCGATGGAGCGCCTGCCCACCGAACAGGCGCTGACCGCAGCCACCCGCGAGTTCAAGAACCTGACGTTCTGAATCCCATCCCGCAGTTTCCTTTTTCCAGGGCCGCGCGCCCGCAGGAGTCCGCATGCCGCACACCGTACACGTCAGCGCCATCGTCCATGCGACGCTACAGGAAGTCTGGGCCCGGTTCCGCGATTTCGACGGCCTGGCCGCCTGGCACCCCGGCATCGCGCAGAGCCGCCTGGAAGAGGGCGGCCGCCACGACGCCGTGGGGTCGGTGCGGCACCTGACGCTGAAGCCCTCCGGCTTCGTCCGCGAACGCCTGCTGATGCTGGACGATCCCGGCACCGCGCTGCGCTATTCCATCATCGAGACCGACCTGCCCATGCGCGACTACGTCGCCGGCGTGTCGCTGCATCCCATCACCGAGACCGGCCATACGCTGGTGGAATGGTGGGCGGATTTCCGGGTCGAGGGCGCGGAACTGAGCGACGTGGCGAACGCCGTGGGCCAGGGCGTGTTCGCGGCGGGGCTGGCGGCGCTGGACGAGAAGCTGCGGATGGCGGGTGATTGATATTTGGGATGTGGGTGTCAGACACCCGGGAGGCGCTGCGGCAAGATGACGTGCGTCTCGTACGGGTGTCAGACACGATTCACGGGCAAGTGTCCAACACCCGCATAAGTCGTGTCCGGCACCTGCATGAATCGTGTCCGGCACCAGCATGAATCGTGTCTGACACCCGTACGCGATGGCCTTGCAGACTTGCATCCGTCTACCCGGGTGTCTGACACCCGCATCCAATCATTGCTCACCCCTACCTCTTCTCCCCCCGCCCAACACCAGCTTGCACCCCGCCGGCAATTCCGCCGTGCGCAAATACCCGCGGATCGCGGCGATCAAGGCCTGGGCGGCCGGGCTCAGGGGATACTCCTTGTGCCGGATGAGGCAGACCGTGCGCACGACGGTCGGGCGCGCCAGCAGCGCGTAGGCCAGGCCGGGCTCCAGCACCCGCTGCGCGGCCAGCGCCGGCAGCAGCGCCACGCCCAGTCCCGCCTTCACCAGCGCCGCCTGCGACGTGGTGCTGGAGGCCTCGTAGAAGGGCGCGGCGGCCTCGATCGGCAGATCGGCGCGGGCGCGCAGCAGCGCCATGATGCCGGTCTCGTCCACGACCCCCACCAGCTTGCGTCCGGCCAGTTCGGACCAGCGCATCGTGCCGTCGCGCGCGGCGCGCAGGCTGGCGTCGTCTTCGCGGTACAGCACGCCGAAGCGGTCTTCCAGCAGCGCGTCGAACTGCAGCCCCGGCGCGTCCGCCCAGCGGCTGGTCAGGCCGAAGTCCACCTCGCGCGCCGCGACCTTGCGCTGGATGCGGCCCGAGTTGTCGTCGCTGAGGTACAGGCGCACGCCGGGATACTGGGCGGCGTAGGCCGCGGCGGCGGGCGCGATGATCTGCGTGATGGCCGACGGCGCCGCCGCCACGCCCACGCGCCCGCGCTCCAGCGCGCCGAAGCGCACCACGTCCTCGATCGCGCCGTCGAAGTCCGCCAGCAGGCGCATCACGCGGGGCAGGAATTCCTCGCCCGCGGCCGTCAGCAGCACGCGCCGGCTGGTGCGCGCGAATAGCTGGGTGGCCAGCGCTTCCTCGAGTTGCCGGACCAGGCTGGTGACCGACGATTGCGTCTGGAACAGGCGCTTGGCCGCATGCGTGAAACTGGATTCCTGCGCCACCGCGACGAAGGCGGTGAGGTGCTTCAGCGTGACGTGCTTGGGCAGTCTATTCATTTCAAATCACGATAGATGGATCAATAAAAACAATTTTCCCAGATCGATCCGGCCGACGATACTACGCCTTTTCGGCATATGCCGGCCCCCGGGGCGCGTCCCCAGGGGCCCGATCAAGGCGCAAAGAACATGCGGCAGCAAACTCTGGACCTCATCATCGAAGGCGGCTGGGTCATCGACGGACTGGGCGGGCCCCGGCGGCTTGCCGACGTGGGCGTGGCGGGCGAACGCATCGCCGCCGTCGGCGACCTGGCCGGCGTGGCGGCGGCGCGGCGCGTGGACGCGCGCGGCAGGATCGTGGCGCCCGGCTTCATCGACGTGCACGGCCACGACGACCTGATGTTCGTGGAGCGGCCCGGCCTGGAATGGAAGACCACCCAGGGCATCACCTCGGTGGTGGTGGGCAATTGCGGCGTCAGCGGCGCGCCCGCGCCCCTGCCCGGCAACACCGCGGCGGCGCTGGCCCTGCTGGGGGAGACGCCCTTGTTCGCCGATATGGAGGCCTATTTCGGCGAGCTGCGCGCCCAGCGGCCCATGATCAATGTGGCGGCGCTGGTGGGACACGCCAACCTGCGCCTGGCCGCCATGCGCGACCCCGCGGCGCAGCCCACGGACGAGGAGCAGGCCGCCATGCAGCGCATGCTGGACCAGGCCCTGGCCGCGGGCGCCGTCGGGTTCAGCACGGGCCTGGCGTACCAGCCGGGCGGCGCCGCGCAGCCGGCGGAACTGGAGGGCCTGGCGCGGGTGGCGGCAGCGCGCGGCGCCATGCACACCAGCCACATCCGCAACGAGGGCGACGAGGTCGAGGCCGCGGTGGACGAGGTGCTCGCCGTCGGCCGCAACACCGGCTGCGCCACCGTGCTGTCGCACCACAAATGCATGCTGCCGCGCAATTGGGGCAAGAGCCGCGCCACGCTGGCCAATATCGACCGCGCGCGCGAAGAGGGCGTGGACGTGGCGCTGGACATCTACCCGTACCCCGGCAGCTCCACCATCCTGATCCCGGAACGCGCCGATAGCATCGACGATATCCGCATCACCTGGTCCACGCCGCATCCTGAATGCGGCGGCGAATACCTGAGCGACATCGCGGCGCGCTGGGGCTGCGACAAGGCCACGGCGGCGCGCCGCCTGTGCCCCGCGGGCGCCATTTATTTCGCCATGGACGAGGCCGAGGTCCGGCGCATCTTCCAGCACGAATGCTGCATGGTCGGCTCGGACGGACTGCCCAACGACGCGCACCCGCACCCGCGCCTGTGGGGCAGCTTCACGCGCGTGCTGGGCCGCTACGTGCGCGAGGCCCAGCTAATGAGCCTGGAGGCGGCGGTCGCCAAGATGACGTCCTTGCCGGCGCGCGTGTTCGGGCTGGCCGGACGGGGCCGGCTCGCCGAGGGCGCCTGGGCCGACATCGTGGTGTTCGACGCCGACACCGTCGAGGACCGCGCCACCTGGGAAGCGCCGACCCTGGCATCCGCCGGCGTCGAGTTCGTGCTGGTCAACGGCAGCCAGGTGCATCCGGCCGCCGCGGGCATGCCACGCCCCGGCAAGATCCTGCGGCGCGAGGCGATGGCCTCCGGCGCTGCCGATTCCAACCGATAAAACATATCCCATCCCTACAGGAGACAAACACCATGCTGCGCAAAACCTGCATCGCCCTGGCGCTGGCCGCCATGCTGCCCGCTGCCCACGCGGCCTTTCCCGACCGTCCCATCACCCTGATCGTGCCGTTCCCCGCGGGCGGCCCGACCGATATCGTCGGCCGCCTGGCCGCGGCCAAGGCCGGCGAGATCCTGGGCCAGCAGGTCGTGGTCGAGAACCGCACGGGCGCGTCCGGCACGATAGGCATGACGGCCACGGCCCGCGCCAAGCCGGACGGCTACACCGTGGGCCTGGCCACCGTCAGCACGCACGGCACGGCGCCGCACCTGTTCCCCAACCTGGCCTACGACCCGGTCAAGGATTTCACGCCCGTCAGCAACCTGGTCACCAGCCCCAACATCCTCAGCGTGAATCCGCAGTTTCCCGCCAAGACCCTGGCCGAATTCGTGGAGCACGTGCGCGCCAATCCGAACAAGGACGGCTACGCCAACGCCGGCGCGGGCGGCGTGAACGACCTGGGCATGATCTGGTTCCTGCAGATCGTCGGCGGCAAGATGAACAGCATTTCCTACCGGGGCTCGGCGCCCGCGCTGACCGACACGGTGGGCGGGGTGGTTCCGGTGATCTTCGACAACTTCCCGTCCTCGCTGCCCTACCTGAAGAGCAATCACCTGCGCGCCCTGGCCATCACGGGCACCGAGCGCAACCCGCGCCTGCCGGACGTGCCGACGTTCGCCGAGCAGGGCTACAAGGACTACGACGTGACTGCCTGGTACGGCGTGGTGGGCCCGGCGGGCATGCCGGACGACGTGCGCGACAAGCTGGCGCAGGCCTTCGCCCAGGCGGTGCGCGATCCGGCCACCGCCGCCAAGATGGAAGAGACCGGCGCCTTTCCGCTGGGCAACACGCCGGCCGAATTCGGGGCGCAGATCCGCACCGAGCGCGACCGCTGGAAGACGGTGATCGACCGAGCGCAGATCAAGCTGCAGTAACGCCGCGGGCAAGGGCGCGGTCAGCCGCGCCGATCGCTCAGTACACGTCGCGGCGGTAGCGGCCGTCGCGCTGCATGGATTGCAGGCGCGCGTCGCCCAGGATGTCCTGCAGGGCGGCGTCCACGCCGCCGGCCATGCCCTGCAGGCTGCCGCAGACGTAGATGGCGGCGCCATCGTCGACCCAGGCGCGCACGGCGTCCGCGTGCTCGCGCAGATGGTGCTGCACGTAGCGGCGCTCGGCCTGGTCGCGCGAGAACACCGCGTCCACGCGCTCCAGCGTGCCCTCGTCGCGCCAGGCGGCGATGTCTTCCCTGCAGAACCAGTCGTGCGCCGCGCTGCGCTCGCCGAACACCAGCCAGTTGCGCCGGTGGCCGGCCGCGCGGCGCGCCTTGATCAGGGCGCGCAAGCCGGCCAGGCCCGTGCCGTTGCCCACCAGGATCAGCGGGCGGCCGTCGGCCGGGGCGTGGAAATTGCGGTTGACGCGCACGCGCAGGTCTATCGCGTCGCCCGGCTGGGCGATCTGGGTCAGCCAGCCGCTGCCCAGTCCCAGTTCGCCGTCCGCGCCGCGCATCTGGCGCACCAGCAACTGGATGGCGCCGTCCTCGGGCAGCGAGGCGATGGAGTATTCGCGGTGGGCATGCAGCGGACCGCCGGCTTCGAGCCGGGGGCCGATCTCGGCGATGTCGCCGGCCTGCCAGCCGCCGTCGGCGTCCGTGGGCGGCGTCAGCGTCAGCAGGTAGCAGGGGCCGCCCTGGCTGCCCGGATTGAGCTGCTCGCGGGAGGCCAGGCGCCACGGCTGGTACGCGGGCGCCTGCCAATCGGGCAGGTCGCTGCGTCCGGCCAGCAGCCCCAGGTGGTGCTGCCAGTGCCGCAGGGCGGCCGGATCGCCGTTGTCGACCTCCACCAGGTCGAACAGCGGCGTGGCGCCCTGGGCGTGCAGCCATTCGTCGAGGCGATGGCCGAAGCCGCAGAACTGCGCGTATTCGCTGTCGCCCAGCGCCAGCACCGCGTATTGCGCGCCGGCCAGCGCGGGCGCGCCGGGCCCGGCCGGCAGCATCTGGTCGGCGAAGGCCGCGGCGGCGTCGGGCGGATCGCCTTCGCCGTAGGTGCTGGCCACGAACAGCATGCGGCGGTAGCCGGCCAGGCGCGCCAGGTCCAACTGGTCGAGCGCGGCGACGCGCACGGCCAGGCCGCCCGCGCGCAGGGATTCGGCCGTCTGCGCGGCCAGCGATTCGGCATAACCGGTCTGGGTGGCGTAGGCGACCAGCAAGGTATCCTCGGGAACCGGGGCGTCCAGGGCCTGCTGCGCCTGCGCGTGCTGGGTTTCCTGGCGCCGGGCGCGGCGCCGCGCCCACAGGCACAGGAGCAGCCACAGCCCCACCACGCATGCCGCCGCGATCGACCGGACTGGGTTCATGGGTTCAGCGGGGCCGGGCCAGCGCCTGGAACGCCGGCGTGGCGACGACGCGATAGGCCTCGGCTTCGCGCAGAATGAACAGGGCGGCCAGATCGTGGCGGCGGGCATAGGCCAGCCCGTCCTCCACGCCCAGCACGGTCAGGGCGGTCGCCAGCGCGTCGGCCTGCATGCAGCCCGGATGCAGCACGGTGACCGAGGCCAGCCTGTTGCGCACCGGCAGGCCGCTGCGCGGATCGATGGTGTGGGCATAGCGTTGCTCGCCGCTGCCCGCATGGCGCCGGTAATCGCCCGAGGTGGCGATGCTGCGTTCCTCCAGCGGCAGGGCCAGCGCATGGCCGTCGCTGGCGTCGGGCACTTCGACGGCGACGCGCCAGGGCTGGCCGTCGGGCCGCTTGCCGCGGGCGCGCAATTCGCCGCCCACTTCCACCAGGTACTGCGTGATGCCCAGGGCGTCGAGCGCCATCGCGGCGCGGTCCACGCCGTAGCCCTTGGCGATGGAGGACAGGTCCAGATAGGTGCCGCCTTCCTGCAGCGCCGCGCGCCTGTCGGGGTCGAGACGGACGCGGCGCCAGCCGCAGCGCTTGCGCGCGGCTTCGATCGCGTCGGGCGAAGGCGGCTCGAACGCGCGCTGGTGGGGGCCGAAGCCCCAGGCGTTGACCAGCGGCCCGACGGTCGGGTCGTAGGCGCCGCCGGTATCCTCGGCAAGCGCCAGCGCGTGGTCCAGGACGTGGAAGAAAGCGGCGGGCAAGGTTTGCCAGCCGGGAGCGGCCCGGTTATAGCGCGTGATGTCGGAGTCGGATTCCCAGGTGCTCATCTGGGCCACGACCTCGTCCAGCGCGGCCTGGATGGCCTGCCGCGCCGCCGCTTCCGTCCGCCCGGCCGGCAGGGCCATGCGCGCCGACCAGGTGGTGCCCATGGTGGCGCCGGCCAGCGCCGCCGGCCGTGCCGGCATGGCGCCGTAGGCGACGCGCGGCGGAGCGGCCGCCGCGCCCCGCGGGGCGTAGGAAGGGGGATTCGCCATGCGGCAGGGAGTCGCTTAGGGCTGCAGCACTTCGACCGTGCCCGCGTAGGACAGGCGGCGCTTCTTGGCCTGCGGCACGCTGACCTTGGCGTCTTCCATGCCGGCTTCGATCCAGTACAGGCCGGGCTGCGGCCACTTCACCGAGAACTTGCCGTCCTTGTCGGTCTTGAGCTGGATCTCGCCGACCTTGTCGCGATAGCGGCTGCCGCCGGGCACGACGTTGACTTCCAGCTCGGCGGCGGGCTTGCCGTCCAGCAGCATCTGGAAGGTGGCGGGCTCGTCCGTGAACAGGTCGTTCGGATGGGTGACGGGGGCCAGCTCCAGGCCGCGGCCGACCGGCTTGACGGCGGTCGGCTTGCCGGCGGTCACGAAGGTTTCGACGCGGCCCAGGCTCTGGGAGATTTCCAGTTCGTCGGCCTTGGCGGGCACGGCCTGGGCCAGGCCTTCGGCTTTGCCGAAATAGCGCTTGGGCTTGCCGTCTTCCTTCCAGCGCGCGAACACGCCGTCGTTGACCACCGCAACGCGGTAGGTGCCGCTCTGCTTGAGCTGCAGGTCGAAGGTGCTGCGCAGCTTGCCGCGGTTGAGGTTCTCGGCTTCGGCGGGGTTGCCGTCGGGCGCGGTCACGGCCAGGCCGTCCAGGCGCAGCGGCGCGTGGTTGAAATAGAACTTGTCGTTGCCGACGGCGGCGTCGACCGTGATCCAGCTATCGGTGCCGGACAGCACCGTCGAGGACGGCACGATCCAGACGTCATGCGCCTGGGCGGCAAAGGGCAGGCACAGCGCCAGGGCGGCGGCCAGTTTGGCGGCGGATTTCATCGTTGCGTTCCTAGAGTCAGGGTTTCAGGTCGAGCGCGATGGCGCCCAGTTCGTGTTCGCCGCGGACCGTCAACTGCTCGGCCTTTTGCGGCGGCCATTGGAAGGGGATGCGCAGCAGTTCGCGGCCGCCGACTTCGCGCGCCGCTTCCACCACCACGGCGTACTGGCCGGGCTTGAGCTGAGACAAGGGCTTGCTGGCGGCGTCGAAGCTCAGCGCATGCTTGCCCACGGGCTTGGTCGCGCCGCTGACGCCGTCCACCGGGAACTGCTGGTTGCGGCCGCTGCGGCGCCACCACTGGCGCATGTCCTTGAGCCACTCGGTGCCTTCGTTATTCTTCTTGGCCACGTCGTACCAGACCGCCAGGTCGGTGGCGACGCTCTGGTCGGGGTTCTCGATCCAGATCGCCACGTAGGGGCGGTGGTACTCGGCCACGTCGAGGCGCGGGACCTCGATGGACAGGCCGATGTCGGCCGCGTAGGCCGTTCGGGCGATCAGGCCGGCCAGCAGGGCCGACAACAATAGCTTGCGCATGGAAGTCTCCAGGGCGGATCGATGGAATCAATGAATGAAGAGCAGGGCCAGCACGACCGGGATCACCACGCCCAGCCCCACCATGGGCCAGGTCGCGCTGCGGTTGCCGGCATGCATCTTCAGCAGCACCAGCCCGGTCAGCGAAAAGACCAGACAGGCGACGGCGAAGATGTCCAGGAACCAGCTCCAGGCCAGGCCGGTGTTGCGGCCTTTGTGCAGATCGTTCAGGTACGAGATCCAGCCGCGGTCGGTGCGCTCGTATTCCACCTCGCCGCTGGCCAGGTCGATGGACAGCCAGGCATCGCCGCCGGCGCGCGGCAGCGACAGGTAGATCTCGTCGGGGGACCACTCGGCGGACCTGCCGGCCGTGGCGGCGTCCAGCGTATCGTCCAGCCATTGCGCCACGGGGACGGGCAGCGGCGCCTTTTTCTGCGCGGGCGGGGGGGACAGTTGCGCCAGCGCGGCGGCGGGCAACTGGGCCTGGCGGCTGGTCACCACCGCCTTGGCCTCGATGTGCGAGGCGTTGTTCAGGGTCAGGCCCGTCACCGCGAACAGCAGCATCCCCAACAGGCACAGCGCCGAGCTGATCCAATGCCATTGGTGCAGCGTCTTGAGCCAGTAGGCCCGGCGGCGAGGGGTGGGTTGACTGTCCATGGGATATCGGGTGAAAGCCCGCGGATTCTAGCATTTAATGAGAATGACTCTTATAAATGCCGCGATTGGCGCGGCAAGGAAATTTCAATCGGTTTCGACGCCGCGGCGGGGGTCGGAACGGCTCGCGGCATGGCGCCTGCGCGCCGGCGGCGATAAGATAGGCCACCCGTTACAAACACCGGAGGTCGTCATGCTTGAACAGCAAGTCGCGGATCACATCGGTCGTCATTGGGGTTGGGTGGCATTGCGCGGCGTCGTCGCCATCCTGTTCGGCCTTATGGCCATGTTCATGCCAGCCATCACGCTGTCCGCCCTGGTGCTGGTGTGGGGCGCTTTCGCGCTGGTGGACGGCGTGCTGGCCTTGGTCGCCGGCGTGCGCATCCGGGACAACGGCAAGCCGCTATGGGCGCTTATCGTCGTGGGCCTGCTGGGCATCGCGGCCGGCGTCGTCACTTTTCTCTGGCCCGGCCTGACGGCGCTGGTCCTGCTCTACATCATCGCGATCTGGGCGCTGGTGTCCGGCGTGTTCCAGATCATCGCCGCCGTCCGTTTCCGCAAGGAAATCCGCAACGAATGGCTGCTGGGCCTGTCGGGCGTGGTGTCGGTGCTGTTCGGCGGCATGCTCATCATGCAGCCGGGGGCGGGCGCGCTGGCGCTGGTCTGGGTCATCGGCATCTACGCCGTGTTCTTCGGCATACTCCTGCTGGTCTTTTCCTTCCGACTCAGGCAGCACAATTCGGCCTGATACCCGATGTCCGTATACCAAACCCTGATCCCCCTGAATTTCCTGGCCGTGGGCCTGGGCGCCATACTGGGCGCCTGGGCCCGCTGGCTGGTCGGCCTGTGGCTGAACGTGGAGTCCTGGCCTTGGGGCACCTTCGCGGTGAACCTGGCCGGCGGTTATCTGGTGGGGCTGGTGCTGGCGCTGGTGGCCGCGCATCCCGAGTGGCCGGCCTGGGTGCGGCTGGGCGCGATCACGGGTTTCATGGGCGGCTTGACCACGTTCTCGACCTTCTCGGCGGAAACGGTGGCCATGCTGGAACGCGGCGCCTACGGCACCGCGCTGGCCTACGCCGGCTCCAGCCTGGCGGGTTCGCTGCTGCTGACGGCGGCGGGCCTGGCCACCGCCAGCCTGCTGCGCTAGCTGCGGGCGCGTTTCCGGGCCGAGGCCGTCACGGGATCGGGCCCGGCCGCGCGCTCGCGCGTCGGCGCGGCGGCGGGCAGCCAGGTGGGCTGGCCGGGCGTGTCGTGGGCTTGCATGTTCATGCGGTATTCATAGCGGTCGGGGCGGTACAGGGCATGCAGCCATTCGACCGGGCGGTCCGACGCATCGCGCACCACGCGATGCAGGCTGAGCAGGGCCGAACCCACCGGCACATCGAGCAGCTCGGCCACGCCGGGCTCGGCCAGCACCGCCGACATCGACTGCTCGGCGCGCGCCACCCGCAAGCCCAGGTCGCGAAAAATGGCCAGCAGCGGTTTGGTTCCCAGGTCCTCGCGGCGTATGCGCCGGCCGATGTCGCCGGGCACGTAGGTGGTGAGGTGCGAGAATGGCTGGCCCTCGTGGCTGCGCACCCGCAGCGCGCGCTGCACCGGGGCGCCCACGGCCACTTCCAGGCGCGCCGCCACCAGGGGCGGCGCCGGCGCGGTATCGAGTTCCAGCAGGCGCACCTGGGTGTGCATGCCCATGCGGGCCAGGTGCGCCATCAGGGAGTCGATGTCGGCGCCGTTCTGCGGGGCCGACAACTGCGCATGGCCGGCGGCGAAGGTGCCGCGCCCCTGGCGGCGCACGACCAGGCCGTCGGATTCCAGCCTATCGAGCGAACGCCGTATGGTCAGGCGCGACACGCCGTATTCGGCCGCCAGGGCATTTTCGCCGGGCATGGCCGTGTTCTCGGCAAAGCCGCCCGCCTGCAGTCGTTGCTTCAGCAGCAGATACACCTTGTGATAGAGAGGCAGCGGGCTTTCGGACACGGCGGAACTCCAGGCAGGAAAAAAATCAATCGACCGTGGCGCCGGTGAATTTGACGGTCTCGGCGTAGCGCTCGATGTCTTTGCGTACGAAGTCCCCCAGTTCCTCCGGGCTGCTGCTGACCGCGCTGGCGGCCTCGCGCTCGAGCAACTGGCGGAACTCGGGCGTATCGACCGCCTTGCGCGCCGCGGCATTGAGCGCCGCGAGCGTCTTGGGCGGCAGCTTGGCCGGGCCGAACAGGGCGAACCACGCATTCGATTCGAAGCCCGTGATGGTATCGCCTATGGGCGGCACGCCGGGAAACTGGGGCAGCGCCTGCGGGCTGGTGACGCCCAGCGCCTTGAGCGCGCCGCTCTTGATGTGCGGGAGGGCATTGAGCGAACTGGCGAACATCATGTCCACCTGGCCGCCCAGCAGATCGGTGATGGCGGGCGCCGTGCCCTTGTAGGGCACGTTCAGGATGTCCAGGCCGGCCATCATCTTCATGCGCTCGCCGGCCATGTGCAATGACGACCCGATGGCGCCCAGCGCCATGGTGTATTTGCCCGGGCTGGCCTTTACCGCCGACACGAACTCCGGCATGGTCCGGGCCGGAAAGTCCTTGCGCGCGACCAGCACGCTGGGCACGTTGGCCAGCATGCTGATCGGAGTGAAATCGCGCACCGGATCGAACGGCAGGCTGCGGTACAGGGAGGCGTTGATGGAAAAGCTGGTGAACGTGACCAGCAGGGTGTTGCCGTCGGCCTTGCTCTTGGCGACGTAGTCCGCTGCGATGTTGCCGCCCGCGCCCGGCTTGTTCTCGACCAGCACGGTGCGGGCCAGGTCCTGCGACATGCGCTGCGCGATGCTGCGCGCCACGGTATCGGTGGTGCCGCCCGGCGGCGCGCCCACGACCAGCTTGATGGCGTCGCCCTGCGCCAGGGCGGGGGCCAGCGGCAATGCCAGCGCGCTCCACAGCGCGCAGCCCGCGCCGATGCGATGCAATCCCTGCATGGTTTGTCTCCTGATATGTTGTATTGATGACAATACAAGTATATCGGGTCGGGCGGCGCCGGACGCGTCGCGCCTGACCCGGACTCAAGGAGTCAGTCCGCCCTGGGATTCAGCACGCGCGCGGCCTGCAGGCCGCTGCGCACCGCGCCTTCCAGCACGCCGGGGTAGCCGGTGTCGGTCCAGTCGCCGGCCAGCGCCAGCGTGGGCCAGGGCGTGGAGTTCAGCGGCCGGGTCAGGCCCGGCACCGCCGCGAAGGTGGCGCGTTTTTCGATGAACAGTTCGGCCGCCGCGACTTCCGGCATGGCGGGCAGGCGGGCGGGGTGGCGCGCGGCCTGTTCGGCCACCTGGTCGATCAGCGCCTCGATGACCTGCTGGCGGTTGTGTTCCGCCAGGCCGGTGGCGGCGCTGGCCACCACGGCCAGTTCGCCCGCCTTGGTGTCGCCGGCGAGTTGCGCCCGGTCGAACAGCCATTGGCCCACGTGGCCGCGGCCGGATTCCTCGCGCAGCATCATCATGGGCTCGGGCAGGCGCCAGGGTTCCGCCAGCCGCAGGTTGAGCGTGGCGATGGGCAGGTAGTCGAAGGCCTTCAGCGCCTCCAGCAGGCCGGTGGCGCCGGCTTCCCGCAGCGGCGCGTCCAGCAGCCGGGCCGCGAAGGTCGGGGGCACCGCCAGCACCGCCGCGTCGAAGCGTTCCTGGTTGATGTCGATGCCGTCGGCGGACGGATGTATCTGGCGCACCGTGCTGCCGTAGCGCATGGTCACCTGGCGGGCGGCGGCATCGGGCCACAGCGCCGACAGGTCGGTGCAGGGCAGCAGCATGTCGCTGTCCTCGCGGCTGCCGGCCAGGCTGTCGCGCAGCACGCGGGCGAAGAGCGCGGCGCTGGCCGCGGCCAGCGGCGTATTCAGCGCGGCCAGGCACAGCGGTTCCCACAATTGCCGGATCAGCGCGTCCGATTGCCCGTGATAGTGCAGCAGGTGCAGGACGGTCCAGTCGCGCGGAGGCGTCCAGGACATGGTTTTCAGCCCGCGCATGAGGCGCAGGGTGGCCAGGCGGTCGGCCCACGACAGGCCGCGCGCGCGCAGGATGGCGATGGCCATGTGCAGCGGGGCGGGCAGGCGCGGCGCGGACAGCCGGAAGCGGCCGTCCAGGCTGGCCAGCCGCAGGGAGCGGCGCATCAGCAGGGCGTCGGGATTGCGGCCCACCCGGCGCATCAGCGCCAGGGTGTGCTTGTAGGCGCCCGACAGCAGGTGCTGGCCGTTGTCCAGCGGCGCGTCGAAGTCGGTATGGAAGACGCGCCGGGCGCGCCCGCCCGGCGTATGGCCGGCTTCGAACACCGTGACCTTGGCGCCGGCTTCGCGCAGCGCGACGCTGGCCGCCAGCCCGGCCCAGCCCGCGCCGATGACCGCGGCCTTCACCGCGCCAGCCGGCGGACGAGTCCGCGTCCGCCGCCCACCCAGGTTTTCCAGGCCAGCCACAGCTTGCGCAGGGGCGTGAGCGAGATCCGCTGGTGCAGCACCTGCCAGTCGTCGCGCTCGATCTCGTCGAGCAGCGCGTGATAGATGGCCGCCATCATCAGGCCGGGCCGCTGCGAACGGCGGTCGGCCTCGGGCAGGTTGCTCATCGCTTCGCGGTACAGGCCGCGGGCGCGGTCGGCCTGGAACTTCATCAGCGCGCTGAAGCGTTCGGAGTACTCGCCGTTCAGGATGTCCGAGGCCTTGACCTCGAACTGCTGCATGTCGTTGACCGGCAGGTAGATGCGGCCGCGGCGGGCGTCGTCGCCCACGTCGCGGATGATGTTGGTCATCTGGAACGCCAGGCCCAGCTTTTCCGCGTAGACCAGGGTTTTGGGGTCGGAGTAGCCGAAGACGCCGGCGGACAGTTCGCCCACCACGCCGGCGGCGTGCCAGCAGTACTTGCGCAGGCCCGGCCAGTCCAGGTAGCGGGTCTGGTCCAGGTCCATTTCCATGCCGTCGACCACGGCCAGCAGGCGCTCGCGGGTGATCGAACAGCTTTCGAGATGCGGCTGCAGGGCGCGCGTCACGGGGTGGTCGGGTTTGCCGTCGAACATCTGGTCGACCTGGGTGCGCCACCAGGCCAGCTTGACGCGGGCCAGCGACGGGTCGGTGCATTCGTCCACCACGTCGTCGACTTCGCGGCAATAGGCGTACAGGGCCGTGATGGCGCGCCGGCGCTCGGGCGGCAGGAACAGGAAGGCGTAGTAGAAGCTGGAGCCGCTTTTGGCGGCTTTTTCCTGGCAATATTCGTCAGGGGTCATATCAGGTAATTGCGCGCCACAACATGATGGCCCAGTCTTTGGCGCCCAATTCGGGGCGATTCATGAATACATCGTAGCCGCTCGCCTCGATACGCTCCAGCACGCGCAGCCCGCCTTGCACCACCAGGCGCAGCTCCAGGCCCATGCGGCCCGGCAGGCGGCGCGCCAGCGGAGCGCCGAAGTGTAGCAGCGCGCGGGTCCGTTCCACTTCGAACGCCATCAGCTCGCGCCACGCGGGCGTCAGCCGGCAGGCGGCCAGGTCCTCGTCGGTCACGCCGTGGCGGCGCAGGTCTTCCTGCGGCAGGTAGACGCGGTGTTTGTGCCAGTCCACCCGCACGTCCTGCCAGAAGTTCACCAGTTGCAGGCCGGTGCAGATCGCGTCGGCTTCGCTCACGTTCTGCGGATCGGTGGCGTCGAACAGATGCAGCATCAGCCGGCCCACCGGGTTGGCGGAACGGGTGCAGTAATCGGCCAGGGCGTCGTAGTCTTCGTAGCGTTTGACGCCGATGTCCTGCTCGAAGGCGGACAGCAGATCGTAGAAGGGCGTGATCGGCAACTGGTGGCGGGCGATGGTGGCGGCCAGCGGCACGAAGATGCCGGCCAGTTCGGGCTGCCCCGGCTCGGGCGTGGCGCCCGGCTCGGCGCCGATGCGGTGCAGTTCGGCGCGGAACGCGCCCAGTTGGCTCAGCCGTTCCTCGTCCGTGGCGCTGCCTTCGTCGGCGATATCGTCCGCGGCGCGGGCGAACCGGTAGATATCGGTCACGGCGCCGCGCAGCCTGCGCGGCAGCAGCAGCGAGGCGACGGGGAAGTTCTCGTAGTGATCGATGGACATAAAGCGGGTGTGCGGATGCGGCCCCGGAGGACCTGGACCGGTCCATTTTAAGGTGAACGGGCCGGCGCCGTTTTCCCTTGCCGCGGCGCAATGCCGCGGGGACGCGGATCAGTTAGACTTAAGCGCCACAGGATCGCACACTATGCCGCGCCCAATTTCAGCCTCCGTCTCCGTTTCCGCCCTCGCGCACAACCTTGCGGCCGTGCGCCGCCATCTCGACCAGACCGCCGCGGCCGCGTCCGGCCTGCCGCCCTCGATCTGGGCCGTCATCAAGGCCAACGCCTACGGGCACGGCATCGAACAGGCGGTGGCCGGCTTCTCGAAGGCGCAAGGCCTGGCGATGCTGGACCTGGACGAGGCCGTGCGTTGCCGCGAGGCGGGGTGGGGCGGGCCGATACTGCTGCTGGAAGGGTTTTTCAACCCATCCGACCTGGAAATCGTCGACCGCTACCACCTGAGCGCCACGGTCCACAACCGCGAACAACTGGACATGCTGGCGCGGGCGCGCCTGTCGCGCCGGGTGGACATCATGCTCAAGCTCAACAGCGGCATGAACCGCCTGGGCTTCAGCCCGGCGGCCTATGCCGCGGCGCACGAACGCGCCATGCTGCTGCAACAGCAGGGCACCCTGGGCTCGGTGGGCAAGATGACCCATTTCGCCTGCGCGGACGGCCCCCAGGGCGTGAACGAGCAACTGGGCGTATTCAATTCGGTGACGCATAAGCTGCCGGGCGCGATCAGCGTCTGCAACTCGGCGGCCACGCTGCGTTTCGCCGAGATCGCCGTGGCTTCGGAAACGCAGGCGCACTGGGTGCGTCCGGGCATCTGCCTATACGGGGCTTCGCCGTTCGCGGACGCCGAGGCCGTGTCTTTCGGCCTGAAGCCGGCCATGTCGCTGCGTTCGGAAATCATCGCGGTACAGGAACTCAAGGCCGGCGACTCGGTCGGCTACGGCGCCATTTTCCGCGCCGACCGTTCCATGCGCATCGGCATCGTGGCCTGCGGCTACGCCGACGGCTATCCCCGCCACGCCGCGACCGGCACGCCGGTGGTGGTGGCCGGCATCCGCACCCAACTGGTGGGCCGCGTCTCCATGGACATGCTGATCGTCGACCTCGGACCCGTCCCCGCCGCCGGCGTGGGTACGCCGGTCTCGCTGTGGGGCGAGGACGGCCCGTCCGTGGACGAGGTGGCCCAGGCCGCCGGCACCATCGGCTACGAACTTCTGTGCGCCCTGGCGCCGCGCGTGCCGGTCACGCGGGATGCCTGAGCCGGCCGTCCGGCATGCAAGAATTGCTACGCAATTTACAAGACAGGTAGCGCCGGATGGTGTCTACTTGGAAGACCGGGCGCGCTAGCGCCCGTTTTCACCAAGAAAACAGACTGCGAGGTTTCAATCCATGAAGGACAAATGCGTGCTCGTCACGGGCGCCACCAAAGGCATAGGCTGGGCCCTTACTCAGCGGCTGTCCGACATGGGCTGTCACGTGGTGGGCATCGCGCGCAACACCTCCGACGTGGATTTTCCCGGTTATCTGTATGCCTGTGACCTGGCGGACGCCGGCCGCACCGAAGAAGTGCTGCGCGAAATCCGCGAGAAATTCCCCGTCGACGCCGTGGTCAACAACGTCGGCATCGTTTCGCCGCAGCCGCTGGGCGAGATCGACCTGGCCACGCTGTACAACGTGCTGGACCTGAACGTGCGCGTGGCGGTGCAGGTCACCCAGGCCTTCGTCGAATCCATGAAAGTGCGCCGCGCCGGCCGCATCGTCAACGTGGTCAGCCGCGCCATTCACGGCGGGCTGGATCGCACCGCCTATTCGGCCGCCAAGAGCGCGCTGGTGGGCTGCACCCGTAGCTGGGCGCTGGAGCTGGCCGAATACGGCGTCACGGCCAACGCGGTCGCACCCGGCCCGATCGAAACCGAAATGTTCCGCGCCACGCGCCCCGCGGGCAGCGAGGGCGAGAAGCGCGCCCTGGCCTCCGTGCCCATGAAGCGCCTGGGCACGCCCGCCGAGGTGGCGGCCGCCATCGCCTTCCTGCTGTCGGACGACGCCGGCTTCATCACCGGCCAGGTGCTGGGCGTGGATGGGGGCGGCAGCCTGGCGGGCCGGTCCTAGGCCGCTGCGTCAGCCGCGCACCGCGCTCCGGAAGGCCGCCGAAAGGGCCATGAGCGCATCGTGCGCCCGGCCGTCCTTTACCCGGGTGTGCAGCAAGACCGGCAGTTGCGGTATGGCGGGCAGCCCCAGTCTGGGACCGGCATCCACCGCGCCAAACGGCAGCATGCGCGGAGACAGCGCCGCAACGCCCAGTCCCGCCATGACGGCTGCCGTGACGGCCGTCACGCCGCCGCCGACGAACACCTCAGTCCAGCGTATGCCCGCCGCGTCCAGCAGTTGGCCGGCGAGCGCACGCACGCCGCAGGGCTCAGCCATCGTGGCCAGCGGCAGCGGCTCGCCTGCCCGATGCTGCCAGCCTGGGGCCGCGAACCAGCCGAATTTCTCTTGGGTGATGATTTTCCCGTCGCTGCGGCCTGCATGCAGGCGGACGATCACCGTGTCCAGTTCCCGCCGGTCGAAACTCTGGAGCAGGTCGCCCGACGAGGCGATCCGGATTTCGATCAACAGTTGGGGGTCTTGCGCGTTCATGCGCGCGATCAGCGCCGGGAGCTCGGGGCCCGCGACATGGTCGCTAATGCCGATGGCGAGGCGCTGCCTGGATTCGGTCATGGCAGCCAGGGCGCGATCGTGCACGGCCAGGAGTTCGCGCGCGTGTTCCAGAAAACCGGCGCCTTGGGCGGAAAGCTCCACATAGCGCGGCGTTCGCTCCACCAGGCGGAAACCGAGCCGGTCTTCGAGCCGCTTCAGTTTCAAACTGACCGCGGCCTGGGTGGTTCCCATGGATTCCGCAGCGTGCGTGAAGCTGCCGAACTCGGCAATGCGGATGAAGGCCTTGACGGCATCGAGATCGAGTGCGCGCTCAGTCATTTCAAATGTTTATCGCTGATATATATACGGATAGCGTATCAGAATAGATAACATGAAGCGGCACACTAAGGAGATCCACAATGCCGCTTGTTCACATCTCATTGCGCACCGGAAAGACGGAAGCCTATCGCCAGGCAATTTTCGATGGCGTCTACCAGGCGCTGCGCGAAACATTCAATGTTCCCGACGACGACCAGTTCATGGCCATGACGGAGCACGGCGCCGCGAACTTCCGCTACGGCGCGACCTATCTTGATGTCGCGCGAAGCGGCGACCTCGTGTTCATCCAGATCACGGCAAGCAACACCCGTAGCGTGGCGCAGAAGAAGGCGCTGTTCCGGCGGATCGCGGAACTGCTGGGCACGAGCCCCGGCATGCGGACGGAGGACGTGTTCGTGAGCCTGGTGGAGGTGGCGAAAGAGAATTGGTCGCTCGGCCGCGGCCTCGCGCAATATGCGTGAGGCCGGCCGGCGGCCCGGGCATCAGGCACCCAGCGCGCCGGCCTCCACGCGCAGCGCGTCCAGAAAGCGCTGCAGCGCCGGCGCGGCATCGACCTGCGCCCGCTGCACCACGCCGACGGGCGGCAGGCTCCAGTCGGGGCGGAACCTCAGGATGGCCAGCACGCCCATGGCGGCATAGTGCTGCGCCACCGCGCGCGGCATGGCCGACAACAGATCGCTGCTGCGCAACAGTACCTCGTTGGCGAGCAGCGATACCGATTCGGCCATGGGCGCGCGCAGTGTCAACCCCTGTTCCGCGAAGTAGGCGTCGATGCGCTGGCGCAGCGGCGCTTGCGGCGGCGGCAGAATCCAGTCCTGCCGCGCCAGCGCGGCGGCGGTGATGCGGGTGGATTTCGCCAGCGGATGGCCGATGCGAGCCACCACGCATATCGGTTCTTCGTAAAGGACCTCGGTGCGGAACACCGGCTGGGTCGCGTCCAGCATCAGCCGCCCCAGCACGCAGTCGAACTCGCCGCGGGCCAGGCCCGCCAGGAGCATGTCGTGCGCCCCTTCCTGCAGCATGACGGTGACGCCGGCATGATCGGCGCGCAAGCGCTGCAGGGCCCGGGGCACCAGGACGGGCAGCGCCACCTGCTGCACGCCGACACGGATCCGGCCGCTGGCGCCCGCGGCCAGGGCGGCGATCTCGTTGCGGGCCCCGGACAGGTCGGACCACAGCACGTCCGCCTTGCGCGCCAGAGCGTGTCCGAATCCCGTGGGCACGATGCCGCGGCGCGTGCGCTGGAACAGCGGCACGCCGAACATGTCCTCCAGTTCGAGGAGCTGTTTGCTGGCGGCGGGTTGCGTCATGCCGAGCTCGGCGGCGGCCTTGTGCACGCTGCCCTGCGCGTACAGCGCCCGCAGCAGGTCGAGATGGCGCATGCGCAGGCGGCCGCCGATATGGCGAAGCTCGGGAACCCGAGGCGTCGATGGCATGATTTTTCCAATTCCAATTGGTTATCACAGCATTCTAATAATTGATTAGATTGTATGCACCCCGTACCTATACTGGATCGCAGTTCACTCGTCCTGCGAAAAAGGGGAACCCATGAAGATCACCATGCTGGGCACAGGCGCCGCCTTGCCCGATCCCGACCGCGGCCAGTCCGCCATCCTGCTGACGCTGGACGAAGACCGGCACTATCTGTTCGATTGCGGCGAAGGTGCCACGCGCCAGATGGTCCGCGCCAATGTGGACCCGGCCAAAGTCGGCTTCGTCTTCCTTACCCACCTGCACCACGACCACATCTGCGACTACCCGTACTTCGTCATTTCGAGCTGGATGCTCAACAAGGTGGGGTCGCCGCTGGTGCTGGGCCCCAAGGGCACCCGGCACTTCGTGGACCATCTGTTCGAGAACGGCGCCTATCACACCGATTTCCAGGCCCGCGCCGCCTATCCGGTGCGGCAGCGCAACCTGGAGGCGATGCGGCCCGAGGTGCGCGAAGTCAGCCCGGGCGTCGTCTTCGAGGACGACAAGGTGCGCATTTCGGTGGACTGGGTCGAGCACATCCCCCGCGAAGTCTGTGAGTGCTTCGGCGTGCGCGTGGAGGCCGAAGGCAAGGTCATCGCGTTCAGCGGCGATACCGCGCCCTGCGAGGCCATGGTGCGCCTGGCGCGGGACGCCGACGTGCTGATCCACGAATGCACGTTTCCCGAATCGTTCATTGCGCACCGCGCCAAGACCGGCGTGGGCACGTACGCGCACACCAGTCCTACCGACCTGGGCAAGATCGCGCGCGAGGCCAATGTGAAAAGCCTGGTGGCCACGCACTTCGGGCATTTCGATTCCACCAGCCCGGTGCTCAAGCGGGCCGCGGCCAAGCACCTGCCGGTGGACTTGATGGGGCCGCACCTGATGGACGAGATCGCGGCCGACATCCGCAAGAACTACGCCGGTCCGCTGCGGCTGGCCCACGACCTGATGCGTATCGACCTCTAATCCGTGCAGCACAAGGGCCGGCCGCCGTGCCGGCATGCCGCGGGCGCGCCGCCCGTCGGCCAGGGAGAACATCATGACGTACCGGACTTGCGCCGTATCCGTTTTGCTTGCCTTGGGCGCGACGGCCTTGCCGCCAGCCGTCCGGGCGCAGTATCCCGACCATCCCATCCGCATCGTCCTGCCGTACGCGCCGGGCGCCGCGGGCGACGTGGCCATGCGGCAGATCCAGCCGCTGCTGGAGAAACGCCTGGGCCAGCCCGTGGTGGTGGACTACAAGACCGGCGCCGGCGGCAATATCGGCGCGCAGGAAGTGGTGCGCGCCCAGCCCGACGGCTACACGCTGGTGCTGGGCGCGACCAACAATTTCGTCATCAACCAGTTCCTGTACCGCAAGCTGGGCTTCGATCCGCTGACCGACCTGGAGCCGGTGGGCAAGCTGGCGGACGTGCCGGCCTTCGTCTATGTCAGCGCGCAGGTGCCGGCCACCGACTACGCGCAGTTCCAGCAATATGCGCGCGCGCAGGCAGGCAAGCTGAACTACGGTTCGCCGGGCATGGGCACCACGCCGCACCTGTCGGCCTACCGCCTGTCCCAGGCGATGGGCGCCGGCATGACGCACATCGCCTACCGCGGTTCCACGCCGGGCGTGCAGGCCTTGCTGGCGAACGAGATCCAGATGTACATCGGCGGCTACAGCATCGCGGCCGCCTATATGCCGCAGGGCAAGGTCCGGGCGCTGGCCGTGGCGGCGCCCGAGCGCTTCGGCGGACTGCCCGAGGTGCCCACCGCCGCCGAGGCCGGCATGCCCGACGTGGTGCAGGGCAATTGGTGGGGCTTCGCTGCGCCCAAGGGCACGCCGGCCGACCGCATCGAACGCTTCGCCGGCGCCTTGCGCGAAGTGCTGGGCCTGCCGGAGGTCCGCCAGGCCTATCTCGCCAACGGCTTCGTGCCGGGGCGGGATACGCCGGCGGCGTTCGCCGAGGCATGGCGCAGCGAGGCCGGCCAGTGGCAGGCCGTGGTGCGCGAGTCCGGGGTGGTGTTGGACAACTGAGGTGTGCGCCATGGAATACATGCGTCAGGGTTCGGGCCGTGCGTTGTTCCTGTTGCATGGCTTCTGCTCGTCGTCCGCGATCTGGCGGGACCTGATGGCGGAACTGGCCGGCACGCGCGACGTGATCGCGCCGGACTGGCCCGGCTTCGGGCGCGCCGCGCGGGCGGAGCCGCTGCGGGGCTTGCCGGCCTATGCCCGGGCGCTGCTCGCGCTGGCCGATGAATTGGGCATCTCCGGTTTCGACGTTCTGGGCCACTCGTTCAGCGGCTTCGTGGCGCAGCAACTGCTCTGCGACGCGCCGGCCCGGGTCGGGCGCGCGGTGCTGTACGGTTCGGGCTTGCGGGTCGATCCCGCCGCGCGCTTCGAATCCATCGAGCAGACCCTGGCGCGCCTGCGCGCGGACGGCCCGCGCGCCACGGCCCGCCGCGTGCTGGCAACCTGGTTCAGGGAAGGGGAGCGGCATCCGGCCTTCGCCGCCTGCCTGGAGGATGGCGTTTCCATGAGCGCGGCAGGCGCGGTGTCGATGATCGAGGCCGCGCAGGAAGTGGATTTCAGCCAGCGCCTGCGCGCGGTTCGAGCGCCGGCGCTGGTGATCCTGGGCGAGCACGAGCGCAGCCATCCGCTGGCCTCGGCGCTGGCCCTGCGGGCGGCGCTGGACAAGGGCAGCCTGTGCGTCCTGCCGGACAGCGGACACGCCGCGCACCTGGAATGCCCGCTGCTGTTCCATGCTGCCTTGCGGGCATTCCTCGGCGCGGCCTGGCGCCGCGTAGTGCTCAGTAGGGGCCCTGCGCCGCCGCGGGCGCGGCGACATCCTTGAACCGGCCCGCCAGTTGCTCCGCGGCGCGCGCGAGCAGGATGGCGTCGACCCCCACGGCCACGAAGCTGGCGCCCAGCGACAGGTAGTGTCTGGCTTGTTCGACGCCGCTGTGCAGAATGCCGGCCGCCTTGCCCGAACGGACGATGCGCGCGATGGCGTCGTCGATGGTCTTGGTGACTTCCGGGTGCTCCGGCTGGCCCAGGTAGCCCATGCTGGCCGACAGGTCGGCCGGGCCGATGAAGACGCCGTCCACGCCGTCCACGGCCAGGATCTCTTCCAGCGCGTCGAGGCCGCGCGGGGTTTCGATCTGCACCAGCACGCACATCTGGTCGTTGGCGCGCTGCAGGTAGTCGGGGATGCGGTTCCAGCGCGACGAGCGGGCCAGCGCGCTGCCCACGCCGCGGATGCCTTGCGGCGGATAGCGCACGGCGGCGACCGCGGCGGCCGCTTCCTCGGCGGATTGCACCATGGGGACCAGCACCGTCTGCGCGCCGGCGTCCAGGATCTGCTTGATCAGCACGGCGTCGTTCCAGGCGGGGCGCACCACCGGGGCCACCGGGTAGGCCGCCATCGACTGCAATTGCGCCAGCGTGGTCTGCAGGGTGTTCGGTGCGTGTTCGCCGTCGATCACCAGCCAGTCGAAGCCGGCGCCCGCGACGATCTCGATGGAATAGGCGCTGCACAGGCCGGCCCACAGGCCGATCTGGGGTTTGCCGTCTTGCAGGGCGCGCTTGAAAGTGTTGGTAAGAATGTCCATGGACGGCGGATCGCTCAAATGAAATGGCAGTTGACGGAGCCCAGCGCGCCGTAGTCGACGTTGAAGGTATCGCCGGGGCGGGCGGCCACCGGCCGGGTGAAGGAGCCGGACAGGACGATCTCTCCCGCCTCCAGCGCCACGTCGTGGGCGGCCAGTTTGTTAGCCAGCCATACTACGCCATTCGCCGGATGGTTCAAGACGCCGGCGGCCACGCCGGTTTCCTCGATGACGGCATTGCGCGACAGGATCGCGCCTATCCAGCGCAGGTCCAGCTCGCCGATCTTCACCGGCCGTCCTCCCATCACCACGCCCGCGTTGGCCGCGTTGTCGGCGATGGTGTCGAATACCTTGCGGGGGCGCTTGCTGTCGGGGTCGATGCCGTGCGAGCGCGCGTCGATGATCTCCAGCGCCGGGACCACGTAGTCGACCGCGTCGTACACCTGGAACAGCGTGACGCCGGGGCCCTGCAGGCGCTTGCCCAGCACGAAGGCCAGCTCGACCTCCAGCCGCGGCAGGATGAAGCGGCCGGCGGGGATCTCGGCGCCGTCGTCGAAAAACATATCGTCCAGCAGCATGCCGAAGTCGGGCTCCTCGATTTGCGAGGCCTGCTGCATGGCGCGCGAGGTCAGCCCGATCTTGTGCCCGCGCTTGACGCGGCCCTCGGCCAGCTTGATCTCCATCCAGGCTCGCTGGATGGCATAGGCGTCGGCGACGTCCATGTCGGGATGCTCCAGCGAGATCTGGCGGATCTGCCGGCGGGCGCGTTCTGCCTCGTGCAGGCGCGCGGCCATGGCGCGCACGGTGTGGGTGTCCAGCATAGGGGTTCCTGGTGGGTGGGATTCAGGTCGGGAAGGGGACCAGCGTGTTGACCAGCCGCCCTATGCCTTCGATTTCGGTCACGACTTCGTCGCCGGGCCGGACGTTGACGATGCCGTCGGGCGTGCCCGTCAGGATCAGGTCGCCGGGCGACAGCGTCATGAAGCTGCTGAAGTATTCGATCAGCGCGGGCACGTCGAACACCATGTCGCGGGTATTGCCGCGCTGGGTCTCGACGCCGTTGACGGTGGTGCGCAGGTCCAGGTTCATGGGGTCGGGCACGTCGTCCCGGTCCACCAGCCATGGGCCGAGCGGCGTGCAGGTGTCGCGGCTTTTCACGCGCAGGTTGGGCCGGTACCAGTTTTCGAGGTAGTCGCGCAGCGCGTAGTCGTTGGCCACCGTGTAGCCGGCCACGTGGTCGTAGGCCTGCTTGCGGCCGACCTTGGAGGCGGTCTTGCCGATCACCACCGCCAGCTCGCATTCATAGTGCATGAAGGCCACGTCGGCGGGGCGCAGGGTCCGGGCGCGGTGGCCGATGAAGGTGTTGGCGGCCTTCAGGAAGCCCAGCGGCTCTTCCGGCGCCTTGAACGCCAGTTCCCTGGCGTGGTCGGCGTAGTTGATGGCCAGCGTGAAGGTGGTGCGGGGCTCGATGGGCGGCAGCCAGGCCACCGCGTCTTCGGGAAATTCGCGGCCGTCGGCCAGGCGGACCCGGCCAGGGCCGGCCTCGGTCGCGGCGTGGACGGCGCCGTCCAGGGAAATGCGGGCATGTTTCATGGCGGGATTCCTTCGGTCACGGCGCGGCGTTGCCGGCCGCCAGCGGATTGCCCAGCGTGCCGACCTGCGCGATGCGGATGTCGTAGCGCTGGCCGGCGCGGACGCGCGGCGCGCCCTGCGGGGCGCCGGCCAGCAGGATGTCGCCGGCTTCGAGGCTCATGAACTGCGTGACGTCGGCGATCAGCCGGGCCACCGGCCGGATCAGGTCGGCCGTGCTGGCGCGCTGCGCCACCTTGCCGTCGACCCGCACTTCGATGTCCAGCGCGTCGGGATCGGCGACCGTGGCGGCGGGCGCGAGTTCATCGCCGATGGGGCAGAAACCGTCGCGGCACTTCTGCTTGAGCGCGGGCCGGAAGTAGCTGGCGTGAGGCACGGACAGGTCGGCGACGACCCGGTAGCCCGCCACGTAGTCCAGCGCCTCGGCCTCGGCGACGCGGGTGGCGCGGCGGGCGAACACGATGCCCAGGCAGGCGCCCACTTCCACTTCGTCCACGCCGGCCGGCAGGGCGATGGTGTCGCCGTCCCGCGCGTAGGTGTTGGCGGGCTTGATGTACAGCACCGGCGCCTTGGGCGCGCCCTGGTAGGGCGGGGCGTCCACGGAGTCGCCCAGCGCGGCCAGCGCCTGGCGCGTGTTCAGCGCCGCGCCCACCACCGTCCTGGGCCAGGGCGGGGCGGCCGCGGCGGCGCGCGCCGCGAGGTAGTCGCGGTAATTGTTGAGCTTGTAGTTCAGCACCGGATCGGCTTCTTCGATCTGCATCGAAATGCCCAGCGGGCGCGCCGCCATGTGGGGCGCCAGCGCCGCGGTCAGCGCCCGGAATACGCGTTCGCCCAGGGCGGCCTTCTGTTCGTCGCTGCGTCCATGGCCGATGCGCAGGACGACGTGGACGAAGGCGTTGTCCGGATGGCCGTCCACGATCAGGCAGTCGTCCACGCGCAGCGCGCGGCTGCGCGCGCCCGCCAGCGGGAACAGGCTGCCGTCGCCCACGGCGGCGTCCTGCACCGTCTGCAGCAGCTTGCGCGTATCCAGGGCCAGATTGCCCGAATATTCAATCCAGATATGGGGCATGGGCTGCTCCACGGAATGTAATTAGCATGTTAATTATCATAGTGAAAAAGCTTGCGGGCGACAACGCGGGGCCGGGGCCGTGCGCTTGGGGTTTCCCGCCGTTGACAGCGCGGGCCGGACGGCATAATGTTAACGTGTTAATTAAATTTCTGCCCGGAGCGTTCCGGCGCAGTCCCAGGCCAAGGAGCCGCGCGTGAGCATCAAGCACTGGATCAACGGCAAGCAGGTCGACAGCCCGGACCGCTTCATCACCTACAACCCCGCCACCGGCGATGCGATCGACGAGGTCGCCGCGGGCGGGCAGGCCGAAATCGACGCGGCCGTCGCGGCCGCGGCCGGCGCCTTTCCCAAATGGGCCGGCACGCCCGCCAAAGAGCGCGCCCGCCTGATGCGCAGGCTGGGCGAACTGATAGACCAGAACGTGCCCATGCTGGCGGAACTGGAAACCCGCGACACCGGGCTGCCCATCTCGCAGACCCGCAAGCAGTTGATCCCGCGCGCTTCCGAGAACTTCAATTTCTTCGCCGAGGTGTGCACGCGCATGAATGGCCACACCTATCCGGTGGACGACCAGATGCTGAACTACACGCTGTACCAGCCGGTGGGCGTATGCGCGCTGGTGTCGCCCTGGAACGTGCCCTTCATGACCGCCACCTGGAAAACCGCGCCCTGCCTGGCGCTGGGCAACACCGCCGTGCTGAAGATGTCGGAACTGTCGCCGCTGACCGCGGACCAGTTGGGCATGCTGGCGCTGGAGGCCGGCATCCCGGCCGGCGTGCTGAACGTGGTGCAGGGCCATGGCGCCACGGCCGGCGACGCGCTGGTGCGCCATCCGGGCGTGCGCGCCATTTCGTTCACGGGCGGCACGGCGACGGGCAAGAAGATCCTGTCCAGCGCGGGCGGCGTGAAGAAGTATTCGATGGAATTGGGCGGCAAATCCCCCGTGCTGGTCTTCGACGACGCCGACGTCGAGCGCGCGCTGGACGCGGCGCTGTTCACCATTTTTTCGCTCAACGGCGAACGCTGCACCGCGGGCTCGCGGATTTTCGTGCAGCGGACCATCTACGACGATTTCGTGCGCCGTTTCGCGGAGCGCGCGAGCCGCCTGGCCGTGGGCGATCCCATGGACGAAACCACCCACGTGGGCGCGATGATTTCGCGCCAGCACTGGGACAAGGTCACGGGCTACATCCGCCTGGCCGAGCAGGAAGGCGCGCGCATCCTGGCGGGCGGCGCCGCCCCGCCCGCCGGCCTGCCCGCGGCCCTGGCGGGTGGAAACTTCGTGCGCCCGACGGTGCTGGCCGACGTCGACAACCGGATGCGCTGCGCCCAGGAAGAGATCTTCGGCCCGGTCGCCTGCCTGCTTCCGTTCGAGGACGAGGCCGAGGGCCTGGCGCTGGCCAACGACGTGAAGTACGGCCTGGCCTCCTATATCTGGACGCGCGACATCGGCCGCGCGCATCGCCTGGCCCGCGGCATCGAGGCCGGCATGGTGTTCATCAACAGCCAGAATGTGCGCGACCTGCGCCAGCCCTTCGGCGGCACCAAGGAATCGGGCACGGGACGCGAAGGCGGGGAATACAGCTACGAGGTTTTCGCCGAGATCAAGAACGTGTGCGTGTCGATGGGCAGCCACCACATTCCGAAATGGGGCGTCTGAACCCGCCCGCATCCATACCAACGAGGAGACAAGCACCATGGGCAAGCTCGCGCTGGCGGCGAAGATAACGCATGTGCCGTCCATGTACCTGTCGGAGCTTCCCGGCAAGCACCAGGGCTGCCGGGAGGCCGCGATCCAGGGGCATCGCATCATCGGCCAGCGCTGCCGCGACCTGGACGTGGACACCATCGTCGTGCTGGACGTGCACTGGCTGGTCAACGCGGGCTATCACGTCAACTGCAATGCCGGCTTCAAGGGTTGCTACACCAGCAACGAACTGCCGCATTTCATCAAGGACATGGACTACGCCTACCGCGGCAATCCCCAATTGGGCCGCGGCATCGCCGAATACGCGAACGCGGCGGGCGTGGGCACCCGGTCGCACGAAATCGACAGCCTGGAACTGGAATACGGCACGCTGGTGCCGATGCGCTACATGAACGGCGACGGCCGCTTCAAGGTGGTGTCGGTCGCGGCGTGGTGCGCCTGGCACGGCCTGGACGAAAGCCGGCGCTTCGGGGCCGCGCTGCGCCAGGCCATCGAGGCCGGCGACGGCCGCGTGGCGGTGCTGGCCAGCGGTTCGCTGTCGCACCGCTTCAACGACAACGGCAGTCCAGAGGATTCCATGCACCGGATCAGCCGCGAGTTCTACCGGCAGGTGGACCTGCGCGTGGTGGAACTGTGGCGCCAGGGAGACTGGAAGACGTTTTGCGCCATGCTGCCCGATTACGCCGAACTGTGCGTGGGCGAGGGCGGCATGCACGATACCGCCATGCTGCTGGGCCTGCTGGGCTGGGACGGCTACGACAAGCCGGTGGAAATCGTCACCGACTACTTCGCCAGTTCCGGCACGGGGCAGATCAACGCGATCTTCCCGGTGCCGGCCTGATCACGTTTCCTGGGATTCGCGCGGCGCGTCGGCGTCGCGCTTGATCAGCTCGACCATCGTGTCCACGTCGCGGTACAGGCGCTCCAGCAATTCCTTGCCGATCTTGGCCTCGATCTCCAGGTACTTCGCGTCCACCCGCGGACGCATGCGGTCGATCAACTTGAAGCTCTTGGGGGTCAGCGAGATTTCCTGGCGGCGCTGGTCGGCGCTGGAGCGCACGCGCTTGATCAGGCCCTGCTCCTGCATGCCGGCCAGCATGCGGGTCAGGCTGGGGCTGAGGATCTGGCAGCTACGCGCGATCTGGTTGGGCTCCATGGCGCCCACTTCGCTCAAGGTGCGCAACACCCGCCATTGTTGTTCGGTGACTCCGGACGCGTGCAGGATGGGACGGAAATGCGCCATCAGCGTTTCGCGCGCGTAGAGCAGCAGGTGGGGAAGATTGCGGTGGTGGAAGCTCGGGCTCATGCTGGGTATGTTAGCAAGAAGCCGGGCGGTTCCCGGCCGCGGCGCGCCACCTGTCCGGCCAGCGGACCCGCGATGTGCGCGGGTCCATTTTGGGGGCCGGATGGGGACGTTCAGGCGGGGTTCTGGTCGGCCAGTTCCTGCAGGTCGTCGGGCAGGCCCAGGTCGGGCGCGCCCTGCTGCAATTCGCGCAGGGCCTGCACGGCGTCGTCCTGCCGTCCCGCCTGCATCAGGGAACGGATATGGGCGACGCGGGCCTCGATGTCCGGTTCGCTGAACGGCGCGGCCTCGGCTTGCGGCGCCTCGGCGGCCGGCGCTTCCTGTGCCGGGACGGCCGGGGAGGCAGGCGCGGCCTCGCGCTGCATGGCGGGCGCGGCCGCGCCCGCGGCCGGAGCATCGGCCTGGACTGGCGGGGCGGAGCGCTCCTGGTTCGTCCCCGATTCGTGCGGAGCGATCAGTTGGATATTCTGCTGCGTGCCCTGTTCGGCCAGGTCGTGCTGCGCTTCGCGCATTTCGGTCCAGGCGATCAGGCCGATGAGCATGGCGGCGCATGCGGCCGCGCCCCAGCCGGGATGCCAGCTATGGCCCGGCTGCCATCGGCGGCGCACCGCCGCGTCCAGTTCGGGATTGGCCCCGGGGCCGGGACGGCGGTAAAGGGCGCGCAGATCCCGTTCATCGTCTTCGTCGAAAGGGGGGCGGTAGGCAATGCTCATGCGGTACTCCTCGCGCATGCGGCGGGCGGTTCGGCTATGCGCTGCACTGGTCGATTATGCGCGATTTGCGGCAATCCGGCAGGAAATTTCTTGCGCCTGCGCCGTGTAACCCCGTGGGTCCCGGTAAACTTTCGCGCATGGCCAAATCCCGAACCGTTTACGTCTGCGCCGATTGCGGCGGCACCACCCCGAAGTGGCAGGGCAAATGCCCGCACTGCAACGCCTGGAACACGCTGGAAGAGACCGTGGAGTCCCCGGCTTCCGCCGCGTCCGCCCATCGCTACGCGCCGCTGGCCTCCAGCAGCCCGGTGCGCAGCCTGTCCGAAATCGAAGCCCGCGAAACGCCGCGCCAGCCCACCGGCCTGGACGAGTTCGACCGCGTGCTGGGCGGCGGCCTGGTGGCCGGCGCCGTGGTGCTGATCGGCGGCGATCCGGGGATAGGCAAGTCCACGCTGCTGCTGCAGGCGCTGGCTTCGCTGTCCGCGACCACCAGCGTGCTGTATGTCACCGGCGAGGAATCCGCCGAGCAGGTGGCGCTGCGCGCGCGGCGCCTGGGCCTGCAGACCGGCAACGTCAACCTGCTGGCCGAAATCCGGCTGGAGGCCATCCAGGCCGCCGTGTCCGAGCAAAAGCCCACGGTGGCGGTCATCGACTCGATCCAGACGCTGTACAGCGGCGAACTGACCGCGGCGCCGGGGTCGGTGTCGCAGGTGCGCGAATGCGCGGCGCAGCTCACGCGCCTGGCCAAGCAGACCGGCATCGCCATCGTCATGATCGGCCACGTCACCAAGGACGGCGCGCTGGCCGGTCCGCGCGTGCTCGAACACATCGTGGACACGGTGCTGTATTTCGAAGGCGACACGCATTCGTCGTTCCGCCTGGTGCGCGCTTTCAAGAACCGCTTCGGCGCCGTCAACGAGCTGGGCGTGTTCGCCATGACCGACCGCGGCCTGCGCGGCGTGGCCAATCCATCGGCGCTGTTCCTGTCGCAGCATGAACAACAGGTGGCCGGATCCTGCGTGATGGCCACCCAGGAAGGCACCCGCCCGCTGCTGGTGGAAATCCAGGCGCTGGTCGATTCCTCGCACGCGCCCAATCCGCGCCGGCTGACCGTGGGGCTGGAAGGCAACCGGCTGGCGATGCTGCTGGCCGTGCTGCATCGCCATGCGGGCGTGTCCACCTTCGACCAGGACGTCTTCGTCAACGCGGTGGGCGGCGTGCGCATCACGGAGCCGGCGGCCGACCTCCCGGTGCTGCTGGCCATCATGTCCTCGCTGCGCGACAGGCCGCTGCCGCGCGGCCTGATCGCGTTCGGCGAAGTGGGCCTGGCCGGCGAGATCCGGCCCGCGCCGCGCGGGCAGGAACGCCTGCGCGAAGCGGCCAAGCTGGGTTTTTCGATCGCCCTGATCCCCAAGGCCAACGCGCCGCGCCAGGCCATCGAAGGCCTGGAGATCTGGGCCGTGGACCGGCTGGACGCGGCGCTGGACAAATTGCGTTGAGGCCGCAGCCGGCCGGGGGCCGGCGGCAAGGCCCGGGACATCCGTATTTTGATCGCCCGCCGCAAACCGGCCGGGCCTGCTGGAGCAAGACTTGAGTCTGTTAGTTATCGCCGCCTGCCTGGCGGCCGGAGGCCTGATCGGTTTCATGGGAGGCGTGCTGGGCATCGGCGGCGGCCTGATCGCGATTCCCGCGCTGGTGCTGCTGATGGGCATGTCGCAGCAACTGGCGCAGGGCACGGCGCTCATCATGGTCCTGCCCACCATCATGATGGCGGTGCGCAAATACAACCAGCAGGTGCGCATCGACAAGCGCGTGGCGCTGGCGGGCGCGGCGGGCGCCGTCGTGTTCACCTGGGTGGGCGCGCGGCTGGCCTTGGGCATAGACTCCGGCATCCTGCGCCGGAGCTTCGCGGTGTTCCTGTTCTTCATCGCGCTTTTCTACGTGTGGCAGACCTGGCGCGCGTCGCGCCCCGCCGCCGCGTGCAAGCCGGCGGCCAAGGGAGAGGCGCCGGTCTTCACGCCGCGCCGCGCCAGCGTGCTGGGCATGCTTTGCGGCACGCTGGGGGGCTTCTTCGGCGTGGGCGGCGCCGTGCTGGCCGTGCCCATCATCACCACCGTGTTCCGTCTGTCGCAGACCACCGCGCAGGCGCTGGCCCTCAGCATGGTGATACCCGGGTCCACCATCGCGCTGATCACCTACACCTGGGCGGGCCAGGCCGATTGGCTGGTGGGCGCGCCCCTGGCGATCGGCAGCCTGCTGTTCGTGCCCGTGGGCGTCAAGCTTGCGTACCGGCTTCCTGAACGCAAGCTGAGAGCCTGCTTCGCGCTGATGCTCTTCGCCACCGTCGCGCTGCTGGCGTTCGAGAGCTGATCCTTGCGAAGTCATTTCGAATCCATGTCGAACGGTTAACGGCCGAAATTTTGTGGTTCCGCACTGAACCTTCTGAAGGGCCGGGGCTCCAACCGGATACGGTTCAAGCGGCGATGTCGCCGCCCCGTGTCGGAAAAAGGCCCAGGCCTTTATATATTCAGGAGTTCATGAAATGACGACTCACTCCCGTATCGCTGCGTTCCTATCCACCTCGGCCCTGTGCCTCGGTCTTGCCGCCGCGCCTAGCGCGTTCGCGGCCGGCGCCGACGCTTCGGCCAAGTCGGGTGAAAGCAAGACCCACGCGCAGCACAAGCATCACAAATCCGACAAAACCTCCGCCAAGCACGAAGCGGGAAAGTCGGGCGGGGCCGCGAAGATGGATAAGTCCGGCACCGCGACGCCGGCCAAGTAATCGCGGCGGGCCGCAAGGCCCGGGTTCCTTTGCGCAAACGACTTCCGGTTCCCGCGGGGGCCGGAAAGTCGAAAGCCTCTCGGTATGGGCGCCGAGAGGCTTTTTCGTTTGGGCGGCCGCGGCCGCCCGGAGACGGCGGGCTTACTCCGCCGGCGTGATCACGCGGCCGGTGTCGAAGTAGGCCTGCAGGTTGTCCAGCATCAGGTTTTCCATGCTCAGGCGCGTTTCCAGCGTGGCGCTGCCGATATGCGGCAGGACCACGGCGTTGTCGCTGGTGGCCAGGGCCTCGGGCACCTTGGGCTCGTGCTCGAACACGTCGAGCGCGGCGCAGCCCAGCTTGCCGGCCTGCAGCGCGGCGACCAGCGCGGCCTCGTCGATGACCGGGCCGCGCGCGATGTTGACGATGATGCCCTTGGGGCCCAGCGCCTCGAGCACTTCCTGGTTGACCAGATGGCGCGTGGAGGGGCCGCCGACGGTGGCCACGATGAGGAAGTCCGCCCACGCGGCCAGATCGGTGAGCGAGGCCTCGTAGCCGTACTGCACGTCGTCGCGCTGGCGGCGGTTGTGGTAGCGGATGTCCATGTCGAAGCCCGCGCCGCGGCGCGCGATGGCTTCGCCGATGCGGCCCAGGCCCACGATGCCCAGCTTCTTGCCGCTGACGCGCAGGCCCAGCGGGATGCTGCCGTGCACCTGGCCCTTGCCCCACAGGCCCGCGCGCACGAAGCGCTCGCCCTGGCCCATGCGGCGGGCGCCGGCGATCAGCAGGCCCCAGGCCAGGTCGGCCACGCAGTCGGTCAGCACGTCGGGGGTGTTGCTGACCTGCACGCCGCGCTGCTTGGCGGCCTGGATGTCGATGGTTTCGTAGCCGACGCCCCAACTGCAGATGGCTTTCAGGTCGGGCAGGGCGTTGATGAGTTCGGCGTCCGCGCCGTAGTTGGCCGAGGTGACGACCGCGGTGACGCCCTTGCCGTGCTCGGCCAGCGCGGCCTTGCGGTCCGGATACTTCCACAGCTCGACGACGTCGTAGCGCTCTGCGAGGCTCTGGTTGGCGGAGGGGGAACCGGCCAGCGAGCCGACCTGGATGATGCGATGCTTGGTGGTCATGTTGTCGTACAGGTGGGTGGCAAAATACCGATGCTACTTGATCCGGCCTCGGATCAGGCCGGGAATGCCGCCAATCGGCATTCCCGCGCGCCCGGCCCGGGGATTACTCGAGCTGGATGTCGGCCTGCTTGATGACGTCTTTCCAGCGCTTGACCTCGGCTTGCTGGAAGGCAGTGAACTGCTGGGGCGTGTTCGCCACGACCTCGAAGCCCAGCCCTTGCAGCGTCTTTTCCGTCTGGGGTTCGCGCAGGGCGGCTTGCAGCGCCTTCGAGAGCTGCTGGACGACGGGCCCCGGGGTGCCCTTGGGCACGGCGAACCCCTGCCAGGAATACACCACCATGTCCTTGATGCCGGCTTCGGCCAGCGTCGGCACGTCGGGCAGGTCGGCGGCGCGCGCGTCTCCGGTGATCGCCAGGGCCTTCAGCTTGCCCGCCTTGATGTGGGTCTGGACCGCGCCCAGGTTCTGGAACGACACGTTGACCTGTCCGCCGATCAGATCGGCGATCGCCGCGCCGCCGCCGCGGTACGGCACGTCCACGCCCGTGCTCTGCGTGCGCTGGCGGAACAGCACGGCCGACAGGTGGTCGGAGGAGCCGGTGCCGGACGAGGCATACGAAACCTTGCCCGGATTCTTCTTGGCGTAGTCCACCAGCTCCGAGACCGTGGCGGCCGGGAAGTTGGGCGCGGCGACGAGCACGTTGGGATTGCGCACCGCCTGCGTCAGGTATTCGAAATCCTTGCTGGGGTTGTAGGACAGGTTCTTGTAGAGCGCCTCGTTGATGGCGAACGTGCCGATAGAGCCCACCATCATGGTGTAGCCGTCGGGAGTGGAGCGGGCCAGCGCCTGCGCGCCGATCGCGCTGTTCGCGCCGGGCTTGTTCTCGACCACGAAGGTCTGCCCGAGCAGCTTCGTGAGCGCGGGCGTGACCGACCGCGCGGTGATGTCGGATGAACCGCCAGGCACGAAGGGAACGATCATCGTGACGGGCTTGTCGGGATAGCCGGCCGCGAGCGCGGCCGGCCCGACCAGCAGGGCCGCGCCCGCCGCGGCCGCCGCGGCAACGGCGCTCAATAGTCTGTTCATGGTGTCTCCAGGTTCGCGCGATGATGTGATAGGACCGCCGCCCACGCGTTGCGGACGGGCCCGGATCGGCGCCGGGTCAATCGACCTTGGCGCCGGATTTCTTCACGACCTCGGCCCATTTGGCGGCTTCCTGCGCCATGAACTGCTTGAATTGGTCCGGCGTGTTGCCGGACGGGGTGGCGCCCTGGGCCTGCAATTGCGCGCGCACGGCAGGGATCTGCAAGGCCGCGGCCACGTCGCGCTGGATCTTGTCGACGATGGCCGGCGGCGTGCCGACGGGCGCCAGCAGGCCGAACCAGCTCGACGCGTCGTAGCCCGGCACGCCGGCCTCGGCCATCGTGGGCACGTCGGGCAGGGCGGGGGAACGCTGGGCGCCGGTCACGGCCAACGGGCGCAGCTTGCCGCTCTTGAGGAAGCCCATGGAAGAGGGCAGGTTGTCGAAGATCAGGTCGGCCGAGCCCGCCATCACGTCGGTCAGCGCGGGGCTGCTGCCTTTGTAGGGCACGTGGGTCATGCTCGTGCCGGTCATGTTCTGGAACAGCTCGCCGGACAGGTGCGTGGATGTGCCGTTGCCGGTGGACGCCATGTTGACGCTGCCCGGGTTGGCCTTCAGGTACTTGATCAGGTCGGCGACGTTGCGGATGCCGTGCTTGTCCGCGAACTTGGGATTCAGTTCGAGGATGTTGGGCACGGGGATGACCAGCGTCACCGGCACGAAGTCCTTGGCCGGGTCGTAGGGCAGCTTGGCGTAGACGGACTGGTTGATCGCGTGCGTGCTGACCGTGCCCATCAGCAGGGTGTAGCCGTCCGGCGCCGCGCGCGCCGCTTCGGCCGTGCCCACGTTGCCGCCGGCGCCCGCCTTGTTGTCGACCACCACGGGCTTGTTCCAGGCCTTGCCGAGTTCGGCCGCGACGACGCGCGCCGCGATGTCGGTGGTGCCGCCCGCGGGGAAGGGCACGATGATTTTGACTTCGCGTTCCGGGTAGTCGGCCAGGGCTGGCGCGGCCGGCAGGGCGGCGGCGGCCAGGACGGCGGCAAACAGGGCGGCCGCGGCGGACCGGCCTCGCACAGGGGCTGCATGCATGGAATTCGTCTCCTCGGTGTGCGCGTGGCCGCGCATCGTTGATGGGGTATTCCGCCCCTGGCATCGCCCGAGGCCTTCAAGCTCAGGACGCCTGTGGCGCCCTGCGTTCATGCTGCCTGTTCACTTGTAAAACAAATATATGTATTGAGATTATACTTGTCAACCAAGTATACTTTTTTCATCTTAGCCATCCGACCCCAGGGTCAGCCAGGAGCCCGTCCATGAAAACTTCCCCGGTCACCGCCCAGGATCTGCAGCGTTCGGTCGTCGCCGTGCCGCCGCTGGCGCGCCGCGCCGACCTGTCCCTGAACGTGGAGGCCAACCAGGCCCTGCTCGGCCACCTGGAAGCGGGCGGCGTGCGCAACGTGATGTATGGCGGCAATGCCAATTTCTATAACGTGGGCGTGAGCGAGTACGCGCGCATCGTCGATATGCTGGCCGAGCTGGCCGGCGCGGACACCTGGATCCTGCCCTCGGCGGGGCCCGACTACGGCAAGATGATGGACCAGGCGGCGGTCCTGCGCACGCGGGCATTTCCCACGGCCATGCTGCTGCCCATGTCGTTTCCCTACACCGACGCGGGGCTGGCCGAAGGCGTGCGCCGCTTCACGGATGCGCTGGGCAAGCCCGCGGTGATCTATCTCAAGTCGGCCGACTACCTCGCGCCGGCCACCGCGGCGCGCCTGATCGAGGAAGGCCGCATCGTGGCGTTCAAGTACGCGGTCGTGCGCGACGATCCTTCACGCGACCCGTACCTGTCGTCGCTGCTGCAGGCCGTGGATGCGCGCTGGATCGTCAGCGGCATCGGCGAACGCCCGGCCATCGTCCACTACCGCGACTTCGGCCTGAAGAGCTTCACGTCGGGCTCGGTCTGCGTGGCGCCGCGCGGCTCCATGCGCCTGCTGCACCTGCTGCGCGACGGCCGCTACGAGGAAGCCGAGGCCGTGCGCGAACATTACCTCCCCCTGGAAGACTGCCGCGACGGCATCAGCCCCATTCGCGTGCTGCACGATGCGGTGACGCTTTCGGGCGTGGCGGACATGGGCCCGATGCTGCCGCTGCTGACGGGCCTGTCCAGCGAAGAGCGCGAACGCGTGGCGCCGGCGGCGCGCGCCCTGGCGGCCTGGGACCGGGAACTCGCGGCGGCCTGAGCATGCGCCGCAGGGCGAACCCGGGCGTGCGCATCGATTCGCGCATTGACGGTACGATGAGCGCTGTTCCGCCCTTGCGGACGGCATCCTAGTATCGAGGAGGTCCCGTGGCCCGACCCAAACCATCGTCCCCACCCGCAGCCCATGCGCCCGCCGAACCGGACGCGCACGGCGCGCTGGTGCTCGAACGCGGCCACCGGGTGCGGCTGGCCGACCAGCTCTACGGGCAGATCTTCGAGCAGATCGTGTCGGGCGGGCTGAACGTCGGCGACAAGCTGCCCTCCGAAAACGAAATATCCGAGCGGTTCGGCGTGTCGCGCCCGGTGGTGCGCGAAGCGCTGCTGCGCCTGCGGGCCGACGGCCTCATCACCGCGCACCAGGGACTGGGCACCTTCGTCAGCCACCAGCCCGCGCCGCGCCTGAAGACCTTCAACGACGTGCAGAACGTCAGCGCCTATCTGCGCGCGCAGGAGGTCCGCGTGGCGCTGGAGGGCGACGCCGCGCGTCTGGCCGCGCTGCGCCGCACCGACGAGCAGCTCGGCAAGATCCAGGACGCGCACGCGGCCTTCGCCGACGGCCTGGCGCGCGGCCAGGTGTCCGCGGAAGCGGACCTGGCCTTCCACGCCAGCATCGCCGAAGCCAGCGGCAACGACTTCTACCTGGGCGTGCTGGAAAGCATCCATGAATCCATCAGCGGCTTCATGCGGCTGACCCTGAACCTCACCCGCACGGGTTCGCGCCAGCGCGCGCAGCGGGTCGTGGACGAGCATGCCGCGATTCTCGACGCCATCCGCGAGCAGGACAGCGAGCGCGCCCGCGTCGCCATGCAATTCCATCTGGGCCAGGCCCGCCACCGGCTGGTGGACCGGGACCGCGACTGACCGCGACCGCCGGTGCGCCGCGACCCGCCAACGACGACAGGAGACTAGATTGCGAGGGAATGGAGCGACAGCAACGGATGTGCCGGTGGAGCAGGTCCGCGAACAGATCCTGCTGGTGCTGCAGGCCTGGGGCATGGCGCCGGACCTGGCGCGCACCACGGCGGACCTGATGGCGGGCACGGACCTGCTGGGCATCGATTCCCACGGGATCTCGATGCTGCCGGCCTACGAGGAAAAATGGCGCGCCGGCTCCTTGCGGCTGGACGCGCGCGCGCGGATCGTGCGCGACGGCGGCGCCAGCGCGCTGATCGACGGCATGGGCGGCCTGGGCTATCCGGTCGCCGCGCAGGCCATGCACCTGGCCGTCGACAAGGCGCTGGAGCACGGCGTGGGCGCGGTGTCGGTCTGCAACTCGCATCACTTCGGCGCGGCCGGCATCTATGCGCGCATCGCCGTCGAGCGCGGCGTGGTGGGGCTGGCGACCAGCAGCGCCAACGGCGTGATCATGGTTCCCACGCGGGGCGCCATGCCCATGCTGGGCACCAATCCCATCGCTTTCGGCGCGCCGGCCGCCTATAACGAGCCCTTCGTGCTGGACATGGCGACCACCACGGTCGCGGCCAACAAGGTCAAGGTGTACGACTTCCTGGACAAGCCGCTGCCGCCGGGCTGGGCGGTGGACGGCCAGGGCGGGGCGGTCACCGACGCGGCCGCCGCCATGCAATTCATTTTCAAGCATCCCGAAGGCGGCCTGACGCCGCTGGGCGGCACGGCGGCCATGAGCAGCCACAAAGGCTACGGCCTGGCGATGATGGCGCAGATACTCGGCGGCACGCTGAGCGGCAGCGCCTTCGCGGCCCGGCGCGCGCCGACCCGCCGCCCGGGCGAACCCGACGACGTGGGGCATTTCTTCCTGGCGCTCAATCCCGACGCCTTCCGCGCGGCGGGTTCTTTCGAGTCCGACATGGACGACATGATCGACGCCATGCACGACACGCCGCCCGCCAATCCCGACGAGCCGGTGCTGGTGGCGGGCGAGCCCGAGGCCGCCGAGCGCGCGCGCCGGCTGCGCCAGGGCATTCCCATTCCGGCCGCGCTGGCTGAGCGCCTGCGCGGCATATGCGAACGCGCGGGCACGCCTTACCTGCTGGACGGCGCCTGATTCCGTTTTTCCCGACACCACTAGCCCAAGAATAGAGACATCGAGACATGAGCAATCCCACCAAGCGCAAGACACCCGAGGAGTTGCGCAGCCACCGCTGGTACGGCGTGAAGGACCTGCGGTCCTTCGGCCACCGTTCGCGCACCGCGCAGATGGGCTATCACCGCTCGGACTACGCCGGCAAGCCCGTCATCGCCATCATCAATACCTGGAGCGACATCAATCCCTGTCACAGCCACTTCAAGCAGCGCGTGGAAGAGGTCAAGCGCGGCATCTGGCAGGCGGGCGGCTTCCCGCTGGAAATGCCCGCCATGAGCCTGTCCGAACCGTTCCAGAAGCCCACCACCATGCTCTACCGCAATCTGCTGGCGATGGAGACGGAAGAGCTGCTGCGCTCCTACCCCGCGGACGGCTGCGTGCTGATGGGCGGCTGCGACAAGACCACGCCCGCGCTCATCATGGGCGCGATCTCCATGGACCTGCCGACGATCTTCGTTCCGGCCGGCCCCATGCTGCGCGGCAACTGGAACGGCAACACGCTGGGTTCGGGCTCGGACACCTGGAAATACTGGGCGGAGCTGCGCGCCGGCAACATCACCGAGGAAGACTGGCAGGGCGTGGAAGACGGTATCGCGCGTTCGCCCGGGCACTGCATGACCATGGGCACGGCGTCCACCATGACGGGCGCGGTCGAGGCGCTGGGCCTGTGCCTGTCGGGGGCGTCGTCCATCCCGGCGCCCGATTCGCGGCATGCGCAAATGGCCAGCCTGACGGGCAAGCGCATCGTGGAAATGGTGTGGGAGGACCTGAAACCGTCGGACCTGCTGACCGCGGCGTCCTACGACAACGCGGTGCGCACGGTGCTGGCGCTGTCGGGCTCGACCAATTCGGTGGTGCACCTGATCGCCATGGCCCGTCGCAGCGGCTTCAACCTGGACCTGGACCGCTTCGACCACCTGGCGCGCACGACGCCGGTGCTGGCCAATCTGCGGCCGGCGGGCAAGTACCTGATGGAAGACTTCTATTACGCGGGCGGCCTGCGCGCCATGCTGGTGCAACTGGGCGAGCTGCTTGACACGACGCAGCGCACGGTGGACGGGCGCACGCTGGGCGAGAACATCGCCGGCGCGCGCATCTTCAACGAAGACGTGATCCGGCCGCGCGCGCAGGCGCTGATCGAGCGCGACGGCCTGGCGGTGCTGCGCGGCAACCTGGCGCCGGACGGCGCGGTGATCAAGCCGCCCGCCATGGAAGAGCGCTTGCAGGTGCACACGGGCCGCGCCGTGGTCTTCAAGGACTACAACGACATGGCGGCGCGCATCGACGACCCGGACCTGGACGTGGATGCCGACAGCGTCATCGTGCTGCAGAACGCGGGGCCGCAAGGCGCACCCGGCATGCCGGAATGGGGCCAGTTGCCGATCCCGCAGAAGCTGCTGAAGCAGGGCGTGCGCGACATGGTGCGGATCTCGGACGCGCGCATGAGCGGCACCAGCTACGGCGCCTGTGTGCTGCACGTGGCGCCGGAAGCCTATGTCGGCGGCCCGCTGGCGTTGGTGCGGGACGGCGACCGCATCGCGCTGGACGTGCCCGCCCGGCGGCTGGAGCTGCTGGTGCCGGAGGCCGAACTGGCGGCCCGCCGCGCCGCCTGGCAATCGCCGCCGCCGCGCTTCGAACGCGGCTACGGCGTGCTGTACCTGAAGCATATCGGCCAGGCCGACACCGGCTGCGATTTCGATTTCCTGCAGACCGAAACGCGCGCCGCCGCCGCGGGAGAGCCAGAGATCCATTGATAGCGCAGTGTCCGACACCCCCGCCGAGCCAAGTGTCTGACACCCCGGCCGAGCCAAGTGTCTGACACCCCGGCCGAGCCAAGTGTCTGACACCTCGGCCGAGCCAAGTGTCTGACACCTCGGCCGAGCCAAGTGTCTGACACCCGTACGAGATGACCCCACGGGTTGAAGCAAACCTTCCCGGGTGTCTGACACCAACCGAGACCGAAGTGTCAGACACCCGGGAAACATCGAGTCAGGCCGAAGGCCACCCCGTACGGGTGTCAGACACAAGACGCGTAGCACCGCTACGCCAGGTGTCTGACACCCGTATGAGATGTTCTTACGAGTTAAAGCAGGTCTTCCCGGGTGTCTGACACACAACAAAGTGTCAGACACCCGGGAAACATCGAAGCAAACCGAAGGCCACCCCGTACGGGTGTCAGACACAAGATGCGTAGCACCGCTACGCCAGGTGTCAGACACAAGCATCGAAGCCAGTGTCTGACACCCGTACGAGACGGCCTCACGGATTGAAGCTAGCCTTCCCGGGTGTCTGACACCAACCATACTCAAAAAACCCACAGAGGAGACAACCATGCACCACCCCAAAACCCCTACGCGCAGACGCTTTTTCACGCTGGCCGCCGCGGCGGCAGGCGCGCTGGCCCTTCTGCCCATCGCCGCAATCGCCCAGGCCGACGCCTGGCCCGCCCGGCAGCTAAAACTGGTGGTGCCGTTCCCCGCGGGCGGCAGCACCGACTCCGTGGGCCGGCTGCTGGCGGCCGAGCTGTCCAAGGAGCTGGGGCAAACCGTGGTCGTCGAGAACAAGGGCGGCGCCAACGGCAACATCGGTTCCGACATGGTGGCCAAGGCGGACCCCGATGGCTATACGCTGCTGCTGTCCGGTGTCGGCTCCAACGCGATCAGCTACGCGATCTACCAGAACATGCCGTACCGCGACAGCGACTTCGCGCACATCTCGCTCCTGGCCACCGGCCCCAACGTGCTGGTGGCCAACAATGACTTTCCCGGCAAGACCTTCGCCGACTTCATCAAGCTCGCGCGCGAGAATCCCGGCAAGTACACGCACGCCAGCTCCGGCAGCGGCTCTTCGGGCCACCTGGCCATGGAGATGCTGAAGCAGGATGCCAAGATCGACCTGGTGCACGTGCCCTACAAGGGCGGCGCGGCCGCCATTACCGATATGATCGGCGGCCGCGTTTCCGTGATGTTCCTGAACCAGGACACGCTGCTGCCGCAAGTCACGTCAGGCAAGCTGCGCGCGCTGGCCGTGGCCAGCGCCAAGCGCAATCCCGCCTATCCCGACACGCCCACCGTGGCCGAGTCGGGCTTCCCGGGATTCTCGGCGGAATCCTGGTTCGGCCTGTCCGCGCCCGCCAAGACGCCGCCCGCCGTGATCCAGAAGCTGAACCAGGCCACGGTAAAGGCCTTGTCTTCGCCCGAGATCCGACAGAAGCTGGAAAGCGTGGGCTTCGTGGTGGTGGCGGACGATCCCAAGTCGTTCTCGGCCTTCGTCGATGCCGAGATCGCCAAATGGGGCAAGGCGGCCAAGGCGTCCGGCGCGAAAATGGATTGATCCCGCGAGGCGCTTACGCGGGCGCGGGATGCCCGCGGAAGCGCCTGCATCCGCAGCATGTTTTCCTATTCTTTTCCCAACGAAGGCAGCAATGAACTCACCCTTACCCAATCGTTTCAGGCAACGCATCCTGGCCCGTGAACGGCTCATCGGTTTCTGGATGTGCATGTCCAGCCATATCACCGCCGAGCTCGTGGGGCTGGCGGATTTCGACTGGCTGCTGCTGGACGGCGAGCACTCGCCCAACGAGGTGCCGACGTTCCTGCAGCAGCTACAGGCCCTGCAGGGCAGCGCAAGCGCGGCGGTGGGCCGGCCGTCGTGGAACGATCCGGTGGAGATCAAGCGGCTGCTGGACATCGGCTTCTACAATCTGCTGATCCCGTTCATCGAGTCCGCGGACGACGCGCGCCGGGCCGTCGCGGCCACGCGCTATCCGCCGCAAGGCATCCGCGGCGTGGCGGGCGCGCAGCGCAGCAACCGCTACGGCACCGTGCCGGATTACCTGCAGGCCATCAATGACAACATCTGCGTGCTGCTGCAGATCGAAAGCCGTCCCGGCATCGAGGCGGTCGACGAGATCGCGTCGGTGGAGGGCGTGGACGGCGTGTTCATCGGCCCCTCCGACCTGGCCGCCGCGCTGGGCCATATCGGCAACCCCGGCCATCCCGAAGTCCAGGAAGCCATCCGCCACCTGTACCAGCGCGTCTCCGCCCACGGCAAGGCCGTGGGCATCCTGGCGCCGGTACAAGCCGACGCGCAGCGCTACCTGGACATGGGCATGCACTTCGTGGCCGTGGGAACGGATTTGGGGGTGTTCAAGCAGGCGGTGTTCGGGTTGAAGGAGAAATTCTCCTCCCCTGGTGTCTGACACCCATACGAGAAGACACGGCGAGATCAAGACATCCTTCCCGGGTGCCTGACACCAGCCAACTTTGAACGGCCGCTCCGGATATGGCCGGTGTCAGACACACAGAAGAAGGATTTACTCCAACCCCAACAACTCCTCGATCCTCTGCCGCCTGCGGATCAATCTCGCTTCGCCGTTCTCGATCAGCACTTCCGGCGCCAGCGGGCGGCTGTTGTAGTTGGAGGACATGGACGAGCCGTAGGCGCCTGCGTCATGGAAGACGAGGAAGTCGCCGATCCGCGGGCGGGGCAGCAATCGGTCGGACACGACGCCGCCCGCGTCCTGGGTGAAGACGTCGCCCGATTCGCAGAGGGGACCGGCCACGGCGATGCGCGTTTCGGGCGAGCCCTGCGGCGGGCCGCCGTCCGGCGCGTGTACCGAGATGCGGTGATGGCTGCCGTACATGGCCGGACGCATCAGGTCGTTGAATCCGGCGTCGACCAGCGCGAAGTCGCGTTCGGGGCGGCGGTTGATGGCATGCACTTCGGCCACCAGGGCGCCGGCCTCGGCGACCAGGAAGCGGCCCGGCTCGATCTCCAGGCGGACCGCGTGGCCCAGGCGCTCGGCGATGCGTTTGCGCGCCGCGTCCCATTGCTCGAAATAATGGTCGCAGTCGATGCGCGGATCGCCCTCGCGATACGGGATGGACAGGCCGCCGCCCGCGGAAATGGCTTCGATGTCGTGATCCAGCGACGCCACGACGTCGACCATGGCGTTGCACACGCTGGACAGATGTCCGTAATCGACGCCCGAGCCGATGTGCATGTGGATGCCGACCAGCTTCAGGCCGTGGCGGCGCACGATGGACATGGCTTCGGCGAGGTCGCCGATCCAGATGCCATGCTTGCTTTGCGGGCCGCCGGTATTGGTCTTGTTGCTATGGCCGTGGCCGAAGCCGGGGTTGATGCGCAGCCAGACGTGGTGGCCGGGCGAGGCCTGGCCGACGCGGTCCAGCATGTCCAGCGAGCCCGCGTTCACGGTAATGCCGTGCTTGAGCACGGCGGCCAGCGTGGGGTGGTCGATCAGGTCCGCCGTGAACACGATGCCCTCCGGCTCGTCCTGCGGCCGGAAGCCGGCGGCCAGGCTGCGTTCGATCTCTCCCAGCGACACGGCGTCCACCACGGCGCCTTCCGCCCGCATCAGCCGCAGGATATGCACATTGGAACAGGCTTTCTGCGCGTAGCGGATGGTGTCGAAGCGGCGCAATTGCGCGATGCGTTCACGGATGACGGCGGCGTCGTAAACCCATAGCGGCGTGCCGTGTTCGGCGGCGAGTCGGGTGAGTTGGCGGGGATCGAATGCCATGGCTAGCGTAACCTCAGGGGAATGAAACCAGGCGGCATCATGCCCGGCTTCGGTCATCCAGTAAAATGCTTATATTTCGTTTATCGATTCATTCTGGATATAACATTGGCCATGCTGACGCATCGGCATATCGAAGTCTTCCGCGCGGTGATGATCGCCGGCAGCGTGACCAAGGCGGCCGAATTGCTGGGCTCGTCCCAGCCGACCGTGAGCCGCGAGCTGGCGCGCATGGAGCAGGGCATAGGCTTCGCGCTGTTCGAGCGGGTGGGAGGGCGCTTGCGCCCCACCATGCCGGGCCTGGCGCTGTTCGAGGAAATCCGCCAGTCCTACGCGGGGCTGGAGCGGGTGGCGTCCGCCGCGGCGCGCCTGCGGGCGTTCAAGGGCGGGCAGTTGTCGGTCATCGCCTTGCCGGTGTTTTCCCATTCGATCCTGCCCGACGCCTTCCGCCGGTTCCATGAACGGCACGAGGGCGTGAGCCTGGCCGTGGAGAGCCAGGAGTCGCCCTTCCTGGAGGAAGGGCTCACGGCCCAGCGGTACGATCTGGGCCTGACCGAGCACGACGCCGCCCCGGCGGGCACGCGCGTGGAGCTGCTGCTGCAGGTGGACGAGGTGTGCGCGCTGCCGGACGGCCACGCGCTGCTGGCGCGCCCCAGGATCGAGCTGCCGGACTTCGAGGGAGAGGCCTTCGTCAGCCTGTCTTCCAGCGATCCCTACCGGATCCAGATCGACGAGGCCTTCGCCGCCGCGGGCGTATTGCGCCGGTCCATCGTGGAGACATCCACCGCCGTGTCCGTCTGCACCTTCGTGCGCCAGGGGTTGGGCTTGGCCATTGTCAATCCGCTGACCGCGCTGGATTTCGCCGGACAGGGGCTGCATATCCGCCCCTTGGCGCGCGCTTTCCCGTTCCGGGTCAGCGTCGTGTTCCCGGAGCACCGCCCGGGCAACCCGATGGTCGGCGCGTTCATGGCGTCGCTGCGCGAGGCGGCCGCGGCCGTGGAACGGCGGCTGGCGTCGCGCCTGGACTGAATGCTTTGAAACGACGTAAAAAAAGGATGCCCGCGGGCATCCTTTTCTATTTGCCGTATTCGTGACGCCCCAGGGAAACGGGGCGGCAGAATGGCTTAGGCCAGCGCCTTGATGGCGGCAGCCAGGCGGCTCTTGTGGCGAGCGGCCTTGTTCTTGTGGATGATGTTCTTGTCGGCCACGCGATCGATCACGCTGGTGGCCTTCTGGAACACTTCGCCTGCCGCAGCCTTGTCGCCAGCGGCGATGGATTGGCGAACGCGCTTGATGGCGGTGCGCAGCATCGAGCGCAGGCTGGAATTGTGCTTGTTGCGCTCAACGGATTGGCGAGCGCGCTTGCGGGCTTGGGCGGTATTGGCCATGTTGCTATATAAGTTGAATTCGGCAAAGTCGAACATTGTAGCAAGTCCCTACGGGATTGCAAGCTTTTAATGTCAAGTCTACCGATGGAGCGCCCGTCAACCGGGCGGGGGGCGCTAGGGAAAAGCCCCTGGGCTGGAGAACCCTTGCGGATGACCCTCGAAAGCCTGGAGGAAAAACCGGCCTGGAGGAGAACCCGCGGCGCCTACTGGATAAAAACACCGTGCCAAGTATACAACGAAGCGGGTCCGGCGGCATGGCGCGGACGCGGGCGTTGTCAGGTGGCGACGTTGATCGAGACGAACCAGGGCGTGAAGCGGCGGACGTGGATGGGCATCATGTCCCGCAGCGTCTCCAGGGCCGCGTCGGTGTCGTCCAGCGGGAAATGGCCGGAGACGGGCAGGCCGCCGGCAGCCATGGAGACGCGCAGCGTGCCGCTGCGATAGGGGCGCAGGGCGGCGATCACCTCGGCCAGCGGGCGGCCCCGGGCCTCGACCCAGCCGGCTTCCCAGGCGGCCTCGGCCATGAGTTCGGCGCGCGGCGTATCCATGCGGGACGCATCGAAACGCGCGCCGGTTCCGGCACGGACGGTGCCGTGGGCGCCGGACATGGTTTCGACCTCGACTTCGTGTTCGTGTACCACCACGACCGTGCGCTGGGCCTGCTGCCGCACCATGTAGCGCGTGCCCAGGGCGCGGACCGTGCCCTCGGCCGTCTGGACGAGGAAGGGGCGGCGCGCGTCGGGAGCGACCGACACCGTGACGGCGCCGTCCAGCAGGCGGACCTGGCGATAGGCGGGCGTGAAGTCCAGGTTGACGCGGCTGCGGGCGTCCAGCAATAGCTGGCTGCCGTCGGACAGCACGTAGCGGCGGCGTTCGCCGGTGGCGGTCGCGGCGTCCGCGGCGACGTTGTTCAGGGGGTAGAAGGCATTGCCCACGTAGGCGGCGCAGGCCCCGGTACCGGCGAGCGCCAGCGCGCCGGCCAGGAAACGGCGGCGCGGAGGCGCGATGGCCTGCGGTGGAGCAAGCGGCGGCTGGGAGGCGGGGCCGGAGGCGGCGTACCCTGCGGGGTATGCATCGCCCAACCGGCCGAACGTCGACCCTTCCAACGAGCCCGTCAATTGCTGCCAGGCGTTTTCGTGGGCGGGGTCTGCCGCGCGCCAGGCCAGGAAGTCGTTATAGTCCTGTGCGGTTGCCTTGCCTGAGCGCAACAGCAGCAGCCAATTGATGACTTGGTCCGCCATGGGTTGTCCTTGGGCGTACTTCACTTCATGTCCCCGCATGTGGTCCCGGGGGAATCCTTTCGATGCTAACTTGTAAATAATAAAGGTTTTTTACCAAAGATTACCGGCTGATTGTCAATTCTTGACGAACCTAGTGCAAAAAAGCCGGCTGGAGGCCGGCTTTTCGGGCGGATCTAGGCAAAATTGCCGAACCTAACGGGCCGGACGTCGGCCAAAGTCCCGAGGACGGAAGCCAAACAGTAACAACATGCCGAAGTAGACGGCGCCGCTGGCGGCGAGCACGCCGGCCAGCCAGGCCACGCGCAGTCCGGGGTGAGCCTGCAGCGCGATCCAGTCTATCGTTCCGTCCACATACCAGAGCAGCGCCGCCAGCGCCGCCAAAGCGGGCAGCAGCCGCAAGCCGAATGCCGCCCAACCCGGCCCGGGCCGATAGACGCCGCGGCGCAGCAGCCCGATCAGCAAGGCCAGCGCGTTCATGCAGGCGCCCAGGCCGATGGCCAGCGCCAGGCCGGCATGCGCCATCAGGGGCACCAGCGCCAGATTCAGCAACTGGGTCAGGACCAGGACGCCGATGGCGATCTTCACCGGCGTGCGGATGTCCTGCTTGGCATAGAAGCCGGGGGCCAGGATCTTGACGGCCAGCAGGCCGATCAGCCCTGCGGAATAGGAAATGACCGCCAGCCGGGTCTGGGCGACGTCCTGGGCGGCGAAGGCGCCGTAGTGGAACAGGGTGGCGACCAGGCCGTCGGACAGCAGTGCCATGCCGACCGCGGCCGGCAGGCCCAGCAACAGCACCAGGCGCAGGCCCCAGTCCAGCAGCGCACTGTAGCCGCCGTGGTCGTCGCGGGCATGGGCCGCCGACAGGCTGGGCAGCAATACGGTGCCCAGCGCGACGCCCAGCAGGGCGGTGGGAAATTCCATCAGGCGGTCGGCGAAAGACAGCCAGGTCACGCTGCCCGGCGTCAGCCAGGTGGCGATGTTGGTGTTGATCAGCAGGGAAAGTTGGGCCACGGACACGCCCAGGGTGGCGGGCGCCATCTGTTTGAGGATGCGCCGCACCGTGGGGTCCTGCCGGGCCTCGCGCAGCCGCAGCGAGAACCGCGGGGTCAGGCCCAGCCGCGCCAGGGCGGCCCATTGCACCGCCAACTGCGCCACGCCGCCTATCATCACGCCGATGGCCAAGGCGTAGATGGGCACGTCCACGCGCGGGGCCAGCCAGAGGCAGGCGCCGATCATGGACAGGTTGAGCAGCACCGGCGTGAAGGCCGGCACGGCAAAGCGGCGCCAGGTATTGAGCACGCCGGAGGCGAAGGCGACCAGCGACATGCAGAAGATGTAGGGAAACATCATCCGCGTCATCCAGACGGCGGCGCCGAATTCGGTGTCGCGGTCCGCGCCGCGCAGGCCGCTGGCCATGGCGGATACCACCCAGGGCGCGGCCACGATGCCGGCCAGGGTGATCAGCATCAGCGCCGCGGTCAGCAGCAGGGCCACGCGGTCGAGCAGCGTGCGGACCTCTTCGGGGGAGCGGTTATTGCGCGCCGCGCCCAGGATGGGCACGAAGGCCTGCGCGAAAGCGCCCTCGGCGAACAGCCGGCGCAGCAGGTTGGGAATCCGGAAAGCGACCCAGAACGCGTCGGTGATCGGGCCGGCGCCGAAGGCGCGGGCCACCAGGATGTCGCGGACCAGGCCGGAAATGCGCGACAGCAGCGTAAAACTGCTGACCGTGGCCGCCGAACGGAACAGGCTCATGGAAGGCTATGTAATAAAAAAGGGGCCGACTGGCCCCGCAAGACGGATATTCCGGGAAAGACGCCGCCTCCGCAATACAGCCACCGCCGAAAAGAAGGCCTTTTCACCGCTGGGCCGCCCCAAGGTGAAAAGCGCCCCCTTGGGGGGCAGCAAGCCCGCGCAGCGGGCGCAGCGTGGGGGCTCTTTTTCACCGCTGGGCCGCCCCGAGGTGAAAAGCGCCCCCTTGGGGGCAGCAAGCCTGCGCAGTGGGCGCAGCGTGGGGGCTCTTTTTCACCGCTGGGCCGCCCCGAGGTGAAAAGCGCCCCCTCGGGGGGCAGCAAGCCCGCGCAGCGGGCGCGGCGTGGGGGTATCACTTCGGCGGCATGCGGATCGCGCCGTCCAGGCGGATCGTTTCGCCGTTCAGCATATCGTTCGTGACGATGCTGTGCACCAGCTTGGCATAGTCTTCCGGGCGGCCGAGACGGGCGGGGAAGGGGATGCTGGCGGCCAGGGAGTCCTGCACTTCCTGCGGCATGCCGAAGATCATGGGCGTGCCGAAGATGCCCGGGGCGATGGTCATGCAGCGAATGCCGGTCTTGGCCAGGTCGCGCGCGATCGGCAGGGTCATGCCGGCCACGCCCGCCTTGGACGCGGCGTAGGCCGCCTGGCCGATCTGGCCGTCGAAGGCGGCGACCGACGCCGTATTGATCATCACGCCGCGCTCGCCGGTGGGTTCCGGCTCGTTGGCGCTCATGGCCTCGGCGGCCAGGCGCATCATGTTGAAGCTGCCGATCAGGTTGATCGACACGACCTTCTGGAACAGGTCCAGCGGGTGCGCGCCGTTCTTGCCGACGATCTTGGCGGCCGGAGCCACGCCGGCGCAGTTCACCAGGCCGAACAGGGCGCCCAGTTCCTTGGCGGCGGCGACGGCGTTCTTGCCGTCGGCTTCCTGCGTCACGTCGCAATGCACGTAGCGCTGGCCCAGTTCCTTGGCCAGGGCTGCGCCCGGCTCGTCCTGGACGTCGGCGATGACGACCTTGGCGCCGTTCTGCACCAGCATGCGCACAGTGCCCGCGCCCAGCCCGGAAGCGCCGCCCGTAACGATGAATACCTTGTTCGCGATTTCCATGTCTCTACCACCAGATGAATTCAAGGGATGAAAGCGGCGCGGCAGGCGCCGGACGAATGCGAAAAGGCCTTCGGGCCGGGAGCCGGAACGCATCGCGTCCCGCCGGCGCCGAAGGCCCCGGGCGCCGGTCAGCTCTTGACGGCCTCGAACAGGCGCGACTTGATTTCGTCGACCGCGCCGACGCCGGAGATCTTGCGGTATTTCGGGGCGCCGGCGGCGTCCTGTTGCGCCCAGGTCGAGTAGTAATCGACCAGGGGGCGCGTCTGCTCGCGGTATACGGACAGGCGGTTGCGCACGGTTTCCTCGCGGTCGTCGTCGCGCTGGATCAGTTCTTCGCCGGTGAGGTCGTCGCGGCCTTCCACCTTGGGCGGATTGAAGCGCACGTGATAGCTGCGGCCGCTGGGCTGGTGCACGCGGCGCCCGCTCATGCGTTCGATGATGTCTTCTTCGGGGACTTCGATTTCCACCACGTAGTCCAGCTTGACGCCGGCGCTCTTGAGCGCGTCGGCCTGCGGGATGGTGCGGGGGAAGCCGTCGAACAGGTAGCCGTTGGCGCAGTCGGGCTGCTTCAGGCGGTCCTGCACCAGGCCGATGATGATCTCGTCGGAGACCAGGCCGCCGGCGTCCATGACCTTTTTGGCTTCAATACCCAAGGGCGTGCCCGCCTTCACCGCCGCGCGCAGCATGTCGCCGGTGGAGATCTGCGGGATGCCGAAGTGCTGGGTGAGAAACGCGGCCTGGGTGCCTTTGCCGGCGCCGGGAGGTCCGAGCAAGATGAGACGCATGAGTGCTCCTGATGGGGTTTATTTTTTGTGATCCGGGGAATTATGCCGCAATGCAGCAGCCGGTGCGGCGCCGCGCCATAGGAAATAACCCTTATGTCTGCCTGGCGTAGACCAGCCGGACCCGTTCCAGGTCCGCCGGGGTATCTACGCCCGCGGCAGGAGGGTGGGAGGCCCGATGGACGACGATGACGTGTCCGTGTTCCATGGCGCGCAACTGTTCCAGGGATTCGAAACGTTCCAGCGCGCCTTGCGGCAGGGTCGGGTAGCGCCGCAGGAAGGACACGCGGTAGGCGTACAGGCCGATGTGGTGCCAGGCGGGCAGGCCTTCGGCCAGCACGCGTTCGCCGGAGGCCAGCGCGTCGCGGGCCCAGGGAATCGGCGCGCGCGAGAAATACAGGGCGCGGTCGGCCGCGGTGCAGACCAGTTTCACCACATTGGGGTTGAACAGCGCTTCCGCGTCGGCCAGGGGACAGGCGCAGGTGGCGATGTCCGCGTCCGGGCAGGCCTGGAGCTTGGCGGCGACGGCGTCGATGAGATCGGGCTCGATCAGCGGCTCGTCGCCCTGGACGTTCACCACGATGGCGTCGTCGGGCAGGCCGAGCTGGTCCACGGCTTCGGCCAGCCGGTCGGTGCCGGTGGGGTGGTCGCCACGGGTCATCAGCGCCTGCAGGCCGTGGGCCTGGGCCGCCTGCTGGACGCGCGCGTCGTCGGTGGCGACGTAGACGCGCGAGGCGCCGGACTGGGCGGCGCGCTCGGCGGTGCGCACCACCATGGGCTTGCCGGCGATATCGGCCAGCGGTTTGTCGGGCAGCCGGGTCGAGGCGGTGCGCGCCGGGATCAGGGCGATGAAGCTCATGCGGCGCCCGGGGCGTCGTCGAGCGCGCGGGCTTCCGATTCCAGCATGACGGGAATGCCGTCGCGCACGGGGAAGGCCAGGCGGTCGGCGCGGCAGACGAGTTCGGCCTGCTGCCGGTCGTGTTCGAGGCGGCCCTTGCACAGGGGGCAGACGAGGATGTCGAGAAGGCGGGATTCCATGAGCGGAATTCTAAAGCAGTTTGCCGCGTGCCGGACCGGCCTCCAGGACTCGGCCGCACAGCCTGCGCAGGCACGATCCGATTGCGATTTTCGTTGATTTGTTAATTAATGTCATATTTTGAATTGAGTGCTGCGAATTGTGGGACGGATCATCGTTATCATCCGCCGCGATTCTAGAAAAAGGACAAAAAAGCGATGGATTCCAACACTCTCAGGCTAGGCTTGATGCTCGTCATCCTGGTGTGGACGGTGGTCAGCGGGGTCACTTATATGGTCCGGCGCAGCGGCAACAAGGGCGCGCTGCGCGAGCTGAAGCAGGAAGGCCGGCCCTTGCGGCGGATGACGGCGACGGAGCGCGAAATGCTGCAGCCTTTCCTGATCCATCCGGCCGGGCCCAAGAAAGCGGCGGCCCTGGCGGACGACGGGATTTTCCCGCTGCGCGGCGCGTTCGTGCGCCACGGCATCGAGTCCAGCCGCGGCGGTTCGACCATGCACGACACCCTGGGCGGGGTGGACGTGGTGCTGCCCTACGATGCCCGGGACTATCTGCGCGCGGACAACGAAGCGGAAGTGGCGATGACCGAGAAGTACGCCATCGTCGTCGCCCTGAACGGAGAGTTCGACCTGGCCGGCGGGCGCGAGCGCGAGCAGCGCCGCAGCCGGCAGGACCAGCAATGGTCGGTCGGCAAGGTCGGGGCATTGCAGAACGTGGTCGATCCGGAAACGCAGATGCCCGATACGTCGGACGCCGCCGAGCGGGAGCAGGGCGAGCGCGAGCTGGCCGAGGCGATGCGTGTCGAGATCCTGAGCCAGCGCGACGAGACGCCGGCGGAAATCGCCGCGCGCCAGCATCCGGGGATCGGGTTCTGGGTCTCGATGCTGTGGGCGCTGGTCTTCGCAGGCCTGGCCGCTGCCGCGGCGGGCGGCGGCGCGGCGTTCGCCGGCGGGGCCGCCGCGCTGGCCGCGCTGGCGCTGTGGCTGACCTGGCGCAGGCGCGCCCTGGGCGCGCCCCAGAAAGTGAATCGCGCCAGGGGCGAACTCCACGCCATCGTGCTGACCAATCCGGACAACGCGCAGGCCGTGTCCACCCAGCTCTTCCTGGGCGACAAGCTGCCCGTCAAGTTGCCGGACCATTGGCGCGCCACGCTGCAGTTGCCGGACGACGGCCGCGTCGATGTGGACGTGCGCGTGGGGGATTATTCGGTCGTGCGCCTGGGGGCAAGCCATTCGGTGGACGAAGAGCAGCGCCTCTACCCGCAGGTGTTCTGGGGCCGCCACGTCACGCTGGCGCTGGTGGGGGCGCTGGCCGGCGGCGCGCTCTACCTGTCCGCGGACAGCCTGAAGGGCGATGCGGCGCTGGCCAGCGCCTGGCTGCGGGGCGCCGAGCCGCGCGCCTATGCCTCGGCGGCCGAACTGGCCCAGGATCCGCCGGGCTTCGGCGTTCCGGTTTCGCTGCAGGGCCGCGCGCGCTGCGAACTGCGGCGCGACGGCGATGCCGGCAAGACGGATTTCGATTGCAGCCGCCTGCGCTGGGACGGCGAAGCGCCGCAGCCCGCGCGGCTGGATGTGAACGAGTCGGCCTTGCTGCTGTACTCGGGCGATTTCCTGAAGACCCGGCCCAATCCGATGCTGGACGTGCTGGTGGCCAGCCAGGTCTACAGCCGCATGCGCGACAACCCCATGGCGGCCTACAACGCGCGCAACGTCTCCGCCAAGAGCGTGGTCGGCTTGAGCAAGACGGTCGCCACCATCGAGCAGGCCTGCGACCTGGCCACCGGGGAGTCGATCTCGGCGTGCGATCAACTGAAGCGGGAATTCGCCTCCAGCCTCCTGCTGGCGAAGGAACAGCCCGGCAGTTGGCTGGAACTCCGCAGGCTGGCGGAGGAAGGCGCGTTCCAGGGCAAGGGCCGCAACGACGAGGGCATCATGTTCTCGCGCTACGTCGAAGACATGCGCACGCTGGCCCGCTCCAGCATGCACGGGGTGATCGAGGCGGCGCTGGACCGCGCCTCCCGGAGCGCGATGGACACGCAGCGGGGCGGCGTGGTGCTGCAGGTGCTGCCGGGTCCGTACGCCACGCTGCCGCGCTTGCGGGACACCCGCAACGAAGGCCTGTTGGCGGCATGGAACCAGCAGGTGCAGGTTCTGTCGCCCGAGGGCGTGATGCCGTTCAAGGTCAGCGGCCTCGCCGCGGGCGCGGGCAAAGACGCGTCGGGCGCGCTGGAGATCGTCGTGGACGCGGCGCGCAGCCTGGACGATCCGATTCCATCGCTGGCGCGCATGGCCTGGCTGCTGCTGGCGGGATTGCTGGTACTGGTGCACCTGCCGCTGGCCGTCGTCCGCAAGCGGCAAGCTTCCGCCCGCGATCGCGGACTGCGGGAATACGCCGAGCGCCGCGCCGCGGCCAAGCCCGCGTTCTTCTAGTTGCCGGTTGCGGCGGGCCGGCGCAGCGCCTGCGCCAGCCAGTCGAACAGTTGCGGGTCGGAGAAGCCGGCCCGCACCGGCACTTCCCACAGGCGCGCATCGCCCAGGGCGGCGCACTTGATCGCGTCCTTGGAGGTGACCAGGATGGCGTCGGCCGCGAGCGCACGGAAAGGCGATTCGGCGTAGTCGTGATGGTCGGGCAGCGCCAGCGTGGTCTCCGGCGCGATGCCCGCCGCGCGCAGCGTGGCGAAGAAGCGCTCGGGGTTGCCGATGCCGGCCGCCGCCGCCACGCGGGGCTGCCCGGCGAAAGCCGCCAGCGGCCGCGTGGCCCCGCCTTCGATCTGGCGCGCCTCGCCCGGTTCCAGCCACATGCGCACCTGGCGCGGACGGGCGCCCGCCGCGGCGGCTTGCGGCCGTCCGTCGGCCGTGCCGATGTTCGTCACCACCGCATCCACCTCCCGCAGCCGGCTGGCGGGCTCGCGCAAGGGGCCGGCGGGCAGCAGGCGGCCATTGCCCACGCCGCGTTCGTCCTGCACCACGATTTCGATGTCGCGGGCCAGCGCCAGGTGTTGCAGGCCGTCGTCCGACACGATCACGTCCACCTCGGGATGCGCCTGCAGCAGGGCCTGGGCGGCCAGCGCGCGCTTGGGGTGCACCGACACCGGGGCGCCGGTGGCGCGGGCGATCAGCGCCGGTTCGTCGCCGTAGCGGGCGGCCTCCAGCGCGCCGGTCCCGACGCGGGCTTCAGGACCGATCCTGGCACCGTAGCCGCGGCTGACGACGCCCGGGGTATAGCCGCGGGCGCGCAGGCCTTCGACGGTGGCGATGACCATGGGGGTCTTGCCGGTGCCGCCGACATAGACGTTGCCGATCACCACCACGGGAACGGGGGCGCGATAGGCCGGGCGGGCGCCGTCCAGGTAGCGCCGGCGCTTGCGCGCCACCGCCCAGGCGGTCAGCGCGGACAGGGGGAGCAGCAGCGTCGAGAGCCAGCCGCCGTGCTGCCACTGGCGCGCCAGCAGCGTCGAAGCGCGCTTCGCGCTCACCGGGCGGTCTGCGCGGCGAAGTTGACGCGGCCGATGCCGGCCAGCCGGGCGGCTTCCATGACGTTGATCACGGACTGGTGGGTGGCCTGGGCGTCGGCGTTGATGACGACGAGCGGCTCGGTCTTGCCGGCCGCGGCCTGGCGCAGGGCATCGGCGATCTCGGGCGGCGTGGAGACGTCGATGAGCGTGCCGTTGAGCGCGTAGCGCCCGTCCTGGCTGATGGCCACTTCGAGGGCGGGCGGCGTGTCCTGTTCCATCGAGGCCTGGGGCAGGGTCACCTTCAATTGCGTGAAGCGCGCGAACGAGGTGGTCGCCGCCAGGAAAATCAGGATCACCAGCAGGACGTCGATGAGCGGGATCAGGTTGATGTCCAGCTCGTCGCGTTCGCCCCGGGAGCCGCGGAAATTCATGGACGGCCCTCGCGCGGGGCGGGGGAATGGGGCGACACGGCGCGCACCAGGCGCGCGGCGGCCTGTTCCATGGCGCTGAGGTAGCCGTCCACGCGGCCGCGCAGGTAGCGGTGCGCGATCATGGCGGGTATGGCGATGAGAATGCCGAAGCCGGTGTTGTACAGCGCCATGGAAATGCCGCGCGCCAGTTGGGCGGGGTCGCCGCCGCCGGGGGTATAGGAGCCGAAGATCTCGATCATGCCGACCACGGTGCCGAACAGGCCCATCAGGGGCGCGACGACGGCGATGGTGCCGATGGCGGAGATATAGCGGCCGAGGTCATGGGCGACGGCGCGGCCGGCATCCTCGACCACGCTGCGCAGTTCTTCGCGGGGCAGGTGGCGGTGGCGCATCACTTCGGCCAGCACGCGGCCCAGCGGCGAATTGCGTTCGAGCCGGTTGATCGATTCGGGGGTGTCCTGGCGGTTGCGCAGCATTTCCGCGACCTGCTCGTTCAGGCCGCGCGGCATGACCAGCCCGCGCCGCAGGGAAAGGAAGCGCTCGAAGATCAGCGCCAGGCCCAGGACCGATGTCGCCAGCAGGGGCCAGATGGGCCAGCCGGCCTCGCGCAAGATGGAAAGCAAAGCGTTCAACTCCCGGGGAGCGCCATGCGCGCTTACAGGCCGCGCGCCGGCAACAGATCAAGCCGAAACTGTAACGGGGCGGCGGAGGCGTGGCAAGTCGGAACGACCCCGAAGCTATCCACAGATCTTGTGGATAATTCTGTGTAAAACTTGGCCGGAACGCTTGTGGGCACAGGGCTTGCACTTGGTTGCTTCAATTTCGAGCAGCCGGTTTTTCCTGAAAAACACATATAAATCAACAATTTGCTTTGAATTTGCTGGCTGTCGGGGCGATTGGGGCAAACAAGCGGGGACGCGGTATGATGGCGCCCCGCTACGCGTGCCCTGTGGACAGGTATGCATCGGAAAGCCTCATGACAATTGAACTTGCAGTCACAAACAACGCATTTGCGCGGGATATCCTGACGGTTGCCCAGTTGAACCAAGCCGTGGGGCAGTTGTTGGAGCGCAGCATCCCGGCGCTATGGGTGCGGGGCGAGATTTCCAACTTCACGGCCGCGGCTTCCGGGCATTGGTACTTCACGCTCAAGGACAGCCGTGCCGCCGTGCGCGCCGTCATGTTCCGCAGCCGCGCCAGCGCGGTGGGCTTCATGCCCAGGGCGGGCGACCAGGTCGAGATCCGGGCGCGGGTGTCGCTGTACGAGCCCCGCGGCGACTACCAGCTCCAGGCCGACGCCATGCGCCGCGCCGGGGTCGGCAACCTTTATGAAGCGTTCCTGCGGCTGAAGGAGCAACTGGCCTCCGAAGGCCTGTTCGATCCGGCCCGCAAGCGCGAACCCGCCAGGCTGCCCCGGGCGATCGGCGTGATCACCTCGCTGCACGCCGCCGCGCTGCGCGACGTGCTGTCGGCCCTGGCCCGGCGCGCGCCCCAGGTGCCCGTGATCATCTATCCGGCGCCGGTCCAGGGGGCGGACGCGGCCGGGCGGCTGGCCGCGCAACTGCGGCTGGCCAATGAGCGCGCCGAAGTGGACACGCTGCTGCTGGTGCGGGGCGGGGGCAGCATCGAGGACCTGTGGAGCTTCAATGACGAAGGCCTGGCCCGCCTGGTGGCGGCCAGCGGCATCCCGGTCATCTGCGGGGTCGGGCACGAAACCGACTTCACGATCGCCGACTTCGTGGCCGACGTGCGCGCGCCCACGCCGACGGCGGCCGCCGAACTGGCCTGCGTGCCGCGCTCCGAATTGCTGGGCCGCGTCATGCACGCGGCCCAGATCATGGCGCGGGGCCAGCAGCGCCGCCTCGAACGCGCCGCCCAGCGGCTGGACCGCGCCGCCGCGCAACTCGTGTCCCCGGCCCAGCGGCTGGAGCACCAGCGCGAACGGCTCAACAGCCTGCGCTTTCGCCTGGCGTCGGCCTGGGCCGGTCCGCAGGGCCGCCGCGCGGCGCGGGTCGACCTGCTGGCCCAGCGGCTTGCGCATCGCGTGCCCGACACCGGCCGCGCCGCCGACCGCCTGAACGGCGCGCTGCGCCAACTCGGCCAGGCGCACGCGCGGCTGCTGGGGCAGCGCCGCGACAGGCTGGCCGCGGCGACGGCGCAGTTGCGCGCGCTGGACCCCGGCAACACGCTGGCGCGCGGCTATGCCATCGCCCGCGACGGCCAGGGCCGCATCGTGCGCGACGCGGCGGCGCTGGCGGCGGGGCAGGCGCTGGACCTCAGCTTCGCGCAAGGCGGCGCCCTGGTCGAAGTCACGCAGACGCGCGGCACGCGCGACGCTTCCTGATCCTTCGGCACGGCGCTTGCGGGCTCGAGCGCCCGGGCGCGTTAACCCCGCGCTGGCGCGGGGTTAACGCGGTATCCTCATGAGTTGCCGATACAATTGAACGGCTTGATCGTGCACTCAACAGAAGGAACTTTCACATGGCACATACTCTTCCCCCCCTGCCTTACGAACTGGACGCACTGGCTCCGCACATTTCCAAGGAAACGCTGGAGTTCCACTACGGCAAGCATCACCAGACCTACGTCACGAACCTGAACAACCTGATCCCGGGCACGGAATTCGAATCGCTGTCGCTGGAAGACATCGTGAAGAAGTCCTCGGGCGGCATCTTCAACAACGCTGCCCAGGTCTGGAACCACACGTTCTACTGGAACAGCCTGGCCCCCAAGGCCGGCGGCGCTCCCTCCGGCAAGCTGGCCGACGCCATCAACGCCAAGTGGGGTAGCTTCGACGCTTTCAAGGAAGCGTTCAACAAGTCGGCGGCCGGCAATTTCGGCTCGGGCTGGACCTGGCTGGTCAAGAAGGCCGACGGCACGGTCGATATCGTCAACACCAGCAACGCCGCCACTCCGCTGACGACGGCCGACACGCCGCTGCTCACCTGTGATGTCTGGGAACACGCCTACTACATCGACTACCGCAACGCCCGTCCCAAGTACCTGGAGAATTTCTGGGCGCTGGTGAACTGGGAATTCGCGGCCAAGAACTTCGCCTGACCCGCAACGCCGGGTCGACGGGCCGGCCCGCGCCGCGCCCCACAAGAAGCCCTCGCCTTGTGCGAGGGTTTTTTGTCGCCGGGCCGCACCGACCCGCGAGGCGGCCGGCAGTGGTAAGGTTGGCGGCTTTCCTTCCCGGTCCGCCACGCCCATGACCCAGCCCGACACCTTGCGCCGGATATTGGCAGCCCCTCGCCGCTGGACGCACCGCAAGGTGCGCCAGGTCAACCGCCTGTCGCGCAAGAGCGTGCAGATGGGCCTGTTGCTGGGGGGAGCCGGCCTGGTGGCCCTGGTGTCGCTGGGCTTCGCCTACCTGGCCGACAAGGCCCTGGAATGGAACCGCGCCTGGGTCGCCCACAGCGGCTGGCTGGCCTTGCTGGTGCTGCCGCTGGGCCTGGCCGCCGTGCGCTGGCTTACCCTGCGCTACGCGCCCAATGCGTCCGGCAGCGGCATTCCCCAAGTCATCGGCGCGCTGTCGCTGCCGCCCGGCGCCAGCCAGAACAGCCTGGTGTCGCTGGGACAGACTCTCTGGAAGATTCCCCTCGCGTTCTTCGGCATGCTGGCGGGCGCCTCGATCGGCCGGGAAGGGCCTTCCGTGCAGGTCGGCGCGGCCCTCATGCTGGCCTGGGGCAACTTCTGGAAGCAGCGCGGCGTGCAGTTGCGCGGCTTCCACGCCAACGAGCTGATCGCCGCCGGCGCCGCGGGCGGCCTGGCCGCCGCGTTCAATGCGCCGCTGGCGGGCGTCATCTTCGCCATCGAGGAGCTGGGCCGCGGCACAGTGCTGCGCTGGCAGCGCCTGGTGCTGATCGGCGTGCTGGCCTCCGGCTTCCTGGTCGTCGCCGTGGTGGGCAACAACCCGTATTTCGGCGTTTTCGGCGGCGCGCCGCTGGCGCACGGCATGCTGATGTGGGTGATCATCTGCGCCGCGCTCAACGGCGCGCTGGGCGGCATTTTCGCGCGTCTGCTGGGCAAGGGCGTGGCCGGCAGCACGCCCCGCTCGTGGCGCGCCTGGGTCCGGGCCCATCCGATCTGGGTGGCTTTCATCATGGGGCTGATCCTGGCCGTGATCGGCCTGGCCACGGCGGGCACCGTCTACGGCACGGGCTACGGCGTCGCGGCGAACCTGCTGTCGGGCCAGGACTCGGCGCCGGCGAGCTTCGGCCTGGCCAAGCTGGCCGCCACCGTCGTTTCGTATTGGGCGGGCATCCCCGGCGGCATTTTCACGCCGGCCCTGACCACCGGCGCGGGCATCGGCCACCATATCTGGCAGTTGGCGGGCGAGGGCGTGGACCACCGCGTGCTGGTGCTGGTTTCGATGGCCGCCTTCCTGGCCGCCGCCACCCAGGCGCCGCTGACGGCCAGCGTGGTGGTGATGGAAATGACGGGCAGCCAGCCCATGCTGTTCTGGCTGCTGGTCGCGTCCCTGCTGGCCTCGGTGGTGTCGCGCCAGTTCTGCCCGCAGCCGTTCTACCACCTGGCGGCCGGCCGGTTCCGCCGGCAAGCCATCGTGGAGGCCGGCCGCGCGGCCAAGCCGTCCACGTCCTGAAGGCTGGCCGGCGCCGGTGTTCGCGCGGCGGGGTTCGGGTGAACACCTATTGGACGCTGTCCGTGTGGCGGACATCCCGCCGATGCGCCAGTATGGTGCGCGGGCGCTGCGTTAAGATCGTGCGATCCGGTTTTTCCTCACTTACTTCGAGCTTCCCATGACCGTGCATGCTTATATCTGTGACGCGATTCGCACCCCGTTCGGCCGCTACGGCGGCGCGCTGGCTTCCGTGCGCCCCGACGATCTTGCAGCCGTAGCCATCAAGGCCCTCGTGGCGCGCAATCCCGGCGTGCGCTGGGAAGAGCTGGACGACGCCATCATGGGCTGCGCCAACCAGGCGGGCGAAGACAACCGCAACGTGGCCCGCATGGCCACGCTGCTGGCGGGCCTGCCGATCGAAGTGCCCGGCGCCACCGTCAACCGCCTGTGCGGCTCGGGCCTGGACGCCATCGGCACCGCCGCCCGCGCCATCCGCGCCGGCGAAGCCGGCCTGATGCTGGCCGGCGGCGTGGAAAGCATGAGCCGCGCGCCGTTCGTCATGGGCAAGGCCGACAGCGCGTTCTCGCGCAGCGCCGCCATCTACGACACCACCATCGGCTGGCGCTTCATCAACAAGCTGATGAAGGCGCAGTACGGCGTGGATTCGATGCCCGAAACGGCCGAGAATGTCGCGGACGACTTCAATATCAACCGCGAAGACCAGGACAAGTTCGCGCTGGCCAGCCAGCAGAAGACCGCGCGCGCGCAGCAGGAAGGCGTGTTCGACGCCGAGATCGTGCCGGTGTCGATCGCCCAGAAAAAGGGCGATCCCATCGTCGTCGGCAAGGACGAGCACCCGCGTGAAACCAGCCTGGAAGCGCTGGCCAAGCTGAAGGGCGTGGTCCGCGAAGGCGGCACCGTCACCGCCGGCAACGCGTCGGGCGTGAACGACGGCGCCGCCGCGCTGTTGCTGGCCGACGAAAAGGCCGCCGCCCGCCATGGCCTGACCCCGCGCGCGCGCGTGGTCGGCATGGCGACTGCCGGCGTGGCCCCGCGCATCATGGGCATCGGTCCGGCGCCCGCCACGCTGAAGGTGCTGGCCCAGACCGGCCTGACCCTGGAGCAAATGGACGTGATCGAGCTGAACGAGGCGTTCGCCGCCCAGGGCCTGGCCGTGCTGCGCCAACTGGGCATCGCCGACAACGATCCGCGCGTGAACCCCAATGGCGGCGCGATCGCGCTGGGCCATCCGCTGGGCGCCAGCGGCGCCCGCCTGGCCACCACCGCGATCAACCAGTTGCACCGCACCGGCGGCCGCTACGCGCTGTGCACCATGTGCATCGGCGTGGGCCAGGGCGTCGCGATGATCATCGAACGCGTGTAAGCGCGGTCCGCCCACCCCGCCGCCGATGCGCGGGGTGGGCAACGAAAAGGGAGCCTCCGCGGGCTCCCTTTTTTACGTCAGGCCTTGGCGTCCTGGCGCGTCAGGGCAGGCCGTCCAGCTTCTTGCCCGCCTTGATGCCGTGCTGCACGAACCAGCCCTGGGCCATTTCCAGCGCGTAGCGCACCGGCTTCTTGGCGCAATGGGGGTCTTCCGTCTGCGGCGCCATGTCTTCAATGTTGACGATCGTGCCGTCGTCGGCGATAAAGGCAATCGAGAGCGGCAGAATGGTGTTGCGCATCCAGAAGCACTGCACGTCGGGCTGCTCGAAGACGAACAGCATGCCGTCGTTGCCCGGCAGTTCCCGGCGGAACATGAGGCCGTGGCTGCGCGTGTCATCCGAATCGGCGACTTCCGCGCGGATAATATGGATGCCGGCGGAAAGCTGGACGATGGGCAGCGTCGGCTGCGGGCCGGTTTGCTGGGCGGCCGCGGGCAGGGCCAGGGCCGAGGCGGCGGCCAGCAGGAAACCAGCCGCTTTGGGCCGTGCTGCCTTGAAGAACGACGATTCAAACAATGTGCGACTGATGGAAAACAAAACGGCGTTCTTGGACATGGCCCTGACAACGGAAGAAAATAACAAGGCGGGGCCCGAAAGCCCCGCCTGATAATGGCGCAACCTTGCTGTGTTGCGCTTTAAGGGTAACTCAGGCAGCAGTGATATTCAGCGCCTGTTTGCCTTTGGGCCCCTGGATAATCTCGAAGGCCACTTTCTGGCCTTCCTTCAGGGTTTTAAAACCATTCATCTGGATGGACGAAAAATGGGCGAACAGATCTTCACCGCCGTCGTCGGGCGTAATGAAGCCAAACCCCTTTGCATCGTTGAACCATTTGACGGTGCCCGTCGATTTGGGATTGTCCCCTTGGACGGCGGTTGCGGTCGTATCAGACATGCGGACTGCCTCATTGAATCGTATGTTGACAGAAGGGCATCGCGGCCTAGACCCCTGTCCCCCCTCCGGCTTCCTGGCAGATTTTCGATGAGTTGAAAACCCCAGAATGCGTGGATAATGCGCCGCTTTTCTTTGCGGCGTCAAGTATGGAAACTACGCATTTCTACGTGTAATTTTCCGTAAGTTACATGCTAGCCGTCCCCAGTTTAAATAGAATAGCGGCCCTATGAGTTCTACCTTGGATACCCAGCATGATTTGGCCGTCGAGAAGGCACCGGCTCGCGCCGCGCCGCCTCCGATGTACCAGGTCTTGTTGCTCAATGACGACTACACCCCCATGGAGTTCGTCGTGAAAGTACTGCAGAAGTTCTTCAATAAGAATCACGAAGAAGCCACGCGGATCATGCTGCAGGTGCATCACGAAGGTCGCGGCGTATGCGGGGTCTATCCCCGCGATCTGGCCGCCACCCGGATCGCGCAAGTGGCGCAGTATGCGCGGGCGCGGCAGCATCCCCTGCAATGCGTGATGGAACCGGTCTGAACCCCAGAATCGAATACGCCGCCTGCCATGGCGGCGTTGTGCTGTCCAGTTGATTGGTAGCGGTGCCCGCGTACCGGAGAAGCGCGCGGGACGGTCGGTCGGCAGCTCCGCCGCAAAGGAGCAGCGCAATATTAAGTAAGCGGGAGAGGTGCCGTGAGTGGAAAGATAAGCAAGACCTGGCTGGCGACGGCCGGGGTCGTCGTGTTGGCGGGCGCCATCGGCCTGGGCTGGTGGATGGGGAAGGAGCGGCAGGCCGCCCCTGCTGCGCCGGCGGCCACGTCCCAGCCGGCCGGGCAGGCAGCCCCGGCGGCTGCGGGGAGCGGGGATGCCCAACCGGCCTTGCCCGCCACCGCGGTGGTCGGCGCGGCCGATCCTTTCGCGGCTCTCACTTGCCAGCCGCGCCAGTACAACGATGCGCTGGCGCTGGCCGTGACCTTCACCCAGCCGGTGGACGCCAAGGCCGAACTGGACAGCTTCCTCCAGGTGACCGACACCGGCTCCACGTCCGGCGCGTCCGACGAGGATTCCGAATCGGCTGCCAGCGCCGGCGACCAGCCGGCCTCGGTCCAGCCGGGCGACTCCGCGCCCAAGGGCAAGATACTCAAGGGCAATTGGGTCGTCGGCGACAACCCGCGCATCGTCTATTTCCCCTACGTGCAGCCGCAGCGCTCCTACGCGATCACCTTGCGCGCCGGACTGCCCGGCGCGGGCGCCTCGGGCAAGCTGGCGCAGGTCGCGCATTGCGAGGTAAAAACCCAGGCCATGCCGCCGTCCTTCTATTTCGCCAGCCGCGGCGTGGTGCTGCCGGCCGGCCAGAACGGCGGCCTGCCCGTGGCCACGGTGAACGTGCCCGAGGTGGACGTGCAGTTCCTGCGCGTATCGCCGGAGCGCGTGCCCGAGCTGTTCGACACGGTGCTGGGCATCGGCCGCAACGCCGGCTCGTCCGATGACGAGGCCGATGCCGGCAGCGACTACGAGGACGAGTGGCGCTATTCCGACAACCGCAGCCTGAAGGGCTCGGTCAGCAACTGGGACCTGGACCGCCTGAACTCGCTGACGACCAGCGTCTATCAGGGCCGTTTCGTCACCGACGACAAGCCCAACCGCCGCCACGTCACCTTCCTGCCGGTCGAAGGCATCAAGGAACTGCAGGAACCCGGCATTTACGTGGCGGTGATGAGCCAGCCCGGCCGCTTCCGCTATGAATACCAGGTCACGTATTTCTATGTCAGCGACATCGGCCTGCATGCGCGCCGCTACGCCGACCGCATCGAGGCCTATTCCGTTTCCCTGAAGAGCGGAACCGCGATCCCGGGCGCCGTGTTCGAACTGGTGGACGGCGCCGGCAAGTCGCTGGGCAAGGCTGCCGCCGACGCGCAGGGCCACGTCCGTTTCGACGGCAGTTTCACCAATGCGCGCGTCATCCGCGCCTCGCGCGACAAGGAAATGACGGTGCTGGCCCTGGGCGAGCCCGCCCTGGACCTGTCCGAATTCGACACCGGCGGCCATACGGCGCGCCCCAATAATCTGTTCGTCTACGCCGGGCGCAATCTGTACCGCCCGGGCGAAACCTTCAATGTGTCGGTGCTGCCGCGCGACCTGGACGGCCGCATGCTGGCCCCGTCGCCGCTGACCGCCACGCTCAAGCGTCCCGACGGCCGCACCGTGCTGAGCACGCTGTGGCATCCCGGCAAGGACCTGCCCGGCTACGTCGAGCGCAGCGTCGAACTGCCGCAGGACGCGCAGACCGGCACCTGGCTGCTGGAACTGCGCGTGGACCCGGCGTCGCGCGCACCGGACGCCTCGTGGAAGTTCCAGGTCGAGGAGTTCCTGCCCGAGCGCATGAAGATGGCGCTGACCTCCGAACAGGAAGTGCTGAAGCCCGAGGAAACGCTGACCGTGGACGTACAGGGCGACTATCTCTATGGCGCGCCCGCGGCCGGCAATCGGCTCTTGTCCAGCTTCCAGGTCAAGCGCGACCGCTATGCGCTGCCCCAGCAATGGCCCGGCTTCATCTTCGGCGACGTGGCCGACGATTCCCGCCGCCATTTCGAAGAGCTGCCCGAAGCGGCGCTGGACGACAAGGGTCGCGGCCAGCTCGAGGTCGATCCGCGCACCGGCGGCACGCATTCGCCGATGAAGGTGCGGGTCTCGGCCAGCCTGCTGGAATCCGGCGGCCGCCCGGTGGTGCGTTCGATCGAGCGCAGCGTCTGGCCCGCCGACCGCCTGATCGCCGTGCGGCCGCAGTTCGACAGCGACGTCGCCCGCGAAGGCGCGCCCGCCGGCTTCGAAGTGCTGCGCGTGGACGCCCAGGGCAAGTTCGCGCCGCTGGCGCAGGCGCAGGTGCGCCTGTTCCGCGAAGACCGTCAGTATTATTGGCGCTTCGACGACCAGCGCGGCTGGAACAGCGGTTACACCGAAACCGAGGAATTGGTGGATTCGCGCGAGATCGCGCTGAACGACCGCGCTCAACTGACGCTGCCCGTGAAGTGGGGCCGCTACCGCCTCGAGATCGCCGATCCCGAGACCGGCGAAACGATGCGCTACCGTTTCTACGCGGGCTGGAACGCGCAGGACGCCGACGCCATGGGCAACCGTCCCGACCGCGTCCAGATGAAGCTGGAAGGCGTGCCCGCCAAGCCGGGCGACAGCGTCAAGCTGACCCTGACCCCGCCGCATGACGGCCAGGCGCTCATCACCGTCGAAGGCGACCGCATGCTGTGGTCCACCTGGGTGGCGGTGAAGGCCACCGGCACGCAGGTCGAGATCCCCGTGGACAAGAGCTGGAAGCGGCACGACCTGTATATCGCCGCGGCGGTCTTCCGCCCCGGCAGCGAAGGCGACCGCGTGACGCCGGCGCGCGCGCTGGGCCTGACTTTCCTGCCCATCGCCAGCGCCGACCGCAAGCTGGACGTGAAGCTCACGGCCGCCGCCAAGGCCGTGCCCGAAACCAAGACGACCGTGCGCGTCAAGGTCGACGGCGCCCAGGGCAAGCAGGCCACGGTGACGCTGTCGGCCGTGGACGTGGGCATCCTGAACATCAATCAGTACAAGACGCCCGACCCGCTGGACTACTTCTTCGGCAAGCACCGCTACGCGCCCGAACTGCTGGACATGTACGGCAAGCTGATAGAGAAAATGGACGGCACCAAGGGCAAGCTTAAGTGGGGCGGCGACGCCGCCATGCGCGGCGACAGCAAGAGCCTGCCCAAGAAGGTCAAGCTGGTGGACCTGTTCTCGGGCCCGGTGAAGCTGAACGCGGAAGGCGAGGCCGACATTCCGCTGGACCTGCCCGACTTCAACGGCACGCTGCGCCTGATGGCGGTGGCCTTCACGCCCGACAACTACGGCAGCACCGACGCCGAAATGGTGGTGGCGGCGCCCATCGTGGCCGAGCTCAACACTCCGCGCTTCATCACGCCGGGCGACCAGGCCGCGATCGCGCTCGACGTCACCAACCTGAGCGGCGCCGAACAGAAAGTGACGGTCAAGCTGGAGGCGCTGGACCCGCTGGCCATCGTCGACGGCGTCAAGACCGTGACGCTGAAGGACAAGCAGCGCGCCACGCTGCGCTTTACCGCCACCACCACCGGATCCTACGGCCTGGGCCTGATGCGCCTGACCGTGGACGGGCAGGGTGGCGGCAAGCCCGTGCACATCGTGCGCGAATCCGTGCTGCAGGTGCAGCCCGCCTACGCGGCCGAGCGCCAGGTGCGGCGCCTGCGCCTGAACCCGGGCGAAACGAATACGCCGCAGGCCTCGTGGGTGGCGTCCTATTACCCGGACTCCGCCACCGTCAGCCTGACCGTGTCGAACCGTCCGCCGTTCAACGTCAACCGCCTGGTCGAAGGCCTGCTCAACTATCCCTACGGATGCACCGAGCAGACCATCAGCGCGACCCTGCCGTGGGTGATGATCGACGAGGATTCGGCCAGGCAGTTCGGCCTGAAGCCGCGCACCCAGGCCGAGCGCGCCGCCAAGGTGGCGGGCGCGATCGGCCGCCTGGCCGGCATGCGCAACGCCGTGGGCTCGTACAACCTGTGGAGCAGCTCCTCGTCGCGCGACGTGTGGCTGACGGCCTATGCCGTCGGCTTCCTGCAGGACGCCCGCGACAAGGGCTTCGAGGTGCCCGAGGCGGCGCTGGACCGCTCGCGCCAGTGGCTGCTCGAGCAAGTGCAGCAGAGCACCGGCGCGTTCGGCACCTGGTCGCCGAACCTGCGCCGCAACCTCGAGTCGGGGCGCTTCGACTCCAGCGACGCCAACATCCTGCGTGAAGACCACCGCCGCTTCGCCGGCCTGGCCACCGCGGTGCTGGCGCTGGCGCGCGACAACAAGGCGCCGCTGTCCACCGTGCGCCAGTTGTTCGACAACTACCAGGAGCGCGCGCGTTCGCCGCTGCCGCTGATCCAGTTGGCGGCCGCCTTCAAGCTCATGGGCGACGAAGGGCGCATGAAGACCGCGCTCGACCAGGCCATGGCGCGCGAATACGGCATCACCCAGCGCCGCAGCGGCGGCTATTACGACGAGTGGCTGGGCGACTACGGCAGCGGCGTGCGCGACTACGCGCTGGCCTATGCCCTGGTGCAGCAGTACGAACTGCGCCACGAGCGCGTCGAAAACCTGATGACGCAACTTGCGGGCCGGCTGGGCAACCGTTCGTACCTGTCGACGCAGGAACAGATGGCGCTGCTGCTGGCCGCCCGCGCCATGGGCGGCGACAAGGCCACCCCCTGGGAAGCCGCCCTGACCGTGAACGGCGCGCGCAAGCCGCTGGTCGGCGGCAAGAGCGACCAGACGGTGTCGCTGTCGGCCACCGAGCTGGCCGGCACGCAACTGGTCAACACCGGCAGCCAGTCCCTGTTCGTCGAATACGACATCCAGGGCAGCCCGACCTCGGCGCCCGCGCCGCGCAGCGACGTCATCCAGCTCAAGCGCGGCTGGTACCGACCCGACGGCCGCCCGTGGGACGGCGGCTCGCTGCAGACCGGCGACATGCTGGTGGTCTGGGTGCAGGCCAGCGCCAACCAGAACATCCCGGACGGGCTGCTGGTGGACCGCGTGCCGGCGGGCTTCGAGGTCGAGAACCTGAACCTGTCGCAAAGCCCCGAGATGCAGGACTGGACGATAGGGGGACGCCGCGTGGCCGAGGCGATGGCCGATCCCAACATCAAGCATCGCGAGTTCCGCGACGACCGCTATGTGGCCGCGGTGGCGCTGGGGCGCGGCAAGGTGGACGTGTTCTACCTGGTGCGCGTCGTGACGCCGGGCCGCTACGCGGTGCCGTCGACGGTGGCCGAAGACATGTACCGGCCTGAAATCCGGGGCGTAGGCGAGCAATGGAGCACGGTAGAGATCCGCGACCGCGGCGCCAGGCGTCCTTGAACGCCGCCGATGCCGCGACGGGCGCCAGGCGCGCCCGCCGCTGGCGGAGGCGGGGGATCTTCGCGGCCAGCGCGTTGTTTGCGCTGGCCGCGTCGTTATTCGCGCTGGACCGCCTGTATCCCCTGCCGTCCGTGGATTCGGGCGGCGCGGCCGTGGTCGTGGCCGCCGACGGCACGCCTTTGCGCAACTATCCCAGCCGCGACGGCATCTGGCGCTACCCGGTCAAGCCGGACCAGGTGTCCGGGCGCTACCTGGAAACGCTGCTGACCTACGAAGACCGCTGGTTCTACTGGCACCCCGGCGTGAACCCGGTGGCGCTGGCGCGCGCCGGCTGGCAATGGGCCACCAACCGCCGCATCGTGTCGGGCGGGTCCACGCTGACCATGCAGGTCGCGCGGCTGATCGATCCCGAGCTGGCCGGCAAGCCGTCGCGCTCGCTGTCCGCCAAGCTGCGCCAGGCCTGGCGCGCCGTCCAGCTCGAGATGCACTACAGCAAGGACGAGATCCTGTCGCTGTACCTGACCCACGCGCCGATGGGCGGCATCGTGGAAGGCGTGGAGATGGGCTCGCGCCTGTGGCTGGGCAAGCCCGCCCGCGACCTGAGCCCGGCCGAGGCCGCCATGCTGACCGCCTTGCCGCAGGCGCCGTCGCGGCTGCGCCCGGACCGCCACCCCGAGGCCGCGCAGGCCGCGCGCGACAAGGTGCTGGACCGCATGGTGGAACTGGGCCGCTGGACGCCCGCCGAGGTGGCGGACGCCAAGATCGAACGCGTGGTCGCGCCGCCGCTGCGCGCCCGCTGGCTGGCGCCGCTGGCCGCGCAGCGCCTGCTGCAGGAGGCCGGAGCGCCGCGCCCCGGCTCCCGCCGGCCCGGCGAACGGCCGGCCCTGGTGGCTTCCACGCTGGACGCGGACATGCAGGCCTCGGTGGAACGCATGCTGCTGGACCGGGTGGACGGCCTGCCGCCCAAGGTATCGATGGCCGTGCTGGTGATGGACAACGATACGCTGGAGGTCAAGGCCTATGCCGGCTCCGCCGATTTTTCCGACGATACCCGCTACGCCCACGTGGACATGGTGCGCGGCGTGCGCTCGCCGGGTTCGACGCTGAAGCCCTTTTTGTACGCGCAGGCGCTGGACGAGGGCCTGATCCACTCCGAAAGCCTGTTGATGGACGCGCCGATGTCCTTCGGCGGCTACGCGCCGGGCAACTTCCAGGCGGCCTTCGCCGGGCCGATCAGCGTGGCGCAGGCGCTGCAGCGCTCGCTGAACGTGCCCGCCGTGGACCTCCTGGACCGGGTCGGCCCCAGCCGTTTCGCCTCGGCGATGCTGGCCGGCGGGGTGCGGTTACGATTGCCCGCGGGCGCCCAGCCGAATCTGAGCTTGATTTTGGGCGGGGGCGGCACCACATTGGAAGAACTGGTCGGCGCTTACCGCGCCCTGGCCAGGGACGGCGTTTCCGGCCGGCCCCGCCTCCGGGCGGAGCAGCCTGTGGTCGAGTCCCGTATGATGAGCCCTGGGGCGGCCTGGATCGTCCGCGATATCCTCGAGGGTGGCGGCCACCCCGACCGGCCGTTCTACCAGTCGGGCAGCCCGGCCCGGCGCCTGGCCTGGAAAACCGGGACGAGTTTCGGATTCCGGGACGCCTGGGCGGTCGGAGTGACCGACAGGTGGACGCTCGGCGTCTGGGTCGGCCGGCCCGACGGCACCCCCAATCCGGGTTTCTTCGGGGCGAACGTGGCGGCGCCGCTGCTGCAGGACATCGTGGCGGCGCTGCCGGAAGGCGCGCAGCAGGTCCGCGTCAGGCCGGCAACGGTGCAGGCTGCCGTGACCTGCTGGCCGCTGGGTTACAAGCTCGGCAGCGTGCCGTCCGGGGTGTGTCCCGAACAGCGCGCGGCGTGGATCCTGAACGAAACCGCGCCGCCGTCGTTCGCGGGCTATGCCGATGCCTCGCAGGGGCCCTTGCGCCTGGGAGGCGTGGCGACGGGTTCGGTGCTGCGGCCCGTGCCCGGAAGGCGCCAGGTGGCGCTGGACGTGGATGTGCAAGGGGCCGAAGGCGAAGTATGGTGGATGCTGGACGGGCGCGTGGTCAGCCATGGCGCGTCGGGTCATCCTTTCAATTTAGTGCTGGCGCAGGACGGCCGGTATACGCTTACAGTCATGGATGCGCAAGGGCGCCACGACAGCGTGGTTTTTGAAATCGCTGGCGTTACGCCATGATCGGCATAGAATATGAATCGTGTATTTGACCGCTTCGATGCGTCACGGAGGAAGCGTGATTTCTCAAGAGCTTGAAGTCAGCCTGCATATGGCTTTCGTCGAGGCCCGTTCGGCCCGGCACGAATTTATTACCGTCGAGCACCTGTTGTTGTCGTTGCTCGACAACGCTTCGGCTGTCGAGGTTCTGCGCGCCTGCGCCGCCAACCTGGACGACTTGCGCCGCAACCTGCGCCAGTTCGTCTCGGAAAACACGCCCGTGATTCCGAGCGGCGCCGAAGTCGACACCCAGCCCACGCTGGGATTCCAGCGCGTGATCCAGCGCGCCATCATGCACGTGTCCGCTGGCGGCACCGGCAAGAAGCCGGTCACCGGCGCGAACGTGCTCGTAGCCATTTTCGGCGAAAAGGATTCGCACGCCGTGTACTACCTGCAGCAGCAGGGCGTTACGCGGCTGGACGTCGTCAACTTCCTCTCGCATGGCATTACCAAACAGCCACAGGTGGAGTCCGCCGCCGTGCAGAAAGAGCAGCAGACCAATGGTGAAGAGCAGGGCGAATCGCGCCAGTCGCCGCTGGACCAATACGCCACAGACCTGAACGCGGCCGCGCTGGCCGGGCGCATCGATCCCCTGATCGGGCGCGAGCACGAGGTCGAGCGCGTGATCCAGGTGCTGTGCCGCCGCCGCAAGAACAATCCGCTGCTGGTCGGAGAGGCCGGCGTGGGCAAGACGGCCATTGCCGAAGGCCTGGCGTGGCGCATCACGCGCGGCGAAGTGCCCGAAGTGCTGCAGGCCGCCCAGGTCTATTCCCTGGACATGGGCGCGCTGCTGGCCGGCACCAAGTACCGCGGCGATTTCGAGCAGCGCCTGAAGGGCGTGCTCAAGCAGATCCGCGGCAACCCCGACGCCATCCTGTTCATCGACGAAATCCACACCCTGATCGGGGCCGGTTCGGCCTCCGGCGGCACGCTGGACGCGTCCAATCTCTTGAAGCCGGCCCTGTCTTCCGGGCAGCTCAAGTGCATCGGCGCCACCACGTACACCGAATACCGCGGCGTCTTCGAGAAAGACCACGCGCTGTCGCGCCGGTTCCAGAAGATCGACGTGCCCGAACCCAGCGTGGAACAGACCGTGCAGATCCTGCGCGGCCTGAAGAGCCGCTTCGAAGAACACCACAGCGTCCGCTATTCGGCTGCCGCGCTGTCCGCCGCCGCCGAATTGTCGGCGCGCTTCATCAATGACCGCCACCTGCCCGACAAGGCCATCGACGTGATCGACGAGGCCGGCGCCGCGCAGCGCCTGCTGCCGCGCTCGCGCCAGAAGAAGGTGATCGGCAAGGTGGACATCGAGAACATCGTGTCCAAGATCGCGCGCATTCCGCCGCAGTCCGTCTCCAACGACGACCGCAGCAAGCTCGCCACGCTGGACCGCGACCTGAAGACCGTGGTCTTCGGCCAGGACAACGCCATCGAGGCCCTTTCCGCCGCCATCAAGATGGCGCGTTCGGGTTTGGGCAAGCCGGAAAAGCCGATAGGCGCCTTCCTGTTCTCCGGCCCCACGGGCGTGGGCAAGACCGAAGTGGCGCGCCAACTGGCGTTCACGCTGGGCGTCGAACTGCTGCGCTTCGACATGTCGGAATACATGGAGCGCCATGCGGTGTCGCGCCTGATCGGCGCGCCGCCGGGCTATGTCGGGTTCGACCAGGGCGGCCTGCTGACCGAAGCCATCACCAAGCAGCCGCACTGCGTGCTGCTGCTCGACGAAATCGAAAAAGCGCATCCGGATGTGTTCAACATCCTGCTGCAGGTCATGGACCACGGCACGCTGACCGACAACAACGGCCGCAAGGCGGACTTCCGCAACGTCATCCTCATCATGACGACGAACGCGGGCGCCGAGACCTTGAACCGCCCGACCATCGGTTTCGCGAATTCGCGCATGGTGGGCGACGAAATGGCGGAAATCCGCCGCATGTTCACGCCCGAGTTCCGCAACCGCCTCGACGCGATCATCCCGTTCGCGGCGCTGGATCGCGAAATCATCCTGCGCGTGGTCGACAAGTTCCTCATGCAGCTCGAGGACCAACTGCACGAGCGCCGGGTGGAAGCCATTTTCACCACGCGCCTGCGCGAGCATCTCGCCAAGGAGGGTTTCGACCCGCTCATGGGTGCGCGTCCGATGCAACGTCTCATCCAGGACACGATCCGGCGCGCGCTGGCCGACGAGCTGCTGTTCGGCAAGCTCGTCGAAGGCGGCACGGTCACGGTGGACCTGGACGACGAAGGCAAGGTGACGCTGAGCTTCGACGACAGCGGCAAGCCGCCGTCGTCCGATGCGCCCGACAAGCAGGAAGCCGAATTGGTCGATTAGGCCCGGGCCTAGCTCCCTTATGACTGCGGACCGCCAGCCGCTGATCGAGTGCGAACACTGCGCGAGCATCTATCGCCGGCATCAGCTCGAACCTGGCGAGACCGCCAATTGCGCCCGCTGCGGCGCCATTCTGTGGCGCTACAGCGGGCTGACTTTGTCCAATTGGCTGGCGCTCGCCCTTGCCGCCCTGATCGTCTTCGGGGTGGCCAACGCCTATCCCGTCGCTTCCATGTCCGTGCAGGGCATGACGCAGCAGGCCTCGCTGCTCGACGCCATTTCCATCACCTGGCGCCAGGGGCACGAGGTGGTGGCGGTGATGACGGGCCTGGCGGGCTTCGCTCTGCCGCTGCTGCAGCTCACCGTCCTGCTGTGGGTGCTGGGGCCCCTGTCCCGGGGGACCGAGCCCGTGGCCTTCCGGCCCGCCATGCGTTTGCTGGGCGTGCTGCGGCCCTGGTGCATGGTTCCCGTGTTCCTGCTGGGCGTGCTGGTCGCCGTGGTGAAGCTGGCCGGCATGGCGGCGGTTTCCCCCGGCATCGGCCTGGGCGCGTTCGGCGTCCTCACCATCCTGCTGACCATGCTGGGCCGCCTGTCGCCGCACGTGATATGGCGCTATGCCGAAACCGTGGAGGTGGTGCCGGTGCACGTGCCTCAGGCGAAGCCGGACGAAGTCCTGACCGGCTGCCACGTTTGCGGTCAGGTCCAGGCCCTGCCGCGCGCGGCCGACGCCGAGGCGGAACACCATTGCGTGCGCTGCGACGCGCTGGTGCACTACCGCAAGCCCGACCACCTGGCGCGCACCTGGGCGCTGCTGTTGGCGGCCGTGGTGTTCTACATCCCCGCGAACGTGCTGCCGGTGATGAAGGTCAGTTCCGTGCTGGGCGACAGTGCCCACACCATCCTGGGCGGCGTGGTCGAGCTGTGGGAAATGGGGTCCTGGGACATTGCCCTGATCGTCTTCATCGCCAGCGTGGCGGTGCCGCTCACCAAGCTGCTCGCGCTTATCCTGCTGCTGCTGACGGAACAGTGGCGCAGCACCACCAACCTGCGGCCGCGCACCCGCTTGTATCAAATGGTCGAGTTCATCGGCCAATGGTCGATGCTGGACGTTTTTGTCGTTATATTGCTGGCGGCGCTGGCCGATTTCCAGGGCTTGATGGAAATCAGCGCGGGGGCGGGCGCTGCGGCGTTCGGCGTGGTCGTGATCCTGACCATGCTTTCCGCCATGAGCTTCGACCTGCGCCGTAGCTGGGATCTCGAAGGGCAAAGTGAAATAGAATCGGCGCCGGTCGAAGGCCGGCGCCAGCCAGCGGCCGGCGCTGGCCAGGAAATGGGCTAGGGCCCGTTCACGAAAAAGGAAGAATGGATGTCCGAGCAAGCACCCGGATCCGGCGAGGATAAGTTCGCTTCACCCGCGATCTCGCGCAAGCAGAAGAGCCGGATTTCATGGATCTGGCTGGTGCCCATCGTGGCGGCCCTGATGGGCCTCTCGCTGGTCGTGCGGACCTGGATGCAGGCCGGGCCGGACATCTCCATTTCGTTCAATACCGCCGAAGGGCTGGAAGTCGGCAAGACCCAGCTTCGCTACAAGGACGTGACCATCGGCACGGTGCGCTCCATCGGCTTCAATCCCGACCGCACCAAGGTGGTGGTCCAGGCCGAGCTGGCCAAGGAAGTCTCCGACCTGGCGCGCGAGGGCACCAATTTCTGGGTGGTGCGTCCGCGCCTGGACGTGAGCGGCGTGTCCGGCCTGGGCACGCTGCTGTCGGGTGCCTATATCGGCGTGGACGCGGTCGAGGGCAAGAACGGCAACAAGGCCACCAAACTGGAGTTCGAGGGTCTGGAAGTCCCGCCCGCGGTCACGCATGACCGCGCCGGCAAGCGCTTCAAGCTCAAGGCCTCGGACCTGGGGTCCCTGGATATCGGCTCGCCGGTGTATTTCCGCCGCATCAACGTCGGCCGGGTGATCGGCTACGCCCTGGACCAGAACGGCCAGGCCGTGAACGTCGAGGTGTTCGTGGACGCGCCCAACGACAAGTTCGTCACCAACGGCACGCGCTTCTGGAACGCCAGCGGCGTGGACTTCAGCGTCAACGCCGACGGCCTGAAGGTGCGCACGCAGTCGCTGGTGTCGATGGCGGTGGGCGGCGTGGCCTTCGAGCCGGTCCTGACCGCGCGCGACGCCGGCACGCCGGCCGCCGCCGACGCCCAGTTCGATCTCTATCCGACCGAGGCCGCGGCCAAGGCCAATCCGGACGGCGAAGCCTTCCCCATCCGCATGCGCTACGACCAATCCATCCGCGGGCTGGCCGTGGGCGCGCCCATCGACTTCAGCGGCATCACGCTGGGCAACGTCACGCAGATCAACCTGGACTTCGATCCGGTCGCCAAGCGCTTTTACTCGCTGGTGGACGCCACCCTGTATCCGGAACGCCTGGGACGGGTGTTCGACGAAGTGCGCGAACGCGCGGTCCAGGACGGCGACGTGGCCGGCGGCCGCCTGCTGGGCGGCATGATCAAGCACGGCCTGCGCGCCCAGTTGCGCACCGCCAACCTGTTGACCGGCCAGCTCTATGTGGCGCTGGACATTTTCCCGAACGCCAAGCCGGTCGAATTCAAGATGTCCGAGCCCGCCATCATCCCGACGGTGCCGGGCAACCTGGACCAGCTACAGCAGCAGGTCAGCAACATCGTCGCCAAGGTCGAGAAGATTCCGTTCGACAAGATCGGCGAGGACCTGCGCGCCACGCTGGCCAACACGTCCAGGCTGATGAACCGCCTGGACAAGCAGGTGGCGCCCGAAGCCCAGAACATGCTCAAGCAGGCGAAGGAGTCGATGGCGCAGATCAACGCGCTGCTGGCCTCCGATGCGTCGCTGCCCGTCAACACGGAGCGGGCGATGCAGGAGCTGAGCCGGGCGGCCCGCTCGCTGCGCGCGCTGGCCGACTTCCTGCAAGCCAATCCCGAGGCCTTGTTGCGCGGCCGCGGCCCAGACCCGATCCCCGGCGCCGGTCCTGTCAGGAACTGAAATCCATGAATAGACGCCCCTCCCGCCACGTCCGTCCGGCGAACCCGCTCTTCCGGACCGCTTCCGTCATTCCCGTGCTGGCGCTGTCGGCCGCGCTCGCGGGCTGCGGCGCCTCGGCGCCGGTGAACTACTACACGCTGCAGGGGCCCGCGGCGCCTGGGGCGGAGGCCGGCGCAGCGTCCGCCGCCTACCTGATCGACGTGCAGCCCGTGAACGTCTCCACCCAGGCCGACCAGCCCCAACTGATGGTGCGCACCGGCGACGGCAGCCTGTCGGCGCTGTATTCCGAGCGCTGGAGCTCGCCGCTGGGCGACGAACTGCGCGGCGCGTTGTCCGACGCGCTCAAGCGGGAGCTGGGCGCCCTGGACGTGCAGATGGTGAAGCCCGGGCCCGGGGCGGCCGTCTGGCGGGTCCAGACGGACGTGCAGCGGTTCGAGCTGGTAACGGACCGCATGGCGCAACTGGACGCCACCTGGCGCGTGCGTCCGGTGAATATGAAGGGTACAGGGCTGCTGTGCCGCAGCGTGGTCACCGAATCCGTGTCGGAAGCCGGCGTGCCCCCGCTGATCGCCGCGCAGCAGCGCGCGGTGGCGGCCCTGGCGGGTACCATGGCCTCGGCCATACGGGGGCAGACGCCCGCCGGCTCCGCCTCGGTCCAGATGCAGGGATGCTCGGCCCTGAAAGACTGAAGGGCCGGCGGCCCGGCCTGTCGCAAAACTCGCCTGATCTCAAGCGGTTAACCTAGGGTTAACCGCAATACAAACACGGTTGCAACCTGTCTAGCATACGGTTCTACCCATGCTGGGCCCGGGTTCCGGTTCCGGACCGGCCCAGCATCATCTCTGCCATGCGACAGGAAGCAATCTCTTATGGCCAGCACCACCCTAGGCGTCAAGGTCGACGACGCGCTCCGCGACCGGCTCAAGGCCGCCGCACAAAAGCTCAACTGCACGCCGCACTGGCTGCACAAGCAGGCGATTCTTGCCTATCTGGACAAAATCGAGCGCGGCCACCTGCCCGCCGAGATGTCGCACCTGGGCCTGGACGCGGACGGCGAGGACGAGGCCGGCGAGGGCCAATCGGCGCCCACTCCCCCATTCTACGAATTCGGCCAGGACGTGCAGCCGCAGTCCGTGCTGCGCGCGGCCATCACGGCGGCCTACCGCCGCCCCGAGCCCGAGTGCGTGCCGCTGCTGCTGGGCCAGGCCCGCATGCCGAACCTGGAAAAAATCCATACGATGGCGGCCGGCCTGGTGAAGAAGCTGCGCGGCAAGCGCAGCGGCGGCGGCGTGGAAGGACTGATCCAGGAGTTCTCGCTGTCCAGCCAGGAAGGCGTGGCGCTCATGTGCCTGGCCGAAGCGCTGCTGCGCATTCCCGACCGCGCCACGCGCGACGCGCTGATCCGCGACAAGGTGGCCCGCGGCGACTGGAAATCGCACATGGGCGGCTCCCAGTCCCTGTTCGTCAACGCCGCCACCTGGGGCCTGATGATCACCGGCAAGCTGGTGGCGGTCAGCAGCGAGCAGTCGCTGTCCAAGGCGCTGACCCGCCTGATCGGCAAGGGCGGCGAGCCGCTGGTGCGCAAGGGCGTGAACATGGCCATGCGCATGATGGGCGAACAGTTCGTGTCCGGCCAGACGATTTCCGAAGCGCTGGCCAACAACCGCAAGATGGAATCGCGCGGCTTCCGCTATTCCTACGACATGCTGGGCGAGGCCGCCACCACGGCCGAGGACGCGGACCGCTATTACGCGTCCTACGAACAGGCCATCCATGCGATCGGCAAGGCCGCGGCCGGCCGCGGCATCTATGAAGGCCCGGGCATCTCGATCAAGCTGTCGGCGCTGCACCCGCGCTATTCGCGCGCCCAGCGCGAACGCGTGATGGCGGAGCTGCTGCCGCGCGTGAAGGCCCTGACGGTGCTGGCCCGCAGCTACGACATCGGCCTGAACATCGACGCCGAAGAGGCGGACCGCCTGGAGATCTCGCTGGACCTGCTGGAGGCGCTGTGCTTCGAGCCGGAACTGGACGGCTGGAACGGCATCGGATTCGTCATCCAGGCCTACCAGAAGCGCGCGCCCTTCGTGATCGACTACGTGATCGACCTGGCCCGCCGCAGCCGCCACCGCGTGATGGTGCGCCTGGTGAAGGGGGCCTATTGGGACAGCGAGATCAAGCGCGCCCAGGTCGACGGCCTGGAAGGCTATCCGGTCTACACGCGCAAGGTCTATACCGACGTGGCCTACCTGGCCTGCGCCCGCAAGCTGCTGGGCGCGCCGGAAGCGGTGTATCCGCAGTTCGCCACGCACAACGCCTACACGCTGGCGGCCGTATACCAACTGGCCGGCCAGAACTATTACCCGGGCCAGTATGAATTCCAGTGCCTGCACGGCATGGGCGAACCGCTGTACGACGAAGTGGTGGGACCGCTGGCGCAGGGCAAGCTGAACCGCCCCTGCCGCATCTACGCGCCGGTGGGCACGCACGAAACGTTGCTGGCCTACCTGGTGCGCCGCCTGCTGGAAAACGGCGCCAACACCTCGTTCGTGAACCTGATCGGCGACGAGAGCATCCCGGTCGAGCAACTGGTGGCCGATCCCGTCGAGGCGGCCTCGCGCATCGTGCCGCTGGGCGCGCCGCACGAAAAAATCCCGCTGCCCCGCGAACTGTACGGCGACGTGCAGGAGGGCGCCCGCGCCAACTCGGCCGGCCTGGACCTGAGCAACGAACACCGCCTGGGCTCGCTGTCCGCGGCCCTGCTGGCCAGCGCCTCGATGCCGTGGCGCGCCGGCCCGATGCTGGGCGAGGGCGCGGACGCATGGGACGCGGCCCGCGCCGTCGAGGTCCGCAACCCCGCCAACCTGCGCGACCTAGTGGGCCACGTCATCGAGACGCAGCCGGAAGAGGCCGAAGCCGCCTTGCGCGCCGCCGCCAACGCCGCGCCCATCTGGCAGTCCACGCCGGTGGCCGAGCGCGCCCAGTGCCTGCGCCGCGCCGCGCAACTGCTGGAAGAGCAGATGCAGACCCTGCTGGGCCTGATCGTGCGCGAAGCCGGCAAATCGCTGCCCAACGCCATCGCCGAAGTGCGCGAGGCCGTGGACTTCCTGCGCTATTACGCGGACCAGGCCGAGACGGAATTCAGCAACGATACGCACCGCCCGCTGGGCACCGTGCTGTGCATCAGCCCCTGGAACTTCCCGCTGGCCATCTTCACCGGCCAGGTCGCGGCCGCGCTGGCCGCCGGCAACACGGTGCTGGCCAAGCCCGCCGAACAGACCCCGCTGATCGCCGCGCAGGCGGTGGCCATCCTGCGCGCCGCGGGCGTGCCGGCCGGCGCCGTGCAGCTCCTGCCGGGCCGCGGCGAGACCGTGGGCGCCCAACTGGTGTCCAGCCCGGGCGTGCGCGGCGTGATGTTCACCGGGTCCACCGACGTCGCGCGCATCATCGCGCGCACCCTGGCAGACCGCCTGGACGATGCCGGCCACACCATTCCGCTGATCGCGGAGACGGGCGGCCAGAACGCCATGGTGGTGGATTCCTCGGCCCTGGCCGAGCAGGTGGTGTTCGACGTGCTGACCTCCGCCTTCGATTCGGCGGGCCAGCGCTGCTCGGCGCTGCGCGTGCTGTGCGTGCAGGAAGACAGCGCCGACCACGTGCTGACCATGCTGCGCGGGGCGATGCGCGAACTGAGCGTGGGCAATCCCGACCGCCTGTCGGTGGACGTCGGCCCGGTCATCGACACGGAAGCCCGCAACGGCATCCAGCGCCACATCGAAACCATGCGCACCGCCGGCCGCCGCGTGGACCAGGTGGAACTGAACGGCGAATGCCGCCACGGCACGTTCGTGCCGCCCACCATCATCGAGATCGACCACATCAGCGAACTGACGCGCGAAGTGTTCGGCCCCGTGCTGCATGTCGTGCGCTACAAGCGCGACGAGCTGGACGCCTTGCTCGACGCCGTCAACGGCACGGGCTACGGCCTGACGTTCGGCGTGCATACGCGCATCGACGAGACCATCGCGCACGTGACCGGCCAGGTCCACGCGGGCAATGTCTACGTCAACCGCAATATCGTGGGCGCGGTGGTGGGCGTGCAGCCGTTCGGCGGCGAATGCCTGTCCGGCACCGGTCCCAAGGCCGGCGGCCCGCTGTACATGTACCGCCTGCTGGCCACCCGTCCTCCGGGCCTGCCGCCGGCGCTGGACGCGTCGGCGCCGCTGCCGCAGCGCATCGCGCTGCCGGGCCCGACCGGCGAAACCAACACCTATATGGTCGAGCCGCGCGGCGCCGTATATTGCGTGGCGGCCACCGAGGCCGGCGCGCGGGCGCAATGGTCGGTCGCCAGGCTGACGGGCAACCATGCCTGGTTCGCCGACACGCCGGCCGCGCAGGCGCTGCTGTCCTCGCTGGACGCGGAGCAGCGTGGCCAGGCGGGCATCCTGGCCGACGAGGAGGTCGACCAGGCGGATTACCAGGCCGTGCTGTTCGAAGGCGATGGCGACGCGCTGCAGGCGCTGAACCAACGCATCGCCCAGCGTCCCGGCCCCATCCTGTCCGTGCATGGGCTGACCCCCGACGCGATCGCGGCGGGCGCCGGCTACGTGCCGGACCGGCTGCTGGCCGAACGCTCCATCAGCGTCAATACGGCGGCCGCGGGCGGCAACGCCAGCCTCATGACCATAGGCTGAGGGCCGCAGGGCTAACCCGGCGGCACCCAAGGGTTATCTCCAATATCGGCCAAGGTTGCACTGGAACGAAAATCCGGTCGCACCTCAAATCCGGATGTCGCAACCCGGCATCCGGATTCTGCAGAATATGCATGCGCGGGACCCCGCCACCATCGGGGCCCGCGGTAGTAAAAAACCAGAAGCCTGGCTAAAAGCTCAGGTATAACAAGGTCTTAAGTCCGACACCCCGGAGGATACCCATGAAGTTCCGCACCACTTTGAACTTTGTCGCCGCCAGCCTCGCCGCCGCCGGCATGGCCGCCGCCGCGCAGGCCGCCGACGTCAAGTTCGGCTTCGCCGCGCCGCTCACCGGCCCGCAATCGCACTACGGCGAAGACATGCAGAACGGCCTGAACCTGGCCCTCGAAGAAGCCAACAAGAAGGGCATCCAGGTCGACGGCAAGCCGGCCACTTTCGTGCTGGTCTCGCGCGACGACCAGGCCGATCCCCGCGTCGGCGTGCAGGTCGCCCAGCAACTGGTCGACCAGGACGTCGTCGGCATCCTGGGCCACTTCAATTCGGGCACGACGATCCCCGCTTCGCGCGTCTACCACGAAGCCGGCCTGCCGCAGATCGCGATGGCCACCTCGCCCGAATACACCAAGCAGGGCTACGAAACCACCTTCCGCATGATGACCAGCGACACCCAGCAGGGCGCCGCGGTCGGCAAGTTCATGGTCGAGAAGCTGAACGCCAAGAAGGTCGCCATCATCGACGACCGCACCGCCTACGGCCAGGGCCTGGCCGACGAGGTCGAGAAAGCCGTCAAGGCCGCCGGGGGCCAGATCGTGCGCCGCGAGTACACGACCGACAAGGCGAACGACTTCACCGCCATCCTGACCAACATCAAGGGCGCCGCGCCCGACGCGATCTTCTACGGCGGCCTGGACGCGCAGTCCGGTCCCATGAAGCGCCAGCTCGCCACGCTGGGCCTGAAGGCGCCGCTGGTTTCGGGCGAAATGACCCGCAGCGACACCTTCATCAAGCTGGCCGGCGACGCCGCCGACGGTACCTACGCTTCGCTGGCCGGCGTGCCGCTGGACAAGATGGCCGCGGGCAAGGACTTCGAGCAGCGCTACCAGGCGCGCTTCAAGAAGGCTCCCGGCGTCTATGCTCCGTACGCCTACGACGGCGCATGGAACATGATCACCGCCATCGAGCAGGCCGGCTCGGCCAAGCCCGAGAAATACCTGCCGGCGCTGGCCAAGCTGAACCGCAAGGGCGCTACCAGCGAACACATTTCCTATGACGCCAACGGCGATCTGAAGGAAATCTCGGTCACCATCTACGAAGTCAAGAACGGCAAGTGGGAGATGGTTGAAACGATGGTCAGCCAGGCCAACTAAAGGCCGCTGACCGGGGGCGGGAGGCGGCATGGCCGCGCCCGCCCGCGATAAAGCGCGCACGCCGTCCGGCGCGCGCGATGCGCGGCGGCGCGGCAGGCCCGAGGGCCGGCGCCGCAAGATGCGCGCGATTTTTCCAGGCTTATTTCCGCGGCCCCTATGGATATCTTCATTCAACAACTGATTAACGGCGTCACGCTAGGCAGCGTGTACGCCCTGGTCGCCCTTGGCTACACCATGGTGTACGGCATCATCGGGCTGATCAACTTCGCGCATGGCGACGTCGTCATGATCGGCGCGATGGCGGCCACCACGGTCGCGATTTCGCTGGTCGGCGGCGACCCGGGCGCGTCCGCCTTCGTGGTCCTGGGCGTCGGCCTGCTGGTTTCGGTGCCGCTGTGCATGGCGGTGGGCTGGACCGCCGAGCGCGTGGCCTACCGGCCGCTGCGCCGGGCGCCCCGCCTGGCCGCCCTGATCACGGCCATCGGCGTGTCCATCATCCTGCAGAACGTGGCGATGATGGCCTGGGGCCGCAACTACCTGAACTTCCCGCAGGTGCTGTCGCCGCAGGTGTTCGAGATCGGCGGCGCGCGCATGAGTTCGCTGCAGGTCGCCATCGTGGCGATCGCGGCGGTCATCATGGGCGGGCTGCTGGCCGTGGTGCACAAGACCCGGCTGGGCACGGCGATGCGCGCCACCGCGCAGAACCGCGAAGTGGCGGGGCTGATGGGCGTGAACATCAACACCGTCATCTCGGCGGCCTTCCTGATCGGTTCGGCGCTGGCCGCGGTGGCGGGCATGATGGTCGCCACCTATTACGGCGTCTCGCAATACACCATGGGCTTCATGCTGGGGCTGAAGGCGTTCACGGCCGCGGTGCTGGGCGGCATCGGCAACCTGGTGGGCGCGATGGCCGGCGGCCTTCTGCTGGGCATCATCGAATCGCTGGGCGCCGGCTACATCGGCGACCTGACCGGCGGCTTCCTCGGCAGCCACTACCAGGACGTGTTCGCGTTCTTCGTGCTGGTGCTGGTGCTGATCTTCCGTCCCTCGGGTCTCTTGGGCGAACGCGTGGGAGACCGGGCATGAGCGCAAAGCTGAATCGCAGCGGGTTCTCGACCCGCAACCTGATCGGCATCGCGCTGATCGGCATCGTGCTCGCCGTCCTGCCGTTCGTGATCGGCATGGCCGGGCAGAGCTGGGTGCGCATCCTGAATTTCGCGCTGCTGTACGTGATGCTGTCGCTGGGCCTGAACATCGTGGTGGGCTTCGCCGGGCTGCTGGACCTGGGCTATATCGCGTTCTACGCGGTGGGCGCCTACGCCTGGGCGCTGCTGGCCTCGCCGCATTTCGGCCTGCACCTGCCGTTCTGGGCCATCCTGCCGATCGCCCTGGGCGTGGCCTGCGTGTTCGGCGTGCTGCTGGGGGCGCCCACGCTCAAGCTGCGGGGCGACTACCTGGCCATCGTGACGCTGGGCTTCGGGGAAATCATCCGCATCTTCCTGAACAACCTGAACGCGCCGGTGAACATCACCAACGGGCCGCAGGGCATCAACCGCATCGACACCTTCAAAGTGGGCGAGTTCGCGTTCGGCCGCACGGAGAGCCTGCTGGGCATCCGGGTGACGGGGCCCGAGAAGTATTACTACCTGCTGCTGGCGCTGACGCTGATCATCGTGGTGGTCTGCGTGCGCCTGCAGAATTCGCGCATCGGCCGCGCCTGGGAAGCCATTCGCGAGGACGAGATCGCCGCCAAGGCGATGGGCATCAACACCCGCAACATCAAGCTGCTGGCCTTCGCGATGGGCGCGTCCTTCGGCGGCGTGGCGGGCGCGCTGTTCGCGTCGATGCAGGGCTTCGTCAGTCCCGAAAGCTTCTCGCTGATGGAATCCATTTCCATCCTGTGCATGGTGGTGCTGGGCGGCATGGGGCATATCCCGGGCGTGATCCTGGGGGCATTGATCCTGGCCGCGCTGCCCGAATTCCTGCGCGCGGTGGTCGAGCCCGTCCAGCACATGCTGTTCGGCGCCGTGGTACTGGACCCCGAAGGCATACGCATGCTGCTCTTCGGCCTGGCGATGGTGTGCGTGATGCTGTTCCGCCCCGCGGGCCTGTGGCCGTCGGCCGTGCGCAAGCGCGAGCTCGCCACCAAGACGCAAGGAGGCGCGGCATGAGCAAACTGCTGCAAGCCCAGGGACTGGGCAAGCGCTTCGGCGGCCTGCAGGCCTTGTCAGAGGTCAGCTTCGATATCGAGCAGGGCGAGATCTACGGGCTGATCGGCCCCAACGGCGCGGGCAAGACCACGCTGTTCAACGTGCTGACCGGCCTGTATATCCCGGAAGAGGGCACCTGCACCTTCAACGGCGAATCGCTGTCGGGCAAGAAGCCGCACGAGGTCGCCTACGCCGGCCTGGCGCGCACGTTCCAGAACATCCGCCTGTTCGCCAACCTGAGCGCGATCGAGAACGTCATGATCGGCCGCCACATGCGCACCCGCGCGGGCGTGTTCGGGGCGGTGCTGCGCACGCGCGGCACGCGCGCCGAAGAGGCCGCCATCGAAGCGCGGGCGCAGGAACTGCTGGAATACGTCGGCATCGGCCACCGCGCCAACGACGTGGCGCGCTCGCTGCCCTACGGCGACCAGCGGCGCCTGGAGATCGCGCGCGCGCTGGCGACCGATCCCAAGCTGCTGGCGCTGGACGAACCGGCGGCCGGCATGAACGCCTCGGAAACGGTGGTGCTGCGCAAGCTGATCGAAAAGATCCGCGCGGACGGCATTACCGTGCTGCTCATCGAACACGACATGAAGCTGGTGATGGGGCTGTGCGACCGCGTGCTGGTGCTGGAATACGGCAAGGTGCTGGCGATGGGCAAGCCCGCCCAGGTGCAGCGCGACCCCAAAGTCATCGAAGCCTATCTGGGCGCGGGCGCCGCCCAGGATCCTCTGATACACCAGGAGCGCCCGGCATGACGGCAGCATCCCAACCCTTACTGGAATTGCGCGGCCTGCAGGTCGCCTATGGCGGCATCCGCGCCGTGCGCGGCATCGACCTGCGCGTGGACGAAGGCGAGCTGGTGTGCCTGATCGGCGCCAACGGCGCGGGCAAGAGCACTACCTTGCGCTCTATCTGCGGACTGGTGCCGCTGGCCGGCGGCGAAGTGGTCTATGGCGGCCAGTCCATCGGCGGCCAGAAGTCGCACGATCTGGTGCGGCGCGGCCTGGTCATGGTGCCGGAGGGCCGGGGCATCTTCGGCCAGCTCACCATCGAGGAAAACCTCGCCATGGGCGGCTACGTGCGGCGCGACGCGGCGCAGGTGCGGCAGGACACGGAACGGGTCTTCACCCTGTTTCCGCGCCTGGCCGAGCGCCGCAAGCAGGCGGCCGGCACGCTGTCCGGGGGCGAGCAGCAGATGGTGGCGATGGGCCGCGCGATGATCGCGCGCCCCAGGCTGCTGCTGCTGGACGAACCCTCGATGGGGCTGGCGCCGCTGATGGTCGAGAAGGTCTTCGAAGTGGTGCGCACCATCGCGAGCGAAGGCGTCACCATCCTGCTGATCGAGCAGAATGCGCGCCTGGCGCTGGAAAACAGCCATCGCGGCTATGTGATGGAATCCGGCGAAATCATCCTGTCCGGGCCGGCCGGCCAGATGCTGCACGACCCCAAGGTGCGCGCGGCCTATCTGGGCGAAACCGAGTAGGGGGTTAGGGGGGGCAGGGCTTCGAGCTTGCGGAGGTCGGGGTTCTTTAGCCGCCGAGGCTGCCCTGCGCCATTCCGATGCTCGCCCCATTGGGGCTGTGCTTCGGATGACTCCGGGGTCCTCGGCTGACAGTCGCCTAATACGATGGTTGTTTCCCCTTCATGGGCAGATGCCGTGAGCCGGAGGCCGGGCGGAGGGATCCGAAGCGCAGCCCACTGGGCGAGCATCGGAATCCCGCAGTCCGGACGCCGGCGGCTCAAGAAACCCGCCCTCACGTCCTAGACCGGAGCGCGCTCCCGATCCACGGCCGCGACCACGCCGGCCTCGATCAGCGCATCGATTTCCTGTACTCCGTAGCCGAACTCTCCCAGGATCGCGATCGTGTCCTCGCCCAGCCGCGGAGCCGCGCGATGGTACTGGGCCGGCGTGGCCGACAGCTTCACCGGCATGCCGACGGTGCGCACCTTGCCGGCCACCGGGTGATCCTGTTCCACCACCATGCCGCGCGCCAGCGTCTGCGGATGCGATAGCGCCTGCGCGACCGAATGCACCGGCCCTGCGGGCACGCCCGCAGCGTCGAAGATATCCAGCCATTCCTGCGCGCTGCGCGTCTCCAGGATGGTCGACATTTCCGCCACCAGTTCGTTGCGATTGTTCATGCGGTCGCGATTGCGGGCGTAGCGCGGATCGTCCGCCCACTCGGGCTTGTCCAAGGCGTGCGCAATGCGCTGCCAGTTCTTCTCGTTGGCGCCGCCGATGATGATCCAGTCCGTGGCGGTGGGAAAGGCCTGGTACGGCGCGCTGAGCACGTGCGCCGAGCCCGTGGGGCCAGGCGAGACGCCGCTGCCGAAATAGATGGCGGCATGCCAGTACAACTGCTGCAGGCTGGCCTCCAGCAGCGAGGTTTCCACGACCTGGCCTTCGCCGGTGCGCTGCTTGTGCTGGTAGGCGGCCAGCACGCCGAACGCCGCCAGCAGGCCGGCGTTGATGTCGGCGACGGAATTGCCGGTGCGCAGGGGCGGTCCGCCCGGTTCGCCGGTGATCGCCATCAGGCCCGAGAAGCCCTGGGCCACCAGGTCGAAGCCGCCCTTGTCCGCATACGGGCCCGTGGTGCCGTAGCCCGACACCGCGCAATAGATCAGGCCGGGATTCACGCCGCGCAGCGTGTCGTAGCCCAGGCCCAGCTTTTCCATCGTGCCCTTGCGGAAGTTCTCGGTCACCACGTCGGCGTCGCGGATCATGCGCAGCAGGACCTTCTTGCCTTCGGGATGCTTCAGGTCCAGCGCGATGGCGCGCTTGTTGCGATTGAGCATGAGATAGGGCGCCGAGATCCCGTTGATCTGCGGGTCGCGGTACTGGCGCGAATCGTCGCCGCCGTCGAGCTTCTCGACCTTGATGACGTCGGCGCCCATGTCGGCCAGCATCATGCCGCAGGTGGGGCCGGCCATGATCTGGGAAAGCTCGATCACGCGCATGCCCGCCAGGGCGCCCGCGGGACGGGGGGTGTCGTTCTGCATGAAGACTCCTAGCGCCGCGTTCAGCGGCCGTTGAACTGGGGCTTGGCCTTGGCCAGGAAGGCGCGGTAGCCCGCGCGGAAATCCTCGGTGTCGAAGCAGTCGAAGGCCTCGTCGCGGTCGGCGTCCGTCAGGGGCTTGCCGCTCACCAGGTTGCGGACGAATTTCTTGTGCCAGCGCGCGACCAGCGGCGCGCCTTCGGCGATGCGGCTCGCGGCGGCCCAGGCTTCGGCGGCGACCTGTTCATCGGGCGCCACGCGGGTGACCACGCCCAGGCGCAAGGCCTGCTCCGCGTCGAAGATGTTGCCTTCCAGCAGCACCTGCAAGGCTACCGACGGGCCCACCAGGCGCACCAGCGGCGCCAGTTCCGAATACGACATCACCAGGCCGAGGTTCTTGATCGGCACGCCGAAGCGCGAGCTCTGGCCGCAGATGCGGATATCCGCCAGGCTGGCGATCTCCAGGCCCCCGCCCACGCAGATGCCATGGATCTGCGCCACGACGGGATGCTGGCATCCGCCGATGGCCTCTATCGTCCGCCGCATGACGGCGCCGTACTCCACCGCCTGGCGCTTGTTGCTGCGCGCGGTCTCGAATTCGCCGATATCGTTGCCGGGCGAGAAGGCCTTCTCGCCCGCCCCGCGCAGCAGCACGCAGCGCACGCTGTCGTCGGCGTCCAGTTCTAAAAAGGTGTCGCCCAGCAGGCGCCAGCCGTCGATGGTGAAGGCATTGAGCTTTTCCGGGCGGTTCAGCACCACGGTCACGATGTCGCCGTCGCGTTGGCGCAGGATGAGGGGGGAATCGGAAGTGGGGGTGGCGCTCATGGCGTTCCTTTGCGTGGGCGGGGGCGGGCCCCCGCGAGGTTTACTGTTTGGTCAGGCCCAGGCTGGCGGTGAGCTTTCCGTACTTGCTCCATTCGTCCCGCACGTAGCCGGCGAAGGCCGCCGGGTCCCGCGGGCCGCCGCCCAGGTCCATGCCCTGGTCGGCGAGCTTGGACTGGATCTCGGGATCGGCCAGCGTCTGGGCCAGCGCATGGTCGAGCTTGTCCAGGACCGGCTTGGGCAGTTTGGCGGGCGCCAGCACCGCGTACCACTGCACGATGTCCAGGCCCTTGATGCCGGACTCCGCCAGCGTGGGCACGTCCGGCAGCCGCTTGCTGCGTTCCGCGCTGGTCACCGCCAGGGGCCGCAGCTTGCCGGCCTGGATCTGGTTGATGGCGCCGGGCAGGGTGTCGAAGTTCATGTCTACGCTGCCGCCCAGCAGGTCCGTCATCGCCTGGCCGCTGCCCTTGTAGGGCACGTGTTCCATGCTCACGCCCGCGATCTGCGAGAAGCGGGCGGCGCTCAGGTGCTGTGGGCTGCCCATGCCCGATGACGCGTACAGCAATTGCTTGGGCTTGGCGCGGGCGTCGTCCACCAGGTTCTGCACGGTGGCGTAGCTGTGCTTGGCCGGATTCACGACCAGCACGTTGGGCACGGAGCCGATGTAGCGCACGGCCGTGAAGTCCTTGATCGGATCGATGTTGGACTGCACCACGTACGGCGCGGCGACGGTGGACTGCATGTTCGCCAGCAGCAGGGTGTAGCCGTCCGGATCGGCCTTGGCCACGTAATCGGCCGCGATCAGGCCGGAGGCGCCGGGCTTGTTTTCGACCACGACCTGCTGGCCCAGCAGGGCGGACAGGCGGGCGGAAAGAATGCGGGCCGAGACGTCGGTGCCGCCGCCGGGCACGAAGCCGACGATGAGGCGTACCGGGCGCTCCGGCCATTTCGATGCATCCTGCGCCAGGGCGGGGCTGGCGGCGGCCAGGGCCGCGGTCAGCGCCAGTGCGCCGGCCCAGGCGCGAGCGTGCTTGTTCATAAAGGTCTCCTTGGTGGTGGAATGCCTGCCCGCGTGTTGCTTGCTCTATGATTGGGTCAGGTTGGTATGCCTTTGGTGTTTGGTATACCAGATACAAAAATAGTCGAATAAACGAGCGTGAACAACTCATGGCTAACCCTGAAGTCCTGGATCAGTCCGTCCCCGATTTGGCCATCCATCACCCCACGCTGCCGGCCGTGGTCGCGGAAAAACTGCGGCAGCTCATCATCGACGGTACGTTCAAGCCGGGCACCTGGCTGAACGAGCGCGACCTGTGCGACCAACTGAAAATCTCGCGCACGCCGCTGCGCGAGGCCTACCGGATGCTGGCCTCGGACGGCCTGGTGGCCTTGCAGCCCAAGCGCGGAGCGATGGTGATCGAGCTGTCGGCCGACGACGTGGAGAACATCTTCGATGTGCTGTCGGTGCTGGAGGGGCTGGCGGTGCGCAGCGCCGCCGAACGCGCGACGGACGCCGAGCTGGCGCACATCGCGCAATTGCACGCGCAGATGCGCGAGAACTATGAGAAGCGCGACATACGCGCGTATTTCGCGGCCAGCATGGGCACGCACATCGCCATCAACCGGGCCGCGCACAATCCGGCGCTCACGCATGCCTACGACCGCCTGAACCTGCAGGTGCAGGCGCTGCGCTACAAGTCCAATTTCGACAGCGACGAATGGACGGCCGCGGTGGCCGACCACGAGGCCTTCGTGCAGGCGCTGATGGCGCGCGACGGCGAGCGCGCCGAGTCCCTCATCCGCAGGCACGTGGGCAGCAAGAAGGCCTACAACCTGCGCGGCCGGCTGGCGGCCGCGCCCCAGTCCTGAGCGCCGTTCCGCCGCCCGCGGCGGTTCAGGCGGGCTGGGGCGCCGCGCGCTTCCTGCCTATCATCAGCGCGATGACGGCCGCGGCCAGGCCAGTCGTGCCCGAGATGACGAAGGCCATCAGGTAGCTGCCCTGCGCTTCGCGTATCGCGCCCGCCATCCAGGCGGCGCTGGCGGCGCCCAACTGGTGGCCGGCCACGATCCAGCCGAACACGATGGAGGCGTCGCGTTCGCCGAAGGCCTCCGTGGTCAGGCGCAGCGTGGGCGGCACCGTGGCGATCCAGTCCAGGCCGAAGAAGATGGCAAAGATGGACAGGCTGTAGAACGAGAAATCGGAATAGGGCAGGTAGATCAGCGACAGGCCGCGCAGCCCGTAGTAGGCGAACAGCAGCTTGCGCGGATCGTAGCGGTCCGTCAGCCAGCCGGATGCGGTGGTGCCGATCAGGTCGAAGATGCCCATCAACGCCAGCAGGCCCGCGGCCTGCACTTCGGGCATGCCGTGGTCGCCGCAAAGCGCGATCAGGTGCGTGCCCACCAGGCCGTTGGTGGTGAAGCCGCAGACGAAGAAGGTGGCGAACAGGAACCAGAACGTGCGGGTGCGGGAGGCCCGCGCCAGGGCGCCGAAGGTGGCCGCCAGCAGGCCGGCGCGCGGCGCGGCAGGCGCCGGCGGGGCGTGGGGATCGCTACCGAACGGGGTCAGCCCCACGCTGGCGGGCCGGTCGGGCACCAGCCACCAGGCCAGCGGCACCAGCGCGGCCGCGGCGGCGGCCACCGTCCACACCACCCGGGTCCAGTCGCCGGACGAGGCCAGCGCCGCCAGCACGGGCAGGAACACCAGCGTCCCGGTGGCGGAGCTGGCGGTCAGCAGGCCCATCATGACGCCGCGATGCCGCGTGAACCAGCGGTTGACGACCGTGGCGCCCAGCACCACGGCGACCGCGCCCGAGCCTATGCCCGAGAACACGCCCCAGGTCATGAGCAGGTGCCAGGGTTCGGTCATGTAGGCGCTGGCCGCGCTGGATGCCGCCATCAGGGCGAGGGCGCCGATCAGCACGCGCCGCAATCCGAAGCGTTCCATCGCCGCGGCCGCGAACGGGCCGACCATGCCGTACAGGAAAATGCCCAGGGCGGCGGAAAACGAAATCGTGCTGCGGCTCCAGCCGAAGGCTTCTTCCAGCGGCACCAGCAGCACGCTGGGCGACGAGCGCAGCCCGGCCGAGACCAGCAGGGACAGGAAAACCACTGCGACGACCACAAACGCGTACTTCTGGCCGGCGCGCCGGAACGGCATGGGAGGGTGGGCTATACTCATGTTACTGACCGGTACGTATGAAGGTTTGCGAATAGTACGTACCGGTAAGTAACATCGTCAAGCGCTTTTTGGCGCCCTGGTTTCAGGCGGGCCGTTTCAGGCGGATCCGTCTTCGGGAAAGGAGCCCACGTATGGCCAGCAAGACCGCCGATTCCCGGCCCGCCGGCAAACCGCCGCTGGCGGCCGACCGTATCCGCAAGACCGCGCGGGAACTGTTCTACCGGGATGGCATCCGCGCCGTGGGGGTGGATGCCATCGTGAACGAAGCCGGCGTGACCAAGCCCAGCCTGTACCGCAGCTTTTCGTCCAAGGACGAGCTGGCAGCCACCTATCTGCGCGACTACGACGCGGAATTCTGGGCCCGCTTCGATGCCGCCTGCGAGGCGCATCCCGGCAACCCGCGGGCCCAGATTCTGGAGTATCTGTCCGGCCTGGGCGCGCGCGCGGTGCAAAGCGGCTACCGGGGCTGCGGCCTGACCAACGCGGCGGTCGAATACCCCGAACCGGACCACCCCGCGCGCGCCGTGGCGGTGGCCCACAAGGCTGAACTGCGCCGGCGGCTGGCGGCGATGGCCGCGGAAATGGGGGCGGCCGACCCAGAGGCGCTGGGCGACGGCCTGCTGCTGTTGCTGGAGGGCGCGTTCGTGTCCAGCCAGCTCTTCGGCGAGGGGGGGCCGGCCGGCCGTGTCGCCCAGATGGCCGATAAGCTGATCGAGGTCCACCTTGCGCATTGAGCCAAACGCACGAAAATAGTGCATAGCGCAGTGCCGGATGCACCGTTATTAGGCGTTTGTACCCATTGCGCAACGATTAAAAAAATGCTTGGAAGTTTTTATTGCGACGCAGCAAACACAGATCTAAGATGGACTCGTGTTGTTCCACATCGCTTTTCTCAAGGAGAGAATCATGAGCGATACCGCAATGAAGAACGCCCGTATGTCGGATGAGCTGGAGCGGTCCCTGATCCGCGACGCCATCGAGGCGGAGAGTCTGTCCGGCCCGCATGGCCGCGGCGGCTGGCGGCGCCTGAAGCTGCGCCTGGCCGCGCTGGGCGGGGCGGTAGGCGAAGTCCTGCACGATATGGACGCGGGCCGGCAGCAGCACCCGGTGGTCTCGGCCTACCACTGAACAGTCCCTTCGAAGAAAACCCAGGATGCATCCTGGGTTTTTTTTGCCCAGCGCCGCCATCTTCGCAAGACATGACCCAGCGCAAATCCGATGTCGAAGTTCTGCGGGAGAGTATCGACGAGGCTGAACCCTTGGTTGTTTTCCCCCCCACTATCCGCGGGAGCGAGCATGAAATCGAACGTAGGCGGTATCGACCGTGTATTGCGCGTCGTGGCCGGAATCGCGCTGATCGCCCTGGCGGCGACGAACACCGTCGGCTGGTGGGGATGGCTGGGCATCGTGCCGCTGCTCACGGGGCTGGCGGGCTTCTGCCCGCTCTATCCGTTGCTGGGGCTGAGCACCTGCCCCATGAAAAAGGGCAGATAGACCGGACCCGCGGCTTACACCGCCATGTCGACCAGCAGATAGCCGTCCAGCGCGATGATGCAGGCCGTCGCCGCCATCGCGGCCCAGGCCCAGGCGCCGCGCAGGGCGTAGCGTCCCATCAGGTCCTTGCGGCGGGCCAGCGCCACCAGCGGGCCCAGCGCGAAGGGCAGGGCCAGGCTCAGGACCACCTGGCTCAGCACCAGCAGGCCGTCCGGGTCCTCGCCGCCCGTGAACGCCAGCAGGCAAGCCGCCGCGCCGCCCGCGGCCAGGCGCGTCGCCAGCGCGCGGCGGCGGTCGGACCAGCCCCGGCGGACCTGGAAACCGTTGGACAGGATGCGGCCGGCCATCACGCCGGTCAGCGTGGAGCTTTGTCCCGCGGCATACAGCGCCACGGCGAACACGATCGCCGCGCCGACCCCCAGCGTGCGGCCGATCACCGCGTGGGCGTCGTCCAGGCTGGACACGATCAGGCCGGAACCGGACAGGGAGGCCGCGGCCACGATCATGATGGCCGCGTTGATCAGCATGGCCACGCCCAGCGACACGGCGGTGTCGTTGCGGGCCACGCGCATGGCGAGGTCGCGCGCGGCCGGCGGCAGTTGCTGCGCGCGTTGCGCGAGCGAACCGGAATGCAGGTACAGGTTGTGCGGCATCAGGGTCGCGCCCAGGATGCCCAGCGCGATCAGGAAGCCCTGCGGATCGCGCAGCGCATGGCCGGTCCGGGCGACGCCGTGGGCCACCTCGGTCCAGGCCGGGTTGGCCTTGAACAACAGGAACACGAACGACATCGCCACGACCGACAGCAGCAGGGCGATGACGCGCTCGTGCCGGTCGGCGTTGCCGCGCGCCAGAGCCAGCACGGCGAAGGTGCCGATGCCGGTGACGGCGACCCCGGCGATCAGCGGCAGGCCGAAGAGCAGCCGCAAGGCGATGGCGCCGCCCACCAGTTCGGCCAGCGCGGTGGCGAGGATGGCGGCCTCGCCGGCCAGCCAGGCGGCCTTGGACAGGCGGGGAGATAGGTGGCGGGCCGTCAGCGTGGCCAGGTCCTGGCCGGTGGCCAGCGCCAGGCGCGACACCAGGATCTGAAAGCCCAGCGCCAGGACGGCGGACGCGATGACGACCATGAGCAGGCCATAGCCGAAGCCGCTGCCGCCCGCGATGTCCGTGGCCCAGTTGCCCGGATCGATGTACCCCACGGCCACCAGGATGCCGGACCCGACCATGCGGCGCAGGTTGGCCGACACCTGGACGTCTTGCGCCAGGACGGCCTTGCCGCCCGATATCGCGTAGATGAAACGGGTCATGATCGCTCCTGAGAATGATTCTTATTTTCTAGAAGCGACGGCCGGCCGTCAAATTGATTTTGGGCAAGGGGAGAATAGGGCGGCCCAATGGCGCCGTCCGGCGGGGACGCGCCACGGGCCGGGGGGCGCGTCAGGACTTGAGCTTGGCGTCCATCGAGATCTTGGCGTTGAGCACCTTGGACACGGGGCAGCCCTTCTCGGCCTTGCGGGCCGCGTCCTCGAAGGCCTGGGCGCTGGCGCCCGGAATGACGGCTTCGACGGTCAGGTGGACGGCCGTGATGGAAAACCCGTCGTCGACCTTGTCCAGCGTGACTTCGGCCTTGGTGTCCAGGCTTTGGGCGACCATGCCCGCTTCGGCCAGGATGTTGGACAGCGCCATGGTGAAGCAGCCGGCATGCGCCGCGCCCAGCAGCTCCTCGGGATTGGTGCCCGGGGTGTCGCCGAAACGGGTGTTGAATCCATAGGGCTGTTCCTTGAGCGCGCCGCTTTGCGTGGAGATCGTGCCCTTGCCGGTCTTCAGGTCGCCCGACCAGGCGGCGGTTGCGGTTTTCTTCATGCGTGACTCCTGTAAAGGGCCGCGCCCCTCGCGAGCGCGTCCGGTGATGGGAGCGGGCCGCCGGCGGGGCGGCGCGCCTTGCCTCGGATGGCATCGTCGATGATAAGGCGGGTGTGGGGCTCCGGCGCGGAAACCGCCCGCGCGCAACGGCAAGCCGATGTAACGGCGGGCGCAATGCCGTTCCGATTGCGGTGCGTCGAAGAGTTGCGGCATGACATGAGGCAGAATAGGGGCATCCCTTTCAAACCCATCAGAGAACCGTAGTCATGTCTTCCGCTCTGCTCCGCTGCGCCTGCGCCCTCGCGCTGGCCGTTCCCGTTTTTCCCGCCCGGGCCGAGGTCGTCATCGGCGTGGACGTGTCCACGACGGGGCCGGCCGCCGCGATCGGCATCCAGACCAATAACGCGATCCGCCTTTGGCCCGCCACGCTGGGCGGCGAGCCGGCCCGCTACGTGGTCCTGGACGACGGCACCGACGTCAGCCGGGCAGTCAAGAACATGCGCAAGCTGACCTCGGAAGACAAGGTCGACGCCGTCGTGGGGCCCAATACCACCGCGGCCGCGCTGGCGGGCCTGGACGTGATGGCCGAAACCGGCACGCCGATGATCGCGCTGGCGGCTTCCAGCGTCATCGTCGAGCCGCTGTCGGACCCGAAGCGCGCCTGGGCGTTCAAGATGCCGCAGAACGACAGCCTGATGGCCACCGCCCTGGTCGACGACATGAAGAAGAAGGGCCTGAAGAACGTGGCCTTCATCGGTTTCGCGGATTCCTACGGCGATAGCTGGTGGAAAGAGTTCAACGCCGCGGCCGGATCCGACCTGAAGATCGTGGCGCAGGAGCGCTTCCAGCGCACCGACGCCTCGGTGGTGGGGCAGGCGTTGAAGATCATCGCCGCCAAGCCGGACGCCGTGCTGATCGCCGGGGCGGGCACGCCTTCGGCCTTGCCCCAGAAGACGCTGCTGGAGCGCGGCTATACCGGCGCCATCTACCAGACCCATGGCATCGGCACGCTGGAATTCCTGCAGGTGGGCGGCACGGACGTGGAAGGCACGCTGTTCCCGACCGGCCCGGGCGTGGTGGCCCGCGAGCTGCCGGACGACAACCCGGTCAAGCCGGTCGCGGTCGCGTTCGCCGACAAGTACGAGGCCCAGTACGGCGCGCACACGCTGACGCAGTTCGCGGGGGACGCCTACGGGGCCTGGATGCTGCTGGATTCGGCCGTGGCCCGGGCGCTGAAGACGGGCGCCAAGCCCGGCACGCCGGCGTTCCGCGCGGCGCTGCGCGATGCGCTGGAGAACACCCGCGACCTGGTCGTGCCCAACGGGGTGCTGAACATCTCCAAGGACGACCACCAGGGCTTCGACGAGCGCGCTCGCGTCATGGGCGTGGTCAGGAACGGCCGGTTCTCGTACGCGCGATAGCCCGGGGGCGTCATGGACGCCAACCCTTGGTAACGTGTCCTAACCCCCCATAGGACAGGGCAAAGGAAAAGCAGGTCGAGGCCTGCTTTTTTTCGGCCATATCATTAGTGTCGAAATGATTTATTGTCGTATCATTTTTAGTGAAGCCATGTACCCAGAAATAAATTAGGGAGAAATAGTCCATGAATCCGTTGCTGACCTCGATCCGATCCCGGCGCTTCCTGCTGGCCCTGAGCCTGGGCGTGCTGGCCGCGTGCTCCGATTCGGGTTCCGACAAGCCTGCGCCGGCCGCGGCGAACGCGCCCGCGGGCGGCTCGACCCTGGAAGCCGCCAAGGCGGCCGGCAAGATACGCATCGGTTATGCCAACGAGGCGCCTTTCGCCTACATGGACAGCAAGGAAGCCAAGGTCACGGGCGAATCCGTGGAGATCGCCCGCGTAGTGCTCAAGCGCATGGGCATCAACGAGGTGGAAGGCGTGCTGACCGAATTCGGCTCCCTCATCCCCGGCTTGCAGGCCAAGCGTTTCGACATCATCGCCGCGGGCATGTACGTTACCCCCGAGCGCTGCCGGCAAGTCGCGTTCTCCGACCCCACCTACGGGGTGGGCCAGTCTTTCCTGGTCAAGCAGGGCAACCCCAAGAACCTGCACAGCTATGAAGACGTGGTGAAGAATCCCGACGCCAAGCTGGGCGTGGTGGTGGGGGCGATCGAGGCCGAGTACGCCTCCAAGTCCAAGGTGCCGGCCGGCCAGATGGTGGTGTTCCCCGACGCGGTCAGCGCCCTGTCCGGCGTGCAGGCGGGACGCGCCGACGCCTATGCGGCCACCGCGCTCACGGTCAACGACCTGATGGGCAAGACCAGCGATGGCAGCGGCCTGGAGAAGGCCGAGCCCTTCAAGGATCCCGTCATCGACGGCAAGGACGTGCGCGGCTACGGCGCCTACGCGTTCCGCACCGACGACAAGGCCTTCGCCGACGCCTTCAATGCCGAACTCGCCAAATTCATCGGCACCGAAGAGCACCAGAAACTGGTGGCGCCTTTCGGCTTCACGCCGCAGGAGCTGCCCAAGGGAGTGACGGCCGCCCAGCTATGCGCCGGCCAGTAAGGGGGCGCCGATGCAACTGATATCCGAGCATTTCGCCGAGCTGGCGCCGCCGCTGCTCGAAGGCCTGGGCGTCACGCTGCAGGTCATGGCGGGCGCGGTGGTGCTGGCCGTTCCGCTGGCGCTGGCGGCGGGCATCTGCCGGCTGTCGACGCTGCGCCCCTTGCGCTGGATCGCGTCGATCTACGTCGAGGTGTTCCGCGGCACGTCGGCGCTGGTGCAGCTCTTCTGGTTCTATTTCGTGCTGCCGCTATTCGGCGTGCAATTGCCGGCCATGCTGGTGGGCATCGTGGTGCTGGCGCTGAATGCCGGCGCCTACGGCGCCGAGGTGGTGCGCGGCGCGATCCGCGCGGTGCCGCCGGGCCAGCGCGAAGCGGGCATCGCGCTGAACTTGACGCGCGGGCAGATCATGCGCCGCATCGTCGTGCCTCAGGCCGTGCCGGCCATGCTGCCGCCGGCCGGCAACCTGCTGATCGAGCTGCTGAAGAACACGGCGCTGGTGTCGCTGGTCACCATTACCGACCTGACGTTCCGCGGCCAGTTGCTGCGCAGCGAAACCCTGCGCACCACCGAGATCTTCACCTTGATGCTCCTGCTGTACTTCGCGGTGGCCCTGCTGATCACGGCCGGGGTGCGGCTGGTCGAGCGGAGGGTCAGGGTCCGATGACGCCGGTATTCGATTGGTCTTTCGCCCTGGAAATCCTGCCCACCCTGGGCTCCGCGCTGATCGTCACGATCCAGGCCACGCTGCTGGGCATGCTGGTGGCCGTCACGCTGGGCCTGGTGCTGGCGATGCTGCGGCGTTCGCGCCTGAGCGTGGTGTCGCTGCCCGTGGCCTTCGTGATCGAGTTCATCCGCAGCACCCCCTTGCTGGTGCAGATGTATTTCCTGTTCTACGTGCTGCCGCTGACCGGCCTGCGCATGTCTCCGCTGGCCACCGGCATCATCGCGCTGGGCCTGCACTACGCGACTTATTGCGCCGAGGTCTACCGGGCCGGCATCGAATCGGTGCCGCGCGGCCAGTGGGAGGCCGCCACCGCGCTCAACCTGTCGCGCTGGCGCACGGCGGTCGACGTGGTGCTGCCGCAGGCCATCCCGCCGGTGGTGCCGGCGCTGGGCAATTACCTGGTCGCCATGTTCAAGGACACGCCGCTGTTGTCCGCGATCACCGTGGTGGAGCTGCTGCAGCAAAGCAAGATGATCGGATCGACGACGTTCCGGTACACCGAGCCCCTGACCCTGGTGGGCCTGCTGTTCCTGGCGCTGAGCCTGGTGGCGGCATGGGGCGTGCGCGGCCTGGAGGCCCGACTGCAACGATATGGAGGAAAGCGATGAGCGCCAGCGTAAGCATCAAGAACCTGCGCAAGCAGTACGGGGACCTGGAGGTGCTGCGCGGCATCAACCTGGAGATACCCGCCGGCCAGACCGTGGCCGTGATCGGGCCTTCGGGCTCGGGCAAGTCCACCTTGCTGCGCGTGCTGATGACGCTGGACCAGCCCAGCAGCGGCGACATCGAGATCGACGGCGTGCCGATGTGGACGGACGCCCAGGGCCGCCCCGTCGGCCCCAACTCCGAGCACGTGCGCAAGGTGCGCGGCAAGATCGGCATGGTGTTCCAGCACTTCAACCTGTTCCCGCACATGACGGCGCTGGGCAACGCCATGGAAGCGCCGCTGCGCGTGCTGGGCATGTCGCGCGCCCAGGCCCGCGAACGGGCCGTGGAATACCTGGAAATGGTCGGCCTGGGCGACAAGCTGGATGTCTATCCCGCGCAGTTGTCGGGCGGGCAGAAGCAGCGCGTGGGCATTGCGCGGGCGCTGGCCATGTGTCCCGGCATCATGCTGTTCGACGAGGTGACCTCGGCGCTGGACCCGGAGCTGGTGGGCGGGATCCTCCAGATCCTGCGCGACCTGTCGGCCCGCCGCAGCATGACGATGATCATCGTGACCCACCAGATGAAGTTCGCCGAGCGCAGCTCGGACCGCACCCTGTTTTTCGACGAGGGCAATATCGTCGAGGACGCGGAGTCGTCCGTGCTGTTCAGCCAACCCCAGGAGGCGCGCACGCGCCAGTTCCTGGATTCCGTGATCGAAGGCCAGTAGGCCCCGGGACGGCCCGGCGGGGTTTAACCCTGACGGGGCCGTTGGGATTCGCGCCGTCAGCGCGGCGCGGGCGCTATGCTGTGCCATCCAATGCCACGGAGGCTTCCAGCATGACCCGTCTATTCAGTCCCATCGCTATCGGCAATCTCGAACTGGCCAATCGCATCGTGATCGCGCCCATGTGCGAATACTCGGCGGAAGAGGGCCGGGCCACCGATTGGCACATGATCCACCTGGGACACCTGGCGCTGTCGGGCGCCGCGCTGCTGTTCACGGAGGCCACGGCCGTGGAGCCGGACGGCCGCATTTCGCCGGGAGACCTCGGCCTGTGGTCCGATGAAACCGAAGCCGCGCTGCGCCGGGTCGTGGACGCCGTACGCCGCTATTCGCCCATCAAGCTGGGCATCCAGCTCGCCCATGCGGGGCGCAAGGCGTCCAGCGACGCGCCCTGGAACGGCGGCCAGCTTGTGCCGCCGGCGGAAGGCGGCTGGCAGGGCTGGGCGCCTTCGGCCGTGCCCCACAATGCCTCCGAGCCCGCGCCCCATGCGCTGGACGCGGCAGGCCTGGCGCGCGTGCGCGACGCTTTCGCCGACAGCGCCCGCCGCGCGGTCGGCCTGGGTTTCGACGCGATCGAACTGCACGCCGCGCACGGCTATCTGCTGCACCAGTTCCTGTCGCCGCTGGCGAACCGGCGCGACGACGCCTATGGGGGCTCGCTGGAGAACCGCATGCGTTTCCCGCTGGAAGTCTTCCAGGCGCTGCGCGAGGCCACGCCGTCCTCCGTGGCCCTGGGCGTGCGCGTGTCGGCCACCGACTGGGTGGACGGCGGCTGGGACCTGGAACAGACCCTGGTCTTCGCGCAGGCGCTGAAGGACCGCGGCTGTGAATTCATCGACGTGTCCAGCGGCGGCGTGTCGTCGCAGCAGAAGATTCCCGTCGGCCCGAACTACCAGGTGCCCTTCGCGGACGAGATCAAGCGCAAGGTGGGCATGCCGACCATCGCCGTGGGCCTGATCACCGAGGCGCAACAGGCCGAGGACATCCTGGCGCGAGGCGAAGCCGACCTGATCGCGCTGGCGCGCGGCATGCTGTACGACCCGCGCTGGCCCTGGCACGCCGCGGCCCAACTGGGCGGACAGGTGGCAGCGCCGCGCCAGTACTGGCGCTCGCAGCCGCGCGAGCACAAGGCCTTGTTCGGCGAAACGCGCTTCGGCCAGCGCTGAACCTCCGCGCGCAAGAAAAAGCGCCGCCCGAAGGCGGCGCTGTTCGTGCGACGGCTGCGCGGGAAGCCCGCGGCTTTACAGGCGGGCGTAGGCCTGTTCGAGCTGTTCCTGCAGCCGGTCTGCGAAGCCGGCCTGCGCCGGGTCCAGCGCGGACATCAGCCGTGCCAGCACGACGTTGTCTTCCTCGCCGTTCCAGATCTTGACGTACGTGCCTTCCTTGTAGCCGTGCAACTGGCGGAAGATGTTCAGCACGTTCTTGGACACGTACTGGGTGTAGGCGTCGTTCCAGCTCATCTCGCAAGCGGTCATGGTTTGTTCCAGCACCTTGAAGCTGGCGCGTCCGCACACCGCCAGGCCGCCGATCAGTTCCAGCAGCTCGGGCACGTTCAGCGCGTCCAGCGCATAGGCCTTGCCGTCCAGGGAGACCGACGCGGGCCCCGCCAGGTCGGCGACCAGCGCCTCGGCGGCGGCGGTGCCGCCGCCGGCCGCGACGATGGTGTGGGACAGGTAGAAATGCAGGATGTCCACCAGTTCCATCTGCACCTGGGGCAGGTCGATGGTCTGCTTCTTCCACCACTTCCAGCCGTAGTGTTCCAGCGCTTCCGCGGATTCGACGAAGGCGGCGCGCAGGAAGCGCGCCCCGCCGTTCACCCAGTCCGGATTGATCATGGTGTTCAGGCGGTCCTGCAAATCGAGCATCGTGGCCGCCTGGGCCTGGTTCAATCCGACAACGTTATTCACTTTCACTCCGGGTTCGTGGGGTCTATGCGACTGCGGCGGAAATGTTAGCACCATTGCCCGCGGCGGCGCGCGCGGGCAGGCTCAGGCGCCGCCGTCCTTGCGGTAGGACGAGGGTTTCAGCGGCGGCAGTTTCTGCAGCGGCGTCTTGCGAGGATTGCGCGCGCTGCCGGCGGCCTTGAACAGCATGAAGGCGAAGAACGCGAGGAAGACGGCGGGCATCAGTTCGTCCATGTCGAACTGCGGGCCGCGCAGGGCTTCGAAGACGATGCGGGCCGCGGCCCAGCCGGCCAGCACGCCGGCGATCGTCAGGACGATGCCGATCTTGCGTTGCCGGGCACGGCGCGCCAGGGACGCCGCGCCGGCGTCCTCCTCCGCTGTCGCAGCGGGAGGAGCGGCGGAACCGGAGCGGGACGGCAGGGGAGGCGTCGCGGATTTGCCCCAGGGGGCGGTCGACAGCGGTTCGGAGGCTGGGGGCGGCGCGGGAACGGGGGCGGGGCCGGGCATTCGCCGGGAGGCGGCGCGCTTGGCGGGAACCCGGCCGGGCGTGGCGCCGCCGGCCCGCGTCAGGTTTTCGATATAGCGCGCGAAATCGCCGTCCTTCGGTTCCGCATCTATGGCCATTCCCTTCTCCGGTTCAGTTGCCGCGGCGTTGCCGCGCCGGCACGCGGCGCTTGCGCAGCATGGCTATCAGCAGACCGCATCCTAGCAGCACCGAGAGCCCCGCGCCGATCATCATGGCGATTTGTTGCGCGTTGTCCGCTGCGCCCAGGCTGCGCGCGGTAATGTAGCCGGGCGCCAGCATCAGGGGCATCCACAGGACGGCAGACATGACGTTGGCCAGTTGGAAGCGGTTGTGCGCCATGCCCATGACGCCGGCGACAGTGGGAATGGTGGAGCGGATGGGGCCCAGGAAGCGGCCGATCAGCACGGAAGCGAAGCCGTAGCGGTAGAAGAACAGCCGGGCGCGCGCGACGCCCGTGCGCTGCTGCTTCAGCGGCCAGCGGCGCAGCACGCCCGGCCCGGCCCAGCGGCCCAGCCAGTAGGACAGCGCATCGCCGACGATCGCGCCGGCGACGCCCCAGGCGACCACGCTCCAGGGGCTGAGCGTGCCGGCGCCGATCAGGCCGCCGGTCAGCAGCATCAGGGCGGTGGCCGGGATGAACAGGCCCAGCAGCACCATGGATTCGCCCAGGGTCAGGAGGAAGGTGATGGGGCCGGCCCAGGCCTGGTTGGTCTCGATGAACAAGGCGATCTTGTCTACGTATTGGTCCATAAGCGGGAACTTGAAAAATAGCTGAATGCAATCAGGTATCTTAACGCCTGCATCGGCGGCCTCGCAGGGTCTAGTCCGTCTGGTTGAAGCTTATCGTCGGGGAATTATGGATTCGGTTACGCAGGCGGTATTGGGGGCGGGGATACAGGGCGCGCTGATGGGGCGCTTCCAGGGACGGCGCGCGCTGATCTACGGCGCGGCGCTGGCGACGCTGCCGGACCTGGACGTATTGATGAGCTACCCGGACCCGGTGTCGCTCATGACCTACCACCGCGGGTTCTCGCATTCGGTCTTCGTCCTGACCGGCCTGGCGGCCTTGCTGGCGTGGCTGATACGCAAGTACTGGCCGCAGGCGCCTTACGGCGGGCGCCGCCTGTTCCTGACCTTGTGGCTGGTCCTGGTGACGCATCCCATCCTGGACGCCTTCACGGTCTACGGGACGCAGCTCTTCTGGCCGCTGGCGCGCATTCCCGAAAGCTGGTCGGCCGTCTTCATCATCGATCCGGTCTATACCGTGCCGCTGCTGGCAGGCGTGCTGTTCGCCATCGTTTTCGGGATGGCCCGGCCTGCCCGCCGCCTGCTGGCCGTGGCGCTGGTCTTCAGCACCGCCTACCTGGGATTCGGGCTGGCCAGCCGGATGGCGGCCGAACACCGCGTGCGCGACGCGATGCAGGCGCAGGGCATCGCAGTCACGGAGCTGCGGGCCGTGTCCATGCCGTTCAATACGCTGGTGTGGCGCGTCATCGCCAAGACCGCCGATGGCGATTACTACGAATCGGTCAGCAGCGTGTTCGACAGGGATCCCCCCGAATGGCTGCGCCAGCCGCTGAACCTGGACCTGGGCCGGGCGCTGGCGGGCGTGCCGCTGCACGAACGGCTGCGCTGGTTCACGGACGACTGGCTGCGCTACGACGCCATCGGCGACGCCCTGGTCGTGACCGACTTGCGGATGGGCCTGGCGGGGCACTATACGTTCCGTTTCAAAATGGCGGAGCGCGCAGCGGACGGAACCTGGACGCCGGTCACGCCGTCTAGCTGGCCCACCGGGCGGGGCGGCTGGGCCGAACTGAAGCTGGTGCTGGCCCGCATCCTGCACGAGCAGCCGCCGCTGCCGCTGGCGCAGTGGTCGGAGCTGTCGGCACGCTAGCGCGCAGTTCCGCAACACGCAATGAAACAGGCCCCGGGGAAACCCGGGGCCTGTTTCATTGCGTGCCCTTATTGACCGCCGTCGCGGGCGTGCATTATTCTTGTTCGCTTAATAGGAACTTAAGTTCCGTTTTATGGAACAAATATGAGTATTCTCGACGGAGTCCAGCGCGTGCTGTCGCTCTACGCGGAAGGCGCGACGGAGCTGAGCTTCACCGACGTGGCGGCGCGCCTGGCCATGCCCAAGAGCACGGCCTCGCGGCTGCTGAACCAGATGCAGAACTACGGGCTGCTCGACCAGGACACCGCCAGCCGCCGCTATCGCGCCGGCGCCTTGCTGGCCCAGGCGGTGCGCGCGGGCATGGCCGCCACGCCGCTGGACGATGCCTGCCGCGCGGTGCTGGCGCGCCTGTCCGACGACAGCGGCATGACCGCCTACCTGTCCACCTTGAACCAGCGCGAAACCGTGGTGCTGCAGCGTCTCAACGGCTCGCATCCGGTGCAGGTGCTGTCGCCGCCCGGCTCGCGCCGCGCCGCGTCGGGTACCGCCATGGGCCGGGCGCTGCTGTCGCGCCTGAGCGAGGCCGAGTTCCAGGCGCTGTACGGCGCCGACGCCGACCGGCCGCTGCCCGTCGAAGGCCGAGACTGCCCCGCCACCGTGGGCGAACTGGCCGGCCTGGTGGCGCGGACCCGCGCGGACCGCTGCGGCGTCGCCATCGACCAGGCCATGCCCGGCATCGGCGCGGTGGCCGCGGCGGTGCGCGACCCCGCCACCGGCGAACTGCGCGGCCTGTGCCTGTCCTTCGTCTCTTTCCAGGCCGATGCCGAGCGCGTGGCGCGCTTGCGCGAGTCGGTGCTGCAACAGGTAGGGGCGCTGGGGCGCGAACTGAACGATCCCTACTGGCTTGCCTGAATTTCCAAACTTCCTTACGGAAATCCCTACATGAACCTCCTGCTACTCAGCAACTCCAGCAGCGACGCCGGCTACCTGGCGCATGCGCTGCCCGACATCCGCGAACTGATCGCATCGCTGCCGCAAGGCGCGCCGGCCGTCTTCGTGCCGTACGCCGGCGTGACCCGCAATTGGGACGACTACACCGCGCTGGTGGCGTCGGCGCTGGCCGATACCGGCCTGGACATCCAGGGCCTGCACCGCGCCGAGGATCCGGCGGCCGCGCTGCAACGCGCCGCGCTGATCATCGTGGGCGGCGGCAACACCTTCAACCTGTTGGGCCAGTTGCGCCGCCAGGGCCTGCTCGGGGCCGTCGCGCGCCGCGTGCGCGAGGGCGCGGCCTATCTGGGCTGGAGCGCGGGGTCCAACCTGGCCTGCCCGAGCATCTGCACGACGAACGATATGCCCATCACGGACCCGCAAGGCTTCGACGCGCTGGGCCTGCTGTCGTTCCAGATCAATCCGCACTACACCAATGCGCATCCACCCGGACACCGCGGCGAAACCCGCGCCCAGCGCCTGGCGGAATTCTGCACGCTGAACCCCGAGATGTCCGTCCTGGGCCTGCCGGAGGGTTCCGGGCTGCGCGTGCGGGCCGGCGGAATCACCCTGATCGGTCCGCACGACGCGCCGCTGTTCCGCGGGCAGGAAGAGCCGCGCACCTTCCGTCCGGGCCTGCTGGAGATCCCGGCATGAAGCAGGTCATCGATACGATAGAACTCCTGTCCTCGGCCCACGTCACGGGCGAGGCGGTGGCGCAGCGCCTGCGCGAAGCCGGCAACTGCGAAGTGGAAGTGATCCGGCTGGAGCGCGACGGCGCCGCCACGGATTTTCTTTCCATCGTCATCCCGGGCGCCGACGACGCGGCGCCGCAGCTCGGCATCGTGGGCCGCCTGGGCGGCATCGGCGCGCGTCCCGCGGTCACCGGCCTGGTGTCCGACAGCGACGGCGCGGTGGTCGCCATCGCCGCGGCGTTCAAGCTGATGGCCATGGCCCGGCAGGGCGACGTGCTACCCGGCACCGTGCGCATCCGCACGCACATCTGCCCGCGCGCCGGCACGCGCCCGCATCATCCGGTGCCGATGATGCGTTCGCCGTTTCCCATGCGCGAAATGATGTCGCACGAAGTCGATCCGCGCATGGACGCGATCCTGTCCGTCGACACCACGCGCGGCAACCGCCTGGTCAACAAGCGCGGCGTGGCGCTGACGCCCGTGGCCAGGCAGGGCTATCTGCTGCGCATCCCCGAAATCATGCTGGACGTGATGGGCTGGGTCAGCGGCGAATTGCCGGTGACCTTGCCGTTGACCACGCAGGACATCACGCCCTACGAAAACGGCCTGTGGCACGTCAATTCGCTGATGCAGCCCGCGATCGTCACGGATGCGCCGGTGGTGGGCGTCGCGCTCACCGCGCAGACCACGGTGCCGGGCTGCGCCACCGGCGTCACGAACGCCGTGGACGCCGACGTCGCCATGCGTTTCTGCATCGAGGTCGCCAAGCTCTACGGGCAAGGCGCGATGGCCTTCGTCGACGAGGCCGAATGGGCCGCGCTGCAGGCCCGCTACGGCTCGATGGCGCACCTGCAGACCGTGGGCCGCGAAGCAGGCGGTGAGGCATGAGCCCGCATCCGCAGCGACGCGTCGCATTCTTCACCATCGGGCAATCGCCGCGCAGCGACGTGGTGCCCGAGATGGCGCCTGTCCTGGGCGCGCACGTGCGCATCGACGAGTTCGGCGCGCTGGACGGCCTGGACGCGGCGGCGCTGGCCGCCCTGGCGCCCAAGGCGGGCCAATACCGGTTCGCCACGCGCATGCGCGACGGCTCGCAGATCGAGCTGGACGCGGAGGCGGCCGAGGCGCGGCTGGCCCAGGTCATGGGCCAGGCCGACGCCGCGGGCTACGACGTGCTGGTGCCGCTGTGCACGGGCACGGCCATCGCGCCGATGCGCACGCTGGTGGTCGAGCCGCAGCAGGTCGTGGACCATCTGGTCGCCGGCCTGGCGGAACATTGCCGCAAGGTGGGGCTGGTGGTGCCGCTGGAAGCGCAGGTCGACGCCTTCCACATGGTGGTGCCGCTGTCCTGCGAGACCCATGTCGTCCATGCCTCGCCCTACGAGGCCGACGCCGGGCGGGCGGCGCGCAATTTCGAGCAAGCGGGCCGCGATCTTGCGTCCTGTGACCTGATCGTCATGCACTGCATGGGCTATGCCGAGCGCATGCGTCAGGCGGTGGCGCAGGCCTCGGGCCGGCCGGTGCTGCTGTCGAACCGCATGGTCGCGCAAACGCTTGCGCAAATCCTGGCCCCGGGTGTCTGACACCCGCTGAATCCCAATACCGTTGGAGTCGTTTCTCATGTTTAGCCGTACCTTGCACCGCGCCGCTGGCGCACTCTTCGCCGTTTCCGCCCTGGCGGCCACGCCGGCCCTGGCGGCCGACGCCTGGAAACCCTCCAAGCCCGTGCGGCTGCTGGTGGGCTTCGCGCCCGGCGGCTCGGCCGACACGCTGGCGCGCCTGCTGGCCGAACCGCTGTCGCAGCGCCTGGGCCAGTCCGTCGTCGTCGAAAACCTGGCTGGCGCCGGCGGCAACATCATGGCGTACCGCCTGAGCCAATCGCCCGCCGACGGCTATACCATCGGCATCGCCGCGGCCGGTTCCATGGCCATTACCCACGTCCTGAACCCCAAGGGCACCAATTACAAGCCCGCCGACTTCACGCCGATCACGCTGGCCGCCGTGCAGCCCAACGTGGTCATCGTGAACAAGGACGTGCCGGCCAGCAACCTGGCCGAACTGAAGGAGTACTTCCAGAAGACACCGGCCGCCACCTACGGCACGGCCGGCGTGGGCATTTCCAACCACCTGATCGCCGAGACCATGCTGTACAAGCTGGGCGTGAAGGTGCCGCATGCCGCCTACCGCGGCGCGGCGCCCGTCATCACCGACCTGCTGGGCGGCCACATCGCGATGACGATGGACAACATCTCCACGGCCGCGCCGCTGGCTTCGCAAGGCAAGGTGAAGGCCATCGCCGTCGCGTCGCTCAAGCGCGCGCCGCAACTGCCGAACGTGCCGACGCTGGACGAGCAGGGCCTGAAGGGCTTCGACATGCCGACGTGGCAGGGCGTGTTCGCGCCGGCCGGCCTGCCCGCCGACGTGCTGGCCGCCTATTACGCCGCGCTGCAGGACGTGCTGAAGCAGCCCGCCCTGGTCGAGAAAATGGCCGGCCTGGGCTCCGAGCCCGTCACCGGCATGACGCCCGAACAGTTCGGCCAATTCCTGGAAAAGGACCGCCAGCAATGGGCGGACATCGTCAAGGCGGCGAACATCAGCCTGGAATGAGCGGCGCCGGTGTCTGAGGCTGAGCCAAGTGCCTGACGCTGAGCCGAGTGTCTGACGCTGAGCCGAGTGTCTGACGCTGAGCCAAGTGTCTGAGGCTGAGCCAAGTGTCTGACGCTGAGCCAAGTGTCTGACACCCGTACGAGATACCCGTCAGGCTGAAGCGGATTTTCCCGGGTGTCTGACACCAACGCGAGCAAGCAACGCTTTGGTGTCAGACACCCGGTAGGCGCCGAGGCGAAATGGAATGCGTTTCGTACGGGTGTCAGACACCTGACCGCCCGCGAGTGTCAGACACCTGGCCGCCCGCGAGCGTCTGACATTGTGCCAAGTGTCTGACACCCGTACGAGATACCCGTCAGGCTGAAGCGGATTTTCCCGGGTGTCTGACACCAACGAGAGTAAGCAACGCTTTGGTGTCAGACACCCGGTAGGCGCCGAGGCGAAATGGAATGCGTCTCGTACGGGTGTCAGACACCTGGCCGCCCGCGAGTGTCTGACACCTGACCGCCCGCGAGCGTCTGACATTGTGCCAAGTGTCTGACACCCGTACGAGATACCCGTCAGGCTGAAGCGGATTTTCCCGGGTGTCTGACACCAACGAGAGCAAGCAACGCTTTGGTGTCAGACACCCGGGAGGCGCCGAGGCGAAATGGAGTGCGTCTCGTACGGGTGTCAGACACCTGGCCGCCCGTAAGTGTCAGAGACCTACTTCCCCGGCACTCGCGCCGCAATCTCGGCGATCAGCCGCCGCGCCGCGTCCAGCTTGCCGGCGGCGGGCAGGGGATGCACGCCTTGCTCGTCGAACAGCACCAGTTCCGTCGTGTCGGCATCCATGACCTTGTGCGCCAGGTTGCCCACCAGGAGCGGGATGCCCTTGCGCGCGCGCTTGGCTTCGGCGTGTTCGGCCAGCTTTTCGGTCTCGGCCGCAAAGCCCACGCACCACGGACCGTTGGCCAGCTTGGCCACTTCGGCCAGGATGTCCGGATTGGGTTCGAATTCCATCACGGGGGCGCCGCCGCCCTCGCTGGTCTTCTTCAGTTTCTGGGTGCTGACGTTCTTTACGCGCCAATCGGCCACGGCGGCCACGGCGATGAAGATGTCGGCATCGGCGGCGCTGGCCATCACGGCATCGTGCATTTGGCGCGCCGTGGTGACCGACAGCGCGGTGACGCCGCGCGGCACCGGCAGGAAAGTGGCGCCCGAGATCAGCGTGACGCGGGCGCCGGCTTCGCGCGCGGCGCGCGCCAGGGCGTAGCCCGTCTTGCCGGAAGAGCGGTTGCTCAGGACGCGCACCGGATCCACGGGCTCGGAGGTGGGGCCGGCGGTCAGCAGCACGTGGCGGCCGGCCAGCAGCTTGGGCTGGAAGAAGGCGATCAGGTCGGTCAGCAGCTCGTGCGCTTCCAGCATCCGGCCGTCGCCGGTCTCGCCGCAAGCCTGTTCCCCGGCCGCGGGGCCGAGGACGCTGACGCCGTCGGCGCGCAATTGCTCGACGTTGCGCTGGGTGGCCGGGTTGGCCCACATTTCGCGGTTCATCGCCGGCGCGACCAGTAAGGGACAGGCGCGCGCCAGGCACAGCGTGGACAGCAGGTCGTCCGCCATGCCGTGCGCCAGCTTGGCCATGAAGTCGGCGCTGGCCGGGGCGATCAGCACGGCGTCCGCGCCGCGCGTCAGGTCGATGTGCGCCATGTTGTTGGGCACGCGCGCGTCCCAGGCATCCACGAACACCGGGCGGCCCGACAGGGCCTGCATGGTGACCGGGGTGATGAAGTGCGTGGCCGCTTCGGTCATCACCACGTCGACCGTGGCGCCCTGTTCGGTCATGCGCCGCACCAGCTCGGCGATTTTGTAGCAGGCGATGCCCCCGGTCAGGCCGAGGACGATGCGTTTGCGGGCGAGATCGAGCATGGGCAGGCGGCGGGTTCAGCGCCGTGAAAACAAGGAATGGACAGTGATTTTATTCTGCATTGCGGCATCGCGCCGTTCGCCATGCGTTCAGGGGGCATCAAGCAGGGCAAAAGCCGGCCGGGCGGACCGGGGCGCGGGCCCCGGCCGGATCAGGCCTGCGGGGGCTTGCGCGCCCGCAGCAGTTCGTCCAGCACCAGCAGAATGGCGCCGCAGGTAATGCCGACGTCGGCCAGGTTGAAGGCGGGGAACTGCCAGTCGTTCCAGTAGAACAGCAGGAAGTCCACCACGTGGCCGTAGACGACCCGGTCGATGACGTTGCCGATGGCGCCGCCCAGGATCAGCGTCAGGGCCAGGCAGAAGCGGGGCTGGCCGTGGGTGCGCCGCAGGATGACGGTGATCACCACGGCCGCCACGCAGCCCAGCGCCGTGAACAGCCAGCGCTGCCAGCCTTCTTCGGACGCCAGGAAACTGAAGGCGGCGCCGCGGTTGTACACCAGGGTGAAATCGAAGAAAGGCAGCAGGTGGACCCGCTGGCCGTACTGGTACGTCGTGTTGAAGTAGACCTTGGTCAACTGGTCCAGCACGATGATCGCCAGCGCGATGGCCAGCCAGCGCCCCACGCGCGCGGGCGCGGGGCGGGCGCCGGACTGGATGCCGGTGTTGGCGGGCCCGGCCATGCTCAGGCCTTGTCGCGGGCTTCGCCCGAGCCGAACAGGTTGGACACGCAGCGGCCGCAGATCTCGGGATGGTCCGCGTCCTGGCCCACGTCCAGGCGCCAGTGCCAGCAGCGCTCGCACTTCTTGTGCGCCGAGGGCGTGACTTCGATGCGGGTCTCGCCGTCGCCGGCGTGCACCGTGGCGCGCGAAACAATCAGCACGAAGCGCAGGTCGTCGCCCAGGCTGGCCAGCAATTGCCGGTCAGCGCCATTGGCATACAGGTCCACTTCGGCCTGCAGCGAGGAACCGATGTCGCCGGCCGTGCGCACTTCTTCCAGCTTGCGCTGGACTTCGGCACGGATGGCGCGCAGGCGGGTCCACTTGGCCGACAAGGCTTCTGCGTCCGCGAACGGCGGCAGCGCGTGGTAGACCTCGGTGAAGATCGTGGTGCGGGCGGCGTCGGCCTGGTTCTTCAGGGCGGAGCCGACCAGTTCCTTCCAGGCTTCTTCGGCCGTGAAGGACAGGATCGGGGCCATCAGCTTGAGCAGCGTCTGCGTGATGTCGAGCAGGGCGGTCTGGGCCGAGCGGCGGGCGCGGCTGTCCACGGCCGACGTGTACAGGCGGTCTTTCAGGATGTCCAGGTAGAACGCGCCCAGGTCTTCCGAGCAGAAGGTCTGCAGGCGGGAGACGGCGGGGTGGAAGTCATAGCGCTCGTAGTTGGCCTGGACTTCCGCCTGCATCTGCGCCGTCATGGCCAGCGCATAGCGGTCGATCTCGAACAGTTCGCCGTAGGGCACGGCCTGCGACACCGCGTCGAAGTCGGCCAGGTTGGCCAGCAGGAAGCGCAGCGTATTGCGGATGCGGCGGTAGCCTTCGACCACGCGCTTGAGGATCTCGTCGGAGATCGACAATTCGCCGGAATAATCGGTGGACGCCACCCACAGGCGCAGGATTTCCGCGCCCAGCGAGTCGGATACCTTTTGCGGGGCGATCACGTTGCCCACCGATTTGCTCATTTTGCGGCCCTGGCCGTCCACCACGAAGCCGTGCGTCAGCAGCGCCTTGTAGGGAGGCTGGCAGTAAAGCATGCAGCCGGTCAGCAGCGAAGAATGGAACCAGCCGCGGTGCTGGTCGGAGCCTTCCAGGTAGAGGTCGGCGGGCCAGGCCAGCTCGGCGCCGTGCGAGCCGGCGAAGGCGCCGTCCTTGCCGCCCAGCACCGTGGCGTGCGTGCTGCCGGAGTCGAACCACACGTCCAGCGTGTCGCGGTTCTTCTCGTATTGATCGGCCTCGTCGCCCAGCAGTTCGCGCGGATCCAGCGCCTGCCAGGCCTCGATGCCGCCTTTCTCGACGCGCTGCGCCACCTGTTCGAGCAGTTCCGAGGTGCGCGGATGCAGCTCGCCGGTTTCCTTGTGCACGAAGAAGGCCATCGGCACGCCCCATTGGCGCTGGCGCGACAGGGTCCAGTCCGGACGGTTGGCGATCATGGCGTGCAGGCGGGCGCGGCCCCAGGCCGGGTAGAAGGCCGTGGCGTCGATGCCGGCCAGCGCCGATTCGCGCAGGGTCGGGCCGCCGTCCTTGGGGGCCACGTCCATGCCGGCGAACCACTGGCTGGTGGCACGGTAGATGATGGGCGTCTTGTGGCGCCAGCAGTGCATGTAGCTGTGCTTGTGCTTTTCGACGTGCATCAGCGCGCCGGCTTCCTTCAGGGCCTCGACGATCTTGGGGTTGGCGTCCCAGATGGACAGGCCGCCGAACAGCGCCAGGCTGTCGGCGTACTTGCCGTCGCCCATGACCGGGCTGATGAAGTCGGTGTCCTTCATGCCGTGCTCTTTGCACGACATGAAGTCCTCGATACCGTAGGCGGGGGCCGAGTGCACCACGCCCGTGCCGGAATCGGCCGTCACGTAGTCGCCCAGGTAGATGGGGGCCTTGCGGTCGTAGGCGGCATTGAACTGCGCCAGCGGATGGCGGAACTGGATGCCGGACAGCGCGGCGCCCGGCGCGGTGGCGATGACTTCGCCTTCCAGGCCCCAGGCCTTCAGGCAGTCCTCGACGCGTTCCTTGGCGATCAGCAGCAGGGGGCCGAACTTGGGCGCCGGCGACACGCGCACCAGCGCGTATTCGATCTCGGGGTGCAGGTTCAGCGCCTGGTTGGACGGGATGGTCCAGGGCGTGGTGGTCCAGATGACGATGGCGCCGTCGTCCACCGATTCCAGGCCGAAGGCCTGCGCCAGCCGGGCGTGTTCGGCGAAGGGGAAGGCCACGTCCACGGCCGGGTCGACCCGGTCGGCGTATTCCACTTCGGCTTCGGCTAGCGCCGAGCCACAGTCGAAACACCAGTTCACGGGCTTCAGGCCGCGGAACACGTAGCCCTTGTCCAGGATGCGGCCCAGCGCGCGGATCTCGTCGGCTTCATTGCTGAAGTTCATCGTCATGTAGGGACGATCCCACTCGCCCAGCACGCCCAGGCGCTTGAAGTCCTTGCGCTGGCGGTCGATCTGCTCGAGCGCGTAGGCGCGGGCCTTGGACTGCACTTCGGCCACGGGCAGGTGCTTGCCGTATTTCTTTTCGATCTGGATCTCGATCGGCATGCCGTGGCAATCCCAGCCCGGCACGTAGTGCGCGTCATAGCCGGCCATGTTGCGGCTCTTGACGATGATGTCCTTCAGGATCTTGTTGACCGCGTGGCCGATGTGGATGTCGCCGTTCGCGTAGGGCGGCCCGTCGTGCAGCACGAAGCGCGGGCGGCCTCGGCTGGCGGCGCGGATCGCCTGATAGACGTGGTTTTCCTCCCACTGCGAAATCCAGGCGGGCTCGCGGCGGGCGAGGTCGCCCCGCATGGGGAAGGGGGTATCGGGCAGGTTGAGGGTCTTTTTATAGTCCATGAACGGCAAAATAGGCGCGCGCGTTTCGCGCGTCTTCGGCGATGGCGGCAGTCAGGGAAGGGAGGTCAGGAAACTTTTCTTCGTCCCGCAGCTTGTGCAGGAATTCGACGCGTACGAGTTTACCGTAAGCGTTGAGGGTCTCGTCGAGCAGGTGCGCCTCGAGCAGCACGCGTCCGCGGTCCTCGACCGTGGGGCGCACGCCCAGGCTGGCGACGGCGGGCAGGGCGCGCCCGGCCAGGCCGTGGACCTGCACCACATAGATGCCGGAGCGCGCGGCGCAGCGTTCCGCCACGCGCAGGTTCATCGTGGGAAAGCCCAGCGTGCGGCCCAGTTTCTGGCCGTGGATCACGTGGCCGCTGATGTGGAAAGGGTGCCCCAGCAGGTGGCGGGCGCGTTCCAGGTCGCCCACCGCCAGCGCGGTGCGGACCTCCGAACTGGAGATCCGGTGCCCGTGCCGGTCGGTCACGTCCGCCAGCGTCTGCACCTCGAAACCATGGCGCAGGCCGGCTTCGCGCAGCAGGTCGATGTCGCCGCTGCGCTTGTGGCCGAAGCGGAAATCCTCGCCCACCAGCAGCCACCTGGCGTGCAGGCCCTGGACCAGGAGCTGTTCGATGAAGGCATTGGCGGACATCTCGGCCAGGCGGGCGTTGAACCGTTCCACCACGACCTGCTCGATGCCGTAGCGCGCCAGCGCGGCCAGTTTGTCGCGCAGCCCGGAAATCCGGGTGGGCGCCAGTTCGGGGCGCTGGTTCAGGGCGGCGAAATACTCCCGCGGATGCGGCTCGAAGGTCATGACGGCCGGGACCAGCGCGCGTTCGCCCGCGACTTGGCAGACGCGCGCCAGCATGGCCTGGTGTCCGCGGTGGACGCCGTCGAAATTGCCGATCGTCAGCGCGCAAGGGGCGCGCCGGTCGGGCGGGGGCAGGGATCGGTAGATGCGCAGCGATGGTTTCACGAGCGAGAGTTTACAATTTTGGATTCCGGGCTTGTTTCCATCCCTTGCCGCCATGCGCCAAAGCCGTTCCGGCGCGCCGGATCGCCAGGGCGGACGGGCCCGATTTCCCTTGGAATTCCTTATCTTGCCGGAAATATCTACCAACAAGCGCCGCCTGGTCATCCTGATCTCCGGGCGGGGCAGCAATATGCGGGCGCTGGCCGAAGCCTGCCGCAACGAGGGCTGGCCGGCCGACGTCGCCGCCGTCATCGCCAGCCGGCCTGACGCCGGCGGCCTGGAGTGGGCGGCCCACCAGGGCATCCCCACCGCGGCCCTGTACCACAAGGACTATGCCAGCCGCGAAGCGTTCGACGCCGCGCTGGCCTCCGAAATCGACCGCTACGAGCCCGATTACGTGATCCTGGCGGGCTTCATGCGCGTCCTGACCCCGGGCTTCGTCAACCACTACGCCGGCCGGCTCGTCAACATCCATCCCTCGCTGCTGCCCGCGTTCCCCGGCCTGCATACCCACGCCCAGGCGCTGGCCACGGGCGTGCGGGTGCACGGCTGCACGGTGCATTTCGTCACCCCGGTGCTGGACCACGGCCCCATCATCGCCCAGGGCTGCGTGCCCGTCCTGGCGGGCGATACGCCGGAAGCGCTGGCCGACCGCGTGCTGGCGGTGGAGCACCGGGCTTTCCCGGCGGCCGTGCGCTGGCTGGCCGAAGGCCGGGTTACCCTGACGAGCGACCACCGGGTGAACGTCGAAGGCGATCCCGAACGCCTTTTCACCTGGTCGCCGGCCGCCTGATCGGCCCTGAATCGCATTTTTCGGGCGGAAGCCCTCCGCCCCACTGGAATACACCATGACCAAACCCCAATCTCCGCGTTCTCGTCCGGCAGGCGCCGCCAGGGCCGCCTCCGAAGGCCGCGACGGTCGGTCCTTTTTCTCGCGTCCCAAGGGAGAAGCCCGCGCGTCGCTGCAACGCGACAACGCGCGCGACGACCGTTCCGGCGGCAGCCGCGACGAACGCGCCGGCGGCCGTCCGGTCCCGCGCCCGTCCTACGACGCCCCGCGTGGCGACAGCCGTGGCGGCGAACGCGCGTCCTACGGTTCGGAGCGCCGCGAAGGGCGTCCGAGCCCGCGTCCATCCTTCGATCCCTCGCGCGGCGAAGGCCGGGGCGGCGATCGCGGTTCCTACGGTTCGGAGCGCCGTGAAGGCCGTCCGGGTCCGCGTCCGTCCTACGACGCCCCGCGCGGCGAAGGTCGGGGCGGCGAACGCGGTTCCTACGGTTCGGAGCGCCGTGAAGGCCGTCCGGGTCCGCGTCCGTCCTACGACGCCCCGCGCGGCGAAGGTCGGGGCGGCGAACGCGGTTCCTATGGTTCGGAGCGCCGTGAAGGCCGTCCGGGTCCGCGTCCGTCCTACGACGCCCCGCGCGGCGAAGGTCGGGGCGGCGAACGCGCGTCCTACGGCTCGGAACGCCGTGAAGGCCGCCAGGACACGCGTCAGTCTTATGGCTCCCCGCGTGGTGGCGAGCGCGGCCAGCACGCCGGTCCACGTGGCGGCGACGGCGGGCACGGTCACGGCCATGGCGGCCAGGACCGCCCGCCGAAGCCCCAATTCAACCGCCCGCGCCTGTCGCACGCGGCCATCCGCATCGAGCAGGTCCAGCGCGCGCTGGGCGAAATCCTGCAATGGACCTATCCGGCCGACGCGGCCCTGTCGCACTGGCTGCGCAGCCATCCCAACCTGGGCGCGCGCGACCGTTCCGAGGTCGCCGAAGCCGTTTACGACGTGCTGCGCCACCTGCGCCGCTACCGCCAGTTCGGCGAAAGCGGCGTCGGTCCGGCTTCGCGCCGCCTGGCCATCCTGGGCCTGGCCGCCACCCTGGGCGCCGACGAGCTGGCGGAAGGCCTGGACGCGGCCGAGGCCGAGTGGCTGCGGCGCGTGTCGCAGATCGACCTGGCGACGCTGCCGCGCGCGGTGCGCGGCAGCATCCCGGACTGGCTGGACGAGCGCCTGGGCGCCATGGACAGCCCCGAAACCCTGATCGACGCGCTGAACCGCCAGGCCAGCCTGGACCTGCGCGTCAATCCGTTGAAGGCCGAGCGCGACGCCATGCTGGCGGAATTGCAGCAGGGCGCCGGCCGCTATCAGCCCGTCGCCATGCCGTATTCGCCCTGGGGCATCCGCATGGAAGGCCGTCCGGCCGTCAACCGCTGGCCGCAGTTCGAGAACGGCAGCATCGAGGTCCAGGACGAGGGCAGCCAGCTACTGGCGCTGCTGGTCGGGCCGCGCCGCGGCGAGATGATCATCGACTTCTGCGCCGGCGCCGGCGGCAAGACGCTGCTGCTGGGCGCGCTGATGCGCTCCACCGGCCGCCTGTACGCATTCGACGTGTCCGCGGCGCGCCTGGCGCGCGCCAAGCCGCGCTTCGCGCGCAGCGGCCTGTCCAACGTGGTGCCGGTGGTCATCGACAACGAGAACGACGCCCGTGTGAAGCGCCTGGCCGGCAAGGCCCAGCGCGTCCTGGTCGATGCCCCGTGCAGCGGCATCGGCACCCTGCGCCGCAATCCGGACCTGAAATGGCGCCAGCACCCCGAGGCGCTGGCCGAACTCGGCCAGTTGCAAGAGCGCATTCTCAATAGCGCGGCGCGCTGCGTGGCCCCCGGCGGCCGCCTGGTCTACGCCACCTGCAGCCTGCTGGCGGAGGAAAACGAGGTCCAGGCCGAGCGGTTCCTGGCCGGTCATCCCGATTTCGAACGCGTGGATGCGGCCGAAATCCTGGCGGCGCGCTGCGAAAACCTGAAAATCGAGGGCCCATACGTGCAGTTGCGTCCGGACGTGCACGGCACGGACGGCTTTTTCGCGGCGGTGTTCGAGCGCAGGAAGAAGGGCGCCGCGGCCGCGGATGCCGGCGAGGCCCCGGAAGCCGGGGAGGCTCCCGCCGGCGCGCAGGACGAGCCGGCCTGATCGGGCGGCCCGCGCCGGGTCAGGGGCCTGGCGCGACGCCCACCGTGGCGCTGTAGCGGCGGGTGCCGATCGCCTTGTCCTGGTATTTCACTTCCCAGGCCAGCGTATCGTCGCCCGGCCGGTCGGCCTGGTACACCACCTGCGAGATCGGCACTGCCTTGTAGGCGCAGCGCCCGGAATTGCCGGCCTGCCCGCGCGTCTGCATGATGCTGGCCTTGCCCAGGCGCGGCGCCTGGGTGATGGTCACCCGGGGCGCGCGCAGGGCCAGGCAGTCCGATCCGCGGATTTCATAATACGAGGCCAGCACGGTCACGTCCCCGGACTTCACTGTCTGTGAAGAGGCGGGGGCGGACGGCCCCGCCGCCAGCAGGGCCAGGGCGAAAATAAAACGGGGACGGCTTAAATTCGGCAACATCAGTGGGGCAAAAGAGACAGTTTCGGGGCGGGGAACCAGAGTGTGGGCCCGCAGCGCCGCCGCGGCAAGGCCGGACCCAAGCTGACAGGAACTTTAATCGCGAATTCCGGCCCAAACACTTGCTTTGCGAACGCCCCACGCCTGTTCCGGGGGCGGCCGGCCCAAGCGCCGGATACCTCGCAAGCCAGGGCCTCGCGCCTGTCCGTCATGGCCGCGAGCAGGGTTGTCCATGCTTCAAAACCAGGGCTTAGTCCTTGATTTCTCTCAAAAACTATTTTGAAACTCCCTTGTCATAAGACGGCAAAGGTAAGCTAAACTTCACGCACTTCTCATGCGAGGCTCATAACAGCTTTATGGATTACATCCTCTCCTTCATTGCCGGTGGTCTGACGCAAGCTACTTGGTGGCAGATCGTCGTTTTCACTTTGGTAATGACGCACGTCACGATCGTGTCTGTCACGGTTTTCCTCCATCGCAGCCAAGCGCACCGCGGTCTGGATTTGCATCCTGCCGTCATGCACTTCTTCCGTTTCTGGCTCTGGATGACGACCGGCATGGTCACCAAGGAATGGGTCGCCATTCACCGCAAGCACCACGCCAAGTGCGAAAAGGAAGGCGATCCCCACTCGCCCATCCTGTTCGGCATCTGGAAAGTGCTGTTCCGCGGTGCCGAGCTGTATCGCGAAGAATCGAACAACAAGGAAACCATGGCCAAGTTCGGCCACGGCACGCCTGACGACTGGCTCGAGCGCAACATCTACAGCAAGCACAGCCTGTGGGGCGTGCTGACCATGCTCGCCATCGACATCGCCCTGTTCGGCGCCATCGGCGTCACGGTGTGGGCCGTGCAGATGGCCTGGATCCCCTTCTGGGCCGCCGGCGTCGTGAACGGCATCGGCCACTACTGGGGCTACCGCAACTACAACAGCCCGGACACCAGCACCAACGTGTTCCCCTGGGGCATCGTGATCGGCGGCGAAGAACTGCACAACAATCACCACGCCCACGGCACGTCGGCCAAGTTCTCGGCCAAGTGGTACGAATTCGACATCGGCTGGTGCTACATCAACATCCTGAAGTTCTTCGGCCTGGCCAAAATCAAGAAGGTCGCGCCCAAGCTCAAGCTGGACGACTCCAAGACCGGCATCGACCTGCGCACCCTGCAGGGCGTGATCACGCACCGCTACGAAGTCATGGCCCGCTATGCGGACGTGATCAAGAGCGCCGCCCGCGAAGAGCTGGCCAAGCTGAAGGATTCGCGCAAGAAGGGCAGCGCCGAATGCGACTGGACCAAGCTGCACCAGGTGCGCCGCGCCATCCATCGCAACGAAGACATCCTGCAGCCGGAAACCCTGGCCGCCGTGGACAGCGCCATCGCCCAGAGCAAATCGCTGTCCACGCTGGTGCAGATGCGCCGCGAACTCGGCCGCATCTGGGAAAGCTCCAGCGCCAGCAGCGAACAGCTCCTCCATGACCTGCAGGCCTGGTGCCAGCGCGCCCAGCAAAGCGGCATCGCCGGGCTCGAGCAATTCGCTCAACGTCTGCGCCGCTACGCGGCATGATGCTAGAGAAGCTCAACCCTGAACAACGCGCCGCAGTAACCTTAGAACCGCAGCACGCCCTGGTCCTGGCCGGGGCGGGCAGCGGGAAGACCCGGGTACTCACCACCCGCATGGCCTGGCTGATTCAAACCGGCCAGGCTTCGCCTTTTGGGCTGCTGGCGGTCACGTTTACCAACAAGGCCGCCCGCGAAATGCTCGCGCGCATGTCGGCCATCCTGCCCATCGACACGCGAGGCCTGTGGATCGGCACCTTCCACGGCCTGTGCAACCGCATGCTGCGCGCGCATCACCGCGATGCCGGACTGCCGCAGAGCTTCCAGATCCTCGACGTGACCGACCAGTTGGCCGCCATCAAGCGCCTCATGAAGGCCAATGGCGTCGACGACGAGAAATATCCTCCCCGCGACGTGCAGCGCTTCATCAACGGCGCCAAGGAAGAGGGCCTGCGCCCGGCCGACGTCGAGGCCTACGACGCCCATCGCCGCCGCCTGATCGAGATCTACCAGCTCTATGAAGCCCAGTGCCAGCGCGAAGGCGTGGTGGACTTCGCCGAGCTGCTGCTGCGCGCCTACGAACTGCTGTCGCGCAACGCGCCCGTGCGCGAGCATTACCAGCGGCGGTTCCGCCACATCCTGGTCGACGAGTTCCAGGACACCAACACGCTGCAATACAAATGGCTGCGGCTGCTGGCCGGCGGCGGCGCGTCCATCTTCGCCGTGGGCGACGACGACCAGTCCATCTACGCGTTCCGCGGCGCCAACGTGGGCAACATGGCCGATTTCGAGCGCGACTACGCGCGCGGCACCGTGATCCGCCTGGAGCAGAACTACCGTTCCTACGGCCACATCCTGGATTCGGCCAACGCGCTGATCGGCCACAACACCGGCCGGCTGGGCAAGAACCTCTGGACCGAGCAGGGCGAAGGCGAGCCCGTGCGCGTCATCGAGCAGCCCTCCGACGGCATGGAGGCGCAATGGATCGTCGACGAGATCCGTTCGCTGATCCGCGACGGCAGCCTGCGCCGCGAAATCGCCGTGCTCTATCGCAGCAACGCGCAGTCGCGCGTGCTGGAGCACGCCATTTTCTCGGCCGGCATCCCCTACAAGGTGTACGGCGGCCTGCGCTTCTTCGAGCGCCAGGAAATCAAGCACGCGCTGGCCTACCTGCGCCTGATGGCCAACCCGCATGACGACACCTCCTGGATGCGGGTCGTCAACTTCCCGACGCGCGGCATCGGCGCACGCACGCTGGAGCAGCTTGCGGACGCCGCCCGGGCGCACGACAGCAGCCTGTACGCGGCCGTGGCCCTGGTGGGCGGCAAGGGCGGATCCAACCTGGCCCAGTTCGCGCAGCTCATCCACCGCCTGATCGAGGAAACGCGCGGCCTGCCGCTGCCGGAAATGGTCGAGCACATGCTCGAGGCCAGCGGCCTGAACACGCACTACAAGGCGGAACGCGAAGGCGCCGAACGCCTCGAGAACCTGAACGAACTGATCACGGCGGCCGCCGTGTTCGCGTCCGAGGAAAACTACGACGGCATGCCTGCCGGCGTCGTGCCCGAACAGGACACCTCGTCCACCCTCATGCCCGGCGTGGTGGACGCGCAGCCCATCGTGACGGACGGCCTGACGCCGCTGGCGGCATTCCTGTCGCACGCGGCGCTGGAGGCTGGCGACAACCAGGCCCAGCAGGGCCAGGACGCCGTGCAGCTCATGACCGTCCACGCGGCCAAGGGCCTGGAGTTCGATGCGGTCTTCATCACCGGCCTCGAAGAAGGGCTGTTCCCGCACGAGAACAGCATCCTGGAACCTTCCGGGCTGGAAGAAGAACGCCGGCTCATGTATGTTGCCATCACCCGCGCGCGCGAGCGCCTGTACATCAGCCTGGCGCAAAGCCGGATGCTGCACGGCCAGACGCGCTACGCGATGCGTTCCCGGTTCCTCGACGAGATCCCGGAACAGCATTTGAAATGGCTGACGCCCAAGGCGGGCCTGGCGCAGGTGGGCAGCACGGGCGCGGGCTGGGGCGGCGGCAATCGCGGCGACGCGTTCGGCCGCAAGCCCACCAACACCATTGCGCCGCGTCAACCCCGCAGCGTCGCCTCCGGCGTCACCGTGGGCGACAAGCAGTATCGTGTTGGTCAGGGCGTGCGCCACGCGCGGTTCGGCGAGGGCACGATCATCGGCTTGAGCGGAGCGGGACAGGACGCCCAGGCCCAAATCCAGTTTCGCGACGTGGGCGCCAAGACCCTGGCGCTGGGCATCGCCAAACTCGATATTGTTCAAGGTTGACAGACATGGCCGACAACGATTCCCCGAAAGCCGAGCTGGCGTCGCTGCGCGCCGAGGTCGATGAAATCGACCAGCAGATCATCCTGCTGCTTGGCGTGCGATTCCGTTGCACGGACATGATCGGCGAGCTCAAGCAGGCGCACGGCATGGACCTGGTGGACGCCAAGCGCGAATCCCAGCAGGTCGCGCGCATCCGCCGGCTCGCCGAAGAGGCGGGCGTGCCGGCCGCCCTGGCCGAAACCATCCTGCGCGAAGTGATCGACACGGTGGTCGACCATCACACCCGCCTGCGCGAGCGCCCGTACTCGTAACGCGGGCTTCGCCTTTCCCTACAAAACCCGCAGGAACGCCAGCAAGGCGTCGATCTCGTCCGCGCTCAGGTCCAGGGGCCGGATGTGCACCGACTTGCGGGGCGCGTAGGGATCGGGCGGGTCGCTGGGCGCGGGGTCCCGGCCCATGCCGGCGTCGTACATGCGCAGCAGGCCTTTCAGCTCCGGAAACAGGCCATTGTGCATCCAGGGCCCCGCCCGCGAGACATTGCGCAGGCTGGGGGTGCGGAATGCGCCCAGGTCGGCGGGATCGCGCGTGATCTCATAGCGGCCCAGGTCCTGGTTGCGGCGTCCATAGAAAGACAGCCCGATGTTGTGGAACCGGTGGTCCGTCAGCAGCGCGCCGTGATGGCAGTTCATGCAGCGGGCCTGGGTGCGGAAAAGATGCATGCCCAGCAGTTCCGTATCGTCCAGCGCATCCGGGCGGCCGGCGATGGCGTCGTCGAACCGCGTGGGTTCCGGGCGCAGGGTGGCCACATAGGCCGCCAGCGCACGCGCCATGCGGTCGGCGTCCACGGGCGATGGCGAGGCCGGGGCAGGGCCGAAGGCGCGCAGGAACCAGGCGGGATAGGCATCCGTGCCGCGCAGCCTCGCCACCGCGCCGGCCGCATCGTGATTCATTTCGCGCGGGTCGTGGATGGGGCCCAGCACCTGTTCCTTCAAGGTGGCGGCCCGGCCGTCCCAGAACAGCCGGGGGGCGAACGGCGCCGCGTACAACGGGGTGGACCGCCGCCTGCCCATCAGCCTGTCCTCGCCCACGGCCAAGGGCAGCCCGTCGGTGAAGGCCCGCTGCGGGACGTGGCAGGACGCACAGGATACCTGCCCCTTGCGCGACAGGCGGGAGTCGAAAAACAGTGTCTGTCCCAGCGTCACGATCTCCGGGCGCGCGACGTCGGCCGCCAGTTCCGCCTGGCCGGCATTGGCTGCGGTCCAGTCCAGCGGCGGGCTGGAAGGGGGCGGCACGGCGGTCCATTCCGTCCAGGCGACGCCCGGATCGATGGACGGCGCCGGCCAGCCCGTGGACGGCCCGGCGTAGCGCGCGCGCAGGCAGGCCGCGTCCCAGCCCGCCGGCCCGCGGCAGACCGGCTGGGCGGGCGCCGGCGCGGCGCATGCCGCCAGCACGGCGCCCAGGATCAGAAGCGGTAACCGACTTGCAGCCATAGCTCCCGTCCCGATTGATAGGTACTGCGGTTGGTCTTGAGGTTCGGATTGCTGGCCGTCACGGCGGGCGTGCGGTTCAGCACGTTCAGCACCTCGACCGTGAGCTCCAGGTTGCGCGCGAAAGCGGGCTGCCAGGCCAGCTTCGTGTCCCAGGTCCAGTAGGCCGGGACCTCGCCCGACTCGTAGCGGTCCAGGTAGTAGGGCTTGGGCCCCAGTCCCACATAGATGGTCGCGTCGCGCTTGCTGCGCCAGCTCAGCATATTGCTCCATACCAGCCCGGCGCGCGGCCAGGCGCCGATCAGGCCGAGAGAGGCGATCTGCGGCTGATAGAACGAGCTGGGCGGCAGATCGATGGCGCGTATCTCGGAGCCGTTGTAGATCACGCGGTCGTCGGGATTGCGCGCGTCGCTGGTGTAGCCTTCGACCAGGTCCTTGTTGGTCTTGCGCTTCTGCCAGCTCCACGATGCCTGCATGTTCCAGCGGGTCTCGCCCAGGCGCCAGGGTTCCAGCGTGCGCAGCGTAATGCTCACGCCGTCGGTGGTGGACAGCCCTTCGTTGGTGTATTTGAAGCCCTCGATTTCGTTGCCGGTCTTGGCCCACTGGTCGCGGCCATTGCGGCGCACGTAGCTCAGCACCCCTTCCATGCCCGCGGCGCGCTGCCGCAGCGACACCGCCCACTCGTCGTCGTAGGGCAGCTTCAGCCCCTTGTATTCGACGTAGTATTCCTTGTTGCCGTCGGGCACCGGGTTGCCCTTGGCGTCCAGCACCTGCCGGCGCAGGCGGCTGATTTCCGCCTCCAGCGCGGTTTCCAGTATCTGGCCGCCGTAGTAGCGCGACCAGCCCGCGCTCAGCAAGGTGTCGCCCGAGCCGAAGACGTCCCAGTCCAGGCGCGTGCGCGGCGAGAAGTTACTGCTGCCCAGGAAGGTCTCGCGGTCGTAGCGCAGCCCCGCGTCCAGCGCCAGCCGTTCCCATTCGATGCGATCCGACAGGTACAGGCCCACCGTGTTGTAGTTCACATCCACCGTGCCGGGCAGATACCTGACCTTGCTGTAGTCCTTGTAGGAGCCGTCGCTGCCGTAGGCGCGGCGGTAGGAATAGGATTCCTGGAACCGTTCGAAGTCCGCGCTGACCTGCTGCACCTCGGCGCCCGCGTACGGCATGTGCGTGAAGACGCCGGTGCGCACCGGGTCCAGGTCGATCCGGCCCCTGAGCGTCCAGGTGTCCTGCCGCTTCTGTTCCTTGCCGAAGCCGCCCGCCGTGTACTGCGGCAGCTTGTAGGGCTGGAAGGTCACCAGTTCGTCGCCATTGGACTTGCGGTTGCTGAACGACCGGTCCCAGCCGGCCTGCAGCGACAACCGTCCGCCCTGCAGCAGATGGTCCACATTGGCGCTTACGCCGCGCGCGCCGTGGTTATTGTCCCAGCGCGTGTCGCGAAAGAAGTCGCTGGCCAGCGTTTCGCTGCGGTCGCTGTACTTCAGCGTCACGTCCGCCGTGGTCTCGGCGCTGGCGTGCACGCTGAACTTGCCCAGGAAGTTGTCGATGCGGTCTTTGTAGGTTTCCTGGCCGGGCATGGGCTGGCCTTGCTCGTCCACGCCCATGTTCCAGCGCGTGATGTCGGATTCGCGCCGCGACAGGGCCAGCACCGCGCCCGATTTCTCATTGAACGCGATATCGCCCACGGCAGAATAAAAGCGTTTTTTCCATTCGGGGGAGTAACCGGGCTTGCCTTGCGCCCAACTGTTTTCCTCGCCCTCGGCCACCTCCTGCCGCGTCATCTTGGAAGTGTTCCAGCGGTAGTCCAGGCTGAGGCGGTTGTCGCCCGAGAAACGCCGCAATCGCGCGTCCACGACGCCGCCCGTGAACCGGCCGTACTCCACCGGCACGAAGCTGTCGTGCACGCGCACTTCCTCCAGCAGGCTGGTGTCGATGAAGTACGACTGCGGATTGCTGGGAATATTGCCGACCTGCAGGTTCAGGTTCTTGCTGGCCGGGTCGATACGGTTGGTCGCGTCCATGCCGTCGATCTGGAACAGGTTCTGGTAGGGGCTGGAGCCGTGGAACGAAATGTCCTCGACATTGAGCGATCCGCGGTTCTGCGAGCTGCTGGCGCCCGGGTTGGTGCGCACGGCGGGATGGGTCGCCACCAGCGAACTGAGGTCGCGGTTCGAACTCGGCGTCTGGGCGATGTCTTCCTGCGTGTAGATGCGTTCGCCGGTCTGTTCGCCGTACACGCGCACGGCATCCAGCCGCAGCGCGGAAAACTGGTTGGTCTTGTCGACGTAGACGATGTAGCGGCCCGGTCCGTCCGCGCGCAGCGCCAGGCCCGACCCGGCCAGCAGCCGGTCCAGCGCCAGCAGCGGCGAATACTCGCCTTGCAGGGCGGGCGCGGTCTTGCCCGCGACCGCGGCGGGCGTGAACGAGATCTCCAGGCCGGACTGGCGGCCCAGCGCCAGCAGCGCGTCGCTCAGCGGCTGGGCGGGCAGATCGTAGGACTGAGGCCGCGCCGCGGGCTGCGCCATGGCGGCGGCGCCCACGGCCAATGCGGCGCAGAGGAGGGCTGCCGAGGCGCCGCGCCGGCCGGCGGCGGTGGAAGGGAAGGGCATGAGTCGGTCCAGGCTGTGTTGATGTCAGCCGTAGGACGTGGCGGGATGCCGTTTACCTCAGCAATTTCGCCATGAATAATTTATATCGATTCTCATTTACCGATTGAGAACAGCCTTAGCGCAGGATGAGCAGGCCGGGCAGGTCGGTGATGCCCACCTTGGTCTGCGCAAGCAGCAGCGCCAGGGCGCGCTTGGGATCGCCGACGTTCGCCGTGCCCGATACGCGCACGCCTCTGGCCGCCTCGCCCAGCACGAGAATGTGCTTGCCGGTGTAGCGCGACAACTGCGCCGCCGCATCCGGCAGCGCCACGTCGTTGAACGCCAGCAGCCCACGGCTCCAGTCGGGTTCGGATTCGCGCCGGGCCGCATCGCGGGCGATGCCGGCAGCGGACACGTCCGCCCCTTCGCCTGGGCCCAGGATCAGTTCCTGGGCGCCGGCGCATGCCAGGCACTGCACGGCCACGCGATGCTCGTACACCGTGACGCGGGTGCCGCCTTCGCCGCGCGCGACGGCGTAGCGGGTGCCCAGGGCGGCGGCCGACGCGTCGGCGGTGACCACGGTGAAGGCCGGTCCGCCGGCCGGGCGCGGCGCGGCCGCGAACAGCGCCCGGCCGGCCAGCAGCCTGACTTCGCGCTTCTCCGCCGAAAAGTCGATGGCGATGGCCGAATGCGCGTCCAGCGTGGCGCTGGAGCCGTCGGGCAGGGAAACGCGCCGCACTTCGGCGCCGCTGGCGTAGTTGGCGCCGGGATGGAGGTCCTGCAGCAGGTTCCAGGCGGGCCACGCGGCGGCCAGCAGGGCGAGGGCGGCGGCGGCGCGCTTGCCCGCCCGGCGCGGCGCGGCGAGCTTGCCGCGGTCGATCTCTCCCATGCGGGACCACAGGCGCGACAAGCGGTCGTAGGCTTCGGCATGGCTGGCGTCCGCGCCATACCACGCGTCGAACTCCGCTTCGGCCTGCGCGTCCAGCGTCGCGCCGCTGCGGCGTATTACCCAGCGCGACGCCGCTTCCTTGGCGCTCTCCGGGCGCCGGCCGGTATGCGCCGCGTTCAAGGCGTCAGCGCCTGGTCGCAGGCGAGCAGGATGCGCATCATGTGTTTTTCCACCGCGCTGACCGAGATCGCGAAGCGTTCGGCGATGGCGCGGTAGGTCAGGCCTTCGTGGCGGTGCAGGACGAACACGTCGAGGCTGCGGCGCGGCTGGGACAGCAGCGCGGCTTCGAGCCGCCGCAGCATCTGGTTGGCCGAGGCCACGTCCAGGGTGTCGGCCTCGTAGGCAGGAGGCAGGGCGGCGGCGTAGTCGGCCGCGCCGCTCAGTTCGCGGCCGCGGCGCCGGTGCCAGTCGGTGGCGATGTTGGCGGCCACGCGGAAGACGTAGGCCCGGTCATTGTCCGGACGCGTGCGGTCCTTGAATTCCGCCAGCTTGATCCAGGTGTCCTGGGCGCAGTCCTGCGCCACGTCGCGCGAGCCGGTACGCAGGGAAAGAAAGCCCAGCAATTCGCGGTAGTGGCGAAGAAATACATCCGTAAGCGAAGACATGTCGCCGGCACAGGCCAGTAAGAGTCAAATTCGCGGCGTAGTATAAATAATAATAATTATTATTAATAGATGAGTAGCCCAGGGAGGGGCGGCGGGAGGGCGCTATTCCCTCCCGCGGGCTCAGGATTCGGACTGCTCGATTTCCTCGAGCGAGCCCTGGATCTCCAGCCACTGCTCTTCCAGCTCGTCCATGCGCTTGCCGTGTTCGCCGTGCTCGGCCATGACCTGCTGGCGTTCCGCGCGGCGGGCGTCCGAATAGAGGTCCGGGTCGGCGATGACGGCGTCGAGCGCCTGCAGCTTGGCGCGCAGTTTTTCCATTTCGGCATCGACCTTGGCAAGCCTGGCCTCCAGCGGCTTGCGCAGGGCGGACAGGCGCTGGCGCTGTTCGGCCTCGGCGCGGCGCTGGGCCTTGCGGTCCACCACCGGCTCGCCGTTGGCCGCGCTCTCGCGCGCCGCTTCGGCGCGTTCGCCCGCGTTGCGGGCCGCCAGCCAGTCCCGGTAGTCCTCCAGGTCGCCGTCGAACTCGCGCACCGCGCCGTCCGCCACGATCCAGAAACTATCCACCGTGGTGCGCAGCAGGTGGCGGTCGTGCGACACCAGCAGCATGCTGCCGCCGAAGTCCGCCAGCGCCGTGGCCAGGGCTTCGCGCGTTTCCACGTCCAGGTGGTTGCTGGGTTCGTCCAGCAGCAGCAGGTTGGGCTTTTGCCAGACGATGAGCGACAGCGCCAGGCGCGCCTTTTCGCCGCCGGACATGGGACCGACCTTGCCGGTCACCGTGTCGCCCGAAAATCCGAAGCCGCCCAGGTAGTTGCGCAGCTCCTGTTCGCGGGCCTCGGGGGCCAGGCGGGCCAGGTGGGCGATCGGGGTGCTGTCCACGTCCAGCATGTCGAGCTGGTGCTGGTGGAAATAGCCGATGGCCAGCCCGCGCGAGGCGCGGCGTTCGCCGGCCTGCACCGGCAGCTCTTCGGCCAGCGTCTTGATCAGCGTGCTCTTGCCGGCGCCGTTGGCGCCCAGCACGCCCACGCGGCTGCCCGCCCGCACCATCAGCGTCACGTCGCGCAGGATGGGCACGGCGTTGCCGGCCGCGTCCGTGTAGCCGGCCGACAGGTGTTCCAGCGTCAGGAGCGGATCCGGCACCTGGTCCGGGGAGGGAATGCGGATGTCGATGCCCGCTTCGGCCTGCAGCGGCGCCAGCACCTGCATGCGCGCCAGCGCCTTGACGCGGCTTTGCGCCTGCTTGGCCTTGGATGCCTTGGCCTTGAAGCGGTCGATGAAGCCTTGCAGCCTGGCGGCTTCGCGCGTCTGGCGTTCGTAGGCGATATTGCTCTGGCGCAGGCGCTCGGCGCGTTGCGTCAGGAAGTCGCCATAGCCGCCGCGGTAGCGCACCAGCTTGGCGTGGTCGAAGTGCAGGATGGACTTGGCCACCGCGTCCAGGAACTCGGTGTCGTGGGAAATCAGCAGCACGGTGCCCGGATAGGCGCCCAGCCACTTCTCCAGCCACAGCATCGCGTCCAGGTCCAGGTGGTTGGTGGGCTCGTCCAGCAGCAGCAGTTCGGACGGCGCCATCAGCGCGCGGGCCAGCGCCAGGCGCATGCGCCAGCCGCCGGAAAAGCTTTCCACGGGCTGCATCCATTCGGCGGGCTTGAAGCCCAGGCCGGCCAGGAGCTGCTCGGCGCGGGACGCCGCGCTCCAGGCGCCGGCTTCGACCAGCGCCGCCTCGACTTCCGCGATCTGCGTGCCTTGCTCGTCGGTCAGCGCCGCGCGGCGCGCCTGCAGTTCGCGCAGATGCTCGTCGCCGTCGATGACGAACTCGCGGGCCGGGCGGTCGTCCGCCTCGATTTCCTGCTTCACGCTGGCGATGCGCCAGCCGGCCGGCATGGACAGCGTGCCGGCGTCCACGTCCAGCGCGCCGGTCAGCAGCGCGAACAGCGTGGACTTGCCGGCGCCGTTCTTGCCGACGATGCCTACGCGCTCGCCCGGGTGCACGACGAATTCGGCGCCGTCCAACAGCACTTTCGTGCCGCGGCGCAGGGTCAATCCAGTAGCGCGTATCACAGGGTCAATTGCTCGCGGGTAAGCAGCAGAAGCTGGTCCGAGGCCGCTTCCGTGTCCAGCCAGACGGGAGACAGTTGCGGGAAAGCGGCTTCGAAGAAGTCGCGCTCGTGCCCGATCTCCAGCACCAGCACGCCGTCCTGCGACAGGAAGCGCGGCGCGGCTTCCAGGATGCGGCGCACCAGGTCCATGCCGTCGGCGCCGCCGGCCAGCGCCAGTTGCGGTTCGTGGCGGTATTCCTGGGGCAGGGCATCCATGGAACCGCTGTTCACGTAGGGGGGATTGCAGACGATGACGTCGTACTGGCGGGCCGGCAGGCTATCGAACAGATTGCTTTCGTGCAGGTCCAGCCGGTCGGCCAGGCCGTAGTCGTCGACGTTGCGGCGCGCGACTTCCAGGGCGTCGGGCGACACGTCCACCGCGTCGACATGGGCGTAGGGGAACGCCAGCGCCGACAGGATCGCCAGGCAGCCGGATCCGGTGCACATGTCCAGCACGTTCTCGACCGCAAGGGCGTCCTGCACCCAGGGCGACAGGCCCTCGTCCAGCAATTCCGCGATGGGCGAGCGCGGCACGATGACGCGCTTGTCCACGTAGAAGCGGTGGCCGCGCAGCCAGGCCTCGTGGGTGAGGTAGGCGGCCGGCACGCGCTCGGTCACGCGGCGTTCCAGCAGCTCCAGCACGCGCTCGCGCTCTGCGCGCACCACGCGGGCGTCCAGGAAGGGATCCAGCGTGTCCAGCGGCAGGTGCAGGGCGTGCAGCGTCAGGTAGACCGCCTCGTCCCAGGCGTTGTCGCTGCCGTGGCCCAGCGCCACCTGCGCGGCGTTCAGGCGCGACACGCCGTAGCGGATCAGGTCGCGCAGGGTCAGCAGTTCTTGGGAGGCGGATGAGTGCATGGCTGGCTTTCTTGATGAAGCCGCCCCTGGGGAAACGCAGGGTTCCCGAGGGGCGGAAGGCCCGCGCGGCAAGCGCGGGACGGGTTACGGCTTGGCGGGCAGGAGGTTTTCCAGCGTGCGCCGGTAGATGTTCTTGAGCGGTTCGAGCGAGGCGGTCTCGATGCGCTCGTTGACCTTGTGGATCGTGGCGTTGCACGGCCCGAACTCGATCACCTGCGGGCAGATCTTGGCGATGAAGCGGCCGTCGGAGGTGCCGCCGGTCGTGGACAGCTCGGTCGTCACGCCGGTCTCGTCCTTGATGGCCGAGGACAGCGCTACGCTGAGCGAGCCGCGCGGCGTCAGGAAGGGCTCGCCGCCCAGTTCCCAGTCCAGCGCGTATTCCAGGCCGTGGCGGTCCAGCACTTCGTGCACGCGCGCCTTCAGGCTTTCCGGCGTGCTCGCCGTCGAGAACCGGAAGTTGAAGAGCGCGACCGCCTCGCCCGGCACCACGTTGGTGGCGCCCGTGCCCGAGTTCAGGTTGGACACCTGGAACGTGGTGGGCGGGAAGTACTCGTTGCCCCGGTCCCATTCGATGCCGACGATCTCGGCCAGGGCCGGCGCCAGTTGGTGCACGGGGTTGCGCGCCAGGTGGGGGTAGGCCACGTGACCCTGGATGCCCTTGACCGTGAGCTTGCCCGACAGGGAGCCGCGGCGGCCGTTCTTGCAGATGTCGCCCAGCACGTCGCCGGAGGTCGGCTCGCCGACGATGCAGTAATCGAGCTGCTCGCCGCGCGCCTTGAGCGCGTCGCAGACGATGGCGGTGCCGTCGATCGACGGGCCTTCTTCGTCGGACGTGATCAACAGCGCGATCGAGCCGCCGTGCTGCGGATTGGCCGCCACGAATTCCTCGGCCGCCACCACGAAGGCGGCGATCGAGCTCTTCATGTCGGCTGCGCCGCGGCCGTACAGGTAGCCGTCGCGTTCGGTGGGCACGAACGGGTCGCTTTCCCACTTTTCGCGCGGGCCGGGAGGCACCACGTCCGTGTGGCCGGCGAACACCGCCAGCGGCGCGGCGGTTCCGCGCCGCGCCCACAGGTTGGTCACGCCGCCCTGGGCGATGGTTTCGCACGTGAAGCCGATGCGTTCCAGGCGCGCGGCTAGCGTGGCCTGGCAGTCTTCATCGGCGGGCGTCACCGACGGGCGGGCGATCAGGTCCTTGACCAGATCCAATACGGCGGAGGCCGGCGCGGACGCGGGTGTGCTCATCAGGCCCTCAGCAGATCGTTGATGCTGGTCTTGGCGCGGGTCTGCGCGTCGACGCGCTTGACGATGACGGCGCAGGCCAGGCTGTGAGTGCCGTCGGCCGACGGCAGCGAACCCGGAACCACGACCGAGCCCGAGGGCACGCGGCCGTAGGTGATCTTGCCGGTGGCGCGGTCGTAGATCTTGGTGCTTTGCGACAGGAACACGCCCATGGCCAGCACTGAGTTCTCTTCCACGACCACGCCTTCCACGACTTCCGAGCGGGCGCCGATGAAGCAGTTGTCTTCGATGATGGTGGGGTTGGCCTGCAGCGGCTCCAGCACGCCGCCGATGCCCACGCCGCCCGACAGGTGCACGTTCTTGCCGATCTGCGCGCACGAGCCGACGGTGGCCCAGGTGTCGACCATCGTGCCTTCGTCCACGTAGGCGCCGATGTTCACGTAGGAGGGCATCAGCACCACGTTGCGGGCGATGTAGGCGCCGCGGCGGGCGACGGCGGGCGGCACCACGCGGTAGCCGCCTTGCTTGAAGGCGTTGTCGCCGTATTCCGAGAACTTGAGCGGCACCTTGTCGTAGAACTGCAGCGGAGCCTGGCCCATGATGGCGTTGTCGCTCAGGCGGAACGACAGCAGCACGGCCTTCTTGATCCACTGGTGCACGACCCAGTCGTCGTTGATTTTCTCGGCGACGCGCAAGCGGCCCAGATCCAGGCCGTCGATGGTGTGCTCGACCGCTTCGCGCACTTCGGCGGTGGCGTCGGTGGGCGACAGGTTGGCCCGGTTTTCCCAGGCTTGTTCGATGGTGGTCTGCAGGTCGAGAGTCATAGCGGCTCAGCTTTTAAGGGTTGATCAAACAGAAGTATGCACAAAATGGGCGATGCGTTCGGCCGCCTGCACGCAGTCGGCCAAAGGCGCCACCAGGGCAATGCGGATGCGGCCCTGTCCGGGGTTCGCGCCGTGCGCTTCCCGCGCCAGGAAACTGCCCGGCAGCACGGTAACACCGGTCCGGCCGTAAAGGTCGCGCGCGAACGCGGTGTCGGAGCCGGGCGTGGCCGCCCACAGATAGAACGAAGCTTGCGGGCGCGACACGTCCAGCACGTTCTGCAGGATGGGCACCACGGCGTCGAATTTTTCGCGGTACAGGCGGCGGTTGTCCTTTACGTGCGCCTCGTCCGTCCAGGCGGCGATGCTCGCCGCCGACACCAGCGGGCTCATCGCGCTGCCATGATACGTGCGGTACAGCAGGAAACGGCCGATCAGTTCAGCGTCGCCGGCGACGAAGCCGGAACGCAGGCCCGGCACGTTGGAGCGCTTGGACAGGCTGGAGAACGCGACCAGGTTGCGGTAGCTGTCCCGGCCCAGGCGGCGCGCCGCCTGCAGGCCGCCCAGCGGCGGATTGCCTTCGTCCAGGTAGATCTCGGAATAGCATTCGTCCGAGACGATCACGAAGCCGTGGCGGTCGGAGAGCTCGAAGAGCATCTTCCATTCATCCAGCGGCATGACGTTGCCCGCCGGATTGCCGGGCGAGCACACGAAGACCATGCGCGTCTTCTTCCAGACTTCCGCGGGAACCTGGTTCCAGTCGCTGCCGAAATCCCGCACCGGGTCGGCGTTCACGAAGTAGGGCGTGGCGCCGGCCAGCAGTGCGGCGCCCTCGTAGATCTGATAAAAAGGATTGGGGCAGATCACCACCGAGCCCGCGGACGGGTCGATGACCGTCTGCGTGAACGCGAACAGCGCCTCGCGCGAGCCCAGCGCCGGCAGCACCTGGGTTTCCGGGTCGGGCGCGGGGATGCTGTAGCGGCGCGCCAGCCACTCCGAAATCGCCCGGCGCAGGGCCGGGTCGCCCTTGGTGGACGGGTAGACGGACAGACCGGCGAGGTTGTCGCGGATGGCCTGCCCGATGCGTTCCGGCGCGGCGTGCTTGGGCTCGCCGATCGACAAATTGATGGGCGTCAGGCCGTCCGGCTGCTGGGCGGCCGAAGCCAGCAAAGCCCGCAGTTTTTCGAACGGATAGGGGTGTAGGGCATCGAGGCGCGGATTCATGACGCAAGATTTTAACAAGCAAGCTACAATAGCGGGCTTGGCTTTGCGAAGGTGGCGAAATTGGTAGACGCACCAGGTTTAGGTCCTGACGCCGTAACAGGTGTAGGGGTTCGAGTCCCCTCCTTCGCACCAACTTATTCAAGGCCCTTGGTTTCGTTGTAATTTCTTTTGGAATCAATGATTTATCCAGGGGCGTTCTGGCTATCCCGGCTGGCCACCCCGGACTGGCCGCCCCGGCCGCTAGGCGGGGCCGGTGAGTTGCGAGTGGTTTGAATACCCCGGCGGAACCCACCGCGCGGTCTTCAAACCCCCCGCGCCATCCTTCCTTTCCGCCCCGGCCTTTCCCGGCCCATCTCCTTCCCCTTCTATGCATCGCTTCGGCCCCGCGCCTTCGCCGGCCGCCTCGCGCCAGTCCCGGCCAGCCGCCCGCTAGGGTATACGCCAGTGCGAAGATCGCAAGTTTTGATATATCTTCGCGCTCTTCGGTGGATGCTTGCCCATAAACAGCACCATAAGGAGGGCCTTCCATGGCGCTCGAGCATGCTGCATTTCTGGCTGTCATCGATCTGCGGACCCCGCGATGCGCGCCCGGGAAAGCCGCCAGCGTCAGCCTGAGCTTCCCATCCGCGCTCCCTGCGAGGTGAGCCGTGCACGAACTGCTGGCCGACTGGTGCGAAATGCTGAACGCGCTGCTGCGGGACGTGGTCGACACCCATGCCTCGGCGGAAGCGCGCGACAACGCGCTGCGCCACGCCCACCGGCACTCCTGCCAGGCCCCCATCTGCTTCCGCATGTCCGGCGCGACCGTCGGCCACCTGGCCGACACGCTGAACTGTGCGGTGCGCGCCTCTTGCGCCAGGCATGACAACGCCGCCTGGGCGCAGGCGCTGGACCAGTCCTACGCGCAGTTCCTGCAGTACCTGATCCGCGACGTCGAACGCTGGTCCAGCGGCGGCCCGGAGGGGAACGCTTTCGGCTGCCCGCCGCCTCGGGCCCAGGCGGGCAGGCCGATGTAGTCCGCCGCGCGGGCGGCCTGCGGCTCGGTGTTTTTCCTGCTTGACACCCTTTCCGATAGCCCATAAAGTCACCGCACAGATTTAGATAAAAGACCATCTGTAAGATGGTCTTTTATCGCGTGCACGTTGCGTCGACCTCTTACAGAAATAATTCCAAGAGGAGACCACAGTGCAATCATCGACCGTCAGAATACGTGGCATCGACGATGTCATCGCCTTCATCGATTCGCGCCCGGGCATTGCGGGCAGGGCCGGCCTCATCTGGTGGCTGGCGCTGGGCGGATTGTTCCTGGACGCATTCGCGAACTCGGCGCTGAGCGCGGGCCTGGGCCCGATGACGCGCGACCTGGCGCTGTCGGCCGGGCAGGTCGCGCTGATGACCTCGTTCGCATCCTGGGTGGCCATCGCCTTCAACCCGATCGGCGGGTGGATGGCGGACCGGTGGGGCCGCATACGCCCGCTGATCGTCGCCAAGCTGCTGGCCGTCATCGGCGCCTTGCTGGTGGTGTTCGCGCCTTCGTTCGAAGTCATCCTGGCCGGCCGCTTCTTCGTGGGCGCCGCCTACGGCATCGACTTCGCCATCGCGATGGCGGTGCTGGCGGAGTTCACGCCTGTCAAGCTCAAGAGCCGCCTGAACACCTGGCAGGGCATGTGGTACACGGCCGTCTGCTCCAACCTGCTGCTGGCGCTGCTGTTCCACTCGTGGGACGTGGGCGATTCGATCTGGCGCTATTCGGTCGCGGCCACCGCGGTCTTCGCCGTCGTCATCCTTGTGCTGCAACTGAGCTATATGGTGGAGAGCCCGATCTGGCTGGCCCGCAAGGAGCGCGTGGTGGAGGCGGCCGCGGCGATGACCCGGATCTACGGCCAGGCCTTCGCGGCCGCGCCGGTGGATGAGCGCGTGCCGGTCATGAACCAGGCCAGGCGCGGCCTGGCCAATGTATTGCTGATCTTCCGCGGCGTGTACCTGCCGCGCACGATACTGGCCGCCACTGTGCAGATCGGCCAGTCGATCCAGTACTTCGCCGTGGGCTGGTACCTGCCCCTGATCAGCGCGGCCCTGTTCGGCAAGGACTTCGTCTACGCGACGATCGGCGCCCTGGTGTTCAACGTCTTCGGCATTTTCGGCGGCTTCCTGTCGCCCTACATCGGCCGCAAGCTGGGCCTGCGCCGCGCATCGGCCTTCGGGTTCGCCGCCGTGTTCCTGATGCTGCTGATCCTCGGAACCTTCCACGGCAAGATGCCCCTGTGGCTGGCGGTCGTGGTGCCCTCGCTCTTCATCCTGTTCCATTCGGGCGGCCCGGGCGCCAACGGCAAAAGCCTGTCGTCCCTGTCGTTCCGCGGAGAGCTGCGGGCCGGCGCGAACGGCATCATCGGCGCGCTGGGCTCCATCGGCGCGGCGGTCGGGCTGCTGGTCTTCCCGATCTTCCGCGAGAACTACGGACTGGAAAAGACCTTCCTGATCCTGTCCGTCGTGCCCTTGGCCGCCAGCATCATCTGCTTCGTGATCAAGTGGGATCCGACCCGCACCACCATCAACCCGGACAACGAGGCCGGCGCCCCGCAGTTCAAGGACGACAAGGCGCCGTCCACCCTGGACCCCGCTATCGGGAAAGCCGCGCGATGACGACCGACAAAGTGATCCTGGCCATCGACGAAGGCACGTCCGGCACCCGCGCCGCGACGGTATCGGCGGACGGCCGCGTGTCCTGCCTGGAATACGTCCCGCTGCAAGTGCAGACGCCCAGGCCGGGCGTGGTGGAGCAGGATGCCGACGCCATCCTGCAAAAGACGATGGACGTCTGCCGCCGCGCGATCGCGCGGGCGCAGGGCGAAGGGCAGGAGATCGCCGCGCTGGCGATCGCCACGCAGCGCGCGACCGCCGTGTTGTGGGATACGCGCACCGGCCGGGCGCTGGTGCCGGCCATGGTCTGGCAGGACACGCGCTATGTGGACGAGCTGGACCGGCTGGCCCCGCAATGGGACCGGCCCCTGCTGGCGCAGGCCGGCCGCCCGGTGGGGGTGCGTTCGCTTTATCTCTGGGCGGCGCACCACCTCCGCGAGACGCCGCAGGTGGCCGAGGCCTGGCGCGAGCGGCGCCTGGCGTTCGGCACCGTCGATAGCTGGCTGCTATGGCATTTCTCCCAGCGGCGCGAATGCGTCACCACCCCGACCAACGCCACCTCGGCCGGCGCCTATGTGCTGGCGGGGCATCGCTACTACCTGGACTGGCTCGCCACGCTGGGTTTTCCGGCCGAGCTGTTGCCGGGCCTGCGCCAGGACGCCGACGACTTCGGGCGCACGCGGCCCGAGGTCCTGGGCATCGACGTGCCGATACTGGCGTCGATGGGCGACCAGCACGCGGGCGCCGTCGGCCTGGGCTGCCTGGATCGCGGCCAGGCCATGTGCGTGCATGGAACGGGCAGCTTCGTCGACCTGATCATCGGGCCGGAACCGCCCGTGAACTCCGGCCTGTTCGAGGGTTCGCTGACCATGACGGCGCGCCGCCAGGACGGCGTCTCTCACTTCGCGGTCGAAACCTTCGTCGCGACGACCGGCTCCGCCCTGAACTGGGTCTGCGAAAAGTTGAAGTGGTTCAAGGACGCGCGCGAGATCAGCGCGTTGGCCGCCACCGTCGATTCGTCGCGCGGCGTGACCTTCGTGCCGGCGCTGACGGGCCTGCGCGTCCCCCGGATGGAGGCGGCCGCGCGCGCGTCGCTGACGGGCGTGTCGATGGCCACCACGCAGGCGGAAGTGGCCTACGCCATCCTGGAAGGCATCGCGCATTCCGTCGCAAGCTGCATCGAGGCCGACGAGGAAGTGTCGGGCGTGCGCGTGTCCGAACTGGTCGTCGGAGGAGGGCTCTCCGGCAGCGACGCGCTTTTGCAGATCCAGGCGGACCTGATCGGCATTCCGATACGCCGCATGCAGGAAGCCGACCGCGCAAGCCTGCGCGGCGCGGCGTTCCTGGCCGGCTCGTCCGGCCTGTTGTGGGATTCATTGCAAGAGGCGCGCAAGACGACCGTCACCGAGGCCGTGTTCGAGCCGCTGCTGGCCGGCTGCGAAAGACGCAGGCGGCGCGCGCTGTGGCATTCGCGGGTCGCGTCCGAGTTGGAACACGCAGGGCAATTCAAGCAGGAAAAAGAGGAGGTTCTGGAAAAATGATCGGGTGGCTATCGAGAAAGCCCAGGAAGGACCGGGCTGAAATGACCCGCACCGAACCATTGCGCCTGACTCGGCAGGAACAGTTGGACCGGTTGGAAACCGAGGTATTCGACATCATCATCGTCGGGGGCGGCATTACCGGCGCCTACGCGGCACTGGACGCGAGCCTGCGCGGATACCGTGCCGCCGTCATCGAGAAGGACGACTTCGCGTCGGGCACGTCCTCCAAGTCCTCGAAGATGGTGCACGGAGGCTTGCGCTATATCGAGCAGGGCAATCTCGGCCTGGTGCGCCATTCGCTGCACGAACGCCAGCGCTTGCGCCGCAATGCCCGCCACCTGGTGCAGCGGCTGCCGTTCCTGTTCCCGATCCTGGAAAAGGACGGCGTGTTCGACAAGCGCCTGTCCAAGGCCTTTGAAAGCCTGCTCTGGACCTACGACATCGCGGGCGGCTGGCGCGAGGGCATCCTGCACCAGAAGCTGACGCCGGCCGAGGTGCTGTCGCACTGTCCGACCTTCAAGGAAGAGGGCCTGCTGGGAGGCTTTCTGTACTTCGACGCGCGCGTGGACGACGCGCGCCTGACGCTGGCCGTCGCGCGCACCGCGGCCTTCCATGGGGCGGCGGTCGTCAACCACGCCAAGGCCGTCGAAATCACCCGCAATGGGCACGGCAAGGTCGACGGCGTCGTCGTCCAGGCGGGCCAGCGCGAAATACGGGCGCGCGCCGGGGCCGTGGTCATGGCGACGGGCGTCTGGCTGCGCGATTGGAACGGCGCGAAAAAGGGCGATGAATCTGCTCTGCAGGTCCGGCCCGCCAAGGGCGTGCACGTGGCCGTGCCCTGGCTGAAGGTGCGCAACGACTGCACCGTGACCATCCCGGTCCCCGGCCGCAGCCGCCGTGCCACCATTACACGCTGGGGCAACCTTTCCTACCTGGGCACGACGGACGAAGACTACGAGGGAGATCTCGACGACGTGTACTGCACGCGGCGCGAGCTGGATTTCCTGCTGGAGGGCGCCCGGTCGGCGTTGAAGGTCGACCTGGGCGCCGAGGACGCCGTGGGCAGCATCGCGGGCTGCCGGCCGCTGGTGGCGCCGCCGGGCGGCAAGACCCTGGAAATCAAGCGCAACCACGTCATCCGCGTGGCGGAGGACGGCCTGGTCACCGTGGTCGGCGGCAAGCTCACCACCTCGCGCCACATGGCCGAGCAGACCATCGACGCCGCGCAGCAGGTCATCGGCAAGACCGGCAAGTGCCAGACGCAGCGCGCCTATCTGCTGGGCGCGGCGGGCTATGACCCGCAGGCCATCGTGGCCTCGGGCGGCCTGTCCGCCCACCTGGGCGAACGCTACGGGACCGAGGCGCGCTTCGTCAGCGACATCATGGAGCAGGCGCCCGCGCTGCAGCAGCCCATCGTCGAGGGCCTGCCCTACACCGAAGCGGAAGTCGTCTATGCGGCGCGGCACGAGCTGGCCGGCACGGTCGAGGACGTGCTGTCGCGCCGCTTGCGTGCGCGCCTGATGGCGCGCGACGCCTCGGCCCGCGCCGCCGCGCGCGTCGGCCAGCTCCTGCAGGCCGAGCTCGGCCTGTCTGAAACCACCATCGCGCAGCAGGTGAACGATTACCTCGCCGCCATCCAGCACGAAAAGTCCATACTCATGGGAGACCAGTAAATGATCAGTAAAGAAGCCATCAAGCGCGGGTACAACCGCGGCAGGTACGTGGTGGGCGCGCATACGCCGCCGGCCTACGCGGCCGCGTTGACGCAGACGGGAACCGAACCCGGCCTGCAGCGCGATCCGCTGGGCGTGTCGGCGGAAGACCTGGAAGCCCTGCGCGGCGCGGCCGACGAGGTGATGACCGCCACGGCCGACGTGGTCGCGTGGACGCGCGACTGGTGGGCAGGGTCGATGATGACGGAAACCGCCGGCAGGCCCGCGACGCCGCGGGCGGTCATCGTCAAGGTGTCCACGGTGGAGCAGGTCCAGGCGGTGATGCGCATCGCCAATGCGGCCGCCATGCCCGTGACCGTGTCGGCCGGCCGCAGCAACGTGACGGGCGCGGCCTTGCCGGTGCGCGGCGGCATCGTGCTGGACGTGTGCAAGCTGAACCGGCTGGTCGGCGTGGACCGCGAAAGCCAGATCGTCGAAGTCGAGGCCGGTATGTTCGGCGACGTGTTCGAGCAGACGATTCAGGGCGAGTACGGCCTGACGATGGGGCACTGGCCCTCGTCGTTCGGGATCAGCACGGTGGGCGGCTGGGTCGCCTGCCGCGGGGCGGGGCAGTTGTCGACCCGCTACGGCAAGATCGAGGACATGGTGTTCGGCATGGACGTGGTGCTGGCGGACGGCAGCCTGATCACGGTGGGCGGCTATTCGCGCGCGGCGCTGGGATCCGACCTGCAGCAGGTATTCATCGGCTCCGAGGGCACGCTGGGCGTCATCGTGCGCGTCCGCCTCAAGCTGCACCGCCTGCCGGATTACGGCCGCGCCATCGCCTACGGCTTCAAGACCTTCGCCATCGGCCTGGATGCCTGCCGCGAGATCATGCAGCGCGGCGCCAACCCGGCGGCGCTGCGCCTGTACGACGAACTGGAAAGCGGCGTGCAGTTCAACCGGCCCGACCTCAACGTGCTGCTGGTGGCCGACGAAGGCGCGCGCCAGATCGTGGACGCGGTCATGGAGATCAGCGCGGGCGTGTGCGAGGAACTGGGCGAGAAACTGGACGGCGAGGCGATCTTCGAACGCTGGCTGGACACGCGCTATCTCACGGGCAAGAGCGCCGAGGGCTTCAAGCGCAGCCCGGGCTTCGTCGCGGATACGCTGGAAATGGCCGGACGCTGGAGCGACCTGGCGGCGATCTACGCGGATGTGGTGAGCGCCATCAATGCGGTGCCGGGCACGCTGGCCGGTTCGGCGCACCAGTCGCATGCCTATGTCGACGGCGCCTGCCTGTATTTTTCCCTGCGCGGCGAAGTGGAAGTGGAGAATCGCGCCCGGTGGTACCGCCAGGCCTGGGACGCCGCCAATGCGGTGCTGATTAAATACAATGCGGCGCTCAGCCACCACCACGGCGTGGGCCTGCTGCGCGCGCCGTACATGCAGGAGTCGCTGGGCAGCGGCTTCCAGGTGCTGAGCGCGATCAAGCGCACGCTGGACCCGCAGAACATCCTCAACCCGGGAAAGCTCGGCCTGAGCGACGAGCTCTTCTACGACCAGGACAAGCGATAACCATGGACAGATCATTCGGGGCATGCCTGGCGCGCCATCCGGTCATTGCGACGCTGTACGGGGTCGAGCAGATCAATACCTTCGTCGGCAGCGTCGCCGAGATCGGCATCGTCGCCAATGTGGAGCTGCGCAAGCTTGCGCCGGTGATCTCCGCGCTGAACCGGGCGGGCAAGTTCGCCATCGTCAATATCGATAGCTGCGAAGGCCTGTCGCAGGACAAGGGCGGTGTCGAGTACCTGGCCGATATCGGCGTGGCGAGCCTGGTGTCGACCCGGGTGGCGACCATCCAGCGGGCCAACCGGGCGGGCATGGTGACCATGCAGAAGGTGTTCGTGACGGACCGTTCGACCTGGCCCCGCAGCGTCAAGGCGCTGGAGCAGAGCGATCCCAACCTGGTGCAGTTGATGCCCGCGCCCATGCTTACGCACATGGCCACCCAGGACCTGAAGGCGCTCCCGCCCATCGTCGCCTCGGGCTTCGTCTGCAACCAGGCGGACGTGGGCGCCGCCTTGCGGCACGGCGCGGTGGGCGTGTCCACCAGCGACCATGTCCTGTGGAGCCTGGACCCGAAGCAGCTCAGGCATTGACGAAGGGATGCCGGATGCCCCTGCGGCATTCCGGCTCCCCCGTCGGCAGGCGCGCCGATGTCCGGCAGCCTCATCCGTCCGGACGATCCCCGGATCCCCGCCGCGGCGTTATCTTGCCTGGAGCAGGGACGTCCGCACCCGGCCGCGCACAAGAAATGTCAAGATTTGCATTGCTTTAACGTTGCCGTCCCCGCCTCGCGATACCTTTGGATTTTCGTTTTTCGGGGAGTTGAAATGTATTCGCTATCGAAGCGTTGCGGCGCGGAATTCTTTGGCACGTTCTGGCTGGTGCTGGGCGGTTGCGGGTCGGCGGTGCTGGCTGCCGGTTTTCCGGAACTGGGCATCGGCTTCGCCGGCGTGGCGCTGGCCTTCGGCCTGACGGTGCTGACCATGGCCTTCGCCGTGGGCCATATCTCGGGCGGCCACTTCAATCCCGCCGTCACGGTCGGCCTGGTGGCGGGCGGCCGCTTCCCGGCCAAGGAAATCCTGCCTTATGTGATCGTCCAGGTCCTGGGAGCGATCGCGGCCGCTGCCGTGCTGGCCTGCATCGCCAGCGGCAAGCTGGGATTCGACCTCAAGGCCAGCCACTTCGCGGCCAACGGCTACGACGCGTATTCGCCCGGCAAGTACTCGATGCTGTCCGCCCTGGTGACCGAAGTCGTGCTGACCGCGGGTTTCCTGTTCGTGATCCTGGGCGCCACCAGCAAGCGCGCGCCCGCCGGGTTCGCGGCAATCCCGATCGGCCTGGCGCTGACCCTCATCCATTTGATCAGCATTCCGGTCACGAACACTTCGGTCAATCCGGCCCGTTCCACCGGACCCGCGCTGTTCGTGGGCGGCTGGGCCCTGGAGCAGTTGTGGCTGTTCTGGGTGGCTCCCATCGCCGGCGCCATCATCGGCGCCATCGCCTACCGGCTGGTGAGCGACCCCGCGAAGGAAAACGCCTGAGAGCAGGGAGGAACGGGGGGCGCAATCAGGACGCCGTAAGTCTGATCTCAATACGCTTGCAGGCCGTATTCCAGACCGCGAGCGCAGCCTGTGACCGCTACCTCTTTCGCCCCGGCGCGCTATGACCGGGCCACCATCGTTTTCCACTGGCTGACCGCCATCCTGGTGGTGGGCCTCTTCGGATTGGCCGAGGCCTGGGGCTTCCTGCCTCGCGGCACTCCCACGCGGCGCCTGCTGCAGTCGCTGCACATTTCTTTCGGGCTGGCCTTCGCCGCCGTGTTCGTGTTGCGCGTCGTCTGGCGCCTGAGCGCGGGCCGGCGCCTGCCGCCGGCCGCCGCCGGTTGGCTCGGAGCCGCCGGCACGGGCGTGCACGGGCTGCTGTACGCGCTGATGGCGGCGCAGATCGTGCTGGGCTTCCTGTTCCGCTGGGCGCAGGGCGAGCCGTTCGCCTTCTTCGGCCTGCTCGACGTGCCCACGCTGGTTTCCATCGGCCACGAGCAGCGCCGCTTCATCGGCGGGCTGCACGATACCGTGGCATGGGCGATCGTCGTCCTGGCGCTGCTGCATGCGCTGGCCGGGCTCTTCCATCACTACTTCCTGCGCGACGGGGTGCTGCGCCGCATGCTTTCGGGCCGCTGAGCCTGGACGGATGGCGACGGGGAATGATGCGCGGCCGGGCAGGTTGTACATTACGCACTATCACCTGCTTCATTTCTACAGGATCCACCCGTCATGACCGCCCCAGAAGTCATCATCTCGCCCTCGATCGCCTGCGCGAACGATCGTCCCTTCGTGCTGTTCGGCGGCATCAATGTGCTGGAATCCCGCGACCTGGCCTTGCGTGCCTGCGAGGAATACCAGCGCGTGACAACCAGGCTGGGGATTCCCTACGTATTCAAGGCGTCCTTCGACAAGGCCAACCGCTCCTCCATCCATTCCTACCGCGGCCCGGGGCTGGAAGAGGGGATGAAGATCTTCGAAGAGGTCAAGAAGACCTTCGGCGTGCCGGTCATCACCGACGTGCACGAGCCCTGGCAGGCCGCTCCGGTAGCCGAGGTCGTCGACATCCTGCAACTGCCCGCCTTCCTGGCCCGCCAGACCGACCTGGTCGTCGCGCTGGCGAAGACGCAGCGCGTGATCAACATCAAGAAGCCCCAGTTCCTCAGCCCGACCCAGGTGCTGAACATCGTCGAGAAGTTCACCGAGGCCGGCAACGACAAGCTCATCCTGTGCGACCGCGGCACCTGCTTCGGCTACGACAACCTGGTCGTCGATATGCTGGGGTTCGGCGTGATGAAGAAGGTGTCGGGCGACCGCCCGCTCATTTTCGACGTGACGCACGCCCTGCAGCAGCGCTCCGCGCTGGATGCCGCGTCGGGCGGCCGCCGCGAACAGGTGGCCGAACTGGCGCGCGCCGGCATGGCGGTGGGGCTCGCGGGCCTGTTCCTGGAGGCGCATCCCGACCCCAGGAACGCAAAATGCGACGGCCCCAGCGCCTTGCCGCTGGACAAACTGGAACCCTTCCTGACCCAGCTAAAAAGGCTGGACGACCTGGTGAAGTCCTTTGCCCCCATCGACATCGAACCCTGATCCCGGCGGTCATAACGGCACCGCCAAGTTGTTATACGATCCAGGCCACACATTAGGGAGGCCTGGATGTCGTTGTATGTGATCGTCGCCGTTCGGAAAGAGCCCGTCAGCGGGCACGTGGCTTATGTGCGCTGGGGACAGGCCGAGCGCGGGGTGCCGGGCTGGGTCACCGAACCGGTGACGGCGGCGGCGTCCGAGGTCATCGAACTCATCAAGGACGGGGCGGAGGTCGAGACCGCCATCAGCCTGGACGGCCTGAGCGTGGCGTCGCGTCCGGTGCGGGTCCTGGTCGACGACGACGGGCGCGAACATCTGGCATCCGTGCCTGTCCCCAGTTCCACCCTGCATACGCTGTTCGACCTGCCGGAGTTCTGATCCGGCGCGCGCCGCCCGCGTTCAGCGCCGGCCCTGGGCGAAGTTCTGCAGGGCGTCGCCGGCAAGGCGATAGCGCACCCATTCGTCTTGGGGCAGCGCCCCGATCGAGCGGTAGAAGTCGATGGCGGGCGTGTTCCAGTCCAGCACGCTCCATTCCAGCCGCCCGCAGCCGTTGGCCACCGCTTCTTGCGCCAGGTGGCGCAGCAGGTCGCGGCCGGCGCCGATGCCGCGGTGCTCGGGCGTGACGTACAAGTCTTCCAGATAGATGCCGTTCCTGCCCAGCCAGGTCGAATAGCTGTAGAAATAGACGGCGTAGCCGATGGGCTTGCCGTCGAGCATGCACATCAGCGCCCTGGCCGGCGCGCCCTCGGCGAACAGGGTGCGCCGGACGTCGTCGGCGCTGGCGATCACCTCGTGGGCCGCGCGTTCGTACACGGCAAGCTCGGTGATGAAGGCATGGATCTGGGCCGCATCCGAAGGCGCGGCGGGGCGGATTTCGATGGTCACGTGGTTTTCCTGCTTTTTGGGATGCATATCCTACCTGTGAACGCCGCGCCGTGCAGATTGCGCCAGGCAAGCGATACCGGGAATTCCCTTACTTGCGCGCCTGGCGGCGGGGGGCGATTCTTTGGAAGGATCCTGCCCTCGCGTCTGCATGGATACAACAGAGGACGTCCTCTATGCCTGAGCCTGGCCCTGCCGCCGCCGATGCGCCCAACGCAGCGCGCAAGCGGCGTCGCCTGTCGTGGATTTGGCTGGTGCCCATCATCGCGGCCGTGGGCGGATTGTTCCTGGTGGTGCGCGTCTGGATGGAGGCGGGCCCCACCGCCACCATCAGCTTCCAGACCGCCGAAGGGCTGGAGGCCGGCAAGACCCAGGTGCGCTACAAAGAGGTCGTCGTCGGCCTGGTCGAGCGCGTCGCCCTCAATCCCGACCGCTCAGGCGTCGTCGTGACGATACGGGTCGACAAGGAAGCAAGCAATCTGCTCGAGGAAGGCACCCGTTTCTGGGTGGTGCGTCCCCGCATGTCGCTGAGCGGCGTGTCGGGCCTGGGCACCTTGCTGTCCGGGGCCTATATCGGCGTGGATCCGGTCGACCGCCGCGGCAAGGAAAACGTGCGTCTTGCGGCCAAGTCCGCCTTCGTGGGCCTGGAGATCCCGCCCGAGGTGACGCAGGACCGCGCGGGCAAGCGGTTCACGCTGAAGGCCCGCGACCTGGGATCGCTGGACGTCGGCTCTCCGGTGTACTTCCGGCGCATCCCGGTGGGACAGGTGGTGGGCTACCGGCTGGACGGCACCGGCCAGGGCGTGGACGTACAGGTATTCATCGATGCGCCCAGCGATGCCTACGTCAACCAGGCCACACGGTTCTGGAACGCTAGCGGCGTGGACTTCAGCGTGGACGCGCGCGGCCTGCAGATGCGTTCGCAGTCGCTGCTGTCGGTGATCGTGGGGGGCGTCGCATTCGATACGGTCGAGCAGCGGGGGAGCGCGGCGGCCAAGGCCGACACGGAATTCGTCATCTTTCCCTCCGAGGGCGCCGCCCGGGCGCAGCCGGACGGGGTGCCGCTGCGCATCCGCATGCGCTTCGACCAATCGGTCCGGGGCCTGGTGGTCGGGGCGCCCATCGACAGCTACGGCGCCGCCATCGGGCAAGTGGATTCCATCGGGCTGGAGCTGGACCGGACGACCAACCAGTTCTACGCGGTGGTGGGCGCCACGCTCTATCTCGAGCGCCTGGGCGCCAAGACGGTGGGCGAAATCAAGGAGTATTCGGGGGCTTCCCTGGAGCATCCCAGCGGAAGACTGCTGACCACGATGATCGAACGGGGCCTGCGGGCGCAGTTGCGCATCGGAAACCTGCTGACCGGGCAGTTGTATGTCGCCGTGGCGATGTTCCCGGACGCCAAGCCGGTGTCGTTCACGATGGAGGACACGCCGTGGATTCCCACGGTGGCCAATAACCTGGACCAGCTCCAGCAGCAGGTCAACAGCATCCTGGTCAAGCTGGAGAAAGTGCCGTTCGACGCGCTGGGCGCCGAACTCAACAATCTGCTGCGCGGCACGGCCAGCCTGGTGAAGCGGCTGGACACGCGCCTGGCGCCGGAGGCGCAGGCCATGCTGAAGCAGGCAAGCAGATCGCTTGCCGTGGTCGGGAGCGTGCTCAACCCCGAGGCCGACCTGCCGGCGAACGCGGGCACGGCCTTGCAGGAGCTGGCGCGCGCCGCCAGGTCGCTGCGCGAACTGGCGGACTATCTGCAGGCCTATCCCGACGCGCTGCTGCGCGGCCGCGCGCAGGACACGCCGTCTTCGCGCCAAGCGCCGCGCTAGCGATCGGCCCTCCATCGAGCCGGCCGGCGGGCACGGCGCTTGCTGCTGGCTCGGGCGGCCTGAACGCCGTCGCTCATGGCAACGGCGGGGCGTCCGAGAGGGATAGAGCATGGATCATAGTGAAATGATGGCGCGCATGATCACGCAGCCCGTCGCGCCGGGCAGATTCGACCGCTGGGATGGCATTCTCTCCGCCTATGCGGACTGCCTCGTGCAGGTGCAGGCCAAGTTATCCGAGGAGGATCTCAATCGTTTCCTGGACGTGGGGGCGCTGGTCTTCCGCGCCTGCTGCCAGGAAGAGGCGAGACAGCGCTGGACCGCGGAAGAAATGGCGCTGTACCAGCGCAAGCGTCCGATCGACGCATAGGGCGGGCCGGAGCCCGGCGCTTCAGAACAGACAGTGCCGCAAGGCGAACTTGCGGCCGAAAGCGCGGACCTCGTCGCCGTCCACCGAGGCCGTCACGTCCCAGTGATCGCCGCGCGTGACCAGGATCGACCGGTTGGAAAGGACATGGCGCAAGGCGAAGCGCCAGAACTGGGCCTCGGAACCCATCGGTTCCAGGTCGTGCGGCCCGATCAGGAGGCGGGCGGGGCGGGGGGTGGCGCCCAGGGTCCAGCGCAGGGCGATCCCCAGGAACGCGAAACGCGCCCAGAACGAGGATGGCTGGACGCACAGCACACGGATTCTGTTGTTCATGGCCGGAACCCTCCCGAGGTGGAACCAGCGTAGCAAAAGCGCCCGCGCGCTTCCATACCGCCTTTGGCGGATTCGGACCGGCGCCCGCGGGCAGGGCGTCACGGCGCGGCCGCGGCAGGCCCGGATCCGCGCCTGGCCAGGCCGCGCAGCAGCAGGTCGAGCGCGTGCAGGGACTGCGCCAGCCGGGATCCGTCCTCGGGGTCTTCCGCGATCCAGAAGGCGCTTTCGCTCAGGCTGCCGTTGACCAGCCGGGCCAGCGCGGCCGGCGCCGCGGTTTCGATGGCGTCCTCGTCCATCATCCGCTGCAGCAGCGCGCCGAGCGAAGCCAGGCAATGCCGTTGGGCGGAATCGGAAGCGGGGCCCAGCACGGCCCGGGCGTCCTGCAGCACGATGCGCCGGATCTCCGGCTCCGCCGCCATCTGCAGATAGGCGCGGCACCGTTCGCGGAAGGCCGTCCAGGCGTCGGGCGCCCGTGCCGAAACCGCGTCCAGGCGCGCGTCCATTTCGCCGTCGATCTGCTCGACCACCGCGGCCAGCAAGCCCTGCTTGCCGCCGAAATGGTGATACAGGGCGCCGCGCGTCAGGCCCGCCGCGGCCGTGAAGTCGTCCATGGAGGTCGCCGCGTAGCCCGCCTGCCGGAAGGCCTGCCGGGCGGCGGCCAGCAATTTCGCGCGGGTGGCTTCGATCATCTCGGCGCGGGAACGGGGCAAGGCATTCTCCAGGAACATACGCGACGTACGTAAATTGACATACGCAGTGTATGTGAATACGATCTCGCTGTCTGCATGTTCAAAGGTTCCAGGTGGCCAATCCGTATCGCGAGTTGTTCAGGGCGCCTGGCGCTATGGGTTTCGTGCTGGCCGGCGCGATCGCGCGCCTGCCCCTGCCCATGATAGGCATCGGCATCATCACGATGCTGTCGGACGTGCGCGGCGCCTACGCGCTGGCGGGCGCCGTCGCGGCGACCTTCGCGCTGGCCACGGCTTTGCTCGCGCCCCGCATTTCGCGCCTGGTCGACCGGCATGGCCAGGGCAGGGTGCTGCCCGTGGCGGCGGGCCTGTGCGTCGCGGCCTTGGCCGGCCTGGCCGCCTGCGTGCGCTGGCAGGCGCCGGACTGGGCCTTGTTCGTCTGCGCCGCCCTGGCGGGCAGCCTGCCCAGCATGCCCGCGATGATACGTGCGCGGTGGACGGAGATATTCCGCGACCAGCCGCAGTTGCGCACCGCCTACGCGCTGGAGTCGGTGGCGGACGAACTCAGCTTCATCGTCGGGCCGCCGCTGTCCGTGGGCTTGAGCGTGGTGTTCTTCCCTGAAGCCGGCCCGCTGGCCGCGGCGCTGCTGCTGGCGGTGGGCGTCACGGCTTTCGTCCTGCAGCGGGCCACGGCGCCCGCCGTCCAGGCGGCGCAGCAGGGGCGGCAGGCGTCGGTTCTGCTGATGCCTCTCATGCGCTCCCTGCTGACGATGATGGCGGCCATGGGCGTGATCGTTGGCACCATCGACGTGCTGAGCGTCGCCTTTGCCCGCCAGCAGGAGATGCCCGCCGGCGCCAGTCTCGTCCTGTCCGCCTATGCGCTGGGCTCCTGCGTCGCGGGCCTGGCGTTCGGCGTCCTGAAATTCCAGGTGCCGCTGGCGCGCCTGCTGGCGATCGCCGCCGCCGTGACGGCGCTCACGACGGTTCCGCTGCTGCTGGTGAACGACCTGCTGGGCCTGTCGCTGGGCGTGCTGCTGGCCGGCCTGTCGTTCGCGCCGACGATGATCATTGCGATGGCGCTGGTGGAAAGCAATGTGCCGGGCCATCGGCTGACGGAAGGCCTGACCTGGCTGGTCACGGGCCTGGGCGCCGGCGTGGCGGCCGGGGCGGCGCTGGCCGGCTGGGTGGTCGACCACTATGGCGTGCGCGCGGGGTTCTGGACCGCCGTGGGCGCCGGGGCGGTCGTGCTGCTGGCCGCCTTGCCGGCGGCGCGCCGTCCCGCCGCCGAGCGCGTGCTCGATGCCGCCCGCAGATAGAATGGCGGCTCCGGCCCTCCCTCAGGAACAGGCAATGTCCAGAACCGTCCTCAACCCCGATACCGTCTTCGACTCCGTGCAATACGGTTTCAGCCAGGCCGTGATCGTGACGGGGCAGCGCCGCATGCTGTTGTCCGGCCAGGTGGGCGTCGACGCCGATGCGCGCACGGTGGGCCCCGGCCTGCAAGAGCAGACCGAGGCGGCGCTGGACAACGTCGAACGCGTGCTGGCCGCCGCGGGCGGCACGCTGGCGCAGGTGATCATGCTGCGCATCTACATCTGCGAAACGGCGCGCGAGGACCAGGAAGTGATCGCGCAGGCTTTGCGCGACCGATTCCCGAAAGACCCTCCGCCCTCGTCCTGGATCATCGTCAGCGGCCTGTCGCTGCCGGAATGGCTGATCGAGATCGAAGCCGAGGCCATGCTGGACTGCTGAGCCTCAGGGCTTGCCGCGCCAGGGCGGCGAGGCGAAGGCGGCGCGCAGATGGGCCAGGAACGCCGCGGTCCGCGCGGGAAGGTCCTGCCGCGACTTGACCAGCGCCACCACGTTCGCCTGGGGCAGGCTCCAGCCCGCCAGCAGGGGCACCAGCCGGCGCGCGCCCACATGCGCCGCCACGTCCCATTCCGAACGCACGATGATGCCGTGCCCGGCCAGCGCCCATTCCACGGCGGTTTCGCCGGCGTTGCTCGAGAGCACCGGCGAAACGCGCACGCCGACGGCCGGCCCGCGTCCCTGCTTGAACCGCCACAAGGTCACGTCCTCGTCGTTCTCGCGCAGGGCGATGCAATCGTGCCCGCGCAGGTCTTCCGGCTTGGCGGGGGCGCCGCGGCGCGCCAGGTAGGCGGGAGAGGCGCACAGGACGCGGCGATTGGGCGCCAGCGGGTAGGCGACCAACGTCGAATCGCGCAGCTCGCCGATATGGACCATGACGTCCCAGTCGTCTGAGGCGAGCCGGGGCGGCCCGTCGGACAGCGTGAGGCTGGCCGTGACGTTTTCGCCATGCTTGCGGAAGTCCGCGACCAGCCCCGCGATGTGGCGCTGGCCGAAGCCCAGCGGCGCGACCACGCGCAGGTGGCCCGCGACCACGCCTCGCCGGCCCGCCAATTCGTCCGCCAGGTCGCCCAGCTCGCCGCAGATCTGTTCCGCCCGCAGCGCCAGCAGCCGGCCTTCGTCGGTCAGCGCGGTGCCGCGCCCCGAGCGGTTCACCAGCCGCACGCCCAGGCGCTTTTCCAGCGCATGCAGCCGCTGCGTGACGGCCGGGGGCGTCACGTCCAGCGCGCGCGCCGCTTCGGCCAGCGAGCGGGTCGCCGCCAGGCTCAGGAAAAAGCGCAGGTCGTCGGTGGTAATCATTCAGGCTGGCCTTAAGCGATGATTAAGCCGATATTAAACACGGGCGAGGCGAGGCGCGCCATACTTCGCCTACACGGACGCCGGACATGCCGGCGCCGTCCCGATTCGCCATACCGAGGCCTTCATGACCCTAGCCACCGCCCCGTCCACCCTGGACACCCTGGATACGCCGTGCCTGTTGCTGGACGAGACCCGCATGGCGCGCAATATCGAGCGCCTGAACGCGCTGATGGCCGGGCATGGCGTGCAGTTGCGTCCCCACCTGAAGACGCCCAAGTCCATCGAGGTCGCGCGCCGGCTCATGACGACGCCGCAAGGTCCCGCCGCCGTTTCGACGCTGCAGGAAGCCGAGCAGTTCGCGGCGGCCGGCGTCACCGATCTGCTGTACGCCGTCGGCGTCTCGCCGGCCAAGCTGGACCGCGTGCTGGCGCTGCGCCGGCGCGGCGTCGACCTCACGGTGGTGGTCGATAGCGTCGAGGCGGCGCTTGCGGTGGCCCGGCGGTCCCGGGAGGCGGGCGACGCCATTCCGGCCCTGATCGAGATCGATTGCGACGGTCATCGGGCGGGCGTGCAGCCCGGCAGTACCGAACAGCTCCTGGCCATTGCGCGGGCGCTGCACGACCAGGGCGCGTGCCTGCGGGGCGTCATGACGCACGCCGGCGAATCCTACGGCTGCCGCAGCGTCGAGGCGATCGCGGACATGGCCGAGCAGGAACGCCTGGCCGCGGTCAGTTGCGCTCAGGCCATCCGCGAGGCCGGCCTGCCGTGCCCGGTGGTCAGCGTGGGCTCGACGCCCACGGCCCATTTCGCGCGCAGCCTGGAGGGCGTGACGGAAGTCCGCGCCGGCGTGTACGTATTCTTCGACCTGGTGATGGCGGGCCTGGGCGTGTGCACGGTGGACGACATCGCCGCCACCGTGCTGACGACCGTGATCGGCCATCAGCCGGACAAGGGCTGGATACTGGTGGACGCCGGATGGATGGCCATGTCGCGCGACCGCGGGACCGCCAAGCAGCCGGTGGACCAGTTGTATGGCCTGGTCTGCGATGCGGACGGCAAGGTCTATCCCGATGTGTTGCTCGCCGAGACCAATCAGGAGCAGGGCATCATCAAGGTGCGCCCCGGCAGCGGCGCGGCCTTGCCCGACCTGCCGCTGGGCGCGAAGCTGCGGATCGTGCCCAACCACGCCTGCGCGACTTGCGCCCAGCACGATGCCTACGAAGTCGTGCGTCCCGGCTCTTCCGAGGTGGTGGCGCACTGGGAACGCTTCCGCGGCTGGTAGGCGCGCTTTTTCACGAGGATGCACGCATGGAAATGATCCATACCCACAAGGCCACGCCGCCGGCCGGCCACTATTCGCAGGCGGTCCGCGCCAACGGCTTGGTATTCGTCTCGGGACAGTTGGGCTTCCTGCCGCCCGCGGCGCCCGGCGAGCGGCCCGTGCTGGCCGGCGGCGCCGCCGGCCAGACCCGCGAGGCGCTGCGCAGTGTGCGGGCCATCCTGGAAGCGGCCGGCTCGTCGCTCGCGGCGGTCGCCAGCGTGACCGTGTACATCCCGGACGTGGGGCTCTGGGACGAGGTCAACCGGGTCTATGAGGCGTGTTTCGGAGAGCACCGCCCGGCGCGGGCAATCGTGCCCACCCGTGAACTGCACTTCGGCGCGCTGGTGGAGATCAGCGTGGTCGCCGTCGAGGGAGGCGCCGCCTCGCGCCTATAATGCGTGCGCCTCAATGCCTTCGGGGGAGATCGTCCGCATGCAGTACGAATACCTGTTCTGGTCCATGGCCGCGATGGTGGCGGCGGCCTTGGTCGGTGGCTCGCTCTGCGGCCGTCTGCGCTCCGTCAAGCATGCGCTCGCCGGCGTCGCCGCGCTTGCGGCGGCGGTGTTCGCGGCCGTGTTCGTGCTGTCGCGCCGCGCAGGCTTCAGCGATCTTTCCGTGATGCTGTCGATCGCCGCCTTCATGTTCAGCCTGGTGATCGGCACCGCGGCGTCGCTGCTCACGCGGCGCATCCTGCGGCGCCGCTGAGCCGCAGGATCGTCATTCTTCCGCGTCGAAATCCTCGTCTTCGTCGTCTTCCTCGTCCTGCTCCAGGGCGTCGTAGCCTTTCCAGGTGATGCGCCAGCGCGTCGCGCCGGCGTTCGCCGCGGTTTCGCTTACCTGCTTGACCAGCCCGGCGTCTTCCAGAAGGTCCAGATGATGCGCGATCAACTGCAGGCCCTGTTCCTCGGGATGCGGCGCCAGGGCGGCGTTCTTGATGTCGTGCGTGCTCAGGTTGGGGCCCGGCGCGTCGCGCAGGGCGCCCAGGATCGTGACGACCAGATCGAAATCGCGTTGCATGATGTCCACCATGTAGGGAAGGGATACGACGACGATAGCAGAGTTCCATGGCGGCGACGCGACAGCGCGCGCCGCCGGGTTACAGTCCAGGATTCTCGATAACCGACATATGCAGACACTATGAAGAAACCCGCAGAACGCGATTGCCTTGCGCTGGTCCCCGGCTACTCCGGCCAGGCCGCCAAGCTTTTTCTTTCGCGCGGCGACGATGACCGCATCGATGGCGTGACCGTGTTCGACCTGCTGGGCCACGTCAGGCAGCAGGGCAGCGCCGAGTCGGCCGCGGCCTGGGTCGGCGAATGGCTGGCCCAGGAAGCCGGCAATCGCAAGGCCCGGCGCACGCAGCTCCTGGCGCAGATGTTCGTGTGCAAGCTCGCGGGCGACGAAAAGGAAGCCTTCCTGGCGGCGCAGAAGCCGCTGCTGGGCGTGCTGGCGGCGGCGGGGGTGCGCAGCCGCAGCGTCGCGGCGACCTCGGGCGTCGCCCGCCAGTCGCTCGGACCGAATGTCAAGAAGTCGTAGTCCAAGGCTGTTATAGTCGCGCCTGGGCGTGCGTGTGCACCTGCGAGGTGCGTGCCCGGGCGGGCCTGGCCCGCGAATCTAGGAAGATGGAATATGGAAATTGTAAGTCGGCAGGTTGCCGACGTGGCGGGCGGCATTGAACTGCACACCACGCTGGATGGCGAAAGCATAAGCGCCTATGTGGTTATGGGCGTTACCGATCTCAATGCGATCGCAGACATCGTGCCGCGCGCGAAGGTCGACGCCGGGGCGGATATACACGCCGCGAATGTCGACGATGTTGATAATGCGCAAGAACAAATCGACCAAGTCCTGGAAAATATGAATCCCGGCGACGTGGCGGTTTTCCTTTGCTCGGGTCCCGACGCTTTCGGCGCGGCGCTCGATTTGCTGGGTTTACCTATCGACGAGTAAGCCTGGCGGCAAACCAAAGTGCTAGCCCGAACGGCGTATGTAGGATCGTGCGCGGGCAGGCGGCATTTATATAAGCCTTGATTGTTTTTTTATGATGCGTGGGTGTTAACACCTATGCAGGACTACTTATTGCCTATGAAATCGTGTGAATTCTGTGCGTCGTTTCTCTTTGTTGCATTATTGGCACGCATTTTTTAGGATTATGTTGACTTGTGAGGGGAACCTAACGATAGTGTCGGCACACGATCACAAGCGTTGCGATTTTCGTTCAGTGCCGTGCCTTTTCCGGCTCAGCGTTATTGTTCTACTGTCCCCTCCTTGATTGATTCGTGACCTCCGGGCATTTGCCCATTATCTCTAGGAAATACAGTATGGAAACCGGCGTCGTTAAGTGGTTCAACTCGGAAAAGGGCTATGGCTTCATCACTCCGGAAGCGGGTGGTAAGGATCTGTTCGCTCACTTCTCCGAAATTCAGGGCTCGGGCTTCAAGTCTCTGGAAGAGAACCAGCGCGTCAGCTTTGTGACGGCCAATGGCCCCAAGGGCCCGCAAGCCACGAAGATCCAGGTCCTGTAAGGTCCTGAGTTTTCGCAAAAAGCCCCCTCGTGGGGCTTTTTTGTTTTTGTCGCCGCGGGTTTGAGTGCGCGCGGCATCGTCCAGGCGGGGGTATGGGGTTAATCCCTATTCACGCGTTATTCTCTGGCTATTCCGGCGACGGCCGCTTCCGCCACTGCCGGCCACTTTTCGCAGGATCGCGCCGCCATGACTTCTTCTTCTCCCGTGCCGTCCGCCACGCAAGCGCAGGACGTCGTGTCGTTCTGGCTCGATGCGGGGCCGCAGCAGTGGTTCACCAAGAACGACGGATTCGACGCCGCATTCCGCGAGCGCTTCGAGCGCGCGCATTTTGCGGCCGCGGCGCGCCAATTGGACGGCTGGCTGGACGATCCCGCCGGCGCGCTTGCGCTGATGATCCTGCTGGACCAGTTCCCGCGCAACGCCTACCGAGGCACGGCGCACATGTTCGCCACCGACCCCCTGGCCCAGTACTTCGCGGACCGTGCCATCGCGGCCGGCCACGACCTGGCCGTGGAGTCGCGGCTGCGCCAGTTCTTCTACATGCCGTTCGAACATGCCGAGAACCTGGCGGCGCAGAACCGCGCCGTCGCCCTGATGGAGCCGCTGGACGCGGATTCGCTGCGCTGGGCGGTTCTGCATCGCGACATCATCAAGCGCTTCGGGCGCTTTCCCCATCGCAACGCCGCGCTGGGCAGGCAGACGACCCAGGCCGAACAGGAATTCCTGGAATCCGGCGGTTTCGCCGGCTAGGAATGGCGCGCTGGGCATTGAGTATCTTTGTGTATCGGTGCATGGCAACTTGAAAATCCGCAGCCGCGGACCGGACTCCGGACCCCGTGTTCGCCCATAGTTCCCATGCAAGGGCGCGGGCGCATATTTGACGATTTTCGAGGTTCGCCAATACACTGGGTTCAGCGAGATTTTCAAGCGACGCGGTCTGCGTTTCTCTTGTCGCCGTCAGTGGTACAGCGGTTGCTTCCTCTCCCATCCTTGATGATCTGGCGCCCCGCGAGCAATCGCATTTCATAGGTCAAGGACACTCCATGGCAACCGGCATCGTTAAGTGGTTCAACGCCGAAAAAGGGTATGGCTTCATCATGCCCGACGACGGCAGCAAGGATCTTTTTGCTCACTACTCAGAGATCCGCAGCGAAGGCTATAAGTCGCTGCAGGAAAACCAGCGCGTCACGTTCGACGTCGGCACCGGCCCCAAGGGCCCCAGTGCGAAGAACATCAAGGTCGCGGCCTGAGCTACGCCGGGCAGCGCTCCGGGCAGGCCCGGCGCTCCGCCCATAAAAAAGCCCCCATACGCAACGTGTGGGGGCTTTTTTTGTCGCAGGGCCGCCCCAAGACAAAACGCCCCCTTGGGGGGCAGCAAGCAGGCGAAGCCTGCGCGGCGTGGGGGCTTCTTTTGTCGCAGGGCCGCCCCAAGACAAAACGCCCCCTGGGGGGCAGCAAGCAGGCGAAGCCTGCGCGGCGTGGGGGCTTCTTTTGTCGCAGGGCCGCCCCAAGACAAAACGCCCCCTTGGGGGGCAGCAAGCAGGCGAAGCCTGCGCAGCGTGGGGGCTTCTTTTGTCGCAGGGCCGCCCCAAGACAAAACGCCCCCTTGGGGGGCAGCAAGCAGGCGAAGCCTGCGCGGCGTGGGGGCTTCTTTTGTCGCAGGGCCGCCCCAAGACAAAACGCCCCCTTGGGGGGCAGCAAGCAGGCGAAGCCTGCGCGGCGTGGGGGCTTCTTTTGTCGCAGGGCCGCCCCAAGACAAAACGCCCCCCTGGGGGGCAGCAAGCAGGCGAAGCCTGCGCTGCGTGGGGGCCTTCCTTATTCGGTCCGCGCCTCAGTGTTTGGCGTGGCTGGCGGGGGTGGACAGCTTATCGACCAGCGCGATCCCCAGCGCCGACAGAATGAATAGCCCGTGGATGATGGTCTGCCACATGACGCCGGCCTCGGAGAAGCGCGCGTTGGGCGTGTCCAGCGTGCCGGCCTCGATGAAGGTGCGCAGCAGGTGGATCGACGAGATGCCGATGATGGCCATTGCCAGCTTGACCTTGAGTACGCTGGCGTTCACGTGGCTGAGCCACTCCGGCTGGTCGGGATGGTCCTGCAGGCGCAGGCGGGACACGAAGGTTTCGTAGCCGCCCACGATCACCATGACCAGCAGGTTCGAGATCATGACCACGTCGATCAGTCCCAGCACCAGCAGCATGATCTCCATTTCGCCGAAGCTCGTGGCATGCGTCAGCAGGTGCCACAGTTCTTTCAGGAACAGCATGACGTAGACGCCTTGCGCGACGATCAGGCCCAGGTACAGGGGCAGTTGCAGCCAGCGGGAACTGAAGATCAGGCTGGGCAGCAGGCCCAGGCGGGGAGGGGTGTTGGGAATCATGGTGGTTGCGAGCCGTAGGTGTGTGCGAAAAAAGGCGGGCGCAATTCTATCAATGCCATGTGGCCGCAGGCATCGTTTTGTATGTCGGCAACCGGCACCGCGAACGGCGGCTAACACGATTGCGCAGAGCGTGCCGGGCTTTTATGTAAGAAAAACTGGCATTTGCGAAACTCTGTGCCGAAACGTTCAGAGCGCATTGGCCATATATAGAATTGCCGCCTCGTTGGCATAGAGCCAGTCAAGAGGAGTTTGTTCCCATGAAGATCCGTCACACCGTTGCCGCCTTGGCCGTCGCGCTTGCCCCTTATTCCGCCTCGCATGCCTTGGACATCGGGGGACTGGTGGGCGCCGGCAGCAAGGTCGTCCAGGCCGCCACCCTGAGCGACGCCGAAATCAAGACCCTGTCGGACAAGGCCTGCGCCCAGAGCGATTCGCAAGAAAAGATCGCCGCGCCCGGCAGCAAGTACGACGCCCGCCTGCAGAAGATCGCCAAGTCGCTGGGCAGCACGGTGAACGGCCAGAAGGCCAGCTACAAGGTCTACATCACCAAGGACGTCAACGCCTGGGCCATGGCCAACGGCTGCATCCGCGTCTATAGCGGCCTGATGGACATGATGACGGACGACGAAGTGATGGGCGTGGTCGGCCACGAGATCGGCCACGTGGCGCTGGGCCACAGCAAGAAGGCGATGCAGACCGCCTACACGGTTTCCGCCGCGCGCGACGCCGCCGGCGCCGCCGGCGGTGCGACCGTCGCCGCCCTGAACTCCTCGCAGCTCGGCGACCTGACCGAGAAGTTCATCAATGCGCAGTTCTCGCAGTCGCAGGAAAGCGCCGCCGACGACTACTCCTTCGACCTGCTGCAGTCCAAGAAGCTGAATACCCGCGGCCTGGTGACCGCGTTCCAGAAGCTGGCGGAACTGGATGGCGGCAAGAGCGATATGATGAGCTCGCACCCGTCCTCGGCCAAGCGCGCGCAGCATATCGAAGAGCGCATCGCCAAGGCCAAATAAGGCGCCGGAAGGCGCTTTTCCTCCCCGTCCGGGGCGGAAAACGGGGCGCGAGCATCCGGACTTATCCGGGTGCTCGCGCCCCTTTCCGTCAGTGGTCCGGAAGTTTCCGGTAAAATGGCGCGTTTATCCGCCCGTTTTCTCTTATCTCTCGGAATATAGGTCTTTTAATGCAGCCTGTGGTTGAAACCCTCTCCGGCCTGGAGCGCCGTGTTGATCTGGCCGTCTCGGTGGCCGACGTCGAAAAGGAAGTCCAGGCGCAATTGAAGCGCGTGGCCCGGACCGCCAAGGTCCCCGGCTTCCGTCCGGGCAAGGCGCCGCTCGCCATGCTCGAGCGCAGCCATGGTCCCAGCATCCGCTACGACGTGATCAATAGCCAAGTCGGCCGTGCCTTCGAGCAGGCCGTGGACGGCGCCAAACTGCGCGTCGCCGGGGCCCCGAACCTCGAACCCAAGACCGAAGGCGTCGCCGACGACACACTGGCGTTCACCGCCACGTTCGAGGTGTACCCCGAAGTCGTCGTGCCCGACCTGTCGTCGCTGGCCGTCACCCGCTTCGAGACGGCCGTCTCCGACGCCGAAGTCGAAAAGACCCTGGACGTCCTGCGCAAGCAGCGCGCCACGTTCGAAGCCCGCGAAGGCCGCGCTTCGGCCGACGGCGACCGCGTTACGCTGGACTTCGCCGGCACCATCGACGGCGTTCCCTTCGAAGGCGGCAAGGCCGAAGATTTCCCGTTCGTGCTGGGCCAAGGCCGCATGCTGCCGGAATTCGAAGAAGCCGCCCGCGGCCTGAAGGCCGGCGAGACCAAGGTCTTCCCGCTCAAGTTCCCCGATGACTATCAAGGCAAGGAAGTCGCCGGCAAGACCGCCGAGTTCACGATCACCGTGAAGGAAGTGGCCGAAGGCGTGCTGCCCGAGCTGAACAGCGAATTCGCCAAGTCCCTCGGCCAGCCCGAAGGCGACGTCGAAAAGCTGAAGGCCGACATCCGCAGCAACATCGAACGCGAAGTCAAAGTGCGCTCGCAAGGCCGCACCAAGTCCAGCGTGATGGACGCCCTGGTCGAAGCCGGCAAGTTCGACGTGCCGAAGGCCCTGGTCGACAATGACGTGCAAGGCCGCGTGGCCGCCGCCCGCGAAGAACTGAAGCAGCGCGGCATCCCCAACGCCGAATCGGTGCCGATCCCGGCCGAAGCCTTCGCCACCGAGTCCGAGCGCCGCGTGCGCCTGGGCCTGCTGGTGTCGGAACTGGTCAAGCAAGCCCAACTGCAGGCCAAGCCCGAGCAGGTGCGCGCGCGCATCGAAGAGTTCGCCGAGAACTACGAACAACCCGCCCAGGTTGTCAGCTATTACCTGGCCGACCGCCAGCGTCGTGCTGAAATCGAGGCTATCGTGCTGGAAGACAATGTCGTCGCGCACGTGCTGGAAAAAGCCAAGGTCACCGACGAGAAGGTGCCTTTCGATCAGTTGATGGGGATGGCGTAACACTATGCAGAGATTCACCGATTTCTATGCGGCAATGAATGGCGGGTCGTCGGTGACCCCCACCGGCCTGGGCTACATTCCCATGGTGATCGAGCAGTCGGGGCGCGGCGAACGCGCCTACGACATCTATTCGCGTTTGCTCCGCGAGCGGCTCATTTTCCTGGTGGGTCCGGTCAACGACGCCACGGCCAACCTGGTCGTCGCGCAGTTGCTGTTCCTGGAGTCGGAGAATCCTGACAAGGACATTTCCCTGTATATCAACTCGCCCGGCGGGTCGGTGTACGCGGGCATGGCCATTTTTGACACCATGCAGTTCGTCAAGCCGGACGTATCCACCCTGTGCACCGGCCTGGCGGCCAGCATGGGCGCGTTCCTGCTGGCGGCGGGCAAGAAGGGCAAGCGTTTCACGCTGCCCAACTCGCGCATCATGATCCACCAGCCTTCGGGCGGCGCCCAGGGCCAGGCCTCCGACATCCAGATCCAGGCCCGGGAAATCCTGGATCTGCGCGAGCGCCTGAACCGCATCCTGGCCGACAATACCGGCCAGACGATGGAGCGCATCGGGGTAGACACGGAACGTGACAACTTCATGTCGGCCGAAGATGCGGTATCGTATGGACTGGTGGACAAGGTGATGACCTCCCGGTCGGAAGGCTGACTTCCCGGTTGCTCCGAACCCGCTGCCATCACGTTTGAGTAAGCGCATGCGCTAGGCTTGTTTCCAGCCTGGCGCATCTTTACCTGAGATACGAAACAAATATGCCTGAAAAAAAGGGATCGGCAGACGCAAAAGTGCTGCATTGCTCGTTTTGCAATAAAAGCCAGCATGAAGTCCGCAAGCTGATCGCGGGTCCGTCGGTATTCATCTGCGATGAATGCATAGATCTATGCAACGACATCATCCGCGAGGAGGCGCAAGCCACCGCGCGCGCGGCGATTCGTTCCGAACTGCCCACTCCGGCCGAAATCAAGACCTTCCTCGACCAGTACGTCATTGGGCAGAATTCGCCCAAGCGCATGCTGGCGGTGGCGGTCTACAACCATTACAAGCGCATCCGCCACGGCGAGATCAAGGGCGACGAAGTCGAACTCTCCAAGAGCAACATCATGCTGATCGGCCCCACCGGGTCGGGCAAGACGCTCCTGGCGCAGACGCTGGCGCGCATGCTGAACGTGCCCTTCGTCATGGCGGACGCCACCACGCTGACCGAAGCCGGCTACGTGGGCGAAGACGTCGAAAACATCATCCAGAAGTTGCTGCAGAACTGCAACTACGAAGTGGAAAAGGCGCAGCGCGCCATTATCTACATCGATGAAATCGACAAAATCTCCCGTAAATCCGACAACCCGTCCATCACCCGCGACGTATCGGGCGAGGGCGTGCAGCAGGCCCTGCTGAAGCTGATCGAAGGCACGGTGGCTTCGGTGCCCCCGCAAGGCGGCCGCAAGCACCCCAACCAGGACTTCGTGCAGGTGGACACGACCAACATCCTGTTCATCGTGGGCGGCGCCTTCGACGGGCTGGAAAAAGTCATCCGCGACCGTACCGAGA
>Ga0222420_100087_pt1 | contig 188631 bp, 173 predicted proteins | sample 3A2ome_FD_182470 | JGI IMG/M metagenome (GOLD analysis project Ga0222420, IMG submission 182470) | Enriched microbial communities from leaf-cutter ant dump, University of Wisconsin, Madison, United States - 3A200A (version 2) | ecosystem: Environmental > Terrestrial > Nest > Insects nest > Nest... | reverse complement strand
CCGCGCTCGACGGCGTGCTGTCGGCGCTGCAGGAGCGCACCGAGACCATGTCCGAGGGCTTGCAGACCATCGCGACCAACATCCAGGACACGCTGTCCAACGCCGAGCGCCGCGCCCGCGACGTCGGTTATCAGTTGGCCCGCAATGCCGAGACGGCGATGAACGGCGTCACCCACCAGCTCGAGCAGCTGTCGGTCAGCGCCGAGGAGGAAGGCCGCAAGACGCAGGAAACCATCGAGCGGGTGCGCGGCGAGCTGATCTCCGAGATCAACGCCTCCATCGGCTCGGCGGTCGACCGCTTCGCCGGCGCCACCGAGGAGATGCGCAAGGCGACGCGCGCCGTCGGCCGCGAGATCGACGAGATCCGCGCCGACCTCAGCCGTGGCGTCCTCGATCTGCCGGAGGAGACCAGCCAGCACGCCGCCGCCATGCGCCGCGTGGTCAGCGAGCAGATCCGCGCCCTGAACGAGCTGTCGGAAATCGTCTCGCGTCAGGCGCCGAGCCAGGCCTTCGCCGAGGCGCCGGCCCGCGCCCAGGCGTCCGGTCCGTCGCCGGCCCTGGCGGCCCGCAGCCTGCCGGCCCAGAAGTCGTCGCAGCCGGTCGAGCCGCCGCGCGCCTTCACCCGCCAGCCGGCCAACCAGCCGCCGCGTCCGGCGCCCATCGAACGGCGTTCGGAGACGCGGCAGCAGCCCGCCGCCGAGGAGCGGTCATCCGAGCGGTCGAGCGGCTGGATTTCCGACCTGCTGCGCCGCGTCTCCGACGAGGACAGCCCGTCGCCGCGCCTGCCGTCGTCCGATCGCGGCAACAAGGGCGGGAACCCGCTCGACGGCCTCGGCTCCCTGACCTCGGACATCGCCCGGTCGATCGATCCGGACGCCTATGCCGACCTCTGGGACCGCTATCGCCGCGGCGACGGCAACGTGTTCACGCGCCGCGTCTACACGCTGCAAGGTCAGCAGACCTTCGACGAGGTGCGCCGCCGTTACGGCCGCGAGGCCGACTTCCGCGAAGCGGTCGACCGCTACATCGACCACTTCAGCGCGCTCTACGAGGAGGCGGTGCAGAAGGACCCGAACGGCCGCCTCGCCGAGAACTACCTGAACTCCGATACCGGCAAGGTCTACACGCTCCTCGCCCACGCCAGCGGCAAGCTCGGCTGAGCCGAGCGGACTAAGCAATCATGGAAAAGGGCGCCGCGCGGTGCCCTTTTTTGTTTTCGCGGTATTGAACCAACGCTTTTCAGTCGCTTCGGTGCAATCGCCACCACGTTACGATCATGGGCACGACCACCCCGACGACCGCCAGCGTCAGCCAGAGAAACACATAAACGGTCTCGTTCCCATCCGGGTCAAAGCCGAGCTGCCCGTATCCATGCGTGACGTCGCAGGCAGACAACCCTTTGCGAAAGATTCCGTCGGCAAGCTGAAACGCCAAGACGCATTGCCAGACAAGAGCCGGAACCACAGGAATCAGGAACACCAGAACAGTCTTGAGGAACCTTGCGCGATAGAGCAGGTATCCAGCAACGGGATAGAGAATAACCGAATAAAGCCCGCCTGACAGAAAGGAGCTGCCACTAGTACAGGTCCCGCTTGCGCCAGCCAAATATGCATTCGCCGCGCTCAGATAAAACAACAGCACGGAAAAGAAAGACGATACCATCGACGTCTTTGCCCTCTGGAGCCGGAATCACGACAAAGCGATCGACCGTTGCTCCGGACCTATATCTTCACGCCAAGCTCGCCGACAACCCGGCAATCTTCTACAGCGCTCCCGCCGTCCACACCACCACCTCGGCCACTGCCGCCGTGGCGGCCTCATCGATCGCCGCGATGGCATCCTTCGGCCGATCGGAAGCCGCCGGGCGGCTGACCTCGAACACCCGGCTGGTCCGCACCTTGCCGCTACGGTCGTCGAGCAGCTTGACGCCGAGCGCGACGCGGGCGGTCGGCGCGCCGGTGACGTCCAGCTCGAAGGCGCGGATGTCGACGATCACCTGATCGTCGATGGCGAGGCTCTCGCCCGGCTTGCCGACCGCCCGGACGCGGCCGGAATTCTCGAAGGCGCGCACCAGCATCGTCTGGATGAGCGGCGGCAGCTGATCGGTCCAGGACACACCGGCCAGATAGGCGACGGAGCCGCCATTGCCCCGCACGGCGATGCGCGCCGTCGCCAGCGCATCGCTGGCGCTCGGCACCGGCACCAGCAGTTGCACGGCGGACCGCCTGGCGGCACCGTCGAAGCTGGTCGGCGCGGCAAGGTCGAACAGGGCGTCCGGCTTGCCCGAAGGTCCGAGGCCGAGCATAGACGAACAGCCGGAGAGGACGAGCGCAAGCGCCAGGGCAGAAAGGGCGGCCGTCCGGCCGGTGAGTCCAAGAACCAATCTCGCCTCCTGGAGCGCCGCCCGAAAGATCTTTCGGAACGCGGCTGCATGAAAAACGAAGGGCCTGAGCAGGGGCCGATCGATCGCCGGCCTTCGCCCCGGCCGTCCCTATCGGCGCGGCGAGTAGACCGGCACACCCTGCCCGCCGAAGATGAACTGCTGCGGATTCTTTTCGACGCCTTGCAGCACCCGGTCAAGCCGGGCCAGCGCCTGCCGCCCCTGATCGACCAGCGCTACCACGCTCTCCAGGCCGCGACTCGAGAACCGCGACACGTTGTCGGTGATCGGTCCGATCTGGCTGTTGAGCTTGTCGGCCACCTCGCGGATCGACTTGGCCGCCGCCGTCGCCTCGGCGACCAAGCCCTGGCCGTCGCCGGTGACGTAGCCGTCGATCTTCTGGAGCACGCCGTCGGCCCGCGTCGCGATGCCGTTCAGTTGCTCGGCCAGCGTGCGCGTATCGCGGACGATGCGGTCGATGTCCGGCCGGCGCTCGTCGATGGTGTCGCCGAGCCGGGCGAGGCTGGCCGAGGCGCGGTTGACGTCGTCCATGACAGAATCGATCTGCGGCTTGTAGCCCTTGAGCATGGCGGCGAAGTCGCTGACGTCGGTCACCGTCGCCCGCACCTTGGCCGGGTCGACCGCCGTCACCACCTGCTGCGCCGCGTCGAGCGTCCGGCGGGCGCTGTCGACCACGCCGTCGAGCGAGCCGGACACCGCGGCGACGTTCTGCGAGGCGGTTTCCACCGCCGACACCACCGACTTTACCTTGTCGGTGTCGACGGCGGCCAGCAGCTCATCGGCCCGCGCCGCGGTGGCGCGCAGGCCGTCCGAGGTGGCGGTGATGCTGGTGACCAGCCGGTCGACCGACTGCGGATCGACGGCGGCGAGGATGGACTTCGCCTCGCCCACCGTCTCGTCCAGCGTCTTGGCGGCGGCGGCGATGTCGGTGATCACGCCGTTGACGGCCTCGGGATCGATGCCGTTGGCGATGGTCTCGGCGCGGGCGAGCACGGCGTCGAGCCGCTGCGACGCCGTCGACAGCCGGTCGACGACTTCGGTCACCTTGGCCGGCTCCACCGCATCGAGGATGTGCGTCACCTGCGCCGCCGCGCTCTTGAGGTCGCGCGAGATGTCGCCGATGGCGTCGGCGGCCGAGGAGATCGATGCCATCGCCTTGGAGATGCCGCCGGAGTTGTCGGCGAGCGCCGCCGAGAACTTCTCGACGTTGTTGACGGTGCGGTTGAAGGCCGGGCCATTCTCGGTGATGAAGTCGTCGATGGCCGCCATGGCGCTGTCGGCGCGCGTCAGCACGTTGCGGGCGCTTTCGAGGATATCCTGGAAGGGCGAGATCTCGGCCGGCATGGTCGGCATACCGTCGCTCGCCGCGTCGAACAGCGTCGGCGCGTTGCGCGAGCCGCCTTCGAGCTGCAGCGTCGCCGCGCCGGTCAGGCCCTGATAGGACAGCGTGGCACGGGTATCGGTCTTGAGCGGCACGTCGCGGCTGACGCGGATGACGGCGATGACGGTGCGCGGGTCGTTCTCGTCGAGGCTGAGCGTGCGCACCTCGCCGATCTTGATGCCGTTGAACAGCACGGCCGAACCGGTGGAAAGGCCGGTGACGGCGCCGGAGAACACCACGCGCACATCGGCCTGCCGATGCGTCTGGCCGACGTTGGAGAGCCAGGCGAGAAACAGCAGGCCGATCGTCAGCATGATCAGGACGAAGCCGCCGATCACTGCGTAGTTGGCCCGAGATTCCATGGCGTGTCCTATCCGAAGGTGAAATGCTCGGCACGCGGGCCATTGAAATAGGCGCGCACCCACGGGTGGTCGAATTTCTTCAGTTCGGCGAATGTACCATCAACCAGAACGCGGCGGTTGCCCAGCACGGCAATGCGATCGGTGATGGTGACGAGACTGTCGAGGTCGTGTGTCACCATGAACACGGTGAGCCCCAGCGTCGACCTCAGCCGCAGGATGAGCTGGTCGAACTCGGCGGCGCCGATCGGATCGAGGCCGGCGGTCGGCTCGTCGAGGAAGACGATGTCGGGATCGAGCGCCAGCGCTCGCGCCAGCGCCACCCGCTTGATCATGCCGCCGGACAGCTCGGACGGATACTTGCCGCAGGCGTCGGCCGGCAGGCCGGCCATCTCGATCTTCAGCCGGGCCAGATCGTCGGCGATCGCATCGGGCAGCCGCATGTGCTCGCGGAACGGCACGCCGACATTCTGGAGCACGGTGAGCGAAGAGAACAGCGCGCCCTGCTGGAACAAGACGCCCCAGCGGCGGCCGATCTTCTGCCGCTCCTCGCCCGTCATGCGGTCGAGATCCTCGCCGAACACCTTGATGGTGCCGGCCGAGCGGGCATTGAGGCCGATGATCGTCCTGAGCAGCACCGACTTGCCGGTGCCCGAGCCGCCGACCACGCCGAGAATCTCGCCGCGCCAGACGTCGATATCGAGCCCTTCCAGCACCGGTTCGCCGGAAAAGCCGACGGTGATGCCGCGGGCGGCAATCACCGCCTCCCGTTCCCCGCCTTTTCCCGCCTGGTGGCTGCCGTGGTCCATGCCCTAGATTCCGATCGTCGCGAAGATCATGGCGAACACGCCGTCGGTGACCACCACCATGAAGATGGCCTTCACCACCGCCGCCGTGGTGTGCTCGCCGAGCGATTCCGCCGAGCCTTTCACCTTCATGCCCTCGACGGACGCGATCAGGCCGATGATCGCCGCCATGAACGGCGCCTTGGCGAAGCCGATCAGCACATGCGTCAGCGTCAGCGCGCTCTTGAGGCGGTCGAGGAACACGTCGGTGGGGATGCCGATGTAGAAGAGACCGACCACCCAGGCGCCGGCCAGCGCCGCGAGATCGGAGACCAGCGTCAGGATCGGCAGCGCGATGATCAGCGCCACGAGGCGCGGCAGCACCAGCACCTCGACCGGCGACAGGCCGAGCACCTTCAGCGCGTCCACCTCCTCGCGCATCTTCATCGAGCCGAGTTCGGCGGTGTAGGCGGCGCCCGAGCGGCCGGCGATCATGATCGCGGTGAGCAGCACGCCGATCTCGCGGCAGGTCAGCACGCCGACCAGGTCGACCACCAGCACGTCGGCGCCGTAGCTGGCAAGATAGAAGCCGCCCTGCTGGGCGATGATCATGCCGATCAGGAAGCTCATCAGGGCGATGATCGGCACCGCCTGGATGGAGGCACGGCTGATGTTGTTGAAGAGGGCCGCCCAGCGCACCCGGCGGCGGAGCAGCAGCAGCTGGCCGAACGACATGGTCGCCTCGCCGAGCATGGCGAGCAGCGCGTAGCCGTCTTGGGCGATGCCGGCGGCGCCGCGGCCGATCTCCTCCAGCGTCCAGGTGACGGGATTGACGGATTGCGGCTCGGGCAGTTGCTCGCGGCCGAGCGGGTCGATCTCGGCGATCAGCGACGCCGCCGACCTGGAGAAGTCCTTCAGTTCGGTCGAGCCGCCGGCCGCTTCCTGCCGCCGCTTGAGGTCGATCAGCGCCCAGGCACCGGCCGTATCGAACCGGCCGAGGTCGCTGCCGTCGAACACCAGATGCCGGCCGGGCGCCACCTTGCCGGCCGTATCGGCCAGCACCGAGCCGACCGTCTCGACCGTCCAGTCGCCGGAAATGCCGAGCACCGTCACCTCGTCCTGCGCCCCGTCAGCCGACTGCACGCCCGAACTCCCGATACAACTTTGCCGCGCTCACGGCGCGGAATCGCCTCGCACGATACATCAGCCTCGCCTGCCTGCGCCACCCTCCCTCAACGTTTCTCTGCCCTTCCGGAACCGCGTTGCCACACCTAGACCAAAGATAAGGGTTTCAACATAAGAAGGCGACGTTCCGGACTCCGCATCCGGTTGGATATCTTCTACCATGCGGAAGATTGCGCTGCGGGCGTCGGGTGTCCCCAGGAGTGTCCGTGGAGCAACTGATGGACAACGTTGACGGAAACGGACAGTGGTTCGGACGAGGATGCGGCATTTCCGGGGCATGCCGTGGCCGGCTTCGGCCAAGCGGGTCCGTCCTCCGGAAATCGATGTGAGGTCGTCTTGCGTAAGCTCAGCATAGCCGTCGAGCGGTTCCCCATCGCCGGCACCTTTACCATCTCGCGCGGCTCCAAGACGGAGGCGGTCGTGGTGGTGGCCACCGTCGGCGAGGGCGCCGTGTCGGGACGGGGCGAAGGCGTTCCCTACGCCCACTACGGCGAATCGGTGGACAGCGTCGTCACCCAGATCGAAAGCGCCCGCCGGTTCATCGAGGATGGCGGCGACCGCTTCGCGTTGCGCGGGCAGCTGCCGCCGGGCGCCGCCCGCAACGCCCTCGACTGTGCGCTGATCGACCTCGAGGCCAAGGCGACCGGCCGCGGCGTCGCCCATCTCCTCGGCCTGCCGCCGCTCGAGCCGGTCAATACCGCCTTCACCATCTCGCTCGACAGCGTCGAGGCGATGGCCGCCGCCGCCAAATCGGCCTGCGACCGGCCGATGCTGAAGGTCAAGCTCGGCAAGGACGGCGGCCGCGAGCGCCTCGTCGCCATCCGCCGCGCCGCGCCGAGGAGCCGCATCATCGTCGACGCCAACGAGGGCTGGACGCCCGAGATGTTCCCCGAGATGATGGAAGCCTGCATCGAGCTGGGCGTCTCGATGATCGAGCAGCCGCTGCCGGCCGGCGCCGACGACTATCTCGACGAGGCCAAGCGCCCGGTGGCGGTCTGCGCCGACGAGAGTGCCCACACCACCGCCGACATCAAGCGGCTGGTCGGTCGCTACGACGCCGTCAACATCAAGCTCGACAAGACCGGCGGTCTCACTGAGGCGCTGGAGATGATCGCCGCCGCCGAGGAGGAGGGGCTGATCGTCATGGTCGGCTGCATGGTGTCGAGTTCGCTGGCCATGGCGCCGGCCTTCGTCGCCGCCCAACGCGCCCAGTATGCCGACATCGACGGGCCGCTGCTCTTGGCGCGCGACCGCGTGCCGGGACTGATGTTCTCCGGCACCATCGTCCATCCGCCCTACCCCGATCTCTGGGGCTGAGCCTTTCCTTAGGCGGCCGTGACGCCCGACGGCGCGTCGTGGGCGGGCAGGCGCCGGGCGCCGCCGCCGGCCGCCGTCAGGATGATCAGGCCGAGGATGGGAAAGATCGACATCACCACATAGGTGTCCGAGCCGAGCGTCGGCACCAGTCGGCCGGCCAGCGCCGTGCCGAGCGCCATGGCCAGGCCGTTGAAGATGACGAAGGTGCCCTGCGCCGAGGCGGCGCGCTCGGTCGGCACCACCTCGCGCAGGAAGCGCATCAGCCCGATGTGGGCGAGTGCGAAGGAGCCGGCGTGCATCACCTGCAGGAGGAGCGTCGGCAGGAGCGGCAGGTCCAGCGAGAACAGCAGCCAGCGCAGGCAGCCGATCACCGCCCCGGCGGCCATCAGCTTCAGCGGCGACACGGCCCGGAACATCCGCCCTGCCAGCGCGAACAGGATGATCTCGGCGATGACGCCGATCGCCCAGAAGATGCCGATGGTGAAGTCGGAGAAGCCGTTGGCGCGCCAGATGATCGTGCCGAAGCTGTAGAGCGCGGCGTGGCCGGCCTGGTTGACGGCGTGGCCGAGCAGCACGGCGAGGAAGGCCGGCTTGCGCAGCACGGTGAGCGCCACCGCCGAAGCCGGCGACGCAGCGGGCGGCGCCGGCGGAATGGCCGCCGTCGACAGCATGGCGATGGAAAAGCCGAACAGCACCAGAACGTAGACGGCCGTCGGGCCGGAATGCTGCATGGCGTAGCCGCCGACCACGTTGCCGAGAATGAACGACGCCGAGCCCCACAGGCGCATCTTGCCGTATTCGCCGAGGCCGTGCCGGTCCATGATCATGGCGAAGGCATCGGCGAGCGGGCCGACGCAATAGGAGAGCACCAGAAGCAGCGCACCGACGGCCATCACCGCGGTGTCGCCATGAGCGATGCCGAACAGCAGCGCGAGGCCGAGTGTCAGGCCGATCAGTCCGGCCATCACCTGCCGCCGGTCGCCGGCCCGGTCCGACAGGCCGCTCACCACGGGCATGGTGAACATGCGCATCACCTGCGGCGTCGCCAGCACGAAGGCGATCTGCTGGCCGCTGAGGCCCTTCACCTCCAGGAGGACGGGGAAGAACGGCGTCATCACTCCGTTGACGAAGAAAGCGATGGCGTAGAAGGCGCCCATCAAATAGGCGGGGGCAAATCGCCCGATCATTCTTGTCAACGGCGCAACTCGGAATAAACTCGTTGTGAAGGATTCGTGCCGATGATGGCGGCTTGCCGATTTGATTCGCTTGCCCGCCTCTGGCTGGCGCTTTAGCTTTAGCTCCATCTCGTTTGGTCTTTAAAGGGGTCTGCGGCGAAAATATGGATAATTCGCAAGCCCTCTCGCCTTTGCGCGAATCCGACTACGAAGCCATCGAGGCCGCCGTCATGGAGACGGAGAAGGGCCGCTGGTTCCTGGCCGAATACGCGCGGCGTCACCGCTCCGCCGATACCGACGAGGTGCTCGGCGCCATCGGCCGGCTGGAGCTGATCCTGAAGCGCGAGCGCCGGCCCGACGCCGACCGCATCCGTCTCGACATCGGCGAGATGAAGGACGCCATCGAGCGCACCAAGCTGGAGATCGCCCAGATCAAGAGCGACGGCCGCTCGCCGCTGAGCCGCTTCGACCGCGCCTCCAACGAACTCGACGCCATCGTCGAGCAGACCGAGGGCGCCACCTCGGAAATCCTCGGCTCGGCCGAGAAGATCCAGGAGCTGGCCTGGACCATGCGCGAGGCCGGCGTCGACAATGCGCTCTGCGACGACATCGAGAACCTGACCACCAACATCTACATGGCCTGCTCCTTCCAGGACCTCACCGGCCAGCGGACGCAGAAGGTGGTGCAGGTGCTGCGCTATCTCGAGAACCGCATCAACGCGATGATCGAAATCTGGGGCATGGACGACGCCGAGGTGCACAGTACCTCGACCGACCGCCGCGTCGCCGTCAACGCCCAGGACCACCGCCCCGACGCCCACCTCCTGAACGGTCCGGCGCTGGCCGGCGAAGGCATCGAGCAGAACATCGTCGACGGCCTGCTGGTCGAAGACGCCGCGGCCGACCGGGCGGCGCTCGACGCCGTGGCCAGCCATGCCATCGAGGAGATGGACTTCGACCGCATCGACGCCATGGCCGCCCTCGATAAGGCGTCGATGATCGGCGCCGACGGCCAGATCGACTTCGACGCCATTCCGACCGACGACGAACCCCAGGACGCGGCGACGCTGGCCGACAGCATCGAATTCGACGCCATTGCCGTCGACGAGGCGCCGGCCGCCGCCGAGGAACCGGCGATCGACGCCACCCTCGATACGCTGGAAGACGACGCCCTCGAAACGCTGGCCGAGGCGGCGTCCGCCGAGCCGAGCGACGAAGCCCTGGCCATCGCCTCCGAAGCGGTCGACACCGCCATCGAGGCGCTGAAGGAAGTGTCGGACTCGGTGCGCCAGGGCAAGGACGTCGACGATCCCTTCGCCCGCATGACCAAGGCCGAGCGGCAGGCGCTGTTCTCCTGACGTTGCCCATCTCATGCAAAAACCGCCGCGATCCCCTGAGGGAGCGGCGGTTTTTCTTTCTGGCGAGCGATCAGACGGCCGGCGCCAGCGGGCTTTCCAGCGTTTCGCCGTTGGCAAGGCGGATGTTGTCGAGGAACTGCAGGGCCGCCCGCCGCCAACTGAACTTCAGCGCCAGTTGGCGCGCCGCCGCCCGGTCGAGGGCGAGCGCGCCGAGGCAGGCGGCGCGCAAATCCTCATCGAGCAGGCCGGCGTCGCTGTCGCCGAGCACGTCGAGCGGCCCCATCACCGGATAGGCGGCCACCGGCAGGCCCGAGGCCAGCGCTTCGAGCAGCACGTTGCCGAAGGTGTCGGTGCGCGAAGGGAAGACGAATACGTCGGCCGAGGCATAGGCGCGGGCAAGGTCCTCGCCGACCTTAATGCCGGCGAAGTGGACGTCCGGATAGCGCCTGACAAGGCTCGCCCGCTGCGGGCCGTCGCCGACCACCACCTTGGAGCCGGGCAGGTCGAGGCTAAGAAAGGCCTCGAGGTTCTTCTCGACGGCGACGCGGCCGACATTGAGGAAGATCGGCCGCGGCAGGTCGAACACGCTGTCCTCGGCCGGCCGCGGCCGGAACACCTCGGCATCGATGCCCCGCCCCCAGCGCATCAGGTTGCGGAAGCCGCGCGCCGACAGCTCGGCGGCCAGCGTGTCGGTGGCCACCATGCAGCCGGCGCCACCGTTGTGGAAGCGGCGGACCAGCGCGTAGAGCCAGGATTGCGGCACCGGCAGCCGCGCCGCCACATATTCGGGGAAGCGGGTGTGGTAGCTCGTCGTGTAGGGCATGCCGTTGCGGCGGCACCAGGCGCGCGCTTTCAGGCCAAGCGGCCCCTCGGTGGCGATGTGGACATAGGACGGCTGGCCGCGCTCGATCTGCCGCGCCACGCGGCCGTAGGTGGCGATGGCGACGCGGATTTCCGGATAGCTCGGCAGCGGCAGCGTCCGGAACAGGTCGGGCGTCACCATGGTCACCTCGGCGCCCATGGCGATCAGCTCGGCGTTGGTGCGCTCGATCGACCGGACGACGCCGTTGACCTGCGGATGCCAGGCATCGGTGACGACGGTGATGCGGGTCATTCGGCGGCCTCGGCGCGCGGCAGCATCAGCGGCGCCTTGCGTTCGTGGTCGAGGCGGGTCCAGCGTATGATCTCCAGGCTGCCGTCGTGGTTCTCGGCGATCGCCGTGCAGCTCTCCACCCAGTCGCCGGTGTTGACATAGGCGATGCCGTTCATGTCGTGCATGGCGGCGTGGTGGATGTGGCCGCAGATGACACCGTCCGCCCCCACCCGCTTCGCCTCGTGGGCCAGCGCCTCCTCGAAGGCGCCGATGAAGTTGACGGCGTTCTTCACCTTGAGCTTGGCCCAGGCCGACAGCGACCAGTAGGGCAGCCCGACGAAGCGCCTGATACGGTTGACCCAGGTGTTGGTCCACAGCGCCATCTCGTAGGCCCAGTCGCCGAGATAAGCCAGCCAGCGGGCGTGCCGCACCACCACGTCGAACTGGTCGCCGTGGATGACCAGGAAGCGCCGTCCGTCGGCCGCCTCGTGCACGCAGCGGTCCATCACCTCGACGCCGCCGAAGTGGGTGCCGAGATAATTGCGCAGGAATTCGTCGTGATTGCCGGGGATGTAGACGACGCGGGCGCCCTTGCGCGCCTTGCGCAACAGCTTCTGCACCACGTCGTTGTGGCTCTGCGTCCACAACCAGGAGCGGCGCATCCGCCAGCCGTCGACGATGTCGCCGACCAGGTAGATCGTCTCCGCCTCATGCAGGCGCATGAAGTCGAGCAGCAGGTCGGCCTGGCAATCGCGGGTGCCGAGATGGATATCGGACAGGAACAAGGCTCTGAGACTGCGCGGGGTAGAAAGATCCGTCATGACAAACAAGATGCGCGGGGCATCTTCTCCGAACGGGAATCAACGGCCGGTGGCCGTTTCTGCAACTTCCTTTTGTCCCATCAGCCTCTCAGTTTTATGACAGCCGCGACGTACTCTAGAAAGCGAACGGCCCGGCAATGCCGGGCCGCGTGGGAATCTCAATGGACAGCGATGGCGCTCACGGGCACCAGAGCACCTTCACCAGCTTCTCCGACTTGAGGAGGCTGCGCACCGGCATCTCCAGTGTGTCGTCGCCGGCCACCGCCTTGTCGAAGGCGGCGCGCTTCTCCTCGCCCTCGATATGCAGCAGGATCGAATCGGCGGCCAAGAGCAGCGGCAGCGTCAGCGTGATGCGCGGCTCGATCGCCGCCGGCGCCCGGATCGCCATCACCTGCACCTTGCAGTCCGGCGAGTTGGCGGCAGCGAGGTTGTCGCCGCCCGGATAGAAGGAAGCGGTGTGGCCGTCCTCGCCCATGCCGAGCACCACGGCGGCGAACGGCAGCGGCAGGTCGGCGATCACCTTGCCGACCTCGGCCACTGCCTCCTCGGGCGTCGGCACCGGCCGGTAAAGCGGCACAAACTCAATGTTGCTGAGCGGCCCCTTGAGGAGATGACGGCGGGCAAGACCGGCGTTGGAGCGCTCGTGCGACTCCGGCACCCAGCGCTCGTCGACCAGCGTCACCACCACGTCGTTCCAGGGCATGCGATAGCGGCTCATCGCCTCCAGGAAGCGCACCGGCGTCTTGCCCCCCGACAACGCCAGCGCCGCCTTGCCGTGCAGGCGGATGGTATGAGCGAGCGCGCCCGCCACCTCGACGGTCAGCGCGTCGGCCAGCGCCGCACCGTTCTCGAACTCCTGAAACTCGTACATGCCTTCCTCCAGATCGGCGACCCGTGACGCCGCCGGCTCTCGCCTCTCGAGCGGCGGTTCGGTCCGGTCACATCGCGGTGCCGGCCAGCTTTCCCCTTGGTACAATATACACAATCGGCCGGCGTTGGCACCGGCCGACTTTCTACAACCCCGAACAAAGTCCTGTCGGCCGTTCACCCGCATGCGGGGAATGGCCGCGCTACCCCTTTCCCCACGCGCCAGCGGTGAAACGACCGCTGGGAAAACGGTCGGCGACGACGACGCCGGCCATTCTGTAACGAATCACTCCTGCTGCAACGCCTTGATGGCGGCGACGAGACCCTTGGTCGACCCGTCCTGCGTCGCCGCCGGCTCGGCTTCGCCCTTCATCACCGGCAACAGGCGGTTGGCCAGTTCCTTGCCCAGCTCGACGCCCCACTGGTCGTAGGAGTTGACGCCCCAGATGGTGCCCTGCACGAACACCTTGTGCTCGTAGATGGCGATCAGCCGGCCGAGCGTCCTCGGATCGAGCGTCCGGTAGAGGATGGTGTTGGTCGGCCGGTTGCCGGGGAACGCCTTGTGCGGCGAGAGCGCCGCGATGTCGGCCTCCGACTTGCCGGCCTTGCGCAGCTCGGCGGCGGCTTCCTCGACGGTCTTGCCGAGCATCAGCGCCTCGGTCTGGGCGAGCACGTTGGACAGGAGCTTGGCGTGGTGGTCGCCCACCTGCTCGTGCGGCACGGCGGCGGCCAGGAAGTCGGCCGGGATGACGTCGGTGCCCTGGTGGATCAGCTGGTAGAAAGCGTGCTGGCCGTTGGTACCCGGCTCGCCCCAGACAATCGGACCGGAAGCGCGCGGCACCGGCGTGCCGTCGAGGCGGACGCCCTTGCCGTTGCTCTCCATGTCGAGCTGCTGGAGATAGGCGGCGAAGCGGGACAGCCGCTGGTCGTAGGCCAGCACGGCGTGCGTCGAGAAGCCCCAGACGTTGCGATACCAGACGCCGAGCAGGGCGAGGATCACCGGAATGTTCTTGTCGAGCGGCGCGCTGCGGAAATGGTTGTCCACCTCGTGGGCGCCGGTCAGGAACTCGACGAAATTGTCGAAGCCGACGGCGATCGCCACCGGCAGGCCGATCGCCGACCACACCGAATAACGGCCGCCCACCCAGTCCCAGAAGCCGAAGGCGCGCGAGACGTCCATGCCGAAGGCGGCCACCTTGTCGAGCGCGGTGGAGACGGCACAGAAATGGGAGCCGACCGCCGCTTCCCCGAGATGCTCCTTGATCCAGGCGCGGGCGGTGCCGGCGTTGGTCATGGTCTCGGAGGTGGTGAAGGTCTTGGACGCCACGATGAACAGCGTCGTCCTGGGATCGAGTTCGGCCAGCGTGTCGGCGATGTGGGCGCCGTCGACGTTGGAAACGTAGTGGAGGCGCGGGCCGTCGCCACGATAGGGCGAAAGCGCGATGGTCGCCATGGCCGGGCCGAGGTCGGAGCCGCCGATACCGATGTTGACGACGTCGGTGAACTTGGCGCCGGTCGACGAGGCGATCCTGCCGGAGCGGACGCCCTCGGCGAAGTCGCGCACGCGATCGAGCACCGCGTCGACCTCGGGCATGACGTCCTTGCCGTCGACGATCACCGGCGTGTTGGAGCGGTTGCGGAGCGCCGTGTGCAGGACGGCGCGCTTCTCGGTGGTGTTGATCACCGCGCCGGCGAACATGGCGTCGCGCCGCTCGGCGACGCCGGCCGCCTTGGCCAGCTCGATCAGCAGGGCGAAGGCGTCGGCGTCGAGCCGGTTTTTCGAGAAATCGAGCAGCAGGTCGTCGAGACGGACGCTGAAGCGGTCGAAGCGACCAGCGTCCTCGGCGAACAGCTTGCGCATCGGGCGATCGGCCAGCTCGGCCTTCTTGGCTTCCAGACGGTTGAAGATGGGGTCCAGATCGGCGGCCATGTTCACGTTACTCCCTGCCGGCATTTCTTGCCGTGTGGGGCGCGATATTATGGGCGGGCCCGCCGGATGGCTAGTGCCTTTGTCCGGGGCGGAATGCAATTTCGGCGGCACTTCCGTCATAAATCTTTGAATTGACGGCGTTCATGTCGCGAGGAGGACGTCGACGCCGGCCACCACGGCGTGGCGATCGGCGAGCGCCGCCAGCTCGGCCCGCTGGAGGTCGGCGGCGGCGATCGTCCCGCCCGGCGCCGGCAGATCGCGCGTCGCGCAGGCGTCGGCGGCGATCGTCGGGAACAGCCCGAGGTCGAGGGCGGCGCGGGCCGTCGACGACACGCAGTTGTGCGTCATGAAGCCAGCGACGACGAATTCCGTACCGCGCCCCTCCAGCTTGGCAAGCAGCGTCGTGCCGGAGAAGCCGTTCGGCCGGGTCTTGACCACCACGGCCTCGCCATCCCGAGGCGCCAGGCGATCGATGATGGCGCCGCCGCGGCCGTCGAGGTCGAACAGCCTGCCGGCCGCGCCCTGCTGCACGACGTGGATCACCCTGGCGCCGCGCTGACGGGCGGCCGCGAGCAGCCGTGCCGCCGCATCGACGGCGGCTTCCACGCCGGAAAGCGCCAGCGGGCCGTCGAGATAATCGTTCTGGCAGTCGATCAGCACCAGCGGCGCCGACCCGAGCCGGGCGAGCGCCGGCGAGCGGCCGAAGATTTCGTTGAGCGTGCGCGGCATGGCCTGTCCTTTCCCTTGACGAGATGGCCATTCTAGCGCCTGCATTATCGCAGGAAATCCGCAAGATACGGAGATCATCCTGCATGGATGCAGCCTTCGATTGGGACGAATTGCAGCTCCTGAACGACATCGTTGCCGGCGGTACGCTGAGCGCGGCAGCCCGGCGGCGCGGCGTCGACCAGACCACCGCGGCCCGCCGGCTGGCCCGCCTCGAAGCCCGCGTCGGCGCGCCGCTGTTCGACCGCATCGGCCGCCGTCTCGTGCCGGCGCCGGTACTCGCCGCCGCGCTGCCGCAGCTCGCCGCCATGGCGGCGGCGGCCGAGGACGCAGGCCTCGCCATGCGGCGCAATCGGGAAGAGGCGAGCGGCGCGGTGCGCATCTCCAGCCTCGGCCTCATCCATCGGGCGTTGCTGGCGCCGGCCCTGGGCGATCTGGCGCGCCGGCATCCGCGCCTCGTCGTCGATCTCGTCGTCGAGGATCGCAGCGTCAGCTTTGAGCGGCGCGAGGCCGATCTCGCCGTGCGGCTCGGCCGCGGCCCGGCCGACGACGCCACCATCCGCCGGCTCGGCGCCCTCGCCTTCGCGCTCTACCGGCCGGCCGGCGTCACCCCGGCCGGCGTCGTCGCCTACGGCCGCGATCAGGAGGAATTGCCGGAAATGGCGGCGCTCGCCGCGCTACGCCCGGACGCGCCGGTGCTCGCCCGCTCCAACCGGCTCGACGTGCTCGTCGAGGCGGCGGTGGCGACCGGCGCTGAAGCGATGCTGCCGGAGATCGTCGGCGATGCCGATCCGCGCCTTGTTCCGGTCGACGGCACGCGCGGCGCCGCCCGGCGCGACGTCTACCGCCTCGCCCACCCGGCGCGGCTGAAGGAGCCGGCGGTGCGGGCTGTCGCCGGCTGGATCGACGCGACGCTCGGCCGCCGGCTCGGCCGGTCCTGACTACCACCAGGCATGGAAGTGGTGTACCGGGCCGTGGCCCTTGCCGATCTCCAGCCGATCGGCGGCAACAATGGCCGCCGTGACATAGGCCTTGCCCTCCGCGACGGCGGCAAACAGGTCGAGCCCCTTGGCGAGGCCGGCGGCGATCGCCGACGACAGCGTGCAGCCGGTGCCGTGGGTGTTGCGCGTCGGATGGCGCGGCGCCGAGAGCCAGCGCGGACCGCCGGCGTCGAGGTAGAGGTCGGCGCTTTCGGCGCTCGTGCCGTGGCCGCCCTTGATGAGCACCGCCTGCGGGCCGAGCGCCAACAGGTCGCGCGCCGCCGAGAGCATGGCGTCGGGCTCGTTCTCCACCGGCCGGCCGATCAGCCGCGCCGCCTCCGGCAGGTTGGGGGTGATCAGCGTGGCCAGCGGGAACAGGTCGTCGCGCAGCGTCGCCACCGCCTCGGACTTGAGCAGGCTGTCGCCCGACGTCGCCACCATCACCGGATCGAGCACGATGCGGCGCTGGCCGTAGTCGCGGAGACCGCCGGCCACCGTGCGGATCAGCTCCGGACTGGCCAGCATGCCGATCTTGACCGCGCCGACAGCGAGGTCGGAGAACACGGCATCGATCTCGGCGCGTACGAAGTCGGCCGGCGCCTCGTGGATCGCCGTGACGCCGCGGGTATTCTGCGCCGTCAGCGCGGTGATCACCGAGGCGCCGTAGACGCCAAGCGCCGAGAAGGTCTTGAGATCGGCCTGGATGCCGGCGCCGCCGCCCGAATCCGAGCCGGCGATGGTGACCGCGATCGCCGTCATGCCCATGTCTCCCAGTTGGCCGCTGCCGTCAGCCATTGGCCGAGCCGCGCCTCCGGATCGGCGGCCGACAGGACGTCGGAGATCACCGCCACGCTGTCGGCGCCGGCGCTCCAGCAAATCGGCGCCCGGTCGAGCGAGATGCCGCCGATCGCCACCAGCGGCCGTTTGGCGATGCGCTTCCACTCGGTCAGCAGCTCTGGACCGCTGGCCGGCGCCGCGTCGTCCTTGGAAACGGTCGACCAGATCGGCCCCAGCGCCACATGATGCGGATCGACGACGAGCGCCCGGTCGAGTTCTTCCCGGTTGGCGGTGGAGACGCCGAGGCGGATGCCGGCCTTGCGGATGGCCGCGAGGTCGGCGGTGTCGAGGTCTTCCTGGCCGAGATGCAGCCACGCGGCGCCGAACTCGATCGCCTCGCGCCAATGATCGTTGACGACGCAGACGGCGCCGGCCGCCTTGCAGAGGGCGAGCGAATCCCGGATTTCGCGCCGCCGCGTCTCGACGTCGGGCGCCTTGGTGCGGATCTGCACAAGCTTGAGCCCCAGCGGCAGCAGGCGCGGCAGCCAGGCGGCGCGGTCGATGATCAGGTAGAAGCGGTCGAGCATGGGGCATTCCGTCGGAAAAGGGTCAGCGGCGCGGCGGCTTGGCCGCATGGATGACCTTGGTCGCCTGGGTGTAGATCACCCGGACCAGATCCTCGGCGATGGCCGGGGCCACCATCCAGCCGTAGCGGTAGAGGCCGTTGACGGCGATGACGCGGTCGCCGACCGCCACCTTGGGCACGCCGTTCATCAGCACCGGCATCTGGCCGGAGCGCAGTTCCACCACCTCGGCGTCGGCGAAGGCCGGCAGCAGCGACACGGCGTGCATCATCAGTTCGCCGGCCGACCGCACGGATACGCCGCTGCGGCTGTCGTCGATGGTGGTGGCACCGACGGCAAAGAGTCCCTGGCCGCGCGGCGTGACGTAGAGAGCGTGGCGGTTGTGCAGGAGGCGGATCGGCCGGTTGAGTTCGATCTTGTGGCTGCGCACCATGGCGAGTTCGGCCGTCACCGCCCGGAGTTCGGGGAAGCGGTCGCGGGCGCCGAGGCCGCGCGTGTCGACGATGCGCGCGGCGGTGAGGCTGTCCAGCGTGCCGATCCAGTCGAAGCGGATGCGGACGCCGGCCGCCTCCAGCGCCTCGCGCAACCCGGAGAACATCACGCGCGGGTCGGCGTGGGCGGCTTGCGGAAAATACATGCCCCGGCCGTAGATGCCGGCAAGCGACGGCTCGAGGGTGGCGATCTTCTCCTCGTCCACCCAGTCGTAGTTGAGGACGAAGGCGGAATAGTCGTCGAGCGCCGAGGGCATGCGCCGGTTGCCGAGCACCAGCGCGCCGCTGATGGTCAGGCCGGAGACCAGCGTCGGCCACAGTTCGAGCGAGCGGCGTCCGAGGTCGACGATGGTGGCGTCGGCGCTGTCGGCCTCACAGTCGGGGGCGATGACGCCGGTGCCGTTCCAGGCCGGCGAGGCGGAGAAATCGCCCTGCCGCTCATAGACCGCCACCTTGACGCCGGCCTTGGCGCACATCAGCGCCGTGACGAGCCCCATGGGCCCGGCGCCGACGATCGCCACGTCGGCCGTATCGCGCTTGCCGCCCGCACCTTCGACCATGAACCGCCTCTCGCGCCGCGTTTTTCCCGTATCGATGGACACTTATCGGCCCGCGGCCGGGGGAGTGTCAACGCAGATCCAAGGCAATCGTTTGAAGCCGCGAAGCGGCTTCCGGCGCCAAGCGCCGCCGCGCGGAGCGGGCCTGACGTGGCGGGAACCGCCCCGTCGGGCGAAAAGCGGAGCGGACGCCAAGGCGACGAATGTCGCCGCCGGCGTCTGAGGCTGAAAATCAAGTCGGCGTGTCGGCGCTCTTGGCTTTCGCCTTGGCTTCGAGGATGCCGAGGCGCCGCTCCCGCCAGACCACGAACACGCCGGAGGCGATCACCACCGCCGAACCGGCCAGCACCGCCACCGTCGGCACGTCTCCGAACACCAGATAGGACAGGATGACGATCCAGAGCATGTTGATGTAGTCGAACGGCGCGATCACCGACGCCTCGGCGAAGCGGTAGGACTGGGTCATCAGCACCTGCCCGACGCCGCCGAACAGGCCGGCCACCACCAGCATGACGGCGTCGGCAGGGCTCGGCACCACCCAGCCGAACGGCAGCGTCACGAAGGAGAACACCGAGCCGCTGGCGAGAAAATAGAACACGATGGCGCCGGTGTTCTCGGTCGCCGTCAATTCGCGGATGGTGACGGCAGCCACCGCCCCCAATACGGCCGAGGCCAGCGCCAGGGCAGCGCCGATCGCCCGGGTACCCTCCAGCGCGCCGCCGAGACCGTTGATCTGCTCGGACAGCACGATCAGCACGCCGACGAAGCCGATGCCGACGGCGGCCCAGCGGAAGATCCTGACGCGCTCGTGCAGGACGAGCGCCGCGAGGCAGACGCCGAACAGCGGCCCGGAGTAGCTGATGGCGGTGGCGTCCGGCAGCGGCAGGTAGGACACCGCCATGAACCAGCAGAACATCGACACCGTGCCGACCAGCGACCGCCGCACGTGGCCGAGCGGCCGCTTGGTCCGGAGCGAGGCGGGGAAGTCGCCGAGCGACACCAGATAGATCACCACCGGGATGATGCCGAAGAAGGAGCGGAAGAACAGCGCTTCGCCGGCCGGCACGCGGCTGGTAGCCAGCTTGATCAGCGTCAGCATGATGGCAAAGGCAACGGTCGAGACGAGCTTCAGAAGAATGCCCGCGGCAGTCGGCGACATGAGAGGGAAGGCTCCTTCAATAGCCGCTTATATAGCGATTTGCCGCGGGTCCAAGCCCCGATTTGTCATATTTTTCGGCGATCCCCGGTACGGTCGGCGGTTCAGGCGAGATGGGTCTTCAGGAAGCCAACCGTCCGCGACCAGGCAAGATCGGCCGCCGCCTTGTCGTAGCGGGCCGCCGAGGTGTCGTTGTTGAAGGCGTGGTTGACGCCCGGATAGACGTGCAGTTCGTAAGTCTTGCCGGCCGCCTTCAGCGCCGCCTCGAACACCGGGATGCCGGCGTTCACCCGGTCGTCGAGGCCGGCGTAATGCAAGAGCAGCGGCGCCTTGATCGCCTCCACCGTCTCGGCCACCGGTTGGGCGCCGTAGTAGGATACCGCCGCGCCAAGGTCGGGATCGGCCACCGCCGTCTGCAGCGACAGCCCGCCGCCCCAGCAGAAGCCGACGCTGCCCGACTTGCCGTTGCCGCCGTCGGCGCCGCGCAGGTATTGGGCGGAAGCTACGGCGTTGTTCACCGTCTTCACCCGGTCGAGCGCGGAGATCATCTCGCGCGCCTTGTCCTCGTCGGCGGGCGTGCCGCCGGCCGGCGACAGGAAGTCCGGCGCCAGCACGAGGAAGCCTTCGAGCGAGAGGCGTCGGGCGACGTCCTCGATATGGCCGTTGAGCCCCCGGTTCTCGTGGATGACCATCACCGCCGGCAGCGGCCCGGCCGCCCCCTTGGGACGGGCGAGATAGCCTTTCAGCGTGCCGCCGTCGCCGGGGAACTCGACGGTCGAAGTGTCGAGCCGGTCGTCGGCGGCGTCGACCACCGCCGCCTTGGCCTGCCCGGCCTCGATCAGCGGCACGATGGCGGCCGCCGCCGCGCTCGATCCGGCCAGCTTGCCGAGCTTTTCCATGAAGCCGCGGCGGTCGAGCGTCAGGTGGGTGTATTCGTCGTAGAGACGGATCATGTCCTGCGTGATGACGATGCGATCGCTCATGTCGGTGCTCCCTCGAAGGATGCCCCTCGCCCGCATCGACACTCAGGTATTTTACTGATCGTGTAAACCCATGCATTTGGCCGGCCGGCGCCTTAATCGAGCGTCAGGTCGCCCGACCTCCGTTCCCAGATCGCCTTGGCGCGGGCGCTGTGCCAGCCGAGACAGTAGCCGACGGCCCGCTCGACGGCGGCGGCCCTCGGGCCGTGGACATGGACGTCGTCGAGCATGAGATGCGCCATGTGGATGTCGTTGAGCACGCCGAGCACGTCCTGCGCCGCCTTGACGCGCGGCAGGAGCTTGCGCCGCGTCGACTTCGGCAGCAGCGGCTCGAAGAAGTCGTAGGCGTAGCGCAGCCGCTTGAAGCGCTTCCTGAGGTCGTGCCGTTCCTCGGGCGACAGCGCCTCCGGGTCGCGGCCGAGCTTCTCCACCTTGCGCCTGAGGCGGCCGACCGTCTCGCCGGCGAACGGGCCGACCGGCGCGGCGAGCAGCGCGCTCTGGCCGACGTCGTCCGTCGACAGCCAGCCGCGCGCCTCGGTGAAGGCGAGGAGGTCGATCAGAAAATCGCCGGTGGCCGGTTCGGTCAACACGGCGGCGAGGCGGGCGCGCGCCACTGTCCGCCGCTTTTCGAGGAGGACGAGCAGAGCGGCGACGTCGCCGCCGCCGAGCGGCGCCACCAGCTCGTCGATCAGCACGTCCATGTCTCTCGTCGCCGCCACCTCGGCGGAGAGCCGCTGCGCCTCGGCGGCCAGCGGCTCGGCGGCGCCGGTCGCCATCACCGGCGCGAACACCTTCAGCGCCGTCCGGAGGCGGCGCAGCCCGACGCGCAGCTGGTGCGCACCCTCGGGATCGTCGCCGGCCCTGATGGCGGCGACGTTGGCTGAAATCTGGGCGACGCAGGACCTGAGGATCAACTGCATCGCCGCTTCCACCGACATCGTCTCGTCGAGATCGGCGTCGGCCGCCCGCACCGGCCCGATCGCGCCGATCTCGCCGTCGAGCAGCGCGTAGCCGAGGTCGGACTTGGCGCGCGTCGAGAAGTGGAAGGCGACGCCGGCAAGCGCCGACCGCGCCACCTCGAACAGCGCCCGCCGGTCGCCGGACAGCAGCTCGAACTCCACCTCGAGGATGCCGGCCCGCCGGCTGCCGGCCGTTGCCGCGCCGCGGTCGAGCGCCATCTCGACCCGGTCGCCGGCGGCGGTGGCGATCTCCCAGCGCCGCCGCGCCACCCGCATGGAGAACAGCGGCACCAGCGGCCGGCCGTCGACCAGCCGCGATAGTTCGGCGGCCGGCTCGTCGGGAAAGCGCGCGAGGTCCGGCACCCGGCCGGCGTAGGGCGCGTTGAACTCCGGCCGCTCGGCGAGGCCGAGCGAGAAGCCGCCGGGGAACTTCACCGTCTGCTCGCCACTCCGGCCCGTCCGGCGCAGCCGCAGGCTGATGCCCTTGTCGCGCAGCTTGAGGTCCGGCGTGTCGAAATAGGTGCTGACCAGCCGCTTCTCGCCCTTCGGCGATACCGAGAGCCCCGGCAGGGCGGCAAGGTGCGCGAGATGCCGGGCGCCGGCCGCATCCACCTCGACCTTCAGCTCCGCCTCGACGCCGTCCGCCATGTTCGCCCTCGTCCCGTTGGCCCGCCGGGGCCGATCCTATCGCCGCCGGAGGGGTTTGACGAGCGCCATCGCCGGTCGATTCCCGACCTTCGGCGGCGCACCCGCCGGCCGCGGCCCGGCGGGCCGCCCCGGCACCCGGCGGATTGCTCGTCTTTTCCGACCGAATGGGAAAAAATGCTTGCCAACCGGTCAATTGTCGGCTCGGATATGGGCTCGCCGACGGACGGGGAAAAGTGACAACAAGACCGTCCGCCAGGCACGGGGTTCGCCGACGCTGCTCGGCAACAGGGGAGTATACCTTATGAAAACGATGTCCCGCCTTCTGGCGGCCACCATGTTCGTGGCCGGCCTTGCCGGCGCCGCCCATGCCAAGACGTTCGTCTACTGCTCCGAGGGCAGCCCCGAGGGCTTCGACCCGGCGCCGTATGCCGCCGGCACCACCTTCGACGCTTCCTCGAAGCCGGTCTACAACCGCCTGGCCGAGTTCGAGCGCGGCACCACCAACGTCATTCCGGGCCTTGCCGAGAGCTGGGACATCTCCGAAGACGGCACCGTCTACACCTTCCACCTCAGGAAGGGCGTCAAGTTCCACACCACCGAGTATTTCACGCCGACCCGCGACTTCAACGCCGATGACGTGATCTTCTCGTTCCAGCGCCAGAACGACAAGAACGATCCGTGGTACTCCTATGCCGGCGGCACCTGGGAATACTGGAACGGCATGGACATGCCGAACCTCGTGAAGTCCATCGAGAAGGTCGACGACTACACCGTCAAGATGACGCTGACCGCCGCCAACGCGCCGATGCTCGCCAACCTCGCCATGGACTTCGCGTCGATCCTGTCCAAGGAATACGCCGACAAGCTGGCCGCCGAGGGCAAGCAGTCCGACCTCAACCAGCTGCCGGTCGGCACCGGTCCGTTCCAGTTCGTCGCCTATGAGAAGGACGCGGTCATCCGCTATCAGGCCTTCGGCGACTACTGGCGCGGCAAGCAGAAGATCGACGACCTCGTCTTCGCCATCACGCCCGACGCCTCGGTGCGCGCCCAGAAGCTGAAGGCCGGCGAATGCCAGCTGATGCCCTATCCGAACCCGGCCGACGTGCAGGCGATGCAGTCCGACGACAGCATCCAGCTGATGAGCCAGGCCGGCCTCAACATCGGCTATCTCGCCTACAACGTGCTTGCCAAGCCTTTCGACGACGTGCGCGTCCGCAAGGCCCTCAACATGGCGATCAACAAGAAGGCGATCATCGACGCCGTCTTCCAGGGCACCGGCCAGGCGGCCAAGAACCCGATCCCGCCGACCATGTGGTCCTACAACGACAACGTCCAGGACGACCCCTATGATCCGGAAGCGGCCAAGAAGCTGCTCGACGAGGCCGGCGTCAAGGATCTCAGCATGAAGGTGTGGGCGATGCCGGTGTCGCGTCCCTACAACCCGAATGCCCGCCGCATGGCCGAGCTGATCCAGGCAGATTTCGCCGCCGTCGGCGTAAAGGTCGAGATCGTCTCCTACGAGTGGGCCGAGTACCTGAAGCGCAGCCAGGACAAGGAGCGCGACGGTGCCGTTCTGATGGGCTGGACCGGCGACAACGGCGACCCGGACAACTTCCTCGCCGTGCTGCTCGGCTGTGCCGGCGTCGGCGGCTCCAACCGCGCCAACTGGTGCAACGAGGAGTTCAACAACCTCGTCGTCAAGGCCAGCAAGGTGTCGGACGTCGCCGAGCGCACCAAGCTCTACGAGGACGCCCAGGTCGTCTTCAAGAAGGAGGCGCCGTGGGCCACCATCGCCCACTCCACCACCTACGTGCCGATGTCCAAGGCGGTGATCGACTACAGGGTCGATCCGCTCGGCTCCTACCGCTTCGACGGCGTCGACCTCGCCGAGTAAGCGGAACAAACGCCACCAACGCGGTTCCGGGGACCCCTCCCCGGAACCGTTTCTGCATCCGGATACCCGCACCGGCATATGCCGCGACGGTCGCCGCCATGCGGAAAACCATGTAGGATGGCGGAAATTCCGGCATTCCCCTGCCGCGAAAACGTTCAAATATCGCGGTTGTCGCTTGCAGGCCGGATGTCCGGCGGCTACTGGAAGCCATGCCGAACGCCACCCTCATCCGCCCGTTCCGTTCCGAAGACCGCGCCGCCGTCGTCCAGCTCTGGCACGACGCCTGGCATGACGGCCATGGCGCCATCCTGCCGCCGCGCGTCGTCGCCGAGCGCAGCGTCGCGAGCTTCGAGGAGCGCCTGGGGCCGCTCGAGCCGGGTTGCATCGTTGCGGAGGCCGGCGGCCGCATCGTCGGCTTCGCCGCCATCGAGGGCGACGAGGTCGACCAGCTCTATGTCGCCTCCGAAGCGCGCGGCAGCGGCGTGGCGGCCGAACTGCTCGCTGCCGCCGAGGCGGAACTCGCCGGGCGCGGCGTCCGTGACGCGGCGATCCAATGCACGGCCGGCAACGAACGCGCCCGCCGCTTCTATGTCCGGGCCGGCTGGCGTGACGGCGGCGTCCGCGATGCCCCGATCTGGACACCCGACGGACGGCATGAAACCCATCCGACCCACATCTTCGTCAAGCAACTCTCGAGCCTGGACTGACCCTGCACCATGTTCGGTTTCATCCTCCGACGCCTCGGCCTGTTGATCCCGACCTTCATCGGCGTCAGCCTGGTCGCTTTCTTCTTCATCCGCCTGCTGCCGGGCGATCCGGTGCTGCTGATGGCCGGCGAGCGCGGCATTTCGCCCGCGCGCTATGCCGAGCTGATGAGCCGCTTCGGCTTCGACCTGCCGCTCTGGCAGCAGTTCCTCTCCTATTTCAACGGTCTGCTGCACGGCGACTTCGGCACCTCGATCTCCACCAAGAAGCCGATCTTCACCGAGTTCTTCACGCTGTTCCCGGCGACGCTGGAGCTGTCGTTCTGCGCGGTGATCTTCGCCGTGGTGCTCGGCGTGCCGGCCGGCGTCATCGCCGCCGTCAAGCGCAATTCCTGGTTCGACCACACGGCCATGGCCACGGCGCTGGTCGGCTATTCCATGCCGATCTTCTGGTGGGCGCTGCTCTTGATCATCGTCTTCTCCGGCATCCTCGGCTGGACGCCGGTGTCGGGCCGCATCTCGCTGACCTTCTTCTTCCCCAAGGTCACCGGCTTCATGCTGATCGACAGCCTGTTGTCCGGCAAGGCCGGCGCCTTCCGCTCGGCGGCGAGCCACCTGATCCTGCCGACCATCGTGCTCGGCACCATTCCGCTCGCCGTCATCGCCCGCCAGACCCGCTCGGCCATGCTGGAAGTGCTGGGCGAGGACTACATCCGCACTGCCAAGGCCAAGGGCCTCAGCCCGTTCCGCGTCGTTGCCGTGCATGCGCTCCGCAACGCGCTGATCCCGGTGATCACCACCATCGGCCTGCAGATCGGCGTGCTGATGGCCGGCGCCATCCTGACCGAGACCATCTTCTCCTGGCCCGGCATCGGCAAGTGGATGGTCGATTCGATCTTCCGCCGCGACTATCCGGCCGTGCAGGGCGGCCTGGTGCTGATCGCCCTGATCGTCATGGCCGTCAATCTCGTGGTCGACATGCTCTACGGCCTCGTCAATCCCAAGATCCGGCACCAGAGGTGACCCGATGACCGCCGTCTCCGCTTCCGTCCGTCCGGGTCGCCTCAAGGAATTCTGGCGCTATTTCTCGGAAAACCATGGCGCCGTCGCCGGCCTGGTGCTGTTTGTGGCGCTGGTGATCGTCGCCATCGCCGCGCCGGTGTTCGCGCCCTTCGACCCCGACCAGCAGTTCCGCGACGCCCTCCTGATGCCGCCGCTCACCCGTGGCAGCGAGGGCCTGTTCCTACTCGGCACCGATGCCCTCGGCCGCGACATCCTGTCGCGCCTGATCTTCGGCGCCCGCTTCTCGCTGTTCATCGGCGTCGTCGTCGTTTCGGTGTCGCTGATCGGCGGCGTGATCATCGGCATGTTCGCCGGCTTCTTCCGCGGCTGGATCGACACCGTGATCATGCGCGTCATGGACATCATCCTGGCCTTCCCGTCGCTGCTCCTGGCGCTGACGCTGGTTGCCGTGCTCGGCCCCGGCCTCACCAACGCGATGATCGCCATCGCCATCGTCGCCCAGCCGCACTACGTCCGCCTGACCCGCGCCGCCGTGCTCACCGAGCGCAACCGCGACTACGTGACGGCCGCCCGCGTCTCCGGCGCCGGGCCGCTGTGGCTGATGTTCGTCACCATCCTGCCGAACTGCATGGCGCCGCTGATCGTTCAGGCCGCCCTCTCCTTCTCGGGCGCCATCCTCGACGCCGCCGCCCTCGGCTTCCTCGGCATGGGCGCCCAGCCGCCGACGCCGGAATGGGGCACCATGCTGGCCGAGGCGCGCGAGTTCATCACCCGCGCCTGGTGGGTGGTGACCTTCCCGGGCCTCGCCATCCTGATCACCGTGCTGGCCATCAACCTGATGGGCGACGGCCTGCGCGACGCCCTCGATCCGAAGCTGAAGAGGTCGTGATGTCCATTCTCGAAATCAGCAACCTCTCGGTCGACTTCCGCACGGTGGGCGGCCAGTTCCGCGCCGTCGACGGCGTGTCGATGACCGTCGAGCCGGGCGAGATCGTCTCCATCGTCGGCGAGAGCGGCTCGGGCAAGTCGGTGTCCATGCTGGCGCTGATGGGCCTCCTGCCGTGGACGGCCACCATCACCGCCGACCGCATGATGTTCGACGGCAAGGACCTCCTGACCATCTCGCCGCGCCAGCGCCGCCGCATCATCGGCAAGGACATGGCGATGATCTTCCAGGAGCCGATGAGTTCGCTCAACCCGTGCTACACGGTGGGCTGGCAGATCGGCGAGGTGCTGGAAGCCCATCTCGGCATGAACAAGCGGGCGCGGCGCGACCGCACCGTCGAACTGCTGGAGCTGGTCGGCATCCCCTCGGCCGCCGAGCGGCTCGACACCTACCCGCACCAGATGTCGGGCGGCATGAACCAGCGCGTGATGATCGCCATGGCCATCGCCTGCAATCCCAAGCTCTTGATCGCCGACGAGCCGACCACCGCCCTCGACGTCACCATCCAGGCGCAGATCCTCGATCTCCTCGCCAAGCTGCAGCGCGACACCGGCATGGCGCTGGTGCTGATCACCCATGACATGGGCGTCGTCGCCGAGACCGCCGACCGCGTGTCGGTGCAATACGCCGGCCAGAAGGTGGAGGAGCAGCCGGTGGCCGAGCTGTTCGCCGATCCGCACCATCCCTACACCGCCGCCCTGCTGTCGGCGCTGCCGGAGCGGGCGACGACGCGCCGCCTGCCGTCGATCCCCGGCGTGGTGCCCGGCCAGTACGACCGTCCCACGGGCTGCCTGTTCAGCCCGCGCTGCGACTTCGCCACCGAGCGCTGCGTCGAGAAGGCGCCGCCCGTCCAGGGCGCCGCCGCCGGTCACGCGCTCTGCCACTATCCGCTCAATCAGGGCAAGCCGGTCGGCCACCCCGGCCCGGCCGCCATCCTCGACCGGAGGCTTTCGGCATGACCGCCCCCATCCCGCCGACCGTCGTCCTCGAGGCGCAGCACCTCGCCCGCCATTACAGCCTGAAGCGCGGCATGTTCGGCGAGCCGGCCACCGTGCGGGCGCTGTCGGAAGCCTCGTTCAAGCTCGCCGCCGGCCGGACGCTGGCGGTGGTCGGCGAATCCGGCTGCGGCAAGTCGACGCTGGCCCGCCTCGTCACCATGATCGAGCCGCCGACCGCCGGCGATCTGATCATCGACGGCAAGCCGGTGCATCCCGACGAGGCGCCGAGCCACGATCTGCGCCGCACCGTGCAGATCGTCTTCCAGGACCCCTACGGCTCGCTCAATCCGCGCCAGAAGGTCGGCACCATCCTCGAGGAGCCCTTGCGCCTCAACACCTCGCTGTCCGCCACCGAACGGCAGAAGAAGGCGCGGGCGATGATGGAGAAGGTCGGCCTCCGGCCGGAGCATTACGACCGCTATCCGCATATGTTCTCCGGCGGTCAGCGCCAGCGCATCGCCATCGCCCGGGCGCTGATGCTCAACCCGAAGATCCTGGTGCTCGACGAGCCGGTGTCGGCGCTCGACGTGTCGATCCAGGCGCAGGTGCTGAACCTCCTGATGGACCTTCAGCAGGAATTTGGCCTCGCCTACCTGTTCATCAGCCACGACCTCTCGGTGGTGCGCCACATCGCCGACGAGGTGATGGTGATGTATCTCGGCCGTCCCGTCGAGTTCGGCACCGTCGACGAGATCTTCACCACGCCGCGCCACCCCTATACGCGCGCCCTCCTGTCGGCGACGCCGACCACCGAGCCGGAGAAGCGGCGCGAGCGCATTCGCCTCACCGGCGAGCTGCCGTCGCCGCTTAGGCCGCCCAAGGGCTGCGCCTTCCATCCGCGCTGCCCCTTCGCCTACGAGCCCTGCGACGTCGACACGCCGAAGCTCCTGAAGGCGCCCGGCGGCAACGCCGACGTCGCCTGCTTCGCGGTGCAGGGCGAACTGCTCTGAGGCCCGTTCAGCCGGTGATCGATGTCAGTGCCTTGACAAGCGGGGTCGCCGGAAGCGGCCCCGTAATGCTGTCGAGGCGGCGGTCGACCAGCCGGTGCGGCACCCGCCAGAGATAGGCCATCTCGCGCGAGGCGCGGATCACCGGATCGAACAGGCCGATCAGGTCGAAGACCAGGCCGGGCATCCGCCGCACCGTCATCGGCCGGCCGCAGGCGGTGCCTGCCGCCGTCGCCAGGTCGCCGATCGACGCGGTATGGCCCTCGAAGTGGAACACCTCGAAGGCGCCGAGCCGGTCGCGCCGCTCGGCCAGTGCCACGAAGGCGGCGGCAAGGTCGGGCAGATAGGCCCAGGCATGCGGCACGTCGGCCGGCCCCGGCGCCCGGATGACGCCCTGCCGCGCCTTGGCGGCGATGAAGGCGGAAAGCCAGCTCTGCCCGGATATCGACGGTCCGAAGAAGTCGCCAGCCCTCAGAATGCAAGTGCGGACGCGGCCGGCCCGCGCCGCCGCCGCGAACGTCGCCTCGATCTCGACGCGGATGCGACCCTTCTCCGAGGTCGGCGCGAAGGCGACGTCCGGCGTCAGCCGCTCGGGCATGGCCTCGCCGAAGCCGTAGACGTTGCCGGGGAACAGATGCAGCCCGCCGAGCCGTTCGGCGATGGCCAGCGCCGCCGCGTAGAGCGGCTTCGCCAGCTCGGCCCAGCGGTGATAGGGCGCGTTGAGGCCGTCGAACACCACATCGACCGGCCCGCCGACCGCCGTCGCCACGGCCTCGGCATCGAAGAGGTCGGCCTCCACCGGCCACATCCACTCCGGCAACTCGCCGGCCCGGCCCTTGCGGACGAGGCCGGACACTTGCCAGTCCCGCCGATGGAACTCTTCCGCCACCGCCTTGCCGACGCCGCCGAGCGCGCCGAGCGCGCCGAGGACGAGAACATGTCCGTTCATGGTGATCTCCCGAAATATGGGTTTGGTTCAATGATTTGAGGCGGGACGGGCTTTTCCGGCCGTGCCCTTTCCCTCGACGAAATAGGAGATTTGAATTCGCATATCAATTCGCTATGATCTGCATCAAGTTATTCGTTTTCGCATATATCCATGCTCGACTGGACCCTCCTCCGCTCCTTTCTCGCCGTGGTCGACATGGGATCGCTGTCGGCCGCCGCCGACCGGCTCGGCCTCAGCCAGCCCACCGTCGGCCGCCATGTCCGCGAGTTGGAGGACGCCCTCGGCGCGACGCTGTTCCGCCGGCAGCCGCGCGGGCTCGATCCTACGCCCGCCGCCCTCGATCTCGTCGAGGATGCCCGCCGCATGGGCGAAGCCGCCGACGCGCTGGCCCGCAAGGCGAGCGGCGCCAGCGATCACCTCGCCGGCACGGTGCGCGTCACGGCAAGCCGCATGGTGTCGACATACCTGCTGCCGGACATCGTCGCGGCGATGCGCATCGCGGCGCCGGACATCGACATCGAGATCGTCGCCAGCGACGAGACGCAGAACCTGTTGCGCCGCGACGCCGACATCGCGCTCCGCATGTACGAGCCGCGGCAGGCGCAGTTGGTCCGCCGCCGCATCGCCGACATCCCGCTCGCCGTCTACGCCTCGCCGGCCTATCTGGCCCGGCGCGGCACACCGGCCAGACTGGCCGACCTCCTCGATCACGACGTCATCGGCTACGACCGGGCCGACGACCTCCTGCAAGGCTTCGCCCGCTTCGGCCTGCCGGTGCCGCGCGAATGGTTCCCGATCCGCAGCGACGACCACGTCGTCGGCTGGCAGATGGTGATCGCCGGCGCCGGCATCGGCTTCGCCCAGGTGCCGATCGCCGAGGCCGAGCCGCGCGTGGTGCGTTTGCCCGTGGAAGACATCGGCTTTGCGCTGCCGCTCTGGCTCGCCTATCACGAGGACTTGAGGCACAACCGCCGCATTCGCTTCGTCGCCGACCGCCTCGCCGACGGTCTCGCAAAACGCATCGCCCGGACGACACCATGACCGCCGACGAGCTTGCCACCCTCCCCGCCCTCGAACTGGCGCCGCTGCTGATCGGCGCCACGCTGATGGTGGGCGGCGTCGGCGGCGTCATCGTCGAGACCGAGGCCTACGAGGCCGACGACCCCGCCTCGCATTCCTTTTCCGGCCCGCGCCCGCGCAACAAGGCGATGTTCGGCCCGCCGCTCACCGCCTATGTCTACCGCTCCTACGGCGTCCACTGGTGCTTCAACATCGTCTGCGGCCCGCCCGACCACGGCGCCGCCGTGCTGGTGCGGGCGATCGAGCCGACCGTCGGCCTCGAAATGATGACCACGCGGCGGCGCACCGCCGAGCCGCGTCTCATCGCGTCCGGCCCCGGCCGGCTGACCGAGGCGCTCGGCATCACCATCACCCACGACGGCCTGCCGCTGACCGCTCCGCCCTTCCGCCTGACGCCGCGCGACCAGGCGCCGGAGATCGTCATCGGTCCGCGCATCGGCATCACCAAGGCGGCCGACCGCCCCTGGCGCTTCGGCCTCAAGGGCTCACCTTTCCTGAGCCGGCCGTTCCCCCGCGGCTAACGCAGCAGCCGCAGCGAGCCGGTCAGCGACTTCACCCACTTGGCCGGGCCGCACAGGCCGACGCCGTCGATCGCTTCGTCGGCAAGTTGCCTGCCCGGCAGTTGCGCTTCGTATTCCTGATAGTCGTGCAGCGCCCGCGAGAAGGCCGGGAACACCACCAGCGCGTTGTCGTCGCCGCGCGGCATCGCCTTCAGCATCAGCGCGCGAATCGCCTCTGGGCTAGCCGACAGGATCGGCACCGGCAGGATGGAACTGTCGTCGATGGTCCGGCCGTCGGCGTCGGTGAGCGGCCGGTTGCCGAGCCACGGCAGGCGGGCGCCGAGGCCGATGCCGATGGCGCCGACCGTGTTGGCGAGAAGGCCGGGCGGCAATTCGGGATTGACGATGATGGCGAGGCGGCTGTCGGGGATCATGGCAACTCCGGCTTCGGACAAGAACGCCGGCAGGGTATCCCGATGTCCGTGGCAGTTCCTGCCGGAGTTTGCGGTGTGGCCGCAAATTATGGTAGAACTTACCCGAATTTACGGAATAGAAGGCAGGACATGCCGAACACACCCCTCGAACCGGTCGACGTCAGGATTCTCGACGCGCTCCAGTCGGACGGCCGCCTCACCAATCAGGCTCTCGCCACCGAGGTCGGCCTGTCGACCTCGCCCTGCTGGCGGCGGGTGCGGCAGCTCGAGGAGGCCGGCGTCATCGGCGGCTACCGCGCCGCGCTCGACCGGCAGAAGATCGGCCTGGGCGTGCTGGCCTTCGTCCGCGTCAAGATCGACAGCCACAGCGAGGCGGAGGCCGACGAGTTCTCGAAGAGCGTCGCACGGCTCCGCGAGGTGATCGCCTGCTACTCGATCGCCGGCGACGCCGATTTCCTGTTGCAGGTGGTGTCGCCCGACCTCGACACCTACGCCGATTTCGCCATGTCGGTGATCCGCCGCCTGCCCCGCATCAAGGAGATGCAGACCACCTTCGTCCTGAAGGAGATCAAGCCGTTCAAGGGCTTCCCGGTGGGGCTGGGCTAGACGCCTTTTCCGCGTATCCACTTATCCGAAAAGTCTACAACTTTTCGGGTGGATGCGTCAGTACACCGGCTTGCCGCCGATGGTCAGCAGGCCGAGCATGTCGTCGTCGTCGTCCACCCAGCGCTGGAGGGCGGCCACCGTCACCATGTCGGTGCCCTCCTCGTCGCCGACGCCGGCGATGTGCTGGTAGGGCTCGAAGGTGTCGCCGAGATGCGACAGCACGGCGAAGGCGGTGCTGAAATCGTCGTTGCCGGCGTAGCGGCTCGGCGTGACGATGGTCCGGATGCCGGCCGCCGTGGCGGCGGCAAGGCCAGGACCGTTGTCCTCGAACACGATGGTCGCGCGGGCCGAAAGGCCCAACCGGTCGAGTGCCGCCAGATAGACGTCGGGCGCCGGCTTGGGCGCCACCGTGCCGGCGCCGCCGACGATGGCCGTGATCTTCTCCAAGCCGTCGAGCCCGAAATTGGCGAGAATCAGCGCCTCGGCATTCTCGACGCTCGACGTGGTGGCCAGCACCACGGCGAGCCCCTGCGAACGGGCGTCGTCGATCAGCCGCTCGATACCCGGCCGCGGCCGGGCCAGCCGGCGGTCGACCAGCTTGGCGAACAGGCGCGTCTTGGCTGCATGCAACTCGGCGACCTTGCGCCGCCCCTCCTCGGCCATCGGCGGCACGTAATGCTCGATGAAATGCTCGAGCCGCGCCCGCCCGCCGTGCACGGCGAGCAACTCGCCGTAGAAGTCCGGCTCCCATACCCAGGGCAGGCCGGCGTCGGCGAAGGCGCGGTTGAAGGCCAGGCGGTGAACCTCCTCGGTCTCCGCCAGCGTGCCGTCGACGTCGAAGATCAGCGCCTTGATCGGTGCCATCGCCTCCCCACGCCGCTCTAGCCGAGCTTCTCCAGCACCGCCGGCAGGTCGCGGAAATCGTCCATCACGAAATCGGCCTTGAGTTCGTCGGCAGGAACCTCGGTGTAGCCGTAGCGCACCAGCGCCACGCGGATATCGGCCGACCGCGCCGAGGCGACGTCATTGGCGCTGTCGCCGACGAACAGCAACTGCTCCTTCGGCAGGCCGAGCCGCTCGGCCACCAGCCACAGCATGTCGGGCGCCGGCTTGGCGGCAACGCCGCTGTCGCCGCCGACCACCACGTCGATCGCAGAGCCGATGCCGAGGCTGTCGACGATCTCGCGAGAGACCGCCGTCGGCTTGTTGGTGCAGACGGCCAGCCGGTAGCCGGCCCCGGACAGCTTGCCCATCATCTCCGCCACATGCGGGAACAGGCGGGTGAGGCGGGTGGCGCGCGGCTCGTAGAAGCCGAGATAGGTCTTGACCTGAGCAGCCAGCGCCTCGCCGGCGACGATGACGCCGTGCGCATCGAAGGCCTTCTGCACCAGCACCGGCACGCCCTTGCCGACCATCGCCGACACGGCCTGTTCGCTGTGCGGCGCAAGACCGTTCGCCGCCATCAGATCGTTCACCGCCTCGGTGAGGTCGGGCAGGCTGTCGACCAGCGTGCCGTCGAGGTCGAAGACCAGGGCGCGGATGGGATGGTTCATAGGCTGTCCCTCAGGGCTTGGATGTTGCGGCGGTAATCGGCCTCGGTACCGCCCTTGAACACCGACGTGCCGGCCACCAGCACGTCGGCGCCGGCGCGGGCCAAGAGGCCGGCATTGGCGGTGGAGACGCCGCCGTCGATCTCGATATGGATGGGCCGGTCGCCGATCAGCGCCTTCACCTTCTTCACCTTCTCGACCACGGCGGGGATGAACGCCTGACCGCCGAAGCCGGGGTTGACGGTCATCACCAGCACCAAATCGATCTCGTCGAGCATATACTCGAGGCCGTCGATGCCGGTGCCGGGATTGAGCACCACGCCGGCCTTCTTGCCGAGCGAGCGGATCACCTGCAGCGAGCGGTGAACGTGCGGCCCGCCCTCGACATGCACGGAGATCAGGTCGGCGCCGGCCTCGGCGAAGGCGGCGATGAACGGATCGGCCGGCTCGATCATCAGGTGCACGTCGAACGGCAATTTGGTGTGCGGCCGCATCGCCTTCACCACCGCCGGGCCGAAGGTGATGTTGGGCACGAAATGGCCGTCCATGATGTCGATGTGAATCCAGTCGCCGCCGGCCGCCTCGACGGCGACGAGTTCTTCGCCGAGGCGGGAGAAATCCGACGACAGCACGGACGGGGCGATCTTGACGGTCATGAAGGAGCGTTCCGGCGATGAGGATCAGGGGTCGGAAATTCATAAAGCAAGACGCCGCCGAGCGCTAATGCCGATTCTCGACGCCGGCCAAAAAGCGTGTGGCCGCCCGCACGTAATCGATCAAGCCGGCCGCCGGCCACGATGTGGTCGCTTTCGCCGCGCAACCAGGGCACGGCCGCCGTTTTCCTCGGGACAACCGGCAAAACGGCGGCCGGCAAATGGCATCCGGCACGGGCTTGCGGTAAGCTCCGGAAGACCATTCGTGAGTCCGGAAAAAAGAGACGGGACGCCGAGCATGCGCCACACCACCCTGAAGCAGCTGCGGTTCCTGTCGGCCGTCATCAAGACCGGCACCGTCACCGCCGCCTCGTCGGCGATGAACGTCACGCCGCCGGCCATCACCGCCCAGGTCAAGGCGCTGGAAGATCTGGTCGGCCTGCCGCTTCTCGAACGCGTCGGCGACCGCTTCATCGCCACCTCGGCCGGCCAGGAGATCGCCGGCACGCTCGATCGCATCGAGGCGCTGCTCAACGAATGCTCCGGTGCGCTGGCCGAGATGCGCGAGGCCGGCTCGGGCCGCGTCGCCGTCGGCGTCGTCTCCACCGCCCGCTATTTCGCGCCGACCGTGCTCGCCGCCTTCCGCAAGGAACGGCCGAAGGTGGACATCGACTTCATCGTCGGCAACCGCGACGAGACCATCCTCAGACTGCGGAACTACGAGGTCGACCTCGCCGTGATGGGCCGGCCGCCGAGCGAGTTCGACGTCGAGGCCAAGGCGATCGGCAAGCATCCGCAGGTGATCATCTGCGCGCCCGACCATCCGCTGGCCCGCGAGCGCAATATCCCCATCGAGGCGCTGATGGGCGAGACCTTCCTGGTGCGCGAGGCCAATTCCGGCACCCGCAACTCCTTCGCCCAGCTGATGAGCCAGCACGACGGCGGCCGCGACGTACGCGAGTTCGAGATGGGTTCCAACGAGACCATCAAGCAGGCGGTGATGGCCGGGCTCGGCATCTCCTTCATCTCCTCGCACACCGTCGCCGCCGAGGTCGAAGCCGGCCGCCTGGTGATCATGGACGTGGTCGGCCTGCCGCTGATCAAGACCTGGCACGTCGTCCGCCGCACCGACAAGCGGCTGCTGCCGTCGGCCGAGGCGATGTACCGCTTCTGGGTCGAGCACGGTGGCGACTACCTGCCGAAGATCACCGGACGCGCCGACTAGCATCCGCCCAAAAAGTTGCAGACTTTTTGGATGGGCGGATGCGAGATAAAAGCCGTCATCCGCCAAAAAGTTGCAGACTTTTTGGACAAGCGGATGCGCGAAGACATGACTTGAGCCGGAGACTGCCATGACCGCCCTGCGTCCCTTCCGCGTGGTCGAAAGCCTTTGCGCCACCGGCAAGGAGTCGGAGGCGAAGAAGGAGGACCGGCTGGTCGTCACCGACGACTTCGCGGCGGTGATCGACGGCGCCACCTCTTCCGGCCCGATCGGCGGCCGGCCGGGCGGCATCGTCGCCGCCGAGGCGGTGGAAGCCGCGGTGAAGGCGCTGCCGCCCGACGCCACCGCCCGCGATTTCGTCGACCGCGCCACGGCGGCCGTCGCCGCGGCGATCGGCGTGTGGCCGGACGAGACCGAAATGCGCCCCTCGGCGGTGGCCGCCGTCTGGTCGCGCGCCCGCAACGAGGTCTGGCGGGTCGGCGACTGCCACGTCCGCATCGACGACCGGGCCTATTACGGCGGCAAGGAGATCGACCGTATCGGCTACGAGTTCCGCTGCGCGGTGATCAGGGCGCGGCTCCGCCTCGGCCTCACCAGCCTCGACGCCGAGCGGCGGGTGCCGACCATGGAGCAGCCGTTCCGGCCGCTGGTCACCGCCCAGCACGCTTTCCTCAACCTCGACAGCGACGATCCGCTCGCCTATGGCGGCCTTGCCGGCACGCCGGTGCCCGATCGCTTCGTCGAGGTGATCCCGGCGACGGGCGCCCGCGAGATCGTGCTGGCCAGCGACGGCTTTCTGTCACCGCCGGCAACGCTGGCCGAGGGTCTGGCGGAGATCGCCCATATCAGGGAGAACGACCCGCTGATGGTTGAACTCGCCACGGGCTCGCGGCCTTTCGCGCCGGGCCGCGACTATTTCGACGACACCACCTACCTCCGCATCCGGCTCGGCTGACGCTCAGGCAGCCGGCCAGCGCGCCGCGTAGGCGGTGAGCATGGCCCAGGTCGCCTCGTGGTCGGGAAGGCGGAAATCGACGCCGCTCGGCTTCCGGCCGATGCCGATGCCGAAGCCGCCGAGCCTGTGCGCCGCGGCGAAGCCGGACTCGTCGGGCACGTCGTCGCCGACGTGCACCGGCACGCGGCCGAGGAAGGGCGTGTGCTCCATCAGGAAAGTGAGGCCGGAGCCCTTGTTCGCCCCTTGCGGCACCACGTCGATCGACACGCGGCCGGGGATCACCGACACGTGGCCGCTGGCATGCCGCTCGGCCAGCGCCGCCACGCCATCGGCCAGCGGATCGCCCTCGTTGTAGACGATGGCCAGCGCGCCGATCTTCCACTGGATGTCCATGGTCGGATAGGCGTCGGCCACCGCCGAGGCGATGTCGTCGAGCGCCCGCCGCTCCTCCGGCGTCTGCACCGGCGTGAAGCGGCGGCCGTCGGGAAAGCGCCGGTCGGCGCCCTGCAAGGCGGCCACCGGCAAGATCAGCGGCTTGAACATCGGATCGACCGTCTCCACCGAGCGGCCGCTGACGATGGCCAGCGCCCCGCCGAGCCGGTCGTAGAGGTGGCCGAGGAAGGCGATGCGGTCGGCGGCGATACCGCGCTCGCGGTCGGCATAGGTCGGGCCGATCAGCGTGCCGTCGACGTCGAGGAACAAGGCAAGACGGTCGGGGGCGGGCAGACGGGCGGCGAGGTCGATCGGGTCGGTCAAGGGTACGGGCCTGCGGTCGGAAGCGGAAAAGGGGTCGTCGCTAAGACGAAAGTATCGTCCGCAACATCCCCAAGCTCTACAGCCATCGCCGCGATCCGACAATGCCCCGAGGCTTGAATCGATATGAAAGCCGTCGTTTGGGGACGGTTTCCGAAATTCGACCTGATGGCCGGCTGGCTCGGCCTTCGAGCCCCAGAGCGGGAGAAGGTCGCGCCAGAGGCCGCCGAAGTGGAATTTGCAGTCGGCCGCTCAAACGGAGAGATCGTAGACCAGAATGCCCTCGAGCCCGCCATCGGTCGCCGCGACGATCCGGTTGCCGACCTTCACGTGCTCGGGGTGGATGAGGTAGGCGTCGCGCGCCGCCTCGTCGTCGAAGGTGACGACGAAGCCGTGACGGAAGCCGCGGTCGAGCCCTTCCGGCGACACGTTCGGGCCGGCCTTGAAGTCGAGCATGCCGGGGATGATCGGCTTCAGCGCCGCCACGGCGCCATAGAGCTTCAGGACGTCGGCGGTGGTCGCCGTGGCCGGCATCTTCAGGAACACGCAATGCAGGATCATGGATCAGTCCTCAGTCGGCAACGACCGGCGGCGGCGTGCGCCCCCGCAACGGCCGTTCCTCGATGGCGGCAAGCAGGAACAGCGACACGAGCTGCGCCAGCGCCGCCGCGAAGAACAGGGCTCTGAAGGCGAAGACGGCGCCGTCGCGCGCCGCCGGCGCCAGCGCGCCGTCGCTGATGTGATCGCCGACGCCGGCGCTGCCGAGGATCGCGCCGAGCACGGCGATGGCGACGACGGCGCCCAGCGAGCGGACGAAGGTGTAGGCGCCGGTGGCCGTGCCGAGATCGCGCGGGTCGGCGGCGTTCTGCACCATGACGGTAGCCACCGGGAACAGCGTGCCCTGGCCGAAGCTGGTGACCACCGCCAGCGCCTCGATCACCCAGAAGGGCGCGTCGCCGGCAACGACGCCGACCGCCGCCAGCGCCAGCGTGGACAGGAGGCTGCCGATCACCGGCAGCCGCTTGTAATGCGGCGCCTTGCGCAGGACGCGCGCCGAGATGTTGGAGCCGATCACCGAGCCGATCATCGGGCCGAGCAGCGCGATGCCGGCCGCCGAGGCGCCGAAGCCGTCGATCAGTTGCAGGTAGACCGGGAAATAGACCGACAGGCCGAACATGCCGGCGGCGGCCAGGAAGGAGACGGCCGAGGTCAGCGCGATCACCCGGTCGCCGAAGATGCGCGGCGGCAACAGCGGCTCGGCCGGCTGGAACTGGTACCAGGCGAAGAAGGCAAAGGCGGCGAGCGACAGCGCCAGCATGCCGAGGACGAGCGGCGAGTTCCAGGGATAGGAATGGCCACCGAGCGTCAGCGGCAGCAGGAACAATAGCGTCGCCGCCATGATCAGCAACGCGCCGGCGATGTCGAGCCGGTGGTCGCGGCGGATGTCCGGCAGACGCGACAGCGGCTTCAGCGACAGGCCGACGGCCAGCGCGCCGAGCGGCAGGTTCAGCCAGAAGATCGCCGACCAGTGGACGTATTCGGCCAGGAGGCCGCCGAGCACCGGCCCGGCGACGCTCGACGTCGCCCAGACGGCGGAAATGTAGACCATGTATTTGCCGCGCTCACGCGGCGGCGCCACGTCGCCGATAATGGTCTGCACGAGGGCCATCAGGCCGCCGCCGCCGAGCCCCTGCAAGGCGCGGCCGGCGATCAGCACGGCCATCGACGGCGCGGCGGCCGAGATCACCGATCCCGCCACGAAGATGCCGACGCCGGCATAGAGCACCGGCCGCCGGCCCTTGAGGTCGGCCAGCTTGCCGTAGAGCGGCGTCACCGCCGTCGCCGTCAGGAAATAGGCCGAGACGATCCACGACACCCACTCGCCGCCACCCAGCGAGGCACCCATCACCGGCAGCGCCGGCGTAACGATGGTCTGGTCAAGGGCGGCGAGGAACATGCAGAGGAGCGCGGTGATGACGATCCTGGTCTTGTCGTCTTCGCCGAGCAACTGGGCGGAATGGGGCGTCATGGTCATGGCAGAGGTCCGGCGATTCGGCCGCACCCTAGCGATTGTCCGGTCCGAAAGCCAGCGGCGGCCGCCGTCGCCTTCCGTTCGCCATCCGAGCCTCTATACTGAGCGCAATGAACCGGAGACCGTAGCGATGACAGACACCCGCTCCGTCGATCTCAACGCCGACCTCGGCGAGGGCTTCGGCGTCTATCGCATCGGCGACGACGCCGCCCTCATCGACGTGGTCACCTCGGCCAACGTCGCCTGCGGCCTGCATGCCGGCGACCCCGAGATCATGGTCGAGACCTTCCGCCACGCCAAGGCGCGCGGCGTGACGGTTGGCGCCCACCCCGGCTTTCCCGATCTCTGGGGCTTCGGCCGCCGGGTCATTCCCTATTCGGCCGGCGAGATCGAACGGCTGATCGCTTACCAGATCGGCGCGGCGGCGGCGCTGTCGACGCTTGCCGGCCACCCGATCGCCTATGTCAAGCTGCACGGCGCGCTGGCCAACCTCGCGGTGGCCGATCCGGACGTCGCCGCCGCCAGCGTGCGGGCGATCAAGGGCGTCGACGCCTCGCTCGGCTGCCTCGCCATCGCCCACGGCGCGCAGGAGCGGCTGGCCCGCGAGGCCGGCCTCGCCACCTTCTCCGAGGTCTACGCCGACCGCGGCTATCGCGACGACGGTTCGCTGATGCCGCGTTCCCAGCCCGGCGCCTTCGTCCACGATCCGGCCGAGGCAGTGGAGCGGGCCTGCCGCATGGTGGCGACCGGCGAGATCGTCTCGGTGACCGGCAAGGCGTTGCAGACATCGGTCGACTCCATTTGCGTCCACGGCGACAACCCGACGGCGGTGGTGACGGCGCGGCTGCTGCGCGAACGCCTCGCCGCCGAGGGCATCACGCTGGCCGCCTTCGCGGGAGCCGCCTGATGGACGGCACCCCGCCGACCACCGGCCAGACGATCGTTGCCGGCCTCACCGGCACCTTCTACCGGTCGCCGTCGCCGGAGGCGCCACCCGTCGTCGAGGTCGGCGACCTCGTCGATGAGGGCCAGACCATCGGCTTTCTCGAAGCGATGAAGATGCTGACGCCCGTCGAGGCCGATCGCGCCGGCCGCATCGCGGCGATCGGCGCCGAGAACGGCGCGCTGGTGACCCGCGGCACGGTGCTCTACCGCTTCGCCGGCTCCGGTGACGCGGCGCCCGAAACGCCGGACGAACGGCCGCCGGCCGAACCGCCACCTTTCGTCGCCGCGCCGTCGCCCGGCCGCGTCCGGCTGTGCCATCCGCTGGAACAGGCACCGCGCTTCTCGGAGGGCGACCGGGTGGGCAAGGGCGAGACTGTCGCCTTCGTCGAGGCCAACGGCCTGCTGCTGCCGGCGGTCGCCGCCGCCGACCTGACGCTTGGCCGGGCACTCGCGGCCGATGGCGAGGCGGTCGGCTGGGGCGCGTCGCTCTACGAGGCGCGATAGAGCGCCGCCGCCGACCGCAGCCTTTCGAGCCAGCCGGCGACCTCCCTTAGCGCCGCCACCGCCTCGTTGCGGTCGACCACTGCGAAGCGCACGACATCGCCGGGCATCGCCTGCCCCAGCCGCCAGAGGTCGGCCTCGATCACCGTGCCGATCTTCGGATAGCCGCCGCAGGTATTGGCCTCGGCGAGCTGGACGATCGGCCGGCCGGACGGCGGCACCTGCACCGTGCCCGGCACGATGCCGTGCGACATCAGCTCGCGCCGCCGTTCGCGGATGAGGTCCGGCCCGTCGAGCCGGCAGCCCTGCCGGTCGGCCTCGGCCGTCACCTGCCAGTCCGTCGTCACGAGCAACCGCCGCGCTTCGTCGGAGAACTCCGGCCACTCGGCGGCCGGCAGCAGGCGCAACGGCCGGTCGGCATCCACCCGCCCCGGCGGTGGTGGCGCGCCGATGCCCCCCTCCGGCAATCGTCCGTGCACCCTCGGTCCGAGCAGCAAAAGGTCACCGCGCCGAAGCCCCCTGCCCTCGTGGCCGCCGTAGCCGCTCTTCAACTCGGTCGCTCGCGCCCCGAGCAACAGCGGCACATCGATGCCGCCGTTCACCGCCACATAGATGCGGGCGCCCGCCGTCGGCGGCGCGATGGTCAGCTCGTCGCCGGCCCGCGCTTCGACCGCCCACCAGGGTGGCAGGCGGCGGCCGGAGAGCCGCGTCTCGGCGAGCGCGCCGGTGACGGCCACCGCCGCGCCCGCCTGAAACCGCAAGCGGAACGGGAAGGCCGCCACCTCGATCGCCGCCGCACCGGCATCGTTGCCAATGAGCGCGTTGGCGGCATCGAGCGCCGGAAGGTCCATGGCACCGGAGCGCGATACGCCGCTGGCCAGAGAGCCGCGACGGCCACGGTCCTGCACCGAATTGAGCGCGCCGGACGACAGGATCTCGATCATCGCGCGACACCGGCGACGACGAAACGCACCACGTCGCCGGGCGCCAGCGTCGCCGGCGGGACGCGACGGGGATCGAACAGCGCGAAATCGGTATGTCCCAGGATGTGCCAGCCGGACGGCGCGGTGATCGGCATGATGCCGGCCTGACCACCGCCGACGATCACCGCCCCCTTGGGCACGCCGGCGCGCGGCACCGCCCGGCGCGGCGCCGAAAGCGCCGGATCGAGGCCGGACAGATAGGGAAAGCCGGGCATGGCGCCGATCGCCGCCACCAGGTAGACGGCGCCGGAATGCCGGCCGATCACCTCATCGGCGGCGAGGCCGAGGCCGGCGGCGAAATCGGCGAGGTCCGGCCCGCCATAGACGACATCGATGCGATGCTCGCGGCCGGCGCGCGCCGTGGCGACCGCCGTCCGCCAGCCGTCGACGAGGCGGCGCCTGATCTCCCCGGCCTCGACGGCCAGCGGATGGAAGGCGACCATCAGGTTGTTCATGCCGGGCACCACATCCTCGACGCCGAGGGTGCCGGAGAGGCTGTCGGCGAGCGCCAGAAGTCGCGCCTGCCGGTCCTCGTCGAAGGCGCCGGCGGCGACGTCGAGGAGCAGCGCACCGGCGCCCGCCTCGGAGAGGATGAAATCGTCGGCCAACCGTTCCCCCTGTCCTGTCAGGCGATTATCGGCGGCCAATGCCCGCCGTGCAAGGGAGCCACGCGGCAATGCGATTGGTCGGCGGCCGGCGAGAGCCTATAACGTTACCGATAACCGGCCGCCAGACGCCGGCGGACTGCCAAGGACCGTATTCAATGACCCCCGAGACCCAAGCCCGCCTCGCCGCGCTGCGAGAGCGGATGGTTGCCACCGACACCGACCTTGTCGCCCTCGCGCCGGGCTCGCACATGCAATGGCTGCTCGGCTACACGCCGGCCTCCGACGAGCGGCCCTGCCTGCTGCTGATATCGCCGGGCGGCACCGCCTTCCTGATGCCCGAAGTCAACGCCGACGACGTGCGCCAGCACACCGACATCGATTTCGTCCCCTGGGCCGACGACGTCGGGCCGCACGTGGCGCTCTGCCAGGCGCTCAGCGCCATCGGCGCCAGCGCGCCCGACCGCGTCGCCATCGACGAGACCATGCGCGCCGACTTCGCCCTGCTGGTGCTCGACGCCCTGCCTTCCGACGTGCTGCGCACCTTTACCGCCGACACGCTCGGCGGCCTGCGCATGCGGAAGGACGAGCGCGAATACGGCCTGCTCAAGATGAACGCCGGCATCGCCGACCGGGCGATCGAGGCGGCCGTCGCCGCCCTCAAACCCGGCATGACCGAGAACGAGCTTGCCGCCGTCATCCGCAACCAGTTCCTGAAGGAAGGCGCGGCGCCGAGCTTCTGGGTGGTCGGCAGCGGCCCCAACGGCGCCTTCCCGCACCATCACGCCTCCGACCGCCACATCGTCGAGGGCGACGCGGTGGTGATCGACGTCGGCGGCGTCAAGTCCGGCTTCCCGAGCGACATCACCCGCGTCGCCGTGGTCGGCCGGCCGCCGGAAGGCTTCGTCGAGGTGCACGCCGTCGTCGAACGCGCGGTCGAGGCGGCGCTCGCCGCCGCCAGGCCGGGCGTGCCGGCCCGCGAGGTCGACGCCGCCGCCCGTGCGGTGATCGCCGAAGCCGGCTACGGCAAGGCGTTCACCCATCGCACCGGCCACGGCATGGGCATCGACGGCCACGAGCCGCCCTACATCACCGCCACCTCCGAGACCGTGCTCGAGGAAGGTATGGTGTTCTCGATCGAGCCGGGCATCTATCTCGCCGGCCGCTACGGCTGCCGCCTGGAGGAGATCGTCATCCTGCGCAAGGACGGCCCGGAAATCCTCTCAAGCCTTCCTCGCGACATCCTGATGGCGAAGGGGTGACTGCTCTCACCCCCGACCGGCCACCTTCTCGCTGAGCACGCGGTTGGGCGACACCTTGCCCGCCTCCTCGTCGGCGATGTTGCCCATGGTCGTCTCGGCGATGGCCAGCAGCGCCTCCTCGGTGAAGAAGGCCTGATGGCCGGTGATCAGCACGTTGGGGAAGGTCAGGAGGCGCTGGAACACGTCGTCCTGGATGATCTCGCTGGAGAGGTCCTCGAAGAACAGGTCGGCCTCCTGCTCGTAGACGTCGAGGGCGACGCCGCCGATGCGGCCGCTTTTCAGGCCGCCGATCACCGCCTCGGCGTCGATCAGCGCGCCGCGCGAGGTGTTGATCAGCACGAAGCCGTGCTTGGCGCGGGCGATCGCCGCCTCGTCGATCAGGTAGTGCGTCTCCGGCGTCAGCGGGCAATGCAGGCTGATGATGTCCGACCGCTCGATCAACTCGTCGCGCCCGACGTAGGTGACGCCGATCGCCTTGAGGTCGTCGACCTCGTAGCGGTCGTGGGCCAGCACCTCGCAGCCGAAGCCGAGGCGATAGGTCCGCGCCACCAGCGCGCCGATGCGACCGGTGCCGACCACGCCCACCGTGCGGCCGTAGAGATCGTGGCCGAGCAGACCTTCCAGGGCAAAATTGTTTTCGCGGACGCGCGCCCAGGCGCGATGGATGCGCCGGTCGAGTGCCAGCAGCAGGCCGACCGAGAATTCGGCGACGGCGTGCGGCGAATAGGCCGGCACGCGCAGCACGACAAGGCCTGCCTCCGCGGCGGCGTCGAGGGCGACGTTGTTGAAGCCGGCCGCCCTCAGCGCCACGATGCGCGTGCCGCCAGCGGCCAGCGCTGCCATCACCTCGGCGTCGAGCGTGTCGTTGACGAAGGCGCAGATGGCCGGGAAGCCCTCGGCAAGCCGCACCGTCGCATGATCGAGCCGCGGCTCGAAGAAGGTCAGCTCGTGGCCGTGTATGGCGGCGGCGCGGCTCAAGAAGGTGCGGTCGTAGGGCTTGGTGCTGAAGACGGCAACGCGCATCGGGATCTCCGGATGGATGGTCTGGCGGCCAGACTATCAGGCGCCGGGCTCAAGAAAAGAGGAAGGTGCGATCCGGCGTCTGCGGCGAAAGTTGGACCGCGCCCATCAGCACGAATCCCCGCTGGCGGGCCGGAGCGAAGGATGCGACATTGCCGCCATGCGTTTCCTCGCCGGTCTCCGCCTGCTTCTTCTCGCCCTCGCGCTGATCGGCCTGATCGGCGGACGCGGCGCCGTGTTTCCCGTTGCGGCCGCCCACGCGGCGATGACGACCGCCGATCTGAAGCACGATTGCTGCGGCAAGACGTCATCCGCCCCCGTCGAGAAGGCCGGCAGTTGCCTCGGCGCCGGCTGCCCCATGGCCGCGCCCGCCCTGCCGGCCGCCGCTCCGGTCCTCGATACCGATTGCGGGCGCCCCGCCGACACGCCGCTTGTCGTTCTCGAACTCGACGGCCGGTCGCCGGCGCCGCCGCTCGAACCGCCGCGCGCCTGAGCGGCCACCCTCCTCCCTTTTCTTTCCGCGACCGCCGACGCCCTGCGATGCGCCGCGGCCGGACATCAGACACAGGCAAAATCATGAAATTCCGTACTCTCGTTCCCTTTATCCTCGCCGCGTCCACCTCGCTCGCCATGGCCGGCCAGCCGGTCGAGGTACTGCTCAACGAAGGCTGCATGTGCTGCCACGAGTGGATCGCCCACATGCAGGCGGCCGGCTACACCGCCCACGCCACCGAGATGGACTACAACGCCCTCGCCTTGCGCAAGACGGCGCTCGGCATCCCCGGCGACGCCGTCTCCTGCCACACCGCGCTGGTCGGCGGCTATGCCGTCGAGGGCCACGTGCCGGCGGCGCTGGTCGACCGCCTCTTGGCCGAGAAGCCGGACGCCGTCGGCCTCGCGGCGCCCGGCATGCCACTCGGCTCGCCCGGCATGGGCGCCGACGCCGATGCCGAGCCGTTCGACGTGCTGCTGATCAGGAAGGACGGCAGCACCGAGGTGTTCGCCACCGTCCAGCCCGACAAGAGCTGATCATCGGGCGCCCGGAGTTCCGGACGGTTCCGGGCGCCTATCGCCGGGCCAGCGTCGCGATGCGCGCCGACATCTCGGAGATTTCCTTGGTCTGCGCCTCGATGATCGCCTCGGCCATCTTCCGGCTGTCTGCGTCGGCGCCGTATTTGAGTTCGATCCGCGCCATGTCAATCGCCGCTTGGTGATGGGCGAGCATGCCGCAATTGAAGGCGAGGTCGGCATCGGCGATGCCGGCCGCTGCCATCATCGGCCCGTGCATGCGGTTGATCGCCTGCATGGTCTCGGTCTGCGCGGCGGCAGCGGTGCCGGCCTCGCCGGCGTTCGAGACTTGCGCCTCCGAAGCGGGGCGCGGCGCGCCGGCCATGTCGTCGTGGGGGTCGTCGGAGCCGGGCATCGCCTGCTCGGGCGGCACGATGGCGGCGCGGCAGGCCTGCGGCAGGATGGACAGATCGGTTTGCGGCGCCTCCTGGGCGACGGCGCCGGCGACCGGCCCTACAAGGGCCATGGCAAAGAGGATCGGGCGTATCCGCATCGTAAGTCTCCCGTGGCTGGAGCGCGGCCCATCCGGCTCGGCGCGCCGGCGATGCCGCCATAGGCATAACGCCGACGACCCGGCTCGGGTTCGCCGCCGATGTCCGAAACCGGCCATGGCGAAATGTCCATGGAGCGGTCGGCGCGGAACAAACCGCCATCCGAACGGTTAACCCCCGGATTCCAATCTCAAGCTCTGGAGGCTGCCATGCACGCCGAAGCGATGATCCGCTCTCATCCCGCCCTGAACGGCGCCGTCGATAACGATCTGCTCCGCTGCATCGAGGCCTGTCTCGATTGCGCGCAGACCTGTACGTCCTGCGCCGACGCTTGCCTCGGCGAGCAAAACGTCGACGACCTGCGTCAGTGCATCCGCCTCAACCTCGACTGCGCCGACCTCTGCCTGGCGACAGCCACGATCGCCTCGCGGCGCACCGGCTCCAATGGCGACGTGCTCAGGGCGGTCATCCTCGCCTGCCGCGACGCCTGCCGGGCCTGCGCCACCGAATGCGGCCGTCACGCCACCATGCACGAGCATTGCCGCGTCTGCGCCGATGCCTGCCGGCACTGCGAAGACGCCTGCGCCACCGCCGCCGACGGCATCAAGTCGTCGCTACAGTAACCGGCGCCCTGGGGCTGAGGTTCTTGGAAGAGTGGCGAGCGTGCCGGAGGTCCACCCGGCACGCTCGCCACCTTTGTTTTCATAAAAGACCGCAGGACATACCGGATCAGGGGCGCTTAATGTATGGGCTTTTTGCTCCAGGCGGAGTCTTTGCCCACATGCAGATTCGGTATGCCGCCCGCCACGAGGTCGAGATCCTTTTCCGACAGCTCCTGCCCGTCGGATAGCTTGTCCAGCCCGGCGGCGAGTTCTTCCGCCGTGAAGCTGAAGCCTTCGCGGGCACCCAGGGCAACGACGGCGGCCGGCCCCTCCTGCATCGCTGCCGCGGCCTCCGCCTCCAGCGCTTCGCTCGCCCGAACCTTGTCGTAAAACTGCTCCAAAGCCTGCATGCTCATGATGTCTTGATCTCCATTCAGTATGGGTCCCCCCGTCCAGGGAGGCGTCAATCAGGGTCGCCGCGCCGTTTCCTTGCCGAGGTTGGGCGCGACGGCCATGCTGGCCGTGCCACCGGCGACCAGATCGAGGTCGGCATCGGAAAGCTCACCGTCCACCGGAGCCGACCGACGCGACAGAGCAGCCAGAAGCTCCTCCTCCGTGAACTCGAAGCCCTTCAGGAAACCCAGAACAACGAGAGATTCCGGGCCATCTTCCAAAGCATTGGTGGCCAGCGCCTCAAGCTCCGGATCGGAACGCACGCATTCGTAGAATGTCTTGAGGGATTCGATACTCACGGAAAACGTCCCGACATGGCGGTTTTTCACTCCTCGTCACGGGGAGGCATGAATTCGCGAACGGCCGCAGCCACGGCCGGTCAGATTTCAGGCTCGGCAACACCATGCGGGCCAGCGCCCCGCCGATGCGCCGGGTGGCCGCGACATTCGCCGGTAAGCTGATGCCGGAAGGAGGCGGGCAATCGAGCGCTGGCGCTGAAGATCGTCTCGACGCGCTCGGCAAGGGACGCAAACCGGCGAAGGGTCAGGGCGACCATGCGGGGGCGACTGTCGTGGCTGGTGTAGTAGACCGCGACGGAATCCCGGCCGAGGCGCGCCGCCTGCCTGGAGTAGCAGTGATAGTAGGCGCCGACCATGATGCCGGCGTGCCGATAGGCCGGGTCGAGATAGGCTTCCAGATAGCGGATCGCCGGCACGTCGGCGTTCGCCTCGACAAGGGGGCGGCGCGTTTCCGTGGCCAGCAACCAGCCGACGAGTTGGCCGTCGCGACGGATGGCGATACTGAAATCGTCGGCCAGTTGTTCCGCCTGACGGATCGGGCCCGACATGTCCGCCGCCTCGGGGGTCGAGAGGTATCGCTCCACCGCCTCGACGTCGGCGGCGTTCAGCTCCAGGGGCTCGAAGGCGTATGACCGCGGCGCGGCAAGGCGCCCGGCGATGCCGGGCCAGGCGCCGACCTCGTCGGCCATTTTCCCGACGCGGCCGATCACCACCAGCCCGCTCGGCCGCGAAACCGTCCAGCCGGCTCTTGCCAGCAAGGCCTCCAGCGCATCCCGCCCCGGCATCGTTTCGTTGTAGTTCGCCCGGCATTCGGTCGCTCCGCGCCCGGATGCCTCCGCCTGCCAGGCATCGAGGAGGCGCCCGCCGAGCCCCAGCCTGCGCGCCGCCGGGGCAACGGCGATCGACAGCAGCTCGCATCGGGACTTTCCCGGCAACAGGGTGCCGAGAGCCAGCCCGACCGGACGCGCGCCGGCAATGAGGCCGACCGCGATGACGTGATCCGGCACCGGCTCAAGCCAGCTGCCGACCCGCCCGAACGTGAACGGGGAGAATAGTCCGGCATTTCCCCTGAGCACCGGAAACGAAACTCTCGGAGGTATCGCCGGATGATCCGCCGATACCTCGCCTGGTCGGGCGGGCAATCGTCTCTGTGCTGCCGCAGACATGCCGCACCTTTCTCCATGCTGTCTTTCAGGCTATGTGCCTGTATTCAGACTGGAAATAAAGCGCAGCCCCTCCCATGGGACGATATCGGCGGAGTTTGGGATAGGATGTCGGGAGAGGCATCGCCGTCACCCGGCAGTCACGTCTTGGCGTGCAGCTTGTCGAGCCAGGTCTGCATCCAGTTGCTCTCCTGAAAACCGATATCGGCTTTCAGGCGAATGCCCTCGCGGGCGTTCCGGATGGCCTCGCTCGGGCGAAGTCCGAAATATTGCTGGAAGGCGCGGGAAAATGCGTTTTCGCTGGCAAACCCTGAGGCATAGGCGAGTTTCGCCACTGACCCGCGCGACGTGCCAACCGAGGCGAGCTTCAGGAGGGCCAGCTTCAACCGCCTCTCGCGGATATAATCGGCGATGCCGCCCAGCGGCTCGAACAGGCGATAGAGGGCGGAACGCGACAGGGCGAACTGGCGCATGATCATTTCCGTCGAAAGCGACGGGTTGGTCAGGTTGCGCTCGATGAACACCTGAACAGTTTGAAGGTTGGAATCCATCAGCGTGCCGCGCCCGGCGGCCACGGCGGCGGAAAGCCCGCTCGATACCAGAACGGATGCGACATCCGCCGCCAGCTTCCCATCCGGGCCGGCAAGCTGCGGGGCAAGCTTGGCCATCGTCATCATGTGCTCGCCGAGCAGGATGCCGAGCGTGGACGTGCCATCCAGCCGCGCGCCGTGCAGTTCGTCGATGACCCGGGGCATCAGGCGGATCATGGCGCGCGGCAGGATCAGGCTGATGATGTCCATGTCCGTGGTCTGGCTGCGCATCGGCCGGCTGAGGTCGAAACAGACGATATCGCCGGCAACGCCCTTGGCCAGCCCGCCATCGGCATTATAGGCGCATTGACCGTTCACATAGAGCTGTATCAGCAGGTGGTCGACGCCCGTCGCGGCCACCAGCTCGCTCGAACGATGAAAGCGCTGGGCGACCGCCGACGACTTGCCGATCAGGAAATGCCCGAGATTGTAGCTTGCAAGATCGGCCCTGAAGCCGTCGAGCCCGTCGGTTACCGGAACCGCGTCGAACAGGCTGGATACGCCGATCCGCCAGCGCTCGTAGTTTTCTTCGTGGCTCAAGTCCGACGATCGGATCAACTGGTATTCAGTTTGGCTGTCGGTCACCTGGGTCGCTCTCTGAAGGTATTCATTCTCTTCGCTAAGCAGATCAATACTCAGCCCAAGCGTCGAGAAATATGAGTAACGGAAGGCTCAAGACAAAACGCGTTTTCAGATCAGGCGACCGACCAGCATCGTCGCCCATACTACCTTGCATGCAATGTGTAGCGCCTGATCCCCGTGAATGGAGATAATTCCTTGGTTCTTGAGGGAGTCAATGGAAAAGTGAGCCGTCGTCTCCAGAATTCCGACGATGAGCGAGCCTGTCACGAGGCCCGCCAGCCCACCATGGATGACCGAATGCGCGCCCAGAAGATAGTACCAGGGCACGCCCGGAACCGGCGTCTTCCAGTTCTTGCCGCGCGCCATGAAATCGTTCTGCAATGGATAGTCCCCGAGCGCGTGACCGAAGACCAGCAGCGCCAGGACAACGAGAAAACCCTCCGGCATCATGGCAGGTGTTCCTCGCTGCGGGACAGGCGGGTCAGCATGTGTTCGAAGCGGGCGCCGGCCAGCGATATCGTATCGAGGATGCCGTCATCCAGCTCGTCTTCCATCACCGCTCCCGCCCTGAGCCCGTTGCGCGAGTTGATGCGCTGGGTGGTGGAGCGCAGACGATCGGCGAGAAAGATCGCCAGCGCCTTGTAGAAGCGTCCGCAGAAGGCCGGGTTTTCGTTCAGCCGGGCTTGCAGGTCTCCCTTGTCCACTGCGAGAACGAAGGCCCCGTCGGCGGCCTCGACGGTAGCGGACGGCGGCGCCGAGTCGACCAGCGACATCTCGCCCACCACCTCGCCGCGACCGAGCCGGGCGACCTCGCCGATGCCGGAAACCGTCACCACCACCTCGCCCGACAGGACGAAGAACAGGTCGCTGGCCAGTCGACCCTCGGAAATGAGCACCTGCCCGGCGGACGCCGAGAACCGCCGCCCCTTGCGGGCCATCCACTCGATGTCCTCGTCGTCGAGCTGGCCAAGGATGTAAAGCACTTTGCGCATCAGGCCTCGTTCTCCAGGAGTTGGCGCCGGGCAAGCGCGTGAAAGAGCCCCCCGGCCTCGATCAACTGGTCGTAGCTGCCGCTTTCGACGAGGCGGCCCTTGTCCATGACCAGTATCCGGTCGACCTCGCGGATGGTGGACAGCCGGTGGGCGATGACGATCCGCGTCACCTGCAGACGAGCCAGGGTATCCGTCACCACCCGCTGGGTCCGGTTGTCGAGGGCGCTGGTCGCCTCGTCGAGAAGCAGAATCTTGGGCTCGTTGACCAGGGCGCGGGCGAGCAGGATCCGCTGCCTTTGCCCGCCCGACAGCGCGCCGCCGCCGTCGTTGAGGACCGTGTGCATGCCCATGGGCATGGCCTCGACGTCGGGCGCCAGCGCGACCAGCCGTGCCGCGGCCCAGGCGGCTTCCAGGCCGAGCCCCGAGGCGCCCGCGATATTCTCGTAGATCGAGCCCGGCGTGATACGGCCGTTCTGCAGGACGACGCCGATCTCCTTGCGGAGCAGGGTGGGGTCCAGCCGATCCGACGGCTTGCCGTCGAACAGCAGCCCCCCCTCCTCGGGCGTCTCGAAACCGAGAAGGAGCCGCATGATCGTCGACTTGCCGCTGCCGGACTCGCCGACGATGCCGATGTATTCCCCCGGCCTGATGTGGAAGCTGACGTCCCGCAGGATCAGCGGGCCATCGGGCGAATAGCGGAAGTGCACCCGGTTGAAGGCGATTTCGCCGGACAGCCGGCCCGGCGCCTCCCTTTGCCGGGAGACTTCCGGCGCCGTCTCGACGATCGGCATCGTCCGCGCCACCAGCGGGTTGATGGTCAGTAGCTCGGATACTGCGTTGATCGAACCCGTCAGAGCGGCCGACACCTGCCCGAACGCCGTTATGAAGGCCACGAACATGCCGGTGGAGAGGCTGGCCGCCTCGCCGACCGCGTCGCTGCCCATCACCATCGCTTCGAGGGACGCACTGGCTATCTCCGATTTCATGACCAGCAGCACGCAGCCGAACAGGAACAGCAGCGACAGCGGGCCGAGAACGGCGACGCCGACCATCTGCCAGCCCTGCCAGCGCCGCGACTGTTCCAGTGCGTGGCGCTCGTTGACGGTGCGCCATGTCCATTCGGCGAAAGCGCGCATTTCTGCCGCCGCCGCCCGGAGCTTGGGCAGCCCAACCAGGATCTGGAGCAGGAAGCTGGCGCCCCGCCGCTCGAAGCGCGCCCGTTCGTGCAGCAATTGCCGCCGGGCGATCCAACCCGACAGGACGACCGTGACGAAAATGGGGGCGAGCGCGAACAGGGTCAGCCGCCAGTTGATGAAGGCCATGGTGGCGAGACCCGACAGCGTACCGATCAATCCGAACACGCCGGCCAGCGTCGATCCGGTCAGAAGCTGGCGCACCTCCTGCAATCCAAGGGCCCGCTGCCCGAGTTCGCCCACTGCGTAACGCTGGAAGAAGCTGGCGGGAAGCCGAAAGAGGCGCGAGACGATCGCCGCCTGCATCCTGGCGTCCAGCGTCGCCTCGATCCGCTCGACCGCCATTGCCCGCGTCAGCTCGAAGAACGATTGCCCGAGCGCCGCCGCGACGAGCAGCAGCGCAACCTGCCACAGCCCCGATCGATCGTTGAGCGGCACGACCGTGTCGAACAGCACCCCGGTCGCCAGCGGCAGCAAGGCCATGGCCGCCGCCGCCAGGATCGAGGTGACGACGACGAGCCGGGCCTCCGCCCCCATCCCCCGCGTGGCGAAGCGGGCGAGATCGGCGAAACCGAGCCGCTTGTCCTCGAGCAGCGGATAGAGCTGAAGAGCCTTCTGACGGAGCGTCGCGGCGACCGCCGCGTCCACCTTGCGACTGCCGTCCGGGCCGATTGCCAGGAAACCGCCCCGCCGCGCCGGTACCAGCGCTAAGGGTTCTCCCTCGGCGGTCTCCGCCAGCATCGGCAGGCCGTCGCGTTTCCACCATCCCTCTTTCAGGACGATATCGCGGTAGTCCAGCAGCAGATCGCCGAGGACCGGCTCGAATGCCCTTGCGTCCGCCAGCTTCCGCCGCGTTTCGTCCGAAAGGTTTCGCAACGGCCGACCGAGGGACTTCATCGCCGCCTCGATCGCGGTGTGCCAGGGATTGCGGGCCGGAGCCCTGACCCCGCCGACATTGGCAAGGGCGCCCAGCGCCTCCGAAAAGCGACCGATCGACGAGGTCGCCTGGATGTCCTGCCGCCGGCTCGCCGCCGCGCGCTCGGCCTCGAACAGGGCAAGGACGGCCTCCACCGTCATGCGGGAGAGGTTGGCGAGGCCTTCGGCCATGTCCCGCGCCGACGGATCGACCAACGGGCGCAGCCTGCCGCCATCCCTCGCCACCAACTGGCCGGGCGCGGCGATCGGAAACGGCGAGGCCGGCTCCAGGATACGACCGTTCCAGATGAATGCAGGCTCGTCTGCGACGACCAGGGCGAAGCCGCCGGCCGCCGCCGAGCAGGTCTCTCCCGGCTGAAGATCGACGGCTTCCGTCTCGATCAGCCGGGTCGGCCAATCGAGCCAACCGCCGAGCGCCCCGTTCATGCCGCGCACCCATTCGGCGATCGCCGATGGCCTGGCCATCGCCGCCTCGATGCCGATCCGCTCGAATGAGGAGCCAAGCCCGCCGATGGCGACGAGGCGCCCGTCCGATGCCGCCGCCATCGAGAACAACAGCCCGCCCTTTTCCATGCGGAACAGATGGCGGCGCGCCTCGCCGACGCGGTCGAGCACGAAGATGTCCGCGTAGCCCCGGAGCAGCCGGTAGGCAGCCTGTTCCCCGTCAAGCGCCAGCGGTCTGTTTCCGCCGCCTTCGATGATCAGCGTCAGCGTCTCGTCGGCCTTGAAGGGTTCGGCACTCCGATGCATCAGGCGTCCCCCCGCACCAGTCGGGCATACTCGCCGTCGAGCCGCATCAGCGTGTCGTGGTCGCCCCGCTCGACGATGCGGCCACGGCTCATGACGACGATCTCGTCGCAGTCGCGAACGGTGCTGAGCCGGTGGGCGATGATCAGGCAGCCGCAGCCGCGCCGCCGCAGGTTGTCGTCGATCTGCTTCTCGGTCACCGGATCGAGCGCGGCGGTGGCTTCATCGAGCACGACGAGGGCGGGATTGGCGCTGAGGACCCGCGCCAGTTCCAGCCTCTGGCGCTGCCCGCCGGAGAAGTTCAGGCCGCCTTCAGCGACGCGCGCATCGAGCTGCCCCGGCCGCATCAGCACGTCGTCGAGGATCGCCGCATCGGAGAGGGCGGCTATCAGCGCCTCCTGCGGGATCGCGTCGTCCCAGAGTGTCAGATTGTCGCGGACCGAGCCCTCGAACAGGAATATCTCCTGATCGACATAGCCGATCACCTGCGACCGGCGCGACTGGGTCAGCCTGTGGGCGTCGACGCCACCGATGCGGATCTCGCCGCTCCAAGGCTGCTGTAGGCCGGCGATCATCCGGCCGACGGTGGTCTTGCCGCTGCCCGATCCGCCGACCAGCGCAACGCGGGCGCCGGGCTTCAGGTGCAGAGAAAAATCCTGGATCAGTGGCGGATCGAGCGGAGAATAGCCGAAGCTGACGCCATCGAGTTCGACCCGGCTCGAGGCCGGCAGAACGGAGGCATCGCCCTCGGCGATCCGTCTGGCGCGGCTCACGTCGGCGATCTTGACCAGATCGGCGCGGATGGTCTGGATCTGGCCGGCGAGGCCGACCAGTTCGAGCATCGGCGCGTTGAAGTTCCGGGCAAGCCCCTGGAAGGCGACGAGGGTGCCGAGCGTCATGTGGCCGTTCATGACGCCGATGGCGCCGACCACCAGAACAAGAACATTGGCGAGGGCCTGGATCAGCGCGGGAATGGCATTGATCAAGGTCTGCGCCTGGGCGAGGCGCGCCCTGGTGCCGAGCACCTTGCTGTGCAGCCCCGTCCACCGTCGATAGGCCTGAGCCTCCATGTTGGACGCCTTCAGGGTTTCGATCGCCCGGATCGGTCCGAGCGTGGCGGCGAGCAGGGCGCCCATGTCCACGCCGAGCCTGGTGCTTTGCGTCCGCTGGACCTTGCCGCCCTGGTGGATGACCACGACGTAGAGCAGTTGAATGGCGAACATCCAGCCGGCCAGAAGCGGGTTCATCATCCACATGATGGCGGCGTAGGCGAACAGGCTGGTCAGGTTGAAGACCGCCGACGACAGGCGGCCGGACAGGAGGTCGGCGACCCGTTCGTTGGCGCCGAGCCGGCCGGACAGCTCGCCGGGGTGGCGCTGGGCGTAAAACGCCGCCGGCAGGAGAAGCATGTGCCAGAGCAGCTTGCTCGACGGCACGACCACCTGCTTCATTTCCAGCCGCCGGAGGCCGGCCTGCTGCAACGCCGTGGCAAGCCCGCGCAGCAGCACGACGAAGATCAGGGCAAGCGCGAAGGGCAGGAACCAGTCTTCCTGCTGCGCGACCAGGATCGTGTCGATGAAGGCGCGCGTGAAGACGGGAACGGCGATGCCCGGCACCACCAGCACCAGAGAGGCCAGCAGAACGAACAGCAGGCCCTTCTTCGATCCCTTGAGGCGCTCCAGCATCAGCGGCAGGGCGAGCGGCGGCTCGCCGGCCGGGCGGAAGTCCTCCGAGGGCTCGAAGGCGAGCACCACGCCGGTGAAGGCCTGTGAAAGCTCGTCGATCGACACCGTCCGGCGGCCGGAGGCGGGATCGTTGATCTGGGCCTTTTTCCCCCGGATGCCCTCCAGAACGACGAAATGATTGAAATTCCAGTGCAAGATGGCCGGCCAGGGAACGTCGGCCAGATTGGCGACCTCCTTTCGGAAGCCCTTTGCCTTCAGCCCGTAGCCACGGGCGGCCTTCAGGAGATTGCTTGCCTTGGTGCCATCACGCGAGACGCCCGCGGCAATGCGCATCTCCTCGAGCGTCACCCAGCGGCCGTGATGGGCGAGGATGATCGATAGGCAGGTCGCGCCGCATTCGACGGCCTCGATCTGGAGGATCTGCGGCGTTGCCCGGCTCCTGTTGCGAGAGCCGGCGCCGCCTGACGAACCGAGAGCCAGCGCGCCGATCATAGGCCGGCCACCGTCTTCAGGAAGGGTATCAGGAAGGATGCCGGCTTTCGGCTATCAACCGTCACCTTGGCGGTTCCGGTCGTCCCCGGACTGAGGCTGGCCAGCGAGCCGGTGCCGCCGGACCAGCGGTAGCCGCTGGCGGTCGCCGCGTCCCGGTCGAGTTCGACCTGCACGGCGAAGGGCGCCCCCTCCTTGGAGAACCGGCCGACCAGCGCGTCGTTTTGCAGCACTGCCTGCATGCCCTCGCGGGTCGCCGGAAAATCCGACACCGACGTCACGCGGCCGACCAGCGTGCCCCATTCCTCCTTCTGCATGCCGCCAAGCTCGATATGCACGGGCATGCCGGCCTTGACGCGCTTGCCTTGCGCGGGTGGCACGTACAGCATGAACTCAAGCGAGCCGTCGCCGCTTGCCACCGATGCGATGCGGGTACCGGCCGGCGTATAGGCGCCGAACGGCGCCTTCCACTCGACCAGGATGCCGTCGGTGGGGCTGGTGATCTTGCCGAAGGTCGAAAGCTGCAAGTCGAGTTGCCGAACCTCGGCCTCCGCCGCCAGAACCTTCTGCTCCTGCTCGAACAGCCGGCGCTCGTCCTCCGACCGGCCGGCCAGTTGCTCCGCCGTCAGCGTCAGCAAGCCGGTGCGCGCCGTAGCAATGTCGAGGCTGGCATTTGACAACTGCTCGCGGGCCTGCTGGACGGCGTTGGCGGTGGTGACGCCCGACGCCGCCAGCTTCTCCTGGTTTTCGACGAACCGGCGATAGGCCTCCTGGCGCTGCTCGGCCGCCCGGATCTGCGCTTCAAGAGCCGTCTTGCGGGCATCGGCATTGTCCTGCCTCGCCACGCCCAGCACCTTTTGTTCGCCGCGCAAGGCGTCCAACGCCTGTCGCGCCGCGCTGGCCTGCGCCTCGGCCATCTCCAGGCGGGTCGATATGTCCGGCTGGCTGATCTCGGCCAGCACGTCGCCCTGGCGAACCCGGTCGCCGAGTTCGGCATGCCGCTGCGTCAGCGGTCCGGAGGCCGCCGCGATCGCATCGACGATCTGGCCGCCGCCGTAAATCAGGATGCCCTGACCGGAAATGCGGGTGGGAACGCTCGCCGTGAAACCCCAGACGATGAAGGTCGCCAGCAGCACGGCAACCCCGGCCAGCGCCATCCAGCCGCCCGGACTGGTTATGACGATGGCGTCGTCCAGCTGTTCCGGAGACGACAGCCGGTCCAGCGCTTCCTGCCGGTAGAGATTGTTGTTCTGGTGAGACATGATCCAGCGTTTCCGGACTACTTGGAGCGTGCGATATAGACGCCGTCCCAGGCCTCGCCGGGCAGTTCGGCGAGGAGGAAGGCAAGGCGTTCGGCATAGATGGCGTAGAGGGCGTCCATCGTGCGAGGAGCAAGGCCGCGCAGCGCGTCGAGCCGTTCCCTTGCGGCGCTGAAGTCTCCCCGGCGATAGAGGCGGATGAACTCGTCGTGCACCTGCTGCAAGGAGACGAAATCCGGCCGCCGCGCCATGGCCTCGTCGCCTAGAAGCGCATGCAGGCGAACCGGTACCGACCTCCCCTTGACGCGCACGAGATCCAATTCGAGGAAGGCGAACTGCGGGGCCGCCTGACGGGTGAACTCGCTGACGGCGATGTCCACGCCGTAGAACTTGGTCAGGCTTTCGATGCGCGAGGCGAGATTGACGCTGTCGCCCAGCGCCGAATAGCTGAAGCGCTGCGCCGAACCCAGATTGCCGACGCAGGCCTCGCCGGTATTGAGGCCGATGCCGATGCGGATCGGTTCGGATCGCGTGCGATTGAGGGTGTCGACCACGTCCAGCATGGCGAGCGCGGCTCGACAGGCCTTCTCCTCGTGCCGGTCGATGTCGAGCGGCGCATTCCAGAACGCCATGATCGCATCGCCGATGTACTTGTCGATGGTTGCTTCGCCTTTCAGCAACACGTCGGTCAGCGGCGTCAGGATGGTGTTGATGAGCCCCGTCAGCGCCTGCGGGTCCATCCCCTCCGACAGCGTCGTGAAGCCGCGAATATCCGAGAAGAGCACCGTCACCCGCCGCGTTTCGCCGCCGAGCTGCAAGGCGCGCGGTTCGTTGGCGAGGCGCTCCACCAGCGCCGGCGCGAGGTAGCGCCCGAAAGCACCCTTGACGAACCGCTTCTCGCGGTTCTCGAGCGCCAGGCGCAAGGGGGTGAGGACGAGGAAGACGACCAGCAGCGTCAGCAACGGCCCCACGGGGTCCAGCAGATATTGCCCCTTGGCGAAGGCGAACCAGGATGCGGCCATCAGCGCGGCCGACAGCAACAGGAAAGCCAAGGTGATGAGCACGGCGCCGCTTCGGCTGGCAATCCCGATCAGGATCAGCCCCGACAGGAACGCGGCCAGCAAGGTTCCGCCTTCGGCCCAGTCCGGCGCCTTCAGGAAGGAACCGGCTACGATCTGATCGATGATCTCGGCGTGGACGTTCACGCCCGGCACGGCCGAGGCGATGGGCGTGGCGACGATGTCGCGCAGCCCCACCGCGCTGGTGCCGATCAGCACGATCCGCCCCTCGACCGCCGCCGACGCCTCGGCGCCGAGCCGCCCGGCGATGAGGTCCGCCGCGCCGATCACCGGCATGTTCGGCATGCCCGAATAGTAGATGCGCAGGCGTCCGTCGGCGTCGGTGGGAACGGTCAGGCTGCCGACGCGCAGGTCCACCATGGCCGGCTCGCCGCCGCCACCCTCACCGCTCGCATCGCTGGTGCGGATCACGAAACCCGAGGCGCCCTGGGCGATCCGCAGCGCTTCCACGCTGAGGGCCGGGAAGATCGCGTCGCCCGCCACCGCCGCCAGCGGCATGGCGCGGATCACGTTGTCGCGGCTGGTCGTAAACGAGAAGAAGCCCACCCCGGCGGCGGACGCCTGCAAGGGCTCGATATTGCGCACAGCGCCGGAGAAATGCGTCAGATAGCGACGGGGATCGGTGCCCCCGAAGGCGAAGCCGGCCTTGGGCTTGGGCGGCGGCTGCCGCCCCTCGTCGGTCAACGCCAGCCCGACCGCCGCATTGGCGCCCGACAGCGCCCGCGCGAGATCGGCATCGCTGTCGAGCGCCTCCGCTCCGGTGGGGAGGCTGACGATGGCACCGTGTTGCCGAAGGTCATCGACCGCCCGGCTGAGGGACAGCCGATCCGGTTCCGAAAACACGATATCGAAGCCGATGGACGCCGCGCCGAGCGCGTGCAGCCGATCGACGATCGCCGCGACGACCCGCCGCGACCACGGCCATTGGCCGAGTTCGGCGATGGACGCTTCGTCGATGTCGATGACGACGACCGGTGGTTCGGTCGCCTCCCTCGGCAGAAGCCGCTGGTAGCCATCAAAAAGCTGGTTGGTCAGCACCTCGGTGGCGGTCGGCCAGATGCGCATCGCGACGAGGCAAATCGCCAGTGCCAAGGAGCCGGCCACCAGGGTCAGCCGGCTCAAGGTGAACAGGCGCGCCGCCCTTTGCCCTGGCACCTGTGTCATTCGATCGCGCCACCTGACATCGGGGACATCAGTTTCTGTCTCCAGCGAAGATGCCGGAGGCCGACCAGAGGCCGTCGGCGGTGGTGAAGGCGCCGATCAGCCCTTCGGCGGCCAGTCCGTTGCCGTTCACGAACGAGCCAGTCAGCGAGGTGGTGCCGTTGGTGCCGGTGAAGGTGGAGGAACCAGCGAAGGAAACGTTGCTGCCGAAGCTGTGCCCGTCGAAATCGCTGATCGCCACGCTGCCGGTACGGGATGCGAAATTCACCGACGCCGCCATGTCGCCGGTCGCGATATACTGGCTGCTCCCATCGAGGACGGTTCCAACGGCGTGCCCGGAATAGGTGGCCGTTCCGGTCACGGGCATGTCGATATTGGCCGTGACGTCGCCGATCACCCAGTTGCCCATGTGCGACGAGGTGACGTAGCCGTCGGCGTTGTCGGCCTCTCCCCACCAACCCCAGCTCAGATAGGAACAGGAACACAGCGCCGAGGACGTGCCACCATCGAAGATCTTCACCGGAACCAGTGCCGAATTGACGACGTAGGAGCGATGGTTGGAGCCCGAGGATGCAAAGGCCGCATCGTCGAGATAGACGGCGCCGCCATAACTGTCGGTGAAGCCGATCTCGTCGTTGTAGAGGTTGCCGTCGTCGTCGAACCGCTTGAAGGCGGCGCTGAAGGTGCCATTGGTTCCATTGAACGTCATGCTGACGGTGCCGGCTTTCAGCGCGACGGACCCGTTCAGCGACCTGGCGACGGAACTGTATCCGGTCAGCGTCTTGCCGGCGTAGCTCCGGCTGGCGGTCTGGTCGGTCGAGACGAGATTGGCCACGTGCGCCGTCGAGAAATCCGTATCGCCGATCGCCAGCGACATCCCGAAATTGGGCGAGTCCGTGAACACGGCGTTCGCGTCGTCGAGATCGTTGGTCAGAACGAGATTCTGTCCGTTCGACCCGAAGATCGACGTTCCGCCGCCAGCCCCGGCGGCGCTCGCCACGGTGCCATAGTAGGAAACGCTCCCGTCGCTGGCGTCGAGCCTCTGGCTACCGCCGCGATTCCCGACGAAGCCATAGGAAACGCCATCGCTCAGGCGCTCGATGCTGCCCGTCGTCACGCCGATCGCGCTTTTCTGGCCGGCGCCCGTCCCGTCGATCACCAGCCAGGCCTGAAGCCCCTTGGCGGCGATGTCCGGATTGCTGTTGGCGGGCGTGGCCGCGACCAGGAAATCGCTCGATTGGGCACCGCTCATGTCGACGCCCGACAAGGCAGGCCCATAGGCGAAGGGAATCGTCGCCCCCACCCCCGTCGTCAACCCGGTCAGGGCGTCGGCCGTCAGCGAATAGTGGCGCGTTCCCGAGGAGGAAAAGACGCTGGAGACATTCGCGGTGGGCGTTCCGGCGATCACGTAGAGCGGATCAGCGCCGCTCGTCAGCATGTAGGCCCGGAAGCCCTCCATGCCCACATAGCCGAGGCCGGAATAGCTCGAGCCGCCATAGGCGACACCGCCGATGGCATGGCTCGAAAAAGCGCTGTCAGCATAGACCGGCAGTGTCAGCGTAGTGCCGTCGGCGAGCGTCGCGATACCGTCCGAGGCGTCGGCGCCGGTCAGCAAGCCCTGACGATCCGTCTCGGCCGAGCCGCCGAGAATGCCGTTGCCGCCGCCATCGGCGGGATCGCGGGAGGTCAGGACACGGATGGCCGCGGGGGGCGCTCCCCCCGGCGTCTCCGAGGCTTTTTCGGCGGCGCGCTCGACAGAGTCCGTCTGCGCGGCCTCCACGACCTTTTCGGAGATATTTCCCGGACGGGGAAGCGGCACGGGGATGTTCGAGGCGATCGGGCTGCCCGAGTTGTGCAGATCGATGCCGCTGTTGCGAACGTTCCCGTCGCCCGGCGGGCTGACGGCGCCGCCGGTCGTGCCGGGGCCGCCGGCCAGCCGGTCCTGTATCGAGCGCAGGAAGGACGGCGGCGTGCGGATCACCTGGGCCTCACCGCCGTCGACGGTGATCGAGTATCCGGCCTTGAACAGCCTGTTGCTGACCCCGCCCGCCGACAGCGTCACCTCGTGGCCGAAAATCAGCGAGACATGCGGCGGAGCCGAAGTTTCGCCATCGCTGCCGCCGCCTCGCGCCTTTCCGGCGCCCCTGCCCTTGCCGCCGGATTGCTGGCCCATCTTGCCGAGGTCGATGTCGACGACGGCGCCGCGAATGCCGGCCGTGCCGATCGGCGTGTTGATGGTCGCGCCATCCGGCGTCTTGGAGGTTCGCCCGCCGATGAAGCGCATGAAGCCCTTGGAGAGGCTGGCGGTAACCTTGGCCGTTCCGGCGTCGGGGTCATAGACGAAGCTGTCGATGATCAGGCTGGAGTTCGGCCCGACGGTAAAGGTGGTTCCATCGGCGAGGAGTATCTGCACCAGGCCTTCGCCGCTGGTATCGATCACCTGATTGTAGACCACCTCGTCGCCGAGCGTGATGGTCTTCGCCACGCCGCCCGGCCGTTGCGCCCGGGCGTCGGGATTGACGGCCGAGGTGACGCCGACCCGCGTCGCGGCGTGCGCGTTGTCCAGCGGCGCAGCAATAGAGAGCGCGACCCCAACGGCGACGAGGCAGTTCCTTGACGGAGCCATGTCAGAAAACCTTTTTCAGACCAATGCTTAGGAAGAAATTGTCAGACTCGGAGGTGTCGTAGTTGGACCAGGCGTGCTGGTAGCCCGCCTGAAGCTGAGCCGCGAGATCCGCCTTGATCGGAATTGTCTGGATGAGGTTGACGCCCCATTTTGTCGTGTCCTGACTGTCGGTGCTGATCATCGGATCGGCTTCGTCGTAGAAGCGGCGGGACAGCTGGCTGGACAGGGCGAGGTTCCAGGCACCCGGCAGGGCATCGATCGGCGAGGCATAATCGACGGAGAAGCCGGCGACGCCGCCGACCTGCCAATAGGTGTTGTAGGCCGTTTCGGCCTCGAAGCGGTCGGCGATGCCGGCAATGCCGACGCTGACCGAGGGATTGAGGCGATAGGTCGCGGCCATCTGAAGCTGGAAGCGGTCGCCGCTTTTCTCGGCCATGGTCGGATGGTCGTCGGAGTTGTAGAAGGTCTCGCGGCGATACTCTCCCCGTAAGCCGTAGTAGACGTCGGTGGTCGGCCTCGCGCCGAGCAAGGCCCCCGCGCCGTAGGACGCAAGGAACGGCTCGCCGGCAAGCAGGGCGCCGGCCCCCACGCCGTAAAGGTCCAGCGAATAGCCATCGAGCCCGAAGCGGTTGAGATCGAACGACGGCCCGGCGGTGATTTCGACAAGGCCAAGGTTGAGATCCGAGCGATCCCGGTAAAACTCGGTTTGAGCCTGGCCGTTCAGCTTGAACTCCACGCCCTGGGCCGGCAGGTCGAACGTCGAACGAACCTCGCCGCTGGCAAAGAGGTTCGCATCCGGCGAACGCCTCGCGTCGTCGGACAGCTCGTAGCTGAGCCCCCTGAGGGTAACCAGCGCCGAGGTCGGGCCGCCGTTGGCATTGGTCTGATAGCGCGCGCCGATGGTGTACGATCCTGCGAGCCCGATCCCGTCACTCTTCTGGTCGATGGCAGCGACATAGGAGGCGACCTTCTGCCGCACCTCCTCCGGCACACCCGGCACGGCCACGGCCGCATCGAAATAGCCGCGGGCGGTCTCATAGGCACCCAGCCGGAAGTAGAGAACGCCCAGTTCCAGTTGCAGGCGCGGCAGGCCCGGCGCGAAGATCAGCATACGCTCAAGCGTGGCGATCGCCCCCTCGAGATCGCCGACCTGCGAGGATAGGGCAGCGTACTCGAACGCCGCGTCCAGGTTGTCGGGGTGGTCGAGCATCACCTGGAACAGCGCTGTGCGCCGCTGTTCGATCTTGACCACATCCTCCGCCGAGGCGCGCGGCGGGCGGTTGTGATCCGGAGGTGCGGCGATTGCGACGTGAACCGCCGATGTCGCCATCAGGAACGCGAAAACAGCGAAAAGCGCGGGCCGGCCGCCTTGAAAATTCGATTTGATGAACATGGGATCACTGAAACTACCTATAGCCTGTCGTTCCTCTAGCATGAAGCTCGGCGACCTGATGCGAAATCAACGGCTTACGAGTTGCTGTTCCGTCCCAGACTGATGGCATTTCGTCCCACGGGGCGCTTTGCGCTGCCCCGCAGGGCCCCGGTCGGCTATTGCGGCGACGTCAACAGGGGCTCGCATCACCGCCCAAATGGGATTCTCAGTCCGATCATCGCCACGCCGGAGCGAGCAAACGCCTGACATCCGTCAGGGCGAGCACGCCGAATGCGGCCTTGCTGCCCTCGGCATTGTTCTCGGCTACCATGGCGTCCACCTGTCCCTGAGGGAGTTGCGCCAACGCGCTGGTTCGACGCTGTTGGGAACGACCTTGCGGCAGTTGCGCGACATAGCCGAAGGCGAGGGATTTGCGACCAGCGCGTGCCGGGCCGTGCCGTCCGGTCTGGAGAGGCTGGGCCTGCCGCTGATCGCCCATATGCGCTTCATCCATTTCGCCGTCGTCGAGCGGATCTCGACGGACACCGTTCACCTGAACGATCCATCGTCCGGCCCGATCACCCTGACGCGCGAAGAATTCTCCCGCGACTTCACGGGCATCGTGCTCCGATTGGCGCCGCGCGACGCAAAGCCGCGAGGACGCCCATTCTCGCTCGTACGCTCGATGATCGCCGCCTTCAGGCCGCAGGTGCCGGTGTTTCTGCTGGCCGGCGTCCTGGCGGCGATCAGCGGCGTGCTGGCCTCGGCCGGCTTCTGGACACTGTCGGGAAGCGGGGATAGCGCGGCGGTTCCCGGCGGCCTGCTCCTCCTGTCGGCGCTCAGTCAGACCGGCGCACTGCTTCTTGCCACCCTTTTGGCACACGACGCGGCGAACCTCGCGCGGCGTCGGATCATCGCCGGCCTCGGCGCGGCGCCCGACCTCTATTATCTCGAAGCAAGGCCGGACAGGACGCTGGCGCTTCTCGCCGCCCTGCGGTCGCTGCAGCAAAACGGCACCCTCTTGGCCATGCTGGCATTTGTCTGGATCGCGTCGGTCCTCGCTTTCGCCGCATGGGTCGCGCCCGTCGCGGCCCTTCCCCTGGCCGCGCTTTCGCTTCTTCAGGCCGGCGTCCTGATGCGCACTTCGCTCCGGCGCAGCGGCCACGCCGCCCGCTTCGGCAGAGAGGCCATGCCGGTCCGCGCCATGGACGAGAGCTATCTGGCGGAAGCGGCGTGGTTCAGGATCGGACGCGGCGCCGATTCTCTTTTCTCCTGGCTGGCCGGCAGCCATGCGAAGGAGGCGTCGCAGGCCCTGAAAGCGTCCGAGCAATACGATATCGCGGACGCGATCGTCGTGATGCTCGACCTCTGCAAGATCGTCTTGCCGATCAGCCTCGCGGCTCGGGGCGGCGGCCATGGCGAAGACCTGCTGTTCGGCCTGATGATCGCCGCGGCAAGCAGCATGATGCTGCATGTCGCCGCCTCGGGTATGCGCGTCCGGCCGTTGAAAGACGCCCTGCTGCGCCTATCCGATCCTCCGCCCGAGGCGACAGCGCCGGTCTCGCCGGCCGCGCCATCGGACGCACGGCTCGTCATGGATAGCGTGGGTTGGGCGCCGTCCGGCGCGGCGCATCCCGTGCTGTCCGGGCTGTTGCTTCGTCTCCGTGCCGGCGAGATCGCCATCGCCCATGGGACGCCCGGATCGGGAGCCACCAGTTTCGCCCGGCTGGCCGGGGGGCTGATCGAGCCGACCTCCGGACAGGTTCGCCTCGCGGGCTCGGCGGTCCTCATCGACCATCAGCGCTTCCTGTTGCCGGGAACGCTGCGGCACAACCTGTCGCTGGGCGCCCGGGATATCGACGAGCAAGCCATGCGATCGGCGCTCGCAGCGGTCGGGCTGGATGCCGTGGTCGAGCCGCGCGGCGGGCTCGATTTCGTTGTCAAACCCGACCATCCCCGCCTCAGCGGCGGGCAGATCCGGCGTCTCATGATCGCCCGCGCCCTTTGCCGGTTGCCCGACATACTGATCCTGGACGGTGCGCTGGACAACATCGAGACGGAACTCGCCGGGTCCATCCTCGCCAACCTCGGCCAGCGGGGGCTGGCGATTGTCGTGACCACCGGGAATCGCGATCTTCTTGGCTTTGCCGATCAAACCATCGAACTGGGAGGCCGAGCGTGAGCGGCCGGGCCGCTCCGGACGAACCGATGCGCTCTCGCAGGGTGCGCTTCGCCACGCCTCCGAAGAGGGGACAGGATGCCGGCCCGCTGATGATCCGCCTGGCGGACGGCGTGAGGCTGTTCCGCCACGGCCGGCTGCGAAAGGCCATTCCGGCGCGTGCCGACCGCATCGACATGGCCTACCCCACGGCGCCTTCCGAGGGGCTTTCGCTTCTTTCCTGGATCGCCCGCTGGCATCCCGCCACTCCTCGCCCAGCCCATCTGGCGGACATGGTGCTCTGCGGGGTTCCCACCTACCTCGCACTTTTGCCCTTCCTTCTTTTTCAGGCCCCGAGCGATATCATTCGGATCGGCCTGATCGTCGCAACGACATTGCTTCTCATCGCCTCCCGGCGAAGCGACAACCGTCTGAGGCGCGACGAGAGTCTGCGCATTCACGCCCGGTTCTGGGATCACCTGTTGCGATCCCCTCCCCCTCCGGCCGACCCGGACGATCTCACGAGCGACGCCCGAAGCCGGACCTTCCAGCTGAAACAGGCACTCGAAGGCGCACTCGCGGCGGCCAGCGCCTTGCGACGGATCGTCGCCGGCGCCGCCTCACTGGCGATTGCGCTGGTCGCGCTGACCTTCATACCGCATTCCTTTTCCGGTCCCGTCCTGTTCGGCATCCCGGCCGGAGCATTTCTGGCGGGCTGGCTGGCCACGCAAGCAGACGACTGGCTTCGGGCTCGGCTTGATCTGGAAACGGATGGGCTCGATCGCATCGAGTCGAGATATGCCTCCCGCATACCGCTTCTGAGGCAACTCGGCCTCGGAGACAGCGTACTCGTCGAGCTAGAGGGCACGGGACGGCGACAGGCGCGCCGGACGCTTTGGGTCGAATTCGCTCGGGTCTTCGACCGGCCGCTGCCCGCCATGGCGGCGGCGGGCGCTCTTCTCGTCACACTTCCGGGGCACGGGCCGCAAGGCGCCGATCTTCCCGCCCTTCTTCTGTTCATCCCCGCCGTTCACGGCGCGGCCCGGCTTGGCCAACACGTCGCCCGGCTCGCCACCGCCATCCACCGGGTCGCCGCGGCGAAGGCACTCATTCTGACTTCCGGTGAAGACGACGAAGGCGGGTCGCTGGTGGTCGACGAGGTTGCACTCGACGCCATCCGCTTTCGCCACCACCACGCGACACGCCCGCTGATCGAGGGCGTCTCCCTCGCCCTGAAGCGGGGGGACATCGTGGCGTTGACGGGACCTTCCGGCTGCGGCAAGTCGACCCTGCTCGACATTCTGACGGGTCTCTGCCGGCCAGAGTCGGGCGACATATCGATCAACAGCCGCCAACGCCGTTGGGAATCCCTGTCCGCCTATCGCGGCCGCATCGCCCGCGTCTTCCAGGACGGTCTGGTCGGATCTTCGACGATCCGCACCGCCATCGTCACCAACGCTCCCGACGCGAGCGACGCCGATATTCGCCGCGCCGCCGCCGACGCCGGTCTCTTGCCGGCGATCGCCGCGCTCCCCATGGGTCTCGAGACGCTGCTGGTCGAGGGCGCCCTGCCCGCCAGTCTGCTCCAGCAGGTGCTCATCGCACAGGCGCTGGCGCAGCAACCGGACCTGATTGTCCTCGACGAGACCCTGTCCGACCTCGACACCGAAGTCGCCAAGGGGATCATCGCCGCCGCGCGGCGGCGGAACGTCATCCTGCTCTATGCCACCCACCGCGAGGATCTCGCGACGCTTGCCGATCGAAGGATCGACCTTCCCGCATCGCTGGAACGAATTGCCGGTATTGCGGGATGAAATGACGGCTTGGCCGTTTTGCCCAGGCAACCGGCCCGCCTGTAGGATCGCCGGTGCTTTCCTGCCCTCCGTCCCGCCGGGCTCCCTTGGGAGCCGGCCATCAGGCCCCATCCTACATGGCGAACCGCAAATACCTGCATTCCATCATGTTCGGGCTGATCGCCGGCGTGGACAGCCTGGGCACCAGCGTCGCGTTCGCGGCGCTGATCTTCTCCGGAACGCTCGCCGCCGGCTTCGGCAAGGGCGTCAGCGTCATGCTGCTGAGCTGCGTCATCCTTGCCGTGTACGTCGCCTGGCGAAGCGGTTACCGGGCCAGCCTCGCCCAGGTGCAGGAAACCAATGTCGGCATTCTCGCCGCCGCGGTCTCGGCCGCCGCCGCGTCGATGAGCGGGGCGACCGACGCCGAGAAGATATCGACCGTCTTCGCCATTCTCGCCGTCAGCACCATCGGAACCGGGGCGCTCTGCTACCTCTCCGGGCGCTTCCGGTTCGGCGTGCTGATCCGCTTCCTTCCCTATTCGGTGATCGCCGGCTTCCTGGCCGGCTCCGGCTGGCTGCTGATCGACGGGGCGCTGATGATGATCAGCAACGAGGCGGGCGCCGCCGGCATCCTGCGCTCGGTGGCCGAACCCGCTGTCCTCGCCGTTCTCATCCCGGCGATCGTCTTCGCCATCGCCATGAGCGCCGGCCTGAGGCTGACCGCCAGCCCGATCGCCGCCCCTGCCATCACGCTCCTGTCGATCGGCCTCTTCTATGGGCTCATGCTCTCGGGCAGCCTGTCGTTCGAAGACGCCCGCCATCTGCACTGGTTGCCCGCCGTCCCCCCCGATCAATCCGGACTGGCCCTGCCCTCGCCTCCCTCCGTCGTCGCACAGGCCGATTGGCAGGTGGTCGTCCGCGTCCTGCCGATCCTTGCCGCCATACCGCTGATCACCATTACCGGCCTGCTGCTGAACACCAGCGGACTGGAGGCGGCGACCGGCCGGGACATCGACGCCAACACGGAACTGAAGGTCGCCGGCCAGGCCAACCTCGTGGTCGGCGTCCTCGGCGGGGCGCCCGGTTTCACCGGACTGGGGATGACGCTTCTCGCCGGCCGGCTCGGGGTTCGGGATCGGTCGGCCGGGCTCGCCGCCGCGCTGGTGCTCGCCCTTGCCTTGCCGTTCGCCAGCGAGCTGGCCTCGGCCATCCCGCTGTTCGTCGCCGCCGGCTTGATGATCATGCTCGGCGGGGAGCTGTTCTACGATTGGGCCATCGCGTCCCGCCGGGCCTTGCCGGCGCTCGAATGGGCGGTGGCGCTGGCGATTGTCGTCGCCACGATGATCTTCGGCTTCGTCACCGGCATCGCGCTCGGCCTGATCTTCGCGATCGCCACCTTCGTCTACAATTACGCTCGTCTGCCGGTGGTGCGGCTGGAAGCAAGCAGCCGCGAGCGGCGCAGCCGAACGGATCGCTCGTCCACCGCCAACCACATTCTCGACGCCAACGGCCATCTCATCCAGATCGTCGAATTGCAGGGCTACCTGTTCTTCGGCACCGTCGAGCAGATCGTCAGGGCCGTCCGGCGCCGGATCGGCAAAGACACCCCGCCGCGCTGCCTGATCCTGGACTTTCGCAACGTCAGCGGCATGGACTCGGCGGCCATGGCCGGCTTCGTCAAGATTTTCAATATGCTGGCATCGGCGAAAGTGAACGTGGTCCTGTCCCCTGCCACCCCCGACGTCCGGGAGATCGTCGAACGCGCCAGGAAGGCTCGCGGCAGGGCCGTTGCCGCGACCATCGAGGCCGATCTCGACCACGCGCTGGAAGCGGCCGAGGACGAACTGCTCGCCGCCCATGGCGACACGGGACAGAGCGGCGGCATCGCCGCGCATCTGGTGCGCGAACTCGGCCCGCATCCGCGCCTTCCCGCGCTGATCTCCGCCATGCGACGCATCGAGATGAAGGCACAGGAGACGCTGATCTCCGCCGGGGAAGAGGCCAGCGACGTCTTCGTTCTGGCGTCCGGGCGGGTGAAGGTGCAGGTCACGCTGGCAAGCGGCCGCAAGCTGCGCCTTCGCAGCCTGAAGGCCGGCGCCATTCTCGGCGAGGTCGCCTTCTATCTCGGCGGCAAGCGGACCGCCGACGTCATCGTCGAAGAAGACGCCGTGCTTTTCCGGCTGACCGGATCGACGCTGAAGCGGCTCGAGACGGACGACGCGGAACTGGCGGTGCTGGCTCATCGCCTGTTCGCCGCAACCCTCGCCGAGCGTCTGGCGCTCGCCAACCGGCTGGTGCAGCTTGCCCATGCTTGACCCAAACCGAATAGAAAACGCGGCGGCAGCGATCACCGAAATCCGATCCGTGGATTTCCGGGACATGGGTCGATTAGCGCATCTGACCTTTCCCGCCTTCGCCAGCGCATTCTCGGAGGCTCCGTCCGCCAATTCGCCGTTCCGGCCGTACCGATTGGCGGCCTTCGCCGAGGGCAAGCCGATCGGTCTGGCGCTGGTGACGTTGGAGACAACATCAGGGCACGCCGAGTTAAGGTCACTGGTGGTCGACAGGAGCCACCGGCGGATGGGAACAGCGCGTGGCCTCCTTGACCAGATGGAGACGTGGTTGCGAGACGACGGCGGCCAGGACGTCTCGGCCTGTTTCTCCGATCAGCTATCCGGCGCCGGCGGCTTCGCCGCCTTGCTGGTCGGCGCCGGCTGGAGCGCGCCCGAACCCGAGCGAATTCGCATTCTCGGCCGCGTCGGCAAGACAAGCGACGTGTTTCGCGACCGTGAGCGGCTGGTCCAGCGCGCCTTGCGCGACGGTCTGTCGATCATCCCCTGGCGCGATCATGCCGGCGATCCGCGATCCCTGATCTTGCGGGAGATCGAGGCCGGAAGGGCATCGGACTGGACGCAAATCGGCCTTCTCGCCGACACCGTCGACCCGGATTTCTCGATGATCCTGACCGACGGCGCCGGCCAGGTGGTCGGATGGGTCATCTGCCAGTTCCACGCCGACATCAGGCGCTGGGGCTTTCCCGTCGGCTGGATTCACCAGGAGCATCAGAAGCGTGGCTGGCTGCTCGTCGCCTATGCGCAGGGGGCTCATCTCATAGAGGCCCGCCATGGCCCCGACGCGATCGCCGTCTTTGAAAGCTCGTCCGGCCTGCCGATGATGTGGCGGGTGCTGGAACATCGGTTTGCCCCTCACGCCGAACGCGCCGACCGGCTGCTGGTCTCCAGGAAGCGCCTCTGACGGCGCCCGGCTCCACCTTTTGCGCGGGCGGGACGAAAGCCCATCAACGAGAGACGATTTGCCTTGATGCCGTGCTGGCGTCTGCCCGCCGACAATCATAGGACTCTATCGACTTTGATGGCGCGACGCGTTGCGAACCCGACCTTTTTCAAGGGGCGCGTCGGCGGTTCGATACAGCCAGCCAAGTCAATCAGCCTTCTTTCAAACAAACGAACAACGAGGGAAACATGTCCGACACAATGACTGCCGTGCGCAACCAGGTTTCCGAACAGCTGATCAAACGCGCCCAGACCGACGGCGAGTTTCGTGCTCTGCTCAAGTCCGAGCCGCATAAGGCCCTGCAACAGTTGCTCGGCGTCGACCCGATCCCCGGCTTCAAGATCAACGTGATCGATGAGAAGCCCGGCGAGATCAATGTCGTGTTGCCGGCGGAAATCGCTCAGGACGAACTCCCCGACGAGCTTCTCGACCTGGCATCCGGCGGAATCAGCTTCTCCTCTTTCGTCCTGTACGACAACAACTCCTACAAGAAGCCGGCCAAGTAAAAGGCGGCAGAGCCGGAACGAGGCCGAGACGTGACGTCGGCGCCCCCTTGGCGACACGTCTCCCTTCGGCCGGCTGCGCCGCATATCCGTCGATCACGGCTGTATCGCTGGATACGCGATCAAGGAAACCCCGCTTGGCTACCGGCAAACGGTGGCTCCGAAACGCCATGGGCAAACCCGGCGCGTTCTCGTCCGGAATGGCCGAAGAGAACAACACGTCGCTTGAATTACGCCAATGGTAACGGCCAAACGAGAAACCCGTTTGCAGCCGTTCTCGTCGCGAGAATGATCAACCGACTGGCATCGAGGGGAAAAGTGGTGGGCGCGTACGGGATCGAACCGTAGACCCGCTGATTAAGAGTCAGAAGCGACTGTTTGTAACAAGTTGATACTATGTATTCTTTTTAAATTCAAGCCCGACTGTGTGAGAGAATGTGTGTGTGAGAGTGTAGGCAATGGCGGCCTTTTGCGGCGCACTCTTCACGTAGATGTGATCGGCACTTTCCTCTGACCGGCACATCAAATCGGTCGGAATCATAAGGCGCCCGACATAGGCAGGCGCACCCCAGAACCTCAGTCGCATAGTTCGTGCAGGTCAATTCCACTCGTTACATGAAAGTTACATGAGAGAAACTGACGGCCGGATATGTGTTTAACTTATTGAAAAAATTGGTGGGCGATACAAGGTTCGAACTTGTGACCCCTACAATGTCAAGCGCACCCTGAGCCTTTTTCCCCCTTATTGATGAAAGGTAATCATTTGTTATTGAATCATTTTTTGAGTTTTGTTTTTGTCATTACTTTATCTTTTATGTAACATTTGCTATAAATTCGTTACATGGAAGTTACATGAAATGCCGAAAATTTATCTGGATGATGACTTTGTTTCAAACATACTTTGCCCTGCCGGAAAAGATCAGGAAATTTATTGGGATCACGCTGTGGGCGAGGACGGGCACATCCGTAGCGGCTCCATATCAGGGTTGGGACTACGGGTTACCGCACTCGCGGCAAAATCCTTCATTCACGCCTACCAGTTCAATGGCAAGCGGTACCGCAAGACAATCGGCTCCACCGTCGATCTTAAAGTCGGGAAAGCGCGTTTAGAAGTCCACAAACGTCAACTACAACTGAAGGCGGGGGAAAATCCCGACCTTGACCAAACGAATCCCCGCCGCACGCATCTTATGACTGTCCGTGAGGTGATCGACCGTTATTGGGAAACTCACATTCAAGAGCTTTCCGATGGATACAAAGCCAATTTTGCTCTGTTCGTTGCAAGGTGGCTCCGTCGAGCCCCAAAAACGCAAACGAACCGGGGACGTAATATCCGCAGGAGCTACACCGATTTTGGCTCGCTATTTTCCGATCATCCTCTTTCTTCGATCAAGCCGCTCGATATCGAACGGTTTACGAAGCAATTCGTGTCGCCCTACAGCTACAACCATGCTCTGCGGCATGTGTCGGCCCTCTTCAACTGGGCTATCAAAATGCAGTTGGTTGATATGCGGAACCCATGCGATCCAATCCGCAGCCGCAAAGTGGTACGCCGCCGCCGCGATTATTCCACCGCACAAATCCGGTGCATCGCCAGCCACATCTTCCACCCCATCCTCGATGCCGTCCCGGACATCGGCACGCAGACCGGTTTCGCCAAACGCGACATGGCGCTGGTGAAGGCCCGCACCCAGACCGCCAACGACCAGATGCTGGAGCTGTGCAACTACATGGGCATCCTGTTTCTGACCATGGCGCGGCCGAGCGATCTCGCCAAGGCCGAGTTTGGGCATTTCGATCTGGATGGCCTCATCTGGCACAAGCACAACACCAAGGGCATCAAGCTCTCGCGCTCGCTCTACGAGTATGCCTTCCGCTCGGTGCCCATCCACCCGAGGGTGGCCGCGATGGTGCGGGCACAGCGGCAGCGCTGGCCGGAGGCCAAACTCCTGTTTCCCTCCCACACCGACCCCGACCAGCCGCGCGACAACTTCCGCAAGGGGCTGGACCGGTTCAAGTCGCTGCCGGGGGTGCCGGCATATTTCCAGTTGTATGACCTCAAGCGTATTGCCATTTCGCTGATGCTGGCCGGGCAAGGTGTCTCGCATGAGGCAATTTCCCACTACGTGCATCACAAGGGCAACCTTGAGACCACCATGATCTATGACCTTGGTCTGGTTGACCCCATGCGGCCCGTCACCCAAAAGCTGGGCGAACTGCTCGGCGTATAACGCTTGACGTCATTTGCAGGCCGTGAGGCAATGCACCTGCGGTGCTCTCCAGCCGCACAATCCCACCAAGGAAAGCCATCGCCTATGGACGCTTTGCAGGCGCTCGTTCTGACCAACGGGCAGCTACAGGATATGCTTCAGGAAGCCGCGAGACAGGGAGCGACACTTGCCGTGGCGGAGTTGCGCAAGGAACTCCACCAGTCCCCCGACGAAGCCACGTTGCAAGAGTTACGCGCTTACCTGAAAAACCCGGCCTCGATCCCCAACCCACGCGACCGGTGGGCCCATAGTGGCGTTATCCGCCAGCTCGAACCGACACCGCGTGGCAAGCTCAAATCCTCGGCGTGGTTCATGAAGTTCCAGCGGGAAACCCGTCTGGGTGAGTGTTTCAACCGCCCAAGCCCGGCCTACGGCCGCCGCCGGGAATGGACGTTTGAGGATATCAGGCTGGCATGGGAGGTTTACTATCGTAGACGGTGAGTGCTCCAGACAGCGGCCTCACATTCCCGCAAGGAGCCTCTCCAGCAGGTCAGCCATGGGATTTTCCCTTCTTTACACATCAGCCTGACACCGTGCGCGGTGTCTTTCGGGAGGCATCGGGACGGGGAGCGTCGTTTCGGCCTTCGGCCGGGTTTGGCTTTCACCTCCCGGCGAGGGCCGAACAGGGAACAACAAAAACAAATGTGAAATCAATGCTTCCTATAGGAGCCCCGAACTCTGCCGCATAAGCCGTGGGCAATTCTTAATAAAAGCGTGCCAATTCATTGAAGCTACGATATGATTCGCCCCAGATAGCGAACTGTGTACCAATGAAAAACGTTACTAACTCCTTACGCAGGACAGCGCTCCGTCAAGTCGTACTTGACGCACCCGACAGTCTGCAAAGCGGGCGGGTAATGGCACGTGCCTGGAGTGCACAGCTCGACGAGAGGCAGAGACAGCCAGCAGCTTGGGCTTTCATCCGAGTGGCGATGGAGGCCTACGCCGAGGGATATGCGTTTGGCCCTCATGCATTGCCTGTGGCGTCTGTGGCTGTTCCCCACCGGCTGGATACGTCAGCGGAGGAACTTGCTCGAACACTCGGTCACGCAGCAGCGTCTCTCTCGGTGGAAGAAGCCTGCTATCAGCTAAGCTCCTGCTATACGGCTATGTTGCCGACCGCGCTCCGTAGCGACCTTGGAGCATACTATACCCCTCCCGCTCTAACGGACTACCTCATCGGTCAGGCTAGCGCCGCTGGAGTGGACTTCGCGTCAGAAGCGGTGCTTGATCCGGCCTGTGGTGGCGGAGCCTTTCTGCTGCCTGTGGCTCTGGCTATGCAAAAACGCTTGGATTATCTATCGCCCTCAGCTCTTCTGGATCATCTGGCCACCCATCTGCGGGGGTTTGAGATTGATCCCTTTGCTGCATGGCTAACCCAAGCCTGGCTGCAGTTAGCCCTTGCGAATGAACTGAGGCTTGCAGGGCGGGATGAGTTCCCAAGCGTCGTTCGTGTATGTGACAGTCTTGAGCAGGTTCCCGATCGTGCATTTGACCTGGTGATTGGCAATCCACCCTACGGCCGGACGACTCTGTCGCCGGCAATGAGATCAACTTACGCGCGCAGCCTTTATGGTCACGCCAATTTGTATGGTCTTTTCACCGATCTAGCGCTTCGCTGGACAAAACCGGGTGGTGTGGTGGCCTTCGTGACTCCTACCAGCTTTCTTGCCGGTGAATATTTCAAAGCCCTGCGAGGTGTTTTGTCAGAGGAGGCACCGCCACAGGCCATTGACTTTGTTGTGAGTCGGAAGGGCGTATTCGAGGATGTTCTGCAGGAAACCATGTTGACTGTTTATCGGAAGGCGGGTGAGCGGTCTGCAGGCGCCGCTGTCAGCCATTTACAGCTTACCCGTGATAGCGGGTTGGCCGTGACAAGAGCTGGTCGTTTTGCGCTTCCAAACGCTTCAGGAAACAGTCCCTGGCTGATGCCCCGGACGCCCGATGACACAGAGCTTGTTACTCGCCTGACCAAAATGCAAACAAGGCTGGCTGGTTGGGGCTATAGAGTGTCCACAGGTCCACTGGTCTGGAACCGCCACAAATCCCAGCTAAGGGCCAGAGATGGCAAGGATACGCTGCCCTTAATCTGGGCCGAGGCCGTGACGGCGAATGGTCAGTTCATTTTTCGGGCCGAGAAGAAAAACCACCGACCATACTTCCATCTCCAGGCGGGAGACGAATGGTTGATTACCTCTGAACCCTGCGTCCTTTTGCAGCGAACAACTGCTAAAGAACAAGCCAGACGGCTGATTGCCGCAGAGTTACCGGCCGCCTTTCTGAGCCAGCACGGCAGCGTGATCGTGGAGAACCATTTAAATATGATTCGCCCTCTTCCTGGTGTCACACCAAGGGTGACCCCGGCAGCTCTCGCAGCATTTCTTAACAGTGCTGTAGCTGATGCGGCATTCCGCTGTATTAGCGGCAGCGTTGCCGTTTCTGCCTTTGAGCTTGAGGCTCTTCCCCTACCAGCGCCTGAAAAAATGCAAGGAGTAGATACACTTCTGGCCCGTAGGGCCTCTTCAGCCGCGATCGATTGGTATATAAGTTCGCTGTATTTCGGTGAGGACCGGGCATGAGTCTTCCCGTTGTTCTGTCCTGGGCAGATGTTCAGAGCCGCTTGCAGATCATTTTTCCAGAGGGCACGCCCAAGAGGCTCGACTGCACTCGCGAAATCGCGGCCAAAACCGTCTTTGTGATGCTTTATGTCGGAGCGATCTCGGACAGGGATGTGTGGATACGCCCTGACCAGGTGACCCGTATGACAGATGATCAGGCTGCTTCCACGTCCGGTGATGACAGACTGGCTTGGATTAAGGTATCGCTGTCCAAGTCCAAGGCCCCAATTCCCGGCAGGTGGTATGCCGTCAATACCCGTGAGAGCATCCGAGACGACACTCTCCGGAATGGTTTGGTTGAGAATGGGGCGGTTGTTACTAAGCCGGATGTTGCGGTTACCTCGTCCGCAGGCAGGTATGCGTTAGAGCCCGGTTTTGCCTCCCTGTTCGACCCGGCCCTAGATGAGCCAGCTTTCAAGGCGGCGGCCGAGGCTTGGGCTGAGGGACATCTCAATGCCGGTGTGCGTATGCGGATCGCTGTCATGCGAGGCGGTGCCGCCAAATCCTCAGAGAAAGTCAAGGTTGAGTTCCCAAGCGGCGAAAGCCGTCTCATGAGTCCTGGTCCCAGCTCCTATCTCTCAAAGGCTGTGATCGAGACCTTTGCAACAAAATTCCTCAAGGCGCCAGCTGTCATATTTCTGAGCGAAAGCGGCAACAAGGTTGTCGCAAGAGACGACAAACTGGCTCGTGACATTGGCCTCACCATCAAGGCCGAGAGGAATCTTCCGGACATCATCCTCGCGGATCTAGCTCCGGTAAAACCCCTCCTCGTTTTCGTGGAGGTGGTGGCGACAGATGGTCCGGTTACGGAAGCCCGGAAGAAGGCTCTACAGGCAATCGCGGAAGATGCAGGGTTCTCACCTGATCAGCTTGCGTACGTTACGGCATATCTCGACCGTTCTGGCTCCCCTTTCAAAAAGACGATCAATGAACTGGCTTGGGGTAGCTATGCTTGGTTTGCGGCCGAGCCTGAAGGTCTAGTCGAACTTGTATTCGGAAGGGGAGGGCTACGCTGATGCAACGTATTCCACGCACCCATGATGTTTCATTCTTTCTAGACCTTCATGATCGCGGGCTACTTAATCTGAATCCGCCATACCAGCGCCGAAGTGTTTGGACGCGGAGAGACAAAGAATATTTTATTGATACCGTTCTTAAAAACTATCCGAGTCCTGCTGTTTTTATCCACAAAACTACAGATAACTTGGGGAAGTCAATGTTTCATGTTGTAGACGGAAAGCAACGACTTGAAACTATTATCGAGTTTACGAAAGGCAAAATCCGTATTCCTCGGGAGTTTGGTGACGATCGACTGAACGGAAAAAAATGGGAAGACCTGTCCTCCGACGATAAAAGACAATTCTGGGATTATTCAATCTCTGTTGAGTTTCTTCCTGTCGTCGATGACGCCGTTGTAAATAGTGTTTTTGAACGAATTAATCGGAATAGCCGAAAGCTAACCAATCAAGAGCTTCGTCATGCCAAGTTCGATGGATGGTTTTCTGAATTTGTGGAGGCTCAGGCGACCGACGAAGATTGGGAAACAATTGGCGTGGTCACAAAAGCCCGCGCCAAACGGATGGCTGATGTTCAATTTTTGGCAGAACTTCTAATCGTTGTATTACATAATGACATTGTCGGGTTCGACCACGACGTGATAGACACGTATTATGCGGACTTTGAGGACCCTGACGAAGTCACTATGCCGCTTACGACTGATGAAATATCATCGGTATTTGGTCGATCTAAATCAATACTCAGGGAGATGTGTACTCAAAATCCTGTAGTAAGAGATTCATTCAAAACACTAGCTAACATATATACACTCTGGTGTTATTTAGTTTTATGCCAAGACAAATTGGGCACTGCAAATGAACTTTCGGCCAAGTATGCTGCATTTATAGATAGGGTTTCAGAATTTCAACGTAATAATGTTAGGCCAATTTCAAATCTATCACCAGAGCGTGAGCTGGATACAGCAGCTAGCAATTATGCTGCTAACCTAGCGGGGGCATCAACAGACATAACGCCCCGCCGACTACGCTTCGAAGCACTGAAAGCTGGTTTTGAGTTACAGCCATGAAAGTTCGTGCACCGATCCGAACTTCCTACCGTGAACAAAAACCTATTTTTGACTCTTTGAAGAGCCGTGTCGACGACATGTTTGCCTCAATGTGCCGTGAAAAGCGTTGGCACTATGAGTCCCGTGTTAAGGACGAGTTAAGTTATGCCTTGAAGATAGAGACAGGACGCATCGTCTCCCTTGATGAAGTAGAAGACTTTTTTGGCTGTACAATTGTGGTTCGAAATAGCACGGAAATTGGAAGTGCTGTGCAGCTTGTAAAAACATTTTGTGAGATTATAAGAAGGCGACCACCAAGGAGAGAAATTACATTTCATAGGCCATCTACGTTTGAGTTCGATGATTTACGCCTCTATGTTAAGATCATACCTAGCGCTGGTGTACCGCCGCGCCCTGAATTTGATCGTATTTTCGAGATACAAATCAAGACTTTCCTATTTCATGCATGGGCAATAGCAACTCATGACCTGATGTATAAAGCGAATGATGTAAATTGGGGACGTGAGCGTATCGCCTTTCAAGTGAGGGCGATGCTTGAACATGCCGAACTAACAATAGAGCAAGCCGCACTTCTTGCTTCTTCTTCTAGTTTAGGCCGAGAAGATAAGGAAACGGAAGAATTGCGTAGCATTATTTCATTTATTCTTGATCAATGGCCTAGTGATCAACTACCAAATGATTTGAGGCGACTGTCCCAAAACATTAGAGATCTTCTTAAGTTGGTGAACGTTAACGGTCCAAGATGGAAACAACTAATTCAAGCGGAAGCCCTTCTAGGCCCCTTACCACTTGATGAAAATCCATACCAAACAACGGTTCGTTTGCTTTTTTTACATGAATCGAAAGCTATACAGCGGTATATATCAGATCCAAGTCAGAAGAAGCGGATCGTTGTTTATGATACATTCGAGCGTCCGGAGTGGTTTGATCCCGCGAAGGCCCATGGTATTCTCTGGGTACCAACTTAAACTACCGATAGCCAAGCCCACCACCTTTATAATTCATAGTATATATAAAACTAAACTCATTCTAAGATCTTTAGTCGAGTCTATTTTTCATACAACCCATCTTCGATATTATTTCTAATAACATTAACATCACAATTAGTCTATAAATATGAAGTATAATATATATTATACTTCATTACTAGGGTGTAGTGACAGACTTGAGCCAGTTCAGCTAACGCCACAACGCAGAATTGTGCTTTCGCTCACCCCGAACGCACGGGCGATGCAGGCACAAGGTTCGCCCTTGGCCCGACGCTCTGCAATCTTCTCCCGCTCCTGCGGCCCGAGCTTGCGCGGCCGCCCGAACTTCACCCCGCGCTGGCGCGCCATCTCGCGGCCATGGGCGGTGTTCTCCAAAATCCGCAGCCGGTGCCAGCGGGCAAACCAGCCGAGAATAAACAGGAATAAGTCGGCCATTTCCGAGGTGGTGTCGATAAAGGGCTCATCGAGAAGCCTCAGGCCCGCCCCGGCGGCTTTCACGGCTTCAAGAATATGCAGCATGTCGAGCGGGTCGCGGGCAATCCGGTCGGTGACCGTCGCTAGGACCACATCGCCCGGCTTCAGGGCTTTCAGCATCTTGCGAAGCTGAGGGCGGCCGCTGGTGTTCTTGCCGCTGCGTTTTTCGTGGAAAATTTTGACGCAACCTGCCGCCTGAAGCCTTCCCAACTGATAGGCGAGGTCTTGTCCTTCGGTGCTAACGCGGGCGTATCCAATGAAGCGGCAATCGCCTTGAGGCTGTATCATTCCGACCTCCGTTTGGGGAAACTTTCGGAACTCACAGCAATCCTAAAAGTTTCTTTCTGTATTTGTTGTATTTTTATTATCCGTCAAAAATCACGACTTTTGCAAGTAGGGGCAATTCCACAGACATCCGATTCTGAATTTCTTTTCTAGACTGAATCTATAGCTTTTTGTGGCAACAGGAAAACTGTTCCCTGCCCAACGGGCCGTCCGTCAAAAGTCGTGATTTTTGATAGGCAGAAGCGATCGGAATGCACGCATCCCGCGTTGCTCGACCGGTTGGGAATGGCTCGCATGGTCCGCTTTCTGACAAGGGCGTTCGCCCTTGCAGCTCTGCTTTTTGCCGGCGCTGCCGGCGCGGCAGAGCCGCTTGCGCAATGGGGTTCTCCCGAAGCCGCAGGCAATCCGCAAACCATCACCGATTTCAAGTGCAGCCAAGCCCTCGACGGCAAGCCGGGCTACCTGTGCTGGTACCGTGCCGACAACACGGATGCGGCAGGAGCCTATGCCCGCATCGGACAGGGCGGTCTGGCCGGGGCCTGCCTGGAACGGCTGCTTGCCCGACATACCGAAAAGCCAAGCCCCTTCTATGAAGGCGGCGCCTTGTGGCGGACGACACGCGACTAAAGCAGGAGACAAGCATGTCTGACGGAATATCCCGCGTGCCTGGGGCTCTGCTCTATCCCCTACTTACAATTGCCGGTGCCGTGGCGGGCAGATTTGTTGGAGCCGTCACTCAGGGCTTCTTCCCGGAAGTGCCAGCGACGCGCCACCTCGCGCTGACAACAATCCTCGGATTCGCGGCAGGGGTGGCCCTGTCCGCTGCGGTTGCCGCTTTTTCTACTGTTTACACCACCAGGGAAACGTACATGAAAGTCCTGCATTCGGTATTGCTGTTTGCCGCAGTTTTCGTCGCCACACTTCTGGTTGGGTTCGTAACCCGCCCCCGCCTGCTTGGCATTCCCATCCCGCCCGACCTTTGGGTGCAAACCGAACTGGGCACCTACGTCGCATTGGGCATCGTGCTCGGCCTCATTGCGGCAGCGGCGCTGTTCATCCTGCCCAAGTTCTTCGCAAAAAACCCTACCGGACAATAACCGAACAGCCCGTTGCATCCCCCAAGTATGGCAAACCCTTTGAGGAGAATCCTCATGAAGCTGTTCCATCCGGTTCCCGTTGTACCGGGAGCGCTCTTGGGTGGCCCGCTTATCGGTGCTCTTGTCGGTATCGTCGCCCGGCCGACCTTTCTCAACTCGCACATTCCGCTTGGCGTTCTCACCAGTGCGATACCGGCCGATGCTCCCTTCAGGGAAGAACTGGCCAATCACCTCATGCTGACAACTGCCACAGGACTTGTGATGGGGGCCATTCTGGCGATCGTGGCGGCCATGCTGCTTAACCGGGAGGATGTTGCCGTTCACCCAAGAGTTCGGGAGGCGGAGCAATTGCCGGAACCGGGTCCTTTTCTCCATCAGTCCGGCAACAGGAACCTGCTTTACCTTTGTCTGGTGCTCTTGGGCGCGATTGCCGGTGGTCTGGTCGGTATCCTCACCCGGCCGAGCTTGCTCGGTATTCCGATTCCTCTTGAGATCCTGACCAGTCTGGCGCCGCTTGACGCTCCCCTTAAAGCCGAACTGGCAGACCATCTGGTGCTGACCACCGGCATCGGACTTGTGACGGGGATTGTCCTGGCGCTGGTGGTCGCTGCCCTGTTTGGCCGCCGCGCCGCCGGGACGGCGGCCCCTGTGGGCTCTCCGGCCTCGTTCAAGGGTCTCGTCGTGTTCAGCGCCGGGGCGATAGCGGCCACGCTGGCGGCCTACCTGCTGCTGCCAGAGGCGGCGTTCACGCTGTTTTTCCTCTGCGTGGCCATCCTGTGCGCCACGGCAGGTGTTCTGACCATCTTTCTCGAAACATCCAAGGCGTCCCGCTGAATCCCCAAGCATGGCAAGTCTTTTGGGAGAATCCTTATGAAGTCGCGTTTCCTTGCGCTCGCATTGCTTGTCCCGGTGGTTGCCGTCTCGGGAGGCTGGTCGCTTTTCGGCGAAAGCAAACCGAGCGGCCCGCCGACCGATGATAAAAGCATTGAAGAAAGGCTGGCTCTAGCCGCAAATATATTTGCCGGATATGGTACCGGTCCATCGTTTAATATCAGGGACTATAATACAAGAGTCGATCACAAGAACAGAGTGATGTATTTATCAAATAGACATTATGAAGGCCCCTACGGTTCCTTTTCAGTCGCAGAGACAGCCGAGTGTCGATTCAAATTTTGGTGGAACACTGACCCAAACAGTAATGATTCATCCTCATCAACAGTTGATTTCTCAAAATTGAACCTGACGACAACAGAATTCGTCAACTCAAGGGTGAGCGGGTTGGTAATTATGCAGATAAGCGGCATAGAAGGCGCGGTAACTCATTCAACCTCATTTGGAAGTGAAAGAGAATCCGCACTAAGTTTGCCTGGAATTCCCGACAATGAAAAACAATTCTATTTGAATAGAGTAAAGAAAATGGCCGATAAATTCTGCCAAGGATGGAGCTAACCTGCATAATGGTGATTGCAGGAAAATTCCCGCAACCATGCCTGACCGGCGAGGGGATGAGCCAGTATCTACTTCGCCTGACACAGCCCTTGACCACTTCTCTCAAGCCACCCCAAACGCTCTTATAGGAAAGAACGCTATGATTTTCATCGTCATCATGCTTATCGCAGGTGTCGCCGGAGGCTTTATGGCACAGGCAAAAGGCAAGAGCATCCCGCTTTGGGTTGTTCTGTCGGCCTGCTTCCCGATTGCCCTGATCTTTCTGGCCTTCATGAAAAAGGAGCCGGTGGCCTGAGGCCGCACTCTCCAATCTGTTCATAGGGAAACACGAACAAGACGCACCAGCCGCTGGCGGTGCGTTTTTTGTGTGGGTCTGCTCGGCCGCTGGGAACGGTCGTTTCACTGGTGACAGACCTGTTCCGACAGGCGGCGGCGCGCTGTTGTGACGTGCCCCGCGTCAAGCTCGATACCCAGATAATGGCGGCCGCAGGCCCGCGCCGCCACGAGCGTGGAGCCCGAGCCGCAGAATGGGTCAAGAACCAGCCCGTCCGACGGGCAGTAGGTACGGATGAGCGGTTCCAGCACCTCCACCGGCTTTTGCGAGGGGTGCAGAAGATTGCCGGTGGAAGTCCAGCCCGATATGTCGGGCAACGGATTTGTCGGCCGCTGCGGATGCCTCTTGGGAAACGGCTGGATGCCTTGCGGAAAAGACCTTGCCGGGCCACACCCGACCCTCCGGTCGCGGGCGGGGCCTCCCCAACGGACGCGACGCCCGCAAACACCCAACCGGCCTTCGCCCGATCTCGATGATGAACCGGCCGTGACCAAAAGGTCGGCCAGCCTCAGGAAAGAATGGAAAAACGGGCAGATTCGCCCGGTTTTTTGATCTTTCCCTTGCATTTGCCGCGATCTAGTGTTTTGGCTGTTACTGAAGAGTTAAGCGCAAACCACTCAGCAATGGGCGCGGTGCATGGAATTGTCGTCGGGATATGCCAAAGAGGCGGGAATGGACGACCATTCGAAGAACAGCCAGATCAGTCTGGCATACCGCCCTGTGAGTCGGGAAGACTCTTCCTTTACTCAAATAATGGCGCGCCGATTCAGAAGCGACATTAGTGTTGACCTATTGTCCGTTACGGATTTACAATCAACCGTAGATGGAGGGGGCACAGATGCGCCCCACTCCTTTGTCTCACGTTTCAGTCGTTCAGGGCGTTACGATACCAACTCAGCCGGTATCGTCAGGCTCCTTCCCGAAAATCTTTTCAAGCACCGCAATGAGCTTGCGCAAGACAGAACTTGCTGTCAGGGCAGCCAACGCGATGAGGTCTATGACGATGACGACGTTGTTCAGCAACGGCGGCATCTCATGACCGCACAGGATGGCAATCACCAGAATGACCATGATCCCCGTAAAGGTCAGGTCACCCAGGAAAACTGCCATCATGAGGTCAAGATTGTGGCGCAACGAGATGACCAAACCAACGGTCAGCAGGATGGCCACGATTTTGTGCGAAATCCGGGACGTCGCACAACGGACCCGGTGTATCGCCTCACCGCACGCAATGCGCACGGAACGGGCGAAGTTCGACCAGTAGTACTTCATAAGACTCTCCTATGGGTAGGAGAAGCTCGACGCTAGATTGCACCCTGACTTCGAGCTTCAGGTGATGTGCTGCTCGTTAGCCCCCGGTGGTTTCAACCATCGGGGGCTTTCGTTTTCGGCCGCAGCATTGCCGAACTGGCTCCCATTCGGTTTTTTGGCAAAAATTAAGCCCGACCAGCTGAGGCTGGCGGGCAAAAAAGCAGACAAGAGAGAACAGAAGCTGGCTCAGGTCGTCCAGATCAGGCAGGCCAATCATGAGGGGCACCTCGTTGGTGAGGCAAAATTGATCTTATGAATTTCCGAGATGTAAGAGTCAGCATTTCGCGCCCCTGTCAGTCTTGACTTTCACCTATTATTAACTCTTCAAAAGGATACATGACAATGGGTAGGGAGCAGATATGACTCTTCCACATCCCCCGTTGACGCCAACCAGATGGGGATTTTTCCTTAGTCCCATCAACGGGATGCTTATACGTCACAGGAAATCTAATCGATTGAGACGCAAAAACGCGTATATCCGTTTTCGATCATCGCCTTACCCAGAAAATCAGGCCTCTCTGATAAGCATTTTACTTTCAAAAGAGGCACTCAACAAAAACAATTCGACTTTATAGCTTCCGAAACGAATAAAGAACGGCGATTCCCGGCATTATTGCTTCAGGGCTCATGCCATTAAAAATAAATATTTCGTTCACACCCCAAGCTCACAAATGATAGTATTGATATAGAAATACCAAACAAATAAAAATACTTACTTCACATTATACGCTTTAGCCGTACCTTCTTCAAGGAAGAAAATCTCCAATTTTCTGTAGGGGCCACAACCGAACCCGCTTTCATCTGATCTATAGAGATACGGGGACGCGTTGCCCAAGGGCCGCCGGCGCCATCATGCTTGCCCACTCGGAGCTGAGCGTGGCCATACCGGCGTGTTCCGGCGACGGAGGGCATCGGCTGACCGTCCTTACCCGGCGTTCTGCCAGTCTGTGCTCGGGAGACCGCGTGCGGCGGCACACGACTGGCGGGTTACCGGGAAACGGTCATGAATGCCCCGAAGCCGTAAAGCACACCCGGTAAAGGCCATCCGGCGGAGAGCATGCAGGCAGGTCGGATGTCGGGCATCCGACCTTGCGGGCGGCGGGCGGTCTGTCACTCGCCAAGCTCTTGGGGAGTGACAGACCGCTTTCCCACACGCGACAGCCGCCGTTTTCCGCAAATGCTGCCACACGACACACCAATGACCACCGTGCGGCACCGATCATTTTCACGGCATGCCGCTGGTGCTTATCAACCGGCAGTGTTCACAATGCCGCCGATCACGCCTACTGCATGATCCATCTTCCCCACCGTTTTCCCGACAAAAGGAGAGCATTGTGCATGCTCACGACATCCGTGCGCCGCCGCGGCGGCACATTCCCGATTCCTGTCCCTGTGTGGACGGGCATCGGTTGCCCAACAGGGCACACCACTTCGGCCAGCCTCCCGGCTGGCTCGGGAGGCTTTTACCGTACGAAAGGACAATGACGACGCATTCCGGCCCAGCCGCGAATGACTTTCGCGGGGTGACCTGATCCAAGGACAGGCATCGGCCATCAACACTCACCGCCCCTTACAAGGAAGCGAGCAAGATGGACGATCTGACCATGGACCTGGTGCGGCTGTGCCGCCGCAATCGGGATGGCTCTTATGGCACCCAAACCAACCGCCAGCGCGGGCTGGCCGCGATGGCCGGCGATCTGGCCGACCTCGGCTACAAGCTGCCCTCGGCGGCATCCCTCAAACCCAAACACGTCGAGGCCCTTGTCGAAAAGTGGCTCGACGCCGACATGACTGACGCCAGCATCCGCAACCGCCTGACCTGGTTGCGCTGGTGGGCTGAGAAGGCCAACAAGCCGAATGTGGTCGCCCGCGACAACGCCGCCTATGGCGTGGCCGAGCGCGGCGACATCACGCGCAACCGCGCGCAGGTTCTCGACGAAGCAAAGCTGCGGGCGCTCGACTGCCCGTACATCAAGGCATCGGTGCTGTTGCAGGCCGCGTTCGGCCTGCGGCGCGAAGAGGCCATGAAGTTCCAGCCGCAAACGGCGATCCGCGCCGATCACATCACCCTGCAAGCTAGTTGGACGAAGGGCGGGCGCGCCCGCACGGTGCCGGTGACCACGCTGGAGCAACGGCAGGTTCTCCAGCATCTCCTGAAACTCGTTCCCGGTCGCGGCTCGCTGATCCCGGCGCAGTTTAGCTATGTCGAGCAACTCAAGCGCTTCGAGTACCAGACCCTCAAGGTGGGGCTACGCAACACCCACGGGCTCCGGCATACCTATGCCCAAAATCGTTATGCCGTGCTGACCGGGCAAGCCTGCCCGCTGGCGGGCGGCAAGCGCTGGGCGAACATGACCGCCGCCGAGCGCGATGCCGACCGCGCCGCACGGCGGCAGATTTCTGCCGAGTTGGGCCACGGCCGCCTGAAAATCACCGACGTTTATCTGGGGAGTGCCTTCCAATGAACCGATCCGAAGGCAATTACATGATGGCTGCCGCCGTGCGAAAGACCTATGCCGACCGGGCTTTTCGTCCGGCGGCCATCGCCACGGCCATCGATGAGGTGGCGAAGCAGGGCTACCGCCACTACCGCGTGGTGCAGGACTTGCCGTTTGACCTGTCCGGCACGGACGCCGCCCATGCCCTCGAGGAATGGCTTGACCGCGAACAATTCCACTACATCTGGCGGCCGACGTTCATTGAGCAAGACCCGTTCCGGCCCGCGATTGCGACGGAATACCCGGAGTTGGTGATTTCGTGGTGACGGCGGAAAACCCACTGGCCCAATAAAGGCGGATCAGGCAACGCTTGGTAGTTTCTTTCCCTTCCGGGGGGCTGGCGGGATGAGCAGCGAGAGGCCCTATGCGCTCGGCCGTATGGGATCTGTGCCCTGATTGAGAAGGCTCAAATATCCGACATACGAATACAAGCGCCGCCGCTGCTTGCCGGTAATTTCCTTGACGATGCCGAGGGTTTCCAGATGCTGCAAGGACTTCTGGGTTGTCGGCTCGGATATCGCCAGCTCCTTGGCAGCGGCAGGAATGGAGAGAATCGGACGCTTCTGCAGAAGCTCGTGCAAGCGGAGCGCAGAGGCTGCCGGACGCCCCAAAGCCGTGATCCGGCGACGATCGTCCTCGAACAGTTGCAGCAGTAGCCGCGCCGTTTGCGTTGCCTGATTGGCCGTCTCCACGACACCTTCCAGAAAGAACTGAACCCATTCTTCCCAGGCACCTTGTTCCCGCACCTTTTGCAGCAACGTGTAGTATTGTTGCCGGTGCGTTTTAAAATACAGGCTGAGATAGAGAATGGGGTCTTGAAGCGCTCCCTCCGCGCAAAGGAGGAACGTGATCAGCAGACGGCCAAGGCGGCCGTTGCCATCCAGGAACGGGTGGATAGTTTCAAACTGGACATGCAGGAGGGCCGCCTTGACTAGAAGAGGCAACGCCTTACCCTTGTCGCTGTGCATGAATGTCTCTAAATCGCCCAGACATTCCATAAGGCGCTCGGGAGGGGGCGGCACAAACATGGCATTGCCGGGCCGCGTGCCGCCGATCCAGTTTTGCGAGCGCCGGAATTCTCCCGGCTGTTTGCTGCTGCCCCGCCCATCCCGCAACAACTCGCCATGAATCTCGCGGATAAGCCGAAGTGACAGAGGAAAGCCACCGCGCAACCGTTCCAGCCCGTAGTTAAGGGCGCGGATGTAGCTGGAAACCTCCTGCACGTCATCCAGCGGAACCATGGGTATTTCGTCATTTTCAAAGAGCAGCAAGTCCGACAGGGACGATTGTGTACCTTCGATCTGTGAAGAGAGCAGCGCCTCTTTGCGGACGTACATGAAAATGAACAACGGTGGCGCCGGCAGGATGGTTGTCACCCCGTCCAGACGGCCGAGAGCGGCCGTCGCCAAGTCTAAGAGCGATGTCATGGGAGCCGTCTGCAACGGCGGAACCGGGGGCAAGGCCGGAGGCACATAGGCGCGCACCCGCTCGCCGCCAACGGTCGAGGTCACATAGGTTCCAATACGCTTGTTCTGGTCATCCACTATCCCAACGATCCTTTTCTTACACCCAACCTAAGAAAAGGATATCGCCATTTTGTTTTCTTAGGAAGGGCGGTGCCGCCAGATGAGGCAGCAGTTCTGCTGCTATTTATAAGGACAGCTTCGCTGGCTTTTGAAAAGTAAGCGGGGCTGCGTGTTCACGCAGGTGCCCCTGATTAGACAGGCGGTTCCGCCTGTTTTCTGCAAGCCAATAGGTCTTCGCCCTGTCGGGCTTCCTTTTCCCGCAAGACCTCGTGCATCCGTTGTATTCCTACCCCCTCCTGCAACCACTTCCAATTGGTTAAAGCCCGGTTACCAATAGCGGAACCGCTGATTGGCAACCGGAGGGCGTGATGGCTGACTGGCTAAAATTCGATCCGCTCAAAAACCTTGATATTGCCAAGGGGTTTTCCCTCGATAAGGAGATCGGGGAGGTCAAGGGCAGCCTTTCTCTGGGCTGGAGAATCGGCACGGCCATCAACCGGGCGATAGCAAGGCGCCGCGCCCAAAGTCAGGCTGAAGATGATGCCATGCGTGAGCGCGAGCGCCTTGATGAGGCACTCCGTAACCCGCCGCCCATCCATGGCTCGGCACGCTGGGCCAAGGCAGGTGAACTGGAGAGCACGGGCCTGCTCCGCGACCGCAGCGCCTTCGACAGTCCCTCATCCCTGCTGCTTGGCGTCTTTCCTGATCCCGATCTGGGTGGGGCCATTGGCGGCCAGTTGCACTGGGATGGGGAAGGCCACCTGATCACCGTCGCCCCCACACGGTCTGGCAAATCAACCACCGCCATTGTCCCCAACCTGCTCCGCTATCGGGGTTCCTGCGTGGTGCTCGATCCCAAAGGGGAACTCTATCGGGCAACCGGTGCCTGGCGTCGCAACGTTGGCCCGGTATACCGCATTGCCCCGCTTGTAGCGGATACGGATGGATTCAACCCGTTCGGGATGATTGAGACCTTTGCCGATGCCCGCGCCCTAGCCAGCCTGCTGATGCCGGTAGATACCAAAGCACAGGATTTCTTCCGCAAGGATGCCGTCGCGTTCCTTACGGCGGCAATCATGTTCATCCGGGAACATGCCCCGCCGGAACACCGCACATTGAAGGAGTTGAGGAACCTGACCGGCGGCAAGGTCGAGCGGCTCCATGACTTCGTGAGAACGTTGGCTGCCTCCGGCGTGGATGCCTACGCCAATCCCGCCGAGACCTTCCTCACCAAGCGCCGGGAAAGCATCGGCACCCTGCGCGACACGTTCAACAGCGAGCTTTCCATCTGGGATGATCCGGGCGTGGCGCAGGCGGCGAGCGGCAGTCTAGATTTCCGATCGCTGAAGGACGCTCCGGCCACGGTTTACATCACCGTTCCCTTCGACAAGCTCGATGCCTATGCCCCGTTCCTGAAGGTCGCCTTGTCCTCCGCCCTGGACGGGATGGTGCGCAACGAACGGCTGCCGGACATCCCCGTCCTGTTCGTTCTCGATGAATTCCTTTCCCTGGGGCCTTTCCCGCAGTTCCGCGACGCGATCCGCACCCATGCCGGTGCTGGTGTGCGCCTGTGGTTCTTCCTTCAGGATGTCGCCACCCTTCAGGAACACTACCCCCAATCCTGGCGGACGTTCCTGAACGCCGCCGTCAAACAGTTCTTTGGCACCAACGATGCCTACACCGGCGAACTGATCTCGACCTATCTGTTAGGGCCGACCACCTACAGCTTCCTCACGGGCGGGGTGACCATCGGCAGCGCACAACCTACCGGGCCTGACATTTTCGGCCACGGCGGGAACACAAGCCAGAGCGTCAACGTCGGTGTCGGTTATGCGCAACGCCCGTTGCTCACGCCCACCGAGGTCATCGGACTTCTCAGCACCACACGGGCGGACGAACCCCGGAAAGCCATCCTCTCCGTGAGTTCGCATCCGCACCCGATCGCTGGGCTTCTGGTGCCCTACTTTACGCTGCCGATTTTCCAAGAGCGGGTCGCTCCGCCTGATGGAGCCTAACCATGACCATCGGTTTTTTCTTTGATGACAGTGCTGCACGCCTTGGTCTGCGCCTCGCCAAAGTGACGCTCGGCCGTCTCTTTCTGAGCCTCCTGGTCAGCGTCTACGCAACGCAACGCCTGGGGTTCCTGGTGCCTTTTCCGACACTGCCGCAATACACGCCGTTCACCTGGTTGGCCGATGTCATCCTCGCCGTGATGCAGTTGGGTTTGATCCTGGGCCTCGCCCGGCTCGCAGTGCTGCGTCTAGCACCGGATTTTGCCCGGCGGTGGCGACTGGACTGGACTCCGACCCATCCCACCTCGGGTGAGATCGACGGCCAAAAGCTTGCCAAGTCGTGGGTGAGCGTGCCGCTGAAACTGTCAGCGATCATGATCATCACCTTTGCGGCCATTCCCTGGCTTCTTTTCGCCAAAGGCCCCCTCGGCGGCCTGCCGCTGGAGATCTATGTCCTCCATACGTCCGGTGGTCTGATTGCCGCAGGGATTGGTGCCTTTTTCGCCGTATGTGGCTGGGGCTGGGGGGCGGGGTTCACCAGTTCGGCAAAGGCGCGGGTGGGCAACGTGTTCGGCGTCCGGTACCTGCCGGACGATCATCCGTTGACCCGACGCATCGCAGCCATGGCCGGTCGCCTTGGTCTGTCACCACCGTCCGTCGGCGTGACCAGCGTCAATAACGCGTTCGCCATGGGAACCAGTTCCTCCAACGCGTCAGTGGTTCTCGGGACACCGCTGATCACGGCATTTCCGGCGGATGAGCTTGACGCCATCATCGGCCACGAGTTGGGGCATATCGTGTCCAACGATATGGTGCGGATGCAATACGCCTCCGGCTTCCAGGGCATGCTGAACTCCGGCTCGGCCACCGCCCACAAATATGCGATGTCGAGCGCGAAGACACGCGACGGAGCGATTCTGGTGTGGGTTATCGGCACCCTGTTCCGCCATGCGCTGTTCCTGTCTACCAAGCTGGCTGTGATGGGGCTGTCCCGTCGCCGCGAATTCCTCGCCGATGCCGTTGGCGCGGCGCTCACCACCCCGGACACCATGGCGAATGCACTGCGCCGCATCCACGGCGCGGCGGTGACACCGACGCGGCTGGAACAGCAGTACGGATTCCTGATGGTTCGCAATGCCGGAGTTGGGGTTCTGATGTCCACGCACCCCACCTTGGACAAACGCCTCGAAGCTCTCAAAAAAGGCCAGCACATCAAGATTCTACCACGAAAAGCGCGGCCAGCTTGATGAACGAGGCTGGATACTCTTGGCAGAAGACATTGCTCCGCGAGCGTTCCCGCTTGAGTGTATCTAACGGGCAAGACGATGCGCGCTCAGAAAATCAACGGTCTGACCGCGTTTCCCGTTCGGGATCACGGCTGTCGCGAGTGATGTCGCAGTAGTCGCGTTCCCGCTTCAGTTCAACCAGGGCCCTTGCCCGGCGTTCCGGCGGCAGGCGCTCGGCCTCGATCGCCTTCAGGTGAAGGCTCTGGTAGCGGGAGCGCACTTCAACCAGGTCGGCCAGGAGGCGAACACGGTCGGCAATCTCCTCCACGCGGGAGTGTATGGCGGCATTGTCTCCAAACAGCCTTGCCTTCAGCGGCGCAAAGTCCTGGGGGCGTGCCTCGATCTGGTCAGCAATCTGCAACAGCCTGTATTCGCTCAAGGAACTTCCACGCGCCGCAAAAAAGAGGGATAACAAAAAATCTGTATTCCTGAAGGCATCCGCGCCTAATTCAACGGTCTCTTCCCCCATATGTTTGATTTTCCTGTCAATGTCATCTACGCATGCAGAGGCATATAGACGAATATAATCAATCTACATGAAAAATGACTTGAATTTATCCGTCATTTATACAACCTTTACTTTATGAAGCATGCGACCAAGGAGAGAATCCTCAACATCCTGGACCAACTGACATACCGTCCGATGCGCTGGTTTGCCCGCCTCGGTTACGTGGTGCGGGATTTCATCAACTATCCCAAGGCCAGGGAAGCATTGAAGCATCAGTCATTCTGGTCACTGCCCGTCAAATACCGGGTTGCGCTCGGTCGTTTCCACGGGGAAAAGCCCTACCGGACGCCCCGTTAGCGCCACCAGTCACGATCCTCCTTCCGGTCCGGCTCATCGTGCTCCGGTTCCGGAGCTGTTTCCTCGCGTGTCGAGAAGGACAGGGTTTGCCACCAGTCGCGCTCTTCGGTGGATGGTTTAGGCGTACTGATGGCAGGATAGTCTTCTCCGCCAAACTGCCGCGCCGGACTTTCCATGGTTTCAATCATCGCGTCCTCGGCCCGATGTTGCTCTGCCCGGGATATCGGGCTGCCGTCCGGCGCCGGTACGGGCAAATCCTCGTCCCGTACAGGGGGCAAGTCCTCCAGGCGCGTATCCACCGCCTGCCAGTACTGTTCAAACTCGTCCCGCTCGATGGGTAACAAATCCTCCGGCGGCTGCCGTGACAGTGGCGGCCAATCCGGTCGGGCGGAAAGGTATGGAAAAAGGATCGTGACTGGCTCGGCCTTCATCGGGGATACCTCCTGCTTCGTTGCCCTGAGGCGTTCGCTATCCATTGCCGCGCGTCTTTCCCGGCGTGATACAGGGTCTGGCCCGCGATGCTGGCTCGGTTTCTGCTCCAGCCTGCGCGCGGCATAACTGCGGCTGTCGATGGTGACGGCGGCACCGGCCTTGCCGAGCGCCGCATTGGCAATACGCTCCCACAACGCCCGTGCCTCGGTGACAAACTGTCGCCCGTCCGCACTGCGGATTTTGGGACCGAAGCCGTCCGGCGTGACCACCCGCGTGGTCAGCAGGATGTGGACATGGGGATTGTGCTGGGTGCCGTCGTCGTGGATGGCCAGGTCAGCCACAAAGCCACGCGCTGCGTACGCATCGGCTACTGCCCGCGCTACCTCCAGCCACGCGGTACGCGGTAGCTCACGCGGCAGGGCGAACTCCAGCTCCTTTGCCAGTCGCGCATCCTTGCGCTTTTCGCTCTCTTCGACGGCGTTCCAGAGTTTGCCGCGCTCGGCCATCCACCCGGGCGCACCCTCGGGCAGGCGGATGTCGCTGGCGATCACATCCCGCCGCCCCCCAAAGTCCGACAAACGCTCTTCGGCCTCGTTGGGCAGGATCGCACCGGCACGGTACGCGGCGGCCGTCACCACCGAGCGCCCATCACCCCGGCTGATGTTCTTGACGTTGAGGTGATAAATGGCCACCAGCCTCTCCCCGGCACGGAGGGGGTTCAGGGGGTCTCCCCCTGACGCACCGGCCGGTTTTTCTCCGGGAGCTTGTGCGACCGGCCAGAAAACCGTGCCCCGCATCGCCCCGCCTTTCAATGCGTACACGTTGAGGCGATGCGTAGGTGCGCTGTACGCATTGATGCACGCCTGCGTGGAATGTTCAATTCCCCTCTCGGGTTTGAGAAAGGTTATTCCAGCCGCAACCGACACAGCGCAGCCAGTTTCAGATCATGAGCTATAGAACAGCGCTCTATAGCTCACGAACGGCATGTGTCTGCGCGCTTTTCACCTCCCTGCCGAAGGCTGCTTATTCGCCGGCAGGCGCCTGCGCACCCCGTGTCCGCCGCCGCACGTTGATGGCCTTGGCATCCAGCGTGTTTTTGAGATGCACGGCATAGTGCTTCTCGATCATTTCGACGCTGGTGCGGCAGTTCTTAGCAATCTGGTAGATGTCCGCCCCTTCCAGCAGCCGCAGGCAGATATAGGTGTGCCGGAGGCTGTAGGCGGAACGCCGGTTGCCGTCACGGTCGGCTTTCAGATTGCAGTCGGTCAGTGCCCGGTTGAACTGCTTCTTGTGATCCTGCGGGAACACAAGGTCGGTGGGCTTGGGTTTGTTCCGCTGCACCAACCGTTCAAACGGGAACACCGCCCCGGTCGTGCTCTTGCAGTAGCCGACGCCGCGCTTGCCGCGCACCTCGATCAGCAAAATCCGCTCGCCGTCGTCCTCGTCCTTCTCCACCGTCACGTCGCGGTATTCCAGCCGGTTGGCCTCATCGGGCCGCAGGCCGGTGTTGGCCATAAAGAGGATATAGTCGTGCAGTTGCTCGGCCGCGTGCTGCCAGTGCAGCCCCTGGGCGGACTTGGCGCGCTCGCGGGTATAGGTGTAGAGGCGCTTGTATTCCTCCGGCGAGAACCATGCCCGGTGACCGACCTTGCCGGAGGCGCGATACGGCGCCGAAAAATCGGGAAGGTGGTTGATCCAGCCGTGCCGCAGAGCGGTTTTCATGACTTGCCGGAGGGTGACCGTCTCGTGGTGCAGGGTGCTGCGGGTGGGCACCTTGCCGGTTTTCGGGTTGGGCCTGAGCCGCATGACCCTATAATCCTGGACCATACCCGAAGTGACGGCGCTAAGCCCCTTGCTCCCGAAGTACGGTAACAGGTGGTTGTCCAGCCGCGCGCCGTGGTCCCGCACATAGCGCGGGTTCCGCTCTCCGTCGGTCAGTACCCCGTATTCCAGTACGAACTGTTTGGCGGCGTCGGCAAAGGTCTTTTCCTTCTGCAACTCTCCCGCCCGGCTTTTGCCGCGCAGCTCCAGATACCAGTCCTCGGCAAACTCCTTGGCTTTGGCCAAGCTGTCAGTCTTGGTACTGACGCGCCACTCCTTGCCGTCCATGTAGGTGGAGCACTGCCACAGGGAACTGTTGGCCCGGCGGTAGACGCGAACCTTATCCCCCAGAACTGAATGGGACGCCATTTTGCCGCTCTCCACTGTGCGAGACATGTGTGAGGGCAGTTTAGGCCCGTTTGGGCCGAACTCAACGAGCTAAGTGCTTGAAAAAGTGGTGGGCGCGTACGGGATCGAACCGTAGACCCGCTGATTAAGAGTCAGCTGCTCTACCAACTGAGCTACGCGCCCACTTTTCTCGCCGGACGGCGTTGTCGTCCGGAAGCGATGGCGGCTTATAACCACGCCGGAGAGCGGGCGCAAGTCCTTTTCGCCCCGGCCGATGAAAAAATTGAACTTTCTTTTCTTTCAAAGAGTTGGCCGTGTCGGAGCCTGGAAACGGCGTACAACCGCGCGCCCTGCCGCGGCTACGGCAAGGCGTCGGAGGCGGGACTTTCGCCACCTCGGCTGGTTCAGACGTAAAGCTCGCCGCGGCCGACGATCACCGCCTCGCCGCCGATGCGGCCACCGGTGAGCTTGCCCTTCTCGATGATGATCTCAAGCTCGATCAGGCTCGGTCGGCCCATCTCGAATCCCTGCTCGATGACCAGCTTGTGCTCGCCGTCGGCCGGCCGGTCGAAGCGGCGCACCACCGCCGAGAAGGCGGCGGCCGCCGAGCCGGTGGCCGGATCCTCGCCGATGCCGTTATGCGGCGCGAACATGCGGGCATGGAAATCGTGGCCGTTGGTGACCACCTCGCGGGTATAGACGTAGAGGTCGAGTTCGGTCGAGCCGAAGGCGCCCGCCCAATGCGACTTGTCGACGCGGATGCGGCGCATGGCGTCGAGCCCGGCCAGCGGCAGGAAGGCGAACAGCGGGCCGCCGCCATCGAAGACGCAAGGCACGTGGTTCTCGAAGCCGATGTCGCCGCGATTGAGTCCCAGCGCCGAGGCGGCAAGGCCGACGTCGCCGTGGAATGGCCGTTCCTCGGGCAGCTTCGGCAGGTCAAACACGGCGCGGCCGGAGCGCTGGGGCGAGATGGTGACGCCGCATCGAACGACACCCACGCCCTCCTCCAGCACCACCATGGCGTCGGTCTCGCGCGCGATGCCCTGCAGACGCTCGTGGGCAAGCAGCACCGCCGTTCCCACCGTCGGGTGGCCGGCGAACGGCAGTTCGCGGCCGGGCGTGAAGATACGGATCTTGGCCGACGTGCCGGGCCGCGACGGCGGCTCGACGAACACGGTCTCGGAGAGGTTGAATTCCTTGGTGATCGCCATCATGGCGGCGCTGTCGAGGCCCTCGCTGTCCAGCACGACCGCCAGCGGGTTGCCTGTCAGCCCCTTGGCGGTGAAGACATCGAGAATCGCATATCGACGAGCCACTTGGTTCTCTCCTGAGACGGCCGGAACGCCGGCCACAATAGTTGCGGTGGGGACGTTAGTCCACGTCGGTTATCATCCGAATTTCACCACGGCCCTTCCAAAATGCGACCAAAATTCCCAGCTATGGCTAACGGAAAGGATTTTCCGGCCGGACAATACTCCGGGACCGGACGTGGAGACGCGAAATGCTCAGGCTCTCGAAGATTGCCGCCCCCGTGGCCATCGCCGCCGTCCTGTCGTCGCTGGCGCTGCCGGCGCTGGCCGATGGCTACTATCATCACCATCACCGCTCGAACGGTGGCGACATCGCCGCCGCCGGGGTGATCGGCCTGATCGGCGGTACCATGCTCGGCGCGGCTCTGGCTTCTCCGCCTCCGCCGCCGGTCTACTACGAGCCGGCTCCGCCCGTCTTCTATCAGCCGGCACCGGTCGTCGTCTATCAGCAGCCGGCCCCGGTCTACGCCGCCGTTCCGATGTCGGGCGAGCATCAGGCCTGGTGCGCCGGACGCTACCGCTCCTACAACGCTTACGACAACACGTGGGTCGACAACCGCGGAAACCTGCGCCCCTGTCAGTCGCCTTATTACGGCGGCTGATCGGAACAAGCCACCACCCCAGGCAGATCGCAGCACCTCGTCGCCGTTCGCCGTGACCTCCCGGCGGACGGCGATTTTTATTGTCGCCCCCCGAGCAGCCGCGCCGCGAAGGCGCGTGCATAAGCCGTGACCTCCGGCCGGTCGAGTTCGGCGGGCTGACGGAAGGCGATCACCCGCTCCAGTTCGCGCTCCGCCTGTCGGTCAAGTTCGGCCATGATGCCGGCGACGATCTCATCGGCGGTGCGCGGAAAGCGCAGCACCCGGCCGACCGAGACGCGTGGCCCGTCGAAGGCGGCGATCATTCCCTCCACCACCGCCTCGGCGGCGTCGAGCCCGGTTTCCTCCTTGAGTTCCCGTTCGATCGAGGCGACCACGCCGATGTTGCCGCCGGCGTCGACGTCGGCCGGCTCCAGGCTGCCGCCCGGCGGATAGATCTGGCCGGCATTGGCGGTCGTCGCGGCCATGACGCCGAGAATCAGCGCACCATCCGACGACAGGATCAGCGCCGAGCCGAACAGGTTGCGGATGCCGATCTCCGGAAAGCCCCAGTCGCGCCAGGCGAGGAAGCCGGCGAAATCGCCCTCCACCGCCTCGCCGGTCAGCACGCCGCCGTCAATGGCGATGCCGCCCGGCTGGCCCGGCGCCAGCGTGCCGAGCACGCGGCCGTTCCAGAGATGCGGATTGACGGCGAGCCGTGTCGCCCAGTGCGCGGCGATCTTCGGGCGGAGGTCGTCGGCGATCGGCCAGGTGCCCGGCCGGAGGCGCAGGCGGACGTCGGTGATGTCATGGAGCATAGGGCATTCCGGCAAGGATGACCCGTCAACTCTAGCCGGCGCGCGTGACGACGGAAAGGCGCCCCGCGCCGCTCCGCCGCCCGGACAAGAAAAATCCCCGCCGGCGGACCGGCGGGGATGGGATTGATCGCGAGGGTCGGTGTCAGGCTGCCCGAATGGTACCGACGAAGGCCGACACCTTCCGGTCCAGCGTTTCCGACTGCTGGGCGAGCTGCGACATGCGGTCGAGCAGGTCGCGCGCCGCCGTGCCGCTCTTCTCGGCCGTGCTGCGCACGCCGACGATGGTCGAGGCCACCTCGGCGGCGCCGACCGCCGCCTCGGAGATGTTGCGGGCGATCTCGCCGGTCGCCGCGTTCTGTTGCGAGGCGGCACCGGCGATCGACGAGGTGATGTGGTCGAGGTCGGCGATGCGGCGGGAGATGTCGGCGATCTTCTCCACCGACTGCTGGGTGGCGCCCTGGATGGTGCCCATCTGCGCCTCGATGTCCTGCGTCGCCTTGGCGGTCTGGCTGGCCAGCGCCTTCACCTCCGAGGCGACGACGGCGAAGCCGCGCCCCGCTTCACCGGCCCGCGCCGCCTCGATGGTGGCGTTGAGGGCCAGAAGGTTGGTCTGCTCGGCGATCGCCTGGATCATGGCGACGATGGTGCCGACCTTCGATGCGCTGTCGGCCAGCGACCGCACGTCCTGGTCGGTGCGGCGGGCCTGCTCGACGGCGGCGCCGATCAGCGTCGAAGCCTCGCCGATCTGGCGGCCGATCTCGAAGATCGACGACGACAGTTCCTCGGAGGCGCCGGCCACCGCCTGCACGTTGGCCGAAGTCTGCTCGGAAGCGCTGGCCACGGCCACCGAACGGCCGGAGGTCTCCTCGGCGTCGGTCACCATCATCTCGGCGGCCTTCAGCGTCGACTGGGCGGTCTGGGTAACGGTGGCGATCACTTCGCCGACCTCGGATTCGAACTCTCGGGCGAGCTTGTCGAGCAGCGCCTTCTGCTCGGCGCGGCTCTGAGCCTCGGCGTCGGCCTGCGCCGCCTTCAGCCGCTCGGTCTCCACCAGCGTGTCGCGGAAGGTGCCGACGGTATTCCAGAGGAGGCCGATCTCGTCACGGCCGACCTTCCGGGGAATGGAGACGTCCAGCTTGCCGTGCGTCAGGTCGCCGAGCGCGCCGTTGACCCGGCGCAGCGGGCCGGCGATCTTGGCGGTGCCGATCCACGAGGCGATGCCGACGCCCAAGAGGATGCCGATCACCGCGACGATGATCAGCGTGCGGCGGCCGGCGATGTAATAATCGTCGATCGAGGCGCGCACCGTGTCGAGGTCCTGCACGTCCAGATCGACGAGCTTGTCGACGTCGGCCTGGAGCTGCTTGCGGTTGGTGCGGTTGGCGTCGTTGTTGCCCTGTTCGTTGGCGGCGGCCGGAGCCACCTCGGTGCTGAGGCGGGCGAGTTCCGTGCGGAAGGTCTGGAACTCCCTGGCCTTGGCGACCACGGCGGCGAACGCGTCCTTGCGATCGTCGGGCACGCGCGCCGACCATTCGCCGAGCAGCGTGTCGATCGACTTGAGATTCTTCAGGATACCGTCGGCGAAGGGCTTGGCCGCCTCGGTGCTCGGCGCCGAATAGACGCCGCGCGAATCCATCACCACCGCGGTGATCAGGCGGTTGAGGTGTTCGCCGTCATAGGCTCGCTGGGAGGCAAGCTGGTAGGCATCGACCTGTTCGTTGTAGCCCTGCATGAGGCGGATGCCGAGCAGGGCCACGCCGATGGCGATGACCCCCAGCAGGGCAACGATCGAATACAGCTTTCCTTGGATTTTCATTCTCGGGATTCCACGGGTGAACCGGCCTTGAGCGGCTGGCGGGAGGGAGCAGCCGGTTCACAGAATAGAAATATTTACGTTGCCGACTTATTAACGCATGGACTATTTTCATTGAATGCTACCGTGTCGGTCGGTTATTCCGCCCCGTCGATGGACGAAAGTCGCAGCGGCAGCCATATCCCGGCTGTCGTGGAAATATCTTGCAAATTTATACAGCCGATCGACTTCCACCCTGGGTCAACGATTGGGAAAATTTTCTCATCGGGCAAACGAAAACGCCGGAGCGCTCAAGGCACTCCGGCGTTATTTCGCAACCTATAGCTGCTAATTCTTTAGTGATCCTGCCGGTAGTATTGCAATATTTCGCGATACTTGACGCCAGCGGTGATCCGTTTTCGGCCTCGGCATCCCCCGCGACCGGGCGGCTTGCCGCCCGGCGCAAGTCATAAAGCGTGGATCGCCGGCGGCGATCAGTTGCGGGCCTTGTCGACCAGCTTGTTCTTGGCGATCCACGGCATCATGGCGCGGAGCTTCTCGCCGACCGCCTCGATCTGGTGGGCGTCGTTGTTGCGGCGGATGCCCTTGAAGCGGGCGGCGCCGGCCTTGTATTCCTGCATCCACTCCGAGGTGAACTTGCCCGACTGGATGTCCTTCAGCACCCGCTTCATCTCGGCCTTGGTCTCGGACGTGATGATGCGCGGGCCGGAGACATACTCGCCCCACTCGGCGGTGTTGGAGATCGAGTAGTTCATGTTGGCGATGCCGCCCTCGTAGATGAGGTCGACGATCAGCTTCACTTCGTGCAGGCACTCGAAATAGGCCATCTCCGGCGCGTAGCCGGCCTCGACCAGCGTCTCGAAGCCGTTGCGGATCAGTTCGACGAGGCCGCCGCACAGCACCACCTGCTCGCCGAAAAGATCGGTCTCGCACTCTTCCTTGAAGGTGGTCTCGATGACACCCGAGCGGCCGCCGCCGACGCCCGAGGCGTAGGAGAGCGCCAGTTCCAGGGCGTTGCCGGAGGCGTTCTGCGCCACGGCGACGAGGCAGGGCACGCCGCCGCCCTTCTGATACTCGCCGCGCACCGTATGGCCGGGGCCCTTCGGGGCGATCATGACGACGTCGAGGGTCGCCTTCGGCTCGATCAGGCCGAAGTGGACGTTGAGGCCGTGGGCGAAGGCGATGGCGGCGCCGTCGCGGATGTTGGGGGCGATCTCGTCGCGGTAGATGTCGGCCTGCAACTCGTCCGGCGTGGCGATCATCAGGAAGTCGCCCCACTTGGCGGCATCGGCCACCGACATGACCTTCAGGCCGTCGGCCTCGACCTTCTTGGCCGTCGCCGAGCCCGGACGCAGGGCAATGACGATGTCCTTGACGCCGGAGTCCTTCAGGTTGAGGGCGTGGGCGCGGCCCTGCGAGCCGTAGCCGACCACCACCACCTTCTTGCCCTTGATTAGGTTGAGATCGGCATCACGATCATAATAGACGCGCATGTTGTTGTCCTTCCTCGCCGCTGGCGTTCTTGAAACGGCCGGTCCCCGCCGGTCGTCGGTTCACTGGTGAAACGGGGTTACTCGGTGTCCTGGGCGCCGTGCCCGTAGAGACGGAAAAACTGCGAGATGGCCAGCCGCGCCCGCCGCGGCCGATCATCGGACAGGCCGACGGGCGGCTCGCCCAGCAGCATCCGCACGTGGCTGTCGCGGACGATCAGGCCGTAGAGCGTCTCGTAGGCCTCGTGGGTGTCGGCGAAGTGCACGTAACCGTGCCGCCGGCCAAGCTCCAGCAGGGCGCGGGCGCGCATCTCGATCGGCAGCCGGCCATGCTCGCGCACCAGCGCGCCGAGCCGGGCGCCGTCGCGGTCGGCCTGGCCGATGGCCAGACGGTTGAGTGCCAGCGACACCTCGCCCGAGAGCACGCCGATCAGGTCCTCGGCGAACACGGTAAGGCTGCGGCTGAAGTCGTCGGGCGTCGGCATCGTCTCGCGCGGTCCCGGCGTCCTCACCTTGCTGGCCTGATAGGTGATCATCGCGGCGAGCAGGCCGTCGCGGTCGCCGAACCACTTGTAGAGACTTTCCTTGGAGCAGTTGGCGGCCCGCGCCAGACCGGCCGTGGTCAACGCCCGCTCGCCGCCGGCGACCAGCAATTGAAGCGCGCATTCCAGCACGGCATTCTGGCGGGGGGTGAAGGACTCGGTCACCACGGGACTCGCTCTGTCGGCGTTCAATGTACCGTACGGTACGGTTCCAGATGTTCTAGTTCGCCGATCCCCGGCTGTCAAGACCGGCCAAATTGTCGTGAAACCTCCGCATTACTCCTTAGGCATGGTGGAATCGTCGATGAAAATCGCCTAAGCATGTCGCGCAAAAGTGGGTGGGGGTTTTGCGATCCCGACAGGTGCAAAACCGGAAGTTGAGGCGTCAGGCGCGAATCCCTGCGATCGTGACGTGCCTCGGCGACCCGCCGCCCGCCATCGCCGCAGCCACAGGGATCACTCGATTGTCTACCCGTATCGAAACCGACACCTTCGGCCCCATCGACGTCGACACCTCAGTGTACTGGGGCGCCCAGACGCAGCGCTCGCTGGGCAACTTCAGGATCGGCTGGGAGAAGCAGCCGCATTCCATCGTCCGGGCGCTCGGCGTGTTGAAGCGTGCCGCCGCCGAGGTCAACCGCGACCTCGGCAAGCTCGATCCGCAGCTCTGCGAGGCGATCGTCACGGCGGCGCAGGAGGTGATCGACGGCAAGCTCGACGCCCACTTCCCACTGGTCGTCTGGCAGACCGGCTCGGGCACCCAGACCAACATGAACGCCAACGAGGTGATCTCCAACCGGGCGATCGAGCTTCTGGGCGGCACGCTGGGCTCCAAGACACCGGTGCATCCCAATGACCATGTCAACATGAGCCAGTCGTCGAACGACACCTATCCGTCCGCCATGCACATCGCGGCGGCCACCGAGGTGATCGAGAAGCTGCTGCCGGCGCTGCACCACCTGCACAAGGCGCTCGACGACAAGGCGAAGCTGTGGGCCGACATCATCAAGATCGGCCGGACGCACACGCAGGACGCCACGCCCCTGACGCTCGGCCAGGAGTTCTCCGGCTACGCCAGGCAGGTGGAGAACGGCATCAAGCGCATCGAGATGACGCTGCCGATGCTGATGGAGATCGCCCAGGGCGGCACCGCCGTCGGCACCGGCCTCAACGCGCCCAAGGGCTTTGCCGAGAAGATCGCAGCCCGCGTCGCCGAACTGACCGGCCATCCCTTCACCTCGGCACCCAACAAGTTCGAGGCGCTGGCCGCCCACGACGCCATGGTGATGAGCCACGGCGCCCTCAACACGGTGGCGGCGAGCCTGTTCAAGATTGCCAACGACATCCGCCTGCTCGGCTCCGGCCCGCGCTCCGGCCTTGGAGAGTTGTCGTTGCCGGAAAACGAGCCGGGCTCGTCGATCATGCCGGGCAAGGTCAATCCGACGCAGTGCGAGGCGCTGACCATGGTCTGCGTGCAGGTATTCGGCAACCACGCGGCGCTGACCTTCGCCGACAGCCAGGGCCATTTCGAGCTGAACGTCTACAATCCGGTGATGGCCTACAACTTCCTGCAATCGGTGACGCTGCTCTCCGATGCCGCCGTCTCCTTCACCGACAATTGCGTCATCGGCATCGAGCCGCGCGAGGACAACATCAAGGCCGCCCTCGACCGCTCGCTGATGTTGGTCACCGCCCTAGCCCCCAAGGTCGGCTACGACATCGCCGCCAAGATCGCCAAGACCGCCCATCTGAACGGCACGACGCTGCGCGAGGAGGCAGTCGGCGGCGGCTACGTCACCGATGCCGAGTTCGACGCCCTCGTCCGGCCGGAGCGGATGATCGGCCCGGAGTGAACGGCCGGCACAGCCGATGAAAGCCGAAGGCCGGAGCATCTCACGACGCTCCGGCCTTTCGTATTTGTTTCAAAAGCTGTCGCTCACCCGACGCGGATGCGCGTCGCGAATTCCGACGACTTGGCCTGGAGCCGGTCGACGGTCTTCATCAGCACGTCCGACATCTCGCAGATGGTGGCGACGGCGCTGCCCGACGTCTGGGCGGTCTCGGCCACGCCGTTGATGCCGCCCGACACCTCCTGCGCGCCGGAGGCGGCATAGGCGACGTTATGGACGATGGCTTGCGTCGCCGCCATCTGCTCCTGCATCGACGCCGACATGGTGACGCTGACCGACTTGATCTCGCCGATGGTCGCCGAGATGCGGTTGATCGCCTTCACCGCCCGGTCGGTGACGTCCTGCACCGTCGAGATGTGGCCGGAGATCTCCTCGGTGGCCTTGGCCGTCTGGCCGGCCAGCGCCTTCACTTCGCCGGCGACCACGGCGAAGCCGCGGCCGGCCTCGCCGGCCCGCGCCGCCTCGATGGTGGCGTTGAGGGCGAGGAGATTGGTCTGGTCGGCGATCGAAGTGATCAGGCTCACCACCTCGCCGATGCGATGCGTCGCCTGGCTGAGATCGCCGACGATGGTCGCCGTCTGCGTCGCCTGGGTGCCGGCTTCCTCGGCAATGCCCTTGGCGCTCTCCACCTGACGCGAGATGTCCTCGATCGACGAGGAGATCTGGCCGGCCGCCGCCGACACTTCCTGCACGTTCTGCGACATCACCTGCGACGAGACCGAAACGCTGCGGGCGGTGGAGGCCGTCCGCTCGGTGGCCGTCTGCAGCGACGAGGCGCCCTGGTTCATCTCGACGGCCGCCTTGCCGACCGCCTCGACCACGCCGCCCATGGTGCCCTCGAAGTCGCTGGCCAGTTCGGCCAGCAAGGCGTGCCGGTCGCGCTCGCGGGCTGCCTCGGCGTCGCGCTGCTGCTCGCGCAGCCGCTCGGCCTCGATGCCGTTGTCGCGGAACACGGCGAGCGCCCGCGCCATGGCGCCGATCTCGTCCTTGCGTTCGGTGCCCTGCGGCGCGTCGGCGAACTCGCCCCTGGCATAGAGCGACATGGTGGCCGACAGGCGGCGGATCGGCGTGGAAATGCCGACCTGCGAGATCGTCAGCGCCACCAGAAGACCGGCCAGGAGGCCGCCGCCCACCATGGCCGCCATGATCTCGACGGTGGAGTTGGCTTCGTCGTTGAGCGCCGCCCGATTGGTGACGAGCTGCGCCTCGATGGTCGACTGCAATTTTTCGGTCGCCTGCAGCATGGCGTCGATGCGCGGTTCCACCTCGCCGGAGATCACCTCGCGGCCGTGACCGGCATCCATCAGCTTGGCCGCCGCGACCACCTCCTTGGTCTTGGCGAACAACTCGTCGAGTGGCGCGGCGATGGCGTCGAGATCGGCCGACAGGTCGCCGCGGCGGGCGCGGATGGTGTCGATCGTCGAACGGAACTGCGGCTCGGCGTTCTGGACTTCGGCGGTGAGCTTGTCGAGCTGCTCGCTGTCGAAGGTGGTGATCAGCCGGTAGAGGGTGGTGTTGAGCCGATAGGCCGCTCCCTCGATCTCCTTGCTGAGAAGGCTGGACTGCGCGTCGCGGTCGATGAACTGCGCCTGTTCGGCGTTGAGCTTCATCATGTTTTCGGCCGCATAGAAGATGGCGGCCAGCGAAAAGATGATGATGGATGCCAGCGAAATCACAATCTTGAGTGATATACGCAGATTTTTAAGGGCCATGCATTCCTCCCACACATACGCCCGGAATTTCCTATTAGTAGGCGAAGTCAGTTAAGAAAATATCTAGTGGCGTAATGCCTGCGCCCAGAGCAGCCCCATGGCGGGGCGGCTGCCGTCAGGTCGCATAGTCTACGGGCAGCGGTGCGCCGTCCTTCAATGTCTCCATGGAAATTGAGGCGGAAACGTCGAAAAGCTCCACTTTGCGAATGATCTTCTTGTAGATGACGTCGTAATGCTCGACGCGGGGCAGCGCCAACTTCAGGATGTAGTCGACATTGCCGGTCAGGCGATGGGCCTCCACCACCTCGGGTATGTCGGAGATGACTGCGGCAAATCGCTCCATCCACTCGGCCGAATGATGGGCGGTACGGATCAGCGCGTAGACGGTGGTGGGCACGCCAAGCCGGCCGCGGTCGAGCACCACCGTGCGGCGGGCGATGTAGCCCTCGGCCTCCAGCCGCTGGATGCGCCGCGAGCAGGCCGATACCGACAGCGCCACGCGGTCGGCGAGATCGACCACCGCCAGGCCGGCGTCCTGTTGCAGCAGCTCCAGCAGCCTGCGATCGCGTTCGTCGAGCATGACCTCAATTCCTCTTGCCTGAGCCAATGACGCGTCAGTTTTGCACCAATTACGTGAAATACGCCATGATATTGCGCACCTCACCGCATCGACGCCGAATCACGCAAACGCCGGGCGACCGGCCGGCGCTATGATCGGCACTCGCCACGGACAGGCGATTCCAGGGGAACAGCATGCGCACCATCGGCCTCATCGGCGGCATGAGCTTCGAGAGCACCGCCGTTTACTACAAGACGATCAACGAGGCGGTGCGCGCCCGCCTCGGCGGCCTGCATTCGGCCGAAATCCTGCTGCGCTCGGTCGATTTCCAGTCGATCGTCGACTTGCAGAAGGCCGGCCGTTGGGACGCCGCCGCCGAACGGCTCGGCAAGGCGGCACGCGGGCTCGAACGGGCCGGCGCCGACTGCCTGCTGATCTGCACCAACACCATGCATCTCGTCGCCGACGAGGTGGCCGCCGCCGTGCGGGTGCCGCTCCTCAACATCATCGACGAGACGGCCAGGGCGCTGATTGCCGCCGGCGCCCGCCGGCCGCTGCTGCTCGCCACCCGCTACACCATGGAAGAGGGCTTCTACGCCCGCCGCATGGCCGCCCACGGCCTGACGCTGACGACGCCCGGCGATGCTGGCCGCACCGTGGTCCACGACGTCATCTTCGAGGAGCTGTGCGCCGGCGTGGTGCGCGACGCCTCGCGCGCCGCCTTCCTCGCACTGATCGACAGGGCGAAGGCCGACGGCTGCGACGCCGTCATCCTCGGCTGCACGGAAATCTGCCTGCTGCTCGACCCCGCCACCCTGCCGCTGCCCGGCTTCGACAGCACGGCCATCCATGTCGCCGCCGCTGTCGATTTCGCGCTCAGGGACGAGACCAAGGCCGCCGCCGAATAAAGGCAGGCTCACAAAAGGCGCCCTATATCGGCCCCTCGCTTTTGCCTGATCGAGATCCTACACCTGCGCGTAGGATCTCAGCCAGAAAAGGCGCGCCAGCAATATCAGTCGCGCTTTCGGTCAGGCGTCGGCGTCGCCGAGGGCGGCGCGATAGCGGCGCACCGTCTCGGCCATGCCGTGGATCAGGCAGTCGGCGACCACCGCGTGGCCGATCGACGCCTCGGCGATGTGTGGCGTTCTCTTGACGAGCGGCGGCAGGTTGTCGAGCGTCAGGTCGTGGCCGGCGTTAACGGCCATGCCGAGCTTCACCGCCGCGTCGGCGGTCACCGCCACGTCTTCCAGCCGGGCCCGCTGCTCGCCGGGGTCGAAGCTGTGGCCGTAGGGACCGGTGTAGATCTCGATGCGCCGCGTGCCGGTCAGCGCGGCAGCGGCGGCCTGCGTCGGGTCGGCGTCGATGAAGATCGAGCAGCGCACGCCCTGCGCCTGGATGCGCCGCACCACGTCCGACAGGAACGACTGGTGGGTGACGGCGTCCCAGCCGTGGTCGGAAGTGTTCTGGCCGGGCATGTCGGGCACCAGCGTCACCTGGTCGGGACGCGCCGCCTCACAGAGCTTCAGGAACTCCTCGGTCGGGTAGCCCTCGATGTTGTATTCGCGGCCCGGCCAGTCGGTCCGCAGCAGTTCCTGAAGCGCGAACACGTCGGTGCGGCGGATGTGCCGCTCGTCGGGGCGGGGATGCACGGTGATGCCGGCGGCGCCCGCCTCGAGCGCGATACGGCTGAGGCCGACCACCGACGGCCACGGCAGGTCGCGCCGGTTGCGCAGGTGGGCGATGGCGTTGACGTTGACGGAGAGCTTGGCGTGATTCATCGCGTGCGGTCCGGAGAGTTCGGAAAAAGCGACGATAGTCCGCCCGTCCTTACCGCACAAGCGACGTCAGCCCGCCGTGAAGGATGGCAGGCGCAGCCGCCGGCCCGGCGCGAGGCCGATCAGCAGCTCCGGCTGGCCGTCGGCAATCTCCAGCACCTTTACGAGGCCGGCCCGATGGAAGCCGTCGAGTGCACCGCCTCTGACCGGCAGCCTCGGCAACGTCAGGCGCTCGATGGTCAGGCGGCTGAAGCCGTCTGCCGTCTGCCGCCGTCCCGCCCGGCCGTCGGTCCAGGCGGACGGCGGTGCCTTGCCCGGCGAGGAAAAGACGAAGGGCATGGCGGCATCGTCGCTTTCGCTGGAGACGGCGATCGATACGTCCGGCGGGAAATCCGTATTGCGGTAGGTCCAGCGGTTGCCCGGCAGCGGGCCACGGCAGGCGATGCCGAAGGGCGAGGCGCCGGTTTGCCGCCATGCCGCCCGAGCGGCGAAGCCGGCACGGTTGAGCGGCGAGGCGGCCAGCTCGTCCACGTCGACCACGTAGAGCAGTTCGAGATAGGCGTTGTCGAAGGCGTAGCAGAGGTTGGCCGTCCCCTGCCCGACATGCCGGCGCGTGAACGACGGTTCGAGGCCGAGCGCCCTGAGCCGCTCGAAGACGGCGCCGCCGGGCGCCGCCTCCGCCGGTTCGACGAACACCAGCAGATGGTCGAGTTCGATAGCCGCCATCAGCCGGCGATGGCCGGAGCGCTCGAGATGCCGTTCCGGCCGCGCGACAGCGCCGCAAGCCCGGTGCGAGCCAGTTCGACCAGGCCGCAGTCCCTCATCAGGCCGACGAAGCGGTCGATGTCGGCCGGCGCGCCGGTGATCTCGAACACGTAGCTGTCGAGCGTCGCGTCGACGATGCGGGCATTGAAGGCCTGGGCGAGGCGCAACGCCTCGTCGCGGATCTCGCCCTTGCCGCACACCTTGATCAAGGCCAGCTCGCGCTCCAGCGCGTCGCCGGCCCAGGTAAGGTTGATCACCTTGTGCACCGGCACCAGACGGCCGAGCTGGTGCATGATCTGCGAGATGACCGGCGGCCGGCCGGTCGTCACGATGGTGATGCGCGACATGTGACTGGCGTGCTCGATCTCCGAGACGGTGAGGCTCTCGATGTTGTAGCCGCGCCCGGAGAACAGGCCGACGACGCGGGCGAGGACGCCCGGCTCGTTGTCGACCAGCACCGACAGCGTGTGGCTGCGTTCGGTGGCGGGAAGCTCTTCCTCGAGGAAGTAGGCGGATTGGGACTGGCCTGCGACGATCATCATGATGTCAATTCCGATAGGCTGTTGCGAAGGGTGCGAGGGGTTGCGTCAGCAGCCGCGCGTCACACCAGAACCTTGCCGGCGGTGCCGATCGCCGTCTCGATCTCCTCGTCGGAGACGTCGGTGCCGAGCAGCATCTCGTTGTGCGCCTTGCCCGAAGGGATCATCGGGAAGCAGTTGGCGAGGCTGACGACGTGGCAGTCGAACAGCACGGGTCGGTCGATGCGGATCATCTCCTCGATAGCGTCGTCAAGGTCGGCCGGTTTCGAGCAACGGATGCCGACGGCGCCGTAGGCCTCGGCGAGACGCACGAAATCGGGCTGGGAATCGACGTAAGAATGGCTGAGCCGGTTGCCGTGCAGCAGTTGCTGCCACTGGCGCACCATGCCCATGTACTGGTTGTTGAGGATGAACGCCTTGATCGGCGCGCCGTGCTGCACCGCCGTCGACAGCTCCTGGATGTTCATCTGGATCGACGCGTCGCCGGCCACGTCGATCACCAGCGCGCCGGGATGGGCGAGCTGGGTACCGACCGCCGCCGGCAGGCCGTAGCCCATGGTGCCGAGACCGCCGGAGGTCATGAAGCGGTTGGGCTCCTCGAAGCCGTAATACTGCGCCACCCACATCTGATGCTGGCCCACCTCGGTGGTGATGTAGGTGTCGCGATCCCTGGTCAGCGCAAAGAGGCGCTCGATGGCGTATTGCGGCATGATCGCCTCGGCCGACGGCCGGTAGGTGAGGCACCGCTTGGCCCGCCAGCCGTCGATCTGCTTCCACCAGGCGGCGTGCGCCGCCTTGTCCTGCACCGGCTTGCGGGCCGTCCAGGCGGCGATCAGGTCCTCCAGCACGTTGCCGACGTCGCCGACGATCGGCATGTCGACCACGACGTTCTTGTTGATCGACGACGGGTCGATGTCGATGTGGATCTTCTTGGACTTGGGCGAGAAGGCGTCGATGCGGCCGGTGATGCGGTCGTCGAAGCGGGCGCCGATGCAGACCATGACGTCGCAGTCATGCATGGCGAGGTTGGCCTCGTAGGTGCCGTGCATGCCGAGCATGCCGAGCCAGTTCTTGCCCGAGGCCGGATAGGCGCCGAGGCCCATCAGCGTCGAGGTGATCGGGAAGCCGGTCAGCTTGACGAGGTCGCGGAGCAGCGCCACCGCGCGCGGGCCGGAGTTGATGACGCCGCCGCCGGTGTAGAGGATCGGCTTCTTGGCGGCGGCCATCAGCTCGACCGCCTCGCGGATGGCGGCGTCGGCACCCTTCACAGCCGGATGGTACTGGGTGAGCGCCTTGTCCTTGCAGTTCTCGTAGGTGCCGGTCTGGAACTGGATGTTCTTGGGAATATCGACCAGCACCGGGCCGGGGCGGCCGGTGGTGGCGATGCGGAACGCCTCGTGCAGGATGGCCGGCAGGTCCTCGATGCGGCGGACCAGCCAGTTGTGCTTGGTGCAGGGCCGGGTGATGCCGACGGTGTCGGCCTCCTGGAAGGCGTCGGTGCCGATCAGCGTCGTCGGCACCTGGCCGGTGATGCAGACCATGGGAATGGAATCGAGCAGCGCATCGGTCAGCGCCGTCACCATGTTGGTGGCGCCGGGGCCGGAGGTGGCCAGCGCCACGCCGACCTTGCCGGTGGAGCGGGCATAGCCCTCGGCGGCGTGTCCGGCGCCCTGCTCGTGGCGGACGAGGATGTGGCGGACCTCCTCCTGCTGGAACAGCTCGTCGAAGATCGGCAGCACCGCGCCGCCGGGGTAACCGAAAATGGTGTCGACGCCCTGGTCGATCAGCGCCTGGATGACCATTTCCGCGCCTGTCATCTGCCGTGTCATCGCCTGTTACCTCAAGCTCTCGTCCCGCCGTTCCGGGGGCATTTTTGCTGCGTTAGTTCAGGTAATAAAAAAGGCCCCGAAAAGGGACCCGATTTCCGCGCACCATGATTGTCCGGCAGGCCTCAGGAAGAGACCTCCGCCACGGTGCGCCATCTAAGTACTACGAGCAGGGAACGCATATCGCCCTCTGGTTCGGCCGGGACCACCCCGGATTGGTCGGCAACGTAGCGGCGGCCGGTGGATCGGTCAAGAGCCTATTTCATTCGTTGCGCCACGTCGTCGGCCACGGCAAGAAAATGTCGTGCTGCCGGATCGACGCGCCGCCAGTCGGCCATCTGGTTGCGGAACCAGGTTTCCTGTCGCTTGGCATATTGCCGCGTCGCCGTCACTGCCGCCTCGACGGCCTCGTCGAGCGGCATGAGCCCCCGCGCCGCCGCCATCATCTCCGGCACGCCGATCGCCTTCATGGCCGGCAGCCCCGGATCGAGATGGAGGGCGGCAAACGCCCGCGCCTCGTCGAGCCCGCCCTCGGCCGCCATTGCCCGGAAGCGCTCGTCGATACGCTCGTGCAGCCATGCCCGGTCGGGCGACATGACGATGCGGACGCCGCCGGCGAGGAGCGGCGGCGACCGCTTCTCCTGCCAGTCGGACAGCGGCCGTCCCGTGCTGTCGGCCACCTCCAGCGCCCTGAGGATGCGCTGGGTGTCGTGCGGATGCAGGCGGCCGTGCAGCACCGGGTCGACGACGGCGAGTTCCTTGTGCAGGGCGCCGGCGCTCATCGTCTTCGCCCGCTCACGCCAGAAGCCGCGCACCCGCTCGTCGACCGGCGGCACATCGGAGAGCCCCAGCGTCATGGCGTTGAAGTAGAGCCCGGTGCCGCCGACCACCACCGCCGGCCGGCCGGCGGTCTCCGCCAGCGCTCGTTCGAGATCGTCGAGATAGCGGGCTACCGTGTAGCCGTCGCCGCTCGCCACATGGCCGTAGAGGCGGTGCGGCGCACGCGCCTCGTCCTCCGGGGATGGCCGGGCGGTCAGGATGCGCAGTTCGCGATAGACCTGCATCGAATCGGCGTTGATCACCACGCCGCCGCAGCGCTCGGCGATGGCCAGCGCCAGAGCCGACTTGCCGCTGGCCGTCGGGCCGGCTATCAGAACCGCGCGTCTTTCTGCCGTCTCGGTCGTCACCTGGAGCCTCCCATGTCGCTCGTCGCCACGCTTGTCTCATCTCCGGCCGATCCGCAAGTGACGGAAGGGCTGATCGCCGGCGTGTCGCGGGCGCTGGGCGGCGGTGGCAACCGGGTGCTGGGTGCCGGGATTGCCGCCGACATCGCCGTCGAGGGCCCTCTTTCGCGCGATGAAGCGGGGCGCCGTATCACTGAAGTAATCGGCGATGCGCCGGTCGATTTCGCCGTGCTGCCGGCCGAGGGCCGGCGCAAGAAGCTGCTGGTCGCCGACATGGACAGCACGATGATCGGCCAGGAGTGCATCGACGAGCTTGCCGCCTTCGTCGGCCTCAAGGAGCATGTCGCCGCCATCACCGAGCGGGCGATGCGCGGCGAGATCGCCTTCGAGCCGGCGCTGCGCGAACGCGTCGGCCTCCTGAAGGGCCTCTCCGCCGCCGTGGTCGAGGAGGTGCTGGCTGAGCGTATCACCCTGACGCCGGGCGGCCGCGAGCTGATCGCCACCATGCGGGCGAACGGCGCCTACACGGCGCTGGTCTCCGGCGGCTTCACGCTGTTCACCGGGCACATCCGCGAGTTGATCGGCTTCGACGAGCACCGCTCCAACTGCCTGATCACCGAGGACGGCCGGCTCACCGGCCTCGTCGCCGAGCCGATCCTCGGCAAGGCGGCCAAGCTCGCCACGCTGCGCGAACTCAGGGAAGCGCGCGGCCTCGCCCGCCACGAGACGCTGGCGATCGGCGACGGCGCCAACGATCTCGACATGATCAACGACAGCGGCCTCGGCATCGCCTACCACGCCAAGCCCAAGGTGGCGGCGGCAGCCGAGGTGTCGATCCGATACGGCGATCTCACCGCCGTGCTCTATTTGCAGGGCTACGCCCGCGACGAGTTCGCGGCGATCTAGCCCCCCAGCACCCACATCCGCACGGGATTGGTGGGGTCGGCGAGCAGGCGGATGGCGAGGCCGATGCAGGTGATCACCAGGAGCGGCCGGATGATCTTCGCCCCGCCCCGCACGGCGAGCCGCGAGCCGATCTGCGCGCCGAGGAACTGGCCGGCGCCCATCACGAGGCCGGGCTTCCAGAAAATGACGCCCGACGCGAGAAACACGAAGAAGCTGCCGATATTGCTGGCGAAATTGAGCATCTTGGTATGCGCCGTCGCCTTCAGGAGGCCGAAGCCGGCCAGCGACACGAAGCCCAGCATGAAGAACGAGCCGGTGCCCGGACCGAACAGGCCATCGTACCAGCCGATGGCCGGCACGAAGGTCAGCGTGAACAGGAAGGGCGTCATTCGGGCGTGGCGATCCTGATCGTTGAGGCCGCGCTTGAAGGCAAAATAGACGGCGATGGCGATCAGCATCACCGGCATGGCGATCTGCAGCCAGTCGCCCGGCAGCACGGTGGCCAGCAAGGCCCCCAGCACGGCGCCGCCGGCCGACATCAGCGCCATCGGCAATTGCGACCTGAGATCGACCTGCCCCGCCCGCGCATAGCCGAGGGTGGCCGAGGCCGAACCGAACAGCGCCTGCAGCTTGTTGGTGCCGAGCGACTGGATCGGCGTGAACCCGGCCAGCATCAGCGCCGGCACGGTGATCAGGCCACCGCCACCGGCGATCGAGTCGATGAAGCCGGCGACGAAGGCGGCGAAGAACAGCGCCGTCAGAAGATGCAGGGACAGGTCAACCAAGATGGAACTCAGGATCAGGAGGAAGAAACGGCGCGCTGCGGGGAAGCGGTGGCAGCGCTGAGATGGACGAGCACGGCGACGCGCACGGCACTGGCCAGATTGCGGTCGCCACGCGCCCGGTCGATATCGAGGATGAAGGCGGACAGGCTTTGCCCGCGCTGACCGGCCAGCCGCTCGGCCGCCGCCCAGAACTCCGGTTCCAGCGCCAGACTGGTTCGGTGCCCGGCCAGCGACAGCGACCGCTTGGCGTTCATGTCGGGGAGTCCGGCGGCGTCTCCGGATCGGCGGGGGAAGCAAGACGATGGCCGTCGAGCCGCCGCGCCTCCAGCGCGTCCTGCGCCTTGGCCGCCAGCTTCTCCGCCTTGCTGCGGCCGAACTTGGCGCGATTCTCCGCCGCCTCGTCCTCGCGGCGGCGGCGGTCGCGGTCCTTGCGCGCCCGGCGGAGGTTGACGAGATCGCCCATGGCCCTCAGGTCTTCTTGCGGAAGGCGTCGAGGGAGACCACGGTCGGCGGCTTGTCGCCATCCTCCGGCTTGTCCTCGGCGGCCGGCTTGGCCGGCTCGGTCTTCGCAGCCTTGTCGGCCTTGGCCGGCTTGTCGGCGGCCGGCGCCTTGGCAGCCGGGCGCGGCGCCTTCGGCTCGCCGCTCGCCGGGCCGATCGCCTTCACCGGCCCGTCTTCGGTCACGTCGGCGGCGTTGCCGCTCTCGTCGACGAGCGGGAACTGCACGGCGAATTCCACCGACGGATCGAAGAAGCCGCGGATCGCCGCGAAGGGAACCACCAGCTTTTCCGGCACGCCGGAAAAGCTAAGGCCAATCTCGAAGCTTGTATCGCCCACCACCAGCTCCCAGTACTGGTGCTGGATGACGATGGTCATCTCGTCCGGGTAGCGCTCCTTGAGGCGGGCGGAGATACGTACGCCCGGCGCCCTCGTATCGAAGATAATGTAGAAATGATGCTCGCCCGGCAGGCCGGCGTGCGCCACCTCGGCCAGCACCTTCTTCACCAGCCCGCGGAAGGCCTCCTGAGCCAGAACGTCGTAACGGATCATGTCCTTGGGCATTGAGGCTCCGCCTTGATGGTCATGGGCGGCCGGCCCGGCCGCTTCGCCTGCCCGACAGTCTAGTGCATCGGGCGCGAGGGTGTAAACGGCTTGCCGCGCCAGGCTGGCCGGCAAACGGCAGCGCGACAAGTTAACCAGCGCTCCCAGCCGATCCTTACTTCCTCAGCCGAACGCCCGGCCCCTCGCCGTTCTCCTCGATAAAAATCACCCCGGCCGCTTCAAGCGCAGTGCGAATTGCCTCGATGGTGCGCGGCTTCAACTCTTTACCTCGCTCAAAACGGGTGATCGTATTTGTGGACACCTTTGCCGCTTCTGCAAGCTCCCTCACACCAAGCTGAAGCGCGGCACGAGCCATTCGGCATTGCGCAGCATTCAAATCGCTTCTCCGTAGCGAAATCGCCTTGACGTAGCGCCATCTGAACGCTATCGCTACACTGTAGCAAAATCGCCTATTTCGGACAATTAAAGGTACGCCACGAACATGCTTTTGCGTGAAGGGCGGAGCCATGCCCCGCTTCCTGCCGAGGAGACCTGACGATGCCCCTCGCCTCGCCGCTGTCCCGTCGTCTGTTCATCGGTCGGTTTGCCGCCGTCGCCGCCACGCCGGCCGTCGCGCTCCCGCCCGAACCGGCCGTCCTGGACAAGCCTGCCGTTCCCCCTGCATCGACTCGCCTCGATCGATTGCAACGGCTGCTTGCCGAAGCGCGCCGCCTTGCCGCAGAGGACTTTTCCGAGTTCGATTTCCGGGCCTTTCCGCCCGGCTACGACGAAGGGCAGCCCGTTCTGTTCGGGTTTGTCGCCACGTCCAAGCCCAAGCCGCCGGCGCCGCCGGCGATCGACTACGACGGACCCAGGATCTACGAGGTCCGCCTCAGGAACTGGAGCACCGATTGCCACCAGATTCGCCATGTCGAGATGGCGCCGAAGCATCACCGCTTCGCCGGGCAGTTCCGGCTACGGTTCCCGGATGCACGGCCTCGCTCACGCTGGTGGTACGTGCCGAGAGATGACTTCGCGGTCATCAGGAAGGTCCGAGCCGACGCAAAAGTCTGAGCTGCGAACACATTCGCAGTCCTATCAATATCTTATAAAAGTGGAATTGAGTGGAGGCTTCTGTTGCCAGGTGCCTCCGGACCCCGCCTGAAAGTGCTACCCCTCAGGACTTGATTCCCAGTTTGGGCACCGCATTACGCGGCGACGGCCACCGGAGCATAGTTGTCATTCGCAACTATAGGTTTAGCCCGATAACGGTGGTACAATGCCGAGTGAAAGAGCCGCCTTTACGCCCCCGTCGATCCTATTTCGCCCCCGCCGAAGCCCTTGCCCATCGAGATGGCTTGCAAGGGCTTGGGTGGAGGCGCCGGGTACCGCCCCCGGGTCCGAATGGTTTATTGCGCAGTCCGTTTATCACCATAGCCGGATTGCTCCGGCACCAAGACATATAGGGTGAAGCGGGCCGCCTGTGAAGAGGCGGCGAACGATGCGTCCCCAGAGCGGGATGCCGCCGTGCATCCCGCCGCCTTGACGGGCCGCCGCCTCCGGGCGGATAGAAGCGCCGACGCAACGCACCGGAATGCCCCCATGCCGCGACTGCATCGGCCGAAAGTCTACGCCCGTTATTCCCGCGTCGAGGCGACGCGTCTGCGCCGCCAGATGCTGTTTCTGGCCGGCGGCATCGGCGTCGGCGTCGCCGCCGTGCTGATGGCGCGCGCCGCCGATCTGGCGCAAGCCAGCTTCCGGGCCGGCGTGGCGGCCCTGCCCTGGCTGCCGCTGCTGGTGACGCCGGCCGGCTTCGCCCTGTCCTGCTTTCTCGCCCGCCGCCTGTTTCCCGGTTCGCAGGGCAGCGGCATCCCCCAGGTGATCGCCGCCCGCAAGCTGCCCGCCGCCGAACCTTCCGGACATCTCGTGTCGCTCAGAATCGCCGGCGGCAAGATCCTGTTGATGCTGCTGGGCCTGTTGGCCGGCGGTTCGCTCGGCCGCGAGGGGCCGACGGTACAGGTCGGCGCCGCCATCATGCAGGCGACGGGACGGGTCGCCTCGATCCATCGCTCGTCACTGCTGCTGGCCGGCGGCGCGGCCGGCGTCGCCGCCGCGTTCAACACGCCACTTGCCGGTATCGTCTTCGCCATCGAGGAACTGAGCCGGTCGTTCGACAGCAAGGCGAGCGGCATCGTCATCATGACGGTGATGCTGGCCGGCCTGACGGCGCAGGCGCTGCTCGGCGACTACACCTATTTCGGCTCGTCCTACCTGACGCTGGCGCCGGGCGTCGCCTGGATCGCCATTCCCGTCGTCGCCATGGTCGGCGGCGCGCTCGGCGGCCTGTTCAACCGCCTCAACATCGTCTGGTCGCGCGGCCTGCCCGGCCGGGCCGGCGCCTTCGTCCGTGGCCGGCCGGTGCTCACCGCCGCCCTCCTCGGTCTTGTCGTCGCCCTGGCCGGCCTCGCCTCGGGCACCGACATCGGCGGCACCGGATACGAGGCGGCGCGCGGCGCCATCCACGAGACGCCGTCCGGCATCAGTCTCTGGTACGGACCGGCCAAGCTGGTCGCCACGCTGGCCTCGACGCTGTCGGGCATTCCCGGCGGCATCTTCTCGCCGTCGCTGTCGATCGGCGCCGGCATCGGCCTCGACGTCGCCCGCCTGATCGACGTCGACGCGGCGGCCGCCATCGCGCTGCTCGGCATGTGCGCCTATCTGGCCGGCGTCGTGCAGGCGCCACTGACCTCGGTGGTGATCGTCCAGGAAATGACGCTCAACCACGCCATGCTGCTGCCGCTGATGCTGGTGGCGCTGATCGCCGGCAAGACGTCCAGCCTGATCGCGCCAGAGGGCGTCTATCACGCCCTCGCCCGCAACTTCGCCGCCTCGCCAAAGGCTGACTCTGGACCCGACTCCGTCTAAGCTCGCGGACCCAGTTCCAGCGGCGGACAGCCATGCAGCAGTATCTCGATCTCCTGAAGCTCATCCTCGACACCGGCACGCCCAAGGAGGACCGCACCGGCACCGGCACGCTGTCGGTGTTCGGCCACCAGATGCGCTTCGACCTCGCCGCCGGCTTCCCGCTGCTCACAACCAAGAAGCTGCATGTCAAGTCGATCGTCCATGAACTGATCTGGTTCCTACAGGGCGACACCAACATCAAGTATCTGAAGGACAATGGCGTTTCCATCTGGGACGAATGGGCCGACGAGCGCGGCGACCTCGGCCCGGTCTACGGCCACCAGTGGCGCTCCTGGCCGACGCCGGATGGCGGCACCATCGACCAGATCGCCGAGGTGCAACAGGCGATCCGCCGCACGCCCGATTCGCGGCGGCTGATCGTCACCGCCTGGAACCCGGCCGATGTGCCGAAGATGGCGCTGCCCCCCTGCCACCTGCTGATCCAGTTCTACGTGGCGAACGGCCGCCTCTCCTGCCAGATGTACCAGCGCTCGGCCGACGTCTTCCTCGGCGTGCCCTTCAACATCGCCTCCTACGCGCTGCTCACCGCCATGATGGCCGAGGCGACCGGACTCCGGCCGGGCGAGTTTGTTCACACGCTCGGCGACGCCCACCTCTACCGCAATCATCTCGACCAGGCCCGCCTCCAGCTGACGCGGGCGCCGCGCCCCCTGCCGCGCCTGAAGCTCGCCGAAGGGATAACCGACATCCGCGATTTCCGCTTCGAACACGTGGCGATCGAGGGCTATGATCCGCATCCGCACATCAAGGCCGAGGTCGCCGTATGAACCGTCTCGCCGCCTTCGGAGCCGCCGCGCTGGCGGCGCTGCCCGTTGCCGCCCGCGCCAACGACACCATGGCCGAGCTGGCGGCCGGCGGGTTGACCTTCGTCGCCGCCGACAACGTCAGCATGCGGAGCGAGGATCTCTACATCTCGCCGAAGGAGGTGCGCGTCGACTACGTCTTCCACAATGACGGCCAGCAGGACCGCACGACGGTGGTCGCCTTCCCGATGCCGGACGTCGAGGGCAGCGGCGATTTCATGGTGTCGGTCCCCAATCCGGATTCCGACAATTTCATGAACTTCTCGGTGACGATCGACGGCCAGCCGGTGACGCCGGCCATCGACCGCCACGCCTTCGCCGTCGACGTCGAGATCACCGGCGACCTCGCGGCGCACGCCGTGCCGCTGCTGCCGTTCGGCGACTCCACGGCACAGGCGCTGGCCGCCCTGCCGAAAGAGCTGCTCGCCGACTGGATCGAGCGCGGCATCGTCGTGCCCATGGACTATGACGACGGCAGCGGCTGGAAGACCGATTACGTGCCGATGTGGAAGCTGAAGACCACCTACTGGTGGCGCACCACCTTCCCGGCCGGCCGCGACCTCAAGGTCGCCCACCGCTACACGCCGAGCGTCGGCGCCACCGCCGGCCTCAACTTCCTCGGCTACGGCGACAACGGCCCGTTCACCGGCGAGGACTTCGAGCGGGAGAAGCAGCGCTTCTGCTTTGACGACGCCTTCCTCAAGGCGGTCGCCAAGCGCATGGAGGCCGCCGGTGCCGAGGAGTCCTATCTCCAGGAAAGCTGGATTTCCTACGTGCTCACCACCGGCGCCAACTGGGGCGGCACCATCGGCCGCTTCCATCTGACGGTCGACAAGGGAGACGCCGACACGCTGGTCTCCTTCTGCGGCGACGGCGTCAGGAAGACCGGCCCGACCACCTTCGAGCTGACCGCCGACGATTTCTACCCCGAGCGCGACATCGACATCGCGCTGGTACGGCGACCGGCCGACTGAACGGCCGCTCCTCTTGCCCAATGAAAACGGCCGGCCCCACCAGGGACCGGCCGCTGTCCTTTGGCGAAGAAACTTCCGTCAGCGATCGATCTTGATCGCCACGAAGCGCAGGTCGCCGCTGGCGTTGGAGACCAAGAGCAGCACCGACTTGCGCCCCATCGCCTTCTGCTTGTCGACGGTCTTGGCGACGTCCTCGGGCGACAGCACTTCCTCCTGCGCCACCTCGACGATGATGTCGCCGGCCGCGATGCCCTTGTCGGCGGCCGGGCTCGCCGGATCGACGTCGGTGACCACCACGCCCTTCACCTCGGCGTTGAGGTTGAGCGTCTGCCGGGCGGCATCGTCGAGCGGACCGAGCGTCAGGCCGATGATCTTCTTCTCGTCCTTCGCCGGCGCCGGCGGCGCCTCCTCGGCCTTGTCCGCCACCTTCTCGCTCTCCTCGAGGCGACCGAGCTTGACCGGTAGGTTCAGCTCCTTGCCCTTGCGGATCAGCGTGACGTCCACCTCCTTGCCCACCGCCGTGTTGGCGACGAGGCGCGGCAACTCGCGCATGGCCTTGATGGGATGGCCGTCGAAGGCGACGATGACGTCGCCGGGCTCGATCTTGGCCACCGCCGCCGGCCCGCCCTCGGTGACGCCGGCCACCAGCGCGCCCTGCGGCTTGTCGATGCCGAGACTTTCGGCGAGGTCGTCGGTGACCTCCTGGATGTTGACGCCGAGCCAGCCGCGGTGCGTCTCGCCGAACTCGCGCAACTGATCGACGACGCTGACGGCGATCTCCGAAGGGATGGCGAAACCGATGCCGATCGAGCCGCCGGACGGCGAGATGATGGCGGTGTTGATGCCGATCACCTCGCCCGTCTCGTTGAACAGCGGGCCGCCGGAATTGCCGCGGTTGATGGCGGCGTCGGTCTGGATGTAGTTGTCGTAGGGGCCGGAATTGATGTCGCGATTGCGCGCCGAGATGATGCCGGTGGTCACCGTTCCGCCGAGGCCGAACGGATTGCCGATCGCCATCACCCAGTCGCCGACGCGCATGTGTTCGCTGTCGCCGAACTTTACGGCGGTCAGCGGCTTGTCCGGCTTGACGCGCAACACCGCCAGGTCGGTCTTGGCGTCGCGGCCGACCAGTTCGGCCTTCAGCTTGGAGCCGTCGGAGAAGTTGGCGACGATCTCGTCGGCATCCTCGATCACGTGGTTGTTGGTGATGATGATGCCCGAGGGATCGATGACGAAGCCCGAGCCGAGCGACTGCACCTTGCGCGGGTCGCCGCCCTCGTCGCTGCCGCCCTCGTCACCGCCGCCGTTGTCTCCGTTGCGACCGTTCTTGTCGAAGAACTCGTTGAAGAAGTCCTGGAAGGGCGAGCCCTCCGGCACCTGCGGCAGCGGCACCTGCCGCGTCTCGGCCACCGTCTGGGTCGTCGAGATGTTGACCACCGCCCCGATCAGCTTCTCGGCGAGATCGGCGACCGAATCCGGCCCCTGCTCGGCCGATGCCGGCCCGGCAAACGCCAGCGCCGCCGCCAGCATGGCGGCCGCAAGACCCCGCCTGGTACCGCGCACCGTCCTGTTTCCTGAGACCATGTCCGGTCTTCCTTCACTAGAGCCTGAGCACACTCGGCGCAGTCATAATCCGTTTCCCGGATGGAGACAAACCCCACACCAATACAACTCCAGGGTAGGCGCGAGCACCTTTCCGTCAGGAATTGCGTAAAAACAAAAACGGAGCAGTTCCGGCCCCGGATTTCGCCGGAACGGCTCCATGGCGGAGCGTCAGCCGCCCCGCACCGACCAGACGACGGCAACGCCCGCCGCCATGGCGATGACCCCGCCGGTCCTGAGCCAGAAATCGGAGGTCTGGAGGAGCTGGCGGAGCCCTTTGCGCATGACTTGAGGGGCTGCCGCATAGAGCAGCCCCTCGATGACGGCCATCAGGCCGACGGCAACCAGGAAGTCGTTCAAGACGACCTCACGGCAGGGCGTCGGCGGCCGGCGCCGCCTCGCTGGCCACTATCCCGGACGGACCCTTGAAGAAGCGGAAGAACTCCGAGTCCGGCTTGAGCAGCATGGTCGTGCCCGAAGCGAGCGAGGTCGCGTAGGCCTGCATCGAGCGGTAGAACTCGAAGAAGCCCTTGTCGGCGCCATAGGCCTCCGCGAAGATGCGGTTGCGTTCGGCGTCGCCCTCGCCGTGCAGGATGTCGGCGTCGCGCCGCGCCTCGGCCAAGAGCACCGTCGCCTGACGGTCGGCCTCGGCACGGATGCGGGCGGCTTCCTGCGTGCCCTCGGCGCGCAGTTCGGCCGCCTCGGCCAGACGCTCTGACCGCATGCGGTCGTAGGTCTGCTCCAGCACGTTGTTGGGCAGCTCGGTGCGGCGGATGCGCAGCTCGACGATGTCGATGCCGAGATTGGCCGCCTCCGGCCGGACGAATTCCGCCACCTCGCGCATCATCGCCGCCCGTTCCTCGGACAGCGCGTCGCCGAACGAGCGCGTGCCGTAGACGCGGCGCAGCGCCGAATCGAGGCGGGTCTTGATGCGTGTCTCGGCCAGTGCCATGTTGCCGGTGACGCTTTCGCGGAAGGCCCTGGCGTTGACGATGCGGTAGGCGGCGAAGGCGTCGACCACATACTGCCGGCTGTCGCGTACCTGCACGACGTTGTTGTCGATCTCCAGCGTGTTGAGGCGCTTGTCGACGATCTGCACGGTATCGACCATGTTGGTCGGCAGCTTGAAGTAGATGCCGGGCTCGGTGATCACCCGCTGGATCTCGCCGAAGCGGAGCTGGATGGCCTGATCGCGTTCGGTGACGATGAAGGTCGACGAATAGACGATCAGCGCGAGGACAGCCACGGCGATCAGGACGAAGGGCAAGGCGATCGTGCGCATCACTGGGCGGCTCCCGTGCTGGAGGGGGTCGTCGGCCGCCCGATCTCGGGCAGCGGCAGGTAGGGCAGCACGCCCTGGGTGGAACCGCTGTCGAGAAGCACCTTGTTGGTTTTCGACAGCACACCCTCCATGGTTTCGAGGTAGATGCGCTCGCGCGTGATGTCGGGCGCCTTGATGTATTGCTCGTAGACGGAGGTGAAGCGCTGCGCGCCACCGGTCGCCTCGGCAATCACCTGATCGCGGTAGCCGAGCGCCCCCTCGCGGATCTGCGACGCCTCGCCGCGCGCCTCGCCGAGACGCTTGTTGGCGTAGGCCTGGGCGTCCTGCTTGAACTTGTCCTGGTCCTGCTGGGCGCGCTGCACCTCGCCGAAGGCGTCCTGCACCTCGAGCGGCGGGTCGGCGCGGGTGACGTTGACGGCGGTGATCGAGATGCCCGCGTCGTAAGCGTCGAGCGTCTGCTGCACGCGCTCGCGCACCGCCGTCTGGGCCGCCTCGCGGCCGGTGGTGCGGAACTCGTCGGCGCGGGTGCGGCCGACCACTTCGCGCATTACCGATTCCGACACCTTGCGGACGATGTCCGGCTGGTCGGCGACGCGGAACAGATACTTGACGGGGTCGGCGATACGCCAGAGCACCGAGAACTCGACGCTGACGAGGTTCTGGTCGCCCGACAGCATGATCGAGTCGGTGCCACCGCCTGCTCCGCCACCGAGCACTTCCTGGTTTTCCTTGAGGATGGCCGGCGTTTCCACCTGCTCGACCGGCCAGAAGGCGAAATGGATGCCCGGCTCGTTCAGCTCCGGCTTGACCTTGCCGAAGAACAGCTCGACGCCCACCTGGTCCGGCTGCACCACGTAGATGCTCTCGTAGAGCCAGAAGCCGACCGCGGCGATGGCGATCAGCGGCAGCGCCGTCATCAGGCCGGTCGGCTCGCCCGATCCGGGCCGGCCGCCGCCGGGAAGGAGATGGCGAATCTTGTCCTGGCCGCGCCGGAGCAGTTCCTCGAGATCCGGCGGCTCGTTGCCCCCGCCGCCCTGCGGCCCCCTGGGCGGCTGACCCCAAGGTCCGTTGCCGCCGCCTTTCCATCCTCCGCCGCCGCTCTGATTGCTCCAGGGCATAGGGTACCGTCCTCCTTGAGTTGCTTGTACGGCGATCATAGGGGGCGACGCCGCCCTCATCAACGCACAGATCAAACGCCATTTGGGGTGCGGGGCGGCGGCGATCAACCGCCCGTAAGCGATTCTTTCGGCGCACCGGCGTCGCGCCGCACCCAGGTCTCGAAACGGGCGTCGGCGCTGTCGCGCTCGCCGCGTATCATCGGCTCGCTGGCCGCCAGCCGCCACAGCGCCGGATCGATCGGCGGGAAACGGGTGTCACCCTCCGGCGACGCGGCGACGCGGGTGACGTAGAGCCGATCGGCGCGACCGATCGTCGCCGCGTAGAGAATGCCGCCGCCAGCCACCACGAAGGACGGAACGCCCTTTGTTTCGGCGCTCGCCGCCGCCGCCTGCAGCGCCGCGTCGAGATCGCCGATCACCGTGACGCCGGCGGGCGCAAAGCCCGGATCGCGGGAGACGACGAAGGTCTCGCGCCCCGGCAGGGGCTTGCCGATGGATTCGAAGGTCTTGCGGCCCATCACCATGGGGCGGCCGAGCGTCAGCGCCTTGAAATACTTGAGGTCGGTGGACAGATGCCAGGGCATGACGCCGCCGGCGCCGATGATGCCGTTTTCGGCCATGGCCACCACGATATCGAGCAGCGGCCGGCTCACGGGGCTTCCCTCGCCAGCTTCTCGATCGCCTCCCGCCCCATGCGCACCGGCACCCAGGCATCGTTGAGCGGCGCCCCCATGGCGGCGTAGAAGCCGATCGCCGACTTGTTCCAGTCGAGCACCGTCCACTCGAAGCGGCCGAGATCCTCGTCGACGCAGCGCTTGGCGAGCCGGGCCAGCAGCGCCTTGCCCACCCCCTGACCACGCGCCGCCGGATCGACGAAGATATCCTCGAGATAGAGCCCGTGCCGGCCGAGGAAGGTCGAGAAGGAATAGAACCAGACGGCGATGCCGGCCGGCCGGTCGCCGATGAAGCCCAGTTCGCAGAAGACGCGCGGGGCATCGCCGAAGAAGGCGGCGGCATAGTCCTCCGCCGTCGCCACCATCTTCTCGGAGAGGTTCTCGTAGGCGGCGAGCGAACGGATGAAGCCGGCGATGATGTCGACATCGGCGAGCGTGGCGGGTCGGGTGGTCGGCTTGGGCCGGCGGCTCCGTTGGGGACTAGGATGATCGCTCGGCGAGGTCATGGCGCGCTCCCCGTGACGCCGCCCGGCGGCAGGCCGACGTCGGAGCTGGGCAGCGGCCGCAGCTTGCCGGCCGGCGGCGCATTGCCCGGCGGCGCGTTCTCAAGCATCTTGCCGATGGCGTCGAGCGGATCGGCGGGCTTGGCCTTCTCAGCCGCTGCCCGCGCCTTCTCGGCGGCGGCGAGCGCTGCCGCCTTGGCCTTCTCGCCGGCCGCCGTCGCGGCGGCGCGGTCGCGCGCCTCCAGCATCAGGCGGTTGCGGCGGTCGAGCGCCTCGCGGTCCCGCAGCACCTGCCGCGACAGCAGCTCGCGTTCAAGGATGTCGGCCTGCATCATCAGCACCCGCTGTGTCTCCTTTTCCAGGGCGCGGATGCCGAGGTAGGAGGCGAAGGCGGTAACGTCGATGCGGCGGGACGGATCGGCGATCGGCCCGGAGAACAGCACCGACACCTGCGGCACGCCGCCGGCCGCCGTTTCGGCTGCGTCGAGCGACAGGCGCCACTCGCTTTGAAGGCTGAGGCGGGCGAGGTCCACCGTCGCCGAGCCGGTGGTGGTGCCGCCCTTGCCCGTCACCACGATGTTGGGCGCACGCAACGTGCCGCTGGCCAGCGTGAAGGCGGCGTCGAGCCGGTCGAAGGCGAGGTCGCCCATGTCGACATTGTCGGTGAAGGCCTGGCGGATGCGGTCCTCGGAAAGGTCCTTGCCGGCATCGGCCAGCCGGATCACCGGATCGAAGGCGCGCGTCGTCATGTGGGCCAGCCGGCCGTCCTCCAGCGAGAAGCTGCCGCCGCCGGTCAGCGACGACATCCAGCCGGCCAGCGTGCGGCCGGTGGCGTTGACCTGCACGTCGGCATTGAAGGCGCCGGTGACCATCGGCCTTCCGTCGCGCTGCCAGGCGAGTTCGTCGGCCGCCGCCCGTTCGAGACGCAGCGTGCCGGACACGCCGGCCGTGCCGTCGAGGTCGCGCTTGATCATCAGGTCGCCGGACAGCTTGCCGCCGGCAAACGTTGCCTTGATGGCGTCGAGGCCGGTGCCCGAGGCATTGCTGTTGAGCATCAGCGACACGCCGCCCGCCACGAGACCGCCTTCGATGTCGAGCCGGCCGAACTTCAGGGCCAGCGCCGTGTCGAAGCCGTCGATCAGCGCCGCGCCGAACGGCGCCTCCGGCCAGGGATTGCGGCTGGCGATGATGGGGAAGTCGAACACCGCCGGCCCCAGGATGGCCTCGCCGAGGCTGGCGAGCGAACTCTCGTCGAAGGAGAGATTGCCGGTGACCAGCGGCACGGCCGGCGCGAAGTCGATGGCGATCTCGCCGCCGGTCGGCACGCCGCCGAGCTTGCCCTCGATGCGGCTGACGGCGACGCGCCGGTTGCCGACGGAGAGATGGGCGGCGACGTCGGCCGGCGTCGAGCCGATCACCCCCTGCACGATGTTGCCCGACAGCACCAGCAGCGAGCCGACGTCGGGCGACTTCAGGTCGAGGTCCAGCTCGGCGCCCGGCGCCGCGCCGCGCGTCAAGGTGGCCGAGCCGTTGAGCGTCACCTCGGTCGGTCCCATGGCGCCGCGCAGCACCACGGCGAGGCCGTCCTTCGACTTGCCCATGGCCGACAGCGTCAGGCTGCCGGCGCCCGGCCGACCGACGTCCGGTACGGCGAGGCCGAACTGTCGCATCAGCTCGGCGCCATCAGGACCGGCGAGGCGGACGTCGGTGGAGATGTCGGCGGCGTCCCAGGCATCGACACGGCCCTTGAAGGCCAGCTCGCCGCGAATGTCGGTGGTGCCGGCCGAGCCGTTCAGCTCCACCTTGACGTCGGTGCCCTCGCCCGACGCCCTGGCCAGCACCGTACCTTCGAGGCTGGCCGGGCCGAGATGCGGCGCCGCGTCGCGCAGGAAGGCGGCGGCCGGCGTGTCGGGGACAAGCGCGCGGGCCAGATCGGCGATGCCGTCCAGCTTCTCGGCCGAGACGCGCATCTGGATCGAACCGTCGGGCGTCGTCGTCACGTCGCGGATGGTGCCGGCCGCCGTGACGCGGGCGCCGGACAGCGAGCGGACGAACAGCCGGTCGACGTCGAGCGTGGCATCGACCAGCGACGCCGACACATCGAAGCCCTCGGCGCGGGCGTCGCCGGCGATCAGCGTGCCGATCGCCGCCTTGACCACCACGTCGGCGCCGGCGCCCGGCCCGGTGACCAGGCCGGCCACCGTCTCGACGTCGGTGAGGCGGAGCTGGTCGGCGTCGAGCGCCAGCGTCAGGCGCGGCTTGCGACCGGCGAGACCGGGCGAGAAATCGAGCGAGCCGCTGACCCGGCCGTCGTCGAGGCGGGCGTCGACTTCGTCGAGCGTCAGCCCGTCGGCCGAGGCGGCCACCTTGGCGCTGACGCGGAACGGATCGAGGACCACCTTCGGCCGGTTGGGCGCCCACCAGGCGATCAGCGTCGCCGGCTGCTCGGAGGACAACGTCACGTCGCCGTCGAAGCCGACGGTCGGAGCCGTTGCGAGCCGGCCGTGGGCGGCGAGCGACGAACGACCGGGCAGCGTCGCCTCCAGCGTGTCGATGGTCCAGCCCGAGGCGGCGGTGACCAGGTCGGCCCGGAGGTCGGAGACGATGCTGCCGCCGACCACCACGCCGGGAATGTCGAAGCCGATGCGGCCGGGCACCGCCGGCACCGGCAGGCCGGCGATGGCGGCGCCGAAGGCGGTCAGCGCGCCGTCGAAGGACACCGGCTTGTCCGGTCCTTCGCCGAGCGTCCGGTCGAGGTCGATCTGGCGGGCCGACAGCACCGCCTCGAAGCTTGGCACCGCCGCGAGGTCGAGCGTGGCGACGCCGGAAATGCTGAACGGCCGCTCCTCGCTGCCGTAGCGGAACTCCAGCGCCTTGGCGAGCACCGCCCGGCTGGACACATCGAGATCGGCGTCGAGCGACCAGGGCAGCGTCTCCCGGTCCTCCTTGGCGATGACGCGGGCCAGCGTCGCCTTGCCGGCCCAGGTCGGCCGGTGGTTGGCGATCTTGAGCCGGCCGTCGAAGCTCGCCGCCACCGGACGGGCCGCCGAGCGCACGTTGGCCTTCAGCGTTAGCGTGCCGCTGCCGTCGGCGGCGCCGGTCGCCGCCTTAACGGAAAAGGTGTCGCCGCCGGTCCGCGCCATGCCCTCGATCTTGTAGGGGCCGGCCAGGGCCGGCGCGTCGAGGCGGGCGTTGATGGCGTCGACCACCACCGGCTGGCTGTGCCGGGCGTCGGCGACGACGACGCGGCCGTTCTCGATGTCGACGCCGCTCAGCGTCACCCGACTCGGGTTGATGCCGAGGCCGCCGTCGGCGGCCATCCACTCGAAGGCGCCGTTGTCGTCGATGCGGACGTTCAGCTCCGGCTCGACCACGTGCATGGCGGTAACGTGGATCTCGCCCGACAGCAGCGGGAACAGCTCGATCTCCATGTCGAAGCGGCCGACCGTCATCAGCGGCGCGTTCGGATCGTCGCCGATCACCACATTGGAGAAGGAGAGCGAGGGATAGGGCAACAGGTTGGCGTCGGCCGTCCCGCGGACGGACACCTTGTGTCCCAGAACATGCGCGGCTTCCGTCTCGAAAGCGGCCCGGTAGGCCGTCCAGTCGACGAAAAGCGGCCCCACCAGCGCCACGAACAGCGCCAGAATGACCGTGAATCCGATACCGAAATACAGCGAATTCAGCGTCTTGGCTCCCGTATACCCGATCCGGGGCGACGCGGCCCCAAGCCTCTGCCGCGCCGCCACCAACCGGTTGCCGCGCCGCAGTGCAAGGATCGCACCACGACGGGCTCCGCCCCTCGCGAAGAGACTTAGCAAATCGGAACGCCGCTTGGAAACGGGATTAAGACATAGTTGACCATCCGCCGGCCGGGCCGGACGGCTTTTTCCGGCCGCGAAATATGCTATTGCCGGTGAGCTTTTCCGGGAGCCGCCATGCCCTTCGCCATCCCGCTGTCCGCCGCCCTGTTGCTCCTGCTGTTGCCCGGCCCGACCAACGCGCTGGTGGCCGCCGCCACGGCGACCGGCGGCCGCCACCGCCTGCCGGCGGCGGTCGCCGCCGTGCTCGCCGCCTATGGCCTGTCGCTGACGCTGCTCGGCCTTTCCGCCGCCGCGCTCTCCGGCGCCGCACCGGCCGCTGCGCCGGTTCTTAAGCTCGTGGCATCCCTGGCGCTCGCCCTGTCGGCGGTGAAGCTGTGGCGGTCCGATCCGGCAGTCGGCGCGGCGGTGTCGACCTCGCGCGTATTCGTGATCACCCTTCTCAACCCGAAAGCGCTGGTGCTCGCCTTCGCCATCCTGCCGCCGGGCCTGCCGCCGCTGCCGTTTCTCGCCGGCCTCGCAGTCGCCATCGCGGTCGCCACCACGGCCTGGGGCATTCTCGGCCTCGTCCTCGGCCGTCTCGTCCGCCGCCGGGCCGGCGCCCACGCTGTCAACAGGACCACCGCCGCCGTGCTCGGCGCTTTCGCCGGCGCGATCATGGTGACGACGGCTGTCGCGCCGCTTTGAGAGCTTGCGCGCCGCTCGGGTCTTCGGCTTTAACCGGGACCGGACACAGCCTCACCGGAGACGCGCGATGTCGGCCGAAATTTTCTCCATTCCCGTCGACAGCCTCGACCGAGAGGCGGCAGCGGCCGAACTTCTCCGCCTCGCCGCCGAGATCGCCCATCACGACAGCCTCTATCACGGCGAGGACGCGCCGGAGATTTCCGACGCCGACTACGACGCCCTCAGGGCCCGCAACCTCGCCATCGAGGCGCGCTTTCCCGATCTCGTCCGGCCCGATTCGCCGTCGCTGCGGGTCGGCGCACCGGTGGCGGCCACCTTCTCCGAGGTGCGCCACATCAGGCCGATGCTGTCGCTCGACAACCTGTTCACCGATGCCGGCGTCCACGATTTCGTCAAGCAGGTGAAAAGCTTCCTCGGCATCGTCGAGACGCCGGATTTCACCGCCGAACCGAAGATCGACGGCCTCTCCATGTCGCTGCGCTACGAGCGCCGCCGCCTCGTCACCGCCGCGACGCGCGGCGACGGCACGACGGGCGAGAACGTCACCGCCAACGTCCGCACCATCAAGGAGATTCCGGAGGAACTGCCGTCCGGAGCCCCCGATGTCGTCGAGGTGCGCGGCGAGGTCTATATGAAGAAGGCCGATTTCGCGGCGCTGAACGAGCGGATGCTGAACGACGGCGGCCGGCTGTTCGCCAACCCGCGCAATGCCGCCGCCGGCTCGCTGCGCCAGATCGACCCCAAGGTGACGGTCGGCCGGCCGCTCAGCTTCTTCGCCTATGCCTGGGGCGACCTCTCCGAGCCGCTGGCCGCCACCCAATACGATGCCGTCCGGCGCTTTGCCGACTGGGGCTTCCAGGTCAACCCGCTGATGGTGCGCTGCCACTCGGCCGAGGAACTGATCGCCCATTACCGGCTGATCGAGAGCCACCGCGCCGACCTCGGCTATGACATCGACGGCGTGGTCTACAAGGTGGACAGTCTCGCGCTACAGGAACGGCTGGGCTTCCGCTCGCGCTCGCCGCGCTGGGCCACCGCTCACAAGTTCCCGGCCGAGCGCGCCTCGACCACCGTCAAGGCGATCGAAATCCAGGTCGGCCGCACCGGCGCGCTGACGCCGGTCGCCAAGCTCGAACCGGTGACGGTGGGCGGTGTCGTCGTCGCCAACGCCACGCTGCACAACGAGGACTACATCAAGGGCATCGGCCAGGACGGCTTGCCGCTGCGCGACGGCCGCGACATCCGCGTCGGCGACACGGTGGTGATCCAGCGGGCCGGCGACGTCATCCCGCAAGTGGTCGACGTGCGGCTGGAACTGCGGCCGGCCGATGCCGTGCCCTACCAGTTCCCCACCGTCTGCCCGCGTTGCAACAGCCACGCCGTGCGCGAGACCAACGAGAAGACCGGCAAGGTCGACGCCGTCCGCCGCTGCACCGGCGGCTTGGTCTGCCCGGCGCAGCAGGTGGAGCGGCTCAAGCATTTCGTCTCGCGCAACGCCTTCGACATCGAAGGTCTCGGCGACCGGCAGATCGAGTTCTTCCACGCCCTCGACGACGCTCATCTTTGCATTCACACGCCGGTCGACATCTTCACGCTGGAGCGTCGAGAGGCGACCGGCCTCAACCGTCTCGCCAACTTCCCCGGCTTCGGCGCCACCTCGGTCAAGAACCTCTTCGAGAGCATCGAGGCGCGACGCAGGATCGACCTGCACCGGCTGATCTTCGGCCTGGGCATCCGCCACATCGGCGAGGGCAACGCCAAGCTGCTGGCCCGCGCCTACGGCTCGTGGGATCACTTCTACGCCGCCATGAAGACGGCCGCCTCCGGCGATCCGGAGGCGCTGGCCGAACTCAACGCCATCGACGGCGTCGGCAAGGTGGTGGCCGAGGCGCTGACCGACTTCTTCGGCGAAGCGCACAACCTCGCTGCCATCGACGCGCTGCTCGCCGAGATCACGCCGCTCGACGCCGAGGCGCCGGTGACCACCGGCAGCCCGGTGGCCGGCAAGACCGTGGTGTTCACCGGCTCGCTGGAGAAGATGACCCGCGACGAGGCCAAGGCCACCGCCGAGCGGCTCGGCGCCAAGGTGGCCGGCTCGGTGTCGAAGAAGACCGACCTCGTCGTCGCCGGCCCCGGCGCCGGTTCCAAGCTGACCAAGGCGGCCGAACTCGGCATCGAGGTGATCGACGAGGACGCCTGGCTCGAACGGATCAGGGGGCTCTGAGTCATCGCCACGGGACCGAAAATCGACGGCCGGTCTCGCAACCGCCGCGCCGTTGCTCTATTGTTCTCGTCATGACCGCTTCCCAGAATCACGACGACACCGATTTCGACGCCGCGCCCTCGCTGGGCATCGCCGCCCGTGCCATGGCCGCCGCCCGGCCGGGCGCCGCCGGCGGCTACCTGCAGGGCATGAATCCCGAGCAGCGCGAGGCGGTCGAGACGCTGGACGGCCCGGTACTGGTGCTGGCCGGCGCCGGCACCGGCAAGACGCGCGTGCTGACCACCCGTATCGCCCACATCCTGGCGACGCGCCGCGCCTTCCCGTCGCAGATCCTCGCCGTGACCTTCACCAACAAGGCGGCGCGCGAGATGAAGGAGCGTGTCGGCCAGCTGGTCGGCGGCGTCGTCGAGGGCATGCCCTGGCTAGGCACCTTCCACTCGATCGGCGTCCGCATGCTGAGGAAGCACGCCGAGCTGGTCGGCCTGAAGAGCAACTTCACCATCCTCGACACCGACGACCAGCTCCGCCTGATCAAGCAGTTGATCCAGGCCGAGGGCATCGACGAGAAGCGCTGGCCGGCCCGCCAGTTCGCCGCCGCCCTCGACGGCTGGAAGAACAAGGGCCTGAGGCCGGCCGACATCCCCGAGGGCGAGGCGCGCGCCTATGTCAACGGTCGCGGCCGCCAGCTTTACGCCGACTATCAGGCGCGCCTCAAGGTGCTGAACGCCGTCGACTTCGGCGACCTCCTCCTGGAGACCGTGACGCTCCTGCGCCAGAACCCGGACGTGCTCGCCGACTATCACAAGCGCTTCCGCTTCATCCTGGTCGACGAGTACCAGGACACCAACGTCGTCCAGTATCTCTGGCTGCGCCTTCTCGCCCAGGGCTCGCACAACATCTGCTGCGTCGGCGACGACGACCAGTCGATCTACGGCTGGCGCGGCGCCGAGGTCGACAACATCCTGCGCTACGAGCGCGACTTTCCGGGCGCCAAGGTGATCCGGCTTGAGCGCAACTACCGCTCCACCGCCCACATCCTCGGCGCCGCCTCGCACCTGATCGCCCACAACGAGGCGCGGCTCGGCAAGACGCTGTTCACCGACCTGCCGCAGTCGGACGACGAGGACAAGGTGTTCGTCGCCTCGGCCTGGGATTCGGAGGAGGAAGCCCGGTCGATCGGCGACGAGATCGAGCGCTTCCAGCGGGCCGGCACGCCGCTCAACGACATCGCCATACTGGTGCGCGCCTCCTTCCAGATGCGCGAGTTCGAAGACCGCTTCGTCACCTCCGGCATCCCCTACCGGGTGATTGGCGGCCCGCGCTTCTACGAGCGGGCCGAGATCCGCGACGCCCTCGCCTATTTCCGCATCGTCATGCAGCCGGCCGACGACCTCGCCTTCGAGCGCATCGTCAACACGCCGCGCCGCGGCATCGGCGACACCTCCGTCCGCACGCTGCACGACTATGGCCGGGCCGAGGGCGTGCCGCTGACCGAGGCGACGCAGCAACTGGTCGCCACCGAGGAGCTGAAGGGCAAGACGCGCACCGCGCTCCGCGACTTCCTCGACAGCATCGGCCGCTGGCGCGACCTGATCCCCACCATGCGCCACACCGAACTGGCCGAACTGATCCTCGACGAGAGCGGCTACACCGCCATGTGGCAGAACGACCGTTCGGCCGAGGCACCGGGCCGGCTGGAGAACCTCAAGGAACTGATCCGCTCCATGGACGAGTTCGAGAGCATGGAGGGCTTCCTCGAACACATATCGCTGGTGATGGACCGCGACGCCGGCGAGGAGCTGGACGCCGTCTCCATCATGACGCTGCATTCGGCCAAGGGCCTGGAATTCGACACGGTGTTCCTGCCCGGCTGGGAGGAAGGTCTGTTCCCGCACCAGCGCGCCCTCGACGAGGGTGGCCGCGCCGGCCTCGAGGAGGAGCGCCGCCTCGCCTACGTCGGGCTGACCCGCGCCAAGCGGCGCTGCCTGATCTGGTTCACCTCCAACCGCCGCATCCACGGTTCCTGGCAGTCGTCGATTCCCTCGCGCTTCCTCGATGAGTTGCCGGCCGCCCATGTCGAGATCAAGGAAACCGGCAGCGCCTACGGCGGCTACGGCTCCTCCTACGGCCGCCAGAACCCCTACGGCGCCTCGCGCTTCGACAGCGTCGAGCGCTTCCAGTCCAACTACGGCACGCCCGGCTGGCAACGCGCCCAGAAGGCGCAGAAGGCGAACGGCCCCAACGGCCGCGGCTTCTCCTCGCCGGCCCAGTCGGCTTATGGTCGCGGCCAGCCGAAGCTGATCGAGGGCGAGCTGATCGCCAAGTCGGTGGTATCGGGCGAACCGAAGTTTGCGACCGGCGACCGGGTGTTCCACGTCAAGTTCGGTCCCGGCACGGTCGCTGCCGTCGACGGCAACAAGGTGACGGTCGATTTCGACAAGGCCGGTCAGAAACGGGTGGTCGACAGCTTCCTCGACAAGGTTTGAAGCAAGCCGACGAAGGATTTGCATCATGGCGAAGCTGGTCTTCGGAATGAACCTGTCCCTGGACGGATATGTTGACCACACGGCGTTCGCACCAGGCCCAACCCTTTTCCAACATTTCATCGAAGAGGCGCGCGGCCAGACGGGAAGCCTCTACGGCCGTCGCCTCTACGAGATCATGCGCTACTGGGACGACGATCATCCCGAGTGGGACGCGGCGGAACGCGACTTTGCCGTTGCCTGGCGGCGCCAGCCGAAGTGGGTCGTCTCGCGCTCGCTGAAGTCGGTCGGCCCCAACGCCACGCTGGTCGGCGATGATATCGAGGCGACCATCCGCCGGCTCAAGGCGGAGCTTGCCGGGGAGATCGAGGTTGGCGGGCCGGATCTGGCGCACAGCCTGACCGACCTCGGCCTGATCGATGAATATCGCCTCTACATCCATCCCGTCGTGCTCGGTCGCGGCAAGCCGTATTTCGCCGCCGCCCGGCCGCCGCTCCGGCTTGTGGCCTGCGACCGCATCGATCAGGATGTCATCCGGCTGACTTATGTTCCGGCTTGATTGCGCGACGGCCTTTTGACCGGTGCCGCGCCACGGGGGAGACACGAGCATGACCAACAGACTGACCATCGGCATTCTCTCGGCCGCCGCGCTCGCCTTTTCGGCGGGAACGGCGCTGGCCGACTTCCAGCTCACCATCCTGCACATCAACGACCTGCATTCGCGCATCGAGCCGATCAACGCATTTGATTCCACCTGTTCGGCCAAGGAGGCGGAGGCAAACGAGTGCTTCGGCGGCATCGCTCGCGTCAAAAGCGCCATCGACGCCAAGCGCCAGGAGCTTGCCGGCGCCAACCTGCTGGTGCTCGACGCCGGCGACCAGTTCCAGGGCTCGCTCTACTACAGCACCTTCAAGAGCGGCCCGATCGCCGAGTTCATGAACGGCATCGGCTTCGACGCCATGGCCATCGGCAACCACGAGTTCGACGACGGCCCGGCCGAACTCGACAAGCTGATCGGCGCTGCGAAATTCCCGATCATTTCCGGCAACACCATTGCCGCCAAGGGCTCGCTGCTCGATGGCAAGTACAAGGGCTATGTCATCAAGGAGATCGGCGGCCAGAAGGTGGCGATCGTCTCGGTGCTGGCCACCGACACCGCCGAAACCTCGTCGCCCGGCAAGGACATCACCTTCGAGGACGAGATCGCTTATCTCCGGAGTGCCGTGAAGGAGATCGAGGCCACGGGCGTCGACAAGATCGTCGCCCTCACCCACGTCGGCTACGTCAAGGACCAGGAGATCGCCTCGAAGGTCGACGGCATCGACGTCATAGTGGGCGGTCACAGCCACACCTATCTGTCCTCCTCCGACGACAAGGCGGCCGGCCCCTATCCGACGCTGGTCAAGAACCCGTCCGGCGTCGAGGTGCCGATCGTCACCGCCTACGCCTATTCCAAATATCTCGGCGATCTGACCGTCACCTTCGACGACAAGGGCGTCGTCACCTCGGCGACCGGCGCGCCGAAACTGCTCGACGCCTCGGTGACGCCGGACGAAGGCTATGCGGCGCGGGTCGCGGAACTCGGCAAGCCGCTCGAGGAAATCAAGGCCAAGGTGGTGGGTGCCACGACGGAGGCCGTCGACGGCGACCGCACTTCCTGCCGCGCCGTCGAATGCTCGATGGGCAACCTCGTGGCCGACGCGGCGCTGAACCGCGTTGCCGGCCAGGGCGTTACACTGTCGATCGCCAACGGCGGCGGCCTCCGGGCGTCGATCGACGCCGGTGACGTCACCATGGGCGAGGTGCTGACGGTGTTGCCGTTCCAGAACACGCTCGCCACGTTCCAGATCGACGGCGCCGGCATCAAGGAAGCGCTGGAGAACGGCGTCAGCCAGGTCGACGAGGGCGCCGGCCGCTTTCCGCAGGTGTCGGGCCTGAAATACACCTTCGACCGCTCGCAGCCGGTCGGCAGCCGCGTCACCGCCGTCGAGGTCAGGGAAGGCGACGCCTTCGTGCCGCTCGATCCGGCCAAAACCTATACCGTGGTCACCAACAACTATGTCCGCGCCGGCGGCGACGGCTTCAAGGTGTTCGCCGAGAAGGCCGCCAACGCCTATGACTACGGCCCCAACCTCGAGGACGTGGTCGCCGAGTACCTGACCACCCACAATCCCTACACGCCCTACACCGACGGCCGCATCACCGACGCCACGCCGGCCGGCTATGTGCCGCCGAAGAAGTAGGCACCGCCGCCCGTCCGGCGCCCTCCGGCGTCGGACGGTGATGGCGTGATCTCTCACATTGCCGGCGGTTGCCCGATCGCGGCAATGCGGTTCCGCTTTGACAAGATCCGGGGCACCGACTAAAGCGCGGGAACCCTGCCCCGGCAGCCTTCTCAGGAACCGTCATGCGCCAGTATCAGATTCACGTTCCCGCCGCCGACGCGGCCCGCGCCGAGGCGATCGCCGACGCCATCGAGGCCGCCTTCGAGGAAGAGGGGCCGGTTTCCTGGTACGAGACGGACGGCGGCTGGGCGGTGGACGGATTTTTCTTCGCCGACGGCGCGGGGGAGATCGAGACGGCCGCCCGCGCCGCCCTTGAAGGGATGATCGAGGCCGCCGGACTGACCGTCGAGCCGGTGCCGGAGGACGTCGACTGGGTGGCGAAAAGCCTCGAAGGGCTGAAGCCGGTGGTGGCCGGCCGCTTCGTGGTACACGGCGCCCATGACCGCGACCATATCCCCAAGGACCTGATCGGCTTGCAGATCGAGGCCAACCAGGCCTTCGGCACCGGCCATCATCCGACCACCTGGGGCTGCCTCACGGCGCTGACCGACCTTCTCGCCGCCGCCCGCTTCGACAACGTGTTCGATCTCGGCACCGGCTCGGGCGTGCTGGCCATCGGCATCGCGCTGGCCACCGGCCGGCCGGTGCTCGCCTCCGACATCGACCCCCTGGCCGTGGACATCGCGCTGGAGAATGCCGAAATCAACGGCGCCGCCCCCCTCGTCACGGCGGTGACGGCGGCCGGCTTCGATCATCCGGCCATCATCGGGCAGAAATTCGACCTGGTCGTCGCCAACATCCTCGCCGATCCCCTGAAGATGCTGGCGCCGGACTTCCGCGCCCACGTCCTGCCGGGCGCCGCCGTGGTGCTCTCCGGCATCCTCCGGACGCAGGCGGACGACGTGCAGGCCGCCTTCGAGACGCAGGGCTTCGCCGGCGAGCGCCACCTCGTCAAGGACGAGTGGAGCACGCTGGTGCTGCGCTACGCCGGCTGAGGCGTACCTCTCACAATGCGGCGTCGGCCGCCCGCTTGACGCCGGCGGACCGATGGCCATGCTCGCGCGCCGCCTGATCGTCGAGCGACGTGAGATAAGGGGCCAGATAGCGCTGGGCCTGCCGCTCGCGCGTGCCGAGCGTGGTCTCGTAGGTCCGGCGGATGAGACCGCTGCGATTGGACGGGGCGGTGGTCGGGGTAAATCGGCTCATTCTAGCACCTCTTGACTGCCGTCGGCTCACGCCGACCGTTCACAAAAGCGCCGTTATCCTCATGGGACGCGAAACCAGCCCTCCGAACGTCTCCATACTAGCCGACTGCTACTTTCGTATGAACAAACGGTGGCGCAGCCCTCCCCCGCGACAGACTCATGGCTGTTGCCTCCCTTTCGCCACAACCGGCGACCGCAGCCGGAATTCCGCCAGAAGCGTGAACACCGGCCGGCCCGCCGGCGCTTGAGGCTTGACGGAAGGCAGAGGCCGGAGCCACAACTCCCGCCATTCGAGCATGGCGGAGTGACAGAGGTGTTCCAGACTTTCGACAACGTCAACGATCCCGGCCACGGCAAGACGCGGCTGGCCGCCTTGCGGACCGAACTCGAGCGACGCGGCCTGCAAGGTTTTCTGGTGCCGCTCGCCGACGAGCACCAGGGCGAATACATCCCCGCCTCGGCCCGCCGTCTCCTCTGGCTGACAGGGTTCGCCGGCTCGGCCGGCCTCGCCGTGGTGCTCAAGGACCGCGCCGCCATTTTCGTCGACGGCCGCTATACCTTGCAGGTGCGCGAGCAGGTCGATCTCGAGGTCATCGAGCCGCATCATCTCGTCGAGGAACCGCCGCACGACTGGCTGAAGACCGTCGTCCGGAAGGGCGACCGCATCGGCTTCGATCCCTGGCTGATGACCGCCGCCGAGGTCGAGCGCTTCCAGACGGCGCTGGCCGCCGTCGGCGCCGAACTGGTCGCCACCGAGGGTAACCCGGTCGACACCGTCTGGACCGACCGGCCGGCGCCGCCACAGGGCCGCGTATCGCTGTTCCCGGACAGCCTTGCCGGTGAGAGTGCCGAAGCCAAGCTGGCCCGCCTCGGCGAGGCGATCGCCAAGGCTGGAGCCGACGCCGCCGTATTGACACGCCCCGATTCCATTGCCTGGGCCTTCAATATCCGGGGAGAGGACGTGCCGCACACGCCGGAGGCGCTGTCCTTCGCCATCCTGCGCAAGGCGGGCCGGCCGTCGCTGTTCATCGACGGCGGCAAGCTCGACAACGCCGTCCGCGACCGCCTCGAGCAGATCGCCGCCGTCGAGCCGCCGGCCGCCTTCGCCCCGGCACTCTCGGCGCTCGCCTGCCCGGTGCTGGTCGACAAGGCGTCGGCCGCCTACGAGGTGGCCCGCCGCATCGAGGCCGGCGGTGGCAAGGTGGTGGCCGGCGCCGACCCGGTCGTGCTGCCCAAGGCGCTGAAGAACCCCACCGAGCTTTCCGGCATCCGCGCCGCCCACGTCCGCGACGGCGTCGCCATGGTGCGCTTCCTCGCCTGGATCGACCGCGAGGCACCGAAGGGCGGGCTCGACGAAATCGCCGTCACCAAGAAGCTCGAGGAATTCCGCGTCGCCACCGGCGCCCTGCGCGACATCTCCTTCGACACGATCGCCGGCGCCGGCCCCAACGCCGCCATTCCGCACTATCACGTCAGCACCGCCTCCAACCGCAAGGTGGAGCCGAACGGCATCCTGCTGGTCGATTCGGGCGCCCAATATCATGACGGCACCACCGACATCACCCGCACGATGATCGTCGGCACGCCGACCGATGAAATGGCCGACCGCTTCACCCGCGTGCTGATCGGTCACATCCGCCTGGCGCTGGCCCGCTTCCCCAAGGGCACCACCGGCGCCCATCTCGACATCCTCGCCCGCGAGAAGCTCTGGGAAGCCGGCCTCGACTTCGACCACGGCACCGGCCACGGCGTCGGCCACTATCTCTCCGTCCACGAGGGGCCGGCCCGCATCGCCAAGGCCGGCCACGTGCCGCTGGAGCCGGGCATGCTGCTCTCCAACGAGCCCGGCTACTACAAGGCCGGCGCCTGGGGCATCCGCATCGAGAACCTCGTCATCGTCACCGCCCCCGAGGCGATCGACGGCGGCGAACGGCCGATGATGGGCTTCGAGACGGTGACGCTCGCCCCCATCGACCGCCGGCTGATCCGCCCGGAGCTGATGGCGCCGCGCGAGCGCGCCTGGCTCGACGCCTACCATGCCGAGGTGCGGGACAAGCTGCTGCCGCTGATCGACGGCGAGGCCGATCGCGCCTGGCTCGTCGCCGCGACGGCGCCGCTTTCGGCGTGAGCTGACGATTCGCCGCTCCCGCCTCCTCCCACGCGGTTTTTCACGCGTGGGAGCACCTCTTGATATCCCCTTGAACGTCAAGGAAAAAATGGACGTTCGCCGACGTAACACTCGGTAAGAAAGAGTGACTTTCCTGGAACGCCGCCTCGTGTTTTATGAAAATGTGCCGGATCGGCATGTCAGCCCGGCGGCAGCAGGCGCCATTGGCTCTTTCGGAAGTATTTGATGCGCACGTCCTACGGCAAGCAGACCACTCTTGGCGAAAGCGTCCGGTTTTCCGGCATCGGCGTCCATTCGGGCAAGCCGGCGACCATCGTCCTGCATCCCGCCGAGGCCGACCGGGGCATCGTCTTCGTGCGCACCGACGGCGAGGAGGTGGAGATCGCCGCCCGCCACGACCATGTGGTGGCCACCGAACTCTGCACCATGATCGGCATCGGCGGCCGCACCGTCGCCACCATCGAGCACCTGATGGCGGCGCTCGCCGCCTTCGGCGTCGACAATGTCGTCGTCGAGATCGACGGCCCGGAAATGCCGATCGCCGACGGCTGCTCGGCCGCCTTCTTCGACCTGTTGACCGAGGCCGGCCTGCGCCGTCTCGCCGCGCCGCGCAAGCTGCTGCGCGTCGTCAAGCCGGTGCGGCTCGAGGTCGGCGACGCCGTGCTGGAATTCCTGCCGCACGACGGCACCCGCTACGACGTCACCATCGACTTTTCCAATCCGCTGATCGGCCGTCAGTCCTACGTGCTCGACCTCGCCCCGCAGACCTTCGCCCGCGACGTCGCCCGCGCCCGCACCTTCGGCTTCATGGCCGACGTCGAGAAGCTGTGGAAGATGGGCTTCGCGCTCGGCTCGTCGCTGGAGAATTCGGTGGCGATCGGCGACGGCCGCATCCTCAATCCCGAGGGCCTGCGCTGGACCGACGAGTTCGCCCGTCACAAGACGCTCGACGCGGTCGGCGATCTCTCGCTGATCGGCATGCCGTTCATCGGCCACTTCCGCTCCCACAAGGGCGGCCACAAGCTGAACTGGATGGCCGTCAAGGCGCTGGTTGCCGACACCTCCGCCTTCGAGATCGTCCACGACCCCATGACCGTCCGCGAACAGGCCGGTGGCATCCTGCAGGCGGCGGCGTTGGCGCCCTCGCGCGACTGATCGTCGGCCCGCCGCCCCGCCGCCATAATGTGGCCGAACATCACGGGCACGTAGCATCCGCGACGGCTTTGCGATAAAAGAGCTTCCTGTTGTCCGGGGTGGGCTGACTCGCGCCGGGGCGCTGGGCTGTGCGCCCGGCGCCGGGCGGAGCCGCAGGTGGACACGGCGTGATGGATGGGCGGCCGCCAAAGGCCCGCGTTCGGTGATGGGGTTTTCATGAGGCAGAGTTTCGTTCGTGTGGCCGCCTTGCTCGCTCTCCTCGGAGGCGCCGTCGCCCTTGGCGGCTGTTCGTCCAAGGAGCCGCTGGAGCCCTTCGTCGAAATCCCGGCGGAGCAGTCCTACAACGCCGGCATCGCCTATCTGCAGCAGGGCGACTACAAGAACGCCACCAAGAAGTTCCAGGAGGTCGACGAGCAGCATCCCTACTCGGAGTGGGCGCGCAAGTCCCTCATCATGACCACCTACACCAACTACACGCGCGGCAACTTCACCGAGGCCATCACCCAGGCCAAGCGCTACCTGGCGCTCTATCCCGGCTCGGAAGACGCCGCCTACGCCCAGTGGATGATCGCGCAGTCCTACTTCAACCAGATGCCGGACATCACCCGAGACCAGAAGGCGACGCAGCAGGCCATGCAGGCCATGCAGGAGCTGGTCGACCGCTACCCCGACAGCCAGTATGCCGCCGAGGGCCGCAAGCGCCTCGACATCGCCCGCGACCAGCTGGCCGGCAAGGAGATGGAAGTCGGCCGCTACTATCTGGCCCGTCGCCAGTACATCGGCGCCATCAACCGCTTCAAGACGGTGGTGCAGGAGTACCAGACGACGCGCCACATCGAGGAAGCGCTCGAGCGTCTCACCGAGGCCTATTACGCCATGGGTATCGTCGACGAGGCACAGACCGCCGCTGCCGTGCTCGGCCACAACTATCCTGACAGCCGCTGGTACAAGGATGCCTATAAGCTCCTCAATACCAACGGCCTCGAGCCGCGCGAAAACAGCCAGTCCTGGATCTCCAAGGCATTCAAGGCCGCCCTGCTCTGACGGAAAGCCATGCTTCAGACGCTCGCAATCCGCGACATCGTGCTGATCGAGCGGCTTGAGATCGCCTTCTCCGACGGTCTGACCGTGTTGACCGGCGAGACCGGCGCCGGCAAGTCCATCCTGCTCGACGCGCTGTCGCTCGCCCTCGGCGGGCGCGGCGACGCCGGCCTCGTCCGGCACGGCGCCGACCAGGGCCAGATCACCGCCGTCTTCGATCTGCCGGCCGGCCATCCGGCGCGGCGGCTGCTCGCCGACAACGCCATCGATGACGACGGCGAACTGATCGTCCGCCGCGTCCAGACCGCCGACGGCCGCACCCGCGCCTTCGTCAACGATCAGGCGGTGTCCGCCAACCTCTTACGCCAGCTCGGCACGGCGCTGGTGGAGATCCACGGCCAGCACGACGACCGGGCGCTGGTCGATCCGGCCATCCATCGCGGCCTGATCGACGCGTTCGGCGGCCTCGAGACGGAAGCGAAGGCGGTCGCCGTTGCCCACCGTGCCTGGCGCGACGCCGAGAAGGCGCTGGCCGACCTCGAACGCCGCATCGCCGACGCTCGCCGCGAGGGCGACTACCTGCGCGCCTCCGTCGAGGAGTTGCAGAAGCTCGCTCCCGAGCCGGGCGAGGAAACGGCGCTCGCCGAGCGGCGGCAGGTGATGATGCGCGCCGAGAAGGTGGCCGTCGACCTGCGCGAGGCTCACGACTATCTCAACGGCTCGGGCTCGCCGGTGCCGGAGCTGTCCGGCCTGATGCGCCGCCTCGAACGCAAGGGCGAGGTGGCGGTGCTGGCCGGCCCGGCCCTGCAATCGATCTCCACGGCGCTCGACGCGCTGGAAGACGCCCGCGCCGTCTTCGAGGCGGCGTTGCGCGCCGCCGACTTCGACCCGGCCGAGCTGGAACGCACCGAGGAGCGGCTGTTCGCCATCCGCGCCGCCGCCCGCAAATACTCGGTGCCGCCCGACGAACTGGGGGCGCTTTCCGCCCGCATGGCCACCGATCTCGCCGACCTCGACGCCGGCGAAGACCGGCTCCACGCGCTTGCCCAAGCGGCGACCACGGCGCGCACCGACTACGACCGGCTGGCCCTGAAGCTGTCCGCCGCGCGCGAGAAGGCGGCCCGCCAGCTCGAGGACGCCGTCGGCGCCGAACTGCCGGCCCTGAAGCTCGAGCGCGCCCGCTTCATCGTCAACCAGCTTGCCGACCCGGAGACGCGCACCGCCGACGGCATCGACACGCTGGAATTCTGGGTGCAGACCAATCCCGGCACCCGGCCGGGGCCGATGATGAAGGTCGCCTCGGGCGGCGAACTCAGCCGCTTCCTTCTGGCGCTCAAGGTATCGCTGGCCGACAAGGGCTCGGCCTCGACGCTGGTTTTCGACGAGATCGACACCGGCGTCGGCGGCGCCGTGGCCGAGGCGATCGGCACCCGCCTTGCCCGGCTTTCCCGCAAGGTGCAGGTGCTTTCCGTCACCCACGCGCCGCAGGTGGCCGCCCGCGCCGACCATCATTTCCTGATCGCCAAGGACAGCGTCGACGACGGCGCCCGCGTCGCCACCTCGGTGGCGCAGCTCCCCGCCGGACACCGCCGCGAGGAGATCGCCCGCATGCTGGCCGGCAGCCGCATCACCGAGGAAGCCCGCGCCGCCGCCGAACGGCTGCTGAAGGGGCACTGAGCCCCAACGACGTTTCGGAAGGAGCAAGCCGGATGCTGATCCGACCTGCCGAAGTCACGGATGCCGAAGCAGCCGCTTCGGTTCTCAGCCGGTCCATCCGGGAACTATGCACCCTCGATCATGGCGGGGACGAGCAAGCGCTCGGCCAGTGGCTCGGCAACAAGACGCCGGACAAGGTGCGATCGTGGATCGAAGCTCCGGACGGACGCATCGTGGTGGCCGAAGAGGGTGGAATCATCCTCGGAGTCGGAGGGGCTTCCCGCGGCGGCGTGATCACCCTGAACTATGTGGCGCCGGAGGCCCGCTTCAAAGGCGTCAGCAAGGCGATTCTCGCGTCGCTTGAAGCCTGTCTTCGCAACCAGGGATGCACCCAAAGCACGCTGACCAGCACCCGCACCGCTCATGCCTTCTACCTGGCGGCCGGGTATGAGGATGCCGGCGAACCCCAATTCTGGGGAAGGCTGCCCGGCCAGCCCATGAAGAAGTCCCTGTAGGGGAGCGAAGCGCTCGCCAAGGTCGTGTCCGGCGCTTGCCGCCTCCTCGGGCGAATGCCATAAACTCGCTCCGAACATTCCGTTCGGAGTCCCGCCATGCCCTCGTCCGCCACCGCCCTCATCGTCGTCGATGTCCAGAACGACTTCTGCCCCGGCGGCCCGCTGGCGGTCGGCGGCGGCGCCGAGGTGGTGCCGGTGATCAACGCGCTGGTGCCCCGCTACGAGCAGGTGGTGGTCACCCAGGACTGGCACCCCAAGGGGCACGCCTCCTTCGCTTCTGCCCATCACGACCGCGAGCCCTTCGATACCACCGAGATGCCCTATGGCACGCAGGTGCTGTGGCCCGACCATTGCGTACAGGGCACGCCCGGCGCCGAGCTGCATCCGGACCTCCGCGTCACCCCGGCCCAACTGGTCATCCGCAAGGGCTGGCACGCCGGCGTCGACAGCTACTCCGCCTTCCGCGAGGCGGACCGCACGACACTGACCGGCCTTGCCGGCTATCTCCGCGAGCGCGGCGTCGAGGAGGTGCATGTCGTCGGCCTCGCCACCGACTATTGCGTCGCCTGGACTGCCCTCGACGCCGCCGAGGCCGGCTTCCGAGTCGTGGTGATCGAGGACGCCTGCCGCGCCATCGACCTGCGCGGCTCGCTGAAGCGCGCCTGGGCCGATCTCGCCGCCGCCGGCGTGACGCGCATTACCAGCGACCGCATCCTTTAGGATTATTGCGGCCCATCCCGGTGAAATTGGCGGATGTTGCGCTTTTCGGGTGGACAGCGCCCGCAGACTAGGTCATAAGCACTGACCTATAAAGGTCAGCATTAATGACCTAAAGGAAGGCTGGACCATGACAACCTCACCTCTCGCCGACGTTCGCGCCGGGCTGATCGCCGTCTTTCCGCCCGTTGTCGCCGTCGTGCCCTTCGCGCTCATTCTCGGCCAGCAGGCGACGGCCAAGGGCCTGAGCCCGGCCGAAATGCTGGCCATGTCGTCGATCGTCTTTGCCGGTTCGTCGCAACTGATCGCCGTCGGCCTGTGGAGCCAGCCGGCACCGATCGCCGCGCTGGCGCTGATGGCGCTGCTGGTCAACCTCCGTCATGTGCTGATGGGCGCCTCGCTGTCGGGCAAGATCGCCCATTTCGGCCGCCTGCGGCCGCTCGCCGCCTTCCTGCTCACCGACGAGGCCTGGGCGCTCAGCGAGCGCCGCGCCATCGACCAGCCGATCAGCCGCGCCTTCTATTTCACCGTGGCGCTGACGCTTTTCGGCTTCTGGCAGGTCGCCTCGGTGCTGGGCACCCTGCTCGGCGCCCACCTCGAGCATCCCGAGGCGCTGGGGCTCGACTTCGCCTTCCCGGCCATCTTCATCGCCCTGGCGCTCGGCTTCTGGAAGGGCGCCCGCCGCACCGGCCCGGTGCTGGTGGCCAGCGCCACCGTCGCCGTCATCGTCCACGCCACCGTGCCCGGCGCTTGGTACGTCATCGCCGGAGCGCTGGCCGGCATCGTCGCTGCCGTGCTCGCCGCGCCGCGCGAGGCGCCTGCTGGCAAGGAGGCGACGCCGTGACCATCGATCCCGTCAATCTCGCCGCCATCCTGGCGATGGGCATCGTCACCTATCTCACGCGCATCGCCGGCTTCCTGATCGCCGACCGGTTGCCGAAGTCCGGCCCGGTGCGCGTCGCGCTCGACGCGCTGCCGCCCGCCGTGCTGGTGGCCGTCGTGGCGCCGATCGTCCTGTCCGGACCGATCGAGGCCGTCGCCGGCATCGCGACGCTGCTCCTCGCCTTCCGCCTGCCGCTGATCGGCGTGGTGGTGGTCGGCGTCGGCCTCGTCGCCCTGCTGCGGCTGGCTTTCGGCTAAGGCGTCGGACCGGCTGGTGGCATCCGGGTTCCGGGAAATGTGATGTGACAACGAAAGCCCGGATCGTCCCACTGCGTCCATCAGGGCGCAGGGCGATCCGGGGTCACGGCCTTGCCAGCGCCCGGCAGGATTCGCGGACGATCAGCCGGCCTTGCATCACCAGCCGGCGAGGCGCCTCGTCGGCCTTTGCGGACAAGCGGTCGAGAAGCAACCTGGCGGCATGCTCGCCTATGGCTTGCACAGGCTGGGCGATGGTGGTCAGATGCGGGCGGAATACGTCGGCCCAGGGAAAATCATCGAAGCAGGCGACCGATATGTCGTCGGGGCAGGAAAGCCCTGCGTCGCGGATGGCCCGCATGGCGCCGATGGTCATCAGGTTGTTGGCCGAGAAGATGGCACTCGGCCGGTCCCGCTGGGTGAGTAGCTGCATTGCGGCGCGATAGCCGCCTGCCTCGCGGGAATCACCGTCCTGAACAAATTCGGCGATATAGGGAAGCGCCGCCATCGCCAGAGCATCGCGATAGCCGGCCAGGCGGTCACGACCGGTCGAGGTGATCAACGGACCGGCAATGTAGCCAATGCGGCGATGCCCCAGACCGATCAGGTAGCTCGTCGCATCGAGCACGGCCTTGCGGTTGTCAAGCGTGACGGTGTCGACGTCCAGCCCCTCGCACGTGCGATCGATGATCACCATCGGCCGACGAACCGAGGCCAGGAAATCCTTCAGCATGACGTCTTCACCGGCCGGCGCGATGATCAGGCCATCAACGGCGCGATCGAGCAGCAGCTTGACCTGCATGTCCTGCAACGCGGTGTCTTCGTCGCTGCTGCACACCATGACTGCGTAGCCGACCCGGTTGAGGGCATACTGGATGGTTGCCACGATGTCGGCGAAGAACGGATTGCGGATGTCGGTCACCAAAAGCCCGATCGTTTTGGTGGCGCCGAGCTTCAGGCTGCGCGCGATGGCGTTGCGCTCGTACCCGATGGCGGAAATGGCCGCTTCGATGCGCTGCGTCAGCGCGGGACTGACCTTGGTGGTACCGTTGATCAGCGCCGAGACGGTGGCGACCGACACCTGCGCGGCCCTTGCTACGTCGAGCATGGTCGGCGCCCTTGACTTACCATTGGTCCTGGTTGGTATCGAAGCCATTTCTCTAAACGTTTCATACCTTTTTCTAGCTTGAGTTTGGCTTGTTGCGCTCAATAATGCAACAAAATTGAGCAAACACACGGTATGGAAGGCTGACTTATCATAAAGGATGGTGGCTTCTTCTAAACGTTTAGACTAGCATTCAGGACATTGTGACGAGGCGGAAGGGAGGCCGCCGACATCATGAGCCCCATACTTGTTCCCATGGGCTGTAGCGAACAGTCCGGCCGGCATTTGTCGGCATGCGGTCGTTTGCGCCGTTCCGGCGATCAGCTATTCCCTGCGGTCGGATGCGTCAGCTTCGCTTGGCCGGGTACCGCGGCAAGCGCCCTCCCCCACAAGAGACCTGGCCGGATATTTGCGGCCGAGAACTGATCGATAGGGGAAGGCGGGATGAGCTACCTGGTCCGGATGACGGGCATCGACAAGCATTTTCCCGGCGTTCATGCGCTAAGAGACGCCCGGTTCGAACTGCAGCCGGGAGAAGTGCATGCCCTGATGGGAGAAAACGGTGCCGGCAAGTCGACGCTGATGAAAGTGCTGGCCGGCATCTATCAGCCCGATGCCGGCAAGATCGAGGTCGCCGGCGAGGAGGTTACCGTCGCCGGGCCGCGCGCCGCCCAGGCGCTCGGCATCGGCATCATCCATCAGGAACTGTCCCTGATGAAAGACCTGACCGTGGCGCAGAACATCATGATCGGCCGCGAGCCGCGCAAGTCGTTCGGCCGCCTCGACGAAGGCGAGCTGAACCGGCGAGCGGCGGCGGCGCTGGCCTCGATCCACATGAACATCGATCCGCGCACCCCGGTGTCCGGGCTGACCATTGCCCGCCAGCAGATGATCGAGATCGCCAAGGCGCTTTCCAACCGTTCGCGCATCCTGATCATGGACGAGCCGACCGCCGCGCTGACCGACTCGGAGATTGCCGAGCTGTTCGCCATTATCCGCGTGCTCAAGTCCGAGGGCGTGGGCATCGTCTACATCTCGCACAAGATGGACGAGCTGAAGCGCATCGCCGACCGGGTGACCGTCATGCGCGACGGCGAGTTCGTCGGCACCGTCGGCGCCGCCGAGACGCCGGTGTCGACCATCATCTCGATGATGGTGGGGCGGGCGCTGACCGACGAGGCCGTCAGGGTTCCCGACCTCGCGCATGCGCCGACGGCGCTGGAGGTCCGCAATCTGTCGCGCGGCCGCGTCATCAAGAACGTCAGCTTTACCTTGCGACGGGGCGAGATCCTCGGCTTTGCCGGCCTGATGGGAGCCGGCCGCACCGAAGTGGCGCGCGCCATCTTCGGCGCCGATCCGCGCGACGGCGGCGAGATCATCGTCGACGGCCAGCCACGCAATATCCGCTCACCGCGGGAAGCGGTGCAGGCGGGCATCGGCTACCTGTCCGAGGATCGCAAGAACTTCGGCCTGGCGCTCGGCATGGACGTGCGCGCCAACATCGGCATGGCAACGCTGAAGCGCTACTCCGACGGCTTCGGCCGGATCGACGAGAAGGGGCTGGCCGCCGCCGCCCGGAAATATGTCGCCTCGCTGGCGATCCGCACGCCGTCGGACCGTCAGGAGGTGCGCCTCCTGTCGGGCGGCAACCAGCAGAAGGTGGTCGTCGCCAAGTGGCTGCTGCGCGACTGCGACGTGCTGATCTTCGACGAACCGACCCGCGGCATCGACGTCGGCGCCAAGGCGGAAATCTATCGCCTGCTGGCCTCGCTCGCCGAACAGGGCAAGGCGCTGATCGTCATCAGCTCCGAGCTGCCGGAAATCCTCCGCGTCTCCCACCGCATCGCAGTGATGTGCGAAGGCCGCCTGACCGGCATCCTGCCCGGCGGCGCGGCGACCAGCCAGGAAGACATCATGCACCTTGCCACTCAGCGCGACACGACCTCGAAGGAACACGCAGCATGAGCGCCAACGCGATCAAACCCGGATGGGATGCGGGACTGAAATCATCTGGCGCCTACCAGAAGCTCCTGGCCTTCGCGAGCCTGGTGGCGCTGATCGTCGTCTTCAGCCTGGCCTCACCCAATTTCCTGCAGACATCCAACATCATCGCCATCCTGCAGGCGACCAGCGTCAACGGCGTACTGGCGATCGGCGCGACGCTGGTCATCATCACCGGCGGCATCGATCTCTCGGTGGGAACGTTGATGACCTTCTGCGCGGTGATCGCCGGCGTGGTCCTCACATATTGGGGGCTGCCGCTGCCGTTCGGCATCGTGGCGGCCATCGCCGCCGGCGCGGTCTGCGGCCTGATTTCCGGCACGCTGGTCGCCAAGATGCGGATTCCGCCCTTCATCGCCACGCTCGGCATGATGCTGATCCTCAAGGGACTGTCACTGGTCATCTCCGGCACCAAGCCGATCTACTTCAACGGCACGCCGAGCTTTCCGACGATTTCCACCGGTTCGCTGATCGGCGCCGTCGTGCCGGGACTGCCGATCCCCAACGGCGTGCTCATCCTGTTTCTGGTGGCCGGGGCGGTGTCCTACGTCCTGAGCCGCACGGTTCTCGGCCGCTACTGCTTCGCGCTGGGCTCCAACGAGGAAGCCGTACGCCTGTCCGGCGTCAACACAGACGGCTGGAAGATGGCGATCTACGCGCTGACCGGCGCCATCTGCGGCATCGCCGGCCTGTTGATCGCCTCGCGGCTCAATTCCGCCCAGCCGGCGCTCGGCCAAGGCTACGAACTCGACGCCATCGCTGCCGTGGTTATCGGCGGCACGTCGCTGTCGGGCGGCCGCGGCACCATCCTCGGCACCATCATCGGCGCGCTGATCATGTCGGTGCTGCTCAACGGCCTGCGCATCCTGTCGGTCGCCCAGGAGTGGCAGACGGTGCTCACCGGGTCGATCATCATCGTCGCCGTCTACGCCGACATGATGCGCCGCCGCGGCAATTGACGAATTTCGCCCGAGGAGGGGCGCAACGACAAGAGAGTAGGAGAATACTCCGCAGCTCGGCTGTTCAAACGAACAACATCAGGAGGAAAACATGTTCACCAGACGTCACGTGCTCGGCGCCATCGGTGCCACGGCCATTCTGGCCACCTCGATGGGCTTCGCCCAAGCCCAGGACAAGTTGTACATCCCGCTCATCTCCAAGGGCTTCCAGCACCAGTTCTGGCAGGCGGTCAAGGCCGGCGCCGACAAGGCGGCAGCCGAGCTGAATGTCACCGTCACCTTCGAGGGACCTGACAACGAGACCATGGTCGACAAGCAGATCGACATGCTCGCCGCGGCGCTCGCCAAGCACCCGGCCGCCCTGGGCTTCGCGGCGCTCGACAGCCAAGCCGCCATCCCGCTGCTCAAGCAGGCGCAGGACGCCAAGATTCCGGTGATCGCCTTCGACTCCGGCGTCGACAGCGACATTCCTCTGGCCACCGCCTCGACCAATAACATCGCGGCCGCGGCACTCGCCGCCGACAAGATGGCCGGGCTGATCGGCAACAAGGGCAAGGTGGCGGTGGTCGTGCATGACCAGACGTCCCGCACCGGCATCGACCGCCGCGACGGCTTCGTCAACCGGATCAAGGAAGCCTATCCGGACATCGAGATCGTCTCGATCCAGTACGGCGCCGGCGACCAGTTGCAGTCGACCGAAATCACCAAGTCGATCCTGCAGGCCAATCCCGATCTGAAGGGCATCTTCGGCGCCAACGAAGGGTCGGCCATCGGCGTCGTCAACGGCGTCCGTGAATCCGGGCGTACCGACGTCGTCATCATCGGCTACGATTCCGGCGCCGCCCAGAAGCAGGCGATCCGCGACGGCATCATGGCCGGGGCGATCACCCAGAACCCGATCGGCATCGGCTACGAGACCGTCAAGGCGGCCGTCGCCGCGGTCAAGGGCGAGGCCGTGCCCAAGACCATCGACACCGGCTTCTACTATTACGACAAGTCCAACATGGACACGCCGGAAATCTCCGCCGTTCTCTACGACTGAGCACATCCGCATAGAAAGCAGCAGGCCCGCGAAGTCGCCTTCGCGGGCCTGTTCGTTTCAGTCTAGAGCAATTCCAGCAAAAGTGGGAACCGGTTTTGCGTCCGGAATTGCGTCTCAACAAAGAGATAGAGCATTTCCGGTGAACCGGATTTCACCGGAAATGCTCTAGGACCAGGATCACTTGCGGCGCAGGAAGGCCGGGATCTCCATGTCGTCGTCGGCGGCGCGCGGCGCCGGCTGCGGCGCCATGCGGCCCTGCGGGTCGAGGCGGCCGGCGGCACCCTGCGGCGCCGGGGCGGCCGGGCGCTGCTTGACGAACTCGCTGGCCGCCGACGGCCGCACGGCCGGCTGCGGGGCGGCGGCGCGCGGCGCCTCGGGCTGCGCCTCGTCCTCGCGCCGGCCGAGGCCGACGGTGGCGAGACGACGCAGGAGGCCGAGCGGACGCCGCTCTCCCTCGTGGTCTTCCGGGTGCACCTGCACCGAGGCGGCCTGCCGCTGGGCGATCGGCGGGAACTCCTCGATCGACGGCACGCGGCTCCTCTGCACGGCGGCCGACGGACGCTCGGCGACCGGCGGCACGTAGGGCTGATGCACCGGCGCCGGCTCGGCGGCACGCGACGGCTGCGGCTGGGCGACCGGCTCCTCGTAGTGGGTCATCGCCGGCTCGTAGGGTTCGATCGACACCCGCGGATCCTGCGGCGTCACGGCGCGCACCGGTTCCGGCTCGAAAGTCTCTTCGGGCAGCGCCAGCGCCGCCTCGATGGCCTCGACGGAGGAAACCTGCGCGGCCGCAGCGGCGGCCTGGGTGTAGCTCGGAACCGGCGCGGGCGCCGGGGCGATCGGCGCGGCCTGGGCGGCCTCGCGGATCACCGCCGGGCGCACGGCCGGCTGGTTAAAAGGCTGCCGCACCTCCTGCGCCGCCACAGCGGCCGCCGAGGTGGTCACCTGAACCGGCCGGGGAGCGGCGCGGCCGACGGCGTCGGCGCTGGAATTGCGCACCACGGCTTCCTGGCGGACCAGCTCGGGCTCGATGCCGGTGGCCACCACGGAGACGCGGATCATGCCTTCCATCGTGTCGTCGAAGGTGGCGCCGAGGATGATGTTGGCCTCCTGGTCGACTTCCTCGCGGATGCGGGTTGCCGCCTCGTCCACCTCGAACAGGGTGAGATCCTTGCCGCCGGTGATCGAGATCAGCAGGCCCTGGGCGCCCTGCATCGACACCTCGTCGAGCAGCGGATTGGCGATCGCCGCCTCGGCCGCCTGAATGGCGCGCTTCTCGCCGGACGCCTCGCCGGTGCCCATCATCGCCTTGCCCATGCCGCGCATGATCGAGCGGACGTCGGCGAAGTCGAGGTTGATCAGGCCTTCCTTGACCATCAGATCGGTGATGCAGGCAACGCCCGAATAGAGCACCTGGTCGGCCATGGCGAAGGCATCGGCGAAGGTGGTCCGCTCGTTGGCGATGCGGAACAGGTTCTGGTTGGGGATGCAGATCAGCGTGTCGACCGAAGCCTGCAGCTCCTTGATGCCGGCGTCGGCGATCTTCATCCGCCGGGCACCCTCGAACTGGAACGGCTTGGTGGTGACGCCGACCGTCAGTATGCCATGCTCGCGGGCGGCGCGGGCGATCACCGGCGCCGCGCCGGTGCCGGTGCCGCCGCCCATGCCGCAGGTGATGAACACCATATGGCTGCCGGCCAGATGGTCGTTGATCTCGTCGATCACTTCCTCGGCGGCGGCGCGGCCAACTTCCGGCTGCGAACCGGCGCCAAGGCCCTCGGTGACCGCCACGCCCATCTGGATGATGCGCTCGGCCCGTGAGGAGGCCAGGGCCTGCGCATCCGTGTTCGCCACGACGAACTCGACGCCCTGCAGGCCGGACTGGATCATGTTGTTGACGGCGTTGCCGCCGGCACCGCCGACGCCGAAGACGGTGATCCTCGGCTTGAGCTCCGTGAGGTCGGGCATCTTAAGGTTAATCGTCATGGTTGCCTCGTCATTCTGCAAGCGGCTCTCGCCGATACGTCCTCTGTCCTAGATCAGCGGCCGCCGCTGCAACCGCACTTGACTGTTACGCTTGTTACGCACCGAGCCGGCCCGCCGCCGGATCGGAAAACCCGTTCTCAGAAACTCTCCCGGAACCACGCCCCCATGCGGGAGACGAAGCCGCCGTTGGCGGCCAGCGCCATCGACTTGCGCCGCCCGGAAAACTGCTCGATCTGCGCCACCTGCGGGTAGATCATCAGCCCCACCGCCGTGGCGAAGGCCGCCCCGCGCGCCGCTTCCGGCAGCCCGGCGATGCCGACCGGCCGGCCGAGCCGCACGTTGCGGCCGAGCACCTTGCGCGCCAGTTCCGGCAGGCCGGTGAGCTGGCTGGCACCGCCGGTCAGCACGACGCGGCGACCGACCCGGCCGGCAAAACCGGAGGCGTGCAGGCGGTCGCGCACCACCTCCAGCGTCTCCTCGACGCGCGGCCGGATGATCTCGACCAGTTGGGCGCGCGTCACCTGATGGGCGACGTCGTCATCGCCCACCGGCTCGACGGTGACCATGTCGCGCTCGTCGCTGTCGGTGGCGATCACCGAACCGTAGAGCGCCTTGATGCGCTCGGCGTCGACCAGCCGCGCCGACAGCGCCCGCGCCAGATCCATGGTGACGTGGTGGCCGCCGAGACCGAAGGCGTCGACGTGGACGCACTGGCCGTCGGCAAACACGGAAATCTTGGTGGTGCCGCCGCCGATGTCGACACAGGCGACGCCCATCTGCGTCTCGTCGTCGACCAGCGTGGAGAGGCCGGAGGCGTAGGGCGTCGCCACCATGGTCTCGACTTCGAGATGCGCCCGGTTGACGGAAATCTCGAGGTTCCGGAGCGGCACGGCGTCGGCCGAGACGAGATGGGTGTCGACCGACAGCGCCGAGCCGATCATGCCGCGCGGGTCGCGGATGCCGCGATCGCTGTCGAGCGCGTAGCCGATCGGCAGCGCGTGGACGACGGTGCGGCCGTCCTTCACCTTGTAGGAGGAGCCGATCTCCAGCACCCGCTGGATGTCGTTCTCGGTGACTTCCGAGCCGGAGAGGTCATACTTGACCGAGAAGGTCTCCGAGCCGAGCCGGCCGCAGCTGAGCGACACGATCAGCGATTCGACGGTCAGGCCGGCCATACGCTCGGCCGCGTCGACGGCGAGGCGGATCGCCTTCTCGGCCTGGTCGAGATCGACCACGGCGCCGGCCTTGATGCCGCGCGAGCGCTGGTAGCCGAAGCCCAGCACCTCGATCAGGTGGGTGCGGCCGGGCAACACATCGCCGATGGGGCGCGGCGTCAGGCGGGCGATGACGCAGCAGATCTTCGAGGTGCCGACATCGAGCACCGACACGATGACCGGCCGCTTGGGCGGCAGCGGCCGCATACGCTGGACGCGGGAATCGGAGGCGTGGGTCATGCGTCCTGCTCCCGCTTCTTGAGGGCCTTGTTGCGCGCCGACACCAGCTCGTCGCGGGCCTTGCGCGCGTCGTCGGAGAGGCGGACCACCAGCCGGTCGGCCAGCCGCAGGTCGACGACGGTGATATCGCGATCAAGGAGGCCCGACGCCTTGTCGGTCTCTTCCAGTTCGGCCACCGCCTTCTGCGGGTTGGTCTCCGGCAGCATCACCTGCACGCCGTTGTCGAGGAACAGGTCCCAGCGCCGGTTCGACACCAGCATCGAGGCGCGCACCTTTTTCTGCAATTCCGGCACGTCGTCGAGCAGCGAGGTGATCTCGGCGACGCGCTGCTCGGCGCCGGCGCCGACCACGCGCGGCAGGCGGGCGTAGCGGGTCTCCAGCCGGTCGGTGATCACCTTGCCGGCGCTGTCCACCACCACCACCGGCGCGTCGATCGACGGCTGCCACAGGGCGGCCGGCACACGCTCCTCGATGATGACGCGCAGCGTGCCCGGATAGAGCTTCATCACCGACACGTCCTGAACCCAGGGGATGGATTGCAGGCGCTCGCGGGCGGCGGCGGCATCGTAGAAGAACAGCGACTGGCCCGAGTGGATCGACAGCGTATCGAGCACGTCGCCCTCGTCGATCTCGCGCTGGCCGGTGATGCGAACGGCGGAAATGCGGAAACCCAGTTCGGCGGTGGTGTCGTTCATGACCTCGACGGTGCGGCCCGACAGCACCATGCCGTAGGCGCCCCAGGCGAGGAGATAGGCAGTGGCCATGGCCAAGCCGGCGCCGCGCGGCAGCGCCGCGAACAGGCCGGCCGGCCGCCAGACGGGCTTGCGACGCAGGCGCGAAACACCACGACGGCCGAAGAGGAAGAACCTCCTGCGCCCCGCCGGCTTCGCCATGCCTGTCGTCATCGCCTGCAACTTGCGTCCTCCACCATCCAACTGACCAGCTCGCCGAAGCTGATGCCCGCATGGGCAGCCATCTCCGGCACGAGCGAGGTCGCGGTCATTCCCGGTTGCGTGTTCACTTCGAGGCAGACGACCGGTCCGGTGCCGTCGCCCTGGTCGTCGAAGCGGAAGTCGGCCCGGCTGACGCCGCGGCAGCCGAGCGAACGGTGCGCTTCGAGGGCCAATGTTTGAATATTTTGGTAAATAAACGGTGAAAGCCGGGCCGGAAGTACATGTTTTGAACCGCCTGGCCGATACTTCGCATCATAGTCGTAGAAGGCTTCGCCCTGCGGCAGCACCTCGATGACGTCGAGGGCGCGGTCTCCCATCACGCCGCAGGTAAGTTCCCGTCCTGGAACGTATTTTTCCACCATCACCATATCGCCGAACCGCCAGTCGGGGCGGGCCAGTTCCTGCGGCGGATGGGCGGCGCCAGCCGGCACGATGATCACGCCGAAGCTCGACCCTTCGGCCGGCGGCTTGACGACGTAGGGAGGTTCCAGCACGTGGCTGTTAACCACTTCGCGCCGATCGACCAGCCTGTGCTCGGCTACCGGGATGCCCGCCGCCTTCATCACGTGCTTGGCCTTCGGCTTGTTCATGGCCAGCGCCGAGGCGAGCACGCCCGAATGGGTGTAGGGAATGTCCATCACCTCGAGGATGCCCTGGATGGTGCCGTCCTCGCCGAAGATGCCGTGCAGGGCGTTGAAGCAGACGTCGGGGCGCAGCTCATCGAGCACCGCGGCGATCGTACGGTCGACGTCGACGCGGCTGACACGATAGCCGCGCGCCTCAAGCGCGTCGGCGCAGGCCTTGCCGGAGTTGAGGCTGACCGGCCGCTCGGACGACCAGCCGCCCATCAATACCGCCACATGCTTGGCCATCGCGTTTTCCTTTCCCGCGCCGAATTACTTGCCGAGGAACGGCTCGACCTCGGCGCCCGGCACGAAGATGCCGAGCTGCTTGATCTCCCAGTCGAGGCGGATGCCGCTGGTCTCGAACACCCGCGCCCGCACCGTCTCGCCGAGCAACTCCACATCGTGGGCCGTCGCCTCGCCGGTGTTGATCAGGAAGTTGCAGTGCATTTCCGAGACTTGCGCATCGCCGACCTTGAGGCCGCGGCAGCCGGCGGCGTCGATCAGCTTCCAGGCCGACTGGCCCGGCGGGTTCTTGAAGGTGGAGCCGCCGGTGCGCGCCTTGATCGGCTGCGCCGCCTCGCGGTGCTCGGTCACCGCCTTCATCGCCTGGGCGATGCTCTCCTTGTCGGCGGGGATGCCTTCCAGCACCGCCGAGGTGAAGATGAAGCCGGGCGGCGGCGCCGAATTGCGGTAGGAGTAGCCGAGCGCGGCGGCCGGCAGCGTGACGATCTCGCCCTGACGGCTGACGCCGCGCACCTCGACCACCCGCTCGGCGGTCTCCGAGCCGTGGGCGCCGGCATTCATGGTCAGCGCGCCGCCGAGGCCGCCGGGAATGCCGTGGTAGAAGGCAAAGCCCGAAAGGCCCAGCTCCAGCGCCTTGGCGGCCAGGAACTTGTCGGGAATGGCGGCGCCGGCCCGGATGCGGGTCGGCGACAGCGCCTCGGTGCCGCCGAAGCCGCGCACCGACAGGCGGATCACCACGCCGCCGATGCCGCCGTCGCGGATCAGCAGATTGGAGCCGAGCCCGACGACGGTGACCGGCACGTCCTCGGGCAGCAGCTTCAGAAAGGCCTGCAGATCGGCCTCGTCGGCCGGCTGGTAGAGGATTTCCGCCGGTCCGCCGACCTTGAACCACACGAGGTCGCGGAGCGGCCGGTTCTCTTCGATCGGGCCGCGAATATGCGAGGTGTCGCCGAGGCGGGCGCGCAGCGACATCATTCGCCCTCCGCCAGCGTACGGAGCTGGCCGGGCAGCGCGTAGGCCCATTGGGTGATGTTGCCGGCGCCGAGGCAGACCACCATGTCGCCGGGCCGGGCGATCGACGCGACCGTCGCCGCCAGCTTGTCCGGGCCGTCGAGGGCGCGGGCATCGCGGTGGCCGGCCGCCTTGATGCCGGAAACCAGATGATCCTTGTCGGCGCCGTCGATCGGCTGTTCGCCGGCCGGATAGACGTCGGCGACGATCACCGTATCGGCGTCGTTGAACGCCTTGCAGAAGTCCGGAAACAGCGAAGAGAGGCGGCTGTAGCGGTGCGGCTGCATCACCGCCACCACCTTGCCGGCCGCGCCCTCGCGCGCCGCCCGGAGCACCGCCATGATCTCCACCGGATGATGGCCGTAGTCGTCGTAGACGGTGACGCCGTTCCACTCACCGGTGCGGGTGAAGCGGCGCTTGACGCCGCCGAAGGCGCCGAGCCCCTTGCGGATCGCCTCGGCGGAGATGCCGAGCCGGTGGGCGACGGCGATCGCCGCCGTGGCGTTGGAGACGTTGTGCCGGCCGGGCATCGGCAGTTCCAGCGCCGGGATGACCGTCTCGACGCCGCTGACGCGGTCGCGGATCTCCACCGCGAAGCGCGAATGGCCGCCCTCGATGCGCAGATCGGTGAAGCGGGCGTCGGCCTGCGGGTTCTGCCCGTAGGTGATGATGCGGCGGTCCTCGATCCTGGAGACCAGCGCCTGCACCTCCGGATGGTCGAGGCACATCACCGCGAAGCCGTAGAAGGGCACGTTCTCGACGAACTGCCGAAAGGCGGCGCGGGCGGCGTCGAAGGTGCCGTAATGGTCGAGGTGCTCGGGATCGATGTTGGTGACGATGGCGATGTCGGCCGGCAGTTTGACGAAGGTGCCGTCGCTCTCGTCGGCCTCCACCACCATCCAGTCGCCGGCGCCCATGCGGGCGTTGGTGCCGTAGGCGTTGATGATGCCGCCGTTGATGACGGTGGGATCGAGGCCGCCGGCGTCGAGCAGCGCCGCCACCAGCGAAGTGGTGGTGGTCTTGCCATGGGTGCCGCCGATGGCGATCGCCTGCTTGAAGCGCATCAGCTCGGCCAGCATCTCGGCGCGGCGGACGATGGGCAGGTGCCGCTCGCGCGCCGCCACCAGTTCGGGATTGTCGCGCTTGATGGCCGAGGACACCACCAGCACTTCGGCGGCGCCGAGGTTCTCGGCCTTGTGACCGATCGCCACCGGAATGCCGGACGCCCTGAGACGTTCGACATTGGCGCTCTCGGCCTGGTCGGAACCCTGCACGCGATAGCCGAGGTCCTGCAGCACCTCGGCGATGCCGCTCATGCCGATGCCGCCGATGCCGACGAAATGAACCGGCCCGATGTCGCGGGGCATTTTCATGGACGTGTTTCCCTGGGAGAAAAGTCGGTGGGCTTGCCGCCGGAGGCGATGAATTCGACGAGGTCGGCCAGTCGCTCCACCGCATCGGGCCGGCCCTCGCCGCTGGCGGCGGCGGCCATGGCGGCGAGGCGCTCGGGCGACCGCGTGAGATCGACGATGAGATCGGCGAGCCTGTCCGGCGTCAGCGACGCCTGCTCGGCCATGACCGCGCCGCCGGCCTTCTCGAGGCCAAGGGCGTTGGTCTTCTGGTCGTTGTCGAGGGCGTGCGGCAGCGGCACCAGGATCGACGGCCGGCCGATCACCGTCAGCTCGGCCACCGACGAGGCGCCGGAGCGGCAGACCACCAGATGAGCGTCAGCGATGCGGGCCGGCAGGTCGGCGAAGAAGGGGGCGATCTCGTGATCGAGGCCGAGCCGGTCGTAGACGGCGCCGACCCGGTCGAAATCCTCCGGCCGCACCTGCTGCACGAGGTGGAGCCGGGCGGCGATATCGGCCGGCAGCTTCTCGATCGTCCGCGGCATCAGTTCGCCGAACACCCGGGCGCCCTGGCTGCCGCCGAACACCAGGAGATCGATCTTGCCGCCCGGCACGGGCTGGCGATAGGAAGCGACGGCGGCCAGCACCTTCGGCCGCACCGGATTGCCGGTGACCACGGCGCGCGACGCGCCCTTGCCCATCAGGCCGGTGTCCTTGAAGGTGGTGGCGATCGCCGTCATGCGCGGGGCGAGGAAGCGGTTGGCCCGTCCCATCACCGCGTTGGCCTCGTGAACGATGGTCGGACGGCCGGTCAGCCATGCCGCCAGGAGCGGCGGCAGCGTCGGATAGCCGCCGAAGCCGATGGTCACCTTGGGATCGAGCTGGCGGACGAGGGCGATCGACTGGAGTTCGCCGCGCGCCAGAGCGGCCGCCGATTTCGCAAGGCCGAGCGGCGAGCGGTCGCCGAAGGTCGCCGAGGCGATGATGTGGATTTCGCGGGCCGGAAATTCCGAGCCGTAGTTGTTGGCGCGGTGGTCGGTGGCGAGATGCACCTCGAAGCCGCGCGGAGCGAGAGCGTAGGCCAGCGATTCGGCGGGGAAGAGATGGCCGCCGGTGCCACCGGCGGCGATCAGGATGGTACGGGTCATGGTCAGCCTCGGCTCGGCAGCGGCGAGAATTCGATCGGCGCCACGAAGCGGGTCTGGTCGGGCCGCTTGCGGGTGAGCGCCAGCAGCATGCCCATGGACAGCGCCACCGCCACCAGCGACGAACCGCCATAGGAGATGAAGGGCAGCGTCATGCCCTTGGCCGGCATCAGATGCAGGTTGACCGCCATGTTGATGCAGGATTGCAGGCCGAACTGCATGATCAGGCCGGTGGCGGCGAGGCGGACGTAGCCGTCGTTCTCCTTGAGGGCATGGCTGAGGCCGCGCAGCACCACGAAGGCGAACACCAGCGCCAGGAACATGCAGAGGATGAGGCCGAATTCCTCGCCGAGCACCGCGAACACGAAGTCGGTGTGGCTGTCGGGCAGGATGCGCTTGAAGGTGCCCTCGCCCGGCCCCTGCCCCCACCAGCCGCCGTTGATGAAGGCTTCCTGCGCCGTCTGCACCTGGAAGGTGTCGCCGGCCTCGGGGTTCATGAAGCGCTCGATGCGCGAGCGGACGTGCGGCACCAGCGTGTAGGCGGAGAGGATGCCGCCGGCGCCGGCGCCGGCGAACACCAGGATCCACATCCAGCTCATGCCGGAGATGAAGAACAGGCCGGCCCAGACGAGGCAGATCAGCATGGTCTGGCCGAAGTCGGGCTGGGCGACGAACAGCGCCGCCACGATGCCGAGCAGCAGCATCGAGAAGCTGCGGCCGGGCAGGTCGGGCCGCTTCTGGCCCTCGGCCAGCAGGAAGCCGACGAGGACGGCGAACATCGGCTTCATGAACTCCGACGGCTGCACCGACATGCCGAGGATGGTGATCCAGCGGCGCGAGCCCTTCACCTCCGGCCCGATCAGCAGCGTCAGGATCAACAGGCCGACGCAGACGAAGAAGCCGATCAGCGCCATCCGCCGGATCTGCTTCGGCGTGAGGAAAGAGACGCCGATCAGCGTGATGATGCCGGGGACGGCGAACATCGCCTGACGCTTGACGAAATAATAGCTGTCGGCGATGCCGATGCGCTCGGCGACGGCGGGACTGGCCGCCAGCGACAGCACGATGCCGCCGAAGATCAGCGCCAGGAAGGCGATCAGCAGCAGCTTGTCGACGGTGAACCACCAGTCGGCGACCGGGTTGCGTTCGGCGCGCGAGACCATCAGGCTTTCTCCTGGAACGGCGTGACGCGGGGATCGGTAAGCACGAGTTCGCGGAAATGGTCGCCGCGCACCTCGAAGTTCTTGAACTGGTCGTAGGACGCACAGGCCGGCGACAGCAGCACCACCGCCTCGCGGCCGCTTTGCGCCGTGTCGGCCAGCGCGTCGGTCAACGCGTCGGTCACGGCGTGGTCGAGCGTGCCGACGGTGGCGTGCGGCGTCGCGTCGCCGATGGTGGCGGCGAACTCCTCGGCGGCGACGCCGATCAGGTAGGCCTTGGCGATCTTCGGGAAGAAGGGCGCGAGCGGGGCGATGCCGCCGCTCTTCGGCTTGCCGCCGGCGATCCAGTAGATGTTGTCGAAGCTGGCCAGCGCCTTGGCCGCCGCGTCGGCGTTGGTCGCCTTGCTGTCGTTGACGAGGATCACCGGTCCGGCGCGACCGATCGGCTCCATGCGGTGAGCGAGGCCGGGGAAGGTCTCGATGCCCTTCCTCACCTGATCGAGCGTCAGGCCGAGCCGGCGTGTTGCCGCCACCGCCGCCGCCACGTTCTGGGCGTTGTGGACGCCCTTCAGGATCGGATGGCCGTGCAGGTCGTAGACCACGGTCTGGGACAGGCCCATCGGCTCGATGATGCGGCCCGACACCGCCCAGACGCCCTGCGCCACCGAGCCGCGCGTCGAGATGCGCAGCGTCTCCAGGCCCTTCGATTCCCGCCGCGACGCCATGGCGGCGCTGTAGACGTCGTCGATGCCGACCACCGCCACCTTGGCGCCGTCCACCAGCTTGGCCTTCACCGCCGCATAGCCCTCGATCGAGCCGTGGCGGTCGATGTGGTCCTCGGTGAGGTTGAGCTGCACGCCGACCGTCGGGTCGATGCCGGGGGAGAGGTCGATCTGGAAGGACGAGCACTCGATGACGTAGAATCGCTCGGGCGAGAGATCCTTGAGGCCGAGCACCGCCGGTCCGAAGTTGCCGCCGATCTCCACGTCCTTGCCGGCCGATTTCAGGATGTGGTGGATCAGCGCCGTCGTCGTCGACTTGCCGTTGGTGCCGGTGATGGCGACGAAGGGCGCCGTGGAGCCGCGGAACTTGCGCTCGCGGGCGAACAGGCAGATGTCGCCGATCACCTCGACGCCGGCATCGCGGGCGATCTTCGCCGACCAGTGCGGCTCGGGATGGGTGAGCGGCACGCCCGGCGCCAGCACCAGCGCCGAATAGGCGCCGAACTCGGTGCCGCGCCAGTCGGTGACCTGGATGTCGCGCGCCTCGGCGGCGGCGCGTGCCTCCTCCGAATCGTCCCAGGCGATGACCTCCGCCCCGCCGGCCACCAGCGCTTCGGCGGTGATGAGGCCGGAGCCGCCGAGGCCGAACACCGCGACGCGCTTGCCCTTCATGGAGGTAATGGGGATCATCGCCGGGGCTCCGTCAGCGTAGCTTGAGGGATGAGAGACCGATCAGCGCCAGCACCACGGCGACGATCCAGAAGCGGATCACCACCTGCGATTCGGTCCAGCCGAGCTGCTCGAAATGATGGTGGATGGGCGCCATCTTGAAGACGCGCTTGCCGGTCAGCCGGTAGGAAGTGACCTGGATGATCACCGACACCGCCTCCAGCACGAACAGGCCGCCGACGATGGCCAGCACGATCTCGTGCTTCACCGCCACCGCCACCGTGCCGATCAGGCCGCCAAGGGCCAGCGACCCCGTGTCGCCCATGAAGATGGCGGCCGGCGGCGCGTTGAACCACAGGAAGCCGAGGCCGGCGCCGATCACCGCGCCACAGATCACCGACAGCTCGCCGGTGCCGACCACGAAGTGGATCTGCAGGTAGCTGGAGAACACGTAGTTGCCGGCGAGGTAGGAGATCAGCGCGAAGCTCGCCGCGGCGATCATCACCGGTACGATGGCGAGGCCGTCGAGGCCGTCGGTGAGGTTGACCGCGTTGCCGGCCGACACGATGACGAAGGCGCCGAACGGCACGTAGAAGTACCAGAGGTTGATCATCAGGTCCTTGACGAAGGGGAAGGTCAGGGACGTGGCGAGATGCTCCTCGGAGGGTACGGCGCCGGCCTGGCCGGCCGACATGATGACCAGGCAGGCCAGCATGGCGATCACCGCCTCCAGCATCAGCCGCGCCCGGCCGCTGAGGCCCTTGTGCGACTGCTTGGTCACCTTGAGGTAGTCGTCGTAGAAGCCGATGGAGCCGAAGGCGACGGTGACCAGCAGCACCGTCCAGACATAGGGGCTCTTGAGGTCGGCCCAGAGCAGCGTCGCCACCAGGATGCCGGAGAGGATCATCAGGCCGCCCATGGTCGGCGTACCCTTCTTGGCAAGGTGGCTCTGCGGCCCGTCGTCGCGGATCGGCTGACCCTTGCCCTGGCGGATACGCAGCGAGGAGATGATGGCCGGCCCGAACAGGAAGACGAACAACAGCGCGGTGATCACCGCCCCGCCGGTGCGGAAGGTGATGTAGCGAAAGACGTTCAGAACCGACAACTGCCCCGCCAAATCGGCCAGATAGACCAGCATTTTCCCAAGCTCTCCGTAAACCCGCCGCCGGGCCATCGGCCCGGTCTCATTCTCGAATCGGCGCGGCCCGTATTAGTCTCTCTGCCCCGCCTTGCCTACCCGTGCCGGGGCACAACAACTCAGCCGTGCGTTTCCTGACCGAAGCGGCCGAGCAGCGCATCGACCAGCGGCCCCATGGCGCTGCCGAGCGAGCCCTTGACCATCAGCACGTCGCCGGCCCTGACGTCGTCGAGCAGCGCCTCCCTCAACTGCTTCGACGTCTCGGCATAGGCGCCGCGCATGGCGCGCGGCAGCTCCTGCCAGAGGTTGTGCATCAGCGGCCCGGCGCAGAACACCGTGTCGACCCGCGCCGCCTTCAGCGGCTCGACCAGCCCTGCGTGCAGCTTCGGCGCTTCGGGGCCGAGTTCCAGCATGTCGCCGAGCACGGCGACGCGGCGGCCCTGCCCTTCCACCGCGGCGGCGCCGAGCAGCGCGATCGCCGCCCGCATGGAGGTCGGATTGGCGTTGTAGCTCTCGTCGATCAGCCGCGCCGTACCGCCGAGCACGGTGAGCAGGTGGCGCTTGCCGCGCCCCTTCGGCTGCTGGTGCGCCTGCAGCGCGAGCAGCGCCCGCGTCAGGTCGCCTCCAACAATCTTCACCGCCGCCAGCACGGCCAGCGAGTTCTGGGCGATGTGCCGCCCCGGCGCGCCGAGCTTGTAGGTGACGTTCTCGCCGAGGATGTCGGCGGTGGCCGTGGTGCAATCCTCGTGCAGCGAGCATTTGATCAGCCGCGCCGCGGCTTGCGGGTGCTCGCCGAAGAACACCACATTGGCGCCGTGGGCGCGGGCGCGCTCGGCGAGCAGCCGGGAGAACTCGCCGTCGCGGTTGATGATGGCGGTGCCACCCGGCTCCAGCCCGGCGAAGATCTCGGCCTTGGCCTCGGCGATCGCTTCCACCGACGAGAAATGCTCGAGATGCACCGGCGCCACCGTGGTGACGACGGCGACATGCGGCCGCACCATCCGCACCAGCGGCGTGATCTCGCCAGCGTGGTTCATGCCGATCTCGAACACGCCGTAGCGGCTGCCGGCCGGCATGCGGGCCAGCGTCAGCGGCACGCCCCAATGGTTGTTGAAGGACGCGGCCGAGGCGTGCACCGCACCGGACGGCGCCAAGGCCTCGCGCAGCGCCTCCTTGGTCGAGGTCTTGCCCACCGAGCCGGTGACGGCGATCACCTTGGCGGCGGTGCGCTCGCGCGCCCGGATGCCCAGCCGGCGCAGGCCGGCCAACACGTCATCGACCACCACCAGCGGTCCGGCACCGTCGGGAACGCTGGCGCGCTTCTCCTCCGACACCACGGCCACCGCCGCGCCCTTCTCGAAGGCCGCCGCGACGAAGTCGTGGCCGTCGAAGCGGTCGCCGGCAATGGCGAAGAAGGCGTCGCCCCTGGCGACGGTGCGACTGTCGATCGAGATGCCGTCGACGGCCGTCACCGTTCCCTCGGTACGGCCGCCGAGCGCCTTGACGAAATCGCCTTCCGGCCACAGCGACCGGTCGGCCGGGGTGACGCCGGGCGTCGCCAGTACCGCCTCGTGATCGGAATAATGCACGACCTCGCGACCGATGATCTGGCCGGTCTCGTGGCCCTTGCCGGCGATCAGCAACACGTCGTCCGGGCCGAGCATGGCGATGCCCTCTCGCACCGCCGTCGCCCGGTCGCCGATTTCGATGCCGCCGGGGCAGCCGGCCAGCACTTCCGACCGGATGGTCGCCGCGTTCTCGGTGCGCGGATTGTCGTCGGTGACGATGGCGACGTCGGCCAGGCGGGCGCACACCTCGCCCATCTGCGGCCGCTTGCCCTTGTCGCGGTCGCCGCCGGCGCCGAAGGCGACGACGAGGCGGCCGGAGGTGAACGGCCGCAGCGTCTGAAGCGCCACCTCGAGGGCGGCCGGCGTATGGGCGAAGTCGACGAACACCGGTGCATCGGACGGCGCGTAGCCGACCAGCTCCAGCCGCCCCTTGGCGCCCTTGATGCCTTCGAGCGCGTCGAGCGCGTCGCCGAGCGACACCGAGCCGTCGGCGGCGGCCAGCGTCGCCGCGACCAGGGCGTTCGACACCTGGAAGGCGCCGACCAGCGGAATGCGCACCGGCCGCGGCCCGCCGCCGATGTCGACGGTGACGATCTGCGCCCAGCCGTCGCGGGCGACGTCGAGGATGCGGACGAAGGCACCGGCGGCGCCGACGGTCATCAGGTCGAGGCCGGAGATGCGCGCCGCCGAGGCGAAGGCCTCGCCATAGGGGTCGTCGAGGTTGACGACGGCGCCGGCGCCGGGCGCCAGGATGGTGTCGAACAGCCGCATCTTGGCGGCCATGTAGGCTTCCATCGTGCCGTGATAGTCGAGATGGTCGCGCGACAGGTTGGTGAAGGCGCCGGCCGCCACCTCGACGCCGTCGAGCCGGCGCTGGATCAGGCCGTGCGAGGAGGCTTCCATGGCGATGTGGTCGATGCCGTCGGCGGCCAGTTCGTGCAGCGTGCGGTGCAGCGTCGCCGCGTCGGGCGTCGTCATGTTGCCGTAGGCGTTGCCGGCCCGCGTCGTCACGCCGACCGTGCCGATCGACGCCGCCTCGTGGCCGGCGGCCAGCCAGATCTGGCGAACAAAGGCGGCGACCGAGGTCTTGCCGTTGGTGCCGGTCACCGCCACCACGGTCTTGGGTTGCGGTGCATAGAAGCGGGCGAGCATGCGGGCGAAGCGGCGGGCCGGGTCGGGATCGCGCAGCACCGGCACGGTAAGGCCGGCCGGCAACTCATCGTCGAGATCGGCAAGCACCGCCGCCGCGCCCTTTTCGATCGCTTCGGGGATGAAGTCGCTACCCTTGGCCCGCGTGCCCGGCAGCGCCACGAACAACGTGCCCGGCGCCACCTCGCGGCTGTCGGCGGTGACCCCGGTGATCGGGATGCGGCGCAACGCCGGGTCGAGCGTGAGGATATCGGGCGCAAGTTCGGCGAGCTTCATCTGTCCGTCCATGGTTGATCGCTGGAACGCCGCACACTGTCCTCGATTTGCGATCGAAATGAGGACAACTCACACTATCCACACCGCCTTCGCCTCGCCCCCGGCGAAGGGCGGCGCCCGTCAGTAGGCGGCCATCAGCGGCACGTCCACGTCGTCGAAGCGCGGCTCCACGTTGAGCATCGGCGCGATGCGGCCGATGATGTTGCCGGCCGTCGGCCCGGCGTTCATGCCGGCGGTGGCCGGCAGGCCGGGCCGCTCGGGGTTGGGTTCGTCGAGCACCACCAGCACCAGATATTGCGGGTCGTCGATCGGGAAGGTGGCGACAAAGGCGTTGAAGCGCTTGTTATTGGAATAGCGGCCATTTTCCACCTTCTCGGCGGTGCCGGTCTTGCCGCCGATGCGGTAGCCGGGGATGTCGGCCGACTTGCCGGAGCCGCCGGGCGCCAGCACGTTGAGGCGCATCAGGTAGCGCATCTGCTCGGAGGTCGACGGCTTCAGCACCCGCTTGCCGAGAAGGCGCGCCTCTTCCTCGCTGCGCGGGAAGAAGGTCGGCGGGATCAGGATGCCGCCGTTCATCACCGCGCTCGCCGCCGTGGCGGTGGCCAGCGGCGACACCGAGATGCCGTGGCCGAAGGACACGGTGACCGTGACGAGGTCCGACCAGCGCTTGGGCAGGATCGGCCGGGCGATCTCCGGCAGCTCGGTTGGCACCTTGTCCATCAGGCCCATGCGCTTGAGGAACTCCTGCTGCCCCTCCGAACCGACCCTCAGCGCCTCGCGGCCGGTGCCGACGTTGGACGAATAGATGAAGATCTCCGGCACGGTCAGCACGCGGTGCTTGCCGTGGAAGTCGTGGATGGTGAAGCCACCGATGGTCAGGCCCTGGGTGGCGTCGAAGCTGTCGGTGAGCTTCACCTTGCCCGAATCGAGCGCCATCGAGGTGGCGAAGATCTTGAAGGTCGAGCCCATCTCGTAGACCGCCGCCGAGGCGCGGTTCATGCGGTCCGGATCGAGCGCCTCGACCGGGTTCATCGGGTCGTAGTCGGGCGCCGAGGTCATGCCGACGACCTCGCCGGTCTTGACGTTCATCACCACCGCCGCCGACGACTTGGCCGTATAGCGCTGCATGGCCGCAGTGATCTCGTCGTGCAGCACCTGCTGCACGCGGAGGTCGATGGACAGGCGGATCGGCTCGAGGTTGTTCGAGGCCATGCCGGCTCTCTGCAGGTCGCCGAGCCACTGGTCGTCGATGTATTTCTCGATACCGGCGATGCCCTGGTTGTCGATGTTGACGTGACCGGTGACGAAGGCCACCGTCCGCCCCGACGGATAGAAGCGCTTGTTCTCGGTGAGGAAGCCGACGCCGGGGATGCCGAGGGCATGCACCGCCGCCTGCTGGGCCGGCGTGATCTCGCGCTTCAGCCAGATGAAGCCCTGCTTGGAGGCGAGGCGCTGGCGTACCGCGTCGGTGCCGAGGTCGGGGAAGACGGTGGCGAGTTGCTCGGTCGCCTCGTCGGGATCGACGACGCGGCGCGGCTCGGCGTAGAGCGAGGCGAACTTGATGTCGGTGGCGAGAATCTCGCCGTTGCGGTCGAGGATGTCGGGACGGGCGGCCGACACCGCCGCCTGGGCGTTGCCGAGCGTCACCGATTCCTGCGGCAGGCTGAGGCCCATCTGGACGAGGCGGCCGATGATGGCGCCGTAGACCAGCACGAAGCAGGCCGAGGCGAGGATCAGCCGGTTGCGCATGGTGTCGCCGGCGCCGCGCCGCGCGGAACCACGGAAATCCCGGCCGACGGCGGGGGCCTTCGGCTCGGCGGACTTTCGGAACGGCAGGCCAATCCGGAACTTCATTGCACCCGCCTCGTCTGATCCTGGATTGGCGGCAGCGTCGCCGAGCCGTCGGCCGAGCGCTCGGCCGGCTGGACCGCCGCCGGCACCACCGGCTTCGCCGGAATGTCGGCGAGCGTGCCGATGTGGTTGGAGGTCATCGGCGTCAGATCGAGGATGTCCCGATGGCGTTCGAGCAGGTCGCGCATGCGGGCCGGGCGCGTCAGCAACGCCCATTCCGCCTTGAGCAGCGAGATGTCCTCGCGCGCCTGGGCAATCGCCGCCTGCTTCTTGTTGATGTTCTCGGCGGCGATCTCCGCCTCGTATTTCATGTCGTAGACGGCGGCGGCGGACAGCACCATCAGGAACACCAGGAGGGCGTTGATGTAGCGGGTCATGGCCTCCCCCCTGAAAGGCTCGGCACGCCGAGCGCCGCCCGGTCGATGGCGCGTGCCGGCGCGTCGGTGCGGATGCCGACCCTCAGCTTGGCCGAGCGGGCGCGCGGGTTGGCGGAAAGCTCCGCCGCGCCGGCCTCGACCGGCTGGCGGCCGGAGAGGCGGAAGGTGGCGGGCGGCACCTCGGCCTCCGGCAGATGGCGCGAGCCGCCGGCCCGCTCGCGCGAGCGGTCGGCGAAGAAGCGCTTGACGATGCGGTCCTCGAGCGAATGGAAGGTGACGACGACCAGCCGGCCGCCGGGTCTCAGGAGGCGCTCGGCGGCGGCCAGCGCCTCGGTCAGCTCGTCCAGCTCGCCGTTGACGTGGATGCGGATCGCCTGGAAGGCGCGCGTCGCCGGATGCATCTCGCCGAAGCGCTTGGCGCCGAGCACGCTCTCGATGGCGGCGGCCAGTTCGGCGGTGCGGCTGAACGGCTTTTCCGCCCGCCGGGCGACGATCTCTCGGGCGATGCGCCCCGACTGCCGCTCCTCGCCGTAGACCCAGAACAGGCGGGCGAGGTCCTTGACCGGCAGTGTGTTGACGACGTCGGCCGCCGTCGGACCGACAAGGCTCATGCGCATGTCGAGCGGCCCGTCGGCGCGGAAGGAGAAGCCGCGCTCGGCCCGGTCGAGCTGCATGGAGGAGACGCCGATGTCGAGCACCACGGCGTCGGCCGGCGCGGCGCCGGCTTCGAGGGCGAGACGGTCGAGCGCCGAGAAGGTGCCGGGAACAAGGCTCAGCCGGCCGCCGCTCTCGGCGACCAGCGCGGCGCCGGCGTCGATGGCGGTAGGGTCGCGGTCGATGGCGACCACACGGCCGGCACCGGCGGCCAGAATGGCGCGGCTGTAGCCGCCGGCGCCGAAGGTGCCGTCGACCACCGTGGCGCCGTCGAGCGGCGACAGTGCATCCAGCACCTCGGCCAGCAGCACCGGGATATGAGGCGTAGCGGGAATGCCGAGGAGCGCGGTCATGACGCGGCCTCCGGCCTCGGCGACCGCCTCAGCGCCCGCGCCCGCTCGCGCGCCGCAAGCTCGTAGGCGGCAAAGCGCCGGGGCTCCCAGATCTGGAACTTGTAGCCCTGACCGACGAAGGTCACCTCGTCGGTGATGCCGGTGATCTCCAGGAGCGCCGGCGTCAAGCCGATGCGGCCCTCGCTGTCGATGGAAAGATGCACAGACGAGCCGTAGAAGGCCGTCGACAACAGGTCGTGATCCTCGGAGAACGGTGTGTAGCGGGCGAGGTTGCGCTCGATCTCGGCCAAGAGCAGGTTGCCGCCGCAATCCACGGCCTCCATGTCGATCGACGGATAGCAGTAGAGCCCCTCGAAGCCGTCGCGCGACAGCACCTGCCGGAACGGCGCCGGGACGGAGACCCGCCCCTTCCGGTCGATCCTGTTGGTGACGCGCGATACGAAGCCGTTCATCGATCCCCGCAGCCCGCCGCGAGCGGCGCCTCATCTCCAGAACTGTTGGCCGGGATCCCGCTTCTCCCGAAGCGCTCCGACCTGGCGGCTCGCGTGACGCGGACACGACCGGCGACCGGGACGACTGTTGCATTCTGCAATGCGATGCCCCGATCGCGCCCAGCCTCGAGGGACCGCGCGACTCTCGAAATCGACGAGACATCTGGCTCGGACCACCTGATTGCCGGGATGATTTGGGATAGCATGGGACCATGTGGGGCGTCAACGAAAGCCAAGCCGTTTGCACCGTTCTAGGACGGCTCTCCGCATTTATGCGGCGTTAGGCTTAACAAGTCGTTCACCACCGCCGGCGGCGCCGGCCGGGCACGGCGCAGAAGCAGGCCGGCCGGCAGGGATTGCCGGACGCCGGGTGCCGGAAAAGGCTCGGGGGCTCGAAACGGCAAGGCCCTGCCGTTCGCGCGAACGGCGGGGCCTCCGGAAGGCGGACGAGGTCACGCCCATGTCGTCCCATGGCCGGGCGGGCGGCGGACGCTCAGCGGGCGGCGGCGTTGCCGACCCGGTTGCCGGCGTCCTGGGTGGCGTTGACGGCATTGGCGGCATCCTGACCGGCGCCGCGGATGGTGTTGGCGCAGCCGCCGAAGGCGACGACCGCGAGGACGACGGCGCTGATGGCGAGAGCGGACTTGGCGGGCTTGGCGGACATGGGAGAGCCTTTCCTGTTTACTGGTGAAGCGCGGCCGGACAGGCCTTCCCCAAAGACGCGCAGGCCGACTTCCGGTTCCACCCTGCCAAGAAAAACGCCCGGACGGCGGAGCCATCCGGGCGCGGGATCGATGTTTGCGAGACGTCAGGGTCAAGGCGCCGGACATCGCCGGCGGCCGATCGCCAACTCAGTCCTTGGCGCGCTCGACGTAGGAGGCGTCCTCGGTCATCACCACGATGCGGGTGCCGGCGGTGATGAAGGGCGGCACCATCGAGCGGACGCCGTTCGACAGCAGCGCCGGCTTGTAGGAGGAGGCGGCCGTCTGGCCCTTGACCACCGGCTCGGTCTCGACGACTTCCAGCGTCACGCGCTGCGGCAGATCGATCGACACCGGCACGTCGTTGTAGACGCCGATGTGGCACTCCATGTTCTCGGCGAGGAAGGGGGCGCGGTCGCCGACCACGTCCTTGGGCACCGAGATCTGTTCGTAGCTCTCCATCTGCATGAAGGCGAAGCCGTGCTCCTCCTCGTAGAGGAAGGTGTAGGGCCGCTCGTCGATCATCGCCTTCTCGACCATCTCGGTGGTCTTGTAGCGCACCGACACCTTCACGCCGTCGTTGATGCGGCGCATGTCGATCTGCGTGGTGGGCGTGCCCTTGCCGGGATGGAAATTCTCGGCCAGCAGGACGACGTGGAGCTTGTCATCCAGCTCGACGACGTTGCCCTTGCGGATTTGGCTAGCGATGACCTTGACCATGACGTATCGGATATCCTGAAGACGGGTGGCGCTGCCTCGGAGCGGTGGCCCCAGGCGCGGATCGCGTCTCTCCTGACATTTTTGGAGCGGAAAGGAAAGAGGCGGAATGCAAGGAACCGCCGGAGAATCGCCATGGTGGTCGGTCGAGCGGCACCTCGCCCGCCGCCCGTTCCTGGAAGCGCGCGGAGCAATCAAGCGGGCGGTGCGCGACTGGTTCGAGGCGCGCGGGTTCATCGAGGTCGAGTGCCCTGCCCTTCAGGTGTCGCCCGGTAACGAGGCGCATCTCCATGCCTTCGCCACCGAGAAGATCGGCCCGGACGGCAGCCGAGAGGCGCGCTATCTGCACACCTCGCCGGAGTTCACCGCCAAGAAGCTCCTCGCCGCCGGCGAGACGCGCATCTTCGATTTCGCCCGCGTCTTCCGCAACCGCGAGAAGGGGCCGCTGCATTCGAGCGAGTTCACGCTGCTCGAATGGTATCGCGCCGGCGAGCCCTACGAGACGCTGATGGACGACGCCGTGGCGCTGATGCGGCTCGCCGCCGCAACGCTTCGCCGCGACGCCTTCGTCTGGCGCGGCCGCACCGCCGATCCCTTCGCCGAACCGGAAAAACTCACCGTCGCCGACGCCTTCGCCCGCCACGCCGGCATCGACCTCCTGGCGACGCTGACCGACGATCCCGCAGCCCCCGACCGCGACGGCCTGGCGACGCAAGCGCAGGCGCGCGGCTACCGCGTCGTCGCCGACGACAGCTGGACCGACATCTACTCGCGCATCCTCGTCGAGAGCATCGAGCCGAACCTCGGCATGGAGAGGCCGACCATCTTCTACGAGTATCCCGCCTGCGAGGCCGCCCTGTCGCGTCCCGTCGCCCGTGATCGGCGGCTGGCCGAGCGCTTCGAGCTTTATGCCTGCGGCGTCGAGCTGGCCAACGCCTTCGGCGAGCTGACCGACGCGACCGAGCAGCGCCGGCGCTTTCAGGAGGAAATGGAGATCAAGGAGCGGATCTACGGCGAGCGCTACCCGCTCGACGAGGATTTTCTCAATGCCCTCGCCCATATGCCGGAGGCCTCCGGCATAGCCCTCGGCTTCGAGCGGCTGGTGGTGCTGGCGAGCGGCGCCCGCTCGATCGACGACGTGGTGTGGGCACCGGTCTGACGGCTACGCCGTGATCTCGATGCGCGTGCCGTCCGGCATGGAGATCACCGCCTCGTAGAAGCCGTCGCCGGTGGTGCGCGGCTCCGAGACGAGGCAGCCGTCGGCCCGGCAGCGGCCGGCCAGCGCGTCGACGGCGGCCTTGCTGCCGAGCGAGATCGCCACGTGATCCCAGCCGATCCGCTCGGCCGGCTCCGCCGCCTCAACCCATGGCCCGGACATCAGCTCGATGTCGCCACCGCCCGGCAGCTTCACGAAGCGCGACCGGAAACCCGGCCGGTTGCGGCTCTCGTAGAGGTCGCCGACCTCGGCGCCGAAGGTGCGGCGCCAGAAGGCGGCGGCGGCATCGAGATCGGGGGTCCAGAACGCGACATGGGCAAGGCGCATCGCTTCCTCTTCAGCTCCGGCGGACCGCGACGCGGCCGGCCGTCAATGTCACCAGGGCGAGCAGCGCCGTCAGCAGCCATAGGGCGGCCGGCAGGCTGGTCAGCTTGGCGAGGAAGCCGATGCCGGCCGGACCCAGCAGCACGCCGGCATAGCCGGCCGTGGTGACGGCGGCGACGGCAAGGCCGACCGGCATATCGGTCTGGTTGCCGGCGCGGCGGAACAGCACCGGCACGACGTTGGCGAGGCCGACGCCGACCAGCAGGAAGCCGGCCATGGCGACGACGGCGACTGGCGCCAGCAGCACCACGGCGAAACCGGCTATGCCGATCAGGCTGCCCCAGAACAGCGTCGCCCGGTCGCCGATACGGCCGACCACCGCGTCGCCCAGGAGCCGCATCACCGTCATGGCCACCGAGAACAGCATGTAGCCGAGGCCGCCCTGCGCCGCCGCCGTCAGGCCGGCGCCGGTGAGGTAGAGCGCGCCCCAGTCGAGCACCGCCCCCTCGACCAGAAAGACGATGGCCGTCAGCACGGCAAGCAGCAGCACGAAGCCGCGCGGCACGGCGATGAGCGGCCCGCCCTCGGCCCGGACCGCCACCAGGAGACGCGGCGCGATGACCACGGCAGCGACAAGCATCAGGCCGGCGGCGACCAGCATGGCCGGCAGCGGCGCGACGCCCAGCGACAACAGGAAGGTGGCGAACAGCGAGCCGACGAAGCCGCCGACGCTGTAGAGGCCGTGGAAGCCGGACATCAGCGGCTTCTTCGCCGCCTTCTCCACCTCGACGGCGTGGATGTTCATGGCGACGTCGAGCGAGCCGAGCGCGCCGCCGAACACGAACAGCGCAAGGCCGAGGGTCAGCGGCGTCGAGGCGACGGCGAGCAGCGGCAGGAAGGCGGCCATGCCGATGGCGCCGGCGACGATGATCGGCTTGCTGCCGTAGCGGGCGCTGATGATGCCGGTCATCAGCATGGCCACCACCGAGCCGATGCCGAGACAAAGCAGCAGCAGGCCCAGCACGCCGTCGTCGACGGCAAGGCGCGCCTTGGCGTAGGGGATCAGCGGCGCCCAGCAGGCGACGCCGAAACCGGCCACCAGGAAGGCGAGGCGCGTGGCGAGCCGGGTGGCCGGCCGGTCTGCGGATGTCATGGACGAGAACTCCGGAAGTGTCATGATGGATCGCCAGCCGCCAGAACCTCGGCGCCGGCCGCCGTCAGCGCGGCGACCAGCGGCTCCGGCGCGTCGTCTTCGACGACGAAATGCGTGAAGGCGCCAGCCGGGGCGACGTCGTAAGGCCCGCGGGCGCCGAACTTGTCGGTGGTGACCAGCGCCGCCGTCCGCCGGCTGCGCGCCATCAGGGCGCGCTTGAAGGTGGCGTCGGGAAAATGCAGGGCGCCGACGCCGTCGGCGGACACGCCGCAGACGCCGACGAAGCCGATATCGATGGAGAGGCGCGACAGACCGTCGACGGCGACGGCATCGACGGCGCCGCCGATCGCCGGATCGACCGCCCCGCCGATCACCAGGAGGTCGAGATCCTGCCGCCGGAGCGCGGCGGCGGCGACGTCCACCGAATTGGTGGCCACCGTCAGCCCGAAATCCTCCGGCAGGGTATCGACCAGCGCCACATGCGTGCTGCCGGCATCGAGGAAGATCAGCTCGCCCCGCCGGACCAGCGTCGCCGCCACCGTCGCCAGCGCCTGTTTGGCGTCGAGCCCCTCGCCGAGCCGCGCCGACATCGGCGAAAGAGGCAGCGGCAGCGCACCGCCGTAGACGCGGCGGCAGCGCCCCTCGGCGGCCAGCGCCCGGAGATCGCGGCGGATGGCATCCTCGGATACGCCGAACTCGGCGGCGAGTTGCACCGAGGCCACCGACTGTCCCTCGGCGAGACGGGCGGCGATCAGATCACGGCGAGCGAGCGGCAGTTCATCAGCCATACCCCCTTGTATCGTGCACAAACGAGAACGACAACAGGCATCATCGTGCGAAAGAGGGTTTTTTGAATCGGTACATAAATCTTAATGGCGCACACGTCATCGATCATGCACGTTCATGCAGGATATTCGCGATCATCCGGGGCTCAGCGGGCCGCCGTCACCACCACGAAATTGCGATAGATCTCGACCAGCACCAGGGGCGTGCCGCGCCGGATGGCGTTGCGGGTGAAGCGGTCCATGCGGCCGGCCCGCAGCATCGCCTCAAGGCGCGCCCGGTTGGCCTTGACGGCGAAGAAGCGGTCGCCCTCGTCCTCGGGGTCGCGGATGCCGAACTCGTGGAAATTGGCCCGGTCCTGCCGGATGATGGCGGCGGGATCGGTCAGCTGCGCGCCGTTCGAGTTGTAGTGGTCGTCGACGCCGAGACGGGCCTGATAGGATTCGAGAAGCTGCTGGGCGGCAGCCGAGCCGGTCAGGGCCAGCATCGCCGCCAGGGCTGGAATCAGGAGTTTCATGATGGACGCCCCCCGGGCCGGCGCCCCGCGGCCGGCTCCCGAGGGTCGGTCCCGCCGCCTATCGCCGGCTCACGGCCATTTTGCCACCGGCGGCATCGAAGACAAGATGCTGTCGACGTTGCCGCCCGTCCTGAGACCAAAGACGGTACCGCGATCGTAGAGCAGGTTGAACTCGACGTAGCGGCCACGCCGCACCAGTTGCTCCTCGCGTTCGGCCGCCGTCCACGGCGTGCGCATGTTGGTACGGACCAGACGCGGATAGATGTCGAAGAAGGCGAGACCGACATCGCGGCTGAAGGCGAAGTCCGCCGCCCAGCCGGCGTCCGAATGCAGGTAGTCGTAGAAGATGCCGCCGATGCCGCGCGGCTCGCCGCGGTGCGGCAGGAAGAAATAGTCGTCGCACCACGCCTTGTAGTCGGCATAGTCGATGTGCGGATGAGCGGCGCAGGCCGCCCGCATCGCCGCGTGGAAGGCGACGGCGTCGGCATCCTCCGGCATGCGGCGGGCGTCGAGCATCGGCGTCAGGTCGGCACCGCCGCCGAACCACTGGCGGCTGGTCACCACCATGCGGGTGTTCATGTGGACGGAGGGAACGTGCGGGTTCTGCGTGTGGGCAATCAGCGAAATGCCGCTCGCCCAGAAGCGCGGATCCTCGTCGGCGCCCGGCATCTGCGCCCGGAACTCCGGCGCGAATTCGCCGTGAACGGTGGAAACGTGGACGCCCACCTTCTCGAACACGGCGCCGCGCATCAGGCTCATCACGCCGCCGCCGCCCGGCGCGCCGCTATGGTCGGCACGCTGCCACGGCGTGCGCACGAAGCGTCCAGCCTCCAGGCCGGCCGCCGCCGCGCCCTCGTCCTCGATCTCCTCGAACACGGCACAGATGCGGTCGCGCAGCTCGGCGAACCAGTCGGCGGCGAGCGCCTTCTTGCCGTCGAGGTCGGGCGGCAGCGCGGTCGGCGCAAGGGAAGCGGCGCTGGTCGGCATGGACGGACACTCCGGTTGACGGAGCGTGATTTAGGCGCTTCGCCGTCCCTTGCCAAGCGCCGAGGCGAGACGGCGGCCCGAGCCGCCGCCTCGTCCTGTGCCCGATCAGCGATAATAGGGCGACACGCAGGCCCGGCGCGGCCCGCGGTTGGGCTGGAAGGTGTTGCTGTAGGCATCATAGGAGCGATAGCGCGCCTGGCACCAGCGCACATGCGCGGCCGGCAGGGCGACGCCGAGATCCGCCCGCGGCGCCTGCTGGGCGGCCATGCCGCCGATAATCGCCGCGCCAAGGCCGAAGGCGGCCAACGGATACCACCAGCCATCGTTATGGCGACGATAGCCCGGCCGATAATTGCGATAGCCGCGATGGCCGTGCCAGTAGCCGGGGCGATCCCAGCCTCGCCGCCTGTCGAACTGGACATTCTCGACCGGCGTCGTGTAGCCGCTGCCGATCGCCGGAATCGGCATTGCCCCGACGGGAACGACGGAGGTGATCGCCATGACGGCGGAAAGAGCGGTGGCAGCAATGGTCTTGATCATGGTTGGAGCCTCCTCGGCATTGCACATGATGCATCAACTCAGCACGCCCGCGAGCGGTTCCCGCGATGCCTGCCGTTACGCCTCGAGTTCATACTGCGGGATCGTCCAAGGCTCGGCCCGGCCGGCCGCCACCCATTCGGCATAGGCCGGCAGCCGCCGCACCGCCTCCATGTAGGCATCCGTCTCCGCATCGACCGGCCAGGAATAGGTGGTGAGGCGGCCGACCACCGGCGCATACATGGCGTCGGCCGCCGTGAACGCGCCGTAGAGGAACGGCCCGCCCGCACCGAAGCGCTGCCGCGCCTCCTTCCAGAGGGCGACGATCCGCTTCACGTCATCCTGCGCCGAGCCGTCGCCGCGCACTTTCCAGGCGTAGGTGCGGCGCCAGTTGCAGGTGTAGTCGCGGCGGAGATTCTGGAAGCCGGCGTGCATCTCCGACGAAATCGCCCGCGCATGCGCCCGCGCCGCCTTGTCGGCCGGCCAGATGCCGCGGTCGGGGAAGGTCTCGGCAAGATACTCGATGACGGCAAGGCTTTCCCAGACGGTGATGTCGCCGTCGACGAGGCAGGGCACCTTGCCGGTCGGCGACCACTCCAGGATGGCCTCCTTCCAGCCCTCGACATACATCGGCTGCACCGTTTCCTCGAAGGGAATGCCGAAATGCCGGAGCACCAGCCAGGCGCGCTGCGACCAGGAGGAATAGCCCTTGTTGGCGATGAGCAGCTTCATTGTCGTCTCTCCGATGGAAGTCCGCCGGCAGCATCGGCCGAAACCGCCGTCCCGTCCAACGCTTTTGCCTGATGCCGCCGATCACCGTGCCTGAAGCGTCGGCAGGCCGCCGGTCTGCCGCAGCGCCTCGCCGAGGATCATGGCGGCGGCCAGCGCCACGTTGATCGAGCGCAGGCCCGGCTGCATCGGGATCGCCACCCGGCCGTCGGCGCGATCGTGCACCGCCGGCGGCACACCGGCCGACTCTCGCCCCATCAACACGATATCGCCGGCCTCGAAGGCGAAATCTGTGTAGGACAGCGCGCCGCCGGTGGTCGCCAGCACCAGGCGGCGGCCTTCCGCCGTCACGTGACGCTCGAAATCCGTCCAGCCGACATGCCGGACCACCGTGGCCAGTTCGACATAGTCCATGCCGGCCCGCCGGAGGTTGCGGTCGGAAAGGTCGAAGCCGGCCGGTCCGATGACGTGCAGCGGCCGGCCGAGGCAGGCGGCAAGCCGGATCAGCGTGCCTGTGTTCTGGGCGATGTCCGGCTGGTAGAGGGCGAGGTCTATCATCAGCGTTTCCGATGGATATCGATCAATGGGCGTGATGGAGAGTGGCATTTCCGCCACCCTTCTTGAATCGTCTTTGTCGCGCCGGCTCCGGCCTGTTGCACCCGAGCGGCCTTCTGCTACCGTGCCGTCGCTCCAGTCACAAGGAGGAGCGTCCAATGGTGGTTCTCTGCTCATAGCCTGACCCGGCCCGGCCGAATTTCCGGCCCGCGCATCGCTGGTCAATTCCGGACCGCGCCCGCCTGGCGCGCGCCGTCCCGAACCTCCATCGCCCCCTGATTTCCACCTCCAGCACTTTGCCGCGGTCATCCGGCCGCCGGCTCACCGCCTTCTATCGGTGCTCTCATGTTCGCCTTTTTTGAACGCCTTATCGACCCCTATGCCAAGGGGCCGGGCGGCCAACCGCCCGACCGTCTCACCGCCTTCTATTGGCACTATCTCCGGCAGGTCTGGCCGAGCTTCGCCGCCGTCATGGTGGTGGGCTTCTTCGTGGCGCTGATCGAGGTATCGATCTTCCGCTATATCGGCGACATCGTCGACTATCTCGGCACGACGCCGCCCGCCGAGGTGATGGCCCGCCACGGCTGGGAATTCCTCGGCATGGCCCTGGTGATCCTGATCGCCCGGCCGCTGTTCCAGACGCTGCACGACCTCTTGATCCACCAGACCATCGCGCCGGGGATGACCAATCTCATCCGCTGGCAGAACCACCGCTACGTGCTCCGGCAGTCGATCGCCTTCTTCAACAACGACTTCGCCGGCCGCGTCGCCAACAAGATCATCCAGACCGGCCCGTCCTTGCGCGAATCCACCACGCAGGCGGCCGACGCCATCTGGTTCGTGCTGATCTACACGGTGTCGGCGCTGGTGCTGTTCGTCGAGGCTGATGTCCGCCTCGCCGTGCCGCTTGTCGTCTGGATCGTCGTCTACGTGCTGGTGCTCCGCCGCTTCATCCCGCGCATCGCCAGGAAGTCGGAGGAGATGTCGGAGGCGCGCTCGCTGCTGACCGGCCGCGTCGTCGACAGCTACACCAACGTCCACACCGTGAAGCTGTTCGCCCATGCCGAACGCGAGGACGACTTCGCCCGCGAGGCGCTTGAGGACCACACCGCCGTGTTCTACGCCCAGCAGCGGCTGATCACCGGCATGACCATGTCGCTGACCACCATCAACAGCCTGCTGATGGTCATCACCGGCGTGCTGTCGGTCTGGCTGTTCATGCAGGGTGCGGTCACCACCGGCGCCATCGCGCTGGTCGGTGGCCTGATCGTCCGCATCATCAACATGTCCGGCTGGATCATGTGGGAGCTGACCGGCATCTTCGAGAACATCGGCACGGTGCAGGACGGCATCACCACCATCTCCCGGCCGCAGACGGTGGTCGACCGCAAGGACGCGCAGCCGCTGGCGGTCAGCGGCGGCGGCATCGCCTTCGACCGCGTCGCCTTCCACTACGGCAAGGCGAAGGGCGCGCTCGACGGCGTCAGCCTGTCCATCGCGCCGGGCGAGAAGATCGGTCTGGTCGGTCCCTCGGGCGCCGGCAAGTCGACGCTGGTCAACGTGCTGTTGCGTCTCTACGACATCGAGAGCGGCGTGATCCGCATCGACGGCCAGGACATCGCCGGCGTGACGCAGAACTCGCTGCGCGCGGCGATCGGCGTCGTCACCCAGGATACCTCGCTGCTGCACCGGTCGATCCGCGACAACATCAAGTACGGACGCCCCGATGCCAGTGACGAGGAGATGCTGGCCGCCGCCCGCATGGCCCATGCCGACGGCTTCATCCCCGAACTGGTCGACAACAGGGGCCGCAGCGGCTTCGACGCGCATGTCGGCGAGCGCGGCGTCAAGCTCTCGGGCGGCCAGCGGCAGCGCGTCGCCATCGCCCGCGTGCTCCTCAAGAACGCGCCGATCCTGGTGCTCGACGAGGCGACCTCGGCGCTCGATTCCGACGTCGAGGCGGCGATCCAGGAGAGCCTCGGCGCGCTGATGGAAGGCAAGACGGTGATCGCCATCGCCCATCGCCTCTCCACCATCGCCCGCATGGACCGGCTGGTGGTGATGGACCACGGCCGTATCGTCGAGATGGGCAGCCACGCCGAACTGGTGGCGCGCGGCGGCCTCTACGCCGGCCTCTGGAGCCGCCAGACCGGTGGCTTCCTGGTCGACGAAAGCGTCGAGGCCTGACGGCAACCGAACGGACGACGGCATCACGAGAAATTTCTCGCGATGCCGCCGCTCCCCCTTGCGCGCCTTGCCGACACAGCCACATTCGCTTCATGCCCTCCCTCCCCTCGCCCATCGCCCGCCTGTTCGCCTGGTTCGAAAGCCGTATCGACCCGTTCAAGCCGACCGCCGGCCTGCACCCGCTGACGCCGCCGACCACCAAGTGGCGCATCCTGCGCTTCTTCCTCGGCGAGACCGGCTGGCCGCTGGCCGTCATGGCGGTGCTGACGCTGCTCTTGTCGCTGATCGAGGTGGTGCTGCCGATCAGCATCGGCTGGCTGATCGACGCGGTGACGGCGGCCGACAACAGCGGCGTGCGCGTCATCGACTGGCGCATCGTCGTGCTGTTCATCCTGCTGCTGCTGGTCGCCCGGCCGCTGGTCACCTTCCTCGCCCAGCTCGTCCGCAATCAGGTGCTTTCGCGCAACATCGGCACGCTCGTCCGCTGGCGTACCCACGAGTTCGTCGCCCGCGCCGACATCTCCTTCTTCCAGAACGATTTCGTCGGCCGCATCGCCACCAAGGTGACCCAGACCGGCCAGGCGATCCGCTCGCTGATCCGCCTGTTCGCCGACCAGTTGCTGTTCGTCGCGCTCTACATGGCCGGCGTTGTCGGCTACCTGCTGGTGCGGCATCCGCTGTTCGCGGCGCCGCTGATCGTCTGGACCGTGGCCTATGCCATCCTCGTCTACGCCTACGTGCCGAAAAGCCGTGCCGCCGCCCGCGAGGTGGCCGACACCGCCTCGGTGTTCTCCGGTCGCCTCGTCGACGGCTACTCCAACTACCTGACGGTGCGCCTGTTCACCGCCTCGACGCGCGAGGACGCCTATGTGCGCGAGGCGCTGGAAAGCGGCATCACCGCCACCGGCAAGCAGATGCGGCTCTTGACCGGCCTCTCCAGCCTGCTCACCTTCCTGAACGGCCTGCTCTTGGCCGCCAGCGGCCTTGTCGGCGTACTGCTCTGGAGCCACGGTCTCGCGACGCCGGGCGACATCGCCTCGGTGATTGCCATGACCTTGCAGATCCAGCAGCTCTCCCGCCTCGCCACCATGAGCCTTTCCGACGTGTTCGAGAGTGTCGGCACGCTCGACGACACGGTGCGCTCGCTGTCGCGGCCGCAACTGGTCACCGACCGGACGGACGCCCACCCGCTCGCCGTCAAGGGCGGCGGCGTCGAATTCGACCACGTCGGCTTCGGCTACGGCGGCGGTCGCGACGGCAGCCGGCGGGCCATCGACGACCTGACGCTCGACATCGCGCCCGGCGAGCGCATCGGCCTGGTCGGCCGCTCCGGCGCCGGCAAGTCGACGCTGGTCAGCCTGCTGTTGCGCCTCTACGACCTCGACCAGGGCGCCATCCGCATCGACGGCCAGGACATCGCCGGCGTGACGCAGAACTCGCTGCGCGCCGCTGTCGGCGTCGTCACGCAGGACACCTCGCTTCTCCACCGCTCGATCCGCGACAACATCAAATACGGCCGCCCCACCGCCACCGACGAGGAGATGTACGCCGCCGTCAGCATGGCTCATGCCGACGAGTTCATCCCCGATCTCGTCGACGGCAAGGGCCGTTTCGGCTACGACGCCTATGTCGGCGAGCGCGGCGTCAAGCTCTCCGGCGGCCAGCGGCAGCGCATCGCCATTGCCCGCGTACTGCTCAAGAACGCCCCCATCCTCGTCCTCGACGAGGCGACCTCGGCGCTCGATTCCGACGTCGAGGCGGCGATCCAGGAAAGCCTCGGCGTGCTGATGGAGGGCAAGACGGTGATCGCCATTGCCCATCGCCTGTCCACCATCGCCCGCATGGACCGGCTGGTGGTGATGGATCGCGGCCGCATCGTCGAGATGGGCAGCCACGCCGAGCTGGTGGCGAGCGGCGGCCTCTACGCCGGCCTGTGGAGCCGCCAGACGGGCGGCTTCCTCGATCTCGACGACGAAGACGAGGGCTGAACGGGACGATGGGATGCCGGCTGCCGGGCGCCGGCAACGGCACCCTCACCTTTTTGGAATAAATCCAAAAATCAGACCAAATTCTCAGGCGGACCAACTGGACAACGCTCCGCGTTGATGCATAAAGAGGGCCGACAGCCATCCGTAGCAAGGCGTAGTCGCGCCGGCCGCGGCGGGTTGGAATGTGTTGTTGGACTCCTCTTCAATCCCGCATCGACCGTCACGGACGGGGTGGCGCCGGCGGGATGGCGAAACGGCCGCCGGCCGAGTGCCTGGCCGCCGCCCCACGCGAAAGGAAGCGATCTTGGCTGAGACCCCGGCAGAACCCACGCGCCGCGACTTTCTCCTGCATGCCGCCGGTGCTTTCGGCGTGGTCGGCGTTGCCGCCGCGGCCTGGCCGTTCATCGACCAGATGAACCCCGATGCCTCCACCCGCGCCCTGGCGGCCGTCGAGGTGGACATCGCCGGCGTCGAGCCCGGACAGGCCATCACCATCATGTGGCGCGGCAAGCCGGTGGTGATCCGCAACCGCACCGAAAAGGAAGTCGAGGAAGGCAAGGCGGTCAAGCTCGAGGATCTCAAGGACCCGCTGGCCCGCAACGCCAATGCCGACGCCAATGCCGACGCCTCCGATGCCAACCGTGCCGCGGCCGGCAAGGAGAACATCCTCGTCATGACCAAGGTCTGCACCCATCTCGGCTGCATTCCGCTCGACGAGTCCGGCGAGTTCGGCGGCTGGTTCTGCCCCTGCCACGGCTCGGTCTACGACACGGCCGGCCGCATCCGGAAAGGTCCGGCGCCGGAGAACCTGCCGATCCCGCCCTACGCCTTCCTCACCGACACCAAGATCCGCATCGGCTGATCGCTTCCCGACGAGGTAATCCATGTCCGGTCATTCGACCTACGTCCCTAAGACCGCCCTTGGGAAGTGGTTCGAGGCGCGTCTTCCCGTCGTCCGCCTCCTGCACGACACCGCCGTCTCCTACCCGACGCCGCGCAATCTCAACGCGCTCTGGACCTTCGGCGGCATCCTCGCCGCGATGCTGGTGGTGCAGATCGTCACCGGCATCGTGCTGGCCATGCACTACGCCGCCGACAGCCGCGTCGCCTTCCATTCGGTGGAAGGCATCATGCGCGACGTCAACTGGGGCTGGCTGATCCGCTATCTCCATTCCAACGGCGCGTCGATGTTCTTCATCGCCGTCTACGTCCATATCTTCCGCGGCCTCTACTACGGCTCCTACAAGGCCCCGCGCGAGATCCTGTGGATCCTCGGCGTCATCATCTACCTGCTGATGATGGCCGCCGGCTTCATGGGCTACGTGCTGCCCTGGGGCCAGATGTCCTTCTGGGGCGCCACCGTCATCACCAACTTCTTCACCGCCATCCCGATCATCGGCCAGCCGATCCAGACGCTGCTGATCGGCGGTTTCTCGGTGGACAATGCCACGCTCAACCGCTTCTTCTCGCTGCACTACCTGATCCCGTTCCTGATTGCCGGCGTGGTGGTGCTGCACATCTGGGCGCTGCACGTCGCCGGCCAGAACAACCCGCTCGGCATCGACGTCAAGAGCGACAAGGACACCGTGCCCTTCACGCCCTACGCCACGTCGAAGGACGTGCTGTGGATCGTGCTGTTCATGATCTTCTACGGCTGGTTCGTCTTCTATCAGCCGAACTACCTCGGCCATCCCGACAACTACATCGAGGCCAACCCGCTGGCGACGCCGGCCCACATCGTGCCGGAATGGTATTTCCTGCCGTTCTACGCCATCCTCAGGGCCATCGACTTCAACATCGGGCCGATCGACGCCAAGCTCGGCGGCGTGCTGGCCATGTTCGGCGCCATCGCCGTCCTGGCCTTCCTGCCCTGGCTCGACACCTCCAAGGTGCGCTCGGGCAACTTCCGGCCGATCTTCAGGGTGGCCTTCTGGGTGTTCGGCGTCAACGCGCTGTTCCTCGGCTATCTGGGCTCGGTGAAGACCGACGACATTATCCTCGGCATGCAGGCGGTGCGCTGGGCGCAGTTGTCGACGGCCTACTACTTCGCCTACTTCCTGATCATCCTGCCGCTGCTCGGCTACATCGAGAAGCCGAAGCCGCTGCCCCTGTCGATCAACGATGCGATCCTCGCCAAATCGGCGGCGGGATCGGCCCACTGACGCCCGACGGAGAGAAATCATGACCGCCAAGATGATCCGTTGGGCCGCCGCCGCGATCGGCCTCGGCATCGCGTTTTCCACCCCGCTCGCCGCCGCCGAGGAAACGGCGACCGAGTTCCCGTTGCTGAAGCCCACCCGTCAGGAGTGGTCGTTCGCCGGCTTCTTCGGCCAGTACGACCAGGCGCAGCTTCAGCGCGGCTATCACATCTACAAGGAAGTCTGCTCCTCCTGCCATTCGATGAAGCTGGTCAAGTTCCGCAACCTCGCCGACGAGGGCGGGCCGGGCTTCACCGAGGAGCAGGTGAAGGCGCTCGCCGCCGAATCCACCATCACGGACGGCCCCAACGACGAAGGCGAGATGTTCGAGCGGCCGCGCCTGCCGTCCGATCCCTTCCCTTCGCCCTATCCCAACGACAAGGCCGCCAGCTTCTCCAACGGTGGCGCCATCCCGCCCGACCTGTCGCTGATCGCCAAGGCGCGCGCCGTGCACCGCGGCTTCCCGCAGTTCGTGTTCGACATCTTCTGGCCCTATCAGGAGCAGGGGCCGGACTACATCGCCAGCCTGCTCACCGGCTACCAGGACCCGCCGCCGGAGGGTGTGGAGGTGCCCGAGGGCACCTACTACAACCCGCATTTCATCAACGGCATCTCGCTGCGCATGCCGCCGCCGATCGACGACGACCTGCTCGAGTACACCGACGGCACGCCGCAGACCAAGGAGCAGTACGCCAAGGACGTCTCGGCCTTCCTGATGTGGGCGGCCGAGCCGCATCTCGACGCCCGCAAGTCGCTGGGCCTCAAGGTGATGCTCTATCTGATCGTCTTCGCCGGCATCCTCTACTTCGTGAAGCGGCAGGTCTGGCGCGGCGTTCCGCACTGACCGTTGCGGCCAATGGCAACTTCGTGAAAGGGCCCGGCGACGGGCCCTTTTTCGTGTCCGCCGGGAAATACCGCCGGAGAAAATCGCCTCAGGCAGTACCGACCCGCGTGAAGATGTTGCGGCCGGGGGCCCGGCTGTCTAGAACGGGCCGTAACTTCTCCAGGACGCCTCTCCATGAATCTGGCCGATACCATTCGCGCGATCCCCGACTATCCCAAGCCGGGCATCATCTTCCGCGACATCACGACGCTGCTCGGCAACGCCCGCGCCTTTCGCCGCGCCGTCGACGAGCTGGTGCAGCCCTGGGCCGGCGGCAAGATCGACAAGGTGGCCGGCATCGAGGCGCGCGGCTTCATTCTCGGCGGCGCCGTCGCCCACCAGCTCAGCGCCGGCTTCGTGCCGATCCGCAAGAAGGGCAAGCTGCCCTACGAGACGGTGTCGATCGCCTACAGCCTCGAATACGGCATCGACGAGATCGAGATGCACAAGGACGCCATCCTGCCCGGCGAGCGGGTGCTGCTGGTCGACGACCTGATCGCCACCGGCGGCACGGCCAGCGCCGCCGCCAACCTGATCCGCCAGATGGGCGGCGAGCTGGAGGCGGCCTGCTTCATCGTCGACCTGCCGGCGCTCGGCGGCGCCGACCGGCTCCGTGCCCTCAACGTCTCCGTCCGCACGCTGATCGCCTTCGAGGGCGAGTGACGGGACGTAAGCCCCCGCGACCACGGGAATGGCCATGACCGACCTGCCGATCCTCGATCTTGCCGGCGAGAGCGTCGATCAGGCCGCCCTCGACCGCCTGCTCTCCGCCGGCGCGCCGCGTCGCCTCGCCCACGCCGATTTCGCCGGCCTCGCCTTCGGCGAGGCCGACCTCGGCGGATGGCAGTTCGAGGCCTGCAACGTCGGCCGCTGCAAGTTCGCCCGTACGCGACTGACCGAGACCCGCTGGTCCGGCTGCAAGGCCGCCTTCGCCGACTTCGGCCGCGCCGATCTGGTCGATGCCGAGATCGTCGCCTCGGACTTCAACAACGCCGTCTTCCGCCAGACCGTTCTCACCTCAGCCGCTTTTCGCCGCGTGAAGCTGACCGGCGCCGACTTCACCGACGCCCGCACCGTCGACCTGACCCTCGAGGAGGTGATGGCGATCGACGCCCGCCTGCCGAAAGTATCGTTCCGCGACCGGCGTCTGACGCGGGTCGACCTGTCCAGCGCCCTGCTCGAAGGCGCCGATTTCCGGGATGCGGTATTCGAGGATTGCAGCCTGCGCGACGCGCAACTGGCGCGCGCCCGCTTCGAGGGCGCTGACTTGCGTGGCGCCGATCTCGGCGGCATCCGGCTCGGCGACGCCGTGCGTTTTCGCGGTGCGGTCATCTCCCGAGCCCAGGCGACCGCGTTGTTGCAGGAGCTTGGCCTCAGGGTGATGTAGATCTCAGGAGGGGACTTCCTCCGGAACGCCCTTGGGTCGTGGATAGACGCCTTTCAGCACGGTATCGAAATGGCTGCGGATGATGGTGTTGCAGTCGCAAGCCAAGGCCGCCAGATTCTCGGGATCGACCACCGTCAGACGTCCCCGCTGCGTCTCGACCACGCCTTCCGCCTTGAACCGTCCGATGACGCGCGTCGTGTAGCTGCGCCCGACGCCAAGCAGCCCGGCGAGCTGTTCCTGGGTCAGGGTCAGTTCGTCGCTGCCGGTACGCTCGCAGGCGGCAATCAGCCAGCGGGCGGCACGCTGCTCCAGCGTATGGGAGGCATTGCAGGCGTTCGACTGGAACACCTGGGCCAGGAGACAGTCGGCATAGCGATTGAACAGCGCCGCGATGGCCGGTTCCGCGGCCTTCAGGGCCTCAAGGTCCTTGATCGAGATGCGGGCGAACGTACCGCCGAACAGCACCACGGCAAGGGCAAAGGCCGGCAGGTGGCCACGGCTGACGATGCCGCCCACGGCGCCCTCCCGGCCGATGACGGCAGTCTCCACCTCCCGCCCGTCGCCGAAGCTGATCCGATAGGAGGCCATCGCCTTGCCGATCGGGAAATAGGCCCACTCCACCTGACTGCCCGGCGTCTGCATCGTTCGGCCGATGGCGCCGGTCCACGTCTGCAAATGCGGAACCAGAAGGTTCCATTCCCGAGGGCGCAATGCATCGATAAGCGTGTTGCCGGTCCGGCCCTCGAACGTCGCGATCGCCGCCATACGTTCTCCTACGGGTGTAAAAGCCGCAAAAGATCAACTTGCTATGTTCAATTTTGAACATACAGGGACGATCTTCGTGACTAATATCCTTAATATCAAAGTCAGAAATATTTCAAGCACCATGAAGATCGCGGGGTGATACATGATCGGCGGCATGCGAATTCTCGTCCTGGAGGGCGAGCCGCTGATTGCCATGGATCTGGAAGATCTGCTGGTCGCGCGAGGGTTCAAGGTCATCGGGCCGTTCTCCAACGCGACCGACGCTTTCGACAGCCTCGACCGGACGAATCCCCAGGCGGCGCTACTCGACGTTTATCTGAACGAGGCGTCCTTCGAGGTTGGCCGCGAGTTGAAACGGCGGGACATCCCCTTCGCGTTCACGACCGGCATGACCGCGCCGGACCTCCTGCCGCCGGATCTCGCGGGATCGCTGGTAATTCACAAGGTCTGGAACGTGAAGGAGCTGCTGACCTTTCTTGCGGGCAGGGCTGCTGACGGATCTGCGAGGGAATAGCCGGCTTGGGCTATTCCAGGATTATCGGTCGCGCAAACGGCTGACCACGTTACTCCAGACCTTCAGGCGAGCGACGTAGAGGGCGGCGACGTGCTTGCGGAGGGTCTCCATACTGTTTGGCTGCCGTGGCTAGTCCCCTCGGTCGATTGTCTTTGGCGATGTCCGGATCATCGTCGTTGAGGCCCGGTCCGCTTGGCTTTTCCGCTCTGTTTTTGGCGGAGTTCCGCGATCTCCGAAGGTCTGCGTCTCTCGGTCGTCCCCCCCTCCTTCTTCTCTCCCTTGCCCCTTTCGTATACCGGTCTACGTCTGACACCCATAAATCCCCCGCCGATTGCTCTGCGGGGTTGGGATTATGCGCTGTATGTCTGGTATTGTTTTGAAGAGCTTTAGTCGTG